>Ga0315280_10000121_pt1 | contig 143977 bp, 151 predicted proteins | sample YL17G06_40_MG_FD_203697 | JGI IMG/M metagenome (GOLD analysis project Ga0315280, IMG submission 203697) | Sediment microbial communities from Yellowstone Lake, YNP, Wyoming, USA - YL17G06_40 | ecosystem: Environmental > Aquatic > Freshwater > Lake > Sediment | place: USA: Wyoming | collected... | reverse complement strand
CAAAAGGAAAAAAATAAAAGCCCTCGATTTTTGGTAGGTCTTTAAAAATTTGTCCGGCGGTAATCACCATTGTCATTTCCAAAGACCTACCAAAAATCGAGGGCTTTTATTTTTTTCCTTTTGGCGAACACCAATTTATTTTACCAGAAATTAAAAAGGGGGAGAGAGAGAAAACAAAAATTGGCGGCGGTTCAGGTTTTCTCGTCTCTCCCGATGGCTATGTTTTAACCTGTAATCATGTGGTGGCAGATCCAGAAGCTAATTATACAGTAATTTTGGACCCAAAACATAAATACCCGGCGAAGGTTTTGGAAAAAGACCCCTTAATTGATGTAGCCATTTTAAAAATTGCTGAAAAAAATCTTCCCTATTTGGAATTGGGAGATTCAAACCAAATTGAATTGGGTGAGCAAGTTTTAGCCATTGGAAATCCTTTGGGAGAGTTTGAGGATACTTTATCAGCCGGAATTGTTTCCGGACTTTCCAGGAAAATCACTGCCTATGGTGGCCTTCCTTTGAAAGCCACTAGCTTAAGGGGATTAATTCAAACCGATGCCGCAATCAATCCGGGAAATTCCGGTGGTCCTTTGGTCAATATGGAAGGAAAGGTAATTGGAATTAATACCGCCATGGTTATGGGCGCTCAGAACATTGGTTTTGCCATTCCCATAAATTATGCCAAGGATTTTTTAGAGGAGGTGCGAAAATACGGAAAAATCAAAAGGCCATTTTTGGGAGTAAGATATTTTATCCTGAATAAAGAAATAGCCCAGGTAAACAAACTGCCGGTTGATTGCGGAGCCTTGATTGTCAGGGAAAACTTAGGAGAAAGTGCAATTGTTAAAGGGTCAGCGGCTGATAAAGCTGGTCTAAAAGAATACGACATAATTTTGGAAATGGCTGGAGAAAAAATTAGCGAGGAAAATCCTTTGGCCGATGTCTTACAAAAACATAAAATTGGGGAGGAAATTTCCCTAAAAGTTTTAAGGGAAGGAAAAGAAATAAATCTAAAATTAAAACTGGAAGAGAAGAAATAAAAGGAAAAAATAATGTAAATAAAATAGCCACTGAGGCGGCTATTTTAAACTTGGTGCCATAGGAGATTCGAACTCCTCCTCAAGGTTCCACAGACCTTGGTGCGAGACCACTACACTAATGGCACCATCTCATTGCCCCCAATAGGAATTGAACCTATATATCCAGCTTAGAAGGCTAGCGCTCTATCCATTGAGCTATGGGGGCAATCTTTAAATTATATCAAAATTTATCTAAAAATCAACTAAATTAACGAAATGGATCGGGATAGGTTTTGAGATCGCTTTCTTGAAATTTCCTTTCTCTTTCTTGCCAGATTTTTAAAATTTTTTGATAAGTTTTTTCATCGAATTTTAAAATTTTCTCACCAATTTCTATTTTTTCTTTTTGGACTAAAATGGCGTATTTGTAAAAGATGAGACCAGCCAAGATTAAAGCCAAAAATAATAATATCAAAAAGGTCAAAAAAAATTTTTCTCCTAGAAGTTTAGGCAGTTTTTTGAAAGAAAGTTTAATTTTCTCAAGTTCTATTTTTCTCATTTTGTCAGAACTTTTAGGGGAAAGTTTGCCTTAATATCTCCTGAGGAAAAACCCTCAAACTCCTTTGATTTTAATTCCTCTGGGCTTAATCTAGAAATATTGAGATTTTGGATTTCGACTAAATATTTACTATTCTCAATTTTCTCTAAGAATTTCAAAAAATTGGGGAAAGAACCAATTGATTTGATCTGAAATAATAAAAAATCTTTCTCCTTTTCTTGGATGAGGGAAGAAATTTCGATTGAAACCTTGCTTTCTCGAGAAAGATTTTCTAAAAAACTAATAAAATCAACTGGAAGTTCTTTTTCAACAAAAACATCCTCAATTTTTTTGAGATCTGGCTTTATTTTCTGAAAATCTTCGCTGTTAGAAATTCTATTTTCCAATAAAATCAGTTCCCTTTTTTTAAAATTCAATTCTTTGGAAATATTTCTGATATCTTGAAAAAGAGGATAAATTAAAAAGGAAATCAGGAAAAAAATTAAAAGGGAAAAGGAAATCGAAGCGAAGATTTTTTTATTTCTAATGCTCATTTTATTTTAAAACTGACTGAAAAATCAATGTTGGTTAGTTTTAGCCAATTTTGGAGGGGAAAATCAACCTCAGAAAAATCTTTTTCCAAATTTTTTCTGAAAGAAATTAAATTCTTCTGGTCGGGAGAAAAGCCAGAAAGGGAAACATTGATTTCCTTTTTTGAAATTGAGAGATTGAGATTGGTCAAATAAATTCCTTCGGGTAGAGTTTTTGAAATTTTTTCCAAAACTGAAACCAAATCAATTTTTTCTTGATAGAATGAATCGATTTTTAATAATAAATTATTAAAATTTTTTATTTCTTTTTCCAATTCTAAATTCAAAGCCTTTTCTCTCTCTTTTAAAATCATATTTTGAATTTCCAAATTCCCGAAAAGGTAGATTTTGATTGAAAACAAAATCAAAAAAAGGGAAATTAAAAAAAGCAAAAATAAGATTCCCAAATTTAAAACCAGTTTCAAATTTTCCTCATCTTTTAATTCCTTTATTTGCTCTGGTGGCAATAGGTTGATCATTTTTCTGAAATTCCTTGGAGGGCTAATCCGATGGCGGTGGTATATTTTAAGGATTCTTCAAAAGATAATCCTGGTAACTCTTTTTTCTCTCCTAAAATATTTATCCAGGGATTTCCAATTTCTACCGGTAATTTTAATTCCAAAGAAAGCAGTTCGGAAAGTCCTTTCAAATTTGCTCCTCCGCCGCAGAGAAAAATTTTTTCTATTCTTCTTCCATCTGGCGGCAGACCAGAAATCTGGGCATGGCTCTCATAATAATCCAAACATTTTTTAATCTGCTGAACCAAATCAATTAAAGCAGGGATTAAGGCTTCAAAAATCTTCCCTTTTTCTTTTTTAAATATTGTTTCATCTTTTTCAATTTTCAATTTTATTTTTTCTTCCAGGCCATATTTTATTTTTAGTCTCTCAGCCTCAGCCAAACTTGTTTTTAAGTTTTTAGAAATAATCTCAGTAAAATTCCGTCCGGAAACAGGAATTGAAGAAGTAAATCTTACCGATTTTCCAGCAAAAATGATGAAACTGGTTCTGGTTTGACCCAAATCGATTATTAAAACTGGATAATTTGTTGTCTGATTTTTGATTAAAGCCCGGCTAATGGCTGAAGATTCAATTGCAAAGGCAATCGGTTTCAATCCGGCTTTTTTAAAAGAGGATAGATAAGGATCGACGGTCTTTTTTGGCAAAGCGGAAATCAAAACGTCGAGACGCTCTAAATGATCGTAGACTGGGGGAACAATCTCAGAATCAAAATAAACTTCTTCAATTGGTAAAGGAACATAATTTTCAGCCTCATAAATGACTGCCGATTTTAAATCTTCCTCCGGCATGATTGGCATCTGGATTACCTGCGAAAATGCCTTTTCCTCTGGCAGAGAGGCGACAACATATTTTGTCCTCAATCTTTCTCCTTTAACTTTTTTAATCGCTTCTTTGACAATCTCAGCCAATTTCTCCTCATCTTTAATTTCCCCTCCTTTGATTATTCCAGGTTTTATCTCCCCTTCACCAAAAGAAGCCAAATTCAGGGTCCGACCCCGTTTTTTAAGTTTAACAATCTTTAAAGATAAGTCAGAAATATCTAATCCAAAGGCTTCAGGTTTTAAGGTTAAAAATTCAAGCATTTTACTATCTTTATTTTAAATTTTTATTCAGTTTCTTTCCAGCTTGTTACCTCCCAAGAGCCACCCGGACCAGAAGAAAAAGTAGCCTCTTCCAAACCTGCTTCATACAAAATTTCGGCATTGTTGTCGAGAAAAATTTTATAGCCAGTTACTTCCCTGGCCCTAATTTTATTTCTCAAAACGATTAAACCTCGGTTTGTATAAAAAATGGCGGCATCAGTATTATTATCGACATCGATAGCTGGGTCGGTATCCAAAAGCGAAGGATTAGTTGATAAAAGTAAAAGGTAACTTCCTTCTTGGCCGCTTCCTTTTAAATAAGTATTTGGTCTAACTTTGATTTTGCCATCTACCACAATTACTCCGCTATTTGAGCCATAAGAGTTTGAATCTAATTTAATCGTTGCCCCATTATCAATTCTCAGGTCTCCAACAACCCAGATTGTACCTAACATATTTAAAGTAGCATTATTATCAACTAAAAAGTTGCCAGTAATTTTTTTGGGTCCTAAATTTTGAGTAATTTTTCCAGAAACTGTATAATCTCCAGAAATTACTCCTCCTGATTCAGCTTCACTTTTCCATTTATCAATCTGGCTTTGAGGAATCAGCAAATCTTTGGCCGGAATTTCATTTGATTGAGATTCAGTTTTATCGGCTTTACAATTTTGAACGCTTCCGCCTGAAACATAAGTTAAAGTCTCATCAATCTGAGAGTCCTTACAAGTATAGACCATGGCATCTTCATCAACTATTAATCCTTCAATCCTATTTCCATTTATAGCAACAATAATTGTACCATTGATATAACCCTTATCCCCACCTTTTGCCGGAATGACGCTTCCGTTTGAGTAAACGTTCCCCTCAACCCTGGAATTATTTCCCATTAACATTCCTCCATCTCCGATTTGAGCTCCGTAGTGAAAAGAGACTTGCTGGGTGGAAACAGCATAAACAACTTGAATTTTTCTTATTCTGTTTAAAAAATTTCCAGTTGAAATAATAGTTCTTGCACCACCAATAACATCTGAAATTTCAACAGTAGCAGTGGCCTTATCAGCCTTCAAATCATAGGGGCTAGACCAGCTCATCTTCTTTACCAATTTTAAAATGGCATCTTCAATTCCAGCCTCAGCTACATAATAAGCCTGAGAGGATTTAACAATATTTCTGGCAATTTTTTGTTGGCCATAAATTAAAACGGAAATACTTACAGCAATACCAAAAATTACTGCCAAGATCAAAATAGTTATAAAAAGGGCAGCAAAACCTCTCTGATTATATTTTATAATTAACATTTTAATAAGATCTTAAAGAAGCAGTAGATTTTAAATTAACTGAGGCCTGATATTCTGGTCGATTAGCTAAATTTTTATATTTGACCTCTAAATCTATTTGAATAGAAGGAGCTCCTCCTGAGACAATTTGGTAAAAAACCAAATTAGTTACTTCAACCCTATCTGAGGTTAAGGCGTTTGGATTTTGAAATTCTTTTTTAAAACAAAGTTGACTATCGCAAAGATAAAAATCAATATAAGTAGTCTCTTCTCCTGGGGGTGAATATTTTGTTGTCTCCAAAGAGAGCTGACCAGGATGAGTATTAAAGACGCTGGTTGGAGTATAAATACTCTTTGCTTCTTTTATTTCCTGGGTCATCACCATCATGGCTCGTTCAGCATTATAGAGAGTTTCTCTCATAACCATTGCTTTAGTATTTGAACGAACTGTCCAAAGAAAAAAAGAGGAAACAGCTAAAACTATAATCGATAAAACAGCTACATAAACTAACACCTCAATTAAAGTGAACCCACCTTTGGAATTTAGAGCTTTCATTGTTTCCAATTAGTTAAATAGGTAACTATTTCTATATTTTTATTTTTCCAGCTGACAGTTACTTTCATCTTTTTTGTATTGGGATCGTTTGTCCCACCACCTTCAACAACATTGTCATTTCCATCACGCATGACATCGGAAAAAACAACTTTTCTGGTAAATCCATTAATGGTTTCCTCTCCCTGAATGAGCTGCCATTTTGGAGGAGTATCAATTGATTTTCTTGGATAATAAGCAGTTCCGGAAGTTAAGGTGCCTAAACCATTAGTATCCCAGTTTGTTCCATCCCTGAAATTCCTGACTGCCTCAATTGTCTCTTGGACGATATCTTTGGCCTGAGTAGTTTCTTTTATTAAAGTAGAGACTCTTAAAGAAAAGGTGGCCAGACCTAAAAGGGTAACTAAGGCGATCCCAATGATTGCTATAATTACCAAAATTTCAACGATTGAGATCCCTTTTTTATAGTTTTTGATAGTGATCATAGGTTATTGAATCTCAAATGTCCCGCCGTAAGATCCTAAAATTCCTCTACCATCAGCTTGATAATGAACAATATCTTTATCTATTCCGGCATCAACGATATAGATTGTTACTGCTTCAGTATTTTCCCCATCTCGATGAATACACAAAAGAGTGTTAAGTGCATCAAGAAAGTGAGTATGAATGTGATATTTTTGCTTAACTCCCCTAACCATAAACTCTCCCTTCCAATCAAATTTTGTTTTATCAGCATTAAAATAAGAAGCCATATCAACTGTTTCTATTTGGCCCGCGTTTACAAAATCAAATTTTAAGACGGTAGCACTTTGAATAGACCAGCCTAAATCAAAATGAACATGACGAGTATCTGTTATTAAGCCACCGGTAGGAGCAGGTTCACAAAAACCAATTATATACCTGGCTATACATATCATTCTGGTTTTGGCTGGATTATTAATTAATTTTATTTTTAAATTTCCTACTTGGATAGCTTCGCCGCTGACCCGTTTGAAAACCGCTTCTTTTCCTCCTCCAAAATTAATCTCGTAAATCTCAATATCTTTTGGTATTTTATGAATTTCATCAAAAAAGATATCTCTTAAGGCATAACTACTTCCTTTAAACAATATATACTGATAGGGAGGGGTTGTATTTTCAAAATAAACTCCCCATTGACTAGCTTCTTCTGAAGCCAGGGTTTTATTTTGGGCGAGTCTTAAAGTATTAATAATTTCTTCCGCTGAATTATTTAAATCCGATTCTTTTTGAAAAATCTGGAAGGCCGGAGCAGCCAAAGCAATTAAAATAACCATTGTTCCAATAATTACTAATAATTCAACGATGGTAAACCCATTTTCAGATATGGAAATGGAAATTCTCATTATTTAATGGCACCCAGCATTGAGTACATTGGCTGGATCATTGAGACGGCAAAAAAACCAACCGCTGCTCCAACAATGAGCATTAAAACTGGTTCAATAACCGAAGCCAAATTTTTTGTGGCATTTGAAACCTCTTCTTCATAAAAATCAGCTAGTCTTGCCAAAATTGAGGAGGTCTCGCCACTCTCTTCTCCAACAGCAATCATTTGAACTACAATCGGAGGATAGATATTTTCATAAGGCACCAGGGCTTCAGATAATTTTTCTCCCTTTCTGACTTTTTCGGCTGCCTCAATTAAGGCTTTCTTATAATAATTATTCCCCAAGGTTCCGGAAGTAATTTCCAATGACTTAGTTAGGGGAACGCCGGACGAAATCAAAGAACCCAAAGTTCGACAGGTATAGGCTGAATTTGTATTTTTAATAATTGGAGAAATGATTGGAAATTTCAAAGTGAGATTATCAAAAAATTTTTTTCCAAAATTTGTTTTCAGAGCCCGCCAGAAAAGAAGAAAGAGAGAAAGGAGAAGAAAAATTACCAAATACCATTTTTTTGTTAAAAAATCGGCAAGACCAATTACGATTTTTGTTGTTATTGGCAATTCAATTTCCAATTCTTCAAAGGTCTCGGCTAATTTTGGCACAACCATCACCAGCATTAAAATCCCAATCCCAATCATGGCGCAAATAATCACTGCCGGATAAATCATCGCCCCCCTTATCTTTGATTTTAGATCTCTTTCCCTCTCCATTTGCAAAGATAAAACCTTAAGAACCTCTTCCAATGTTCCCGATTCCTCGCCAACTTTTACCATGTTTTGAAAAAGCTCAGAAAAAATCGCGGGATAGGAAGTTAGAGTTTCAGAAAAACTTTTCCCCTTAGTAATTTCTTCCTTAATTTTAGCTAAAGCCAATTTAAATTTTTTACTTTTTGCCTGATTAGCTATGGTTCCAATTGCTCTTGGTAAAGGAATGCCGGCTGAAATCATCACCTGCAAATTTCTGGTAAAAAACATTTTCTCGGTTAGAGAAACTCCAAAAGAGGGAAGGGCCCCCAACCAAAATTTGGAGCCAGGTTTCTTTTTTTCTTCTAATTCGGCCCTAATTAAAATAAAACCCTGCTCACGCAAGGCTTTTGCCAATTGAGAAGTATCCTTTGCTTCCAAAATTCCCGATTTTTCTTCCCCCTTTAAAGATTTGGCAGTATAGAAATAGCGTGCCATAAAAAATTACTAATGCTAAATTTCTAATTTCTAATAAAAATCTAAATGGCAAATAACAAATATCAAAAATTTGACATTGAACATTTGAGCTTTGAAATTTTATTTGTCATTAGAAATTAGGATTTAGACATTTACTCAATGATTACTCTTAGCACTTCCTCAATACTAGTAACTCCCTGAACTGCTTTAATAAAGCCATCTTCAATCATCGTCTTCATCCCTTCTTTTTGGGCTTCTTTTTGAATTTGGTCTGAGGTTGCGCTTTTAACAATCAATTCTTTTATTGTCTCAGTCACTGGCAAAACCTCAAAAATTCCAATTCTCCCCTTGTAACCTTCCGGGCAGTCCTTTGTCGATTTTGGTCTAAAAAAGGAAATGTTTTTCCAACTGGCATTTGGTTTAACAATTTTTTCCGTTTTCAAAATTTTTAAAATTCTATCCAGATCGCAATATTTTTCCAAATTTTTTATTTCGGATTCCTTCAAAAAATATTTTTCTTTTTCTTCGCATAATCTTCTCACCAATCTCTGGGCCAAAATGCAATTTAAAGTTGAAGAAATCAAAAATGGTTCACATTTCATATCAATTAATCTGGGAATTGCTCCTGAAGCCGAATTGGTGTGCAGGGTTGACAAAACCAAATGGCCAGTCAGGCTAGCGTTAATAGCCAGGGAAGCAGTTTCGTTGTCCCTAATTTCTCCAACCATAATAATGTCCGGGTCCTGACGAACAAGAGATCTTAAACCATTAGCAAAACCCAAACCAATTTTTGGATTAACCTGGGTTTGATTAATCCTGGGCATTCGATATTCAATTGGGTCTTCAATTGTTGAAATATTAACTCCGGGATCATTCAAAATTTCCATCATTGAATATAAGGTTGTTGTTTTTCCACAACCAGTTGGACCTGTTACTAAAATCATTCCCACCGGCTTTCTCAAATTATCTTGAACATCTTCCAATGCCTCTCCCCTCAAACCCAATTGTTCCAAAGTAAAGGCCTTGGCTGTTTCTGGTAAAAGCCGCATAACAATTTTTTCTCCATCAAAAACTGGTAAGATTGAGACTCTAATTGAATATTTAAAATCTTCTGTCTCAACTTTAAACCTGCCATCCTGGGGAAGTCGGTGCTCATCCAATTTTAAATTTGAAAGAACTTTTACTCTGGCAACAATTCCCGAGGAAGCGATTTTTGGTAAGGTCATAGCGTCTCTCAAAATTCCATCAATTCGATATCTGACCAAAACTTCTTTTTCGGTTGGTTCAATATGAATATCTGATGCCCTTTCTAAGATGGCATGTTTTAAAAGAGTATCAACAATTCTAATTATCGGTAATTCCTCGGCCATCTTTTGAAGTTCGGCTTTTTCCTCAACTACTTCCTCTTCTTTGGTTGGCTTTATCACTCCAACTTCCTTTTGAATAATCTCTCCAAATTCGGCCTCCAGGGTTTTTTGGTATTGCCTCAAAACATTTTTAATTGATTGGGAATTGGTTAATCTTGGTAAAATTCTCAGTTCGGTTGTTTTTTTGATAAACTCAATTGTTCTTAAATCTTCCGGGTCTAACATTGCTACCTCCAAATCGTTCCCTTTTTCCCTGAAGGCAACGATATTGTGGCTTCTGGCAATTGGCTCGGGAATGATCTTTAAAACTTCAGGGTCGATAATTTCTTTTTCCAAATTGACAAAGGGAATTCCCAAGATATAAGCCTCCAATTTAATTAGTTCTTCCTCCCCAATCAATCCTTCGGAAACTAAAACATCGCCAACTTTCTGATTGGTTTTTTCTGCCCTCTCTCTTGCCTGATCAAATTGGGCCTCGGTAACTAAACCGGCATCGGCTAAAAAAGCTTTTAATTGTTGTGGCTCCACCCTCATGATTTCGTAACTAAACAACTAACAACTAAACAACCGAGGGTTTAAAATTAAAAGTTGTAAGTTGTAAGTTGTAAAGTTGTAAAGTCATTTTAGGGCTTTTTTAATTTTTTCTACTACCTCTTCTAGAGAATACTGGGCTTTTACCAAATAAGTTGTTGCCCCTAACTCGATTGCTTTATCAATCTCGGGAAGCCCTTCTACATTTGTCAATACAACAACCGGAATTTCTTTTGTTTCTTTATCTTCTTTTAATCTCTTCAAAACATCTAAGCCATGAATTTTTGGCAGAATTAAATCCAACAAAATCAAGTCCGGTTTCTCCTTTGCCAATTTCAATCCGGTCTCCCCATCCAAAGCCGAAATCATCTCATAACCTTCTTGAGTTAAAAGGTCACCAAAAGTCTTTTGCAAGGCAGATTCGTCTTCGATAAATAAGATAGTTTTCATACCACCACGAATAATATCACGAATTTTTCACTAATTATCACAAATACGATATTAGTGAATATTCGTGTATAGATTAGTGTTTTATTAGTGGTAAGGTGAACCAGAAGGTCGACCCAACGCCTTCTTGGCTTTTAAATCCAATTTTTCCTCCTGATTTTTCGATGATTGATTTTGAAATATATAAACCCAAACCCGTCCCCTGAGTTTGATATTTTAAAACATTTTCTGATCTAAAAAATTTTTGAAAGATATATTTTTGATCATCTTTTGGAATGCCCACTCCATTGTCCTTGATTTCAAAATAAATTGATTTTGGCCTTTTTTCAATTTTTATTTCGACTAGACCATTTCCTTTTGTATAGCGAATGGCATTATCTAAAAGATTTTCAATTACCTGTCTAATCTGGAATTGATTAGCAAAAATATTTGGCAAATTTTTTTGAGAAAAAAAATTAATTTCAACATTTGAGGATTTGGCAAGTGGCTCAAATTCTTTTACTATTCTTTCTGTCAATTCTTTTAAAGAAAAATCCTCTTTTTTAGCCGGAAGCTTTGCCGTTTCAATTCTGGAAACAATCAATAAATCCTTAATCAATTCTGCCATTCGGTCTGAATTTTCTTTTAAAATTTGGAAATATTCAATTTGATTTTTTGGGTTCCCTTTCATTAAAAATTCTATTGCCCATCTCAGGTTGGTTAAAGGAGTGCGAAGTTGATGAGAAACTATGCTGATAAATTCTGACTTCATTCGATTTGCCTCGGCTAGTCTTTCAAAAGAACGAGTGATGATAAAAGCCATGATGAATAAAATGGCAGTTAATATTAAGACAATCAAAGCCACTATTTCTGGATCTTCAATATAGCGGGTACCAATGGCATAGGCAATCAAACTAGAGGCAATGATTACTATCCCCATTACCAAAAATAAAAAAGTCGGGCATTGCCAGAGAGGAATTCCATATTTTTTGCATTGAGCCGGAATGTTGAGTTGAGAGAGGACATCCTTAAATTCCATCACTTAAATTATAACATATTGAAAAAAAGAAAGAAAAATGATATAAAGAAAAAACGGGGTGTAGTACAACGGTAGTATATATGCTTTGGGAGCATAGGACCTGGGTTCAATTCCCAGCACCCCGATTTTGCGGGATTAGTTGAGCAGTTCAACGGAACCCTTCCAAGGTTCAAAGACGGGTGCGACTCCCGTATCCCGCTCAAATAAAAATGGGCATTGGTGCCCATTTTTAACTTTAAACTTTAGACTTTCAACCTCATAATTTAAGTTTACAGTTTAAGGTTTGAAGTTTATTTGGCATATTCGACAACCCGGCTTTCTCTAATTACATTGACTTTAATTTCTCCGGGATATCTTAGTTCTTCTTGGATTCTATTTGCGATATCCTTGGCTAATTTTTTTGCCCCCAAGTCATCAATCTCTTCCGGTTTAACAAAAACCCTAATTTCCCTCCCTGCCTGCAAAGCCCAGGCTTTCTCCACTCCTTCAAAGGAAGTAGCAATATTTTCCAAATCAGATAATCTCTTTAAATAATTTTCCAAAGTATCCTTTCTCGCCCCTGGCCTGGCACCGGAAATCTGATCAGCAACCTGAACCAAAATCGCTTCAATGCTTTCGGCCGGATATTCCTCATGGTGAGATTTCATTGCTGAAATTACCCTTGGATCCTCGCCAAATTTTTCTAAAATCTTAATTCCGATATCAGTATGAGAACCTTCAACCTGTTGGTCGATTGCCTTTCCAATATCGTGGAAAAGCCCAGCCATTTTACAAATTTTGGGATTAGCCCCGATTTCTTCAGCCAAGGCCTGAGCCAAATAGGCAACTTCTATTGAGTGGAGCAAAACATTCTGGCCATAAGAAGATCTGAAACGCAACCTGCCAAGCAATTGAACCAATCTTGGATCTAAACCAACCAAACCCAAATCATAAACTGCCGCCTCACCAGCTTCTTTTATTTGGGAATTTATTTCTTTTCTTGCCTCCTCAACCTTTTCTTCAATTCTAGCTGGCTGAATTCTCCCATCCTTGATTAATTTTTCCAAAGCCAATTTAGCAATCTCCCTTCTGATTGGATCAAAGCCAGAAATAACCGCTGTCTCCGGAGTTTCATCAACTATCAATTCTACTCCGGTTAATTTTTCTAAAGCCCTGATATTTCTTCCTTCCTTGCCGATAATTTTCCCTTTTATTTCTTCATTGGGTAGAGAAATTGTTGTCGTGGTTATCTCCTGGGCCTGGGAAAGCGCATATTTCTGGATCACTGTGGCTAAAATTTCTTTAGCCCTCTTTTCCAAACTCTCTTGGCCTTCCATCTCCAGTTTCCTCATTTTTTCCAAAATTTCTGTTTGGTATTCTTTTTCTAGATTCTCCAATAATTCTTTTTTAGCCTCTTTGGCCGAAAGTCCGGAAATCTTTTCTAAATTCTTTTGGGCTTCCAATCTTAGATTCTCTATCGTCTCCTTAATTTGCTTTAACTTTTCAACCTTTTCCTGAAATTCTTTTTGATTTCTCTCAAAACCGGAAATTTTCTGTTCCAGAATTCTTTCTCTTCTCAATAAAATCTCTTCTGTTTTTAATAATTCTCTTTGCCTCTCATCCCTTTCTTTTTTAGCATCTTGTAAAATTAAAGAGGCTTCCTCTTTGGCTTTTTGAATTCTCTTTTGAATCTTGGCTTCAATTGTTTTCCAATCTCTCTTGGCAATTGATTGTCTGGCATAATAACCTAAAATTGCTCCAATTGAAAGGGAAAAAATTCCCAAAATTAATGGAAATAATTGGTCCATATTTTAAAATCGAAAGTTGTTTATTTAACATTTTTACTTTTTTGTTTTTATTACTTCATCGATTAATCCGTATTCCTTTGCCTCTTCGGCTGATAAATAAAAATCGCGGTCGGTGTCTTTTTCAATCTTTTCCAAGGGTTGACCGGTGTGTTTTGCCAAAATTCTATTTACCTTATCCTTCAATTTAATAATTTGCTTTGCCGCAATTTCCACCTCAACCGCCTCCCCCGATACTCCACTGACCGCTACCTGATGCAAAAGAATTTGGGCGTTGGGCAAAGCAAATCTTTTTCCTTTATCTCCGGCGGCTAATAAAACGGCTGCTCCTGAAGCGGCTGATCCTATACAAACTGTCGAGACCGGAGATTTTATATATTCCATTGTGTCATAAATAGCCAAGGCTGAAGTCAAAACTCCGCCCGGCGAATTGATATAAAGCTGAATTTCTTTATTTGGGTCTTTGGAAGCCAAAAACAAAAGTTGGGCGATAACCGAATTGGCTACTGGATCAATAATCGGCCCACCTAAAAATATAATTCTTTCTTTCAAAAGCCTTGAATAAATATCATAGGCCCTTTCCCCATATTGAGTTTTTTCAATGACTGTGGGAATTAAATTCATATATTTATTGTAACAAATTATTTTTCTTTTTCAAGTTTTTCTGGGCTTCTAACATCGATTTTCCAGCCAGTTAATTTGGCAGCCAATCTAACGTTTTGACCATCCTTGCCAATGGCTAAAGACAATTGGTCTTCAGGAACAATAACCAGGGCTTTATTTTTTGGCATGATTTTTGCCTCCAAAACTTTGGCCGGACTGAGGGAGTTGGCAATATATTTTTCTGGATCTTCGGAATATTCAATAATATCAATTTTTTCTCCACCCAACTCATTGATTACCACCTGAACCCTGGTTCCCCTCTGACCAACAGTGGCCCCAATCGGATCAATACCTTCAGTGTTTGAAAAAACGGCAATTTTTGTTCGAGAACCTGGTTCTCTGGCGATTGATTTAACGATCACCTGACCAGCCGAAATTTCTGGCACCTCCAATTCAAAAAGCCGAGAAACCAATTTGGGATAAGCCCTAGAGAGAAAAATAAGTGGACCCTTGGCTGTCTCCTCAACTTTTAAAACATATAATTTTAATCTCTGACCGGGTCGATAAAATTCCCCGGGAACCTGCTCTTCTCGGATTAAGATTCCTAAGGTTTTACCAATATCGAAAAAGACATTTTTACCCTCGATTCTCTGGCAAATTCCGGAAATTATTTGACCCTCTTTTGACTTATATTCTTCAAAAACACTTTCTTTTTCCGCCTCCCTCAGTCTTTGGATTATTACTTGTTTTGCAGTTTGGGCAGCAATTCGACCGTAGTCTTCTCTGGCTTCCAAAGGTATTTCTAATTCTTCACCTACTTTAATCTTTGGATCAATTTTTTTAGCTTCCCCAATCATCAAATGCCTCTCGGAATTAAATCTGACTTTTAGGGGCCCGCCTGGGCCCCCGAAGGGGACGGGAGGGTGGTGGGTGGGTGGCGTCCCTTCTTCTTCAGGCTCAACCTTTTTTTCCTTTAACTCTTCCAATTCTTTTTCAGAATAAATCATCTTCTTATTAACCACCGATTTTAATTGCCAAAACTTAACCTGACCTGATTTCAAATCAAGTTTGGCTTTGATAATCTGTCCCCTTTTTCCGTAATCTTTTTTATAGGCGGCAGCCAGGGCCTGTTCGATACTCTCTAAAACTTTCTCTTTTGAAATTCCTTTTTCTTCAGCAATCTGGGCAATGGCTGAAATAAAATCTTTAGTATTCATCGCAAGTTAAAAATCCGCTAGCAACGGACTAATTTAGTTTACCAAAAATTAGCTTTTTGTCAACCCGAAATTAGTGCGGGGTTAATTTTTTGATTATTCTTTTTATCCTCAAATCCAGACAAAGTTCGTCGTTATCGAAAATTAATCGATTTCTAATTAAGGCTAATTTTTTGTTGATTGGAAAAATTTCTTTAATCGGACTCAACCTCTTAACAAAGATTGGTAAAAGAGAAAATAGAGTAAGAAAACTTATTCCGGATTGGCCAAAATATCTCCCCAAAATTAAAGCGGTTAACAAAAAGAGAATTGTTCCAATCGAAGCATTCCAGATTGTTGCCAAAAGTAAAAGGGGAATTAAGGAAAGTCCCAAAATTTTTGGCGAGAGAGCAAGAGCTGCTCCAATGAAAGTTCCAATTCCCCTTCCACCAGCGAATTTTAAAAAGATGCTCCAATTATGACCTAAAACTGCGCTTGCTCCGCAAAGGGCTTGAGTCAAAGAAGAAAAACCAAAATTCTGAGCCAATTTAACTGCCAAAAATCCCTTCAAAACATCAAAAATTCCAGTCAAAATCCCCTGCCATTTGCCAGCATTTTTAAAAACATTTGAACCCGATGTCTTTCTCCAGCCAATTTCTAAAATGTTCTTTTTGGTCGAAATTTTAGTAATAATATAGCCAAAAGGCAGAGAGCCTAAAAGATAAGAAATGAAAATGATAATGAATAAAGACATGGATAATTTTTAACGCTTAATTGCCCTGACAAATTGGCTAATTAATTTTTTAACATCCCCTGTCTTTTCTACCGCTGTACCAATTTGAATCCAATCGGCTCCGGCTTCAACTATTTTTTTTGCCTGGAGAGGCGTTCTAATACCTCCACCAACCAAATAGGGAATTTCAATCATTTTACGCACAGTAGCTACCATCTCAGTTGGTACCGGGGCAAAGGCAGCTGAGCCGGCATCAGTAAAAATGATTCTTTTTCCTGAAAATTGACCAGCCAGAGCTAGAGCGGCAGCAATTTTCGGTTTATTTCTGGGAACCAAATTGGCATCTCCAATCCAACCGGCTGTTCCGCCCGGCTCAACCAAAATATAACCTGTTGGTAGAGGTTCAATTTTTAATTGTTTGATAAGGGGGGCGGAAAGAGTTTGGGCTCCGGAAATCCAATAGGGATTTCGAGAATTCAGTAAAGACATAAAAAATATGGCGTCGGCGAAAGGAGAAATGGTGGCAATATTACCTGGAAAGAGAATTAGCGGAGTCTTTACCTTTTTCTTAATTCCTTTTAAAACTTCATCTAAGAGTTTACCCTGGGCGCCGACACTTCCTCCAACCGTAATGAGATCGGCTCCAGCCAAAACAGCCGAGAGAGCCGTTTCAACTGCTTTTTTCGGAGAAGAATAATCGCAAGGATCGATCAGAACTGACAAAATGGCACCCTCTTTTTTTATTTTTTCTCTGATATAAAGCTCGACCCTACCTAATTTTGTCATACTTGTCTTTCAATTAAATAATTAACAAATTCTTTTAGTCTTTTTTTAGCCGGAGATGGTTTTAAAACCCTATCTGCCTCTTCCCAGGCCTCTCTCATAATTTTTTTAGCCACCTTCTTTGCGTATTCAATGCTATCATATTTTTTTATTATTTCTATTGCCTCTTTTCTTTCCTCTAAATCATCGGTGTGTTTATTTAATATTTCAATTAATCTTTTTTTATCTTTTTTTGTTGCCTTCTTCAAAGTGTGAATGACCATCAAGGTTCTTTTTCCTTCTTTAATATCATTACCAAAGGCCTTTCCAAATTTTTTTCTTTCTTTGCCAGCCAAAGTTATATCTAAAATATCATCTTGGATTTGAAAACCAACTCCCATGGCTTCAGCTACCCTGCCAGCTGCCTCGGCTATTTCTTGGCTCCCTTCTGAAAGGACAACGGCTAATTTTGCCGCCATCCTGGAAAGACAACCAGTTTTGAAGGCACACATTTGGAGATATTCTTTTTCGGTTATTTTTTTGACTTTTCCTTTATGCCAATAAATATCTGTCCCCTGGCCCAGACTTAAATTGATCATTTCTTGGACATAAGTTTCATAAGCTTTCATTACAGTTTCAGGTTTAAATTTATTTTTATTTTTAATCAGAGCGATTAAGGGTAAAAAATAGAGAAAGTTTCCGACATTAATAGCAATATCTTGGCCAAAAATTCGATGCAGGCAAGGTTTTCCCCTTCTTAATTCTCCTTGGTCTTCGATATCATCAATGATTATTGTGCCATTATGCACGAGTTCTGGAATAACTACGAAATCCTTAACTTTTTTTATATCTCCGCCGACAGCCTCGATAATTAATAAAAACAAAGCCGGCCGCCATCTCTTTCCACCCCGGTTTAGAAAATTCCAGGCAGGTTCAATTAAAGATTTTTCAGCCGCCCCTTGGGAGAAAATATAGCGAGGTTTCCCAAAAGTAAACTCTAGCCATTTTTTGGTTATCTTTTTGGGGAGATATTCTTCAATTACTCTATCAATTTCCGGCTTTAATTTTTCCAAATATTCAACTATATTTTCTTTTTCCATTTTAGAAATTAATTATTGCGTCTGATTTTTATCTCGTGGCAATTAATAGTAATCCAAGAGATAAAATGACATAGGCATCAATTAATTTATAATTTTTTACGAATTTTTGATTTTGGAAGAACAAAAATAAGAAAAGAAAAATTGAGGTTTGAACTAAAAATAAAAGAAAATATTGATTTGAAAATAAGTTAAAAATTGGAAAAAGAGTTAAGGGGTAAAAAGTGGACAGAATCTTTAACAATTTTTCTGATTTTTCTTTTCCCAAAATGAGGGTGGTATTTTTTAATCCGGCGAGTTTATCGGATTGGTATTCTTCAGTTTGGTTTCTTAATTCTAAAATTATTGAGAAGCAAAAAAGGGAAAAGGCAATTAAATAATAAAATAAAGTGAGTTGGGTTTTAAGAATCATCAAGGGCAAGAAAAAAATAAGAGAGCCGGCAAATAAACCGTGGGAAATTAGATCGAGTAGAAACCGAGATTTCAACCTTAGAGGAGGGGAAGAATAAAAAAGGCTAATAAGGGTGGTTATTAAACAGAATAAAAAAACTCTTAACCCAAATAGGCTTGAAAGAAACAGCCCTAAAATCGCCAAGGAAATTGAGAAAACCAAAGCTTTTTTTAAACTAATTTGGCCTAAAACTATTGGATTTTTCTTTGTCGGATCTAATCTATCTTCTCTAAGATCAAAACAATCATTAATTGAGAAACCAAAACCTAAAAGCAAAAAAATTATTGCCCAGAAAAGGAGGATGTCTTGAAGAGGAAATAAAAATCCCTTTGATAAAATAAAACCGAAGGCGGCCATGAGAAAATATCCCCTGGCATCTTTTTTTCGCAAAAGTCGAAAATAGGTTTTTAAGTTTATTTTCATTATTTAAATAGGTTAAAAAACTTTACCTCTAAAGAAAATCCGAGGGTTAGAATTTCCTGAAAAAGCGAGGTTAAGTTTTGGTCAAGTTCCATAATATTTAATATTTTTTTCTGAATTCTTTGGGAAAGAAGCATTAAATTGATTTTTGGCCGATAATTTGGATTTAAAATTTTTTTAGCAATCTCCTGACCAGAAACTAAAGCCTGGTATATTCCCCCTCCAGTTAAACCGGAGACAAAGCCAGCTGCCTCACCAATCAAGAATATGTTCCCAAATTGATAACCCCGATAATCATAATTGATAATTGCTCCTTCCAATTTTTCTCCTTCATAATTTATTTTCATTTTCCTTAGCCAAGAATGAAAATTTTCTCTGAGTTTCTCTCCACTGAAAAATTTTAGGTTATCACCACAGCCAATTTTAGTTGAATTTTTATGGGGAAAAATCCAGGCATAACCTGCTCCAAATAATTTTGGCTGATAAAAAATTTCCAGGTTTTCAAAATATTGGGGCAGGGTATATTGAAAGGTCAAAGCGAATCTAATGGGTAAATTAAGAAATTTTCTGACCGTTGAAAGTCCACCGTCAGCTCCGATTAAATAATCAAAATAAATAATCTGATTGTTCTTTAAGATAACTCTATCTTTTTCAACCCGCTCCACTTTTGAGTTGGTTAAAATTTTGGCTCCCGCTTTTTCAGCTTCCCTCGCCATCCATTGACCGAGTTCTTTCCGGTCAATTGTTGCTAATAAATAATCCTGATTTTTTATCTCAAATGTCCGTTTGGCTAAGTGTATTTTAATTAAATTAAATTTTCTTTCAATCAAATCCTCGGGTATTCCCAATTGAAAAATTTTTGGGAAAGCGCCACCGGCGCAAATCTTAGAACCGATAACCGGATTTTTTTCCAGAATAAGAACTTTTTTTCCGGCTTCTGCTAAAACCTTAGCCGCTCTCAAGCCAGCCGGACCTGCCCCAACAATAACTATTTCGTATTTTCCCATGGGATTAGAGGGGGATATTACCGTGTTTCCTGGCGATTTTTGGCTCCCTTTTATTCAAAAGTGATTCCAGACATTTAATTAAAACGCTTCTCGTATCTTTTGGATGAATTATCATATCTACCTGACCTAATTTTGCTGCCTGGTAGGGATTGAGAAAAATTTCTCTTAACTCTTCAATTTTTTCCTTTTCCAATTTTTGAGGATCTTTATTCTCAACTAACTCCTTTTTATAAATTATTTTCACTGCCTGCTCAGGTCCCATAACGGCAATTTGGGCAGATGGCCAGGCAATAACCTTGTCAAAACCTAATTCTTTTGAAGCCAGAGCAATATAGGCTCCGCCAAATGCCTTTCTTAAAATCAGAGAGATCTTTGGACAAGTTGCTTCGGCGAAGGCATACAAAACCTTTGCTCCATGTCGGATGATCCCTCCCCATTCTTGATCCCTCCCCGGCAAATAACCTGGACAATCAACAAGATTTATCAAAGGAATGTTAAAGGTATCGCAAAATCTCACAAATCTTGAAATTTTGTCTGATGAATCTATGTCCAAAACCCCAGCCAAAAATTTTGGTTGGTTGGCAACAATTCCAATGGGGTAACCATTCAATCTGGCAAAGCCAATTATTGAATTTTTGGCAAAATCGGCCTGAACTTCAAAAAATGAATTTTTATCAAAAATTTCCGAGATCAGATCTTTCATTTCATATCCCTTTTCTTCTTCTTCCGGAACAATCTCCAACAATCTCAATTTTTCTTCGACCTCAAAAAACTCGGAAATGAGACTCTTTTGCCTGACCGGATTTTCCAAATTGTTTTGGGGTAAATAAGATAAAAGTTTTTTTACTGCCAGAAAACAATCTTCTTCTCTTTCGAAAACAAAATGAGAAACCCCAGATTTTTGAGAATGAGAAGCCGTTCCTCCAAGTTCATCGAAGGAAATTTCTTGGCCAATCACTTTTTTGATCACCTCAGGTCCAGTAATGAACATAAATGAGATTTCCTTAACCATAAAAATGAAATCGGAAAGTCCTGGAGCATAGCAAGCTCCGCCAGCCGATGGCCCGACCATAATCGAAATTTGGGGAATAACTCCTGAGGCTCGAACCTGGGTTCTAAAAATTGCCCCGTAGGCATCTAGAGCCGAGGTACCTTCCTGGATTCTGGCTCCACCAGAATCATAAATTCCAATAATCGGACAACCGATTTTTAAAGCCAAATCATAAACCTTTAAAATCTTTTTCCCGTGCATTTCACCCAACGTCCCGCCAATCTTTGAAAAATCTTGAGAAAAAAGATAAACCGGTCGGCCATTAATTTTGCCAAAACCAGAAACTACGGCATCTCCAGGAAATTTCTTTTTTTCTAAACCAAAATTTGAAATTCTACTTTCAACAAATGGATCTAACTCAACAAAAGTTCCTGGATCCAAAAGCAAATTGATTCTTTCCCTGGCAGTCAATTTCCCTTTTTGATGTTGTTTCTCAATCAACTCGGGGCTTTCTAACTCTTTTAATTTCTTATTTAATTTTTCAATTTCTTTTTCAAATTTCATATTATTGGCTAATGGTTTTTAATTGCTCTTTTAATCCTTCTAAAATTTGTCTTAGAATGTCTTCGTTGTCTATTTCTTTTCCTAATTCTATTTTAAGTGATGTTGCTGTATTTTCCAAATTTTTTGGAAATTTTTCAATATTTGTATTCAAACCAATCCCCATTACCGAAAATTTAACATCCTCTCCAATAACATTTTCGGTAATTATTCCACCAACTTTTTTTTCATTCAAGTAAACATCATTTGGAGGTTTGATAAATAACTCTAAATTGAATTTTTCCTTGAGAGCCCTAGCAATAATGAAGGCGGCTAAAATTGTCAAGGTTTGCAAATCCTCAATTTTTGACTTTGGCAAAATAACTGAAAAATAGAGCCCACCATTTGGAGAATACCAAAAATTTCCTCCCCTCCCCCTGCCAGCTGTTTGTTCCTTGGCTAAAATTACTGTCCAAGTTTTTGGTGTTTTTAGACTTTTGGCAAAAATCTGAGTTGAATCAATTTTTTTAAATTCGATTATTCGCATATCAATTAGCGTATCTCTTATTTCAAATCAACTTAATTAAAACTTCATCTTTTTTTACCTTTTGACCCTTTTTGACCAGAACTTCCTTTATTTTTCCCTCCAAATCAGAAACGATCTCATTTTCCATTTTCATTGAAGATAAAAAAAGGAGTTTTTGATTTTTTTTGACAAAATCTCCTTCCTTGACAAAAATTTCAGAAATTATCCCATCAATGGGAGCTAAAATTTCCTTTTTTGAGAAGTCTCTTTTTGGAAAGGAAGCTTTAGCAATTGAAATTTTTTCTTTCGTTTCATTTATTTCTCCAAAAATAAACTCCTTTCCATTAACTACTATTTTCACTTTTCCTTCTCCCAACTCAGAAATTTCAATATCGTAAACTTTTTCTCCGATTTTAATCTCCATAGAACATTTTTAATCTTTCAGCCATTGCCCAATTGGAAGACTCCCCTTCGGGGCTGGAGCCAGGTGCTTTTTTAAGAGCCTGATAAATTTGGAAAATGATCTCAGCAATTTCCTTTTCCTCTATTTTCATTCTCGGAATTTCAACAATTTTTTGGGGAAATAATTCTCTCAAAATTCCACTTTTCTCAATATAATCTGTAAAATAATTTCCATTTTTGAAATCCTCTTTCTCCAAAAGCAATTTGAAAAATGGAATTGTTGTCGGAACCCCTTCGATTTGAAATTCTTCTAAAGCCCTTTTTAATTTTGAAATTGCTTCCTCTCTATCTTTACCTAAAGAAATTAATTTTGCCAAAAGAGAATCAAAATAGGGATAGATTTCTTGACCCTCATGTAAAAAAGTATGCAAAAATATTCCCTGTCCGCCGGGAGGGATGTATTTTGTAATTTTCCCTGGAACGGGTTGAAACCTTTTTTGAGGATCTTCAGCCAAAATTCTGGCCTCAATTGCAAAACCTTGAAAATTAATATCATTTTGAGAAAATTTAATTTTTTCTCCCTGGGAAATTCTGATTTGCTGCTCAACCAAATCAATTCCCGTTCTGGCCTCAGTTATTGGATGCTCAACTTGAATTCTTGGATTTACTTCCATAAAATAAAAATTTTTATCACTATCAACTAAAAATTCAACTGTCCCCACTCCTTGATATTTTAATTCCTTCAAAAGTTTTATTGCCAATTTTGCCATTTCTCCCCTTTTTTCTTCGTCTAAAAACATTGATGGTGATTCCTCTAATAATTTTTGAAATCTCCTTTGAATTGTGCATTCTCTTTCACCAAAATGCAAAAAATTTTTTCCATCAGATATAATCTGAAACTCAATATGCTTTGCCTTTGGCAAATATCTTTCTAGAAAAAATTCGGTATCTGAAAAGGCCATTGACATTTGCCTTCTGATACCCAAGGCAATTGTAAATACTTCCCCAATTGAAATTTCTCCATTTATTGCCCTGATCCCAATTCCTCCTCCTCCCTTTCTGGCTTTCAAAACAAATGGCGGCTTGATTGCCAGAATCCATTTTCTCAAATCCCTTAAAGAATTGATTGAACCATCGCTCATGGGCAAAATTGAAATCCCAACTTTCTTGGCAATTTTCTTTGCTTCAATCTTATCCTCCAATTTCTTTAGAATTTTAAAATGAGGGCCAATAAATTTTATCCCGTTTTTTTCACAGAGTTTGGCAAAGAGCCAATTTTCAGCCAAGAACCCATAACCAGGATGGATGGCATCGACCCTGGCCTTTTTGGCAATCTCCAGAATCCTTTTTATATCTAAATATCCTTGAGCGCCTTCTCTTTCTAAATAGTAAAATTCATCGGCCAAAGAAGTTTCAATAAAATTTGATTCCTCCCCCTTTTTTGGTAAAATCGCAACTGTCTTGATTCCCATTTCTTTACAGGTCCTAATGATCCTTAGGGTTATTTCCCCTCGATTGGCAATTAAAATTTTTTTTATTGGCATAAATTTTTTATTTCAACCATTACTCTATCTGTAATTTTTTGGCAAATTTCTTTATATTCAATTGAAGCGTAATCTAAATTTCTTGCCATTTCAAACTCCTCTTTAAAATATAATGGCTTCCCAATATTAATCTTAATAATTCTTTTTATTTTTGGAAAAACTTTTCCAGTCGGCATTAACTCAAATGTCCCATGAATCCCAACCGGTAAAATTGGAACCCCGGTTTGAAAAAATAATTTTGCTACCCCTGGATATCCCTTTTGAATTCCTCCGGTTCTTGTTCTTGTCCCTTCTGGATAAATTATTATAATATCCCCCTTCTTAAGCTGTTTTACCGCCTCAAAAAATGCCTTCTTTCTCGATTCTTCGCTCTCCCTATTTACGGGGATTACCCCGCAAATAAAATACAAAAAGTATAAAAGAATTTTGACCAAGCCATGGTATCTATCGGTCTGACCAATCATATGAAATCTTCTCGGAACACAAACATAGCCGGTGGCAATTTGGTCCAAATGGCTTTGATGATTTGCCGCCAAAATAAAATTAGTTTTTGGAATATTCTCCAATCCCCTAACCTCCTTTATCAAAAATCTGTCAACAGGCCATTTTAAAAGAATTTTACAAAGCCAACTTAAAAATTTGTTCATTAACTTTACAACTTACAACTTACAACTTACAACTTTTTTTAAATCCTCCTATTTCAATAATAGCGAAAATAATTCTTTGGCATCTTTATACACCTTCCATTCCAAGAATCTAAATTTCTTCATAGGTTGTAAAGTTGTTAGTTGTTTAGTTGTTTAGTTGGCGTAGCTACGATTTCATCAATAATTTCTTGACAACTCTTTATTTCTGAAATTCCAGCCGCTGATAATCCAGCCAAAAGAGGAATATTTTCAACATCTTCCCCACCAAGAGAGCCAGCAATCTTTTCAGCTTTTATCTCTTCTGGAAATGCTCCTCTTTCTTCCATTTTTTTCATTTCTTCAGAAAATTTATTTTTTATCACTCTGATAGGATGACCAGTGAATCTCAAAACTACTTCAATATCGTCAGCAGTCGCTTCAACAATTTTCCTTTTATAGGCTTCGGAAATAATACATTCTTTTGAAACCAAAAACCTCGTCCCCATTTGGATTCCATCTGCCCCTAAAAAAAATACGGCGACAGCCGTTTTTCCATCATAAATTCCGCCAGCAGCAATTAAAGGAATTTTCTGAAGCAATTTTTTTGTTTGGGGAATCAAACAAAAAGTTGTATTTTGGCCAATGTGACCTCCGGCTTCCAACCCTTCAACAACAACTGCATCAGCCCCATTGTCTTCCATCTTCTTGGTCAATCTCGGTGAAGGAACAACTGGAATGATTTTAATTCCGGCTGCCTGAAAATAGGGAAAAAGGGGCAAGGGATTTCCGCCACCAGTAAAGACAATTGAAACTTGAGATTTGATTATCACTCTCACTAGTTCTTCCAATTTTGGATTTGGGATAAATAAATTTACGGCAAAGGGATTTTTGGTTAGACTTTTTGTTTTTTCAATTTCCTTTTCAAGCCAGGAAGCCGGCATCAAACCAGAACCGATTGTTCCCAAGCCTCCGGCATTGGAAACTGCCGAAACCAAATTCGCCTCAGAAATTCCCGCCATTCCTCCTTGAATAATTGGATATTTAATTCCTAAAAGCTTTGTTAATCGATTATTTTCGAACATAATTTAACAAACTAAATCTTCCTACTTTATCAACGGCCGTGTATTAAATAGGAAGACCATTATTTGTATTTTTTTTCAAATTCTTTTTTATTGACGATGGCCACTGAAAATCTGGCCTCCACTTTTAAATCGTTTCCAACTAATGCTTGAGTTTTAATTCTGGCAATCTTTGCTTGAGATTTCTCAACGGGATAAATTGCCAAAACCTCTGCCTTCAAATCAATTTTATCTCCAGGAAAAATCGTCTTTAAAAATTGAACCGACTTCACATCAAAAGCCAAAAAATGGTAATCTTTGTGGTTTTCGCCAATCTTTTTCCTTAACAAAATTGTAGATAATTGTGCCATTGCCTCAACAACCAAAACTCCAGGCATGATTTTAAAATCAACAAAATGACCCTTAAAATAATAATCTTCTTTTGATGTCTGGTAAAAACCGGTAATTTTATTTTCACTCATTTCTTCCACCCCATCCACAAACAAAAAAGGTTCCTGATAAGGAATAATTTCTTTAATTTGTTCCTTAGTTAAAACCATATAATAGAGGGGCCCGCCGAAGGCGGGAGGGTGGAGGGTGGGTTGTAGTCTTTATCTAAAACCATAAATTACAAAGGCAATCCTCCATCGATATTGACTACCGCACCACTAATAAAACTTGCTTCATCAGAAGCTAAAAAGGCAACCAGATTTGCCACTTCTTCTGGTCTTCCAAAACGACCTAAGGGAGTAAATCTTTTTACTGTTTCGACTACTTCCGGAGGAAGATTTTCGGTTAAACGGGTCTCAATAAAACCAGGGGCGATGGCGTTGACAGTCACTCCAAACCTTCCAACTTCTTTTGCCAGGGCTTTTGTAAAACCAATGATGCCGGCTTTGGCTGCGGCGTAATTTGTCTGACCAAAATTTCCCCTTTGGCCAACTAAAGAAGAAACTGAAATTATTTTTCCCTGATTGGCAATGATCAAAGGCAATGCTGCTTTTGTGCAATTGAAAACTCCAGTTAAATCAATATCAATTACCTTCTGCCACTCTTCTTTTGTCATTTTAGCCAAGGTTCTATCTTGGGTGATGCCGGCATTGTTTACCAAAACATCTAATCTTCCAAAATCATTCTCAATATTTTTTATCATCTTTTCCACTTCTTCATATTTTGAAACATCGGCAAAATAATATCTTGCTTGGCTTCCCAATTTTTCAATTTCCTCTTTGACTTTCTTTAAATTTTCCTCTTGAGCCGGAATATCATTTAATGCAATTTTTCCTCCCAAAGAGGCAAACTTTAAGGCAATGGCTTTACCAATCCCTTGAGAAGAACCGGTAATTAAAATGACTTTATCTTTCATATATTTTTTGACCTTTTAATAGTTTTCCAGCCCATTGGCAAAATTAAACTAGCGAATAATATCTTTAATAAATCTCCTGGAATAAAGGGATAAAGGCCAACGGCTAAAACTTTTTTAAAGCCGATGAATCTTGCCAACCATAAAAGCCCGGGAAAATAGATGATGGCATTTCCAATTAGCATTGATAAAATTGCCGTTTCAATTTTTCTATCAAAACCCTTTTCGCAAAGCCAACCAACAATATAAGCAGCCAAAACAAAGCCAATGATATAACCAAAGGTTGGAGATAAAATATAAGCCATTCCCCCTCCTCTGGAAAACCAGGGAAGACCAGCCAATCCACCGAGAAGATAAGTTATTTGAGATAAAGCCCCTCTCCAGCTGCCAAGTAAAGCCCCGCTCAGTAAAACAGCAAATGTTTGGAAGGTAATTGGTACAATTCCAATTTCAATTTTCAATTTCGCACAAACTCCAGTTATAACAGCGAAACTCAAAACCAAGGCAACATCTTTTACCAAAGCCAAACTCTTATTTTCAATCCTTGGTAAAATGACATCAATTAAAGTTAATCTTTTTGTTTCTTCCATAATAATTGATATGATTTCTTAATTTCTCTGAGCTTACCGACCTTTACCTTCCAAGATTTTGCTGGGGACCAAATTTGTTCTAATTTCTTTTTAATTACCTAAAGAATCTATCTTTACCTCTTTAATATTTGAAAAAATTTTATCACGTGTAACCAAAATTGATTTTGTTTTAAAGGCTGTAGCAACAATTAAACTATCGACCATTCCCAGTTGATATTTCTGAGAAAATTTTATTGCTTGTTGGACAATAGAAGGAGTAATTGAAATTAAAGGTAAAAGAGTGAGTAATTTTTGAATAATTAATTTCTGGGAGGGGAAAATCTTTTTGCTAATTAAAAGTTCATATTCAGTAATTACAGAAATAGAGGCTTTAATTTTGCCTCTTTCAACTTCTTTGAGAAAATTTGTTGCTTTTTCTTCACCAATCCGAAGATGATCGATAATAATATTGGTGTCAATTAAATATCTCATAAACCCATTTTTCTCATTCTTTTTTCCCATTTCTTTCTTCTTATTCTTCTCTGATATTCAACTCCTTTTTCAAATTTACTTCCTAAAATCCCTTTGGTTAAATCTACAATACTCTCTTTCAAAACTTTAGGAATAGAAATATCCCACTTAATTGCCTGGAGTTCCTCTTCTAATTTTTCTATCTTTTGACGTATCTCTCTAGTTTTTGTTAAAGTTTGATTAGTCATAATTAAAAATTATCTCATTTTAAACTTTTTGTCAAATTCGACTATGAGATTTCTAAATCGCGTAATCATTTAATCTCTAAATAATCCTTCTTTTGAAATTTATTTTTTACCCATAACTAGCCACCTCATCAATCTCTCTCCCCAAAACTTTGAGTTCTTCTATTTTAACATCTTCTAAAATCTCTGGCAATTTTCTCTTTGTGATTTCAAAAAAGACAGAATCTAAATTTTTTGAATTGAAAGAAGCAAAAACCAAATTCAAATAATGGGTAAAACCTTTCTCGTCTTGAACATAATTTCCTTCAGCAACCGTCAAAAATTGTGGAATTTCCTTTTCCAATTTTTCAAAAATTTCTTTTTCTATCAAGGAGGGTCCACCCTCTTTTCCACCTTCGCTTTCGCTTGGTGGATAAAGATACTTTTGAGCCAAAAAATTCTCTTTTTTTAATAAAAAGAAAATATTTTCGGTTGCCTGTGCCTTTCCCATTTTCAAGATTGGCAAATTCAAAATTAAATCCGATTTGAAAACCTCTTCTGAAATCTCTAAATCGTCTTTCTTAATAAAATTTCCTTTTGTCAAATCAAAAGGCATTACTTTATTTTTCTGGCAAACCTCCAATAAACCAGATTTTTGGGCCTTGACACCAATCTCAATTTCATCAAAACTTTGAGAAGCAACTTTTACATTTTCTGATTTAATTCCAATTTTAAACAAAAATTTCAAAATCGCGTCTAAAAATTCTGGTGAAGTATTTTCTGCTAAATAGGAATGCTTTAGGGAAATTAAAGTTGGCAAAATCAAAATCTTCGAATCTTGATTAATCTCCAAACCTCCAATGAACTCAACCACTTTTTCCATTGCCTCTAAAATATCGTATTTTATTCGCCAAATAGCCACTGCATTTTTATCTCGACTGGTTTCGTATTCAATGATATCGCCGATCTTATATTCTTTAATACTTTTTTGAACCCATCTATTTCTATTTTCAGGGGCCCGCCCTTTGGGCGGGAGGGAGGAGGGTGGGTTGTAGTCTTCCAAAAGCAAAACAAAATAGGGAGTTTTGGGATGGAATATCGTTGGAATTTGAACTTTTGAAACTCCAATAACTTTTATTTTTTCAGATTTCATCCTTTCTAAATTCAAAAAACATTGGGGACATTTTTCAATCGGATATTGCCAAATTTTTTTACACTTTGGACATTTAAAAAATGCCATATAATATATGTATATAATATGCCAAAAACTTATTTTTTGCCAGAGGGATTAAAAAAAGAACTAAGAAAAATTTGGGGAGCTCCCATTTTTGGAAAGAAAAAAGAAGTGTTTAAAAAATTTAAAATTCTTTGCCAAAAAAAGAAATTTAAAAAAATAATTACAGTTGGAGATTATTGTTCAATGAATTTGCCTTCTAATATTAGAATCTTTGATGGAAAAATTAAGAGAAAAAAAGTTAAAAAACTTTTACCATATTTTTTAATTTGTCAAAATCCTGCCGGAACAATCCAAAAAGAAGTTTGGCCAATTATTAAAAAAGCAATAAAGGAAAGAAAAAACATCTTCGTCGATGGCGAGGAGGATCTTTTGGTTATTCCAGCCGTCTTACTTTCAGGAAAAAATACAGCTGTCATTTATGGATTCCCCAAAAAAGGTGTTTGTTTAATTGAAGTCAATCAAAAAACAAAAAATCAAATTAAAAATCTTCTCAAGAAATTTAAATCTTCCTCAAAATATGAACAGTGACACTGCCTCCGGTTCCGCCGATATTGTGGCAGAGACCGATTTCGGCATTTTTTACTTGGCGCTCTCCACATCGACCTCGAAGTTGATTAACTATTTCATAAACCTGGGCCAATCCTGTCACTGAAATTGGATGTCCCTTTGCTTTTAATCCGCCAGAAGGATTAACGGGTAATTTCCCATCAAGGTTAACAATTCCCTTTCTAATCAGTTCTGCTCCTTTTCCAATTTCAGCAAAACCTAAATCTTCATAGGAAAATAATTCCACTGAGGTGAAGGCATCATGGACTTCGGCAACTTGAATCTGTTGGGGTCCGACCCCAGCTTCCTCATACGCCTTTTTTGCTGCAATTTGACTCGCTTTAAAATGCCAGGGTTCTTCTCTACCAAAGGTTAAAAGATAATCGGTGGCAAAGCCAGAGCCTATAACTTGAATATCTGTTTTTTCCCTTGTTAAAATCACTGCCGCTCCACCATTTACTGAGAGCGAACAATCGAAAAGCCTTAAAGGCGAGGCAATAATTGGAGAGTTTTTAATTTGCTCTAATGCCACTGGCCTTTTGTAATAATAGGCCTTTGGATTTAATGTTGCATTTTGGTGATTTTTGAAAGCAATCAAGGCTAAATCATCCATTGTTGCTCCATATTTTTCCATATATTTTTGCCAGACTAAGGCATTTTGAACAGGAAAGAGCATTCCTTCAGTTTGCTCAATCACCCTTTCTGAGGCAGATAAAATCCAATGAACTGTCACTTCTGATTTGTTATCAACTAATTTTTCTCCAGAACAAACCAAAACGTTTTTAAATGTATTTAAATGTAAAGCAGTCCAAAAGGCGACTCCTCCGCCAGCACAGACTGAAGGAGTTTCAATAATTGGACAATTTGTCTTAAATAAATCCGAAAGTAATGAGATTTTATGAGTTTGATGCTCAGAGAAACCATCGCAACTTTCCATTCCAGTAAAGACAATAGCATCAATATCTGAGATTTTCATTTTAGAATCCCCTAATGCTTCCATTACTGCCTCATAGCAAAACTTCCACCAGGGCTTTTGAGAATAATCAAATTTTGTCATCCCAACTCCTTTTATAAACATAGTGGTATTACAAAATCAGGTCGCTCGCCTAAAGGCTCGCTCCTTAGAAACCCACGGTTTCTAACGTTTTCGCCTTCGGCGAAAGCCTGTTTTCCTAGACGGGGAAACCGAAGGGTTTCCCCGACCCCCTTCCTTAATGGGATGTTATCTACCTAATCGCCTTTCTCTTTCTAAAAAATCATTAATTGCCCTTTCAAATTCCTCTGGGCTGAAATCTGGATATAAAGTCTTTGTGAAGTAATACTGCGAATAAGCCGTATGCCACATCATAAAGCCGGCTGAATTGTGGGGATCTTCCTCGCAGCCAGTTCTGATGACCAAATCAACGGGCGGTAAATCCCTTGTCCACAAAAAACTCTTGATTGCCTCTTGGCTAATTTTAATTGTGCTTTCTTTAAAGGCTTGGGTGATTTTCTTGATTGCCTCCACCATTTCATCAGTTCCGTTATAAGCCAAAAGAAAGGTCAGGAAGAAAATATCATATTTTTCAGTTTTTTCCATCAGTTTTTCAATAATCTTCAGGGTTTTTGGAGGAAGAACCTCTTTAAAACGACCTAAAATCCTCACTTTTACTTCGTTTTTATGAACTCTGGCATCTCCTAATAATCTTTTAAATTCTTCATTTATTAAATTGATTAGAAACTTCACTTCCTCTCTCGATCTTTTTATTAAATTGTCATATGAGGCTGCCCAAAAGGTTAAATAGGGAACTTTCAATTCCAAAGCTTTCTCAAAAATTTTTTCTGTTGTTTGAACTCCAATTCTATGTCCTTCGTAAAGGGGAATTCCTCTTTTTCTTGCCCATCTTCTGTTTCCATCTGGAATTATGGCTATGTGATTTATCATTTTAATTCTTCTTTAAAATTATAGGTGTGAAAAATAAAATTGGAGAAATTGAAATTGGAAATGGATAATCGAAAAGGAAACCGAAAATTGAGATTGAAACAAAACCAAGAAAATGAAAGAGAGTTGTTTTTTTTAGCCCAAAAATTTTTTCTTTCTTTATCAAAAGAAAAATGGGAATTAAATAAAGAGAATATAAAAAGGGATAGGTCGAAAGATAAAGAACTTCTCCCAAACTCACCGCTCCTCCTTTCCCTCCCAAAAATTTTAAAAATATTGACCAGTTATGGCCAACGATGGCTGCCAAACCAGAAAGAACCATTATCCAATCGCTTTTGGTAATTTTTTTTGCCAAAAAAATAGCCAGGGCTCCCTTACTAAAATCTCCGGAACCAGCTAAAATCGCCGGGAATAATCCGCAATTTCTCTTCACTGCTGTCGCTCCAATTTGTCCATTTTTAACTTTCTCTTTTAAATCCACTCCTTTTAACTTAGCCACAATAAAAGAGAAGGGGACAGACCCTAAAAAATAACCTAAACTAATCGAAAAAATATTCTCTAACATAATTTATTCTATCGGTTGCCAGGCAGCTAATAAGGTCCCTGGACCAGTATGGGCACAAACTACTGGTGAAGCTAAACTGATAAAAGGAACCTCAGCCTTTATTTGTTTTAATAATTGTCTTAATTTATCGGCCTGGTCAGGGTTATCAGCATGGTCGATGATCACTCGAATTTTTTTCCCCTGTTTTCGAGTTTTTCGGCTTTCTTTTTCTATTTTTTTAAAAAGAGCTTCAGCCATATCTTTGGCAAAGATTATTCCAGCTTTAGTTACTACCCCATCTTTTATTGTCATCAAAGGATGAAGGTTTAATTTTTTCATTCTCCTGATCCAGTTTGCCTGACCTTTACTTACTCTGCCGCCGGCCTCTATCCATTTGGGGTCCTCAAAAATCATATATAAATAAGTTTTTGGAATTAATTTTTTCAGTTCATCTAAAACCTCATTAATTTCCCTCTGTTCTTGAATTAGTTCAATTGCCCTCAAAACTAAAAGAGCTTGACTGGCAGCAGCCTGTAAAGAATCCAAGATATAAACTCTCTCTCGCTCTTCCTCTGACAACATCTCTTTTGCTTGACAGGCGGAATTGTAACAACCAGAAATTTTTGAAGTAATAGTAAGACATAGAACTTTATCAAATCCCTCCAATTGTTTTTTAAAGGCATCAAAATAAACCTTGGGTGTTCCTTGAGAAGTTTTTGGGAATATTTTTATTCCCCGCCTATCAGCCTCTCTCATTTTTTGGAAAATGTTTTCTCCAGGAAGATTTTCTCCGTCTGGCCAATCGACAGTGGCGTCAGCAGTTTCTATTTGATATCTTTCCATAACTTTCTCCGGTAAACAAGCAATATTATTTTCGGTGACAATTCCAATTGAAACTTTTCTAACCGAGGGCTCACCGACCACTTCTTTTGCCATATCTTCAATTCTTAAAGCTAAAATTTGGCCCGATTTTCTTATTATATTTTTAACCTCATCGGGATAATCAGTATGAATGTGCAATTTCATTTTATTTCCGATTTGAACTACATCAATCGAATTCCCCAGTCTTTTTAACCTTTCTTTAATTGTCCCTTCATCAAGTCTCGGATTTTCAATTAAAGAAACTATTTCATAGCGATGGGAGAGGACCTGGACAAATCTCCTAATTTTCTCTGAAGGTTTTTCTTCCTTCTTTACTTCTTTTCTTCCACCCTCCAAGGCTTCTAAATAACTTTCCAAAATCATCAAAAACCCTAAACCGCCGGCATCAACCACATTGGCTCTTCTAAAAACTTCCATTTTCTCTCTGGTAGCCAATAAAGCCTCTTTGGATTTTTCAGTGGCCTTTCTTAAAATGTTAACAATGTTAGTTTCTTTTTCTGATTCTTCTTTAAAAGTTTCAGCAGCAGCATCAATAACATCTAAAATTGTTCCTTCTTTTGGATTTTGAATTGATTTCCAGGCTCTTTTTCTTCCCTTTTCAAAAGCAATGGCCAATTTTTTAGCATCGACCGGATTCTTATCAAGTAAAGGTAGAAAGTCAGCCAAAAAACCGACGTAAATTACGCCGGCATTTCCCTGGGCAGCAGTTAAAGCCCCGTTTAAGGCAGCTTCGGAAATTTCACTTAAATTCTTGAATTCCTTTCCTTCAATTGCTTCCTTTATTCCCAGCAAGGTTTTTGCCATATTACTCCCGGTATCCTGGTCTGGAACCGGAAAGACATTAATTTTGTTAATCTGCTCTTTGTTTTCTTCAATCTTTTTATAGGAAAGGAGCATCATTTTTTTGAACTCCTCTTGAGTAAGATATTCCATATTTTACTTAAATTTCTCTTCGAGCTCTTTTAAAATTTTTGCTGCCAGATCCTTTCCACCCAAACCAAAGGAAATTCCCAAGGCAATTGAAATTGTAGCCACCATTCCAATAAAGATAGTTAAAATTAAAGATGGAATAATTTGCAGTTGATAGAGGATGGCTAAAATAGCAAAAAGCCAGATTGCCCAGCCTATCCATTTCCCAACCAATCTTGAATAGGTTATTTTTTCTTTTTCTAAGGTTCCGACAACGATCTTTTGGGAAAAATCAACCAAGAAGGCGGCGACAAGAAAAATTAAACAGGAAATAAAAATATTTGGGAAATAGTCAATTACTCTTCCCAAAAATTGACTAAATTGGGGTAATCCCAGAATTTCCGAAGAGACCATCAAAAAGACAATGATGAAAAACCATTTCACTATCTGAGCGAAAAATCTGGGGGCATTGAGTCTAGTATCAATTTTTAAAAGCGCCTCTTCCAGGCCTATTCTTTTTAAAAGCTGATTTAATCTAATTTTATTTAAAAAATTAACAATAAATTTCTCCATTATCTTAGCCACAATAACTCCCAAAAGTAAAACTAAACCCGCCCAAAAAAAGGCTGGTGAAATTTCAGTTAATTTCTGACAAAATATTTCTAATGGTTTTTGAAACATATTTTTATTTTACCATTTTGCCTGATGGATTTTCAAATAATAACCTAGACGATTAACTATTATATGTAAGAAGAAGGTTAAAACAAAGATGGTTAGCCAGACTGAAATTCCGAGTTTGAAAGTTGGTTCCAAAAAAATTGCTGCTCCAATCACATAGTTTGTCTGGTCGAAAGGCAAAAACGGAGTTCCGGGAGGCAAATTCAATCTTCTTTTAATGAAGGCGAAAAATAAATCGCCGAAAATTGCTCCAAAAGAAATCAAAAAACCAAAAAGAAAAAAGTTGATTTTATAATAATCAAAAAAACTAATTTCTTTTATCAAGGGGAAACGATAGAGCCAGGCTTGGAGTTTGACAACTAAAATTCCGACGATAATTCCTAAGGTCACCCCTCGCCAAGTTTTGTGAGAACCGAAAATTGGCTTTCCAAAAAATTTTTTATTAAAATCAACCGGTCTATCCAAGAAATTAAAACCCCCAGCCTTTTTTATTAGAGGAGGAGTCATATTGGTAAAATAAGCTGGAAGAAAAAAATAAATACAAGAAAGAATATATTGCATAAAATCAGCGAATGTACGAATCCTTTACGAATGTACGAATAAAAAGATATAATCAAAGAAGATTCGTAAATTCGTACCAATTCGTAAATTCGTTGATTTATGAAATGCGATTTACACGTCCATACTTTTTATTCTTTTGATAGTTCGGCTTCGCCAAAAGAAATGGTAGATACGGCAATCAAAAAGGGAATTGATTGTCTGGCAATTACTGACCATGATGAAATTAAAGGAGCAGGTGAAGCAATCGAGTATGCCAAAGGTAAACCTATTCTCATTATACCTGGGATCGAAGTTAAAACAAAAGAGGGAGATATTTTGGGTTTAAATATTAAAGAAATAATTCCCGATGGTTTATCGGCTGAAGAAACTATAAAAAGAATAAAAGAAATGAATGGAATGGCAATTATTCCTCATCCTTTTGGCTATTTTTGTTCTTTCAAAGGTGATTTGAAAAATCTAATTAATAAAATTGATGGGCTTGAGGTTTTAAACGCCTCTATTTTTGGTCCCGGTAATAAAAAAGCCTTAGCTGTTGCCCAAAAATTCAATCTTCCTTTTACTGTTGGCTCTGATGCTCACGAGCCAAATCTGGTCGGAAAAGTATATTTAGAAATTCCAGGAGAAAATTTATCAGTTGGGGAGGTTCTGAATCAAATTAAAAATAAAAATGGAAAAATTGGCGGAGGGGAAGCAAATTTTTTTGAGAAAATAATTGACCACTTAAAGAGGAATTTAGTCAAAATAAAATTCCATATCGGAAGGGGGTCGGGGAAACCCTACGGTTGCCCCGACTAGGAAAACAGCCCGTAAGGGCGTTAGAAACCGAGGGTTTCTAAAGAGCGAGCCCGAAGCCCCCTACAAAATTTTGTGGGGGCGCCAGCCATCAGGCTGGAGAGGGCGAGCGACTAACCTTGTATTACCACTATGTTAGAAGAAAAAAGAGAAAAATTTAAGAAAATCGAAAATAAAATTGGGGAAATTTTCTCAAAATTGAATTTAAGCCCGAATCAATTAACTTTCAACTCAATAGTTTTTGCCATTTTTTCTTTTCTCTTTTTAATATCCAAAAATTTACCTTTGGCTTTAATTCTCTTTCTTTTAGCTGTTTTCCTCGACTTTATCGATGGAGCGGTGGCCAGATTTCTAAAAATGGAAACAAAAAAAGGTGCCTATTTGGATACCATCTCTGACAGATATGTTGAGGGAATTATTTTACTTGGATTTTTATTTTTGCCCCTAAAGGAATTTTTGTTTTTACCAGCCGAAGTCTGGATTTTCTTTGCCCTTTTCGGTTCCCTAATGACAACCTATTCAAAGGCGGCAGCAAAAGAAAAAGAGTTAGTTGAAGTTGAATTAAAAAAGGGCCTTTTGGGCCGGGCAGAAAGGATGATTTTAATTGGCCTGACAATATTTTTGGGAATTTTTAATTTTTCCTGGATGATTTATCCAATAATCATTTTAGCCATTCTCTCCAATTTTACTGCTTTGCAAAGAATCTATTTAGGCTTTAAGTAATTTCCGCCCAGCTAAGGGATAGGGCATCTGGACCAGCCAGAGCTCCCACAATATTATTGATTAGGTTCAGGAAAACTATTTCCACACCTATCAAGTTCTTTTCTATCATCTCTTTTAAAATTTTAGCTTCAGTTAGATTATCAGCATGGGTGATTACTGCTTTGATTATTTTTCCTTTCATCCGCAATCTTTTGGTTTTTTCTTCCAATTCCTTAAAAAGGGCAACCTTCATATCTTTTACTCCTCTTTTGATTCCAACGACTTTTATCTCTCCTTCTTTCAGTCCAAGTAAGGGTCGAACTCCAATCTGGGCCATTTTCCTCAACAAATTAGCCACCAAATGAGAAATTCTGCCTGAGGCCTCTGCCCATTTCGGATCTTTTAAAATGGCCCGAAAATGAATTTTCTTCCGAAAATCCTCTAGTTCTTTTATTATTTCCATTATTTTCTCCCCCGGGACGGTGGTTAGGTTATAGTTCTTAATTAATTCGATTGCCTTCAAAACCAAAAGTCCCTCCCCTCCACTAATATTTAATGAATCAATGATCCAGGTCCTTGCTTTTTCTTTAAGTTCCAAAAAACTTTTTGCCTGGATGGCTGAATTGAAAGTCCCGGAATGCTTTGAGGTGATGGTAATGCAAATTAAATTTTCAAATTTCTCAAACTGTCTTTTAAATGCATCTAAAAAATCTCTTGGCGAAGGTTGGGAGGTTTTGGCAAAACTTTTAATTCCCCTTTTTTCCGCCTCCCTAACTTTTTGATAAATATTTTCGCCAGGTAAATCTTTGACCTCCGGCCAATCCAATTTAAAAGGAACAATCTCTATTTGATTTTTTTCAATAATTTCTTTTGGCAAATCTGCCCCCTCATCAACAATGAAACCAATTCTTTTAAAATTATTCATAACTTATAGCGTTTTCAAAATGATCGATCTTAACCTTTTTATTTGAATCAATTTTAACAGAGATAACATCAATCTGCCACTTTGAATTTAAGGGAATTTTGTTTTTCATTAACCAACTCTCAGCCGTTACTCTCAGCTTTTTTCTTTTTGAAAAATTTATTTTTTCTTCTGGCAAAATAATCCGCGGATCTTTTAAGGTTTTAACTTCAACGAAGGCGATCGTGTCTTCTTTTTTTGCCACAATATCAATTTCTCCTTTTTGCAAATCTCCCGGAATTCTAAAAACAAAATTTCTATCCAAAATTTGATATCCTTTTTTCCTCAAATAATTTTCGGCGACTCTTTCACCGAAATTTCCAATTCTCTTTGTATACATATAATTGTATGGACCCGGGCGGATTTGAACCGCCGATTTCTCGCATGCGAAGCGAGCGTTCTACCACTGAACTACAGGCCCGGCTTTCGTTTTTAATTTATCATTATTTCTAATTTGATGCAAAACAAAAATTGCCCAGCGATGGGCTTTTTGTTTTAACTAATGAGGGAAAGATTTTTTACTATTCAAAATTAAACCAAATCCTATCTTGGTTCAGAATTTATATTAACGAACTTCACTTAAATTGTGTTATTCTTTTTTACTCGTAATCTGTTGGACAGCAAGTAAAATAACTGAAACCCCCAAGCCTATTAACATCCAAGCAAGATCGCTTTTCCCAACCCAAGTAAATTCGTTTATCACGACAATCACTGCGATAATTAAAGAAATCCAAGGAAGAAATTTCATATAATTTTTATTAAAGATTAAATAGGGAGCCGACCTTTAAACTACTGGAGAACCATTTTTCGTTTTTATTTAATTACTCCTAGATTAGATTTTTATTCACAAAAACCGGTGTAATGATAATCCAGAATTAACTCGCCCCTCCTATTTCTTAAATAAAGAGTATCTCCACTACAACTATTATTCCAAATAGCATTACATGAATATCCGCTACTACACCAATATAGCTCTGTTTCTGTATTAGTTCCGCATCCCGTATAAAGAATTACCGTTGCACCACTTTTCAAAGTAAAGGTTGGGAAGGAATAAGAACTTCTTGATGATTCATCCTTGACTGTCCAGTCTGTTAAGTCACAAGAATAAGAACAACTATTTCTAAAGGTAACATATTCATCATTTAAATTATAACAATCATTTCCTTCGGCATTCCAATGAAAATAATCGATGCCTATACATGTATTATCACATATATCTTCTCCGGGCTTACATAGGTTGATCTTATCATTCAAACATTCTTGCCATGCATTTTCTAATTCTGCTTTGTACTTTGTATTTGGGGGAATAATATAAACCGTGGCATAACCTTCTCTAATCATTTTTACATTAATATTCTCATCATCATACAAAATAAATCTCAGCAACCTTCCCCATTGATCTTGATCATCAATGTCTTTCTCTAATCTAACTGATTTACCTTCTATAAGTGTTTTTAATCGGTTGGTAGCTTCTTCATAATATGGCTGACCTCTTTCAGGAGCATTAATGCCAATCAACCTAATACTTTCACCAGTTGAGATTTTAGCTGTGTCTCCATCAATAACATAAGTTATCAGAGCTGTAGCTGAAGTTTGAGCACATTCGGAATCGGCTGAATCAATAACACCATCGCAATCATTGTCTTTACCGTCAGAGCAATTCCCATTGGCGATACTTTCCTTAACATTGTATCCTCCGCAAGAGCAAGAACAATCCGAACAATTATCACTGGTGTAAACACAAGATATACCTGAACAATAATAATCTAAATAACTATTCCCCGAACAACCATCTAGATTATTGCAATTAACACAACTTGTAGAACCACAACTTACATCAGTACCAGCACAATTACTTTGACAAATTCCATTTAAACAAGATTTAGAAAAACCGCATTCAACACAGCCGCTTTTACTTATTCTTGTTTCCGTTGCTGAATAACTGCAAGAACCGCCCAAACAACGATAATCTCGGTATTCTTGTTGCTGACAAGTACAACTTTTATTCCCATCACAACAAGGATAAGAAGAACCTGTATTAACCCAACCATCTAAGTTATTACAGTCCGCACAGTTAGTACAGCCACAATTAATATCCGTCCCCGTACAATAATTAATGCAAGTACCCAAGCTACAATACTGGCAATTAGAACAAGCAGGATTATAATCTTGGCAAGAACCATTTATACATCTCTGGCAACCAGAACCACAATCATTAAAGCCATTAGGTTGAGCTACACATTTCCCTTCTAAACAATAATGGCAAGTAGGACAAATTATTCCTTTACAAGAAAATTTTTTTTCTGAAGTTTCTTTAGGGGGTTGCTTCTCTTCAGTTGGTGAAACTGGTGGCGATTCTTCTGTAGGTAGTTTCCCCTCTCCAATTGGTAGTTTTTCTTCTTCAGTTCCGACTCCAGCTGGTTTTTCTCCGATTTTTGGAATAACCTCTGCGGTTAGTTTCTCTTTTTCAATTATAGGTTGTGGGGTAGGTTCTTCCGTTACGGGCTTTTCTGGTTTTTGAGAAATACTTCCAATTACTGCGGAAATTATAATAATCGCAATAATAATCCCTATTAAAATTGGAGTTTGAATAAAACCTTTATTTTTCATAGTCTTACCATTTCGCCAGTTTTTGAGGAGGAATTGTTTCATATTTCCCGAATCTGGGTTCCGCATTTTGGACAAATATAATAAGTTTTCTTGTAAAATATGAGGTATAGCACTCCTGGTATAAGCCAAAGCAAAAGTAACACAATTCCAACTAATGAGCTTCCTCTGGTTTTTATCTCGGGCTTTCCTTTATAACCACAATTCGGATTTGGGCAAATGATTTCCATAATTTACTTATTTTATATTAACAATTTTTCCTAAAAATTGAAATAAAAATTGCCCAGCGATGGGTGTTTTTATATCTATCGTACGAAAATTATTAAAAAATTTTAATTTTATTAACAATTTCATCAATAAACATTTTTAATTTGGTTTTTATATCCAGCCAAACTTCTTGGTATAAACTCAGAGTTGATGGACGATAATCCTGACATTTCCTCGGTATTGAAATTCCCTCATCGGTAAATCGCCTTGAAATATCTGCTTCACAATAAAATCGTCCACGATGAACAGTTGTAGGTATCCCTTGAGGACTAATAAAAGATTCTATTCCTTTCCCCTTTTTCAAATATTTGCATTGACTACACCTCATTTTTTCTTTTTTTATGAAGAGTAATATAAATAAAATAAATCAAAAATATTCCTAAAATTCCAAGTAAACCAATATTCAATGATTTAGCATTTTGTAGTGAAGCAGTTAGGGTATTAACTCTTTTACTTTCTTCCCCCAAATCTTGAATTAATTCTCTGACCTGATTATTCTGCTTTTCTAATAACTCCTGAAGTTGTTGATTTTGTAATTCTAATTTTGGGACAGTTTGATCTTTTTCTGTCTGAATTTCAAGGAGTTGGGTTTGTTTTTTAAGATAGTATGATTGACGGCATTGCTCATATTCAATTCTTGCATTATCACCACAAGCCCTACAACCTGTTTCTGGGTCTGGTTCGTCTTTTGGGATACAAAGAGGAGGAATATAACGCTTAAGACCGAACATAGTGCGTTCTTCTAGTTCTTGTGCTTTCACAACACTTGGAAAGGTCACCCAAATACCTGCCGAAATTAGGGAAGAAATTATAATCATCAATATTGGAATCTTAATAAAGCCTTTTGGGGGTTTAGTTTTTTCTTCCATAGATTTATTTTTCTTTTATTAATTCATCTACAGAGACGCCTAAAGTTTTGGCGATTTTTGGGGTTGTTTTAACTGTTGGATTTTTGATTCCGCCAGATTCAATTTTAATAATTTCGGGCTGTCCGGATTTGAACCGGAACTAAATTCTCCCGAAGAACTCGTGCTACCATTACACTACAGCCCGTTATTAAATTTACCTTATCCTTATTTTTTCTTCAGTTACCACAACAAATTTGTCATAAAGTTTTTTACCAATTTGAGCTATAACTTTCTCCAAAATTTTTATTATTTCCTCTTGGGATTCTTTCTTGAGCCTTAATAAAATAACTCCTCGATGAGGAGAGTGAGTTTGATAAATCATCCTTCCAAAATCTTGGTCTAAAGTAATTAAAATTCTCTCTTCTTTACAAGCTATTTGTAATATCTCTGGATCCGGGAAGCCTCTTAAATCTTCAATGGCTGATTTTACATCGTGCCCCTTTTTTCTTAAAAATTCAGTTACCAATTTTCCAATATCTTCATCAAGTAAGAATTTCATTTTCTAGCTGGCGTAGTCAAAGGAAAAATTTTCTCTTCCTCAACAATTTCAGTAGCGTATTCCAAAGCAGCTGAAATATCTTCTTTTTTAAGGTGGGGGTAAGCTTTAAGAATTTCTTCGAAGGTCTGACCCTGGGCAAGTAATCTTAAAATTAGCTCCACCGTAATTCTGGTGCCCTTGATTATTGGTTTGCCGACCATAATTTTGGGGTCAACGGTTATTCTATTTTTGTGTTGAGTATTCATATTTCTATTTTAAATATTTAGATGAATAATGTCAAATTTAGGTCACCCAATATTTCTTTTTTGTCATTTCATCTCTTTTTATTTCAATTTTCTCTCTTTCTTTCCTGGCTTTTTGACTTTGAGACGATATCTCCTTTTCAGATAATTTCCCCAATTTTTTAATCTCTTTTTCCAAAAATTCCCTTTCATTTTTTTTCGGCTCTTCTAATGCATAACCAAGCAGGATATCCAAAATCTGTCCGATTTTTGGTCCTGGTTTTTCCTCCAAAATCTTCATTACATCATTTCCATTTACTTTGAGCATCTTTACTGAAATTGGATCCTGAGAAACTTTTTCAATAACATATCTTAGGTGTCTTAATTTATAAGGTTCAGCTTTAGGCACTCCGGAACCAATTCTATCAGCCATTCTTACTTGTAATAATTCTTCCGTATTTTCTGGTCCCACCTGGCGAATCAATCTTCTCACTGAACTTTCTCCAACTTCCTCGGGATTGTAGTAAAAGAGGTGGTATCTGACTAATTTGACAATTTTTTCAATATCCTTTCTTGGAAATTTCAGACGATTCAAAATCTGAAAAGTCATTTTCGCTCCAACTATTTCATGGCCGTAAAAAGTGGCATCTGGGCCTTCTCCTTCTTTTACCCTCGGTTTTCCAATGTCATGAAAAAGAGCGGCCAGCCTGACATATTTATTAAAATTTTTCTTTGCGGCAAAATCCAAAGAACGTAAATAATGTTCATAACATTCGTAAATATGATGTTTGTTTTGAGTTACCTTATAACCTTCTTCTAATTCTGGAATGATATATCTCAAAAGCCCCAATTCCCTAAGTAATTCAATTCCTTCAGCCGCTCTTTCCGACATAATAGTTTTCAAAAATTCATCCCTAATTCTCTCTTTTGAAATTGCCTGAAGCCAAAAGGAATTTTTTTTGATTGCCTGGGCAGTTCGCTCTTCGATCTTCCAATCCTTACCCAAAGTAACTGAAAATCTCACTGCCCTCATCATCCTTAAGGCATCTTCTGAAAATCTCTCTTCGGCTTTTCCTACAGCTCGAATGATTTTATTTTTTAAATCTGCCTGCCCTCCAAAAGGATCAACAAGTTGTAAGTTGTAAGCTGTAAGTTGTAAGTTAATTGCCATGGCATTGACGGTGAAATCTCTTCTGGCTAAATCTTCTTCTATTGTTTTGGCAAATTTAACTTCGTCGGGGTGGCGTTTATCAGTATATTTTGCTTCAGATCTATAAGTGGTAATTTCAACTTCCCGAACGTCAGTGAAGGGGCGAAAAGAAGATTTATCTTCTTTGAGCTCTTTTAATTTTGGATTTTTACTTCCGGTTTGAACAGTGACAGTAAAAAATTGATTGCTATAAAAACTTTCTGGGAAAATTTTTTGAATTTCCTTTGGCTTAGCATTGGTTGCCACATCCCAATCTTCCGGTTCAACATTTCTCAAAAAATCCCTGACGCAACCCCCAACAATATAGGCCTCAAAACCTGCTTTTTTTAATTGGGAAATCACAAATTCTACCTCTTTGGGAATAACCATATTCTTAATTTTAGCTCAAAAGTCTGAATTTTTCAATGTATTGCTTAATACGAACTTTTGTAATATAATGAAATAATCTATTCAAGAAGGTTCGTAAAGATTATGAAACTAAGATTAGAAGACAAAAGAAAAGCAATTGGATTAAGGCTCCGGGGCAAAAGCTATAGAGAAATAATGGCTGTTATCCCCAATCTTTCAAAAAGTACTTTGTCAGGATGGATAAAAAATGTTAAACTAACACCGGAACAGGAAGAAAAACTTAGAAAAAATATTGAAAAGATTACCTGTAGCGCGCGTGTAAAAGCTGCCTGGACAAAGAGGAAGGAAAAGCAGGAAAGGATAAAACAAGCCTTAGAGGAAGCCAAAAAAGAATTGCCTTTTCTTTTGAAAAATTCTCTCTTTCTCATTGGTTTATCCCTTTATTGGGCAGAAGGTAGCAACTCAGAAGAACGAATTCAATTTGCTAATTCCGACCCTCGGTTAATAAAGATAATGATGAGATGGTTTAGAGAAATTTGTAAAGTTCCCGAAGAAAAATTAAAGATTCATATTTATATCCATAAAGTTTATAGAAATGAAAATTGTGAAGAATTTTGGTCAAATATTACAGGTGTACCTGTCTTGAAATTTGGAAAAACCACTTACAAGCCAACTCCTCATAAGATTAAGAAAAATTTAGATTATAAAGGAGTGTGTAGGGTTGATATAAGCGGTGTTAATCTATTTCGAAGAATAATGGGGTGGCAACAAGGCATTTCAGAAATTTTTGCCCCCGTAGCGTAATGGATAGCGTTAAGGTCTTCGGAACCTTGGGTGCAAGTTCGACTCTTGCCGGGGGCACTATGAAAAATAAAAAAATATTTATTTTGATTTTTTCAGTTATCTTTTTGATAGGAATTTTTGAAGAGGGGAAAGCTGCTACCTGTGCTGGGGTTGGGGGGATATGTACAGGTGTTGGCGAATGCCACGGTTTTGGTGGAAGTTGTCGCTCTGATTCTCCTCTGGATTGCCCTGAGCCTTGTTGTTGTATAATTCCTCCTTCGCCTCCTTCGCCTCATGGATTGATTCCTTGCGGTGGCGCGGGGCAACCTGAATGTAGCCTAGAGCAGATCTCCATTCTCATTGGCAATATCATCAACTTTCTTTTACTTTTGGCGGGAGGAGTTGCTGTTTTAATGTTAATTATTGGCGGAATTTATTTTTTGATTGCTGGGGCGGACCCGGAAAAAATAGAAATGGGAAAGAAGGTTATTACGGCAGTAATCATCGCTCTTTTGATTATCTTTTTGGCTAAAGTATTATTAAATGCTTTCTTAACGGCAATTGGAGCCGGCGGAATTTAAAAATCAAATTTTGCCCTATACTCATTTGAGTCGGGCTCGACCCTTACGGGTATAGAGCCCCCATAGCTTAATGGAAAAGCTACCGGCTCTTAACCGGAAGATTCCAGGTTCAAGTCCTGGTGGGGGCACAGTGGTAATACCAAATCAATCGCTCGCCCTCTCCCCCACACCGAAATTTGGTGTGGGGGCGCTCGGCTTCGCCTCGCTTCGGGCTCGCTCTTTAAAAACCCTCGGTTTTTAATATTTTCCTAGACGGGAAAACCGAAGGGTTTCCCCGACCCCCTTCCAATTTGGGATGTTAAAAGTATTAAGGCGATTTTGCCTTTTTTAATTTTGGGAATATAATAAAAATAGGATGTTAACACCTGAGGAAAAGACAAAAATAATTGAAAAATATAAGTTGCATGATTTAGACACTGGCTCAGCTGAGGTTCAAATTGCTCTATTGACTGAAGAGATAAAGAGGTTGCTTTTACATTTGAAAAAACATCCCAAGGATTTCCATTCAAAAAGAGGATTATTAAAAATGGTGGCCAAAAGAAGAAAATTTTTGAATCATTTAAAAGAAGAGGATAGTAAAAAATACAATAGTCTGGTTAAAAAAATCGGCTTAAAAAAATGATAATTAAACACATAGGACAGAGGGTAGCCGTCTTAATCGATGTCCAAAATCTTTATCATTCGGCCAAAAACCTTTACGGGGCCAGGGTTAATTTTCGGGAGATTTTAAAGACGGCAGTCGGCCAGAGAAATTTAATCAGGGCCTTTGCCTATGTGGTGAGAACAAAAACTGGGGAAGAAAAACCTTTTTTTGAAGCCCTAACAAAATTGGGGATTGAAACCAGGGTAAGAGATTTACAGGAATTTTATGGTGGGTTAAAAAAAGCTGACTGGGATGTTGGAATTACGGTTGATGCCATCAGGATTTCCCCAAGCGTTGATACAATTATCTTAGCTTCCGGCGATGGCGATTTTTTACAACTGATTGAATATCTAAAAAATCAGGGAAAAAGGGTTGAGGTTATCGCCTTTGGCAGAACGGCCTCATCAAAATTAAAAGAGGGGGCAGACGAATTTATTGATATAGAAAAAAATTTAGAAAAATATTTATTGAAAAAATAGCCACTAATAAATCACTAATCTTTCTCGAATATTCACTCACCCGCTTTGCGGGTACCCGATTCGTGATAATTAGTGATAGAAATTGGTAATTATTCGTGGAAGAAAAATTTCAAATCGAAATTGGTGGGAGAGAACTATCTGTCGAAATAAATAATTTAGCTGAACAGGCTTCTGGTTCTTGTTTTGTCCGTTATGGTGATACCGAAGTTTTAGCTACGGCAGTAATGTCAAAGTATGAAAGGGGGGAGGAAGATTTTTTCCCTTTAACGGTCGATTACGAAGAAAGATATTATGCCGCTGGAAAAATTTTAGGTTCCAGATATATTCGCCGGGAGAGTCGACCTTCTGACGAAGCTATTTGTACCGCGAGACTAATTGACCGGGCCATCAGACCCCTTTTCCCTGAAAATTTGAAAAGAGAAATTCAGGTGATTGTCACCTGTCTCTCCTGGGATAGGGAAAATGACCCAGATATAATTGGATTGGCTGCTGCCTCCACTGCAATATCCACCTCTGAAATTCCTTGGTCAGGACCAATAGCAGTGGTTAGAATCGGCAGGTTAAAAAACGGTGAAATGATTATTAATCCAACCTATGAACAAAGGGAGGGGTCTGATTTAGATTTAGTCCTGACTGGGGTTGAGCGGCAGGGCGATATTTTAATCAATATGATTGAGGCTGAGGCAGCAGAAATACCTGAAGAGGTGATTTTGAAAGCGGTTGATTTTGCTCGACCCTATTTAAAAAAAATAATCAATTTTCAAAATCAAATTACTAAAGAAGCAGCTCTAGAAAAAATTAAAATTGAAACTCTACCCCAAAATTTGGAATTAGAAAAAGAGATTAAAGAATTTTTAGGCCTATGGCCCGTTGGGCTCGGCCCGGAGGGAGCTCGATTAGAAAAAGCCCTTTTCCAGCCAAGAAAAAATGAAAGGGTCGAAGATATTAGTGCTCTAAAAGAAGAATTAATTTCCTATATTGAAAAGGAAAAACCAGGAATGGGGAAATATGCCAAGGATTTCTTTGAAAAAGAAATCAAAAGATTGGTCCATGAAAATATAATTTTAAAAGAAAGAAGGCCAGATGGTCGAAAATTAGATGAAATTAGGGAAGTTAGTTGCCAGGCCGGAGTTTTACCCAGAACTCACGGTTCCGGTCTTTTTTGTCGGGGTCAAACAAAATCCCTTTCAATTTTAACCTTAGGAACGCCAGGAGATGTTAAGCTTTTACAGGGAATGGAGATTATCGGTAAAAAGCGATTTATGCATCATTACAATTTTCCTCCTTATTCCACCGGCGAGGTTAAACCAATCCGGGGGCCGGGCCGAAGAGATATTGGTCACGGTATGCTTGTTGAAAAAGCTCTTTTTAACCTCATTCCCAGCTCTGAAGAATTTCCTTATACAATGAGAATAGTCTCGGAAATTTTGTCTTCTAATGGTTCAACTTCGATGGCTTCGGTTTCCTCTTCTTCTCTGGCTTTGATGGATGCTGGAGTGCCAATCAAAGGTCCGGCAGCCGGAATTGCTTTAGGCTTGATGATTGATGGTCAGAATTATAAAATTTTAACTGATATTCAAGGCCCAGAAGACCAACATGGAGACATGGATTTTAAGATAGCCGGGACAAGAAAGGGAGTAACGGCAATTCAAATGGATGTTAAAATTGAGGGAATTTCAGAAAAAATTTTAAAAGAGGCTTTAGAATTAGGGAAAAAAGCCAGAAATCAAATTTTAGACAAAATGGAAAAAGTTTTAGCCAAAAGTAGACCGGAATTATCTCCTTTTGCCCCCCGAATTTTAACAATCCAAATTAATCCAGAGAAAATAGGAGAAGTTATTGGACCGGGTGGGAAAATGATTAACGAAATAATCGAGGAATGCGGGGTCTCGATTGACGTTGAAGAGACGGGCAAAATTTTTGTTACCGCTGAAAAAGAGGAGGCAGCTAAAAAAGCAATTGCCTGGATAAAGAATATTACCAGAGAAGTAAAAATAGGGGAACTTTTTCAGGGGAAAGTAAAAAAAATTTTGGATTTTGGTGCCTTCGTTGAAATTTTACCTGGCCAAGAAGGACTTTTGCACATCTCCCAAATATCTCCTTTAGGAATTAAAAAAATCAGGGTTGGTGATATTATTTCAGTTAAAGTAATTTCGATTGATGAGCAAGGGAGGATTAATCTCTCTCTAACAAAATTGAAAAAAACCTATGCCCCGTAGAGAAATTTCGAATAGCCTCGGCTATCGATAATTTACGGGGACAAAATAATCAAAATAAAGTAGATAATAAACATTAACCAGAATTTCGGAATTCTAGCCTCGGCTAGGTAAATTATTTCGAAATTCTTCTACGGGGTATGCCAGAAGAAGGTGAAGAAAAATTGGAGTATTTAAAAAGGGGGGAGGTAAAGACAATGCAAAAAGAGATTGCCCGCTTGAGGGAAAAAGAAGCTCAAAAGGAGAGGGAAAGGATTGCCCAAATTAAGCCGGAGGAAATTGGGTTGAAAGAAATTCCGGAAAAAGAGAAAAAGATAGAAGAAAAAAAGGAGTTAAAGAAAATAAAAATTGGTGAAGAGGAAATAGGTGGATTGGAAGAAAGGAAGAGCCATTTAACAGAGGAATTAAGATCGATTTCTGAAGAGAGGAAACCTTTGGAGGAAAGAAAAAATATTTTGCTGGCAAAAATTGAGGAAATCAAAAAAATAAAATTAGAACCGATTTTGAAAAAAGAAGAGGAGATTGAAAGGGAAAAAGAAGAAATCGAAAAAAAAGAAAGAATTTCACCACCGGAAAGAAAAAGATATTTTGAAGAGCAGAGATGGGGGATAGAGGATAAAAGAAAAGAAATAGAAAAGGAGAAATGGAAGGTTGAAGAAGAAATTGAAGGAATAGAAAAAAACATCGGAGAAATTAATGCCAAATTTGGAGAATTGGCTGGGAAGGAAGGAGAAATTAAAAGGGAGTTTGAAGAAATTAAAAAAAGGGGGGAATTAATTGGATTAGTAAAAGATTGGAAAAAATTAAATGAGGATTTGAAATCTCTTTCTTTAGAAAGAGAAAATTTGGAAAGGGAGTTTCAAAAAATTTCTGAGAAAAAAAATCAAATAGAAAAAAATTTAAACGAAATTTTTGAAAGTGAAAAGGCAATTGAAGAAGAAATCGAAACCCTTGAGAAAAAAGAAGAAATAGCCCTTTCCGAAACTGAAAGAAAGGAAATAGAAAAAAGAAGGTGGGAAATTGAAGAAGAAAGAAGAGAAACCGAAAAGGAAAGGTGGAAATATGAAGATGAAAAGGAAAAAACCGAACAATCATTAAAAGAAATTGAGCCAAAACTTGAAGAAAAAATAAGAGGAGAGGAGGAAATAAAAAAGAAGATTGAAGAAATCAATTTGGTTTTAGAGAAAGAGGGGATAGGGATTGAAGAAAAAATTGAGAAAGAAAGGGTCGAAGAAAGAAGAATGGTTGAAGAAAAAACTCCAGAAAGAGTTGAGAAAAAAAAAGAAGAAGAAATAATGCCGGAGATTGAAAAAGAAGTTTTAATTCCTAAACCACCAGAGAAACCAGCCCCTCCAAAAACTTCAAAGAAAATCTTAGTCAGAATTGGAATTTTCTTAATTTTAATTTTTCTCATTGGCTTTTTTTATTGGTTCTTTAGAATTAGAAAGCCCACAACAAAAGAGGTTTTGCCACTAAAAGAAATTACTCCGACAGAAGAAGTTGCTCCGCCAATAGAAAAAATTGAGGGAATCAGGAATCTAGAGGTCTCAAAAAATGAGGAAATTCCCGAGGCTATTTCCCAATTAATGAAAGAGGAATTAATTGAAGGTTTCACCCAAATTGTAATTAAAAATATAACTGAAAATAGATTGGTCTCGATAGAAGATATAGCTAAGGCATTTCAAATTGAAATCCCGGAAGGAATTTTTCAAAAATTTGAAGAAAATTATACTCTTTCTATTTTTGCTCAAAAAGAGGGTAAAAGAATATCTTTTAAAACCAGAGTAAAAGAGAAGGAAGGCTTACTCGAATTAGTTAAAAATTGGGAGGCAAAAATATTAAAGGAGGGAGTTTTTATTTCTGGTGAGAAAATTCAAACTTTAGTTCCCTATTTTAGAACAGCCTCTTTCCAAAAAATAAGTTTTCGTTATCTAACTATTTCAAAAGAAGATTTGGGAATTTGCTATGCCTTCTTTGATGATTATTTTGTCTTTACCACCTCTCTTGAAAGTCTAAAAAGCACAATTGATAATTTAATAAAAGAAAAGGGATTGGAAACTCCCCAATCTAAAATCGAAAATATTAATGAAGCCTTCTTGGCCAGGTCAATATTTTAAATTATTTTAAATAACAACATGAATAAAAATTTGCTAATAGAATTAAAAGAAAAATTGGAAAAAGAAAGAAATCAGCTTGAAGAAGAATTAAAAAAAATTGCCAAAAAGGATGAAAAACTAAAGGGAGATTGGGATACAATCTTTCCAAAATGGGATGGGACTTCTTCTGGCGGATCTCAGTTAGAAACTGCCGCCGATGAGATTGAAGAATATAGTACCCTTTTACCAATTGAGTATTCCTTGGAATTGAAAATGAGAAATATTAATTTGGCTTTGGAAAAAATCAAACACCCGCGTCGCGGGTACCCGAATTATGGAATCTGCGAAAAATGCAAAAAAGAGATTGAAATTGAGAGATTAAAAGTAATTCCCGAGGCGAGATTTTGTTCAAAGTGTAAAACCCCGTAGAGAAAATTTGACTTGCTTCGCAAAATTACCCCGCCCTCTATGCTTATAAATCCAGCTTATCTAATCCATAAAACAATATATTAAAAATTGGAAATTCAGATAGTTTCGGCAATGAGCTTAGGGGCGGGGTTGGCGGGGTTGTCAAATTTCTTCTACGGGGTAAAAAATAAAATAAAATGTTATCAAAGGTTTTTTCAGCGGCAATTGTAGGTTTGGATGCCCAAACAATTGAAGTGGAAACTGATGTATCTTACGGTCTGAGGCATTTTCAAATTGTTGGTTTACCAGATAAAGCAGTAGAGGAATCAAAGGAAAGGGTGGGAGCAGCAATTGAAAGTTCCGGTTTTCAATCTCCTCATCACCAGCCGGAAAGGGTTTTGGTATCTTTGGCTCCGGCCGATTTAAAAAAAGAAGGTTCAATTTATGATTTGCCAATTGCTTTGGGATATCTTTTAGCGGCTGAGAAAATAAAATTTGATCCTTCAAATAAAATTTTTCTGGGAGAACTAGCCTTAGATGGAAGATTGAGACCAATAAGAGGTGTGATTTGTTTTGCCATCGCTTGCCGGGAAAAGGGACTTTCGGAATTAATTCTGCCAAAAGAAAATTCAATTGAGGCGGCAATGATTGAAGGAGTAAAAGTGATTGGAGTTAAAAGTTTAAAAGAAGTGATTGATTATTTGGAAGGAAGAAAGGAAATCTTACCAGCCAAGGCAGAGATTGAAAAATTTTTAAAATCCAAAGAATACTCAGTTGAGTTAGGATATATAAAGGGTCAGGAGACGGCGAAAAGAACTTTGGAAATTTGTGCTGCCGGTTCGCATCATTTATTAATGATGGGGCCGCCAGGGGCTGGAAAAACGATTTTGGCCAAAGCCATTCCTTCAATCTTACCTCCCCTTTCTTTTGAAGAATCATTGGAAATCACAAAGATTTATAGTATTGCCGGACTTTTACCAAAAGATAAACCATTAATAAACCAAAGGCCATTTCGCTCCCCTCATCATATTTCCTCTGAGGTTGCCTTAATTGGGGGCGGGAATCCTCCTAGGCCTGGGGAAATTACTCTGGCCCATCGGGGGGTTTTATTTTTGGATGAATTCCCAGAATTTCATCGGGATGTCCTGGAATCTTTAAGACAACCAATTGAGGAAGGGGAAATCACTGTTTTAAGAGCAAAGCATTCCTTAACCCTTCCAGCCAAATTTACCTTGGTTTGTGCCTCCAATCCCTGCCCCTGCGGATATTATGGAGATCCAGACCATGAATGTAAATGCACCAATTCCCAAATCAGAATGTATCGGAGAAAATTATCGGGACCTCTCATTGACAGGATGGATCTTTTGATAACCGTTCCGAAAGTGGAATATGAAAAATTGATTGCCCCAGATGAGGAAAATTGCAGTCAAAAAATAAGAGAAAGAGTAATTCGGGCCAGAGAGATTCAAAAAGAAAGATTCAAAAGTGATAAAACAAACTCGGAAATGGAAATTAAGGAAATAAAAAAATACTGCCAGATTGATTTGGCAGGCCAAGATCTTTTAAGAAAGGCGGTCAATTCAGGAAAACTATCTGCCCGTGGTTATCATCGAGTTTTAAAAGTTGCCAGAACAATCGCCGATTTGGAAAATTCTGAAAAAATTTTACTTTTGCACCTTTCAGAAGCTTTAAATTATAGAATAAGAGAAGAAGCTATTTAGCAAACCCCGTAGAGAAATTTCGACTTGCTTCGCAATATTAGGTTTTCTAAAAGAAAACCTTGTCGAAATTCTTCTACGGGGCAAATGGGTTTCTGGCTCCCATAACTCCAAAATGTAAATGGCAGCCAGTTGATCTTCCGGCCCCTGGGGTTCCTGGTTGACCACCCATTAAAGCAATAATTTGGCCTTGAGAAACCTGATCACCAGGACTAACAAAAACAGTCTGAAGGTGGCCATACATTGTTACTACTCCGTTTGGATGCAAAATTGTTAAATAATTTCCCGCTCCACCAAAGGCCCATCTTGAAGTGGAGTTAGTTAATTTTACTTTTATAACTTTTCCTCCAGCCACCGCAAAAATTGGTTCCCCGCATTGGCCATGGGAAAAATCAATAGCATTATACCAGTGAAGACCCTGGGTAATTCGGCAGGGTAGAGAAATTGGACAGATAAAATAACTTGAGGGCAGAGGAAAGAAAACCTGAGCATATTGAGGGGCAGGAGCAAGCATCACTCCGTTTGGGATAATAAGAATATCCCCAATGTAAATATCGCCTTCCGAAGACAATTCATTGAAGGCGATAATTTCTTCAACCCTGGCTTTATATTTTTTAGCAATTTCAGAAATTGTATCCCCGGCCTCGACATGATGGATAACACCAGAAACCGGCGGGATAATCAATTTCTGGCCGGGTGAAATTACTGAGTTTTGATTCAGGTTGTTTGCCCAGAGAACAGTATTTAAAGAAACGTTAAATTTTTCAGCAATTGACCAGAGACTGTCGTTTGGCTCGACAATATACTCAATAATTATTTTTTGAACATCTTCTTCCTCAAGGCCTCCCAAAAGGGCTCCCAAAACCTGAGGACTAATGGTGAAGGGGGGAGAAATGGCTTTTAAATAGCTATTTTCCACTAAAAGAAATTCCGGCCATTCCGGTCGGTATTTTTTGGTTGAGTCAGCAAAAAGATTCTGAAAAGAGGTATTTGGTGATAATTTTTCTAATTTAAACAGAGTACTTTGATTTTCTTTTTTAGATAAAGTCAAAAATAAAACAGCTAAAATAAGCCCCAAAAATAAGGGTTTTGAAATTTTCTTTAATTTTGGGAAAATAGCCATCTACTTTTATTTTCTAATAACCTATTTAAATGTCAAGTGGTAATACCGAGTTAGGTCGCGGCACGCGCGATATCGAAATGTCGCCTTCGGCTCGCTGTTTAAAATTTGGAATAGAAAGTTTTTAGGTTAAAATGAAATAATGAGATTAAGAGAGGTCAAAAATTTGCTCAAAAGATATAACATCCGTCCCTCAAAAAGGTTGGGACAGAACTTTTTGATTGATGAAAGAGTTTTAAGAAAAATAATTGAAGCCGCCGAGCTTTCAAAAAATGACACTGTTTTAGAGATTGGGCCAGGAATCGGAAATTTAACCCTTGAGTTGGCAAAAAGAGTAAAAAGAGTGATTGCGGTGGAAAAAGATTTAAAAATGATTGAAATCTTAAATGGAGTGTTAAAACGTAGAAATGTTAAAAATGTTAAAATTTTAAAAGGAAATATATTAAAAATGAATCTTCCTAAATTGCAAACGGCCGTTTCTTTTTTAGGAAGAAAATATAAATTGGTGGCAAATATTCCTTATTATTTAACTTCGAGATTAATAAGAAAATTTTTGGAAATGGAAAATAAACCGAAATTGATTGTTTTGATGGTTCAAAAGGAAGTGGCTGAGAGAATTTGTGCCAACCCCCCTAATATGAGTTTATTAGCGGTTTCAGTCCAGTTTTATTCAGGACCAAAAATTATCTCTTTTGTCTCAAAAAATTCTTTTTGGCCCCAACCTAAAGTAGACTCGGCTATAATAAGGTTAAAGGTGAAAGGTGAAAGGTTAAAGATAAACGCAAATTTATTCTTTAAAATTGTCAGGGCAGGTTTTTCCCAACCAAGAAAACAATTGATTAACAACCTTTCAAAAAAATTAGGAATTGATAAAATAAAAGTTAGGGAATGGCTTTTAAAAAATAATATTCAACCCAGCCAAAGAGCCGAAACTTTAACTATTGAAGATTGGCTGAAATTAACTGAAAATTTTATAAACTAAATGAAAACGCGAAATATTCCCATTTTATTAATTGGAATCTCCCTCTTCGGTCTTTTCATTTTAGGATTTCCCTTTTTTGCAATTGCTGATATCAACACGCCTTGCGATAGTGGGATTGTTGCGCTATGCAGGGGCAATGAAGGAAAAACCGGCGAACAAATATGTCAAGAGCAAAAGGGAACTTCTTGTGATTTCTTTTGTGTAGAGTGGTATGGAGGTTACGCATGCACTTCAAGTAAAGTCGGAAATTGTAGTGAAACCTGTAGCGATGAATATGAATATTGGGCCTGTTGTAAAAGCGGTGGAGCTCCACCACCTCCACCAACCGAATGTACCCCGGGAGATACAAAGACGGATACAAAAACCGAATCTTGGACAGGTTATAAATGCGATGGAACTGGTTGCGGGGCGAAAATTATTTCTGCCATTTGTACAACAACCTATAAGAAAGAGTATGTCTGTAATGATGAGGGTAAGTGGGTAGTTTCTAAAGACTGGTATTGTGATGGAACGACTTGTGATAAAAATACCGAAAAAGAGGTCCAAACTTGTGAGGCCTGGCAAGTCTGTGCGGTTACTGATGCCAATTTAAGATGCGACGATAATGAATGTTGGATGGAAAAAGACAAATGGAAGGCAATGATAGATGGAAACTGTAAAAAATCATTTAGTTGTCAAAAAGGCAATTTTGGAGATTGCCAGCCAAATTATTTTCAGAACCAAAAACTTACTTGCCAATGTTGGGGGAAATGTTTAGATCCAATAACCGATGCCCATTATTATGATGGAATAAAAGAACTCCCTTGGGCAGAAAATTGTCAAGACGAAAATAAGTTTCCGGAAAAATGGCAAAGGGAAGAATGTGAGATGCTCAACGCTGATATATCGAAAGGGGGTGGGATTAAACTTCCGGTGAAATTTGGTTGGGATATGCCTGGAGATTGGAAAAATTATTGGGCTTCTTCTAGTGATTCCTCTTTGGATGAATCAGTTTGGTCATTAAAAATAAAAATTGGGGGGAAAGAGAGGTTTTTAACCCACGATGAACTATTAAACATTACCGGATTTAAAAATCCTGAGGATCAAAAGGAAACAAAGAGAAAGAAATTAGAAAGGTTGTTAGCTCAAGGCTATTCCGATGAGCTTTTTTCCCTTTTGAAACAGCTAACTCAAGATCCTTCTTTAACCCCAGAAAAATTGATGAGGGCTCTTCAAGATAAACAAAGGTTAAACCAAATTCTTTATTTCATCTATTTCGTAGAAGGGGACGATATTGTAGGGAAACCAGGGGGAGGAAGGGGGACTTTTACCTATTCAATTTCGGAAGACAAATCAAAGGGTCCCTGCACTTTGGCTTCTGGCCAGAATTATCATTGGAAGGGTAAACTCTGTTGTGGAAAAGACCCTGAAAATTGTGGGCCACCGGATAAAGATAGAGAAGATAAAATGACCGAAGACCAAAAGAAAAAATGGGATTTCAAAACCAATTCTTCCCCAGAACCGACAAGTATTTTGGAAGTAAAAATAAAAAAATGGACAAAACCAGAAGAGATAGAAGAAGTAGATCCTAAGACTGGAAAGAAGTTCGTCGTCTGGGAGAGTAAAGAATTTCTTGCCAGTTCAACGAGATGGATCGATACGGATTGGAATGGAAAAGATGCTATAAATTTAAAAGACGGCGATTATGTTGAATCTGAGTGGTGCTCAACCGGAAGCCCTGTTTATTCATTGAGGGCATTTTATAATGACAAGTTAGAGCTTTTTGAACCAAAGGAAGAGAGGGAGGCGAAGGAGGAAGAAAAGATAGAAGCATTAGAAACAGGAGCACCCGAGTGCGATGATCCTTCCCTACCCTGTTTTTGCGAAAAAAGCGAAAATCCGACTGAAAATAAAATTAAGGCCTGCCTCTGCGATAATTTTCCTTCTCCCCCGGGTTTTAATTTCGAAAGAGATTGCAAAACCATCTTTATTGAAAGTGAAATCTGCCATCCGGCTTTATGGAGCGGTAGCATTCTCCGACTCAAGTGGGATGTTAAAGAGTTCTTCAAAAAAAACATAGAGGAAATCAGAAAGATGATAAATGAAGGAAAAGAGATGGAAATAAAATGGGAAATCCAAAAACTAATGGAAAAAAATTGTACCGGCTTATTAGACCAAGCTTCCGCTAAACTAAAGTTAGCAAAGGATGAAAAAATTGAAATTGAGGAAGATCCCTACTTCCCCCTTTTGTATGGAAATGAAGTAATCCGACCTAAAGATCTTTCGCAAAATAATTTAGGCGGTCCCTGGAAATGGGATTTTCAATTATTATATTTTCCTCTTTATAAAGTGTTTAATTGGCAAATAGGCACAACTCTTCCGGGATTAGGGGGAGAATCTAAATTGTTGCCAAACTATGGTCAAAAATGGAATTTTGTTTTATCAAAAAAACCGGTAATGGAATGGGATACAAAATTACAAAGAATGGTTCCAATAGAAGGAGTAGAAGAACTTCGCTTTGTGCCTGAAGAAACGGAAAAAAGCACTACTACCATCGATTCTCTCATAGTCCCGGTTGGAAATCGCCTCCAGCATTTTGTCTTTGGAAAAGTGAGAAGAATTTTTTCTTATAAGGTGAGAGTCTTTGACGAGACTAAAAAATTTATCTCCATTCCCGAAAAATTTTCCTTAATCATAAGGGCGTCGAGAATGGTACCTGGAGTAGAACTCTGGAGAGAACTTACCCTTCATCAACTTTGGCCTTGTCTTAAAAAACAAACAAGGGATAAAAAAATCGATGAATCTGACCCAAATTATTATCGACTTGATCGAGAATTTACCGCCCAAATCATTCCCTGTTGGGATGAAAGGGGAGAAATCTGCGAACCTGATTTGGGTCTTTCTCAAAAATTTAAAACTACCGGAGCTAAACCAACTTTTTTTGAAGAAAGTTCCGGTCCCCCTCCGCCAGAAAAAGCGAAAATTCCAAGATATTTAAACTGGGATGCTATGCCAGGGGCTGCTTCTTATTATTATGAAGTGGAAGGACCAACATCTCTAAAAGGAGTAATGCCAATAACCTCGCGAGTCTGGGCTGATTTAAAAGGAGATGGAACATATACCTGGAAAGTAAAAACTTGTGCTGATAAGTGCGGTACTCCTGTTCTTAATGATGAAAATATAAAAATGCTTCAGTGCGGAAAATTTAGTGATAAAATGATATTTTACGGCTGCGAATTAAATCCACCGAAAAATTATTCGCCAAAATCGGCTGAGCAATTCTATCCTGGCGAACTTCAAAATCTTTCTTGGGATGCGGTTGATTGCCAGGGACCGGTGCCATTTTATCAATATAAATTAGAATACGGGGCACCTGTTGATTGCAAAATTTTTAAAAGAGAATTCAGGGATGAATGTAAAAAAATTCAAGAGAGCGATGAGTGTAAAAAACTTTTAGAGAATAGAGAAATTGTCCCAGCCACTACCATTAATAAAAATTCGACTTCTATTCCTCCTTTGAGATGCCTTGGTACTTACAATTGGTCGGTTAGGGCCTGCCTCGACGAGGACTGCCGAGAAGCCGGAGATTGGAGTGCTGGTTGGTATTTCTATGTTGTTTTAGAAAAAATCGCTGGTGGAATACCTAGTGGAGGAGGTGGATTCGGAACTTGCCATGATTTAGTTCCTTGTAGTTGGGGAAGTTGTACTTTCAAACACATCCCAATGTTAATTGCTAATATTATAAATTGTGTCTTATGGACCCTATTTCCTGTTGCCTTGTTTGGCTTGGTAATCTATACTGGAATAACATTTTATCTCTCTATGGGGGCACCGGAAACAATTGAAAAGGTAAAATCAATCTGGAGGGCTGGTGGAATAGGATTTTTAATCGTGTTTCTTGCCTGGACATTATTGAATTTTATCTTTAAGTTTTTGGGCTGGAGAAAAGAGATTTTTGGCGATTGGTTTAATCCTCTTTAATTTGTTATAATAAATTAAGATGACGAATTCCAAAAACAAAAAAGTTATTTACATATTAGGGTTAGGGCTTGGTTTATTTTTAACCCTAATTCTTTTCCAATTTGTTTTGGCCCAAGATGATTGTTCCAAATTCAACGGTCTGCCGGCTGCCTGTAGTACCACCCCAGGCTGCACATATAATTGGGATACCAACACATGTGTTTTTTCTACGGCGGGGCCGGGAGAACCGCCAAAAGAGGAAGGCGCTCCTTGGTGCCCAGCCGCTCCTTGGGATATTTTTGGCATTTTATGGTGTGTCTTTCAGTTTATTTTTTCTTTGCCGGTTAAGATAATTTTCCTTTTCCCGGCTGCTATCGGTATAGTGGTAGCTATATTAGGAGCAATTCTTTTGATGGTCGCTCAACCTCTCGCTACCTGGATGATAGATAACTCTATTACCCTGGCAACGAAAGCAAGCATTCCTTCTGCTGTTCTTGCCTTCTCTGATGAAGTTAGAAAACTGAGTTTGGGACTTCTCTTTCTTTTCCTTGCTTTTATCGGATTGGCTACAATTTTAAGGATTGCTGAATATCAAGCCAGAAAGGCGTTGGTTCCTTTACTTATAGTTGCCCTTTTAATTAACTTTTCCAGTTCAATTACTGAAGCAGTTGTAGACATCGGAAACGCTTTTACTAAGTCATTTGTTAGTTTAGCAAAAACAGGGGGGGAACTAAAATTTGTGGATGTAAATAATATCTTAGGGGTGTTTACAGAAGTCCTGGAAGGAATGTGGGATGTATTTTGGGAAAATGGTGAATTCTTCACCTATCTGTTTAAACAAGGTTTTGGACAAAATTGGACCGGGCAAATATATTCAAAAGGACCATTTATTGTTGATATCGGGGCAATTGCCTTAGTTGGTTTTGTTGCTGCTTTATTTTTTATCCTTGCGGCTTTGGTCATTCTCCTTTTCGGCTTAATTTTCTTTATAAGAACAATTTTTATTTGGTTATTGATAATTGTTGCCCCAATTGCCTTTGTCACTGCTGTCTTCCGTGGATCGAAGGAACTACAAGCGATGTTTCCAGGTCCTTTAAATTGGGATGGTTGGTGGAAATCACTCTTGGAATGGTCGTTTATGGGGGTAGGTTTGGCTATTTGGATTTATCTTGCCGTTCAATTAAAGGGTGTAACCCAATTTATTCCCGAAGTAAGCCCGGAGGAGGTTACAACTGCTCCTGCAGCGGTGAGTTTAACTTCGGAAGTTTCTCCTCTAATAAATTTTGATAACTCATCAATCAGTTTAAATGGCAAAAGTGAAAAAACATTGGCTACCCAACTAACCAATGACACAGAGGGGGGAGTAAGAGGAGAAGGAGAAGGGATAGGGGGGAAAACCGAGGCAGACATAGGAGGATCCACTAAGGAAATTTCAGGAAAAACTCTCAAATTATTCAACACTCTCTTTAAGTATCTCGCACCAATGATTGCCCTTTGGATCGGGGTAACAACCGCTCCCGGAATGATGGGCCAAATGGCAGGTCAAGCCTATGGCAAGGCAAAAGGTTTTGTTAGTGGTCTTGCTAGCGGTGTTTTAGTTGCCGGTTCAGCTTTCGTTGGAGCAGCGGCTGGTGCAAAGGGGGGCATAGGAACTCGTTTGGCTACGGGAGCTCGTGAAGGATTTGTCAAGGGAACAACTGCTTTTGGTAGAGAAACAGGACTAACTAAATTAGCGCCAGAAGAAGTAAGAAAGGGAATTAGCGGCTGGGCAAAAACGGCAGGACTTTACGGAAGAGAAGAAAAGGAAAGGGCGTTGGCAGAAGAAAGGGAAAAAGGAGAAAAATATGTTGAAGCTCGATATAAAAGAGAGGGAGTAAAGGGGTTGGAGAGTGTAATTGAATCAAAATGGGAATCTCCAGAATACAAAACAGTAGCAATCGGCAAACTAATTGAGGAAAAGAAACTTAGAGATGAAATGGTCAAAAAACCAGAGGTTCAAAAACTTATACTTTCAGATTATGGAAAAGCAGCGAGGCTCGGCGACAAAAAGAAAATGGGAACGATGGAGAGAGCGTTTGTTTCAACTTCTCTAGTAGAAGGTTTTGGAAAAACTCCTAAACAAATCATTGAAGAAGTGAAAACTGCCGACGATGTAAAACAATTGCAAAAAGGCTGGTGGGAAAAATCCGAAGCAATGGAAACAGCCCAAAAATCCTGGACAGGGACTCAGTGGGGTGCTGCTGGCCGAGAATTTGGAAGAGATTTTGTTGAAAGTTTAACACCTCTCATACAGCAATTAAAAGATATCCAAGCTGGAAAAGAATACAAGGGAAAAACCGGAGTCGACGCATATAAACAATTTGTTTGGGATAGACCAGGGTTGGCGAGATATTCTGAAACGGGAGCCGCTCAAGAAGTTGGATTTAGTTCATTCTATGAATTGGCTCCAGAAGCAATAAAAAGTGATTCTAGGTATGGAAATATCAGAGCAATTCTGGCTGAAAAAATTCCACCATCGCCACCTCCACCACCTCCACCGCCGCCTCCACCGCCACCACCTTAAACTAACAAAACTTTAGGTTTAGTTCATTTTTAAATTAACTTTAAAAAATGTGATTCTAACTAAACTATAAAAAAACGGGTTGAGTTTAATAAATCTCAACCCTTTTTGAATGTTTCGCCTAGCACATAGGTCCGTTTAGCTTCTTCTATACAAGTATAAATAAATAATAGCCGAGAGAATCGCAAGCACAAGAGAGTAGAAAAAACCAGCCCATACACTCAATTCTCCTTGATACGGACTTATTGTTGCTACTAGAAACATCATGAATGTCGCGAAGCCAAAAAAAGCTACAACAAACTGGACTGCCCCCTGTATCTTTTCTCTTATTGATCTTCTCATTCCTTATTCACCTTTTAGGTTCTGATAATATCATATCATATCATTTCTATTTTTTTTGTCAAGGCTATGCTTGATTTAATTTTTCTTGTAAAATTAAAAGTGGTATAATTAATCAAAGGCCATTAAACATATGGGAAAAGAATATACAAAAGAGGAACTCTGGAAAATTTTTGAGAAGCTCCCTGATGAATTAAAGGAAGCGATTTTCTCTGAAGGGACAGCAGAAAATATTTTTAATATCTGTAGCCGGAATGGAATTGAAGATGAAAGACTTTCAAAGGTTGCATTATATGTTGGAAGAGTTTTGATGGGACTTTTACCGCCGGATGAATTTGAGGAAACTTTGGAAAAGGAATTAAAATTAGAAAAGGAAACAGCAAAAGGTATTAACCGGGAAGTTGAGAGGTTTATCTTTTTTCCGGTAAAATCTGATTTGGAAAAGATTTACAAAATTGAAATTGCCCCGCCAGCCAGACCAACAAGGATTACTCCACCTCCTGAAGAAAAACCTCCAACTCCACCAGCAAAGGACGTTTACCGTGAACCAATAGAATAAAAAAGGGGGTTATTGACCCCTTATTATTGTATTTACTCGTCATATTGCTCTCCCTTGTCACCGTATTCCTCGTCGTAGTAGCCTTCTTCCTCGTCTTCGTCTTCGTCTTCGTCTTCGTCTACTTCCGATCGTCCCTTTCCGATCGTCCCTTGATTATCTCGGTGAGTTGCTTTATTTCCTCGGCTGTCAATTTTTTTCCTCCAAATTTGGCTATTTCTATTGCACCCCAGACCTGCCCTTCTTTGATACAACTCTCTACCAACTCATCTATTTCTTTTGTTTGGTTCCCCATTTTTATCACCTCCTTAGTGATTTTTCAAAGGCTTTTCGCCGTGCTAATTAAATTATAGCGTTTTAAAAAGATTTGTCAAAGCCAATTTTTTTGTTAGAATAAAAGTGATATAATTAATTTGAGGAGTTAAAAAGTATTTCCAAAATTAATGAAAAATTTGTTAGAAAAAAATTCAAGGATTGCCGGAAAAAAAGAGAAAAATAATTTTTTGGGTATTGATAATTCTTATTGCTTCAGTTTTGATTTTCTTTAATATTAAAAGTGCCCAAAAGCGATTTAAAAATTTTAGAATAGAAGGATTTAAAGAAGAATTCAATTTTCCGAAAATAGAAATCCCAAAGTTAGAAGAAATATTAAAAATCCCAAAATAATATGCAATTTGTTGTTCCAAAATTTATTGAAAGGGAAGCCAGAATAGCCGGGCCTTTGACTTTCAAACAATTAATCATCATTCTGATTGCCGTTGCTATTTGTTTTATTCTCAAACAGACCCTTCCTTTTTTCACTTTCTTAATCGCCTCTCTCTTAATAATGCCGGCTAGTTTTGCCTTGGCCTTTTTGAAGATTGGCGGAAGGCCCCTTTTATTAATTGTTGCCAATGCCTTCAAGTTTATCTTTTCATCAAAAATCTTCATCTGGAGAAAAAAAGCAACATCGGTTATTATTCAAAAAATGGAAATTAAAAGAGGAGGTGAGGAATTACCTTTAAAGGTGGCTGAAAGAAGTCAATTAAAAAAATTGAAAACAAAAATTGAAACAAAACCAAAATAATGGCTGAGACTACTACTCAACAATTTTTGGAAATAGAGGAAGTTAAAGGGGGATTAATTATCCTAAAGGATAAATCTTTGAGGGGAATCTTGATGGTTTCTTCCCTTAACTTTGCCTTGAAATCTGAAGACGAACAAAATGCCACTATTTATCAGTTTCAGAGTTTTTTAAATTCCTTGGATTTTTCAATCGAATTCTTTGTTCAATCTCGAAGGTTAAACATGACAGGTTATTTAGATAAGTTAAAAGAATTGGAAGAAAAACAGGAAGATGAATTGCTAAAGACCCAGACGGCAGAGTATAGAAAATTTGTCAGTAGCTTATTAGCAAAGGGAATAATCATGACAAAAAATTTTTTTGTTATTATCCCATTTTGGCCAATCGAAATTCCCGGACTTGGAAAAAAGGAGAAAAAAGGAATTTCAGTTTTAACAGATGAGCAATTTCAGAGAGCAAAGTCTCAAATTTTACAAAGAATGGAATTTGTGGCTTTGGGTCTGAGAAGATGTGGCCTCTGGGCCACCCCTTTGAACACTTCGGAATTAATTGAACTCTTCTGGAGTTTATATCATCCGGAAGAAGCCGAGGTCGGATATTTCCCGGAGATTCCACCGGAACTTATTATTTAATTCCTAAGTTTATGAAAATCCCATTTTTGAAAAAAAGAGAAAAAATTCCAGAAAAAATTTTTGAAGCCGAATTAATAACGGTAAAGGACATCATTGCCCCTTCCTCAATTGTTCTAAATCCTAACTATCTAAAATTGGGAAATAGATTCACCAAATCCTTTTTCATTTTCTCTTACCCAAGATATCTTTCATCGGTCTGGCTTTCTCCAATCATCAATCTTGAAATCCCAATGGATATTGCCACTCATATCCATCCCTTTTCAAGCGAGCATGTCTTAAAACAACTAATGAAGAAACTAACTGAAGTAACAGCCGAAATTAATGAAAGGGAAGAAAAGGGGTTGGTGAGAGATATAGAGTTAGAAACTGCCTATCGAGATATCGAGGAATTAAGAGAGAAACTCCAAACCGCCCAAGAAAAGATGTTCAAGGTTGGAATTTATCTCACTGTTTATGCCAGTTCAGAATCAGAACTAAAAGAGATTGAAACAACCCTCAGGTCAATCTTGGAAGCCAGACTCATTTACCCAAAGCCGGCTCTCTATCAACAAAGGGAAGGATTCAATTCTGCCAGTCCTTATGGTTTAGATCAGTTGATGGTTCACAATGCAATGAATACTGCTCCTCTTTCCTCATCCTTTCCTTTCGTCTCTTTTGATTTGAGTTCAAACGAAGGAATATTATACGGAATAAATCGCCATAATAATTCCCTGATCTTGTTTGACCGATTCTCATTGGAAAATGCCAACGAGGTTTTATTTGGAAAAGCAGGGTCTGGCAAGAGTTATTGTGTCAAATTAGAAATTTTGCGGTCTTTGATGCTTGGGGTCGATGTGATTGTTCTTGACCCGGAAAATGAATATAAAACCTTGGCTGAGGCAGTTGGTGGTTCTTTTTTCAATATCTCTTTAGCCAGTCCAAACCATATTAACCCTTTTGATTTACCAACTCCCAGGGAGGATGAAAAACCGGAAGATGTCTTAAGGTCAAACATTATTAATTTAATCGGATTATTAAGAATTATGTTAGGGGGTTTAACCCCAGAAGAGGATGCCATATTGGATCGGGCCTTAACCGAAACCTATGCCGCAAAAGATATCACACCAGAAACTGACCCTTCTACCTGGGAAGAAAGAATTCCCTTAATGGAAGACCTTGAGACAGTCTTGGAAGGAATGGAAGGAACGGAATCTTTGGTTAGAAGGATAAGAAAATTTACCAAAGGAACATTTGCTCAGTTTTTCAATCAAAAAACAAATATCTCGATGGAAAAACCTCTTGTTGTCTTTGGGATCAGGGACATGGAAGACGAGTTGAGACCGGTGGCAATGTTTATTATTATGAGATATATCTGGAATAAGGTTCGTTCTGAATTGAAAAAGAGGATTTTGGTTGTTGATGAGGCCTGGTGGATAATGAGGACAGAGGATGGGGCATCATTTTTGTTTGGAATTTGCAAAAGGGCAAGAAAATATTGGTTAGGCGTTACCACCATCACTCAGGACGTCAATGATTTTATGAAATCTGCTTATGGTCAACCAATCATTACCAATTCTTCTTTGCAAATTTTGATGAAGCAATCGCCAGCCACAATTGATATTTTGCAAAAAACCTTCAATTTGACTGAGGAAGAAAAATATTTATTATTAGAAACAGAGATTGGTGAAGGAATATTTTTTGCTGGCCAAAAACACGTGGTAATGAAAGTGGTGGCTTCTTACATCGAAGACCAGATTATTACTACTGCTCCGGAAGAAATTTTGAAAATAAAAATGGCCAAAGGGATTTAAATTTATTTAAAGTTGAGGTACGGGGTATGGATTTTGATAAAATAATAATGCTTTTTATTGCTATACTTTTAGATCTTTTTGGATTGCTTTGTTTCATTCTAGATTTTTTTGGCATAGGAATTGCCATTTCCTTTCTACCAGACTTAATCGGTGCCTTTACAATCGGGCTTTGGTCCTTGTTAAAAGGTGAAGGGACGGCTGGAATTCAAAAAGGTCTGGGAAAGAGGGCACTAAAATATGGGATAGCCCAAATAACAGAATTGATTCCCTTTTTAGGAGACATTTCTCCTTCCTGGACAATCTTAGTTTTGACCTCTTAAGGCGATGAATAAAATAAAAAAAATTGTTTTTCTTTCTCTCTTTCTCCCTTCCCCTGTTTTTGCCTTTTGCACCACATTTACAGGTGAACCGACAGACATTATTGGTTGTCTTTATACTGATGTCGTTCAACTTTCCGGAATTTGTGCCCTTTTAATGATTGTTATCGGAGGTTTTGAATGGCTCACCTCGGCTGGAGATCCTACTAAGATTTCTTCTGCCAAGGAAAAAATTACCGAGGCAATTATTGGTTTATTGATTGTCCTTGCTTCTTATTTAATATTAACGGTGATAGGACTTAAACCTTAAGGATAGGGTCTTACCACCACTTTTCTTTCCGGCTCTTGGCCGATGCTTTCGGTTGTCACATCTGACCTTGATGCCAATTCCAAATGGATAATCCTTCTCTCATAGGCTGGCATTGGAGGAAGGATTTTTTCTTTTTTTGTTAAGGCAACCTCATCGGCAATCGATCGGGCCATTTCTTTTAAATATTCAATCTTTTCTTTTTTATAATTATTGATATCTAAATCAATATAAAATTTTTCTTGAATTCTCTTTTTCAAAATTGCTTTCAAAAGATGTTGAATTTCTGAGAGCGTTTGTCCTCTCTCTCCAATTAAAATCTGGGGATTTTCAGTTTTTAAATTTATGGGTAAAGTAAAATCTCTTTGGGGAAGAAATTCAATTTCCACCTCAAAGGTGGTTTTTTCAAAAAATTCTTTGGTAATCTCTTTAATTTTTTCGAGGCTATCTTTATCTAACATAGGATTGTTGAAGAATTGAAAATAGGGTAGTCACTAACCAGTAAAGGCTGAGGGCTGATGGTAACCTTATTAAAATTAAAATTGTTAAAAAGGAAAAAAAGTAGAGAAATTGTTTTTGAAAAATTTCCGAATATTGAGAAATAACATCTTTTTCCTTTGTTTTTTGAATTTTTGGATTGAGCATTTTTATCTGAAAAAATTGAAAAATTCCGGCAAAGGTTGCCAAGACCAAATTTGGATTGGAAAGATTTATTAATCCCAAAAAATAAGGATTAATTTTGCCAGGATGGGGGACAAAGCCATAAAGATTAGTCATTGCCTCTGGCAAAAATCCCTTCCAAAAAACCTGATAGAGAGCAATCAAAATTGGTAACTGAATAAAAAGAGATAAAAAGCCAGAAAAGGGATTAATTTTTTCCTTTTGATAAAGGGAGATTAACTCTCCGGTCTGTTTTTCCCGATCATTTTTATATTTTTCCTGAATTTCTCTAATTTTTGGTCCAATTTCATTCAAAGCTTTTTGTGATTTTAGAGAACGAATAGATAATGGAAAAAGGATTAGTCTAATTAAAATTGTTAAAAAAATTATCGCTATTCCAAAATCATGACCAGACAAATATTGATATAAAAAAATCAAGGCGTTAAATAATGGCTGATAGAAAATTAGATTGAAAACTTTAATTAAAGGATTCATAGATTTTTGCTCTTTTAAATAAGTTATCTACCATTTCCCCAATTTCTAAAAACTCTTTTTTTTCTATCCCTGAAAGAGCGATCAGAATGGCATCTACCCCCTTTTTTATTTTTTTTATCCTTAATTTCACCAATTCAGAAATTTTTCTTCTAACTTTATTTCGAATTGTTGCCTTTTTTGAAACCTTCTGAGAAACTATAAAACCAAAACGAATCTGCCCGGTTTTATTTTTGCCAATCTTTAAAATTAAAAATTTTTCTTTAAGGCTCTTTCCTTCTTTTAAGACCTGCCCAAAATCCTTCTTTTTATTAAGTCTATTTTTTTTGGCTAACATATTTTAAACAGTTATCTTCCATCTTCCTTTTTTTCGCCTTCTACTCAAAGTTCTTCTTCCCCCGGGAGTCTTTTTCCTTCTTAAAAATCCGTGGGTTCTTCTTCTCTTCTTTTTTTTAGGTTGGTAAGTAATACTCATATTGTAAGTCCTTTTTCTTTTTAGGGGCCCGCGTCAAAGACGCGGGAGGGTGGTGGGCGGGTTGTAGTCTTTTTGGTTGATAGGTAATTGACATGTTTTTCATTCTATAATAAAAAATGGAATTAGTCAATCCACAGATTTTACCCAGGTTATTAACAAAAATTGGTCTTTTTCTTCGCTTTACACCCTCTTGACTTATAGTATAATTAAAGAAGCATGACTAAAGAAGAGGAGCTTTGGCAGGCAGTTTTGGCCCAAATCCAACTAAACATTTCTCCGGCTAATTTCGCTACCTGGTTTAAAAATACTGAAATTTCCTCCTATAAAAATGGGGTAGTTTTTATCTCCGTACCAAATTCTTTTGTCAAAGAATGGCTTGAACAAAAATATAACAAAATCATTTCAAAAATTTTACACAGTTTAGATGAAGAAATGAAAGAAATAAAATATGAGGTTGGGAAAATGGGCTTGAAGGTTTCGAAAAAAATTCCCACCTTTTTGCCGGAAAGTGGTCAATTGGATTTCCAGGAACTAAAAATTGATAAAGAGACGAATCTTAATCCTAGATATATTTTTGATAATTTTATTGTCGGACCTTTCAATGAATTGGCTCAGGCAGCTGCCTTTGCTGTAGCCAAGAATCCTGGTCAAGTTTACAATCCCCTCTTTATTTATGGAGGTGTCGGCCTGGGGAAAACCCATCTCTTGGAAGCGATTGGCAATGAAATAATCAAAGATTTTGAGGAAAAGAGGATAAAATATATTCCAACCGAAAAATTTGTTTCCGAAGTGATCTCAGCAATCAGAAACCACCAGACCGAAAAACTTAAATCGGTCTACCGAACAGTCGATGTTTTAATTATTGATGATGTCCAGTTTTTGGCCGGGAAAGAGAAAACTCAGGAAGAATTTTTCTATACTTTTAATTCTTTATATGAAAAAAATAAGCAAATAGTTCTCTCTTCTGATCGACCACCCAGAGCTATTCCCACCCTAACTGAGAGATTAAGGTCTCGATTTGAGGGAGGGATGATCGCTGATATATCTTTCCCCGATTTTGAGACAAGAATGGCAATCTTAAAAGCCAAATGCCAGGAGAGAAAGTGTAATTTTCCAGAAGAAATTTTGGATTACATTGCTTCAAATATTCAAAAAAATATTCGTGAGTTAGAGGGAGCCTTAAACATCTTAATCGCCTACCAAAAATTACAGAATACCATCCCAGATCTTAAAACGGTAAAATCCTTGCTTCGAGATCTCACCTCGCCGCCAGCTAAAGTCATAAGTGCCAGAAAGATAATCAAAACGGTAGCAGAATTTTATGATTTGAAGGAAAAAGATTTAATCTCTTCCTCTAGAAAAAAAGAGATTGTCAAACCAAGACAAGTAGCTATGTATTTATTAAGAGAGGAGATAAAAGGTTCTTTCCCTTTTATTGGAAGAAAACTCGGGGGAAAAGATCATACTACCGCTATCCATGCCTGTAAAAAAATTTTAAAAGATCTGGGGAAAGATGAAGGTTTAGTTGAAGAAATTAGTTTAATAAAACAGAGGGTTTTAAGTGGATAATAGGTTTAAAACTAACAACAAAAATTAAATTCAAAAATCTTTCATTTTTTCCCCAAAAAAATCCCACTGAATTTCTTTTAAAAATAAGAAATATGCACATCGCCAACAACTATGATATTAACTATATTAAAAGAAAAACTTAAAGAAGGGATTAACGCAGTGGAAAAAATTTCTCAAAAACCCTTGGCTTTACTTATCTTACAAAGCACACTTTTTAAAGTGGAACAAAATTTCCTCAAACTATCAACTACTAATCTAGAATCAGGAATTATCTGGTGGAGCCTGGCCAAAGTGGAAAAAGAAGGCCAAATTTGCTTACCGACAAAATTATTTTCTTCTCTTTTAAATTTCCTACCAGCCAAACCCATTTTTTTATCAACGGAAAACCTCATTCTGAATCTAGAATGCGAAAACTTTAAAACAAAGATAAAGGGATTTAATCCGGAAGAATTTCCTATCATTCCTCAAGCCAAAGAAGGAGAAACTCTTACCTTGGATTGCTTCAGTTTATGCCAGGCCCTTTCTCAAATTTTAGATATCCCGGCACCTTCAATGGCTAGACCTGAAATCTCCGGTATCTTTTTCCATTTTCAAGATAATTCTTTAGAGTTAGTCGCCACTGACAGTTTCAGATTAGTTGAAAAAAAGGTTTCTCTCCCAGTTAATTTAACAAAAGAATATTCCTTAATCTTGCCCCAATCAGCCGCTCGAGAAATTGTTAATGTTTTTTGGGAAAAAGATGGCGAATTAAAAATTTATTTTTCTCCTAATCAAATTTGGCTCGAATATATGATGACTGAACTTCCCCACCCCCAAATTCAATTTACTTCCAGATTGATTGAGGGCGAATACCCAAACTACCAGGAAATAATCCCAAAAAAATTTGAAACAACCATTCAGATTTCAAAAGAAGAATTTTTAAATCAAATCAAAACCGCCAGCCTTTTTAGCGGGAAAAGTAACGAAGTGAGATTAAAAATCAACCCCAAAGAAGAATTTCTCGAAATTTCAAGCCAAAGTCCTGATTTGGGAGAGTATAAAAGTACTCAAAAAGGGAAGATTGAAGGAAAAGAATTAGCAATCTCTTTTAACCAGCGCTTCTTGACAGATGGGATTTCCAAAATAAAAACTAAAGAACTGATTTTTGAACTAACAAATGAAGAGGGACCGGCTATTTTAAGACCGGTTGGCGTTTTAGATTATTTTTATATCATCATGCCAGTCAAGATGAGTTAACCGAAGCCGTTGTAGGAATTTTATTTATTCGTGATTGGTAGGGAGTTGGAAACTTTCACTTGGATAGCTCGGCAAAATTTTCTCCATAAATTGATGAAAAATTGGACCAGCCAGCATTACTCCTGGCTTTTTTAATATTGGAGAATTATCATTATTTCCAACCCAGATCCCAGTGACAATCGAAGGAGTATAACCAATGGTCCAGGCATCTCGATAATTTTGAGTGGTTCCAGTTTTGACTGCCACTTGATAGTTTTCAAAATACAAAGGAGACCCCAAGCCAAACATAGGAGAACGAGCCTCATTATCTGATAAAATATCATTAATTAATCTGGTTATTTTACTTTCCAAGACTCTAACTGGAGTGCTTTTATTTTCTTTGAGGATATTTCCCTTTGAATCCTCAATTTTTAAAATTGAAATCGGGGGAATCCTTATTCCCTCATTGGCAAAAACTCCGTAGGCTGATGTTAATTCTAATAAATTTACTTCTTTTCCACCCAAAACAATGGCCGGGCCATAAGGAGGTTTTAGGGTTGTGATTCCGCAATCCTGGGCCGTTTTAATGCTATCTTCCAGCCCGGCTAAATAGAGAAGGACTTTTACTGAAGGGACATTTAAAGATTGGGCTAAGGCCTGTCTCAGAGTTACTGGTCCCCGAAATCTTTCATCATAGTTTTGAGGGATATATTCTTTTCCACCCCAAACTCCAAAATTGGTTAACTCATCGACAACGATTGTTTTGTCATCGTAATCTTTTTCAAAGGCAGTGGCATAGATAAATGGCTTGAGGGCTGAGCCAGGCTGCCGGCCAGGATTTTTTTCAGTTCCAATAACAACATTAAATTTCGGGTCGAATAAACAATCAACTCCTGGATTGCATCCTTCGGGAAAAGGTTTTTCATAATAATTTCCGGTTCCAACAGTCATCGCCAAAACTTCTCCTGTTTTCGGATTAATAGCAACTAAACCAGCATTATGGGCATTATAGATTTTGTTCCTTTTTATTCCCTCTTTATTTACCTCTTCAGCAATTTTTTGCAATTCATAATCTAAAGTAGTATAAATTTTCAAACCAGCAGTGGCAAGATATTCATTCCCATATTCTTTTTCCATGTTTTGTTTTACCCAAAGAGTAAAATAGGGAGCCTTAATTTCAATTTTCCTCTCTAAAAATTTTATTTCCTCATTTTTTATTTTATCTGCCTCCTCCTTTTTTAAATATCTCTCCTGGACCATTCGGTCCAGGACATAATTTTTTCTCTCCAAGAGTTCTTCCTTCCCTTCACCATAAGGGGAAAGCCGATAAGGAGATTTAATTAAGGCAGCCAAGGTTGCCGCCTCGGCTAAGGAAATTTCAGAAACCGATTTTCCAAAATAGGTTTGGCTGGCCGCTTCAACTCCGTAGGCATTTTGGCCAAAGGGAATTTGGTTTAAATACCATTCCAAAATCTGGTCTTTGGAATATCTTCTGTCCAATTCAATAGCCAAAATAATTTCTCTGGTTTTTCTTTCAGCCGTTTTCTCTAAGGATAAAAAAGTTGAACGAATTAATTGCTGGGGAATAGTTGAAGCTCCATAGGCTGGTTTTAATATTTTTAAATCTGATAAAACTGCCCGAATAATTGCTTTTGGATCAACTCCAAAATGGTGATAGAAATTGGCATCTTCGGCTGAAATTACCGCCTTTTTTAGATAATCTGGAATTTTTTCTAAAGGAACCCAGGTTCTTTTCTCTTCGCCATAAATTTCGTATAAAAGAACTTGACCTGTTCGGTCATAGATTTTCGATGATTGAAAAAGTTGCCTTTCAGAAAAAACCTCAGGTCTGGGAAGGTCTTTGGCATAATAGAAAAATAAAAAAAGAGAACAAAAAACAAAAAACAGAAAGCAGAAACTGAAAAGTTTTAGAAAAAAAGAGATTTTTCGATAAAATCTTTTCTCAGCCATAATTAATTCAATATTATGATATCATTTTTTAGATGTTTTACTCAACCCAACCTCTTGACAAGAATTGTTGAAAGACTAAAATAAGAAACATCTATGGAAAATAAAACTAACCTTAATTGGTATTATTACTTTCCCGCCTCTTTAATGGCAGAGGTTAGTTTTGATATTAGGAAAATAGGATAAACTTAATTGAAATAAATTTTCAACTAGCCTCTGCCAAAGAGGCTAGTTTTATTTTATGAGAAAAATCATTCAACAATACTGGCTGAAAGAAAAAGAATTTCCGATAGATTTAACATTGTCTGAAAATCCATTAGGTCCTCCTAAAATTGCGAAAAAGAGGATAGATCTTGATGTTTCTCGCTACCCAAAAACAGAAAAATTAATCGAAGCCATTAGTATTCGATTTTGTATTCCCAAAGAGAACATTATTATTGGTGCCGGAATAGATGAATTCCTCGATTTAATTCCCCGTTTGATTTTAAAAAAGGGCGATTTGGTTTTAATCCCAAAGGTTTCCTTCCTTCGTTTTGAGATGACAACAAAATTAGCTGGAGGGAAAGTGATTTTAGTTCCGATGAAAAAAGATCTTCGAATCGATTTTGAAGCCATTAAGAAAAGAATTGGTAAAAAAGTTAAATTGATTTTCATTGCCAATCCAAATAATCCTACTGGCTTAATTGAAGACAAAAGGAAAATAATTGAATTAACAAAAAGAAAAGAAACAATTTTAGTTTGCGATGAGGCAGGAATAGATTTCGTTGGAGAAGATAAATCTTTGATCAGGGAAGCACCAAAAATTAAAAATTTAATTGTTTTGAGAGGTTTTTCAAAAGGTTATGGTTTGGCAGGTTTAAGGATTGGATTTTGTGTTGCCTCACCAGAAATTATAAAAGGACTCCAAGCCATAAAGCCACCGTTTTCAGTTTCCTCTGTTTCAATTGAAGCAGCGATTTTAGCTTTAAGAGACAAAGAACATTTAAAGAAAACTAAAAAATTTTTCAAAAAGGAGAGGGGATTCTTAGCAAAAAGCCTTAAAAATTTAGGGTTTGAAGTTTTACCTCCTGAAAGCAATTTTATTTTTGCAAAAGTCCCAGATTTTTTTCCTTTGGCAAAAGATTTTATCAAGGAAATTAATAAAAGGGGAGCAAATTGTGTTGATGGAGAAAATTTTAATGTTCCGAAATTTATTAGGATTAGCCTAGGTGATCACAAATCAAATCAAAAATTTATTGAAATTATAAAGGGGGTGATTAGAGAAAAAAATACCGCTCTTTAAAATTTACTCCAGAGGACCAAATTGTTTATTAGTTTTAATAAATTAATAGACAGCTTGCTCCTCTGGAGCGGAGGTGAGAGAAATGGGTAAAGAAAATCTGGAAGAATGGACTCCTTATGAGATAACTGAACTAGAAAATCTTCTACCAGTCACACAGGAAACATTAGAACGGGTCAGAGGAAATTATTTGGACAACCCTAAGACTCAACTCTTTAACTATGGTACAGAGATTGGATTACCGCGAACCACTGTTGAAATGATTAAAAGAGAGCAAGAGCTGGCAGTTCCTGAAGAAAGGAAGTTGCTGCTAGAACGTTTCAGAAAAATTCCTTTTGAATCAACCGTCTGGGAACCAGAACTAACTTTCAAGAGGATTAATCCATTTACTGCATTTGAAAAGTCTCCACCGCTCTACTTCGGTATCGGTGGGGGAAGTAAAATGCCATGTAAGGGTTTACCTTTTGATGTGCTCGCGATGATCTTAGCCGGGGAATATCTAAGGAGAGAACTGAAACTGGGGAAGGGCTACATCTTGTTGGCTGACCGGATCACATACACGAATATTGGTAAAACCACAGACTTCACTAAAGAGGCGATAGACAAGATATTAGGAGGTGAAAGAGATCTCCTCAGGATTATTCTAAGAAAGCTGGGAATCGATGACTTTTGGCAAGTATTTCTCCAGACCGACTTAGAGGAAATAGTTGGGCCAGAGTTAAAAAAAGACTATGAAGATTTTATTCAAAATGCGGACACTTTTGATTTCGTCGGCGGGCATCACTATTCGATTGAGATGGCAGATATCAAAACCCTAGTTGGGAGACAACAATTAGGAGGAGTGAAGCTTGGTTGGTTCATTAGAAAACCAGAGAGATGTAGCGGCGGCTTTGGCTATATCATGGATGAGCAGCCCTTCGATGCAAGATATATTTACTTAATGGCGTACCAGAATCTTCCTAATACAACTTCATTCGCCTATGTCAAAAGCGGAATGAGACTGATAGGAAAGGGCGGGATTGAAAAAGCACCACCCTACATCTGTTATTATCCTGAAAGACGATTATTGCTCAGTCCACTAGAAAGACCAATTGAGAAGTTGGCTGTGGCAACAAAAGCTGGCGGAGGCTTCAGATATGAATGGGCCCGGCAGTTTTTCGGAGGAATCGCTTCTCTTTTCGAAAAATTGATTTTAAGAGAAGAAATCCCAGTATCTGGAAAGCAGGGGTTCAGGGAACAGGCAAAAGCAGAGAAGATAGATTTCATCCTAAAGTATATCTTTGACGGGAGCGAGGTAGAAGCAGAAAATATTTGGAAAAAAACTTTTCCAACAGCTCTTTAAGTATAAAAGGGAAGTAGCCAACAAAGAAATCGTCATTGGTTTCCTTCCCTTCTTTTTATGGCAGGAATGAGGAAAAACCTCAAATCTGCCAAATGTGATATAATAAAAAAATGACCAAAGATTCGAAAAAAGTTGTCCTTTGGCAGGCTCAGGACAATGCTGAGCGAAGTCGAAGCATTGAAGAAGTTTTGGCAAAGGGAGTAGAAAAAATTCTTCCCAGTAAAGAAGGACTTTTGAGATTAATGAAAAAAAGGAAAATTAGGTTATATCTTGGAATTGATCCAACTTCCCCTCAACTCCACTTAGGTCATGCCATTCCCTTAAGGAAATTGAGAGAATTTCAAGAATTGGGACACGAAGCGATTTTACTTTTTGGTACTTTCACCGCTCAGATTGGCGATCCTTCGGGCAGGGATGAAAAGAGAAAACCCTTAACTCCGGCTCAGATTGAAAAGAATATGGCCACTTATAAAGAACAGGCCTCAAAAATTCTCGACCTCTCGAAAGTTAAGATTAAATACAATGCCGACTGGTTAGCCAAACTTACCTTTACTGAATTAGCTAAATTGGCTTCTTATTTCACTACCTCTAGATTATTGGAAAGGGATATGTTTCAGAGAAGATTAAAAAAAGGAGAGGAAGTTTGGCTAAATGAGTTATTATATCCTCTAATGCAAGGTTATGATTCAGTGGCAATGGATGTTGATTTGGAAATTGGCGCGACCGACCAGACCTTCAATATGTTGATGGGGAGAAAACTTCAAAGAATTTATAATAAAAAAGAAAAATTTGTCTTGAGTACGCCGATGTTAGTTGGATTAGATGGACGAAAAATGTCAAAAACTTATGGCAACACAGTTAACATTACAGATCCTCCAAATGAAATGTACGGGAAATTGATGAGTTCAAAGGATGAGCTGATAATTGATTATTTTAAACTTTGCACTGATTTGCCATTGGCTGAGATTTTAGAAATAGAAAAAAAATTAAAAAGAAAAGAAGTCAATCCTAAAGAAGCAAAAGCAAAACTGGCAAGAGAAATCGTCAAGATTTATCATGGTGAGAAAGCGGCGAAAGAAGCGGAAAAGGAATTTGAAAGAATTTTTAAAGAAAAAAAATTACCAAAAAAAATTCCGGAAATGAAAATTAAAGAAAAGAGTCTTAACATTTTAGATTTATTATTAAAAACAAAATTGGTTTCTTCAAAATCTGAGGCAAAGAGACTGGTTTTACAAAAGGCAGTTGAGATTGACAGAGTTTTAAAAAAAGATTGGGGAGAAGTTATTGAAATAAAAAAAGGAATGGTGATTAAAGTTGGGAAAAGAAGGTTTGTGAGATTAATTTAAAACCCCACTTTTGTGGGGTTTATTCTTCAAGTTCTTCTTCCTCTTCTTCCTCTTTTGGTTCTTCTTCAGGTTCCTCCTCTTCGCTTAGGAATTCCTCTTCTTCGTAAATCATAATTGCTTGAATCGAAATTTCAATTGGGTTTTTCGACCTTTCGACCCTTACCACTTTATATTGACTTCCAAAACTGAGAAAAAGAATTTAAAATCCGCTTAAAGTGGTGGGGCCTATGGGTTATTATATTTTTCCAAGAATCCTTGTCAAGTCCCTCATGTTTTAAATTTTAATTATTCTAAATTTTTTTTCTCTTTTCGACCAAGCCCAAATTTCAATCTTAATATCACTTCTAGCACTCAAACTTATTTTATTCCTTTTTAAAAAATTTTTTATTTTTTTTCTCCGAGTTGATAAATTGGGTAAGGTAGTTAACTGGATAAATTTAAGTTCTCCTACTCTTTTTTTCCAGCAGATGAGATCAAAAACTCCAAAGATATCGTTCTGTTTAAATTTTATTTTTGCTGGATACCAAAAAATGTAATTTTTCCCCTTCAATTTCTCTACCGCTTTTTTTCTAATTTGGTTCTCTTTTGGCATTTAGACTTTTAAATTCGAATAAATTTCCTGAACTATATCTGACTCATCCAAAGCCTCAAAAAGTTTTAGACAAGATTCTCTTTCCTTTTCTTTTAAATCAACCAATTCCCTTGGCTTCCAATCCAAACTAGCTATTTCAATTTTTACCCCCTTTTCTTCTAAGTTTTTTTTCATCCTTTCTAAATCTTCAACATTGGTGTAAATATCCAATTCGTCATTATGCCAGTAAAGATCTTGGGCTCCGGCCTCAATGGCCGTCAATTCTAAATCTTCCTTTTTGCTTTTTGCTTTTTGCTTTTTGATATTTATTGTAATACAGCCTTTTCTTTCAAACATCCATTTGACCGCTCCCTCACCAACCAATTTCCCGTTATAACGACTTAAAATTTGTTTAATCTCAGCTAGGGCTCGATTTTTATTATCAGTAATCCCTTCGATAATTAAGGCAACTCCGCTTGGCCCATAAGCTTCATACATCACCTCTTCGAGCTTCTCGCTGGGAATTTCACCGGTAGCTCGTTTTATTGCTTTTTCTATATTCTCTTTTGGTAAGTTATATGAGCGAGCTGTCTCCATAGCAACCCGTAATCCGGGATTAGTTTCTGGGTTCGATCCACCCTGTTTGGCCGCAACCGAAATCAGCCTGGCCAATTTCGAGAAAATCTGGCCTCTCTTTTGGTCGGTAATATTTTTTTGGTGTCTTATAGTCCTCGCGTGGGAATGGCCGCTCATATTTTTATATTAATTTTACCCCGTAGTAGAATTTTGACAACCCCGCCCTCTATGTAATCGAACTTATCTAACCTAAAATAATTTATTAAAAACAGCAATTCAGATAGTTTTTACAACGAGCTTAGAGGGCGGGGTAATATCACGAAGTGAGTCAAAATTTCACTACGGGGTTTATTCTAATTTTTTAAATAAATCAAAATTTTTCGTTTTTCTTTTAAGGACTAAAATTATTATTCCAGCGAAAATAGCGACAGATGAGGAAATTAATAAAGGAAGAAAAGAAGATCTTTCTTTTGAGACCAGCCCCTCGACGGTAGCTAACTCTCTTTCTTTTTCCTCAATTTTCTTTTCGGGGATTTGTTCCTTAATTTCTTTTTTTGGCGTTTCAATTTCTTTCTTTTCGGAAATAGAAGAAATCACATTGGTCGAGCCAGGAGTTAAGACATTGCTCCAGGCCCATTGAGAAGCGATGCGGTTATAGGACTGTCCCCGGGGAGCTTTTTCATAAGTTACTGAATCAATTATTTTTTCATTAGGTTGAATAAGATTTAGTACGTCACCATCATTATTTAAAGTAATTTTAGTAATTAGTCGGGAAATGACTAAAAATTCATTTGGCTTAATTTTAGTTCCGGCCGGAAATATAAAAGCGGTGGTTTTGCCCTCGCTATCAGTTATTTGCCAATCGGAGAGATCAACTTCAAAACTATTCTGATTAAAAATTTCAATCCATTCTTCTTTTTCATCAAGACCCTCGGGGGAGGGGAGAATTTCGTTGATAACGATGCCCGAAGGATATGTAGTTTCTTCGGCTACCTGAGGTTTTTCGGAAAGTTGTTCTACTTGTTGAGTAATACTATTTTTGGCTTTCGGTGTCCCGCTAGAATTTTGGCTTGTTTGCCAATTGTTATCTGTTTTTCTTTCCATTGTTTTATATTCTGGTTTTCCCAGACCGGCAAACCAACCCGTAGAGCAATTGACTTGGTCAATTAGATTGTTTAAGTTATCGTATAATTTTAAATTTTCTCCACTATCACTCAAAGCACCAGCGTAAATTTTATCAGCTGAAATTCCCGGTACCGTATCGTCGTTTGTTCTTTCCAATAAATAAAAACCATTGGCTGGGACTGTCCCGGACAGGTTGATTTTTGGCGTTCCATCCTGGCTAACCAACTGCCAGCCATCAAGATTTATGGGATTTTCAGTGTTATTGTACAACTCCAGCCACTCGTCATTCACCGAATTATTGGTGCCCATCCAAGCAATTTCGTTAATCACTACATCAAGAGGTTTAGCCGCCATGGTGATTGAGGGGATTAAGATTAAAAACAAAGTAATAAACAGGGGGGTTGACAAATTTTTCATTATTTGTTAAAATAAAGACTTGAAACAATTCTTAGGCTGGGGGTTAGGAGTTTTTCTTAGTCGGATGGTTTGGCCAAGGCGAAACCACTCCTCGGAAAAATTCTAAACTTTTCTCCTATAGCTAAGTGGCCCCCAGCCTTGGGGTTGTTTTTTTATCATTCCCCGGTCACCCTTTCCACTTCTTCAATGGTCGTAATTCCTTCCAAAACCTTCATCAATCCATCTTGATACATGGTGACCATTCCCTTTTTTATTGCCTTTTCTCTCAAGGCGGAAATTGAAGGTGAAGTTAAAATAAATTTTTCCATTTCATCATCAACTAAAAATGTCTCAAAGATTCCAATCCTCCCACGATAACCGGTAAAATTACAATCCGGGCAACCGACTGCCCTAGGTACCTTTATTGTTTTTGAGATTCTTTTTAATTCCCTTTTCAACTTTTCTAAGATTTGACCTGGAGGTTTTTCTAATTTCGAACAATTTTTACAGACCTTTCTCACCAATCTTTGGGCGATGGCTATATTTATAGCCGGAGCAATGTTGACCGCTTTTTCTCCTAGAGCCTGCAATCTGGCGATTGTCCCGGCCGCATCATTGGTATGTAGGGTGGTCAAGACTAAGTGGCCGGTAAGAGCAGCCTGTAGGGCAATTGAGGCTGTCTCCAAATCCCTTATCTCCCCAACTAAAATTACGTCCGGGTCCTGGCGCATGATTGACTTTAATCCATTGGCAAAATCGTAACCGTGGACTGGATCAACTTGGGTCTGAGAGATTCCTTCCAAATGATATTCGATTGGGTCTTCAATGGTAATAATCTTAATTTCCGGTTTTTGAATTTTTTTTAAAAAGGCATACAAGGTTGTTGTCTTTCCTGAACCAGTTGGACCAGTCACAATGATCATTCCATTTGGTTTTTTAATCTCCTCTTTAAAAATTTCTAACAAATCCTTCCTTAATCCCAAAGCCTCCATATCAATTAAACTTTTTGGATTCAAAATCCTCAAGACAATTGATTCTCCATATTCAGCTGGTAAAGTCGAGGCCCTAATTTCGATTGGCCCAATTCGCATGTGCCTTTTCGCATAGAGCGAGCTTTCAGCGAGCTCAGGCTTTTCGCATACAATAGAAAATCGGCCATCCTGGGGCCGATCAGTAATATTCAATTTTATTCCGGATAAAAGTTTAATTCTTGAAAGGAGGTTTTCATATATTTTTTTGTTAAAAAATAAAACATCTTGTAAAAGACCATCGATTCTAATCCTCATTTTTGTCTCTTCTTCCTGAGGTTCGATATGAATATCTGAGGCATCTAAAGAGACTGCTCCCCCCAAAATAATTTCTAAAACTTCTGTTACCCTCTTTTCAAAAAATGTTTTAATTTTTTTTCTGAAATCGGTGACATTTTTTATTTCAACCAAAATTTCTGGAGAGATTGTCACTTCGCCTTTAATTTTCTTTGAAACTTCTGGCATGGAGAGGTAAAATTAAATTAAGTTCCTGGATTATTTGAATCTATCTTATTTTTTAAAAAAAGTCAATGAGCCCCGTTAGAAATTCCAAAAATTTTAAAACTCGCCTTGTTAGAAAAAAAATTTCTAACGGGGTGAGACTGAAATATTTAACTATTTCTCCATCGCAAACCAAAAAATTAGGAGAGATTTTAGCCAGAGAAATTTTGAAAACTAGGTCAGGAAAAACTGCATTTGTTATTGGTTTAGAAGGAGACCTGGGAGGAGGGAAAACAACATTTTTGCAGGGATTTGCCAAAGGTTTAGGTATTAAAGAAAAAATTTTAAGCCCAACATTTATCATTATGCGGAAATTTTCAATTTTCAATTCTCAATTTTCAAACTTCTTTCACGTCGATTGTTACCGCATTAAAAAGCCAAAAGAAATTTTAAATTTAGGTTTTAAAGAAATTATCTCTGAACCAAAAAATATTATTGCCATCGAGTGGGCAGACAAAATTCAAAAAATAATGCCCAAAGATGCATTTTGGATTAAATTTGAATTTATAAATAAAAATAAGAGAAAAATTTCGATAAAATGGCGATAAGAAAAAAACGTTTCATTATCATCGATAGTAATTCCATTATTCATCGGGCTTTTCATGCTTTACCTCCTTTAACGACTAAAAAGGGGGAATTGGTCAATGCTATTTACGGATTTTTGTTAGTTTTTTTAAAAGTAATTAGAGAATTTCAGCCAGACTATATTGCGGCTTGTTTTGACTACCCTGCTCCAACTTTCCGCCACAAAAAATATAAAGAATATAAAATCACTCGTCCTCCAGCTCCAGAGGAATTATATCAACAAATTCCAAAAGTTAAGGAAATTTTAAAAATTTTCAATGTTCCTATTTTTGAAAAAGAAAGTTTTGAAGCCGACGATTTAATCGGCACTGTTTCTCGTCTCGCCCCAACCCCCGAAATTGAAACCATCATCGTAAGTGGTGATTTAGACACCCTCCAATTAGTTGATTCTAAAACAAAAGTTTATGCCCTGAAGAGAGGGGTGAAAGATATTGTTTTATACGATGAAAAATTGGTAAAAGAAAAATTTCAAGGATTAGTCCCAGAACAACTTCTAGATTTTAAAGCCTTAAAAGGAGATCCTTCAGATAATATTCCTGGGATTCCGGGAATTGGTGAAAAAACTGCCATCCAATTAATAAAACAATTTGGAAGTTTAGAAAATCTCTATTCAGCCTTAATCAGCGGAAAAAAAATATCAGCCTTAAACCAGCAGCTTGGTGCAAAACTCGAAGAATATAAAAAACAAGCTTTTTTAAATAAAGAGTTAGTCGAAATTAAAAAAAATGTGCCGTTAGATTTTAGTCTAAAGGAATGCCAATGGGGAAAATATGAAGAAGAAAAAGTAGTTAAAGTTTTAAAGAGTTTTGGATTTGAGAGTTTGATTAAAAGATTGTCAGAGATAAAGCAAAAAATTTTTCGGCAAAACTTAAAATTGTGGTAAAACCCCGTTAGAAATTATCATATTTGAGTGAAATACAATGTTGAGTTTAGATTTCTAACGGGGTAAAATAAAAATATGGCAGAAAAATCTTCTTTTAAGGAATTCCCCCTCTTTGGGACAGAACAAGAAAAGGCTTTTCTGAGATGGTTTCTGATTGGAGAAGCTATTTTTTTTGGATTTTCCTTGATTTTGATGATCTCCAGCGAAGCGATCTTTAGGTTGGGAATTTTAGTCCTAAGAGAAAATTTGATTTTGATTCTCATTAATTTTCTTTTAACATTTTTGATTTTGTTTTCTCTTTTAAAAAATCTTTTAGTTTGGCTAATGAAATATTTTTTGGTGATTTTTATCTTATTAATAATCGGTAGCTGGTTTTACAATACCGATCCCCAATACACAAAGCCCTTATTGGCTGCTCTGCCAGCTTTTTTGATTATCTTGGCTAATTCTTTTTATGATATCAAAATTCTCCTTTTTGTTGCCTTTTCCACCATTTTATTTTGGGGTTTATTACTTTTTTACTATTCAAAAATTGGGGCCCTGCCCTCGGTTTATGAAATCTACTTAATCTGCGCTTTCCTTTTTATGATGGTTGGTACTTCCTTTCCATTGATTTTAAGGGCAAAAAGAATTTTCAATGAGTTATTAAAAACCAAAAAGGAATTAGAAGAATCAAAAACCATTCTGGAAATAAAGGTTAGGGCCAGAACAAAAGAACTGGAGGAATTAACAAAAAAACTTGATGAAGAAGTGAGAAACAGAACAGAGGAACTCCAGGAGAAAGTCGAAGAATTAGAAAAATTCCAAAAATTAACAGTTGGCAGGGAATTAAAGATGATTGAACTAAAAGAGGAAAACAAAAAATTGAAAGAAGAAATCGGAAGTTTCAAAAAGAACCATGAACCAAAATCAAAATAAAAGTAATATTTTAGGAGGGCCGGAAATTATTACCGAAAGAGATATCCGCCTTGCCATTTTAAATATTTTAGAAGATAGTGAGGAGGAAAAAAGAATAGCCGAAAATGAGAGAGATAAAACCAAGGCAATCATTAATAACCTGGCCGATGGTTTAATAATTATCAACGGGGAAAACCGGATTTTTCTAATTAATCCCCAGGCCGAAAAATTATTGAGGGTAAGGCAGGAAGAAATAGGAGGAGAGGTTCTCTCCGATCTCATTAAGTTTTCATCTCTGGAAAAACTGGCTGGATTATTAGTTAGCAAAAAAGAGTTATTCAGGGAAGAACTTATTTTGAAGGAACCAAAAGAATTAATTTTAGAGGTAACCACCACTACCTTACCTCGCCGGGAAGAAAAAATTGTCATCCTGCGTGATGTGAGCCGGGAAAAATTAATTGATAGAATGAAGACCGAATTCGTTTCTTTCGCGGCCCATCAATTGAGAGCTCCTCTGGCGGCAATAAAGTGGGCAATCAAGATGTTTTTGGAAGGTGACTTGGGGAAGGTAACCAAAGAACAGCGAGGGTTTTTAGAAAAGACTTACCAAACCAATGAAAAGTTGATCTTATTAGTTAACGATCTCTTGAACGTGACCAGAATGGAAGAAGGGAGATATCTTTATAAACCAATCCTGGCTGATATTGTAAAAATTACCCAATCGGTAATAGATTCCTATAAAGAGGGAATTCAAAAAAAGAAAGTTAAATTCGAGCTCAAAAAACCAAAAGAAAAACTGCCAGAGGTTTTGGTAGATTTAGAAAAAATCAAGTTGGTCATTGATAATCTTTTGAGCAATGCGATAAAATATACTCCAAGTGATGGGAAGGTGACAATTACAATCGCTCGGGCTAAAAAGGAGATAGAGTTTTCGATTAAAGATACTGGTATAGGCATTCCCAAAGATCAAAAAGAAAAAGTTTTTAGCAAATTCTTTCGGGGAACTAATGCTTTAAAGACCGGGGCTGAGGGAACTGGCTTGGGACTCTTTATTACTAAAAATATTGTTGAGGCTCATGAAGGAAAAATCTGGTTTGAATCTGAGGAAGGGAAAGGAACAACCTTCTTTTTCACCTTGCCAATTCCCAGCAATTTGACCACTAGGAAATAATTGGTAAAATAAAAAAATAACATGGGAAAAAAAATTTTAGTAGTCGAAGATGATAAGTTTTTGAGAGAGCTAATTTCCCGGAAACTTAGTGGCGAGGGGTTTGAGGTTTCAGAAGCAATTGATGGAGAGGAGGGGATAAAAAAAATAAAAGAGGAGAAGCCGGATTTGGTTTTGCTCGACCTAATTTTACCAGGAATTGATGGTTTTGAGGTTTTATCAAAAATAAAAGAGGATCCCAACACAGCCAAGATACCGGTGATTATTTTATCTAACCTTGGTCAGAGAGAAGAAGTGGAAAGGGGAATAAAACTGGGTGCGGTTGATTATTTGATTAAGGCCCACTTTACCCCCGGAGAAATTGTTGAGAAGATAAAAAACGCCCTGAAGTAACTTTATAACTTACAACTTTACAACTTACAACCATCAGTTTAAGTTGTTAGTTCATCAGTTTAAGTTGTTAGTTGTTTAGTTGCGAAAGCATGCCGGAATTGCCAGAGGTAGAAACAATCGTCAGAGATTTAAGAAAAGAGGTCCTGGGAAGGACCTTTGTTGATGTTTGGACTGATTTTAAGAAAATGATAAAAAGGCCAAATAGCTTTGAAGAGTTTAGAAAGGCAATAATTGGGAAAAAAATTTTAGATATTAGAAGAAGAGGAAAAAATATTTTATTTGATTTATCTCAGGATAAAATTCTTTTAATTCATCAAAAATTAACCGGTCATTTATTATTAGGAATCTGGAAGCAGGAAGAAGGAATTTGGAAATCAAAAATTAAAGGACCCTTGGCCGATGACCCGATGAACAGATTTTTGCATTTAATATTTTGGCTAGATGACGAAAGACAACTAGCTTTATCGGATTTAAGAAAATTTGCCAAAGTTGAATTTTGGGATAAATCTGAACTAGGAAACTCAAAAGAATTTAAAAATTTAGGACCCGAACCCCTGGCAAAGAGTTTTACTTTCGAGAAATTTAAGGAAGTTTTAACAAAAAAGGAAAAGGGAAAAATCAAGCAAATTTTGATGGATCAAAATATCATTGCTGGAATTGGCAATATCTATTCCGATGAAATCTTATGGCAGGCAAAAATCCATCCATTTAGAGAGATTAAGAGATTAAGCGATGAAGAGATTAAGAAAATATATGAGGCGATGAGAGAGATTTTAAAAAGGGCTATTTTAGTCAAGGGCGAATCAATTTCCGATTTCAGAAGAATTTCTGGAGAAAGAGGAGGGTTCGATCCTTTAAGGAAAGTTTATCGAAAGGAAGGAGAAAAATGTAGCCGTTGTCAGACAATTATTAAAAGAATAAAAATCGGCGGCCGATCCGCCCATTATTGTCCAAATTGTCAACTTTAATAGAAGCGGATCGCTTCGCTTCACGCAGATTACAACGCGTAAAGACGCGGAAAATTCTGCGTAAATCTGCGTAGATATCCGCGTAAATCCGCTTCTACAAATAATGATTATTTTTCTCTACGGCCAAGATACCTATCGGTCTCGACAAAAATTAAATGAAATAATTGAACATTATAAAAAAATTCACAAAAGTGGATTGAATTTAAAATATTTTGATGGTAAGAATTTAATTTTTCCTGATTTTTTAGAAAAGATGAGACAGAGTTCGATGTTCAGAGAGAAAAAAATGGCCATTTTGGAAAACACCTTTTCTAACTCAGAATTTAAAGAAAATTTTTTGAAAGAAGGAAAAAAATCCGTTGAATCGGGAAATATATTTTTGTTTTATGAAACAAGACAAATTCCGGAAGGCGACCCCCTTCTCTTATTTTTAAAAAAATACTCCAAATCCCAGAAATTTGAGCCATTAGGAGGACAAAAATTGAGAAATTGGGTGAAAAAAGAATTTGAGAAATATGGGAAAATGAGGAGGATTGAAGAAAGGGTTTTAGAGAAATTAATTGAATTTGTGGGGGATGACCTTTGGCAAATGTCAAATGAAATCAAAAAATTAGTCAGTTATAAAACCGAACAAAATCGAGCAACGGCCGTTGGGGGAGTTTGTCAAATTCGGGAAAAAGATATTGAACTTTTGGTTAAGCCAAAAATAGAGACCGATATTTTTAAAACGATCGATGCCATAGCCTTGAGAGATAAAAAAAGGGCCCTTCAATTATTAAAAGCCCATTTGGGAAAAGGCGATTCTCCCCAATATCTTTTTTCAATGATTAACTTCCAGTTCCGGAATCTCTTAATGGCAAAATCAAATCAATCAAGTTATGAAAAATTAAGGTTGCATCCTTATCTTGTAAGGAAAACAATTCAATTGGCGAAAAAATTTTCCTTAGAAGAACTGAAAAAGATCTACCGAAAAATATTCCAGATAGATCTAGCGATGAAAACTGGGAAGATAGAACCAGAAATGGCTTTAGATTTGTTAATTACCGAGCTTTAAATATTGCTTTTGAAATTCTGGATTTCTTTCTAGCAGCAGCATTTTTCTTAATAAGCCCAGTTTTCGCTGCCTTATCTAAAATTTTATATATCTGAGGTAAAAGTTTTTTTGCCTCCTTGACCTTTTTTTCTGAAACTAAACTTCGCACTTCCTTAAAGAGTGCTTTTATTTTCTTTTTGTAAAAAAGGTTACGGGCTCTTTTCCTCAAACTTTGCCTCAGAGCCTTTTTCGCTGATTTAGTGATTGGCATATATCTTTTCTTTACTACTTTTTATCTTTTTAATCAAGTCTCTAATTTCGGCCGCCCTCTCAAAATCTAAATTTTTGGCGGCTTCTTTCATTTCTTTTTCCAATAATTTTTCATCTCTAATCATCCAAAACTCGGAAGTTATTTCCTTTTCCCTAGTAGCAAATGGCCAATCCCTAATTGCCTTTATTATTGGTTTTGGTGAAATATTGTGTTTTTTGTTATATTCCATCTGAATTTTTCTTCTCCTTTTTACTTCCTCAATTGCTGCCTTCATCGATTTTGTAATTTTATCTGCGTATAAAATCACATGACCTTCTGGATGTCTGGCGGCTCTTCCCATTGTCTGAATCAGAGTTGTTTCAGATCTCAAAAATCCTTCTTTATCAGCATCTAAAATTGCAATTAAAGCCACTTCTGGTAAATCAAGTCCCTCTCTCAATAAATTAATTCCGACTAAAACATCATATTTCCCCTCTCTCAAATCTTTCAAGATTTGAGGTCTTTCAAGGGTTTTCACTTCCGAATGAAGCCACTGACTGGAAATTTTTTCCCCAGCTAAATATTCAGCCAAGGCCTCGGCCAATCTTTTTGTTAAAGTTAAAACTAAAGTTCTCTGCTTTTTAGCAACCCTTTTTCTAATTTCTTTGATTAGATCCTTTACTTGATTTTTTGTTGGTCTAATTTCAATTGAGGGCTCCAATAATCCGGTTGGTCTAACCAATTGCTCAACAATAAATTTTTTTCCCGATTTTTCCATTTCCTCTTCAGCCGGAGTGGCTGAAACATAAATTGTCTGGGGAACTCTTTCTTCAAATTCTTTGAAAGTCAGAGGCCGATTATCTATTGCCGAAGGCAATCTAAACCCATATTCAATCAAGGTTTCCTTTCTGGCTCTATCTTGGTTTGCCATAGCATGGAGTTGGGGTAGGGTCATATGAGACTCGTCGATAAAAACAAGAAAACTACACGAATTACTATGCGAATTTGTATACGAATTATATGCGAATTTATGCGAATACGAGAAGTAATCAAGTAGGGTAAAGGGGGCCTCACCCGGTTTTCTAAATTCTAAGTGTCTTGAATAATTTTCAATTCCATGACAAAAACCAGTTTCTTTCATCATTTCCAAATCGTAATTTGTTCTTTGTTCTAACCTCTGGGCTTCCAATAATTTTTTTCTTTTTTTTAATTCTTTCAGTTGTTCTTGAAGTTCAAGTTTTATATTTTCAATAGCAATTTTTAATTTCTCTTGTGGAGTTACCCAAAAGTGAGCAGGATAAAGCGTGTATTTAGTATTTAGTATTTTGTATTTAGGGGTTAAAGTAGCAGGAGATATTGAAAGAGTATCAATTTTATTTCCTAAAAATTCAATTCTGAGAATTTCTTTACCAGTCACTAAATAGATATCGACGATATTCCCCCTGACCCGAAAAGTGCCAGGTTTAAAATCAATGTCATTTCTCTGATATTGTAAAGAAGTTAAATGAGAAATTAAATCCCTCCTTTTTATTTTTTGACCCTTTTCTATTTCCAGAGAAACTTTTTGGTAATCTTCAGGCGAACCAATGTTATAAATACAAGAAACCGAAGTAACAATAATAATGTCGTTTCTGATTAGCAAATCCTGAACTGCTGCATGCCTCAACCTATCAATTTCCTCATTTATTTTGGCATCTTTTTCAATGTAAGTGTCGGTTTGGGGAATATAGGCCTCGGGCTGGTAGTAGTCATAGTAACTTACGAAAAAATGAACGCCGCTATCTGGAAAAAATTCTTTGAATTCTTGAAACAATTGAGCAGCTAGAAGTTTGTTGAAAGTTATGACGAGAGTTGGCTTTTGTATTTTTTGAATAACATTGCAAATATCAAAAGTCTTTCCGCAGCCAGTTACGCCCAATAAAATTTGATTTTTCACGCCCGCCCTTAAATTCTTCACCAACTTCTCAATTGCCCGGGGTTGGTCTCCGGTTGGTTTAAATGGGGCTTTTAATTTAAACATTTTTTCATTAAGATTGAGTTAGTGAGAGAAATAATTAAAAAATTTATTCCTCAATGGCTTTTGGGTTTGTATCATTTTATTTTAGCATTTTTTGGAGCTTTAATTTATAGATTTCCTTCCCGCCAAAGGCGAGGCTCGCCCAAAAGGGCGGCAAAGAAAATAAAAATAATTGGAGTTACTGGAACAAATGGAAAAACGACGACAACAGAAATGATAGCAAAAATTTTTGAAAGCGCAGGCTACAAAATCGCCCTTTTAAATTCGATAAGATTCAAAATTGGGGAAAAAGAGGAATTAAATAGATTAAGAATAACGATGCCGGGGAGATTTTTCATTCAAAGATTTTTGAGAAAAGCAGTCAATTCTGGTTGCCAATACGCAATTTTGGAAGTCACTTCTGAAGGAATAAAACAATATCGGCACAAATTTATTAATTTTGATGTAGCGGTTTTTACCAATTTAGCGCCAGAGCACATTGAAGCCCATGGCAGTTTTGAAAAATACAGAGAGGCAAAAGGGGAACTTTTTCAGGCAACAAAAAATATTCACATTATTAATATCGATGACGAGAATACGGAATACTTTTTACAATTCCCGGCTGAAAGGAAATATACCTACGGGCTAAATCAAGGAGATGTTAATAACCGAAATCTCCAATTAAGTCTCAGGTTAATTGGCGACTTCAATATTTACAATGCTTTAGCGACAATTTCTGTCGGAATTTCTCAAGGAATTGATTTAGAAACTTGTAAAAAAGCTTTAGAAAAAATTGAAGGAATCCCGGGGAGAATGGAATTAGTGATTTCTGAACCATTCAAGGTAATTGTAGATTATGCCTTTACCCCGAATGCTTTAGAAAAAGTTTATCAAACGTTACAAAGAACAAAAAACAAAGAGCAAAGAACAAAAATGATTTGCGTTTTAGGATCTTGTGGCGGCGGAAGAGATAAATGGAAAAGGCCAGTTCTCGGTTCTTTAGCAGCAAAATATTGTGATGAGGTTATCGTAACAAATGAGGATCCGTATGACGAAGATCCAATGGAAATTATGAATCAGATTGCCTCGGGCATCAAAACCTCTAACCTAAAACCTAAGACCTATAACCTAATTCTGGATCGAAGGGATGCAATTAGAGAAGCATTAAAGTTAGCAAAAGAAGATGACATTGTAATTATTACTGGCAAAGGTTGCGAGTCTTCAATTTGCCTTGCTGGCGGTAAAAAAATTCCTTGGGATGATAGAAAGGTTGTTAAAGAAGAATTTGAAAAAATAAGAAAAATCAAAAATTATGAAATATGACGTCATTATTATAGGTGGTGGGCCGGCCGGTCTTTTCGCTGCTTACAAATTAGCCAGAGAAAAGAAGATTGCTATTTTTGAGATGGGAAAAGAAATTGAGAAAAGATTTTGCCCGAGCAATTCAAAACAGATTTATTGTCAAAAATGCCAGCCCTGCAATATAACTTCTGGTATTGGAGGAGCCGGAGGTTTGTCTGACGGCAAATTGAATTTTATAAATCCAGAATATTCCTCAAGTTTTACTGTTGGTGGCGACTTTGATTTTTTAGACAGAAACTATTTACTTTCAAAAATGGAAGAAGTAGATAAAATCTTTTTAGAACATGGGGCTCAGACTGAATTATATGGCGACGACAAAAAGAAAATAGAAGAATTAGTGAGAAAGGCTAATAAGGTTGGAATAGAATTTGTGCCCCTAAGACAAAAGCATCTGGGGTCAGATAATCTTCCCGGAATCATAAAAAGTATTGAAAATTATTTAAAGGAAAAAGGGGTGGAAATTTTTACCCAAGAAACAGTTTTGGATATTAATCCTAGAGAAAAGAAAATAAGAACGAAAAAGGGAAAAGAATATCAATATGAACATTTAATCCTTGCCGCTGGTAGGGAAGGCTCGAAATTTCTTGAAAATTGGACAAAGAAATACAATATTTCTATAGATAACCGGATAAAAGCGATTGATATCGGTGTTAGAATTGAAGTTCCAGCCTCAATAATGGATGAAATAACATCAGTTGTTTATGATCCAAAACTGAGAATTGTTACCAGGAAGCATGACGATCAATTAAGGACTTTCTGCACTTGTCCTGGTGGTTGGGTAATTCGCGAAGATTATGGTGATTTTTGTCTCGTCAATGGTCATAGTAAAAGGGGAGAAAAAACAAATAATACAAATTTTGCTTTATTGGGCCATTATGAATTCACTGAACCCTTTAAACTTCCAAATGAATGGGGAAGGGATTTAGCAAGGCTGACAACGAAACTCGGCGGTGGAAACCCAATCTTGCAGAGACTTAAAGATTTAAAAATTGGCAGGAGAAGCACTCAGGCTAGGATTGAAAATAATAAATTGGTCCAACCTACTTTAAAAACCGCTATTCCTGGTGACATAAGTTTGGCTTATCCGGGTAGACTGGTCGATGACATCTTAGATGCTTTGGAACAACTTGATAAGTTTTTGCCAGGCGTGGCTGGCGATTCAACTCTTTTATATGCTCCGGAAATAAAATTTTATTCTCTAAAATTGAAGGTTGATAATAAAATGAGAACAAATATACCTTATATTTTGGCAATTGGCGATGGGGTAGGAATAAGTAGGGGAATAGTGGGCGCCGCAGTTACTGGATTAATTGCTGGCGAAAACTTAGTTTGAATTTATGCTAAAAAAATACGAAATTTTAGAGCATAAAGCGGACCTAAAAATTAGAGTTTTTGGCAAAACAAAAGAGGGACTTTTTGAAAATGCTTTAATTGGAATGTTTGAAGGAGCAAGATACGAGGGAAAAATCAAAATTCAAAAACCGAGTCTTGCGACAGCAAGGCGAGGTGGAAGAAAAAGACGAAGTCCTCTTCGCCCGTCAAAATTCAAAATTAAGATTTCGTCATTAGATTTACCTTCTCTCTTAGTTGATTTTTTAAGTGAAGCTTTATATCTTTGCGAAACAAAAAAATTGGTTTTCCAAAAAATCAAATTTGAAAGATTTTCTGATAATGAAACTGAGGCAATCTTAATTGGAAAACCGTTGAAAAGAATGGGAGTTCATATCAAAGGAGTCACCTATCACGATTTAGATATCCATCAAGAAAAAGACGGAACCTGGCAAACCACAATCCTTTTCGATATATAAAGTGGCTCTTGCACATCTAGTTCCAATAAAACAACTTGTGTGACAATAAAGTTTTAAACTAAAATGAAAAGCCTAGCAAGCTCAGGCTAAACCTTCATTGCCGCTAGGTTTTTTAATTGATTTTTAGAATGAGATAAGTTAAGATAAGATATGATTTCGAAAAAGGATTTTAGAAAAATATCCGATTGGCTCTGGGAGATTCCTAAATCATTTCGCTCAGACATGAAAGTGCCAGCAAGAATTTATGTTTCAGAAAAAATGCTGGAAGAAGTGTTTAGAGATGAGTCGATACCTCAATTAGTAAATGGGTGTACTTTACCTGGAATCGTGAAATATGGGATAGCCATGCCAGATTGTCATGAAGGTTATTCGGTCCCAATTGGATTTGTAGGTGCAATAAGAACTTCAGATGGGATTATTTCGCCCGGCGCTTGCGGATTCGACATAAACTGCGGAATGAAACTTTTGAAATCAGAATATTCTGAAAAGGAAATTAAGCCTTATTTAGAAAAGTTGGCAACTGAAATTCAAAAAGAAGTGCCATCGGGTTTGGGTCGAGGAAGACAAATAAAGCTTTCAATCGAGCAGATAGACAAAATTTTAGAAGGAGGGGTCCAACATTTAGTAAAAAATGGTTATGGAGAAAAAGAAGATGTTGAAAATTGTGAGGCTAATGGAAAATTAGAATGGGCTGATGCTTCAACTGTTTCAAACCATGCCAAAAACAGGGGAAGAGATCAGGTTGGGACTCTCGGATCCGGCAATCATTTTCTGGAACTACAAAAAGTAGAAGAAATACTTGACGAGGAAGTGGCTAAAGATTTTGGCTTATTTAAAGATCAAATCGTAGTGATGATCCACTGTGGAAGTCGCGGCCTCGGTCATCAAGTCTGTACTGATTATCTCCGAGAATTTATTCCTTTGATGATGAATAAATACAAGATTAAAGTTCCGGATAGAGAATTTGCCTGCGTTCCATTTAATTCCCCGGAAGGTCAAAGATATTTTTCAGCCATGGCTTCGGCGGCTAATTATGCCTGGGCTAATCGACAAATGATTGCCCATTTTGTTAGAAAAGCCTGGAACTCAGTTTTAGGAGAAAAAGCTTTGCCATTGGTGGCATTATATGATGTGGCTCATAATATTATTAAAAAAGAAAAATATCTAATTGATGGAAAAGAAACCGAAGTAGCAGTTCATCGAAAAGGAGCAACAAGAGCCTTTCCGCCAGGTCATCCCGAGATTCCCGAAAAATACAAATTGGCTGGACAGCCGGTCCTCATCCCAGGCTCAATGGGAACCGCCTCTTATATCTTGCGCGGCACAAAAGAAGGAGAAGAAGCGTTTTACTCCACAAATCACGGCGCCGGCAGGACAATGTCGCGGCACGAGGCAATGAGACGGGTCTCCGGAGACGAAGTGGTAAAAAATTTAGAATCAAAAGGAATTATCGTCAAATGCTGGAGCTTAAGAGGTATTGCCGAAGAGGCACCAATGGCTTATAAAAACGTTGACGAGGTAGTTGACGTTGTTCATAATGCTGGCCTTTCAAAAAAAGTGGCAAAATTAATTCCCTTGGCAGTGATGAAGGGGGAATAGACAAAAATCAAACCGTAAAATGCAAAAATTCAGTTCAAAATCTAAAATTTACATAATTTTAAAGAGTTTTATTTTCAATGAGAAGAAAGAAATTGCCAAAGAGTTTGCGAAAATACATTCGTCAGGAAAAGGCAAGAATTCGCCGGGAGGTTTTGGATTCAAAGGAACAGGAAAAATTAATTAACGAGTTATATAAAAAAATTTTAAAACAACATGAAAATAAAAGAAATCTTCCAACTAGCGATAAATAAAGGAATCGAAGCCGATTTTCGGGGGAAAGAGGCGATTGAAAAGATTTTAAGAAGAAAAAGAGAAAAATATGAGAAACTCCCCGAAAAGGAGAAAGAAGATTTCGATATTGAGGCATTAGAGAATCCTTATTTGGACTCCAGAGTTTTGAACGTAACCAAGGATAAAGACATAAAAAAAGTTTTGGTTGGAATTGATATTGAACCAGCCGAAATTTTATTGGCAAAAGAAATAGGGAATATAGATTTAATTATTTCTCATCATCCCTTAGGGAAAGGCCTGGCTCACCTATCCGATGTGATGGAACTCCAATGCGATGTTCTAAATATTTACGGGGTACCAATAAATGTCGCTGAAGGATTAATGAAAGAGAGAATTTCAGAAGTTGCCAGGGGAATGAATAGATATAATCATCAGAGGACAGTTGATGCGGCAAGGCTTTTGGGGTTCAATTTAATTTGCCTTCATACAGCAACTGACAATTTAGCAGCAAAATTTTTAAAAGAAAAAATTGAAAGGGAAGATAGCTTAATGCGCCTTGAGGATTTATTAAATTTGTTAAAAGAAGTTCCCGAGTACAGGGAGGCAACAAAAATTGGGGCGGGTCCAAAAATTTATGTTGGTGATAGAGAAAGGAGGTGCGGCAAAATTGCCGTCACTGAAATTACCGGTGGAACCGAGGGTTCGCCAAAAATTTACGAAAAAATGGCAATAGCTGGGATTGGTACCATAATTGGCATGCATATGGAGGAAGAACACAAAAAAGAAGCCGAGGCAGCAAATATCAATGTAATCATTGCCGGGCACATGTCTTCTGATTCCTTAGGCATGAATCAATTTTTGGATGAATTAGAGAAAGGGGGAATAGAAGTTGTTCCCTGTTCAGGATTAATTCGTATTTCGCGAAGCTAAAAAGTTTACCCCGTAACATCCGAGCGAAGCGAGGAGTGTTTCGGGGCCAGTTTTTTGCTAAAATTAATTAAATATGAAGAAATACGATTCTATTCAAATATGGGATTTGATTAATTACGGCAGCGATTTAAATGTTATTTTAAATAAGACGGGTAGAGATTATATAAGGGGAAAAATCTTAAAAAGATGTGGTTTACTTAAAAATGCTCCCAAGAAAATCAATATTAATTATTGGTGCTTAATTGATAACTTAAGGGGTAGGCATTCGATGGATTTTTTTAAATTAGTCCGATTAGTCAAAAAATTAAGTTTAAATAAAAATATCATTCAGAGAGAAATAGAAGGTTTAGTTATAAGAAGCATAAGAATTAAAAATGTTCATTTCCCAATTCGATGCGATCCTATATTCACCTCCCTATTTACTAACTTACTAGGAGATGGTGGTCTTCATAAAAGGAATAATACAGGCTGTTTTCATTATGGAGAGCCTGAATCTCATCAGTTAATTCAAGAAAAATTATCTCATATTTTAGGTTCTACCCCATATCAAAAAGGTGAATATATTCCAAGGGTTTTAGTATTTTTAATGATGAAATATTTTAGGGTTAATAATATTTCAACAAAGCAAAGCGTATTTCCAAATAAACTCCTTAAAGCCGATCAATTTACAAAATTAGCTTGTTTGACAGCTTTTATTAATGATGAAGGGACGACTACCACTTCTAATATTCCAATTTGCTCTTCTAATTATAAGTTGTTAAATAGCATCAGAGATCTCTCACAAAGTTTAGGCTATAAGGTTAGTAAAATTTCTTGTAGAAAGGATAAAAAAGTTTATTTGTTTAGGATAAATTCAATCAAAGAGTTTAATAGAGATTATAAAGAATTAGTGAAAAAATATTCCGAAGCAAGATTATTAAGTAGAAAAGAAAGACCTCTTAGAATTTTAGATTTGATTACCCAAAAACCAGATGGTATTAGACATACAAGAGAAATATTTAATTTAATAGTCCCGAATTTAAGAAATGGCCCCAAAACTATTTACGATTTATGTGAAATTACTCAATCTACTCAATCTGGTCTTTGGAGACATTTACGAAAATTAATAAAAGCTAATCTAATTAAAAGAGAATTCTCAAATTCAAAAACTCGCTACATTTATAGCCTTCCCTAATTAAGAAAAGAACAATTATGAGAACAGGCGTTGCTCAACTACCGTTAGATACAGGAAGATGCCCAAAGTGGTTATTTGAAAGAATGAAACGACTTTTGAGAGGCATTACCATTGCTATTATTGAAGAATTTGGAAGCGAGGAATTTCTTAAACGGCTTAGCGATCCGGTTTGGTTTCAATCTCTAAGTGCTGTGAGTTCGATGGATTGGAATTCTTCGGGTACTACTACCATAACCCTCGGAGCAATTAAGAGTGGGATTTTTGATATTCAAAATGAGTTAGGGATTTATGTTTGTGGCGGGAAAAAAGTTTCAAGGAAGACGCCGGAAGAAATTGAAAGATATAGTGAAATTTTAGGTTTAACTCAAGAAAAATCTAATAAACTCATTTATGCTAGCAAAATAGCAGCAAAAGTTGATAGTTCCCTAATCCAAAATCCCCAAGTCCCTTTTCAACTCTATCATCATAACTTTATTTTCACAAAAAATGGCCAGTGGGTTGTGGTGCAACAGGCAATGTGCCCCACGATTCAAAAAGCTCGGCGATACCATTGGTTATCCACAAACGTCAAAGATTTTGTTGAAGAACCACATAGTGGCATCGTCTCTGATATTAAACTAAAACCTTTAAACTTAACTGCCAAAGAAAGTCGAGAAAATAAAACAATTTCTACAGAATTAGTCAAAGAAGAACCAAGAACATTTTTGAGGGATATTCAGTTGATTTCAGAGAAGTCTAATTCTTTGATAAAACAAAAAAGGTTACCAGGTTTTTGCGAAATGGAATTGAAAGACGTTGAATTTTACCATCACCCAGTTGAAAAGGAAAAATTTGATTTAAAAAGATTAAAAAAGATCATTGAGAAAACTCATTTTCTAAAACCAGAAAATTTTGAAAATTTATTAATGATAAAAGGAGTCGGGCCAAAGACAATCAGGGCTTTGAGTTTGGTTTCAGAAATAATTTATGGAGCCCGACCGAGCTATGAAGATCCAGCAAGATATTCTTTCGCTCACGGGGGCAAAGATTCTACCCCGAGACCCATTGATAGAAAAACGTACGACCAGACTTTGACTATAATTGAAAAGGGAATTAAAAAAGCAAAAATTTCAATGAGAGAAAAAATTGAAGCCGAGAAGCGGTTAGTTGGAAACTATGTCTAAAATTTCTCAAAAAAGAAGGCAATTTTTAATAAAATTGAAACAAAAAAGAAGAAAGAAAATTAAAGAACTAAAGGAAAAATATTTAATGAAAAAAAATAAGGAGGAAAAAGAAAAAATCTTAGAGAAAATTAAAAAGCTTAATCCATTTTACCCAACAGAAGAAATTTTGAAATTAGAAAAGAAATGAAAAAAGAGTTTCAACTTTCTCAACCCTGGAAAACCTTCACCATTGAGGCATTTTTATTTTCTTTAACATTGGCCTTAGGAATTTTTAGTGCTTTTAAGATAGACAAAATTTTAAAAATTCAAAAAATTTTTTTACCCCAGATTTCTTTTTTAGAATTTATTTTAAATTTCCTTTTAATAACCATTTTTATTCTTTTTGTTGTTAAATTTATCAAATTTAAAATTGGGAGAGGATTAATTTTTAAAATTCTTTTTATTTTCGCCACATTTTTTGGTGGAGAAATATTTTTGAGTGTTTTAATTGGAGATATTTTTGCTTTATTTTTAATGGCAATTTTAATTTTTTGGTGGTTAAAGAAACCATCAGTTTTAAATCAGGACATTTTAATGATTTTAGGAATAGTTGGGACAGGAAGCATTTTGGGATTGAGTTTAAAGCCAGAATTTATAATTTTACTTTTAATAATTTTTTCAATCTATGATTTTATTGCTGTTTATAAAACAAAACACATGGTAGAGATGGCAAAGGAAATGATTGAAGAAAGGGCAATTTTGGCTTTTATTATTCCCCTCAATATTTCCGGTTTTAAAGAAAATTTAGAAAAGGTTCAAATTTCAGAGGGAGAAAGAAAATTTTTAATTTTGGGTGGAGGCGATGTGGCATTCCCCTTAATTTTTTGTTCTTCTTTAATTCCTTTTGGAATTTCAAAATCATTAATTGTTGCCATTTTTTCTCTTGTTGGTCTTTTCATCGGTTTTTATTTTTTTATAACACAAAAAGTCCGCCAACCAATTCCTGCCCTCCCCCCAATTGCCTTATTTTCAATAATCGGATTTTTAATAACGAGATTATTTAAACTCTAAAATTTACGATCGTAAGGAATAGAAGATAATGAAGCAAAAAGAAATCGAAAAATTAAATAGAGAAATTAGAAATTGTAAAAAATGTCCTTTATGGAAAACGAGGAAAAATACTGTTTCGGGAGAGGGACCGATTAATGCAAAGATTATGATTTTGGGCCAAAGCCCCGGGGTTGAGGAAGACAAAATAGGAAAGCCGTTTATAGGAAGAGCAGGCAAATTTTTGAATGAATTACTAAAAATAGCCAGAATTGAAAGAAAAAAGATATTTATTACTTCTATTTTAAAATGTCTTCCCCAACCTCCGATAAATAGAAAGCCCCAAAAAGAAGAAATTAAAGCCTGTTTACCTTATTTAGAAAAGCAAATTGAAATTATAAATCCTAAAAAATTTATTTTATTGGGCGAAGTTGCCTTTTCTGTATTTTTTCCAAAAGAGAAATTGAAAAATTTTAGAGGAAAATGGATTACCCCTCGACAGGCTCAGGGCAAGAAAAAATTTTTCATTACTTATCACCCGGCTGCCGGCCTTCGTTTCCCCAAAATCAAAAAAATTTTAGAAAAAGATTTCGAGAAATTAAAAAACATTTTTAATCATGTTTAGGGATTACGATTACATTAGGACTTTCGATGACTTGATTTTCATAGTGAGAGGCGATCATTATCCAAAAGATAGAATTCGAGCAATTCCCGTTTTTTTCCCAGATGAAAATGGAGATCGGGTCGAGCGCATAACTGGAAAAAAGTTTATACGAAAAATAGGAGAATATTCTAAAGAATTGATTTTAAAATTACGTCCAGAATATCTACCCGATTTAGATGATTTAAATAGATGCGGTGTATTAGTTCCCATCAAAGACATCGTTACTCATTATATTCCTCGAATTGAAATGAAAAAATGTTGGGAGAGCGGTATTTTTGAAAATACGAGATGGAAAAGATTAATTTCCTCAATCAATAAAATTGCTCAAATGCCCTTGGAAGATATAGGAATTTATGGATCTTTTCTTGTAGGGTTACAAAAAGATTCAAGCGATATAGATTTAGTGATATATGGGAAAGAGAATTTAAATAAATTAAAGGAAAGTTTTAAATTAATTCTTAAAGAATCGGGATTTAAAAAAGTTAATAGAAAACAACTCTTTGCAGAAAGTAAAAAATGGTCTAAATATTGCCCTCTTGGTATAAATCAAATATTTAAAATACTTTTAAGACAATGGAGCCGAATAGCTATTGATGGAAGAAAAACTATGTGTATTAGATTCGCATATAAAGAAAATGAAATACCTCCAGATCCATATAATAGTCCTATCATTGAAACGATAAAAATTAAGGGAGAAGTTGTAGAATCAATTGGTAGCCATTTTTTTCCTAGAATAATAAAAGTAAAATGCAATGGTAAGGTAATCGAAGTAATAAGTTATTATTGGCTGTTTTTTTCTTGTGTTCGGGACGGAGATCGAGTTGAAATCTTTGGAAACTATAGAAAAAATAGCCAGAGAGAGTTTATTACTTTAGACGAACCAGAACATTATATTCTCCCGGAGTAAAGAAAAATTCTGGAATTGGGGAAATTGAATCTGTCATCCCTGCTGGCCTAGGATTTCCAAAATTTAAAAATTTTAGAAAAAAATTTTAAAAAACTAAAATCTAATTCATTTAAAAACTTTTCTTTAGATTAAAATTTCTTGGTTAGAAGGAAAAGTAACTACTTCTTTAATATTTTCTTTTCCTTGCAAGAACTTGAGAATTCTTGATATTCCAAATCCACAACCCGAATGGGGAACGCTTTTTGTTTTCACTCTCTCTAAATACCATTCAAAATCTTCTAAACCCCCTCCTTTTTTAACTAATCTTTTGAACATTTTTGAATTTTCCAATCTCCATTTTAATTCTTCATATTTCCATACTCTTTGGGCTGCTCCCACTGCTTCTCCGCTAACCGGTAAAATTAAATCAGCAGATAAAACATATTTTGGATTTTCTGGATCGGGTATCATATTGAAGAATTTTTCTACTTCAATTTCTTTTCCGTGGTTGAAAAGAGGGTTTGGGTAATGAGTGATAAGCAAAGGTTGGTCACCAAATTTTTTGAGCAATTTTTGTTCATTTTTCCAAGCGATGTCGCTTCCAAAAGGAAGATTCAAAATTTCAATTGCTTTCTCATAAGTAATTTTTGGGAAAATTGGATTTACTTTCTTTAATCTCCCTAGACTCTCGGTACTAAGATTCAGTTCTTTTTTTACTTTTGCTGGTAAATTCAGAATATCTCGAATTACATTATAAATAACCTTTTCAATGTAACTTAACAATTCTTGAAAATCACCGGCAAATTCAATTTCTAACATTGTGAATTCGGTCAAATGGCGATTATCATTTCCTGGTTCGGCTCTGAAACTTGGACCAATGGCATAAACCTTGTTCAAATAGGGGACAAAAGCTTCAAGATAAAGTTGGGCAGTCTGAGAAAGATAGGCTTTATGAGATTTGATTGATTTGAACCAGTGAAAATTTCCATTCACTCCAACCTCAAACAAAGTATCAATGTTTTCGCAGGCACCAGAAGCTCTGACAATCTTTGGCGGAAAAATTTCAAAAAATCCCTTTTTCTCAAAATAATTTCGCATTGATTTTATGACTTGCCTTTCCAATTTAGCTGTAGAGATTTTGTCCTTCATTTTTTAAATTTAAAAAAAATCGCCCTTGCGGGCGTTTCGACCTTTTTATTAAATTTGGCGTTTTTCCACACATTTTTTCTAATTCTACTCAACCAAAGCCCCTTGTCAAGTGAATATTCATAACCTTTTAATCATATAAGTATCTTTCAATTTATAGCCCAATTTCCGCCAGTAATTTCTAACTCCAAGACCTGAGATCACGGAAATATTTTTTAATCCAAATTCTTTTTTGGCAATTTTTTCCGCCTCTTTTATTAATTTTTTTCCAAGACCTCGATGTTGAGGGGCAATTTTTCTCTCACCAATTGGGACAACTTCGCCGAAGGTTTGAATTTCTCGAATTATGGCTACATTTTTCAAAACCGGAAAGATAGGACATACTTTAGTCACGGTCGTAACTTGATTATGTCCTAATTTGGGAATTCTCAATCTCAAAAAACTAAAGAGTTTTTGACGATTCTTGTTTTCAAAACTCAAGAAGATTTCCTTTCCTCTGGAAGCCTCGTAATCCTCTTTGAATAAATAAATTTTAGGGGCCCGCCAGAGCGGGAGGGCGGGGGGTGGGTTGTAGTCTTTTGGATTATATTTTTCTCTAATCTCTCTGCACCTAATACACTTACATTTTAAACCTTCCTTTTTCATTTCTTGATGAATAATTTGCCTCAAATTAGAAATTTTTGCCCCTCCAGCGATTACTCTCTCAGAAGGAATATCTCTGGCTATTCTTTGAATCCTGACATAATAGGGAATTTTCAATTTAATTTTTTTTATTAAAGTTATCAATTCCTCTTTTGAATATGGCTTGTATTTTCCTTTCAAATACAATTTATAAAGTGGTGCTTCTTTTAATAGGGCACAGGGATAAATTTTCAAATAATCTGGTTGAAAGTCTGGATTTGAAAAAATTTCTTCAAACATTTTTTCGTCTCTTTTTAAATTAGAACCCGGCAAATTTGGCATTACTTGATAGCAAATTTTGAAGCCAGCGTCTTTCAAAAGTTTGGTTGCTAAGATTATTTCCCTTACGCCATGCCCTCGCAAATTTAATTTCAGAACATCATCATAAATTGATTGAATTCCAATTTCCACCCTTGTTATTCCTAGTTCTCTCATCCATTTAATCTCTTTTTTATTTATGAAATCCGGCCTTGTCTCTATTGACATTCCAGTCATTCTATACTTTGCTTTTTCATTTAATTTTTGAGCCTCATTCAAGTTTTTACTATTTTTTTTATTACAGGCATCAAAACATTTTTTAATGAACCATTTTTGATAAGTTTTGGGGTAAAAACTCCAGGTTCCGCCAATTATTCTCAGATCAATTTTGTCAGTTGGATGCCCTTCATTTTCTAGCATTTCAATTCTTTTTTTGACTTGTAAATAAGGATTGAATTTTAATCTTTTCGCTCTTTCAGCCGCTGGCTCACCAGATAAATAACTCTTTGGCATTCCCTTTTCAAAAGGACAATAAAGACATTTTCCTGGACAGGGATATGGTTTGGTCAAAACAGAGATATTGACAATTCCAGAAAGTGATCTAATCGGTCGAGTTATTAATAAATTTTCGACTTTTTCCGATTTTCTTATCCTTTTCTTTTTTAATAATTCGTGATAGGCTTTTAATAGTTTAATATTGCTCGGACATTGAATTTTATATTTTTTTGCTATCTTTCTTTTGAAAGAAGATAAATCAGCTCGATTTTTAGTTCGGCTTTTAAGAAGTTCTTTAATTGCCAATTCTAAAATATTCATGGAGAGAAAATACGCTGAATATTTATTAAAAAAGACTTACCAAGATTATAACTTGATTGCCGAAGATTATACAAGGACAAGGGCTTTTATTCCAGAAGATATAAAGGAAATGACAGAATATGCTTTAGTTGGAGAAAGGGTTTTAGATTCGGGTTGTGCTAATGGAAGATTGTTTGGAGTTTTGAAAAGAAAAAAAGTTGATTATTTTGGAATTGATTTTTCGGAGAAATTGATTGAGATTGCCAGAAAAAAATATCCCGAGGCCAAATTTCAAGTTGCTAATTGTTTAAACCTCCCCTTTCCGGCAAATTTTTTTGATAAAGTTTATTCTATTTCTGTTTTACACAATATTCCCTCGAGAGATTTTCAATTTCAGTATTTAAAAGAGGCAAAGAGGGTTTTGAAACCGGAAGGATTTTTAATTTTAAGAGTCTGGGATTTCTGGAGAAGAAAAGAAGGTTGGAAATTATTTTTTAAATATACTTTTTTAAAATTAGTAAAAAAGTCGAAATTGGATTTTTTTGATGTTTTCGTTCCTTGGAAAGATTCAAAAGGTAAGGTTTTAGTTGAGAGATATTTCCATTGCTTTACTAAAAAAGAATTGGAAAATTTAGTAAAAGAAACAGGATTTAAAATAAAAAAAATTTGGCGGGCAGGAAAAGACCCAAGAACAAACATTTATTTAATAGCTCAAAAGCCCCTGTAGCTCAATGGATAGAGCGTCAGCCTCCGGAGCTGAAAATGTGTGTTCGAATCACACCAGGGGCACCCTAGATCGGCTTAGCCGATCGGGTGCCCTAAATCGACTTTGTCGATCGGGCACCCGACAGTTCAATTACTGTTTAGGGTGCCCGACAGTTCGATTACTGTCTAGGGCACTTGACAAACGTTTTTGGAAAATTAATATTTAATTGAGGGGGTGCGAGAGATTTCTCGCTGGACAGGTAGTTTGAATGAAGGAGGCTAATGGAATTCCCTGGTCATGTCCAATCTAGGTTTAAACTTAGGCCAAGTTCATAAAGAACTGCATTCCCCCTCACTAAATCCCGTTAGAGAAATCTAGCGGTTTTTAGTTTTTTAAAAGTTATAGTATAATTGAATTATGCAATACAAAATTGCCGTTTCTGGGGCAGCCCAGGTTGGGCATTGTTGCAAAAGTATTGTTGAAATATCTAAGGAAATTGGCAGGGAAATTGCCAGGCAAAAATGCATTTTAGTTACTGGAGCTACTACCGGCGTGCCTTACTTTGCCGCTTTAGGTTGTAAGGAAGTTGGAGGATTTTCGGTTGGTTTTTCCCCGGCAACATCTGAAGCTGCTCATTTGAAAACTTATAAACTTCCAGTAGATGCCTTTGACATCATGGTTTATACTGGTGCTGATTATGTTGGGAGAAATGTGATCATGACAAAATCTGCCGATGGAGTAATTATTATTTGTGGAAGAATGGGCACACTACATGAGTTTGCCACTGCCTTTGAAATCCAAAAACCAATTGCGGTTTTAGAAGGAACAGGCGGGACAGCAGATAAAATAAGAAAAATTGCCACCGGTCCTTTTCGTGGCGTTAAAAAAATAATTTATGAAAAGGATCCAAAAAAGTTAGTTAAAAAATTGATCGCATTAATTAAAAAAGAAAAATCAAAGGTCGAAAAGCGAAGAGATTAAGTATAAAAAAGAGATTAAGAGGTTGAATTTATACAAAATTAGACTATTTTCGACTTAATCTCTTAATCAGCTCAATCGCTTAATTAACTTAAATTTATGCCCGAAGAAACACCCTTAGAAGAAGGAAAATTGGTTGGCAGGGTCACCCATTATTTTTCAAAAATTGGAGTGGCGGTGATTGAACTGTCAGATGATTTGAAGGTTGGCGATACAATTAGGATTGTTGGTGGAATGACAGATTTTACCCAGGTCGTTGAATCAATAGAAATCGAGCATCAAAAAGTTCAGGAAGCCAAGGCTGGCGATTCGGTTGGTTTGAAAGTTGCCCAAAAAGTCAGGGAAGGATACAAAGTCTACAAATTGTAAATTTCAAATTGTAAATTTCAAATTTTATGGAACTTGAGATTATTTTCCAATTATTTTTGGCTACTTTTTTAGGAGCTCTAATTGGTTTAGAAAGGGAATACAAAAGAAAAGAAGCCGGACTTAGAACCTTCAGTTTAGTGACCTTAGGTGCCTCCCTTTTTTCAATAATTTCTTTTCAGTTTGGAATTTTTAATTCAATTATCATTTCAGCTGTGGCCACCGGAATTGGCTTTTTAGGGGCGGGAGTAATTTTTCGACAACCTGCCGGAGTTGTCGGACTAACCACTGCCGCTGGCCTCTGGACAACAGCTGCCATTGGGATAGCCATCGGAGCCAGACTTTATTTTTTAGCCTTTTTAGCAACTTTTTTTGCCCTTTTAATCTTGGCCGGCTTTAGTATATTAGAAGAGAAAATTTTTAGCAAAAAGGAATGAGATTTATTGCTGACTTTCATTTACATAGCAAATATTCTCGAGCCACTTCCAGTCAGATGGATTTGGAAAATCTTGATAAATGGGCAAAAATTAAAGGAATTAAAGTTTTGACAGTTGGCGATTTCACCTATCCCGAATGGTTTAAAAATTTAAAAGAAAAATTGGAGCCGGCCGAGACAGGTCTTTTTAAACTTAAAAATTCTGATAGTCAAACAAGATTTATTTTAACTACTGAAATCAGTTGCATTTATTCAAAAACCCGAGCCACAGCGAAGGGTGAAAAAGAGGATTTATCCTCTTTGCCTAAATTCAAAGTTCGAAAAGTTCATATTCTCATTTTTGCTCCCTCATTTGAAATCGTTGAAAAAATAAATACTCATTTGGGTTGGATTGGAAACTTGAAAGCCGATGGCAGGCCAATTTTAGGATTGGACGCCAAAGAATTGGCCAAAATTGTTTTAAATGTTTCTCAAGACAATTTAATAGTTCCTGCACATTGTTTATTACCTAATACTTATCTTCATAGTAATCCGGGGATGAAAATGATAAAAGATATTTCTATTGGGGGCTTAGTGTATACTCATAAAGGGCGATATCAAAAAGTAAAAAAAATTTATAAAAGACCTTATAAAGGGAAAATAATTAATATTAAACCTTATTATTTTCGAATTGGTTTAAAAACAACCCCCGAACATCCGTTTTTGGGAATTAAATCACATAAATATTGTTCCACTATGGGTTGCAAAACAATTTGCAAGAAAGATTGTGCCTTCATCAAACGTCAAGGATGTCCTCATAGATATTTTGAGAATTATCAACCCCAATGGATCCAAGCAAAAGATATTGAAAATGGCGATATTCTTATTTTTCCCAGATTTAATACTATTACAAAGGATATAAAGGAAATTAAACTTAGTGATTATTTATCTAAAAAGCGATTTAGAGTTTTTAGAAATAAAATAGCTTGCAATCAAGGAAGAATAGATAAAGAATTGCCCGATACAGTAAAAATTGATAAATCTTTTTGTAGATTAATAGGATATTACATATCCGAAGGGTACACAGATAATAGGGATTCCATTTCATTTTGTTTTAAACGTAATGAAAGAAAATATATTCGGGATTTGAAATCTCTTATGAAAAAAATTTTAGGACTTTCTTCACCAAGAATTTATAAGAGGAAAAATGCTGATAGTATAGAAATTATCTATTTCTCAAAAATTTTAGCCAAAGTTTTTAGTAAACTCTTTTATAATCACCCCACCATAAAAAGAGCTTATACTAAACATTTGCCGCCCTGGATGCTAAATTTACCATTAGAAAAACAGGTAGAGATTTTTAAGGGATGGTGGCGAGGAGATACAGGTTGCACTTCTTCTAGAGAATTAATGAATCAGATGAAAATTATTTTGCTTCGGTTAAAAATAATTCCTTCTATTAGTGAAAAATCTACAGAAGATTTTAATAAAAAATATATTCATAAAATAGGAAATAGAATCATCCATGCTCAGCATGATCAGTTTATTTTTCATGGCCTTTCATTTTTCCAAGATTTGTTTGGATTATTAAAAGACCCTTCTTTTAATCAAAAAAGATTTAAAGCTAAACTTACCCGAAGGCATGGCTGGATTGATGAAAAATACATTTATATACCAGTAAGAGATATTGAAATAGAAAATTATGAAGGAGAAGTTTATAATTTAGAAGTTGAAAAAGATAATTCTTATGTAACTGAATTTGCCACAATTCATAATTGTTGGACTCCTTGGTTTAGTATTTTTGGTTCTCGTTCTGGCTTTGACTCGATCGAAGAATGCTTTGAAGATTATTCAAAATATATTTATGCTGGCGAAACGGGACTCTCCAGTAGCCCAGATATGAATTGGCGGCTATCAGCTTTAGATAAAATTACTTTAATAAGTAACTCAGATGCCCACAGTCCAGCTCATCTTGGCAGAGAAGCCAATGTTTTTGATACTGAAATTAGTTACCCGGCTATAATTGAAGCAATTAAATCAAAAAACCCTCAAAAATTTTTATATACTATCGAGTTTTATCCCCAAGAAGGAAAATATCATTATGATGGTCATCGCCTTTGCGGAATTAGTTTGTCGCCGGCTGAATCAAAAAAATACAATAATATTTGTCCAAGGTGCGGAAGACCTTTAACCATTGGAGTTTTAAATAGGGTTGAGCAATTGGCAGATAGACCGGAAGGATTTAAACCGGAAAATGCCATTCCTTTTAAAAGTTTAATTCCTTTAGAAGAAATCATTGCCGATGCTGTTTCGCAAGGCGTTGGGACAATAGAGGTCGATAAAGAATATAAAAATTTAATTGAAAAATTTGGTAATGAATTTAATGTTTTAATTGATGTTTCGCGTCAGGATTTAGAAGCCATTACCCTGCCAGAGATTACCGAGGGAATAATTCGGGTCAGGGAAGGAAAAGTTTTTATTGAACCAGGTTACGATGGCGTTTACGGCAAAATCAGAATTTTTCAAAAAGGCGAACAAAAAACGGTTTCTCGCCAAAAAACTTTATTTTAACTTATGACCATTGGTATACCTAGAGCTTTAATTTATTGGAAAAGACCATATTTTTGGGAAAGTTTTTTTGAGAATTTGGGATTTGAGGTTTTGCTTTCTCCAAAAACCAATAAAGAGATTGTTGAAATGGGAGTGAAAGTGGCTGACCCGGAAACTTGTTTTTCAAATAAGGTTTATTTTGGACATTTGAAATGGTTGGAAGGAAAAGTAGATTATATTTTTGTTCCGAGATTAAAAACAAATTTAGAAAAACTTGAATATTGTCCTAAATTTTTTGGAATCCCAGATTTGGCAAAAATTTTAGTGAAGACAAAAATTTTGACTGAAACATTTGATGAAAGGAGGGAAAAATTTGGAAAGACATTAGAAAAATTAGGGAAAAAATTAAATAAAAATAAAAAAGAAATAAAAAAAGCAGTCCAAATCGCTTTTTCCAAAGAAAAAGAAATAAAAGAGAAGGAAGAACAAGATTTTTTAGAAAAAATAAAATCTGAAAAAAGAAAAATAGTATTGATTTCCCATCCTTACAATTTATATGATGATTATGTTAATTTAGGGATAAAGGATAAACTGGAAAAATTAGGGGCAGAACCAATTTTTATAAATGAAGTCCCCAATAAACAACTTACAACTTACAACTTACAACAAATAACAACCAAAAAACAAAAGTTGTCAGTTGTCAGTTGTGAGTTGTCAGTTAATTTTCACTGGGAGTTTGGAAAGGAAATAATGGAAAAAATTGAAGAAATTTTAAAATATCCCATAAATGGCGTAATTGAGATTTCATCTTTTGCCTGTGGTTGCGATGCGGTTTTAAAAGAATTTGTTGAGAAAAGATTTAAACAAAACAAAGTTCCCTTTTTATATTTAATTATCGACGAACAAACCGGTGAAGCCGGTTTCCAAACAAGATTAGAAGCATTCTTGGATACAATAAAATAATCAGCGTTTTTTCACTTCGTGAAAAAATATGAAAATCACATTTCCATATTGGGGGAATTATACAATTGCTTTTGAGGCATTGGCGAAAAAATTAGGATTTGAAGTTATAACCCCAGAAAGGACGAGTCCAAAAGCAATTGAAGAAGGGGCAAAAATTGCTCCGGAGATGTATTGTTTTCCCCTGAAGGTGAACCTGGGGAATTATCTGGAAGCCATAAAGAAGGGAGCAGATACGATCTTAATGGCAACCGCCCTTGGAGGTTCTTGCCGCCTAAGATATTATGCCGCAGTTCAGGAAAAAGTTTTATTGGATAATGGCAAGGAAGCAAAATTTATTACTTTCGACCAAGACCCGAAAGATATTTATTTGAAAATAAAAGAGATCTCGGGGGCTTCTTTTTCGAAAATATTTCAGGCATTTTATTTTTTCTACAAAAAATTGAGAATAATTGAAAAATTGGAAAGAAAGGCTCAATATTTGAGGCCGAGAGAAAAGGAGAAAGGTGAAACAGACAGAATTTTGGTTGAGATATTAGGTAAATTAAGGAAAATAGAAAATTTGAGAGAACTAAAAAAATTTGAGAAAAAAATCTTTGAGGAATTTTCGAAAACTGGAATTGAGAGAAAAAAAGATATTCCAAAGATCGGGTTGATTGGCGAAATATATACAGTGACGGATGGGACGGTAAATTTTGAGGTGGAAAAAAAAATGGGGAAAATGGGAATTGAAGTTCATAGGGAAATGGATTTGACATATCATTTGAAAAAGAAAATTTTTCCCTGGAAAGATTGGCAAATTCAAAGAAAAATAAATCCCTATTTAAAATCAACTGTTGGTGGTCATGGTCGAGATGCAATTTATGAAATGCTAAATTATATAAAGAAAGATTTTGATGGAGTGATTCAATTACTTCCGTTTTCATGTATGCCGGAGGTTAGCATTCGACCAATCTTAGAAAAAATTCATCAAGATTCCGGTATTCCATTTTTGTCATTGTCTATCGATGAGCAAGTGGCCGAGACCGGGATCGATACGAGGTTAGAGGCTTTCGTCGATGTAGTTAGAAATTATCATGAATCAAAAAAAATCTAAAACTTATTTGGGAATTGATGTGGGATCATTGACTATTAAATTTGTTTTGATCGATGAGGAAAATCGAGTTTTATATTCGAGTTATGAGAGAACTGAGGGAAAGCCAATTGAATCGATTCAGAGAGGATTGAAGGAGTTGAAAGAAAAAATAAAAAATCATAATCCCCCAGTTGAAATTGCCGGGGTTGGAACAACTGGTTCCGCCCGTTATTTGGCCGGTATAATTGCTGGTGCTGATTTAATAAAAAATGAAATCACTGCCCATGCCAAAGGAGTTCGCCATTTTATTCCCGATGCAAAAACGGTTATTGAAATTGGCGGTCAGGATTCAAAGATAATAATTTTGGAGAACGGAGTGGCGGTTGACTTTGGACTCAACCTCGTATGCAGTGCCGGTACAGGAGCCTTTCTCGATGCTCAATCTTTTCGATTAGGAATTCCTGTGGAAAATTTTGGTGAATTGGCATTGAAATCAAAAAATCCGACAACGATAGGATCGAGGTGCTCTGTCTTTGCCGAGTCAGATATGATCCACAAACAACAGATAGGTCACAAAACTGAAGACATTGTGGCCGGTCTTTGCCAAGGATTAGCCAGGAATTATTTGGCTGGAGTTGCCAGAGGGAAAAATATTCAACCTCCAATTGTCTTTTTGGGAGGAGTTTCGGAGAATGTAGGGATGAGAAGAGCTTTTGAAGAAACTTTAGGTCAAAAAGTCATTATTCCCAAATATAATACAGTAATGGGGGCATTTGGAGTTGCCCTCTTGGTTAAGGAAATGGAAATAGAAAAAACAAAATTCAGGGGATTTGAAATTTCTGATAGAGAAATAAAATGCACTTCTTTTCAATGTCAGGGTTGTCCAAACCGTTGCGAAGTAATCGAAGCCAGGATTGAAGGAAAAGTCATTGCCCGTTGGGGAGATCGTTGTGGCAAATGGTCAAATCTAAATGTTAATTCCGCCTAATATGTTCGATGAATTAAAAATTCATCTCAATCACCAAGCGTCAGCGAAGGTGGAAAAGAAGAAAATCTTCTTTGACTTTCAATAAATCTTCGATTTATTTCGATGATTGAAGAATATCATTTTGGTTTAATAACTATTGATGGGAAAATTTATAACCATGATGTCGAGGTTCGTTGGACGGGCGAAATTTTGAAATGGTGGAGAAAAGAAAGCCATGTCATTGATGTTGAGGATGTAAAAAGAGCAGTTAATGAAAACCCTGAGACAATTGTCATTGGAAATGGGGCTTATGGGGTTGCGAATTTAACAGAGGAGGCAAAAAAATTTATCACTGAAAAAGGAATAAAATTAATTGTCGATAAAACTGAGGAAGCAACCAAAACCTTCAACATTATTAAAGAAGAGTCGGAATTAGAGGAGGGAGAGCAAAACAAAGTCATCGGTCTTTTCCACTTGACGTGCTAAAAGGATTGAGTATAATGACATCAGACCGATAAGTCGAAGTATCTTAGAGTAAGTCTTCAATAATTTTAAAAGTTAGAGGAGGCCAAATAAGTAGAGCGACTAAGGGTCTAAAAGGTCGCTTTTAACATTAGATATTAGGTATTAGATATTAGATACGGAAGAAAAAACTATTATCTAAAATCTATTATCCAAAATCCAAAATTATGGCCTTCAAGAAATTTGAACCAAGAGAAGGTTTTGCTCCTCGCCAGATGTTCAAGGGAAATTGGAAATGTGCAGATTGTGGAAAAGAAATAACCGAACTTCCTTTTGAACCAGCTCCAGATAGACCAATCTATTGCCGGGATTGTTGGGCAAAAAGAAGGGCTGAAAGATTCGGACGATAAGTGAGCTAATGGGGCCCCGCCGAAAGGCGGGGCTTTTGGTGGTATAATGAAGCTGAGAGTACCCCAAGTTACTTAAATTTTAATTAAAACAGATGATTAAAAATATTTTTATCAGTGGACTGCCAGGTTGTGGCAAGACTACTTTGATAATGGAAATTTTAGAGGAATTAAAAATGGATGCTGATGGTTTTTATACCCAAGAAACTCGAGAGAGAGGTAAAAGATTAGGATTTAAAATTAAAACTCTCGATGGTAAAGAAGGAATTTTGGCTCATGTAAATATTAAAAGTCCCTACAAAGTTTCGAAATACAAAGTAAATTTAAAAGATTTAGAAGAAATTGGAGTAAAATCTATTTTAGATGCTTTAAAAACAAATAAAATGATAATAATTGACGAGATTGGAAAACAAGAAATGTGCTCTCAAGAATTTAGAAAAGCTGTAATCTCAGCATTAGAGAGTAAAAATAAGGTTTTGGGGACAATAAAAATGACGCCAGACCCCTTTTGCGATAAAATTAAAAAAAGGGAAGATACAAAAATTTTTTATTTAACGAGAGGAAATAGGGAAAAAATTAAACAGGAAATTAAAAAATATTATGGATTTCAAAGATTTCGCGAAAAAAGAAATTGAAGAAGTTTTTGAAGAATTAAAAAGTAGGGAAAATGGTTTGAGTGAGAAAGAAGCAGAAAAACTTCAAAGAATTTATGGTTTAAATGAAATTAAAGCCAAGGAAATTGGAGTCCTGGATATTTTGATAAGGCAATTAAAATCTGCCTTTTTCTATTTGCTTTTTATTGCCGGTCTAATTTCACTTTTTGTTGGAGAAAAAATAAATGGGATTTTGATTTTTGTTTTCGCTTTTATTAATCTCATTTTGGGATTTTTTCAAGAATATAGAGCCCAAAGGGCAATGAGGCTTTTGAAAGAGTATTTGCCAAAGGAAGTTGAGGTTTTAAGGGAAGGAAAAGAAAAATTTATTGATAAAAAATTTTTGGTTCCAGGAGATATTGTTCTATTGGATACCGGAGATATTGTTCCAGTCGATTTAAGAATTATTGAAGCCAAAAATTTATTAGTTGATGAATCAATTTTAACTGGAGAATCAAAGCCAGCGGAAAAGATTTCTGAAAAAATCGAAGCAAAAAGCATTTTTGAGGCAAAAAATATTGCCTTTTCTGGGACATCGGTGGTTTCTGGTAAGGCAAAAGGGATCGTAATTTCAACTGGGAAAAATACAGAATTTGGAAAGATTGCCAAATTGACTGCCGAAGTAAGAAAGCCAAGTGTTTATGAAAAAGAATTGGCAGATTTTTCAAGAGTTATTTTAAGAGTAGTTATTTTCACAATTTTGGTTGTTTATTTAATTGACCTTTTGATAAAAAAAGAGCCAAGCCCAGTCGATTTTGCAATTTTTTGCTTGGCCTTGATTGTTGGAATTGTTCCCGAGCCCTTGCCAGTTGTTGTTGGATCCAGTCTTTCGAGGGGGGCATTGAGGTTGGCGAAAAGAAAAGTTGTTGTTAAGAGATTGGCATCGACTGAGGACCTTGGAAATATGGAAATTTTGTGCGCAGATAAAACAGGGACATTAACTGAAAACAAACTCAGAATTGATAAAATTTATTCTGCCAATCCAGAAAAATGTTTATTTTTTTCTCTCTTGGCTTCTTCTTTTTTGGGAAAAACAATAATGCGAAATCCCTTTGATTTGGCAATTTTTGAAATGGAAAAAGAAAGAGAAAAAGCAAAGAAATTTAAAATCCTTTTTGAAATCCCATTTGACCCAAAGAAAAGAAGAAATAGCGTTTTAGTTGAAAACGAAAATAAGATTTTGATTTTGAGAGGGGCTCCAGAAGAGATTTTAGAAAGGTGTTCTGAAATTGAAGGGGATTTGAAAATTGGGGAAATAAAGGAAAATTTGAAAAAAGAAGGAAAAGAAGGAAAGAGAATTTTGGCAGTAGCTTTTAAATTTTTTGATAAGAATGAGTTTTCTGAGGCAGATGAAAAGAATTTGAAATTTTTAGGAGTGATAACTTTTATTGATCCATTGAGAAAAACGGCAAGACAGACAATAAAATTAGCAAAAAAATTAGGGGTTCAAATTAAAATTTTGACTGGAGACTCTTCCGAGGTTTCCGGAAAAGTGGCAATGGATGTTGGATTAATAGATAATCCAGATAAAGTGATTTTGGGGAAAGATTTGGAAAATTTGCCTGAGATAGAATTCGATAGAAAGTGCGAAGAATTTCAGGTTTTTGCCAGGGTTTTACCGGAAACAAAATTGAAAATTATAAAATCCCTCCAGAAAAAATACGAGGTTGGATTTATGGGAGAAGGAATTAATGATGCACCTTCTTTGAAAATTGCTCACGTTGCTATTGCCGTCAAAGGAGCAGTCGATGTCTCAAAAGAAGCAGCCGATATTTTGCTAACTGAAAATGATCTGAGGATTGTAATTGAAGGAATTAGGGGGGGGAGAAATATTTTCGCTAATATCAACAAATACATAAAAACTACCCTTTCGAGCAATTTCGGGAATTTCTATTCAGTTGCCACAATGTCTTTGATTTTGCCATTTTTGCCAATGCTTCCACCTCAAATTTTATTGGTTAACATTCTCTCAGATTTGCCTTTAATTTCGATTTCTTTTGATAGCGTTGAAATTGAGGAGTTGAGAAAACCAAAAGCCTATAAACTAAATCAACTTTTGCCCCTGATTTTTCTTTTGGCGATCATCAGTTCAATTTTTGATTTCGCCTTCTTGGGAATATTTTGGGGGAAAGGAGAAAATAAAATTCAAACTGGCTGGTTTCTGATGTCAATTTTTACTGAGATTTTGCTTATCTTTTCGGTCAGGACAAGAAAATTTTTCTTATCGGCAAAGGCACCGGTTCCGATTTTAATCTTCTCAGCAATCCTTGTCTTCCTCATCGCTTTAATTTTACCCTTCACCAATTTTGGGAGATATTTCTTAAAACTTGTTCTCCCAACTCCATCTTCCCTCTTGACGATTCTCTCTTTGATTTTGGCTTATCTCTTTGCCAATGAGGTAGTGAAACAGATTTATTTCGAGCGCTTAAAGAGGAGACCCGGTTATTAAATTGCCTTTTATTTCAATTTTTCCTTTTAAAAATTTTTCGATCACCCAGATATTGGTTTTGCAATGGTTTGTAATTTCGGAAACTGTAACTTGAGATTTTCCAGGAGCCAAGGCCATATAGGGTAGAATTTGATCAGCTAAGTGCTTATCTAAACAAGCTTCAGTTTTTTGTTCTTTTAATAATTCCAAAGCTGCCTCTTTACCGACATCCTCAGCTCTTTTTCCTAATTTTCCTAAATTATCAGTCCCTATTATTGTATTTTCAAATTCGGCAATTAAACAAATTTGGCTTCCTGGGCAGCGAGTATCGTAATATTCAATTCTTTCTTCAGTTGGCAATTTTAATTTTCCTAAAATTTCTTTCACTCCAGCTAATTGCCTTTCAGCAACTTTTTTATCTTTCAAAAATTCTGAACTGCCAGAAATTACTAGAATTTTTTGAAGTTTCCCTCTTTCAGTTAAATTAAGATTTTTCAACTTAGAAGGGTAAATGGTTACTTCAACTTTAGCTCCACCTTCTGGATAATAACCTCTTTTTAAAATACTAATTTCTACTTTCCCTCCCATTTTTTCCAATATTTTCAAAAATACATATCGAAAATGATCAATTGTTGGTGAGAAAAAAGTATCAGTGGCTCCGCCATTAAAAATAATTTTTACAGGCTCGGGCGCTGATAAGGCTGGAGGAATTAAACTTTGCAAAATTAAAGTAATGCTTCCAGCCGTGGGGATATTTATCGAGATCCGATCTCGATAAGTTTGGTCGGGATAAAATTTAATTTCCTCTGAACCAAGGAAATCTCCCTCTAATCTTCCATTACAAAGCTGGGCCAAAGCTTGAATTCCCAAAAGATGTTGAGGCATTAGACCGGACTTAGGGCGTTTAACTCTTATATTAAAAATATGACAAGGCTTTTTAGTTACCGCTGCCAAAGCAGTAGCCGTCCTCAATATTTGGCCTCCACCAGAACCAAATGATCCGTCAACTTCAATCATATTTAGAAATCACCTTTAAAATTAGTTTGCTGACATCAATTTGAGTTCCCGATTGATTTATACTATTTGTCAGGTAGAGTTTATCAAATTTTTTCTTAATTTTCGAGACGCCAGAAGGTATTACGCCGTGAGTAACTAAGGCGATAATCTTTTTTGCCCCGGATTTTTTAATAATTTCATAAAATTTCAAAAGAGTCCCCCCTGTTTTTATTATATCGTCAATAACAGCTACAATTTCCCCTTTTAAATTTAGTTTTTGAGAGATTATTTTTACTCGATAAGAATTTATCCTTTTCTTTTTCATTCCTAAAATTTTTGTTCTTCTTTCCCCGCCAATATCTGGAGATAAAAATAAAATATCCTCGCCGGCAAAATCCTTTTTAGCCGCTTCAATTAAAATAGGGACTGCCGAAATATTAATTATTGGATATTTTTTGACCCATTTTCTTCCACCGAAATGAGCGTCAATTGTGTAAATTTTTCTAACCTTATAAAAATTTACCAATTTCTCAATTAAATTTTCAGCCACATTCGTTTCCCCTTTTTCAAAAACCTTATCTTGCATTCCATAAGGAAAATAGGTAAAAAATACTTCAGGTTTTATTTTATTATCTTTCAGAATTTGTAAAATTAATTCTAACTCTATCAATCCTTCATTTGGTTCAGGTGCTCCGGAATGCAAAACAATTACTCTTTTATTTTTTATTCTTTCGATTTTCGGAATTTTTACATAGACTTCGCCATTTGGAAAATAACCCTTCCCATTTTTATTTAAACCGGGAAAAAGTATTTTAAACTTTTTTGCCAAAATACCTATTAAATGTTTAACTTTTGAAGTCGGAATAATCACAATGCCCATTCCTTCATTTTAAACTAAAATTTTAAAACCTGGAATCCCTAAAGATGATGGAATACATAAGTAACACCTACTTACCATGTCCTCATCCAGTACAACCACTTGACATGACATTTTGCTTTGCTATACTTAATTAATATTTGGCCGGAAGAGCTTGACAAGGTCTCTTGGTCGGCTATAATGGAGCATTAAGAAAATGAACGGAGCAAAGAAAACTTATTTCCAAAATTTCTTAACTGATTCCACCAGGATTGTTTTGATTTGCAATGGCAAAAAAGAAATGGTTCGGAGGTTTAGTAGGAAAAGAAAATATTAAACATTAAAAATTAAATAAAAAGACTACTGAACCTCCAATAAAAGGAGGTTCTCGCGCTTTATATGCCAAAAAAATTTTATCTAACTAAAGAAGGATTGGAGAAAATAAAAAAGGAATACCAAGAATTAAAGAAGTTCAAATCGGCTAAAATAAAAGGGGAATCGCCGAAGATTTGGCATTCCGAAGATATAAACCCGGAATATCTTTCTTTCCAAGAGGACTTAGGTTTTTTAGAAGCAAGAATTGCTGATTTAGAATATATTCTAAAATATTTTGAGTTGATTAAAATTCCACCAAAAGAGAAACAAAATATTGTCAATTTAGGAGCCACTGTTACTTTGGAAGAAGCCGACGGCCAAATCAATGAGTTTATGATTGTTGGGACATTGGAAGCAAATCCTGGTGAAGGAAAAATCTCTTCTGAGTCGCCGGTTGGAAAAGCCCTTTTGGGAAAGAAAATTAGCGAAGAGGTTGTGATTACTTCGCCAATAAAAGTGGTTTATAAGATTAAAAAAATTAAATACCAGTTATCTTGAGATAATTTTTGAAATTGGAAAAAGCATGGTATACTCACTTTAGGTGAGTATATTTTTTTATGAAAAATATCCTTAATTTCTTAATTGAAATCTCAAAATTAAAAGAATTCCCCAGGACTGGTTGGGTTTTGAGAAAAGTTAAGAATCCTGAGACGATTGCCGAGCATATGTTTAGAGTAGCAATGGCCAATTGGGTTTTAGGAAAAGAGGCAAATCTCAAACTGAGAAAAATAATCGAAATGAGTTTATTTCATGATCTTTGCGAAGTTTATGCTGGGGATGTGACCCCCTTTTTTTATTACATTAGAAATCTACCAAAAAACGAAAATGAAAGAAAAGAATTTTTAAGAAAGTATGTTCGTCTCTTGAAAATAGCGAAAGAAAGCAGGGGAAAAGAAAAACACAATTTAGAAAAAAAATCCCTCTTAAAATTGCTAAAACTTTTGGGATCTAACAAAAGAAGAGAAATTTTTTCTCTTTGGTCAGATTTCGAAAAGAGGTTTTCAAAAGAGGGAGATTTTGCCAGGCAAGTAGATAAAATCGAAACCCTTATTCAGGCTATTGAATATTTTGGGACTGGGGAAAAAAGCCCAGCCAATAGTTGGTGGGAGGAAAGCGAAGAAGTAACAGACCACCCATTACTTTTGGAGTTTTTAAAGGTAATTCAAAAAAAATTTTATGGTTGGACACCAGAAGGCTATAAAAAAGAAAAAGAATTAGGAAATATTTTAGTGTTTCTTTTAGAAGTTGGAAAACTAAAAAGGATGCCAAGATTATATTGGTTAATTCGCGGAGTAAAAAAACCCGAAACCGTGGCTAGTCATATCTTTACTTTATCTTTAATGGCCTGGATTTTTGGTAGAGAAAAAAAAGAACTCGATATGGAAAAACTTTTGAAGATGGCTCTCTGCCATGAGTTGTCGGCTGTTTATACTGGTGATACCACTCCCTATGATAGAATTTTGGTAGAGGATAAAAAAGAAAGAAAAAAAGTCTTAGAAAAAATGGTTCACCTTTCAAGGAAAGAAAAGAAGTGGATATTTGTCGAAGATTACAAAACAGAGAAAAAAGCCCTTGAAAGACTGACATCAAAATTAGGATCCAATCTAAAAAAAGAGATAATTCAGCTCTGGAGAGAATACAGGCTAAGATCTACTCCAGAAGGTCGTTTCCTTTCTCAGCTTAATGTCTTAGCAGTTTTACTTCAAGGGTTATTATACGAGAAAAAATATAAAAAATTTTCCACCGCTCCTCTTTGGGAATTGGCTTTTGAAATTTGCGATGACCCAATAACCATCCAACTAATGGAAGAAATGAAGAAAAAGTTTTATTAATCTATCTTTTAAAATATGGTTAAACTTTTCATTGGAACCTCTGGTTGGGTCTATGGCCACTGGGAAGGTATTTTTTATCCTGAAAAATTGCCTTCACGAGATAAACTCAAATATTTTTCAAAGTATTTCAAAACAGCTGAAATAAATTACTCTTTTTATCATTTTCCTCGGCCGAGCACTTACCAAAATTGGTATAATCAGACGCCGGAGGATTTTTTATTTGCGGTAAAAGCCAGCCGATTTATTACTCACATTAAAAGACTACAAGGAGTGAAAGAAGCTTGGAACCAATTTCTGGAAAATGCCTTAAATCTAAAAGAAAAACTCGGTCCAATTTTATTCCAATTTCCACCTTCTTTCAAAGCAACTCCAGAAAATATGAAAAGATTGGAAGGATATCTTAAATTTATCTGTTTAATCTGGAAGATTAAACATTTGCGGTTTGCCTTTGAGTTTAGAGATAAAAGCTGGTGTGACAAAAAGATTTATAATTTATTGGAAAAATATAATGTCGCTTGGGTGGTTGCTGATTCTCCTCGCTATCCTCGGGCTGATATGGTTACTGCCGATTTTGTCTATATCCGAATGCATGGCTCAAAAGTAATGTTTAGTTCAAACTACACAAAAAAGGAACTTCAAGATTTGGCTCAAAAAATTAAAAAATGGCTGAAAAATTACGATGTTTTTGTCTATTTCAATAACGATGCTTATGGCTACGCCATTGAAAATGCCAAAGAACTTTTAAAGATTTGTCAGATTTAACAAGGCAATTTGAGGGAATAGAATACGGCAAAAATTCTGCCGCTTTTTATTGAAGATATTAGTAAATTATGATAAAATGAGGATAATGTATATTTGGGATTACAACTTACCAAAAGGATGGAAGCCAAAAAATGAGCGGCAGTGGCTTTGGTATTTGGAGAGAAAGATAAATTACGATGATTGGAAAGGGTTAAAAATAAAAATTATTAAAAAATTTTTCCAAAAATTAAAAAAAAGACTTGATCCTGGCAAAAGAGAGATGCTGAAACATTATTTACAAAAATATGCCTGAAATTTCTTTCCTTCAGAAACGCGTGTTAGGTTTTTTTAGTAAGTCTCTCCTTAGAAATAGATTTTATTGGACAGGTGGAACCTTACTTTCTGCCTTTTATTTACATCATCGCCGATCAAATGATTTGGATTTCTTTAGTGATGAACCCTTTACTTACAATCAAATTATTGGATTTATTAGAGAGTTAAAAAAAGGACTAAAACTACCCAAAATAGAAGAAAAGAAAATATTTGACCGTCAAGAATTTTTATTACACGATAAACAAAAATTAAGACTGGAATTTGTTTATTATTCCCACCCCAAGATTAAAAAACGAAAATTATGGAAAGGAATTTGGGTTGATTCCCTCGACGATATCTCTGCCAATAAACTCATGTCTTATTTCGATCGCAATGACCCAAAGGATTTATTTGATTTATATTTTCTTTTAACACAAAAAGAATATAGCGTTGAAAAATTAATAAAGTTAACCGAGAAAAAATTCGGAATTAAATTTGATAAAGGAGCAGTATTTAGTGAGGCATATAAAACTATGAAAGACCTTAATGAGTTAAAACCTCTCATTTTGGCTAAAAATTCTAAACAAAAACAAAAAATAATCAAAGAAATCCAAAATTATTTCACTAATCAGGCTGATAAATATCTTCGGCAAACTCTAAAATAAGGCTGATTTGAGCACCACACCCTTCCAGCTAATTTTGCCACCAGTCGATTTTTTGAACTTCTTTTAAGTTTTTTAATTTTTTATAAACTTCCCTTCATTTTATTGGTTTCGCCCCGCTTTTTTAAAAAGGCGGGGTTTTTGATATAATATTTAATATGAGGTTGAAAATTTTTTTTCTGTTCTTGATTTCTCTTTTGATTGGTATCGGGCTTTTTTTCTTGATTATTAAATTCGTTGGTTGGCAGGAAATAAAAAAACCCCTTTTAGTCTTTAGAGGCTGGCAGGGATTGGTAATTTTAGGCTTCACTTTTTTAGAAGTGTTAATTGCCACCTGGAGATGGCAGGAAATTTTAAAAAGAAACCAGCTTAAAATTCCCTTCTTTGAACTCTTTAAAATTTATTTGGCTGGTTCGAGTATAACTTATTTAGCTCCAGTTTTGTTCGGAGCCGGGGAAGTTTTTCGAGGATATTCATTGAAAGAAAAGCAGAAAATAAATTTTTCAAAAACAATGGCTTCGGTGATTTTGGAAAAAATTTTAGACTGGACAGATAATTTGGTGGTGATTTTTTTTGGAGTTTTATTTTTTATTTATAAAATGATTCTGCCGCCTAAAAATTTGTGGATAATTTTTGGAAGCGGATTTTTATTTTTTACTGCTATGATTTGCCTCTTTTATTTCAAAGCTTTCAAAAGAGAGAGCATGACTAAAGTCTTTATTAGAATCTTCAATCACCAAATAGATAGTAAACCACTTGAGATTGAAGAAGAAATTTTTAACTTTTTTAAACCGCCAAGAAAATCACTCTGGGGAAATTTTTGTCTAGCATTTTTTGGATCCTTTGTAAGCTATTTGAAGTTTGGATTTTTATTGAGCTTTTTGGGGAAAGGCATTTTACCTTTGGCTACCCTTTCCATTTTAGCCTCCGATTATTTGGCAACGATAACTCCGATTCCAACCGCTTTGGGCTCTCGGGAGACGATTCAAACTTTTATCTTCGAGGCTTTAAATATTGGCGCCCCCACCGCTATTGCTTTTACCACAATTGTCAGGGTCGCAGAATTAATTTTAGCTTTAATAGGAATTACAATTTTCCTTCGCTCAGGAATATCTTTGTTTAAAAATACCTTAAATAACAAAATCGAAAAACAATGAAATTTAAAATTTCAACCAAAGGATTTAATGATATCATTGATATTACGGATAAGATTGGAGAAATTGTCAGAGATTCAAAAGTGAAAGAAGGGTTTTGTTTGATATCTTGTCCGGGGTCCACTGCTGGATTGACGACAATTGAGGCAGACCCAAATTTGTTGGAAGATTTTAAGGAGTTTTTGGAAAAAATTGTTCCTTCGAATAGAGCTTACCGGCATGATAGAACTTGGGGGGAAGCGAACGCCTTTTCCCATATTAGATCGGCCTTGATCAAACCATTTTTAACTATTCCAATTGAAAATGGAAAATTGGTTTTGGGCCAATGGCAACAAATTGTTCTTATCGATTTTGATAATAGACCGCGAGAAAGAGAAATTTTAGTGAAAGTGATTAGTGGTTAAAAAAATTCGTATATTCGTAATAAATTCGTCCTAGACCCGTTCGTCCCGAACGGGACGGACTAGGGTAATTCGTAGGGTTATGAAAATTAACCGAATTGTTAAATATCTAATTTTGAGCGATTTGGTTTTTTATACTGGTTGGGGCTTGATTTCCCCAATCTTTGCCATTTTTATTGTTGAAAAAATTGTTGGAGGAAATGCCTTTGTTGCCGGCTTATCATCAGCTGTTTATTTAATTTTGATGTCTTTACTGAGAATTCCTTTTGGAATGTTTTTAGACTCGAGGCCCAGCGAAAAGGACGACTACTGGTTTTTAACTGTTGGATTATTTATTGCTGCCCTAACTTCTTTTGGTTTTATTTTTGCCAAATTTTCCTGGCAGGTTTATTTACTTCAAATCGTTCGGGCTGTTACTATGGCCATGACCTTGGCTGCTTGGCCAGCAATTTTTACTCGGCATATTGATAAAGGCAAAGAATCTACTGAATGGGGATTAGATGCCACTTCGGTTGGTTTGGGCGCTGGGATTTCCGGAGCAATTGGTGGTTGGGCGGTAATAAAATTTGGATTTAACCCGGTTTTTATCACCGTTGGAATTATTGGTTTAATTGGCGCCTTTTTACTTTTATTTTTAAGGAACGAAATTAGAGGAGTCTTTGATCACGGCTTTCGATTTAGCCTAAAAGATATCTTTCAAAAAGAAAAAGAATAAAAATGAAAAATCAAGAGATCGCAAAAATTTTTTATGAAATCGCTGACTACCTTGAAATGGAGGGGGTGGCTTTTAAACCCTATGCTTATCAAAAGGCAGCCATTACTTTGGAGACCTTGGAAGAGGATGTTGGGGAAATTTATAAAAGAGGAGGGATTAAGGCTTTAATGGAAATCCCGGGAGTAGGGGAAAGCATTGCCCAAAAAATTGAGGAATATTTAAAAACCGGAAAAATAAAATATTATGAAGAATTCAAAAAGAAGATTCCAGTAAATTTAGAGGAATTAATGGCAGTAGAGGGAATGGGACCAAAAAAGGCAAAAGTTTTATATGAAAAACTTGGAATTAGAAATTTGAAAGATTTGGAAAGGGCAGCCAAAGCCCATAAAATTGCTCCCTTATTTGGATTTGGTGAAAAAACTGAAAAAAATATTTTGGAAGGAATTGAATTTTTGAAAAGATCAAAAGGACGATTTTTACTCGGGGAAATTTTGCCGGTAGCAAAAGAAGTTTATAAAAAATTAAAAAACTTAAAAGAGGTTCAAAAAATCGACTGGTGTGGCTCGGTCAGAAGGATGAAAGAGACAATTGGTGATGTTGATTTTTTAGTCATTTCAAAAAAGCCAGAAAAGGTGATGGATTTTTTCACTTCCTTGCCAGGGATTATCAAAATTTGGGGAAAGGGTCAGACAAAATCATCGGTCAGAATGAGAGAAGGATTCGATATGGATATTAGAGTTGTTCCAGCTAAAAGTTATGGTTCTGCCCTTCAATATTTTACCGGTTCAAAAGAACACAATATTGCCACCAGAAAAATTGCCATCGATAAAGGCTTAAAACTTTCAGAATATGGATTATTTAAAGGTCCAAAAATGATTGCTGGAAAAACCGAAGAGGAAATTTACAAAACCCTGGGAATGGATTGGATTCCACCTGAAATGAGAGAAAATCAGGGAGAAATAGAAGCCGCTTTGGAGAAAAAATTGCCAAAAATTATTGATTACAATGATATTAAAGGAGATTTACATTGTCATTCAAAATGGGATGGGGGAGCAAATTCGATTGAGGAAATGGTTGAAATGGCGGAAAAAATGGGTTATCAATATTTGGGAATTTCAGATCACACAAAGTTTTTGAGAATTGAGCATGGATTGGATGAAAGAAAGTTGGCTTTACAGAGAAAAGAAATCGATAAAATTAACTTACAACTTACAACTAACAACTTACAACTGCGAGTGCTTCAGGGCTGCGAGGCAAATATTTTAAATGATGGCTCAATTGATATAAAAGATGAGGCATTAGAGAAATTGGATTACGTTATTGCTGGAGTCCATTCAAATTTTAAAATGGCGAGAGAAAAGATGACTGAAAGGATAATTCAGGCGATGAAAAACCCAAATGTTGACATCATTTCCCATCCCACCGGAAGAATATTAAAGAGAAGAGACGAATATCAAATTGATTTTGATAAAATTTTGAGAGCAGCCAGAGAAACTGGAACAATTTTGGAAATTAATTCTTTCCCTGAAAGATTGGATTTAAATGCCGAGAATATCAGGCGGGCAAAAGAGGCCGGAGTGAAAATGGTAATTAACACCGATTCTCATCACAAAGACCAAATGAGATTTATCGAATACGGAATCGCTCAAGCCCGCCGCGGCTGGGCAGAAAAAGGAGATATAATTAACACTCAGCCCTTAGAGAAACTTCTAAAGTGTTTTAAGTCCGTCGTGGTTGGGCAGAAAAAGAAGATATAACAAATTGTTGGCCACCGGAGAAATTATTGGATTTTTTAAAGTAGATAACTCTAAATTTACACTAACCCTTGACAGATGGGTAATTTTTTGTTATCATTAAAAAGGAGGTGAAAAAGTTGGGTAGAAAAATAGTCGGGAGTATGTCGGAATGGTCTGGCATACTAAAAGATCTTTTCAGGCAAATCGACGACGGGAGCATCAGTCTAAAAGACTTGCAAGTGTTCCTTGAACACCGGAATCCCTTTGAAGCGGTTGGTTCTATCGAAGATTGGAAGAACTTCTATCGCGATACCTTCGGCATCGAGGTAGATTTCTCAGAACTCCAGGTCCCAAAGAAAGAAGAAGGCTTTGACCGGCTAATTATCGTAGTCCAAGGGATGACCCCTCAGAAGCTCTTTGATAAATGCAAGGAATTGTTCCCCTGCTGGAAGTGGACCGACGAGAATCTCGATGAAGTGGTGAGTTCAGAAAGAACTAGCAAAAACGGAGCTTATGCTGTCTGGTTCAGAGATAGAATCGAGGCAGACGAGGAGCTGAAAAACCTTTCTGCTAACAACCTCAAAGAACAAGGAATCAATGGCATAACACTGGAAGAAAGGCTGCTCTATAAGCTTAAGTACTTCGCCGAAACTGGTGAACATCTGGATATCGTGAATATCACTCTCTGTTCGGGTTCGCGCGACTCCGGTGGCAGTGTTCCGGTCGTCTGCTGTTGGCGCGACGAGTTGCAGGTCAACTGGTGTAGCTCTGGCGTCCACGATGGGGCTCTGCGTTCCCGTCAAGCAGTTCTTTAACTAGTATAGGGTTCAGACATTTTTTTGAACCTTCTTTTTTTTCAGATATTAGGTATAATAAATATTGGCTAATTGCCAAAAAAGAAACTGCTTGTCTGGTTTGAGGATTTTTATTTATAACATTTCACTATCTGGTTTAGAGAATCTGCCAGAAATCCAAAAATAATTAACCAAATGCTTTCTACTTTTAGGTTTTTGGAGTAAAAAACCCCTATGAATAAATTGTCCCGGCGGGAACCCGGGCTTTTATTTTTGGTTTTAAAGTCTTATAATAACTAAATAATTTTAATCGCTCAGTTATTTTGATTTTTGAGATTTGAATTTTGAATTTGACTGAGCGATAGCGAAGGAATATGCCAGTAGAAAAATCTGCCGGAGCAGTTATTTTCCGGCGAGAGAATAGTAAAATAGAATATTTATTACTTCATTATCCCTCTTCGGCGAAGGCACCGAAGGATTATTGGGATTTTCCAAAAGGGCATGTTGAAAAAGGAGAGGAAGAAAGAGAAACAGTAAAAAGAGAAGTGAAAGAAGAAACGGGATTGGAAGATATAAAATTTATTGAAGGGTTTAAAGAGTGGATTAAATATTTCTTTAAATTTAAAGGAAAAACTGTTTTCAAAATCGTTACTTTTTATTTAGTTGAAACAAAAAATAAAGATGTCAAAATTTCTTTTGAGCATATTGGCTACCAATGGTTGCCATACAAAGAGGCTTTGGAGAAATTAACTTTCAAAAATGCAAAAGAAATTCTTCAAAAGGCAAATGAATTTATTTCAAAAAAGGGTTTATCAAGTGGTTAAGAAAATTCCTGAAGGAAAAGTTTTAACTTATAAGATAGTGGCAAAATTAGCTGGAAGCCCTTTGGCTTGGCGGGTAGTGGGGAATATCTTAAATAAAAATCGAGATCCGAAAATTCCTTGCCATCGAGTAATAAAATCTAATGGAGAGATTGGCGGATATAATCAGGGAATCAAAAAGAAAATCGCCCTCCTGGGAAAGGAGGGTCTAAAAATTAAAAATAAAAGAGTTATTTTTTAACTTTCTCAATAATTTTTCCAAAAATTTTGGGATGGTTTTGGGCAAGTTGAGCCAAAATTTTTCGATCTAATTCAATTTTTTTTTGTTTTAAGCCGTGAATAAATTTGCTATAAGACAAACCGTATTCTCGGCAGGCAGCATTGATTTGGATTTGCCAGAGGGCCCTAAAATCTCTCTTTTTCTTTTTCCTATCCCGATAGGCATAGGTCCAGGCATGAAATAGGGCTGGCTTTGCCAATCTGTACTTCGATTTCCTCCCCCAACGAAAACCCTTAGTATGTTTTAATAACCTTTCTCTTCTTTTGTGGGTAATTTTACCTCGTTTTACACGAACCATAATTTAAGTTAAATAAGCGATTAAGTTAATAGAGCGATTAAGTTCGAAATTTTCAAAGACTTAATCTCTCAATCGCTTTTTCTACTTAATTAGCTTTCTTATTACTTTTGCTTCCGGTTTTGATAATGGAATCCATTTTCGGCTCTTTCTAATTTTTTTCCCAGATTTTTTTGCTCGATAATGATTAAGGCCGGTCGGTCTCCTTAAGATCTTGCCGGTTTTAGTAATTTTGAAACGTTTTAGAATTGATTTTCTTACCACGAATGAAATACTAATTAGAATCACGAATATTCACGAATCTTTATTAGCGATAATTCGTGTTTAAATTCGTGATTTTATTAGTGGTTATTGTTTTGTAATAATCATTGTAAATCCCCTTGCCCCCCTTTTTAATTCTTTTTCAAGTTTTATTGGAATTCTTTTTTTTAAAATTTCCAATAATTGATTAATCTTTCCCTTAGCAAACTCTGAAAGTCCCCTTTCCCTTCCTTTTAAAATCATTTCGATTTTCACTCTATTTCCCTTTTTCAAAAATTTTTCTGCCTGGTTAGCTTTGATTTCCAAATCTCCCAGAGAAATATTAAATCCAATTCTTAGTCCCTTTATCTCGCTACTCTTTTTTACTCCCCTCTCTTTTTTCTGAAGCCAATAAAGATACTTTCCATAATCCATTATTTTGCAAACCGGTGGTTCTACCCTTTCCGTAACCTGAATTAAATCTAAATTGCGCTCCCTGGCCAATCGGAGCGCCTCTTCCAATGAAACAATCCCAATCTGTTTTCCATTTTCGTCGATCAATCTCACTCTCTCAGCCCTTATTTGATTGTTGACCAATGGTTTTTTTATCAAAATGATGCGGGTGGAGGTGGCGAGGGCGAACTCGCGTCTGGAAACTCTTTTCAAGATAGTTCTACAAGCTTATCCCAATTTGAGAGATGGTAGAGATTTCAACTGGGCAGAAATTTTTCTACCCTTGGTCTAATTTATTTGATAGCTTTTTAGACCTTAAAAGAGCTATCTATCTCGATTTTTATGACACCGAACTTTAACTATCGAGAATCATTAAAGTCGATGCTGCTTTAAGCGTCGCTTACGCATACACTAAAGCAGGTTGATTTGATAAGTTGGCACTTATCTTATTTCTGGAAGTTTTGCGAGTTTCCAGAAGACTCGGCTTGCCTATCTTGGTCGAATTTCCATCAAAACTTTCACCCCCTCTTTAAAGCTCTTTGAATTTCCCTTTCTATCTCTCTTTTTCGAATTTTTTCTCTTTTGTCGAATTTTTTCTTCCCTTTGGCTATTCCAAATTCCAATTTTATTTTACCATTTTTAGTATATAATCTCAAAGGGATTAAAGTCAAGCCCTTTTGTCTTGATTTACCAATTAAATATTTGATTTCAGATTTTTTTAAAAGAAGTTTTCTATCCCTTTGAAGATTATAATTTGCGCCAATATTTCTTGGTTGATAGGGAGGAATATTGGCCCCAATCCAAAATGCTTCAGTGTTTTTTAGCACTACATAGCTCCCAGCTAAATTTACCCCGAATGTTTTTAATGATTTTACTTCTTGCCCAAGCAAAGAGATACCGGCTTCAAATTTCTCCAGGATTTCATAGTTATAGTAAGCTTTTTTATTTTCAGCTAAGACTCTCATTTCTTTAATTTTAACAAAAAATAGGGTAAACTAAAATCGATGATAGTCAAAGAGATAAATCTCTTTTTCACCCGTCATTGCGATTCGGGTAGTCGAAGAGATAAATCTCTTCTTCACCTTTCGTTATGACTCAGGTAAGAGAAGAAATTAAAAATTTAATTTTAAAATCGATAAAGGAACTTCAAAAAGAAGGAATTTTTCCAGATTTTCCAATACCGGAAATTAAAATTGAACATCCGGAAGAAAAAATTCATGGCGATTACGCGACCAATGTGGCGATGGTGATTTGTAGAAGCGGACTGACGCGGATATCAACGCAGAAAGACGCGGAAAAGTTAACACCGATAAAAGTAGCCGAGATTTTAGTTGCTAAATTAAAAGATTATAAAGAAAGTCGCGATTTTTTTGAGAAAATTGAGGTGGCAAAACCGGGTTTTATCAATTTTTTCCTCAAAAAAGAGTTTTTTATTGAAGAGATAAAGCGAATTTTGAAAGAAAAAAATAAATATGGTCAAAGTTTAATTGGAGAAGGAAAAACAGTGGTGATTGATTATTCTTCTCCAAATATTGCCAAGCCCTTTGGGATAGGGCACTTGAGGTCAACAATCATTGGTCAAGCCATTTATGATATTTATAAATTTTTGGGTTGGCGATGCATTGGTGACAATCATTTGGGAGATTGGGGAACGCAATTCGGGAAATTGATTTGTGCAGTTAAAAAATGGGAAAATGCGAAAGATATTAAGAATTTATCGCTCGCTGATTTAGAAAAACTTTATGTCAAATTTCATCAGGAAGCGGAAAAAGATCCGAAATTGGAAGATGAAGCCAGAATTTGGTTTAAAAAATTGGAAGAAGGAGATAGGGAAGCTGAAAAAATCTGGAAAATTTGCGTCGATGTCAGTTTGAAAGAATTCGATAGGATCTACGAACTTTTAGGAGTGAAAATTGATTATGCCTTGGGCGAAAGTTTTTATTTAGGTATGTTGAAGGATGTTATTGAAGAAGCAAAAAAGAAAAATATTGCTATGGAAAGCCAGGGAGCATTAATCATTAAATATCCTCATAATGAATTGCCGCCAGCAATGATTTTAAAGTCTGATGAGGCGACAACTTATCTAACCAGAGATTTGGCAACAGTAAAATATAGATTGAAAAGATGGAAACCAGATTTAATTATCTATGAAGTCGGGGCAGATCAGGAACTGCATTTTAAGCAATTGTTTAAAACGGTTGAACTTTTGGGATGGACAAAAAGAACTAAATTTTTTCATGTTGCTCATGGGCTTTATCGGACGAAAACTGGAAAATTTTCAACAAGGAAAGGAAAAACAGTTCATTTGGAGGATGTTTTAAATGAGGCGATAGAAAGGGCAAGAGAAATTATCGAAGAATCTGAAACTGGCCGAGGTTTGGCAGAAAAAGAGAAAAAAGCAGTAGCTAAAGCAGTTGGAATTGGTGCCATAAAATATAATGATTTGTCGCAGCACTATAGTAAAGACATTGTTTTTGACTGGGGGAAAATTCTAAATCTAAAAGGAAATTCTAGCCCTTATTTACAATATACATTTGTTCGCTGCCAAAGCGTTTTAAGAAAAGCAAAAAAAATTGGAAATTGGAAATTGGAGATTGGAAATTGGAAAGATTTGAAAAAAGAGGAGGAGGAGATTTTAAGAGAAATATATAAATTCCCAGAAGTAGTTCAAGAATCAGCTGAAAAATTCTCGCCCAATTTGATTTGTAACTTCATTTTCAATTTAGCCCAAAAATACAATCTTTTTTACGATTTGCATCCGATTTTAAAAGCAGAAACTGAAGAATTGAAAATTTTCAGATTAGCCTTAACAGAGAGTGTAGCTCAAGTCTTAAAAAACTCTCTTTTTCTTTTGGGAATTTTCGCCCCGGAAAAAATGTAGCATCCGAATAAAACGTAAATAAAAAAGGGCAAAGGTGTTTCCTCTGCCTTAAATTTTAGTTTTTCGTTCCCCCTCCTCTTTTTTCCTTTTTCTTTCTTCTTCTTTCTTTAATACAACAGCATAGTATTCCTGTGCTTTCTTTACTGCCCTTTCTGCAATTCCCGGTTCTAGGATTTTCCATTTTCTACCAGTGAGCTCAGAGTCTTTTCCGAAGTATTCCTTGACTTTTTCTACATCACCCGCATATATCGCTAGCATACCAGCGATCATGAAATGTCCTTTTTCTGCTTCTCCATCCATTGATAAGTTGATTAACCAGGGGGTAAAAAACACATTGCCATATAGCGCATCAAAAGCTTCTGGATCATCAGCGCAAATGTCTTTGAGATTGATTTCTTTGGCCTTTTCTTTCTCTACAGGTTCTTCTAGTGGTTTTCCTTTCTTTTTAAACAGCGCAATCAATCTTTGGAACAGCCCAAACAATCTTTCGATCATTTTTATTTTTTTATCACCTCCTTTTTGTGCTATTTTTATTTTATAGCTAATTTAAACTTTGTCAACTATCTATTTGAAAAAAATCAGTTAAAATGATATTTTAAATGTATATGGAAATAAATTTTCCAAAAACTGAAAAGAAAATTTTAAAATTCTGGAAGGACAATCGAATTTTTGAAAAGAGTATTGAAAGGCGAAAAAAAGCCAAAGATTTCGTTTTTTATGAAGGGCCGCCAACTGCCAATGCCAAAGCCGGAATTCATCACGTCTTATCAAGAGTTTTTAAAGACATCATTTGTCGATATAAAACAATGAGAGGTTTCAGGGTTTTGAGAAAGGCGGGATGGGACACCCATGGCTTACCAGTTGAATTAGAAATTGAGAAAAAATTGGGACTGAAATCAAAAAAGGATATCGAAAAATACGGAATTTCAAAATTTAATAAAAAATGCAAGGAATCGGTTTGGGAATATAAAAAAGATTGGGAAAAGTTAACTGAGAGAATTGGATATTGGCTTGATTTGAAAAATCCCTATATTACCTATGAGCCAGAATACATTGAATCGGTTTGGTGGATTTTAAAGAAGATTTGGGAGAAAGGATTATTGTACCAAGATTTCAAAGTTTCTCCCTATTGCCCAAGATGCCAGACAATTTTATCAAGCCATGAAGTGGCTCAGAGCTATGAAAAAACCAAGGAACCGGCCATTTATATTAAATTCAAAATTTTAAATCCGGAATTTAAAAATTGCTCCCTTTTAGTTTGGACAACAACTCCCTGGACATTACCTGGGAATGTTGCCATTGCTGTTAATCCGGAATTCACTTATGCCAAGGTTAAAGTTGATAATGAATATTTTATTTTAGCCAAAGAGAGATTGAATATTTTAGGAAAAGATTATGAAATTGTAAAAGAATTCAAAGGAAAAGATTTGGTTGGTTTGAGATATCAGGCTCTTTATCCCAAAGAGGAGGCTTTAAAATCCGCCTATCAAGTTTTACCAGGAGATTTTGTTTCTTTAGAAGAAGGAACGGGATTGGTTCATATTGCACCAGCCTTTGGGGAAGAAGATATGGAATTAATAAAAACTTACAACTTACAACTTACAACTAACAACTTTTCTAAATTGCCGATTTTGGTGACGGTGGACGAAGAGGGAAAATTTAAATTGGATGTTAAAAAATGGGCTGGCCTTTTTGTCAAAGATGCTGACCCTTTAATTATTGAAGACCTGAAAAACAGAAACCTTCTTTTTAAAGAAGAAATTTATGAGCACGATTATCCATTTTGCTGGAGATGCCACACCCCATTGCTTTATTACGCAAAAAAAAGTTGGTTCATTAAAATGACAAAGGTCAAAAAAGATTTGATCAAAAATAATCAAAAAATCAATTGGATTCCCAGTTATTTAAAAGAAGGTAGATTCGGAGAATGGTTAAGAGAAATTAAAGATTGGGCTCTTTCTAGAGAAAGGTATTGGGGAACTCCTTTACCAATCTGGCAATGCAAAAATTGTGGAAATCAAGAAATTATTGGAAGCAAAAATGATTTGATCAAACAAAAATTTTCTAAAAATAAATATTATATTTTAAGGCATGGAGAGACAATTTACCAAACGGAGAAAAAAGATCTGATTTATCCTTGGCCAGAAAAGGGACCAATTTTATTAACAGAAAAAGGAAAAAGCCAAATAAAAAAGGTTGCAGAAAAAATTAAAAAAGAAAAAATCGATTTAATCTTCTCTTCGGATATTCCGAGAGCAAGAGAAACTGGGGAAATTGTTGCCAAAAAACTTGGATTGAGTTTGATTTTTGATAAAAGGTTGAGGGATGTAAATTTGGGGGTTTATTGTGGAAAGAAAAAGGAAGAATATTTTAGGGATTTTCCAAAAACCCTTGAAAGGTTTTATGACAAAAAACCAAAAAAAGGAGAAACCTGGGGGAAAGTGAGGAAAAGAATGGTTGATTTTTTAGAAAGCACTGAAAGAAAGTATCAAGGAAAGAAAATTTTGATTGTAAGCCATGGAGATCCTCTCTGGCTTTTGGAAGGGACAACGAGAGGGTTAAACGACAAAGGGCTTTTAGAAATAAAAATTAAGGGAAAGATAATTAAAACTGGCGAATTGAGGAAAGTTGAATTTAAAAAAATTCCCTTGAATGAAAAAGGAGAAATTGATTTCCACCGGCCTTATATCGATGAAGTGAAATTTTATTGTCAAAAGTGTGGAGGTTTAATGGAAAGAAACCCTGAAGTAATCGATTGTTGGTTTGATTCAGGTAGTATGCCCTTTGCTCAATCCCCCTGGCTAAATAAAAAACCTCCAAAATTATTTCCAGCAGATTATATTTCGGAAGGAATAGATCAGACAAGGGGATGGTTTTATACATTATTAGCAATTTCAACACTATTGGGTTTTGGAACGCCTTATAAAAATGTGATTTCTTTGGGTCATGTCTTAGATGAAAAAGGGGAGAAAATGTCAAAGTCAAAAGGGAATGTTGTTGATCCCTGGTATATCGTCAAAAAATATGGTGCGGATGCAGCGAGATGGTATTTTTATACAGTTAATCAACCCGGTGATTCAAAACTCTTTTCGGAAAAGGATGTTGAGGAGAGTTTAAGGAAATTTATTTTAACTTTATGGAACTGCTTTACTTTTTTTAAAACATACGCAGAAAAAATCCGCGTAAATCCGCGTAGATATCAACGTAAGGGGCCCACCGAAGGTGGGAGGGTGGTGGGTGGGTTGGAGTCCGCTTCTACTCTATTAGATAGATGGATTATTTCGAGATTAAATAATCTTATTGAAGAAGTGACCCAAAAGTTAGATAAGTATGATGTGACTGGAGCCGCCAGAGTAATTGAGAATTTTATTATTGGAGATCTTTCTCTTTGGTATATCCGGAGGTCACGGCGGAGGTTTCAAAGACCTGAAAATAAAAAAGAACTCCAAGAAGCTTCAGTTACTTTGAATTATGTATTACTCACCTTAAGTAAATTAACTGCTCCATTCATTCCATTTTTAAGTGAAGAGATATATCAGAAAATTTTCAATTTTCAATTTTCAATTTTCAAATCAGTCCATTTAGAAGATTGGCCGAAGGCAAATAAAAAATTAATTGATAAAAAATTAAATAAAAAAATAGAAAAAATCAGAGAAATAGTAAGATTGGTTCTGGCAAAAAGGGCAAAGGCAGGAATAAAGGTGAGGCAGCCCTTAAACAACTTACAACTTACAAACCGAGCTTTCTATGGAAGCGAGGGTGAAGAAGAGAACGAAGTTCTCTTCGCCCATTGCAACTTACAACGAGACGAAGAGCTTTTAGATTTGATTAAAGAGGAGGTTAATGTTAAAAAAATTACCTTTGGCAAAAGTCTCAAGTTAGATACAAAAATTACTCCCGAGCTGAAAAAAGAAGGAATTTTAAGAGAAATCATAAGAAATTTACAAGAGATGAGAAAAATTGCTGGTTTTACACCAAAAGATATTATTTCAATTCAATTTGAGGGAGAGAAAGAATTGAATGATATCTTATTAAAAAATCAAGAAAGACTTTTAAAGGACACCTGGGCCAGAGATTTAAAATTTGGCAAAAAGGAAAAATTTGAAACCGAGAGAAAAATAAAAATTGAAGGTAAGACCCTTTGGTTGGCAATTAAAAAGGTCGAAAGATAAACAATATTAAAATCATATGCCATTATTTGAAAAAAAACAACAACTCAACCAGGGTGGAAAATTAGGAAAAATACCTCCACCAAAAGATACTTCAGGATTTGGAGGAAAACCATTTATTACTAGAGAAGGGGGAGTGCCGTGGGTACGGAGGGAAGGATTTCAAAGAACTGGTTTACCACCAGAAGAGGTAGTAAAGCATTGGAATGAGGCCACTAAAGATGCTCCCAGTGGTTATGTTACACCATCTTGGGCGGAGGAGAAATTAAGAAAATTGGAAGGAGAGTATTCCCGTATGACTAGTTTTACACCCCCTGATAAGATAAAAGAAGTAAAAAATCAAATTAAGGTATTGAAAGGATTTTTAGGGAAAAAGTAAAATGTTTTTAAAATATCGGACCCAGGGTTTTATTTTTAAAAAAGAAGATTTTAGAGAGGCAGATCAATTATTTAGAGTTTTTACCAGAGATTTTGGGAAGTTAGAAATTTTGGGAAAGGCAATTAGAAAAATTTCTTCAAAATTGAGGTCGGGAATGGAAATTTTTTATCTTTCTGAAATTGAATTTATTCAGGGAAAAACTCACAAAACATTAACTGATGCCATTTTAATTGAGAAATTCCAAAATCTGAGAAAGAATTTAGGAAGATTGAACATTGCCTACAAGATTGCCGAGAACTTAGATAATTTTATTAAGGGGGAAGAGCCTGATGAAAAAATCTGGCAATTGTTATTAGAAGTTTTTGGAAAATTGAACACCTTTCACCTTACACCTTACACCTTTCACCTCATTTATTACTATTTTTTCTGGAATCTCATTTCAGTTTTGGGTTATAAACCTGAACTCTATCATTGTTCCATCTGTCAAAAGAAACTCAGCCCAGAAAAATTATATTTTAGCCAGAGAGAGGGAGGAATAATTTGCTATAATTGTTTTAAGGAGAAAGAAAAATCAATTGGTCAGGTGAAAGAGATTTTTCCAGAAATAGTTAAACTTATAAGGATTTTTCTTGAAAAAAACTGGCAGGTATTAGAAAGATTGAAAATTGAGAAAAGTTATTTAGAATCTTTGGGAGAAATTTCCAAAAATTATTCTGATTTTATTTTAGAAAAAAATTCACCCGTTAAATAAGATATGAAAAAAAGAAGAACATTTTTTAGAATTCTTATTCTCTTTGCGATTTTTGGTCTAATAATTTTCGCTATTTTAAATTGGAAAAGAAACATCTACTCAAAAGAGGTTTTGAAATTGGAAATTTTGGGACCAAATGAAGTTACCTTAGGCCAGGAGGTTGAATATATTGTTAAATATAAAAATAATGGCAATTTTAGATTGGAAAATCCCGAACTTGTTTTTCAACCACCAGAAAACGCCATAAAGGATGAAAAAATTTTGGGCCGACAGATTTTGGGAATTGAAACATTAGGTGAGGCAATTTATCCTGGTCAAGAGCAAAGTTTCTCTTTTAAAATGCGATTATTGGGAAATGAGGGAGAAACAAAGATCGCCAAGGCTTCTTTAAGTTATCAACCAAAAAATTTAAAGGCGAGATATGAATCATCAACCAGTTTCACCACCTTGATCAAGTTGGTTCCCCTTACCTTTGAATTCGACCTACCATCAAAAATTGAATTGGGAAAAGACTTTCTTTTTAGGATAAATTATTTTTCTAATTTGGATTTTCCCTTGACCGATTTAAGATGCCAAATTGAATATCCTCCTGGTTTCGAATTTATTAGTTCTATCCCAAAATCACTCGAGAAGACCGAATGGCTGATACCAGTTTTGAATAAATCAGAAGGTGGCCGGATTGAAATCTCTGGAAAAATTTCGGGAGAGGTTGGTGAGGCAAAAATTTTCAACGCAAAATTGGGAATTTTAAAAGAAGGAAAATTTATTTTATTAAAAGAAACAACGAGGGGAACGGAGATGACAAAACTTTCTCTTTATCTCAGACAGGAAATTAATGGAAATCCCCAATATGTTGCCTTTCCCGGGGACTGGTTGCATTATGAGATTTATTTTAAAAATATAGGCGACGAGGAATTGGAAAATTTATTTATGGTTAGCAAATTAGAGGGAGAAGCATTTGATTTTCAAACAATAAAATCTGATTTTGGTCAAACCCAGGCTGGGAGTGATTCGATAGTTTTTGATTGGAGAAGGATTTCAAAACTTCAGTACCTAGCACCAATGGAAGAGGGAAAGGTTGATTTTTGGCTAAAACTAAAGGACGATTTGGGAAATGTCAAAAATCCAATTTTGAAAAATAAGGTTTTCATCGGAGAGTTAAAAGAAGAATTTTTGACTAAAATTAGTTCAAAAATGGAAATTTCGCAAAAAGGTTATTTCGAAGATGAGATTTTTGGCAATTCTGGATTTTTGCCACCAAAGATAGGTGGGGCGACAACCTATACCATTATCTGGCAAATAAAAAATTATTACTCAGATGTGAAAAACGCAAAAGTTTCAGCAACCCTACCAAGCCAAGTTTCTTTAACCGGGAAAATTTTTCCTGAAGAAGCGACCTCGAAGTTTTCCTTTGATTCCCAATCCCGGGAAATCGTCTGGTTAGCCGGGGATTTAGAAAGAGGGATTGGAATTACAAAACCATTCCAAAGCCTGGCTTTTCAAATTATTTTTTCTCCTGATGAATCACAAAGGGGTCAAACTCCAGAAATCATCGGTCAGGCAAAAATTTCTGGCGAAGATAGTTGGACAGAATCTGAAATTTCCGCCACCTCTTCTTCAATCACCACTGCCTTACCAGATGATCCGACAATGAAACCGGAAATGGGAATTGTTCAATAGTATGAAAAATCTAATGGAAAAAATTGTTTCGCTTTGTAAAAGAAGGGGATTTATTTATCCATCTTCGGAAATTTATGGTGGATTTTCATCTTCTTACGATTTTGGACCATTAGGAGTGGAAATGAAAAATAATATCAAAAAGGTTTGGTGGGAAGAAATGACAAAGAATCATGAAAATATTGTTGGTTTGGATGCGGCAATTTTGATGTCACCAAAAGTCTGGCAGGCTTCCGGCCATTTAGCAGCTGGATTCGCCGATGAATTGGCTGAATGCAAAAATTGTCATAAGAGATTTAGGGCCGATGAAATTGGAAAGAGATGCCCAGAATGCGGTGGAGAATTGATGGAGCCAAGAAAATTCAATTTGATGATGAAAACATTTATTGGACCAATTGAGGATAAAGCAGCAGTAACCTATTTAAGGGCAGAGACTTGTCAGGGAATTTACATGAATTTTGAAAATGTCTTAAATTCGATGAGATTGAAAATTCCCCTTGGAATTTGTCAAATTGGAAAAGCATTTAGAAATGAAATTACTCCAAAAGATTTTGTTTACAGAATTAGGGAGTTTGAGCAAATGGAAATGCAATGGTTTTGCCATCCAAAGGATGCTGAAAAGTATTTTGATTTTTGGTTAAATGAAAGAATAAATTGGTATTTAAAATTGGGAATTAAAAAGGAAAATCTGAGGATTTTTGAGGTTCCAGAAAAAGAAAGAGCCCATTATGCAAAAAGACAAATTGATATTCAATATAAATTTCCGTTTGGCTGGAAAGAAATTGAAGGTGTTCATAACCGGGGAGATTGGGATTTGTCAAATCATTCAAAGCATTCAGGAAAGGATTTGAGATATTTTGACCCTTCGGCAGGCTCAGGGCAAGCTAAGGAAAAATATTTTCCTCACATTATTGAGACTTCAGTTGGGGTTGAAAGATCTTTGTTTGCCTTTTTGTGCGATGCTTACCAAGAAATAAAAGGTGGAAGGACAAAGACAACGAAGCCAACAAAAGAAGTTGAGATTTTATTAAAATTGGATAAAAAAATTGCTCCGATTAAAGTAGCAGTTTTACCATTAGTCAGAAACAAACCAGAATTAGTCAAAAAAGCCAAAGAAGTTTATCAACTTTTAAAGCCCCATTTTATCTGCCAATACGATGAATTAGGCTCAATCGGTAGGAGGTATCGTCGGCAAGATGAAATTGGAACTCCCTTGGCAGTGACAGTAGATTTCGAGAGTTTAAAGAAAAATGATGTTACCATCAGAGATAGAGATAGTCTAAAACAAATAAGAGTTGAGATACCGAAATTAAAAGAAGTAATTCAAAAAATTCTTGAAGATGAAGAGTTTTTGAAACTCGGAAAAATAATTAGATAATTTTTGATATGAACGAAATGATAATAAATATAATTGGCTTTTTAGCTGGTGCTTGTACGGCAATTGCAATGGCGCCTCAAGTGATTAAATCCCTAAGAACTAAAAAAGTTGAAGACCTTTCTTTTTTAATGTTAATTATTTATCTAGCCGGAGCTTTTCTTTGGACAATTTATGGAATATTAATAAAAAGCTTACCGATAATAATAGCGGATATATTCGCTTTCTGCCTTAGTTTTAGCCAGCTTTTGATAAAGATAAAATATACAAGAAGATAGCTTCATTTGATTTTTCTTCCGAAAATTAAATCACCATCTCAATAAATATAATGTTCAAAAAAACTAAACTTGAAAATGGTTTGAGAATCATTACTGCCCCGATGGAAAATACTCAAACAGTGACAGTTTTAGTTTTGGTTGGGACTGGTTCAAAATATGAAAAAAAAGAAATAAACGGCATTTCCCATTTTTTAGAGCATATGTATTTTAAGGGAACAAGAAAGAGGCCAACAACAATGGAAATTGCCGAAACATTAGATAAGGTAGGAGGAATTTACAATGCCTTCACCTCGGAAGAATACACTGGCTATTTTGCCAAGGTTGCTGCTTCCCATTTTGATTTAGCCTTGGACTGGGTTTCAGATATTTTTTTGAATTCTACCTTACCAGAAAAAGAAGTTGAAAAAGAAAAGGGAGTGATAATTGAAGAAATTAATATGATTTATGATCATCCTATGAGCTACGTTCAAGTTTTATGGCCAAAATTATTATATGGAGATCAACCAGCTGGCTGGAATGTGGCTGGAACAAAAGAGACGGTTTCAAAAATGAATAGAGAAAAATTGATCGATTATATGGAAAAACAATATGTTGCCAAAAATACTATCATTTCCATTGCCGGGAATTTTAATGAGAAATCAGCAATTCAAAAAGTAAAAAAATATTTCTCAAAAATAAAAACAAAAAAGCCAATAGAAAAACCCGGAGTCGTTGAGAAACAGGCCAAACCCAATTTACTTTTACATTCAAGGCAAACCGATCAAACCCATCTATGTTTAGGAGTGAGAGCTTTCAATCTTTTTCACCCCCAGCGATATGCCCAAGATTTATTAGCCATAATTCTTGGAGGAATGATGAGTTCAAGGTTATTTGAAGAGGTAAGGTCAAAATTGGGAATTGCCTATTATATAAACACGAGCAGCGAAGCAAATCCTGATACTGGTTTTCTCTTTACCCAGGCTGGTCTAGATAACAAAAACGTTGAAAATGGAATTCTAACTATCTTAAAAGAATATAAAAAAATTACTCAAAAAAAGGTTCCCTTTTCCGAATTAAAAAAAGCTAAGGATTATTTAAAGGGAAAAACTACTCTTTTGTTAGAATCTTCTGATGCCCAAGCCAGTTTTTACGCTGGCCAAGAACTTTTAGAAAAGAAAATTTTAACCCCGAAAGAAATTTTTAAAAAAATTGATAAAGTCACCATAAATGATATTCTAAAAGTAGCAAAAGATATTTTTCAACCAAAAAAATTAAATTTAGCCTTGATCGGACCCTTTAAAGAAAAAACAAAGTTCGAAAAATTATTACATGAATTTTGACACGAATTATATACGAATGAGACACGAATAAAGTATTTGCATATAATTCGGATATAATTCGCATATTAATTTGCGTATCATGAATCAAAATTTACTTGATATTTCCTGGGAAACGATTTTTAAAATTATTATTGCCATTTTTTGTCTTTATTTTTTTTATTCAATAAAAGATATTTTAATTTGGCTTGTTTTTGCTTTAATCTTATCCATTTTATTTAATCCGGTAATTGACTTTTTGCAAAGAAAAAAGGTTCCCAGAGTTTTGGCAGTGATTTTTATCTATTTTTTGATTTTCGGGATAATTGGTTTTTTTATTTGTCTCATTGTCCCAATATTTTTTCAAGAAATCAAACAATTTTCGCAAATTTTTCCCCAGTATTTCGAAAAAATTTCCCCTCCCCTGAGAGGACTTGGCATTCAAGCCTTTGAGAACCTTGAGAGCCTGATTTCGGCTTTTGGCAAAACCTTGGAAAGAATGGCGGCAAATATTTTTAGTGCCCTCTTTACAATTTTTGGTGGAATTTTCTCTACCTTCTTTATTATCACCCTCGCCATTTTTCTCTCTCTGGAAGAAAAAGTAATTGAAAAAACCCTTTACCTTCTTTTCCCTGAAAAATACCAAACCTATATCTCAGATTTGTGGGAGAGATGCCAAAAAGAAGTCTCCGGCTGGTTTGGATCAAGAATTATCGGCTGCGCCTTTGTCGGAATTTTATCTTATTTTGCCTTTTTTCTTTTTAATTTAAAATATCCCCTGACCTTATCTTTTTTAGCCGGCTTTCTTGATTTCATTCCCATTGTTGGACCAATTTTAACTGGCATTTTGATTTTTCTAATTGTTTCTTTGGACTCAATTTCGCGAGCAATTTTTGCTTTACTCGCTTTTGTTTTAATTCAACAAATTGAAAATAATATTCTGATTCCAATTTTAGCAAAAAAATTTATTGGCCTCCCACCGGTTTTAGTGTTAATCTCTCTGGCCATTGGTGGGAAACTCTGGGGAATCTTAGGGGCGATTTTAGCCATCCCCTTGGCAGGAATAATTTTTGAATTTTTAAAAGATTTTTTAGAGAAAAGAAAAGAGGAAGCTATAACATTTTAAATTGCAAATTTTAAATTTAATGAGTACGCTTTATATCATTTCTACTCCTATTGGCAACCTTGAAGATCTATCTTTTCGTGCTCTCCGAATTTTGAAGGAGGTCGATTTAATTTTGTGCGAGGATACGAGAGTAACGAAAAAATTATTAGATCATTACGAAATTAAAACCCTAACCCTAAGTTATCATCAGCATTCGAGATTAAAGAAAGTAAATTATATTTTAGAACTTCTAAAAGGAGGGAAAATTTTGGCATTGGTTTCCGATGCTGGGACCCCAGGAATTTCTGACCCGGGAGGAAAATTAGTGAATGAAGTGATTAAGAGATTAAGAGATGAAGTAAAAATTGTACCAATTCCGGGTCCTTCGGCGGTGACGGCTGCCGCTTCAATTTCCGGATTTCCAATGGATAAATTTTTATTTTTGGGATTTCCCCCGACAAAGAGAAAAAGGAAAAAATTCTTTCAAGAGGTGATAAACTCAAAATATCCGGTTCTATTTTACGAATCGCCTTATCGAATAATAAAAACCCTAAATGAATTAAACCTAGAAGCTAAAACCTATAACCTAGAACCTAAAATAGTGGTTTGTCGGGAATTGACAAAAAAATTTGAAACAATTTATCGAGGAAAAATCGATGAAGTAATTGAAAAAATTGAAAAAGATAAAGTAAAAGGCGAATTTGTAGTAGTGGTTGAAAGAAAGTAAAAATTTATATTGGGATAAAAGTGTGATAAAATTAAAAGGAGGTTGGGCCTCCTTTTAAGATTATGGCAAAGAGAAAATTTTATGTCACAACCAGTATTGCCTATACTAATGCGCTTCCCCATATAGGGTTTGCCTTAGAATCTATTCAGGCAGACGTGTTAGTAAAATATCATCGTCTTTTGGGCGAAGATGTTTTTTTCTCAACTGGTGTAGATGAGCATGGCCGAAAAGTTGCCGAGGCGGCTGAACAATCGGGGAAGTCGCCAGAGAGATTTAGTGATGAGATTTCAGCCAAATTTAAAGAGCTGACAAAAATTTTAAATCTATCAAATAATGATTTTATTCGGACAACTGATAGAATCCGCCACTGGCCAGCGGTTAAAGAAGTTTGGCTAAAATTAAAGGAAAATGGCGATATTTATAAAAAGAAATACCGAGGTCTTTATTGCGTAGGCTGTGAATCCTTTATTACCAAAAAAGATTTAATTGATGGAAAATGCAAAATTCATCAAAGAGAACCGGAAGTGGTTGAAGAAGAGAATTATTTCTTTCGATTATCAAAATATCAAAAGCAAATAAAAAAAATTTTAGAAAAAGAACAGATAAAAATTATTTCCAAGGTCAGAAAAAATGAAATGCTGAGTTTTCTGAAAGAAGGGTTAGAAGATATTAGTTTCTCTCGGCCTAGAAAAGATTTAAAGTGGGGGATACCAGTGCCTAATGATAACAGTCAAACAATCTACTGCTGGGCAGACGCCCTCACAAATTATATTTCAGTTATTGGCTATACTAACAATAAAAAGAGATTCAAAAGATATTGGCCAGCCGATGTTCATTGTATTGGCAAAGATATCCAAAAATTTCACTGTCTAATTTGGCCCGGAGTGCTTCTTTCTCTGGGTTTACCGCTGCCAAAAACTATATTTGTTCACGGTTTCATTACCGTTGGTGGTCAGAAAATGTCAAAAAGTTTAGGAAACGTTATTGACCCTTTTGAGCTAGTTGAAAAATACGGAACTGATGCGGTGAGATATTTTCTTTTAAGAGAAGCTTCGCCTTTTGAAGATTTGGATTTCACTTATCAAAAATTTGAAAAAAGATATAATAGTGACCTTGCGGCAGGACTTGGTAATTTGGTGGCTCGAGTAATAACTATGGCCGCAAGGTTAAATTCTAAATTCGAAATCCTAAATTCTAAACAAATTCAAAATTCAAAATTCAAAACAATGATAAATAAAACCCAGAAGAACTGGAAAAGGGCGTTAGATGAATTCAAATTTAATGAGGCCTTGATTTCAATTTGGGAATTAATTAGTTTTTGTGATAAATACATCGAAAAAGAACATCCTTGGGAAAAATCAAAAAAGCAAATTTCGGTTATCAATGACTTATTGATATCTCTGAAAAATATTGCCCATTTTTTGGAGCCATTTTTACCGGAAACTTCAGGTAAAATTCAAAAACAAATTGAATCAAAAAAACCTAAAATTTTATTCCCCAAAAAATAAAATATGCCAGCAATATTCGTCGGGAGATTCCAGCCATTTCATAAAGGTCATTTAAAAGCAATAAAGTGGATTTTAAAGAGAGAAAAAAGAATTTTTATTATTATTGGAAGTTCTCAAAATTCTTTAACAAAGGAGAATCCATTTTCTTTTTTGGAAAGAAAAAAGATGATGGAGAAAACCTTGGAATCTGAGAAAATTAAAAATTTCAAAATTTACGGGGTAACAGATTTTGAGGACGATACTCTTTGGGCAAAAAAAATTTTGGAAATAACTAAATTAAACAGTAAAAATGCAACAGTTTTTACTAAAAATCCTTGGACCAAAAAATGTCTTCAGAAAATAGGTGTTAAGGTTGAGGCTCACCCAATGTTTTATAATAATCTATCAGCCACTCAAATTAGAGAAAAAATCATCCACAATAAAAATTGGAGAAATTTAATTCCCAAATCTGTTTTAGATTTTTTAACGAAAATTGACGCAAAAAATAGATTTCAATCCCCTAATAAATGTTAGTTGATACTCATAGCCATTTAAATATCAAGGCTTTTGAATCGGATAGAGAAGTAGTTAT
>Ga0315280_10000120_pt1 | contig 144676 bp, 150 predicted proteins | sample YL17G06_40_MG_FD_203697 | JGI IMG/M metagenome (GOLD analysis project Ga0315280, IMG submission 203697) | Sediment microbial communities from Yellowstone Lake, YNP, Wyoming, USA - YL17G06_40 | ecosystem: Environmental > Aquatic > Freshwater > Lake > Sediment | place: USA: Wyoming | collected... | reverse complement strand
AGTCAAGCTGAAGCCAGAATAGCCACTGCCAGTCGTGCCGAAACTGAAGCTCACAGGTGAAGCTGCTGGAACAGTGATCTTGTCAACGATGATCTTTCCACGCTGAGTGTCAGTGAAGTTAACGTAGCGAACCTGGCCAGCACCAAGCACGATGCTACCGCCGTTCGTAAAGGCAGCTCCGTCAAGAGTGACGCCTGTGAGGTCCCAGCCTGCTGGCACTGTTTCAGTGACGGTGTAGGTTCCTGAAGCGAGCGGGCCGCTGTCCCATGGGATGGCCGCATCAGTCAGACTGAAGGAGGCGCTGTAGCTGTTTGGACCCGAAACGCTGAAACTGAAGCTCTGAGGTGAAGCCGCTGGAACAGTGATCTTGTCAACGATGATCCTTCCAGGCACAATGAGGATGTCTGCGCCCTTGATCTGGTTGTCCTGCGAACCTAGTGAGTTGGTGTCCAGATAGTCCAACTTGAAGTGGTATGGTCCACCGCTCACCTGGCTCGCGCCCAAGCCTACGCCCCAAGCGATCGGGTTAACGGCCGGATCGCCGGACACGGCGAGGTGCCCAGACAGTTCTATCATTATCTGAGTTGACGCAGATGTCCACGAGAGTGTGTAGTGGATGAACGAGTCGCCTGTGTCAGCGCCATCTGCAACATCATGACTTATAGAAGTGAAGCTTGCAGAGGTGAATGGTGCGTTGCCGCAGATTCTGATTTGACGATTTCCGTATAATGCCTCGTACGCGTCGATTCTGGTTTGCGTTGAACCATCTTTGCTAATGAAAGGGTCGTTTGGGACGTTGACAAAATACTCATATGCGCTACTACCTGGCGCGCCATCTAGAAATTGAGCTGTGGCGCCAAGAGTGTTGGGCGGGCCGATATTTTCTCCCCATGGAACGAAAGGCAGTGCCGGGTCGTTTCCTTGGTTCCAAGCTGTCAGGAAATCGTACGCATGTATTCCGGCTTTTGTTGCCTCATGAGATAGAGTCAGAAAGTGGTTGTCTCCAGCAGTGGAGGGTATGTTGGTGAAGATCGCCCTTTGAGGCACGGACATACCTTCATAGTAGATCGAGTTACTGGACTGCAGTATTGAGTTAATCCACAGATCATCCAAGGTTGCATACTGCTTGAAATCAACCACCAACGCGGCGTCTGTAAACGTTGTTGTCGCTGTGTTTGTTCCATCCGTTGCTGTGACGCCGTATGTTCCTGTTATTCCGTCAAGCACGTAGGTCGTCGTGAAGCTTCCATCCAAACCCGAGGTAACCGTCCAGTTGTTAACTATGGAATCGGGCCTGGTCACAGAGACCGTGACCGGAGCATTGGGTAGGAAGCCGGACCCGAATATGGTTACTGTCTCCTCTGGGTAATAATCCGGTTTATCTGTCCAAATAACTGCTTGGCTGCTTCCGTTCGATTTTGCCATTGTGCAAGCTAGCAGTACTAGTGAAGTCGCAAGTATTATTCCAACTAGCAATTTCGCTGTTTTTCTTTTCATTCTTTCCTTCTCCTTTCTTTTATTTTCGCAACGAAAATAGCAGTAGGGCGAATCTAATATAGTTTTGTTGTTGCTTCTCCACAACAACCGCACAACAGCCAAAAAGGCTGCTGTGCAGAATTACCCCACTGCATTTCCAAAACTACTCTGCAATTCAAACTAATAAACGCTTATAGAGAAATCTTCTAGAAGCAAACTTCACCCATCAACCAAACCTAACGCAAACAACGCCAACATCTCCTGCCTACAACAACCTTGCCAATGAAGAAACGACTCCTGTGGAAACTCTGGTAGAAGCCAAAATTCAAGCTATATATAGGGGGGTCAAATTCCGCAGAGCACAAAATCGCTGCTCCTACCTGAGCTTTTGACTTTTCCACTCTTTCATAAGCGAATCGTAAAGCTCATCATGCTCCTCAAAATCCTCATGCCAACCCAAAGCCTTGCCCATTTTCTGCGCAATCAGATGATAACAAAGATGCACTTCCCTATCCAGCACACGGAAGTAGAAGTCGTCGCACGTGCAGAACTCGGCTTCAGGCATTATCAAATAATCCCGCTCCTTCCCAACGACGATCCACACAACCTTATCGCTCGGCTTGAAAACGTATTTTTTCACACGTTTCTCCTTTAAAGCCTCAAAAGCCCGAGTAAACCTCGAACCGAAGATCTCGTAGAGTCTCGTAATGTTCTTGCCTTTTAATTTGCCCTCTTTCTTCGCTTCCTTACAAATCGCATCTAGCAGGTCGCTCTCCGAGTTCTCATCCATCTACACACAGGCTCTTTCAAACGCAAGAAACTGAAAAGAAAAAAAGGGACGTGTTAGACTATGTCTATTCGCTCGCCTTTCGGCTTCTTTCCTTCCTTCATCTTCGGCAACGTGATCTCCAAGACCCCATTCTTGTATTCCGTCTTGGCTTCCTTCACCTTCACATTCGTCGGCAACGTAACGTCCTTGTAGTATTTGTGCTCAGAAGTTTCAACTGATATTGTCAGTGTCTCCTCCGTGCCATGCAACTTAATGTCCTCCTTATTGACGCCTGGCAGCTCAGCCACCACGTGAACCTCTCCGTCAGTTTCAATCACGTCCACAAGTGGCTCCCTCTCTTCCTTAATCTGAGGCCCTGCACGGCTTGGCTTGACGTTCCCGAATTCTCGTATCTCAGGCTTTCCGTCTGGCCCAATTCTCAGACTGTATCCATAGACGAATGGTCCCCATTCACGTACCGTCTTGCCACCCGGAAGTTTGCGTTCCCTAACATAGTCCTTTGGAACCTGCGAAGTGAAAGACTTGAACTCCTCTTCCATCATCCTTTCCATGTCGCGAAAGATCTTGTCAACGTCTCCGAACCACTCTCCGAAGAAAGGTGATCGCCTTCTCCTGAACCACTCGGGAAAATCTTCATCTTTGTCGGACGGCATTCAGTTTCACCGTGTTACAGTGAACAACGCCGCATCTATAAATTTTATGCTGAACATTTTTATGCCAAGCTTGCCAGCTGACTTAAATCTCCAAGAAAAGTCCCGTCCAGAAGATACATCTCCGCATTTCTCATGTCAACAGCTTCGGAACGAAGAACCGGACCCACCACCCTCTTGGTCTCCAGTTTTTCAGCAAATCCCTTCTCGTTGAGCGGTCTGCCTCCCAAGAAGTCGTTAAAAGAGGGCATAATGAAAACCTGCGACGTTTTAGGCTTGACCCCGTAATGCTTCCAGAGAGCTTGTTCAGGACCGTTTTCAAACTCAACATTGTACTTTTCCAACACAACCCGCGCCAATCGAGTCCCATCACAGTTGGCCCTAACCCAAACCTGTCTTGTCGTTCTAAAGCCAGCCGGGTCCCTGAAAGCCACAGTGGGATGCACATGCCCCATCACTAACGTCTTGCATCCCAGTAATGCTGGAGAAGGCCACCTGTGCCCATGAAAAAAGCCTACGTCGGCCAGTGAGGTGCCGGTGGCAGGTAAGATTCTTACGTTCTCAGGGAGCAACGGTTCGAGTTCTCCGTCATGATTGCCTCGGATAATGCATATTTCACGTATCTGTCCTTTTAATTCGCTGAAAAAATCTGGTATGTCACGCCATTCGCCTACGCCTGCCACAGCAACTGTGTGTTTCATGTCGCCTAGAATGAGCAACCTATCAGGATTATAGGCAGAAATAAGAACTTTCATTCGCTGCACAAGCTTAGACGTTTGTGACGGCACGTGTATACCTCTTTCCTGGAGAGACATTTCCCATCCAATATGCAAGTCAGCTACAACGAGGGTTCGCGTTTTCTCCCATCTTAACATCGCAGCAGGAAAAGGAAACAAGGGAGTTATCATCAAATTTCCTTTCTGGGCTTTATTAAATCGAGTATAATCTTGTGGATCTTTGGGTTTGCAGTGGCTACGAAGAACACTGTCTGTTTTGGGTCAAGTCTAATGCTCAAAGGCGTTCCTTCTGGCAAGGTTATTGTCGCACCGGCTTCCGCTATGATGAGCGAAGCTGCTGCCATATCTGTAGCGCGCAGCTTGCCCCGAATGTCTATGAAAGCGTCAGTTGTGCCGTCTGCCACATAACATAGCTCAAGAGCGTTTGCACCCAAGTGGCGTACGTGTTTAGTTCTCTCTATCAAGGCTGTGAGTTGTAAAGCGATTCTTTTCACTTTGTAGGTGTTGATGTCTACTCCTATCACTGCATCTTCCAATGATGTTGTCTTCGACGGAGTGAGCTTCTCGCCGTTGCGGTAAGCTCCTGCTCCCCTCTGCGCCGTGTACGTGACACCGTGACGGAGATCTTCAACTAATGCCGTGTGTATCGAATCCAGAGTTGGTCTAGTAGAAACGGCAATTGAAGTTGCATAAAACGGTATTCCCCTCACGAGGTTTGTCGTGCCATCTATCGGGTCCGCGGTCACAAAATTCTGGGTAGGCCTGTCCCCGTATTCTTTTATGCCCGACTCTTCGCTTATGAGCGTGAACGAAATCTCGTGCCTGTTCAGCGTCTCAACTATAGCCCTTTCAGCCGCAAGGTCTATGTTCTTTATAGGGTCTCCACCAGCTCCGAACCCCAAGTTAGGTTGAGGCTCGTTCAACGTTTTCAGGAGCGGAGTTATCTGTTTTTGAATGTTGTTCTTGCACGCGACAAGAATCTGCAACCAGCTCGTTTGCCGTGCCATCTGGCGGGTTCCCAGTTGTCCTATAAGACCCCTTTTGATAAAGCCTTCGCTGCCATAACTGTCGCGTGAAACGACTAGGCAGAATCTTCTAGAAAAGACTTCTGAAAAAAAAGCTCACAAGACATTTAAACACACGTCAACAAACAAATAGCGCCCGCCGGGGGACGCTTGACGACGTCAAAAATAGCAAGGTTTCTAGAGATGCTTGGCGACGGTCAATGGCACCTGTTGGAAGAAACCCAGCGAAAGTTGAAGATCGACAAAAACCAAATCCGCAAAATTGTCAAGTTTCTGAGAAAGTACAACTTCATAATGGTAGATGAGAAAAGCAAGAGAATAAAACTGGAGGAAACCGTTCGAGAATTTCTGGCTCAGACTCCTATATCATGAGCGCTTTCAAACTCTTGTAGACTTTCAAGAATTCTTTGCCTTTATCGGTAATTTGGAACAAGCCCGGGTTGGGGTTGAAGCCTTCTTCTATGTTGTCAAGAAGCCCTTTTCGTAGCAAAAAACTAAGATAGAACTTCAATTGCCTAAAGCTCAAGTTGCAGCGATACATGAAATAGGTCTTCCGCGTACCGTTGTAGGAAGCCTCAAGAATATCCGCAATTATATCCAAACGTCCGCGATGGTTGTTACTGCGGCGCTTCCTGTCTTCAGCCAACAAGCCGATCAACTGGGTTCGTGGAGGGCTTTAGGCCCCTTTTCTCCCAACAATAGAGTCGAGAACGTCAATTTAAACGTTCTGAAAACTGAACGTAACGGGCTATAGAGAAACGTTTGGAGAAAAATAAGAAACGTTACAATTGATTTATCCTACAACAGAATTCAGTTTTCTCAGAAGCTTTTCGCAGTCTGTGTTTTTCTCCATGAAAACACTTATTCTGTTTTCGCCAATTGTTAGAGAAAGCACTTTGGCTTCTTTTCCTTCAAGAAGTATATTTTTCACTTCGCCTAGGTTGAAAAGCTCTGAAAGCTCTTTGCTGGCGTCAAGGGCTGAGGACGAAAGAATCGCGTAATCAATGATTCTTGTGGGGTCTCTAAGGTCTATAGCGGCTGAAGTGGAGTTTCTAAGTATGTAGCCAATCACTCCTTTGTGGGTTTTGACTTCTTCAAGGGCTGCGCGCAAATCGCTTGCTGACAGGGTCTGCTCAACAACTGTCGGTTCGGGTGTCGCAGCGACCTCTTGATAACTCCTCTTTTTCTTTACCATTATGGATTGCCTCCATTACTCTATTACTGGTCTAGCCCTCACTAGCTCACCTTTCTTGATTTCGAGGGTAAACTGTATTTTTTCGGGCATCTGTATGACACCTTTTCCTTCATATTTCGAGTCCTTGATGGGTTTAGCCTTGCATCGAACAGTTTTTCCATCAATAGTTTCGATTTCAACTTCATCAATCTTCTTGTCCTGATAAAGCTCTTCCCACTGAGAAAGTATCTCACTGTCAACGCGTACGGTGTCAGATGGAACCAGCAAACCCCCAAGGTTCTCAACTATCAGCTGGTTGACGGGGGTCTCTTTAAGCGGCATCTCGACTTCGGGTTCGGGTTCTTTGGCTTCCTCAGGCTCTTCTGATACTGTCTCTTCTTCCGGCTCTTGCTCGGTCTCTTCAAGCTTGTCTGCCAAAGGAGTCTCCGGCTCAGGCTCTGATCTAGTCAGCGACGGGTTGTTTGCGAGGGGGGCAGGGTTGATTTTTTCCAGCAGTCTCAGGACCGTTGGGATCAGGACGCGAGTGACTGTGTTCACGTAATTCATGTCAGCCTTCCTGGAAGTCACTGTAAGCAAATACGCATCGTTCATGCCAGAGATGCTGATCCTTCCTTCGGCGCTTTCCAAGCTTATGCCTTCGATATCTCCTATTGCATTCGCCTTCTCTATGATGCTGTCGAATGCGTTCACAACACGTGTGACGGTTTTGTCGGAGATCGTTTCGTCTCCAGCGATGATTTCGCCGTCTTTGTTGAACATGAATGCGCTAGTCATGTCCGGGCATAGGTTGCGGACCTCTTTCAGAGCATTTTTTAGGGCAAAGCTGTAAACTTCGTTGTCCATAACTTTCACTTCCACGTCTTAGCTGTCTAAGATATTTTGAAGAGTATACGTTCTGGTACACCGTCATCCTCAACGACGAGATACGTGAGACCTTCAGTGTCTCCAAGCTGATCGAGCCATTTCAGTGCCTCGCGTGCTTTTTGCAGGACCAGCAGCCTTTCTTGATGGCTCCGAACAACCTCCTCTATGACGGTCAACTCATGGAACGGGTTGGCGTCAAGCACTATGTTCAAGCTGCCTACGGTGAGTTCGCCGAGGCTTTCGGTGGCTGCCTTCTTACCTGCCAGCTTCATGACAACCTCACGGATCTTCTTGGATTTTTCCGCCAAGGCTCGAATGTCATCCAACCTGCGCAGGTACTCGCCTAATGTGCTCTTGGTATCAGATATCTCTTTGTCGAGGGTTTCAGCTATTTCTCCTGCCGAAGCATACTCTTTTATTTTCACGACCATTTTGTTGTTGCACCTCCAAATAGGAAACAATAGAGGGAAGTTGAGAGATGTTCCTGTTTACCCTACCCCCAATCTCAAACTGCTGCAATTGCCCATACGGTGCCTTATGGCGCTGTTTGGACATAGGGACCGAATATGTTGCCTTTGGACGTAAGCACTGTGAAGCTGTACTGGTTTCCGCGTATGAATCCGCCTGTGATGGCGACGTTAAATGTTACCGAGCCTCCTTTAGGCAATGCGTAGGGGAAGCTTCCACCGCCGACTATGGTGGTTGTAACTCCTGTTGCCGTACCGTCAACGCGAACTCCGTCCAATGGTATCGAGAGGTCGGATGCACCATTGTTCTTGACTGAAATCAGAATGTATGTGACTGTAGTGTTTCCGGGTGTAGCCCATGAGTATCCTGTGAAAATCAACTGCTCCGTTTGCATTTGACCAGTTGTTAGCGAGGCCATCCATGCTGCCACTGCAATACTGACTGCAACCGTCACGGCGATGAGTATGATTGATGCGACCACGGGGCTTAGGGCTTTCTTACTCTTCCACATTTTCATTTTGTTTTCTATCCCTCCTTTTGAGGTTCACGTGTATGTTAGTGGAGACAAGGCATTTAAATCTTACGACTTAAGAGACTATATTTGTCGTTTGCAAAAACTGATTGTTGGAGGGGGGTTGGGGTTTGTGGTGGGGTCGTCTGGGGTGTGGTCAAAAGGAATGTTTCTTGGGGTGGGGTGGTTGTGTTATGGTGATAGTTTGTCGAAGAGTTCGAGTAGGAGGGTGGCCATTTTTTCGCCGAGGGGGGTTTTTATGTAGTATTTTTTGAGGGGGTCGATGCGTTGGCTCGTGGCTAATCCTAAGTCTTCGATTTCTATCATGCGGGCGCGGAAGGTTCCGTCGCTGAGTGTTAAGCCGTTGTTGCGCATGAATTCTTTGGCTTCTTTCCATTTTCCGCGTCCCATGTGGAGTAGGAAAAGGCAGTCGATGGCGTGGTCTTTTTCGAGCATGGCTTTTATGGGGGCTAGTCTTGGGTCTTTCAGGATGTGTTTAATCTTCTCCTCTTCTCCGCCTTTGGGCATTTCGTATCATCCTTTTCGTGTTTCTGCTTTCTGATTATAGCTTATTGGGTTTAAAAGATTTAACCTATATTACGAATCATGACTTATTACTGTAGAACAAAAGTTGATGGTGATGGCTTGTTCTTGTTTGTGGAAGATGCTGTTCTGTTGCGTTTGGACGGGTCTGTGCCCCCTATACCCCTATAAATAGCTTGAACCAAGGCTAGAATCATCAGAGTTTCATGACTGATGGTGTAAGGTGATTCGCAACTGAACCGAGACGACGCTTAACCGTGAAGGTTGGAGGGGGGAAGATGTTCGGGAACGGCGGCGAAACTATTTAAGAGCACGGGGTGAAAGTTCATTGGGAATGATGGAGTTGACGTCTAAGCTTGTTGTCAAGGTGGTGAAGGTTGGCAGCACTCACTGTTCTCACAAGGTCGGAGATTTCTTTGAGGTTGAAAACGATGTCATTCGAATCCCAGAAGGTAAACATGTGTGTATTTGGTCGCTTTCCAGCCTGTTGCCTTTCCTTTCGGCGCGTCAGAGGTCGGATGAGAAGTCTGGAAATTGGTTGTTCGGCGTGGAGTACATACACTGTCCCGACCCGGATGGCAAGGTTGTGTGGAAAATAGAGAGCGCATCCGACAAACGATGATGAAAGCCCTGGGCAGATTTGTTGACGTCGGAATCTGGTTCGTTTAACAACAAACACTAGTGTTTGAAGGTTGGGCGGTCTACTCATTCTCAGATGGTCTGACTGGTTGCCTGTTGAATGGGTCCGGGAAATACACGGCTTTTTTGGTGATTTCGATCGAGCAGGTGCCTGTTTTTCTACACCACTCCTCGCATTTCTTGGCCATTTCCTTGTCCAGATAGCCAAGACTGCACACGTCGCACAGGTATACGGTCTTTTCGTTTACGGTTTTCTCTGTCGCCATCGGAATTCGTCTTCTTGTGTTTCAATCTGCATGATATCTTGAGAGGTTCTACGTTTATTTCCGTTGCTCTCGGAAGCTCTAACGGTTCAGGAAGAGATATGTTTGATGAACGTCTGCGGTGTGTACTGCAGTATCCTTCGTGCTTGATGAGCAAACCCTCTAGCCACTAGAACCTTCAAAACCTTCTCCGGGCACAGGCGCTGCTCTATAAGAAGCTCCAGTGCGTGAGTGTAGTTGCGGTTAAGCTCCTTCACAGCAAGCAGCTGTTGTTTGGTCGATAAAGCGTAGTCTTTGCATTCAACCAGGTAAGCTAACGTCATGTCTGGCTTGATTGCCAGAACGTCACAGTGGTTTCTTCTGGTGAAAACGATGTATCCTTTCTTCCGAAAAGCTTCAGCAACCGTGTCTTCAAGCAAGACGCCGCTCAACGTCCATCACCCAGCAAGCTAAGAAGTAACAACAAAATAACCGTCTCTCGTGTTGTGGGTTATCGGCTCTTCGGATGAAAAGGAGGCTAACGTTGTATCGTAGATGTGTAGAGGACCATTCCCCACCGTTTTTGCGTGGAACTCCACCGTTACAAGTATGCCACTGCCGTCAACTCCGGAAACGTTGCCGAGAAGCGCACAGTACAAGGTCAAGTTGCCCGCCGTGCTGCCGCTGAAAAACGTTTCACCCCGACTCTTCAGGAATGCACCCTCCGTCGCGTTTACGAAGTCCAAGACCGTCGTGTTCCAGTATAGCCACAACTGCCAGCCGTACAGATCCTTAACGTTTGAAACTGCAATGTCCACTATGAAGTTTTGTCCCACGGCCTCGTTGACTGTCTGCGGGTTGACGTACACTGAAGGCGTAGGCCTGTTCATAAACACGTAGAAGACTACGAAGCCAATCACGACTACAACGATAGTCGCGATAGCGATGATAATGGCGGTTCTTCTCTTCATGTTCCAGTCCGCTCCTTAAGTAGCATATCCACCGCTAATAAGCGTTGATTCCCACCGCGAACCGTCAAGCCATAGGCGTGACGAGGTTTTTTCAGAACCTTCTTGAGAACAAGAACCATCAGAGTCGCAATAACCATCACCGTCACCAACACGACACCACTGGGAAATTCCGGAAGCACGCTGCTGCAGAAGCCGTCGATGGTCGTGTGAGCTATAGGCTCGGATATGCGCGGGTCTCTGTCCAACGGAGGATAGTCGTACAGCTGTGATTCCAAATCAAGCTTGGAATCTCCGGAGTCTGTTGCTTTGAACGTGAGCTTAACAACGTTTCCGGTTCCGTTGAAAGAAGGGGCAGGGGCGTTGGACATAACGGTGAGTGTGTATCCTCCAGCATAAGTTGAGTTTTCCACGATGGAAACGGGGTTGTACAGGGCGCCGTCTGATTGTCCGGCACGAACGTCCACTTGTTCAAGTTCGAGAAGAGAGGAATTCCAAGAAAGCGTGACTTCGACGCTGTAGAGGTTCTGAACACCCACGACTGTTATATTCACCGTGAACGTCTCGCTCACGTTAACCGACACCGCGACAGGGTTCACCTTCACAACCGTTTCCGGATAGGCGCGGACCGTCCTGATAGTTCTGGAGGGCATCAGCACGACTGAAACGAGGAACAGAAACAGAACAAAACACGACGCAATAGAAAGCCATCGCTTCATCATGTCACTTGCCTATCTTTTTTCAACGAGGGTCACAATCTTGTCTCTTCCCTTTTTGACCCTCAAAACCATGCCCTTTTCCTCCAAACCCGCAAGAAGCTGGCTAGTCTTCGCTTTTGAAAACCTGCATTGGTCCACAATCGCCGATTGCTGCAGGCTACCGCCCGAAGCTTTCAGCAGCTTCATGATTTTTTCCTCTCCAGTCTCCATTCCGGCGATGCTTGCAACACCAGGCATTTCCGAGGTCATTTTTAGTCGTTTCCTCTGGCGTCTAAACAGGAAGAACCCAAACGAAGACCCAGATATTATGGCCACCAAGCCTCCAATGAACACGGCGTTCTGCTGTAGAATTTCCAACATCCCCGTTGTGGTTGCTCTTTCCTCCAACACGATGTTAGGCGGCGAAGAGACATTGGCGAAATCCGCAGTTCCCAGCCAGGAGAGTGTCTGATGGGCATCGTCACGCTGATTCCATTGAGGCACGACAGACACGACCACGTACTTCGGAGGATAGGTCAGGGAGAACGGGCCATCGCCGTAGAGTTGTTCGAAGAAGCTATTGACTTGAAAGACATCGCCGATGGCGATTCGCGTGCCTTCGACCATACTGAAGTTCTCCCAGCGAAACGCGTACTCGACGATGCCGTAGGAGCCAGATGAGGTATAGTTCATCGAAAGAGAATCTGCAACAACCATCATGCCCCTTCCAGTCACGTTTTTCGCGGCATCTACGAGCAACAGCACCTTGTTTTGGAACTCGAACAGGTCTACGGAAACGTTGATCCCGACGGTCTGCACCGTCCATGTGGCTGAGCCGTCCTCCCAGATTTGAACGACGTACTCAACCTGATACTGGCTGCGAACAGTTCCTTGAAGAACTGTCAGCAGCGTCAGCGAGAAGACGAGCACCGGAATGGCAAGCTTCATCGTTTGTCTTCTCGCTAGAGAAACGCCTCCGCATATTTAAGAATTGTAATTATTCGGCGCGCCGCACCGGAAAATCAAACCAGAACGAAGAATTCGATGGTGAACGGCGAATCAGATATACCTACTCGCATACCCAGACTCTTTCATTGTTTTCAGACAAGAATACCGCTTAAAAACGGAGAATAAACCGACATGAACATTTTGGAACTAAAAGAAACGCATTCAGAGCATTAAACTCAAAAACCGCCTAGAAAACGCTTTTATTCGGCCTCTCATAATAGAATCGGTAAAGAACGGAGAGAGAACAAGTGAGAAAAAGCATCGCGATAGTTTTGCTGGTAATGCTAGCCGTAGGCGGCTTCAGTTTCCTTGCGATCGCGAAAGCAGACAGTACTAGCATCCAATCGCTTTGGGTTCGAATGCGCGGATTCGACACGATGTGGGGCGACACTCCCGTCTTTGGATGGGTTGATGCCAACGCCAGAATCATAAACGATAACGGCACTGTTCATAGATGGGCTGGAGCACATGCAATATGGTCCACTGAGCGGCCGAGACTCAACTGCACCCAACTGCCGACAGAAAACGTGACGTTCACTTTCTACGCAGCCAAACTGGTCAACCAATCTGACGTGCAGATGAACTATTCGGGCGCTATCGTGCAAATGTCGGGGCTGTGGGACGTGGTTAACGTGACGACCACTATCCTCGTGAACGAAACTGGTGGACTTATCGGCGTTACAAGAACGTTCACACCGTGGCTAATCGAAGCTCCAGGCGCGCTCCGGGTACTGCCACCTCCGCAACCCGGCATGGCACTGCATTTCACGCTCGCGATAGAAGGCATGCCGATGCTGCAGGGCTTTGTTGTTGACTTCTTCGTCAAGTTCGTAGCAATAAAAATATGCGACCTAAACGATGACGGCAAAGTCGACCTCATAGACCTAGTGAGAGTGGCGAAGAGGTATCACGCGGCTCCTGGGCTACCTGCGTTCAACCCGGACATGGACCTGAACCAAAACAGCGAGATTGACCTGGGCGATTTGACAACGGTCGCCGCCAGTATAGGCAGCTAGCCACAACTCTTCTTTTTTCTTTCTGAAGTAAAACACATTAATGGCTCTGCCGCTGATAATTTGGAGGAGAAAGGGAGCACGATGAGAACGAAGAATTTCAGATGCTTGCCCCACGTACTGTTCCTGCTCTCCCTCGTGCTATCAACCACCTTTCTTCAGCCTCTTACCAACGCCGATGCTACAGTTGTCAGCGTGTCTCCTTCTACAGTCACGGTGAGCATGGGTCAAAACTTCAGCATAGACGTTAGTATTGACAGCGTTGCGGACCTTTACGCGTGGGAGCTCAAGCTGAGCTGGAATCCGTCGTTGTTGGATTTCGTGGGCGCGGCGAAGGGACCATTCCTCGAGGCGGGCGGAACGACCTACTTCACTTTTGCGCTCAACGCGACAGCAGGATACGTAATCGTAGACTGCACGTTGTTAGGCATGGTCAGAGGGGTCAACGGGAACGGAGTGCTGACGACGATGACTTTCTACGTGAGAAACGCTGGGGAAAGCCCACTAAACTTGTACGACGTCACTCTGATCAATTCGTTGGAACTCCCAATCTCAAACACGGCAGTAGACGGTTATGGATACTTTGCTTACCAACACGACGTAGCAGTGACAAACGTCACCGTCTCACCGTTAACTGTGCTTCCCGGCGAACTGGTGAACGTTAACGTGACCACTTTCGATCAAGGAGCAAACGCCGAAGCGTTCAACATTACAGTCTACGCCAACACCCAGACCGTCGGAACACAGTCTGTATCGCTCAGCAGCAACTCCTCAACGACAGTTGCTTTCACGTGGGACACAACAGGCTTCGCCAAGGGAGAGTACGCCATTTCAGCCTCAGCAAGCATTGTGGCGGGCGAAGTGGATACTGCAGACAACACAAAGTTCGCGGACAATAACATCACGATACTCTTTCCCGGTCATGATGTGGCAGTCATCGACATTGAACCTTTCAAAACCTTAGTCGGACAAGGATACAGTATGTATGTAGCCTTCACTGCCAAGAATTATGGGATTTTCGACGAAACCTTCAACACAACCGTATACGCCAACACCACAATCATCACGATTCAAACCGTAACCTTGGGAAGCGGAGAATCGTACAGGTTCACGTCCCAATGGAACACAACCGGTTACATACGAAGCAACTACGCCATAAGCGCGTATGCAGAGCCCGTTGCAAACGAAACCAACACAGATGATAACACACTAGTCGGCGGCACCGTTCAAGTCGGCGTCCCGTGCGACGTGACTGGACTGGTCGACGGTGTACCAGACGGCGTTACCAACATGAGGGACATAGGCTACATCACGAACAGGTACGGAACAAGACCCGGCAGTCCCAACTGGAACCCTAACGCCGACGTTGCCGGACCGACGCCGCGTCTTCCAGACGGCACGGTCAACATGCGAGACATAGGCGAAGCGTGCGCCAACTTCGGAAACAAATAGTCGCTTAGGTTTTTCTTTCCCGCAAGCTACCAGTAAGGTTTAAATAAAGTACGGATTATTTCCGTAGTTAGCTCCAAATAACAGCGTAGAAGGCAGCAAATGTCAGCAGAATTCCGCCATATACTCAGAATCATAGACACAGACGTAGACGGCACACTAAAAGTCCCCCTCGCCCTCAAGAGGGTAAAGGGCATAAGCCTAAGCTTGGCAAATGCCATACTCGTAAAAGCAGGAATAAAGCCAGAGACAAGAGCGGGATTTCTGACGGAAGCCGAAGTCGACAAGATAGAAGAAATAATAAAAGAACCCGCAAAATTCGGGCTGCCCAACTGGCTCATGAACAGGAGAAAAGACGCTGACACAGGAAAAGATATGCACCTCATCAGCGCCGACCTAGCCCTGAGAAACAAAATGGACATCGAGCAGATGAAGAACATGAAGTCATGGCGCGGATACCGCCACGCCTACGGTCTGAAAGTAAGAGGACAGAGAACCAAGACCACGGGCAGGTCTGGAAAAGCCCTCGGAGTTAAGAAGAAAGCGTTCATAAGACCCGCTGAAACTGAAGGCAAGTAGTCATGGGCGACCCTAAAAAGCAGAAAAAGAAGTATGCAACTCCCAGGTTCCCATGGCGAACCGACATTCTGCAAGAAGAACTCAAACTTCTAGGACAGTACGGCCTGCGCAACAAGCATGAACTGTGGCGGCACAAGACAACGCTATCAACATTCAGGAGCATAGCTCGTTCGCTCATAGGCAAGTCGCCCGAAGAGCGCAAGAAAATGGAAGAAGAGCTTCTCACCCGCTTGAAGAAGCTCGGAGTTCTCCGTGAAACGGCGGTGCTGGACAACGTGTTAGACTTGACGATCGAAGATATTCTTGAACGCAGGCTTCAGACGGTCGTTTTCCGCAAGGGTCTAGCCAAAACCGTTTATCAGGCGCGTCAACTCATAAGTCACGGACATGTTACCGTGGGAAATCGAAGAGTCTCCGTTCCAAGCTACCTTGTCACAAAAGAAGAAGAACCCCAAACGGCGTACACGCCCAAAAGCGCGCTCGCAAACCCCAGCCACCCACTGCGCCAAACAATAGCCGCGGTGACGCCACAAGAAACGAAACCGGCGGTTAGGCGAAGGGAGGAACGACGATGAGCAGTTCAGGCAAGAGAACTGAAAGATGGGGCGTCGTCCACATTTTCAGCTCCTACAACAACACGATGGTCCACGTAACCGACATTTCAGGCGCAGAAACAATATCCCGAACGACGGGCGGAATGTTTGTCAAAGCGGACAGAATGGGCTCATCGCCGTATGCAGCCATGCGAGCAGCCACAGCCGCAGCTGAAATGGCCAAGGACAAAGGAGTGACAGCCATACACATCAAAGTGAGAGCCCCGGGAGGTTCAGGTCCACGAACGCCAGGTCCAGGTGCGCAAGCAGCCATAAGAGCGTTGGCTAGAGCAGGTTTCCGCATAGGGCGGATTGAGGAAGTTACGCCTATTCCCCATGATGGGACTCGGCGGCCTGGCGGCAGAAGGGGAAGGAGAGTCTAGCAAGTCAACGTTTCCTTCACGCTGATAGAAAAATTGAAATAATGCACTCGTATTCTATTGAACGGCACGGCATATACCGTAGGTCATTACGGAGTGTCAAAATAAGTGGAAATAGAAGTACTCGAAAAAGACGATAATAGCATGCGCTTTCTCATCAAGGGAGTGGACGTCCCATTCGTGAACGCCCTGCGGAGGACCATCACCGCGGAAGTTCCATGCATGGCTGTTGACGATGTGGTTATACTGGAGAACTCTTCCATAATGCAGGATGAAACAATAGCTCACAGAATTGGGCTCATACCGCTCACAACTGACCTCGACAGCTACAACCTGCCCGAAGAATGCCCATGCAAGAGCGATTTTGGATGCAACCTCTGCAGAGTCACCTTCGCTCTGGAGGCTGAAGCAAAAGAAGGCACGAGAACGGTTTACTCAAACGAGTTAAAGTCAGAAAACCCGAACATCGCTCCGGTCAGCGATGCCATCCCACTGACGAAACTTGCAAAGGAACAGAAATTAAGGCTTGAAGCGTATGCAAGGCTTGGAAAAGGAAAGGTTCACGCCAAATGGCAACCAGTTTCAATGTGCACTTACAAGTACTATCCAAAAATCAAAATCTCCGACAAGAACTGCAACGCCTGTGCAAAATGCGTCGAAATCTGTCCGCGAAACGTCTTCGCCAAGGTTGATAAGAAGATTGAAGTCCGCAACTTGAGGGCGTGCACCCTATGTCAAGACTGCGTCGAGGCTTGTCCGCAAGAACCAGCGGCGATAGAGGTCGGCTGGGAACCAGACAGTTTCATATTCAACATCGAATCTTCAGGGGCGCTTCCGCTAGAGAGGATAATGTCGGAAGCCGTGAAAATGATCGACAAGCAGCTGGGCGAGTTTGAAAGCCAGATCAAGGTGAGAAAGAGTGAAGAAAAGTAAAACAACAAACCCGCAGCTACAGGAACTCATCCGCAATCTGCGAAAGCAAAGCACACAAACGAAAGCGAACATATGGCGAGACATCGCCGAACGCCTAGCCAAACCGCGGAGAAACCGCCCCGCAGTTAACGTCAGCCGCCTAGAAAGACATACTCGAAGAAACGAGTTCGTAGTGGTTCCGGGGAAAGTGTTGGGCACGGGCGACATACACCATGCGATAACCGTGGCAGCCTTCGCCTTCTCTGGAAAAGCAAAAGAAAAGATTGTGGCGGCAAAGGGCAAATGCCTATCATTCCCGGATATAATCAAGAAGAGGCCGAAAGGCACGAACATCAAGATAATCGGGTGAGTATATGCAGACAACAGAAAAACCCTCCATCATAATTAATGCGAATGGACTTATACTCGGCAGAATGGCAAGCACAATAGCCAAACGGCTGCTGGAAGGCGAGGAAATAACAATCGTCAACTCCGAGAGCGCCATCCTTTCGGGAAAAAGAAAAAGCAAAGTCGCTGAAGCCAAACAGTTTTTGGAAGTGGGAAGTCCGCGAATGGGTCCATTCCATTACAGGAGACCAGACAGGGTAGTGAGAAGAACGGTTAGGGGAATGCTTCCTTTCAAGCAGCCGAAAGGTAAGCAAGCCTACAAGAGGCTCAAGGTCTTCATAGGAACGCCAGAGGAGTTTAAAGACCAAAAAACGGAAACGATAGAATCAGCCCAAGCTAAAAAGCTCACGTGCCCATACTTCACCGTGGGCGAATTCGCAAAGGAAATAGGGTGGAACGCGGGTGAATAGCCATGCCAGCCAAGAAAGTGTTGGTCGTTAGTGGGAAAAGGAAAACTGCCACCGCGAGAGCTGTTGTAAAGCCCGGCGCAGGCAGGATACGGATAAACAGAGTTCCAGTGGAGATTTTCGAGCCGAGAATTGCCCGCGAGAAGGTCATGGAACCCCTCATACAAGCCGGAGACGAAGTTTGGAAACAGTTAGACATTGACGTGAAGGTCTCGGGCGGAGGCTACATGGGACAAGCCGAAGCTGCGAGGATGGCTGTCTCCAACGCCCTGCTGAAGTGGACAAAGAGTGCACATCTCCGCACGGTTTTTGCTGAGTATGACCGAACCATGATGGTTGGAGACGCTAGGAAGAAAGAACCGAAAAAGTTCGGAGGACCGGGCGCCAGAGCCAGAGATCAGAAGAGCTACAGATAGGGAGTTGCATTGAATGATTATACCTGTAAGGTGTTTTACCTGCGGCAAGCTCATCGGCGACAAGTGGGAAGAATTCGCCAGAAGAGTAAAAGCTGGAGAGAATTCTGGCGACATCATGGATAGCTTAGGAATCAGGCGGTACTGTTGCAGAAGGATGATGTTGTCGCAGGTGGAAATCATCGACGAAGTATTGCGGTTTTATGAAGAGGCGGAGAAACGAAAAGAAACGAGAAACCGCTTCTAACTAGTGAAAGGAGAAACCCATGTCGACAGTCATCGAAGACATAATTGCCAGAAAAGTTTTCAACAATCGCGGAGAAGAGACGATAGAAGTCGACATAATCACGACATCGGGTTTTGGAAGAGCCTCCGCGCCCTCTGGAGAGAGCCGAGGAAAAGCCGAAGTGACATATTACCCGCCAGGTGGAGTGGAACAGGCCGTAAAAAGGGTTGAAGAACTCATAGCCCCCGAACTTGTCGGACTAAACGCCAATTTCCAAGAAGAAATAGACAAGACGCTCCACGAAATCGACGGTTCGAAGGATTTCAGAGTTATAGGCGGAAACACAGCCTTCGCCGTTTCATTAGCCAACGCAGAAGCCGCGGCAAACTCTGACGAATCCCTTCTCTTCCAGCATCTGGGAGGGCAGGTGGCGAACACGCTTCCATGTCCTCTTGGAAACACGATAAGCGGCGGAAAACACACGAGAGGAAAGTCGCCTGACATACAGGAGTTTCTCGCCCTGCCATACGGAGCTGAATCCTTCTTGGAAGCCGCCACGGCAAACACCCAAGTTCACAGAAGAATCGGAGATGCGCTGAAAAAGAGGGACAAACTCTTCGGCAGTGGAAAAAGCGACGAAGGAGCTTGGGTTGCGAACGTTGGGAATCTGGATGCGTTCGAGATTCTGGTCAAGGCTTGTGAGGAAGTGGGTAACGAGTTGGGTTTTGAGTGCGGTGCTGGCGTTGATGTTGCCTCGTCCTCGCTCTGGAACGTCAAAGACAAGGTGTACGTTTACGAAAGAGAAGGGAAAAAACGTGACACGGGCGAACAGATAGAATTCATTCTCGACGCAATCAAGAAATACCGTTTAGCCTACGTCGAGGACCCGTTGCGTGAAGAGGATTTTGAAGGGTTCGCCGAGCTCAAGAAGAAGGTCAAAAACTGCCTGGTTTGCGGTGATGACCTGTTCGCAACAAACCATGAGAGGCTGAGCCGCGGTGTCCAAGCTGGGGCGGCAAACGCGGTCATAATCAAAGTTAATCAGGTTGGCACACTCACCGACGCTTGGGAAACCATCGAAGTTGCGAGAGGAAGCGGGTACGCGCCCGTGATGTCGCACCGTTCCGGAGACACGTGCGATTGGCACATAGCCCACCTGGCAGTAGCCTTCAAGTGTCCACTGATAAAAACGGGAATCGTAGAAGGAACCCGCATCGCAAAAATAAACGAGTTAATAAGGATCGAAGAGTTCTTGGGAGAAAGAGCCAAAATGGCTAGCGTTCAAACTATTCAAGGAGGATGAATGTTTGTCGGAAGACGAAGAAATCAAAGAAACTGACGAAGAAGAAGAAACTAAAGAGATAGAAATCAAAGAGAAACCCGAAGAGGAAGCCACAGCCGCCACTGTAGTGGAAGAGCTTCTGCTACCGCGAGACACGCTGTTGTCGGCTGGAATACACATCGGAACACGGATGAAAACGGGCGACATGGAACAGTTCATATACCGCGTCAGACCAGACGGACTGTTCGTACTGGACGTCAAGAAGACGGACGACCGAATAAGAGTAGCCGCCAAATTCCTTGCAAGGTTCGAACCCTCAAAAATCGCCGCCGCCGCAGCCCGACTCTACGCACAAGAACCAGTTAAGAAATTCTGCGAAGTAACCAGAACGATGCCGGTGATTGGACGGTTCATTCCGGGACTGTTGTCCAACCCGTTGTATCCTCACCGCATCGAACCAGAAGTGCTCATCGTCTCAGACCCTCGGGCTGATCTTCAAGCCGTCAGAGAAGCATCTTCAGTCGGCATACCCGTGGTGGCATTGTGCAGCACAGACAACGAATTCTCCGACGTTGATGTAGTTATTCCAACGAACAACAAAGGAAGAAGAGCCTTGGCAGTTATCTATTGGCTACTGGCGAGGCAGATACTGCGGGAAAGAGGAGAACTGCCCCCCGACAAGGACTTGCCAGCAACCATCGAGGACTTCGAGGCTAAAATCACGAGGGAAGAGGAGGAAACCTGAAAGAATGGCGAGAATCCGGCATCCAACGCAAGCCGGAGCCTTCTACGAAGGAAACCCCGAATCTCTCAAAGAACAAATAGAAGCGTGCTTTCAGCACAAGTTTGGACCAGGAAAAACTCCAGAAGTCCCTAAAACCGGCGCCAGACGAATAGTTGGTTTAGTCTGTCCGCACGCGGGCTACATGTTTTCAGGTCCAGTCGCAGCCAACGCCTATTACGCATTGTCTGCAGATGGGAAGCCAGACACCGTGGTCATTTTCGGTCCGAACCATACCGGTTATGGCAGCGCCTTGGCAACCGCTAATGAGGGGTTCTGGCGTACCCCGTTGGGCGACGTTGAAGTAGATGGCGAAACTGCCAACCAGATAGCGCACGAATCGGGCATCGTCGACGTTGACGATTCTGCCCATCAGTTTGAGCATTCAATCGAGGTTCAGCTTCCGTTTCTGCAGTACCTGTATGGTTCACGATTCAAGTTCGTGCCCGTTTGTTTTCTTATGCAGGATTTGTCTTCATCGAAAGAGGTCGGACAAGCCGTGGCGAAGGTTCTTGCCAAAAAGAACGCGGTTGTTATCGCCTCTTCTGATATGACTCATTATGAGCCGCAAGAACGTGCTTCTAAAGGTGACAGGTTGGCTCTTGAGGCTGTTGAGGCGATGGATGAAGACAAGTTCTATTCAACCATCGAAACACACGGCATCAGCGCGTGCGGGTACGGTCCGATAACGGCGTTGATCACAGCCTCGAAATTGCTGGGGGCGAAAGAGGCAAAATTATTATGCTATAAGACCAGTGGAGATATAACTGGCGACTACTCACGCGTCGTTGGGTACGCCGCCGTATCTTTCACGAAATAGTGGTGAAGAATGGGGGTCGTGGCTTCAGCTCCCGCGAAAGTCATACTTTTCGGAGAACACTTCGTCGTCTACGGCGAACCGGCCATAGTCTTAGCCATAGACAAGAGAGCCTATGCAGAGGCGAAATTCCAGGACAAGAAACGTCTAAGCCTGCGCTCCTTGAACCTGAACCTTGCAGGACACTTTGAAGATGGGTCCTTCACTATCGAACAGGGCGACGCAAAAGAAGCAAGAGCGAAATTTGAACCCATCAAATCTGCCGTCGACAAGGTTCTGGAAAAACACGGCGAAGGCGTCGGACTAGACATTCAGATTAACTCGATGGTTCCCGTGGCGGCGGGTTTAGGGTCTTCAGCCGCTGTTGCAGCAGCAACGACAGCCGCGGTGGCAGCACTCCTGAACGTGACAATGTCGAAAGAAGACATCTTCCGAATCACCTATGAATCCGAAAAGGTCGTTCACGGCACGCCTTCTGGGATTGACCCAGCCATCTCGACGTTCGGCGGGACGCTGCTGTTCCAGATGGACACTGGCTTCAAGCCCATAGAAGTTAAAACAGAGATTCCCTTGGTTATCGGAGACACGGGGGTCGAAAGGTCTACGCGCACTCAGGTTGAGAAGGTGCGGGGACTGAAGGAACGGTATCCTCAGGTCGTGGAACCTATCATGTCGGCAGCGCGGGAAGTTGTCTTGAGGGCTATGGATGCTCTCAAGGAAAATGACTTGAAAACTCTCGGCGAGCTGATGAACATTAATCACGCGCTGCTTTATGGAGTGGGGGTCTCAGACGAGTCTCTAGAATGGCTAGTTAACGCTGCACGCAAGTCCGGGGCGCTAGGAGCCAAATTGACAGGTGCTGGTGGGGGCGGATGCATGGTGGCGCTAGCCAAGAACGACAACCTTCAGCAGGTCATGGAAGCCATTCAGAGAACGGGCGGAAGCCCATTCGTGGCTAGAAAAACCGACGAGGGCGTTAGGGTTGAGCGAGCCTAGACCAACGGTTTTGAAGATCGGCGGTTCAATCATCACCGACAAAACAGGAGAACTCGCAGCGCGAACAAAGGCAATGAACCGCTTGACTGAAGAGATTCAGAGAGCGAAGGTTCAGAACTTAATCGTGATTCACGGCGGCGGAAGCTTCGGACACCCCGTTGCCCAAAAATACCGGATTAAAGAGGGGTTCAAGGAAGAGAGTCAGAAAATCGGTTTTGCAGAGACGCATCACGTTATGACGGTTCTTAACGGCTTGTTGATGGACGAGCTGGTGCAGCGCGGTATGCCAGCGGTGAGCATCACGCCGTCATCGTGCATAATCACTAAGAACGGTCGAATTCAAGATTTTGAGGGCAGCACGTTGGAAGCATTGCTCAAGATGGGCTTTTTGCCAATCACGTACGGCGACGCGGTCTTGGACAGAGAACTGGGCTTCACCATACTTTCCGGTGACCAACTTGTCTCTTGTATTGCCGTTGGGCTGAACGCGCAACGAATCATAATAGGCGTCGACGTGGATGGATTGTACGACGACGACCCGAAAGTCAACAAAACCGCGAAGATGCTCCCACATCTAACGCTAGAGGAACTGAAAACGCTTCAGAACAAACTCGGCGAACCATCGGTTAAAGACGTTACGGGCGGCATGTTCGGCAAGATAACCGAGCTCATGCCAGCCATAGAAAAGGGAATCCCGGTAAAAATCGTGAACGGGACAAAACCAGATTTTGTCTACAAGGCTTTAAGAGGCGAGAAGGTGGAAGGCACCTTAATAGAGAAGGAATAGCTTTGGCTGCCGAAACCAGAAAACGCAAGGAAGACCACATCAGAATCAGCCTAACCCGCAACGTACAAGCCAGAACAGTCACAACGGGCTTCGAAGACATCCACCTCATCCACAGAGCCCTGCCCGAAATCGACAGACAAAAAATCGACCTATCCACGACGGTCTTCAACCACAAGTTTGCAGCACCCATAATCGCGGGCGCCATAACCGGCGGAACCCCAAAAGCGGCGAGAATCAACGCCACGATAGCCGAAGCAGTTGAAGAACTGGGGTTGGGGATGGGTGTTGGAAGCCAGAGAGCAACAATAGAGAACAGGAAACTAGAAGAAACCTTCGCAGTGGTTCGGAAGAAAGCTCCGACAGCCTTTCTGATCGCGAACATCGGCGGAGTGCAGCTTGTCCACGGCTACGGACTGAAAGAAGTGAAAAAGGCTGTGAAAATGATTGAAGCAGACGCCTTGGCAATCCATCTGAACGCTCTGCAAGAAGCTGTTCAGCCGGAAGGTCAGACAAGCTTCAAGGGAGTTCTGGCAAAAATATGCGAAGTTGCGAAGCAACTAGATAAACCCGTGATCGTCAAGGAAACGGGCGCGGGCATAGCTTGCGAAGAAGCTCAGAGACTCGAGGCTTTGGGAGTTGCTGGCATCGACGTGAGCGGAGTAGGAGGTACGAGCTTCGCTGCGGTCGAATATTATCGCGCGAGAAAACGTGAAAACAGTTTCCAACGTCGATTAGGGGACGTCTTCTGGGACTGGGGCATTCCAACAGCCACAAGCATAATAGAAGTAGCTCAAACCGTGAGCATTCCAATAATCGCTTCAGGAGGCATTCGCAACGGGGTCGAGGTCACTAAAGCTTTGGCTCTGGGAGCAAGCCTTGCGAGTCTCTCTCAACCGGTCCTCGAAGTGGCGGCTAAAGACGTGAAACAAACTAGTGGTGCCCTTTCGCTTTTGATGGAAGAATTGAGGAACACTATGTTTCTCACAGGAGCGCAATCAATTAGAGCCCTGCAGAAGAAGCCGCTTGTAGTAACTGGCAAAACAGCAGAATGGCTTAAGGCTCGAGGGTTCAAAACTGAAAGCTACGCCCGGAGAGGGAGCGACTAACCCTTGGACGTAGAGGCGCTGCTTGAAGAGAAAGCTCCTTTAATCAACAAAGCCATCGAGAAGTATATTCCACGGGTTTTCTCGGAAACAGCAACCGTCTTCAAGGTGAGCCCGCCACGTCACGCGTACAACCTTGAGGCATTGAACAAAGCAGTAGCGGAACCCGTTTGGGAGTTCCTCGACAGAGGCGGAAAAAGATGGCGCCCAACCCTTTTCTTGCTGATCTGCGAAGCTTTGGGCAGGAAAGCTGAAGATTTCGTTGATTTCGCCATCATTCCCGAGGTAATTCACAACGGAACGTTGATGGTAGACGACATTGAGGATGGCTCCAAACTGCGAAGGGGAAAACCATGCACGTACAGGATTTTCGGGTTAGACATAGCGATAAACGCAGGAAACGCCATGTACTATCTGCCGCTTCTGCCACTGATTGAAAACAGAGAGAGAATTCCCGCGGAAAAATTGAGGAGAATATATGAGATTTACGTGGAGGAGATGATTAGCCTCAGCCTCGGACAAGCCATGGACATAGCGTGGCACAGGAGCCTAGCCGACGCCGACAAGATTGACGAGAAGGGCTACCTTCAGATGTGTGTCTACAAAACCGGGACGCTGGCAAGAATGTCCGCGAAAATGGCCTCTGTCTTGGTGGGCGCAAACGAAGAGCTAGTCGAAAAACTGGGAGCTTTCGCTGAAAACGTTGGAGTAGCCTTCCAGATGCAAGACGATGTCCTGGACTTAACAGGCAGAGAGTTCGCGGAAAAGAAGGGCGGGCGCGGGCAGGACATAACTGAAGGAAAACGGTCTCTCATGGTCATTCACACACTCAATACCGTGAACTCCGAGAGTAAGAAAAGACTCATTGAAATCCTCAACATGCACACTTCAAACAGGAAACTCATCGACGAAGCCATCAAAATCATGCAAAGGCACAGCGCCATAGACTACGTGACGAACTACGCAAGAAAAATCGTTAAAGACAGCTGGAAAGAGGCTGAAACGCTCATACCTGCATCGGAAGCGAAGGAAAAGCTGAACGCCTTTGCAAAATTCTTAATTGAAAGGAAAATCTAATTCCGTACGAGTGTAGAAATCGTTGCCGCCAGAAGAAAACGCAGAAATCAAGGAGTTAATTCGAAAAATCGCGCTTTTGAACGCTGTTAAGCATGATGGCAAGGCACAGCCTGGTCCGGTTATCGGAAAGATTCTGGGTGAGAAAGCAGAATTCAGAACCAGAGTCAAGGAGTTGTCCTCTCTCGTTAACGGCGTAATTCGGGAAGTCAACAAGCTCACTCCGGACGAGCAGAAGAACATCGTCATGGAGAAATGGCCTGAAGCCCTCGTGAAGGAGAAGGTTGAAGAGGAAAAGCATCTTCCAGTTTTGCCCAACGCTGATAAGTATGGGCAGGTAGTTACGAGGTTTTCTCCGAATCCCGACTGCGTCTTGCACATGGGCTCGGCAAGAGCCATAGTCTTGTGCTACGAGTATGCGCACATGTACAAGGGCAAGTTTATCCTGCGCTTCGAGGACACTGACCCCAAACTGAAACGGCCCGTTCTGGAGTTTTACGACAGCATTAGGGAGGATTTGAGTTGGCTCCGATGCAAGCCGGACGAGGAGTACATCCAAAGTGACAGGATTCCCATTTACTACGAGTATGCCGAGCGATTGTTGAAGGACGGCAAAGCTTTTGTATGCACTTGCCAGCCGGAGCGATTTCGACAGAAGATACTAGAAAGCACACCGTGCACGTGCCGTGAGCTACCCTCGGAAGAGCACTTGGCAAGGTGGCAAGACATGCTTGTTGGGCATTATGGAGAAGGCGAAGCCGTGGTGCGAATTAAGACAGATCTGAACCACCCAAACCCTGCAGTTCGGGACTGGCCTGCACTCCGAATCATAGACACCGAAAAGTATCCACATCCGCGAGTCGGAAGCAAATATCGCGTTTGGCCCCTGTACAATTTTGCCGCGGGAATAGACGACCACCTCATGGGCGTAACCCACATCATCAGGGGAAAAGAGCACCTCACGAACATGGTTCGCCAAGAATTCATGTACGAGTATTTGGGTTGGCACTATCCGGAGGCAATACACTACGGCAGACTCAAAATAACCGGGGCGTCCCTGAGTAAATCGAAAATCGTTCAGGGGGTAAAGGAAGACCTGTACAAGGGCTGGGACGATCCGCGGTTGGCAACTTTTCTGGCTTTAAGAAGGCGGGGCATCACGCCTGAAGCCATCAAGAAAATGATAGTTGACGTTGGCCCGAAGACCTCGGACGTTATCCTGAGCTGGGAGAACCTCTATGCCTACAACCGCAAAATCCTAGACCCCACCGCGAACAGGTACTTCTTCGTGCACACTCCGGTAGAGCTGAAGGTCCGGCAGATTCCAAGTGAATTGAGCGCAAAGCTCCGTTTACATCCCGAGCATCCTGAAAGAGGCTTCAGAGAATATCACGTGCAGCCCGAAGGAGACGACAAAGCTGCATCTTTTTGGGTTTCAAGAAAAGACATAGAAGCGTCGACAACAGGCAGTGTGACCCGCCTCATGGAACTTTTCAACGTACAAATCGAAAAAACAGACGCGTATTCCGCGGAAGCAACATTCGCCAGCGAGTCCTACGAACAGGCGAGAAACGCTAAAGCGCCGCTGATTCATTGGGTCCCCGTCGGTTGGGACATGCCCTGCGAGGTGATGATGCCAGACGCCTCGACTGCTGAGGGAATAGCCGAAAGTGCCTGTAAACAGTTAAAACCAGACAACATAATACAGTTTGAGAGGTTTGGCTTCGTCAGAATCGACAAAGTCAACGCGAAACTGGTGGCGTACTACACCCACAAATAGTCTGGAGAAAAGAAGATGCGGAAACTAGATAAAATAGTCGTTTGGCCAGCATACTTCGACGCGGCGAGAACCAGAAAAAACGGAAGGAGAATCCCGAAAAACTTCGCCGTTCCATATCCCAAAATAACCGAAATCGAGGAAGCTGTTAAGAAGATTGGTCTGGAACACGAAGTGAAAGCAGAAGTAGGCTATCCTAGAGCGCCGCTCTCGAAAACTGGCATGCTTCTCGTCAAGAAAACTGAGGCAAAAGAGCGAACAATCCTCAGAATTGCCAAACAGCTTTCGAAGATTCGAAGCGAAACACCGACAAAATAACGCAACTAGCTCTTTTCTTCTTCGCCGACTAAGAGAGCGTTTATGATTCCGTCCTGTCCAGGACGCGAAGTGACACGTGCCAACCCCAAGGAAGTTTCTATCACTGCGCCTTTTGTTATTACCCCTCTGCGGTCGTAGTCAATGTTGGTTGGGTTCTTGACGACACGTGTGATTTCGGCTTTTTGGGTTTTTCCGCTTTTAGGGTCGGTAATGTTAGCGTACTTGTCGATTAGAATCTTAATTTTGACGTTTGCACCTCGTCCTCTGGCAGTCTTCCGCTTCGGCTCGCCCATAATCGTTTCCACGGGGAACGAGCCTTGTTCAAACTTCCTCTTCACCCTGTACGACCTCCTCCTCCCTCCAGAAGGCTTTCTCTTGCGCAGACTGCCATGCCACACCGACAAGCTTCCACATGCTCCCTAGTTTTCGAAGTTCGAGTGCTCACTATCATCGCTGTTTCGAATATAAATCTATCCATCTTGGGATTCTGGATTCTCTTCTTTTCCAGCATCTTCAAAAACGTGCTTCAGCTCTTTTTTCATGGTTGCCGTGTCCGAGCTTAAACCGAAGTAATCTGCAAAATAGTCCGTTGTCTTGAGCATTGTCGAGCGACCGCTTCTTTCGCTGGCGACCAAATCCATCTCCTTCAGCAGTCTGATGTGCCCGTAGGCGTGGTGTCCACGCACTTCAACGACCCTTTTTTGGGATATTGGCTGCCGATAGGCTATGTAGGAGAGGGTTTTCAGTGGACCCATGGACAACAGCGGTCTGTTGACAAACCTCCTCACTTGCGGTGAAAACTCGGGTTTCAGCTGAAGAACATACCGTTCATCTTTCAACTCCAAAATCTCGAGGGCTGTGTTTCTACTCGAATACTCATGCATGAGAATACTTGCCAGTTTCTTAACCTTGTTCTTGGAGCGAGTTTTCAGCACCGAACACAACTCGTTCAGGTCGAGGGGGTGACCCGCCACGTATAAGGAGGCTTCCATCAAAGCTAGTTCGTGATGAACTTTTTCAACGCTCTGTTTCTCCCGAGAGTCAGCGTTAACGTTGAAAGACTGTTTTCCAGCCCTTTCCAAGACTAAGCTCCTCAATGCGGAAGTATAGTTGGAAACACATTTAAGAATTGGGTCACCTTTTGACAATTGAAAACGAGTGACAACAGCTCATGCTTCTTACCCCTGAATGATCGTTTTCAGTCGAGAAAAGCCGCCGCGTACTCGACGATTTCCACCTTTGTGTGTTGTGGCGCTTGAGTTCTATATGTTAAGATTTCCGCGGTCCCAGAAGGCTTATATACCAAATATGTGATAAAAACGATAAAAATCAAATGAGGAATATGCTTTGGCTGCACCCCCCTTTGATTGGCTTGACAGCATGATGTGGAGCATCGCTGCCAGTGGACTAATAGTAGCAATAGCAGCCCTAAGACTTCGCTACAACGCTACCACCGACACCATCGAAGAAGAAAACAAAAGCCTAGCGGCAGGCTTGGGACTCGCTTTAACCGCGACTGGATTCTACCTCTTCCTGGCGGGCATTACCATCAGCTTCAAGTGGGCCTTCTCAAGCTCATACGCGAACATACTGTTCGGAGGCGCTGGTGCGCTAGGCGGCCTTGTACTGATTTCAGCCGGCTTAGCCATAACCTTCAGGAAAGGCTTACAGGGAACATCGTATTTCGCCTTGATCACCGCTATCTACTTGCTGGTCGACGCCGTCGCAATCGTTCAGTACAATCGGACAAGTAACCCATGGCAGACTGCCATATTGTATGGGGCTCCAGCGGTTGCCATGATCCTTGCTGTTCCAGCTACTCATGTCAAGAACAGAGCCGCCAGATGGGTCTTCGCCGTTTTCGCCATCCTGTATGCAATCGGTTGGATATACTTAGCCGCCAACACCACGATGTCACACCTATCCTAAGTCTGGCCTCTAGCCTTCCTAAACCAATCGTTTGTTAGGGAGGACACCCACGTTTTTATTTCACAATTCTCTCGTTCTTCGAATGGTAAGATGAAAACAGCGGTCTATGAGAACGCCACGGCTACGACAAGGTAAAAAGATAATTGTCACGCGAAATTGGCGCGCTTACGCTTGACGATTCCGTGCTTCTGGGCATTCACCACAATCCTCATAATCAGCTGAACAGCCTCTTCTTTTTCGGTGTCGATGTCGAAGAATGATGCAGATTTTTCGTTGAGAACAGCATTCCGTAAAATACCAGGCCCGACTATTGCGACTATAGGCTCAGTTAACTCGTGGAAACTGTCTTCCACATCTTCCTTGCTCTTAGCTAAGACTACTTTGAAGACATCACGTCTTTTTGCGATTAACGACCGAAACCCCTCAATGATGATAACGTCCAGCTTCTCGTTCCCAATTAAGTTCAGTATCTCTTCTACATTCTGATATGGAGACGTCTGCTTCTTCAATATCACAACTTGTTTGGCTGCAGCGCCCACGACGATTTTGGCACCAGCTTGGGCGTGTCTCCATGTGTCTTTTCCCTTAACGTCGATGGAGAAGTCGCCGTCCCGTATGTGCTTGATCGTTCCTACCGCTAGCCCCTTCGACGAAAGTTGAAAAACCACCTTTTCGATCAAGGTCGTCTTCCCAGACTTGGAAGGCCCTATAAATGCGATGATAGGAATCATAAAGTTTCACGGCGGTAAGGATAGGCTGACCGTGTTTTATAAAAGCTTCGAGAACGAGACTACCAGAACAACCGCACAAGATAGTCCAACAAGTAGCCACCTACGATTAAGGCACCGAAGAGCATGTGAATCTTGATCGTGGATAGATTCGCAACTATCATGGAGCGGGGTTCTTCATAGTGTTTCCTTGCGACGCTGATGCCTTTAACCGCCAACGGTAGAGTAGCCAACACCAACAGCGAGCCGCGAGGCATCTGATTCAAAACAACCATGATCAGCGTCCACAAGTAAGCTGCGCCCACGATAAACGCGTACAAGTCCGCTGCACGTTTCCTCCCGACCCTGACCACGAGGGTGTTCTTGCCGACTGATTTGTCCGCAGCGTAGTCCGGAATTTCGTTAATCCACAGCACGGCAGCTATGAGCAAACCCACGGGCACCGAAGCGATCAAAGGAGACAGAGCAAGATTGCGCGTTTGAACGTAGTAGCTACCCAGCACCATCAACGACCCGAAATTCAACCCAACCACCAGCTCGCCGACGCCTCGAGTTGCCAATTGAGTTACGTAAAAATACCCGGAGACGACACCGATTAAGCCCAACAGCAAAATCTCCCATCCAACCAGAACTGATAGGGCTGCCCCAACCAGACCGGCTATCCCGAAGAAGGAAAGAGCCCCAATGTACGCCGCTTGAGGCTTCACCAGACCATCTACCAGAACGCGGCTCCCGCCACTAATGGGCGACAGCCCCTCAGCATTGATTGTGTCACACCCGCTTTTGTAGTCGAAATAGTCGTTGATTATGTTCGTTCCCAGATGAAGACATATGCCACCTATCAGAGTCAGGACAAAAAATGCCAAATTGAAGATGCCGTAGGAGACCCACGCTATTGTCGTTCCTAAAGCGACTGGAACTATCGATGCCGTCAAGAATGGGACTCTGGCGAGTCGAACCCAGACCATCAGAGACGTTGACCGTTGTTCCTTGTTAGCAGAGTCCATTGTGATTAAGCCTCGGACCCCACGATATAATTAGAAAGTTGAATGAGATTTTCCTTGTAGATGGAGTCTTTCACGCCCTCCAGGCTTGCCAAGGCTTTCCTTGAATATTCATCAAGCCATTTCTTGCAGTAGGCGAAACTTCCGAACTCTTCTATCCTTATCGAGATTTCTTTCGCGATGGATGCTGATATGTTTCTGTTGCCGAAATTTCCCTCCAGCAACGTTCTGGCATGATTGTCTCCGTGCTTGTACAGGTGCAGAAACGGTAGCGTTACGTTTCCGTTCTTAAGGTCTTGAGAAATTCGGTCCGTGCCGAGAAGATCTTCTAAATCGTCTTTAATCTGGTAAATCATTCCAAAGGATTCGCCAAACCTGGTAAGAGCATCAACTTCTGAGATCTCGCCTCCCGCTGCTAATGCTCCACAGCAAGCGGCGCTTCTAAAGAGGGAGGCAGACTTCTTTTCTATCTTGTTAAAGTAGTTTTCTTCGGTTGCGTCTTCTAGGGTTAGGCTGGCGTCGATGTACTCGCCTTCGCACAGTTCTAACCCGACTTTGGACAGAATTTTCATTATTTTCGGTCCATAATCGGTCGCCAAGTTGACGGATAGGGCAATGAGAGCGTCTCCGACGACTATCGCGCTGTCGGTCGACCATCTTGAATATAGAGCCTGAGTCCCCCGTCGTAAAGTGTCATGGTCTATGATGTCATCATGGACGAGCGTCGCCGTGTGCAATAGCTCAAACGATAATGAAAGCTTCATAACAATCTGTGGGTTTCCGCCCACGCTTTGAGCACTAAGCATGACCACGATGGGTCTCAGTCTCTTTCCGCCAGACAGCAGCGCATATTCGAGCAACGGACGAATTTCATCGTGAGACACTTCGAGAAGGAGACTTTGAAGCGCGGATTCAACTGCGTTTCTTGCGTTCGACATGTAAAGTTGCAGGTCTTCGGTCGGGCGAGTTACGAGAGTGCTTCTGGTTCTCATGTGTGAACAGTTTTCCTTTCCGATTGTGACACAAGAAATTGCATGTTGACAGATATATCCTTTTTTCTTTATGGGTTTCAAATGATAACAATCATGAATTATATAAATAAAGCATAAATAACACGTGCTACAAGTTTCGCATGTGTGAGATTCCATTGAGCGAAACTGCTTTGTACCGAGCTTTGGCCAGCCCGTCTAGAATGCAGATACTGAGACTGCTTTACCGCAAGCCCTTAAGCGTGGAGGAGATAGCAAAAGAGCTGGAGCTTCAGGCGATCACAATCCGCCACCACTTGCAGGCACTTGTTGAAGCGGGAATCATTGAATGCCACGAAGAACGGTCGGGATTGGCCGGCAGACCTAGAGCATACTACAGTATTGCAAAGACTTATTCGGCGACGAGTTTTCCGAAGAGACAGTATCAAGTTCTGTCAGAATCCCTTATGGAGGGAATGATGAGTGAGTTGGGAACGGAGAAGACCAGGGTGTTTCTCAGAAATCTCGGGATGCGTATGGGAGAAGATGCCGTAAGAAAGCTTGAATCCGAATACAACATAAAATCTTGGTCACCGAGGAACTACGAAAAATACGTCGTCAGAGAATACTTCGAAAAGGAAGGCGCAGAACCGGAAGTCATGGAAACGAGCGCGAACGGCGTGATGTACCGACTCCACAACTGTCTTTTCCGCGAACTGTCCGTCAAAATGCCCGATTTAATGTGCGACGTCCTACACGACAGTTTTCATCAAGGAGTTGCCAAGGCTATAGGAAAGAACCTAAAGATAAGCCGGTCCACATGCATGGGACACGGCGACCCCTACTGCGAACAAGTCTGCGTCTGGAAGTCATGAGCAAGCATGGCTTATGGTTTTCAGTTTCTTCAAAACGCTGGCTGGCGACACGATATTTCTTTGCAGTCCTAGGTCTTTCAGCTGAATGCCAAAGGCTAAACCGATCAGTTGCGTAATGTAAAGCACGGGAATTCCGATTTTCACGTCGAAGTGGGACTCTATTTGCTTTTGTTTGGCGTCGAGGTTGAAGTGACACATCGGACAAGGCGTAACTATACAGTCGGCTCCTAGACTCTTGGCGCTTAGCAACAAGTCTTTAGTCATGTTCAGCATGACTGTCTCATCCGTCAGGACCAGAGATGCACCGCAACATCTCGTTTTATCACCATAATTGACGCTTGCCGCGCCCAAGGCATCGACAATCTTGTCTATCGACTTCGGATGCTCCGGATCGTCGAAACTTCTGACCTGTGGGGGTCTTACCAGCAAGCACCCGTAGTATGGGGCTACTTTCAAACCCTTCAGCGAAAGCTTGACGTTTCGAGCAATCTTCTCGGTGCCCACATCGTTGATCAGAACGTCCAAGTAGTGTCTGATGTTAGCGTCTCCGGCAAATTTCAGTCCGGCATCGTTGATTATTCTGTCCACGGTTCCCTTAAGAGCGGAATCTTCGCGCATCATCTTGTTCGCCCTCGAGAGAGTGAAGAAACAGGCACTGCAGAGAGTCACAATGTCCATTTTCATGGTTTCAGCTATTGAGAAGTTTCTGGCGGAAAGCGCAAGTGACAGCTTTGGATTGTAGGCATGTACAGCATCGATGGAACCGCAGCAGTTCCAATCGGGAATTTCGACAAACTCTACTCCAAGCACGCGGTTGACCGCGTCGGCTGACATTTCATACTCTTTTGCCGACGCTTCCACTGAGCATCCGGGAAAGTACGCGTACCTCACTTCTTCTCCTCCTTTTCCATGGCTCCCTTGAAAATGGCTTCAACATCACGTTTTCGTTCTATTCTTGAGGGAGAAAGTTTCACCTTGCCTTTCCTCCACATCCTTAAGCCCAAACGTGCAGTGTTGAACAACTGGCCTAGGTCTGACTTGTCCATCAGTCGAACCTGCAATTCAGGCTCGTGCATCCTGCCGTATTTCCCGACGATCTCGGTGAATGCTTTGTGAAATTTCGGTTTTGTCGGGATTTTGGCGGGTATGTTGTTTTGAATTGCCATGTTCTTCAGTTGAGACATCAGTGCAGGAATATCGATTCCTTGAGGACATCGCGAAGTGCAAGTGTAACAGGAAGCGCATATCCAGATAGTTGAGCTCGACAGAACGTCCTCCTTCAATCCAAGATGGACCATTTTAATAATCTGCATCGGACTGTAATCCATGGCAAACCGCGCGTGACACGAACCAGCACAGACACCACATTGGATGCAATCTAGCATTTTCTTGCCAGCAACGGTTTTCTTTGTCTCCTCCAGGAAAACGGGGTCCGATGCCCGATCTGTGATGTAGTTGTTGCCTTTGCGTTCCATGTTAATCCTCTCCAAGCGCCTGCCGGATTTTCTCGCGTTTCCCCTCAGGGAGTCGCCCGAGCTTCGTCACTCTTTGGGTGAAGGTTTCGAAAAGACCCACTACCTTGTCGTATTGAGGTAGAGTTGTCGTTATCGAAGTCAGCCTAAGGGATTCAATCCCGTAGGTGCTTACGTCTTTTTTCAGTTGGTTAACGTAGTTTCTCAGCATGTCCTCGGCGAACGGGCTATCATCCCCCTCTATAAACACTAGTCCGTCAGCGCCAGCCGCAAACGCCTGCAACACGTGTTTCAGCCCTACCCGCGCCGCGCTAGGAACACCTATCACGTTGACGTTGGGCGTGTAGTTCACCCTATTCTGTCCCGCCAAATCCGCCGAGCCATACGCCGTAGTCTTTTCCAAGAACGCCAGAACTCTGGGTTGTTGACCATTTTCTTGAATCGATGCCTTGATTTGAGCGGTCAATTGGCTGTTCGTGCAGTGTTTCAGGTCGATAGCCTCAGTCGGACAGCGTGGCACACAAATGCCGCACCCCATGCACGAGATCGAGTTGATCACGGCGCATTTTCCCGTGGCTGATATTGCTTTTACAGGACAAACCTGAACACAAAGACCACAAGCGTTACATTTCTCTGAAATTACCTGCACTTTTTCAGGCGAAACGGCGATTTCGCCCTTGCCCAAGAACGTGGCGACTTTGGAGGCAGTGGCCATCGATTCGATCGTGGTTTCTCTGATGTCTTTGGGTCCGAGGGAACATCCTGCCAAGTAGATTCCTTCCATTTTCGTATCTACTGGTCTCAGCTTGTGGTGCCTTTCCAAGAAGAAACCGTCCGCGCCAACGTCAATGGAAAGCATCTTGCCGAGCTCGTGCGCGCCGTAGTTAGGAAGAAGCGCGGGGCTAAGGACCACGAGGTCGAATTTTTCCTCGATTTGCCTGCCGAGAACAGTGTCTTCGGCTCTGACGACGAGGCTGTTTCCTTCCGGAACGACTTCGGCAGCGCGGCCCCTGATGAATCTCACTCCGCTTTCTCTCGCGTGTTGGTAGAATTCTTCGTAGCCTTTTCCATGAGCTCTTATGTCAGTGTAGAATACCCAGGGTTCCGCTTCGGGGTTTGTCTTCAGCAGCAGAAGGGTATGTTTGATGGCGTTCATGCAGCCTATCTTGCAGCAGTATGTTATTCCCCTGTCCATTCGACTGCCCACACAGAGAATAAAGGCGACTTTCTTGGGCATCTTGCCGTTCGAGGGCCTGTGTAATCCTTGGAGCATGAGACGTTCAAACTGAAGGTTGGTTACGATGTCAGGGTGCAAGCCGTAACTGTAGGGACCGAACACATCGAATCCGTCGATCATTTCCTTCGAGCGTTCGGGGTCAAGCTGTTGGTAGCCGGTGCAGGTTATGATGGCGCCAACGTCCAGTTCGACGGTCTTCTCTTTCTGGTCAAACTCTATGGCTTTACCCTTGCAGAATCGCTCACAAACTCGGCAGATTCCCTTGCTAAAGTAAAGGCAGACATCTTTGTCTATGGCATACGCGTTAGGAACCGCCTGTTTAAAAGGCTGGTAGATTGCTTTTTCCACTTTCAGCCCCTCTTCGAACCTACTCGGTTTCTTAGCCGGACATACCCGCGCGCATTCGTTGCAGGATATGCATTTTTCCTGATTAACGAACCTCGGTCTAACCCTTATCTTAACTCGGTAATTGCCTGGCGACCCATCAATCCCGACGGGTTCAGCCATAGTGATTATGTCTATGTTCGGATGTTGAGACACGTAGACCATTTTCGGCGTCAAGATGCACTGGGAACAGTCAAGCGTCGGAAAGGTCTTGCTTAGCTGAGCCATGTGCCCGCCGATGCTGGGATTCCTTTCCACTAAATGCACCTTGTAGCCTTTGTCAGCCAACTCGATTGACGTGAGGATGCCCGCAATCCCGCCGCCTATGACAAGAACATCCCTGTTCAGGGGAAGACTTTGCGTTTCCAGAGGCTCAAGATGCCGAGCTCGCGCTACCAACCCGCTGATGAGCGCTATGGCCTTGTTTGTGGCAGATTCCTTCTCCGAATGAACCCAACTGCACTGTTCTCGGATGTTAGCCATGTCAAGCACGTAAGGGTTGAGCCCAGCCGATTTCACGGCTTCTCTAAAAGTCTCAAGGTGCATACGCGGGGAACACGAAGCCACTATAACTCGGTTGAGCTTGTATTCTTTTATTTGGTTTTTTATCATGTCTTGTCCAGGTTTGCTGCACATGTACTCGTACGTCTCGGCTATTTTCACATTTTCTAGTTTAGAAATCGCTTGTTTGACCTGCTGGACATCCACGGTGTCGCTGATGTTTCCGCCGCAGTGACAGACGTAAACGCCGATAGAAGGTTTTTGGACCATGACGGGTCATACCTTAATGTACGCTTTCTCTGCTCGTGTAGGATGGAGAAGGCAGTCTGGAGCTTATAAAGATTTCAATCTTATGATAGAATTCATAACATCAATCTAAACGCAGCCAAGGGGCGAAAAATCACTAGGCGATTTCGATGCGATCGCAGACGTGATACTCGAACCCTTTCTTCTGACATAGGCCGATGAGTTCAGACATTATCTTCATGTCGATTTCCTTTATCCCTTTCTCGTCTGGCCCTATTATCTCGACCCCTATGTTCGAGTCGGATACGCCGCAACACGCGTACACGCTTTTGTAGATCCTAAGATCATACTCCTTGGGAATGCCCCAGTCGTTAACTGACTTCTTCAACTCTTCGATAAGCCCATCTATGTTGCTGACCTTAACGAAATGGCATTCTCGAAAGCCGATTCTTGGCATCTTAAACATTCCTCGCACTATTTAATGACAGCGGGATATTTTAAATTTTCTCATAATTATGATGCTGAAGAGACTGTGGAAAAACTTATAGACACATGCCATCATTTTCGTTAGGTGAGGAGAACAATCGAGATGATAACAGTCTACATACTGGCGAAGTTGGAGGCAGGAAAAGAAGAGGAAGTCTTCAAAAACGTGAAAGCACTTCCGGAAGTTAAGAAGGCTGCCGCAACTCTGGGCACGTACGACATGGTCATCGAGACCTCGTTCGAAACCATGGAAGAGTTAGACGAGTTCATATTCATGAAACTGCGCAGAATAGCGGGAATAGTTGAAACCGTGAGTATGATAACGTCGAAGGTAATAGTGTAGAGTCTTCAAACTCGATTAATTTTGTCGGAATCGTAAGACGTCACGTTGATAGCTATGTAAATCTCCTCAGTTGTCTCATCCTGCCACAGGTTTACTTTTCCAGTCTGCACTAGAAACAGCAGAAGAATGAAAGTTCGTATGCTTTCAAGTCGCTCCTTTCCCTTCACCAAGGTCGAGAACTCCACTATTCCCGAGCCTTTCACCGTCTCAGAAAGAGATACGTAGAGCTTCTCCATCTGCATCTCGATTTCCATCAAGTAAAGGTCCAGTTGAGGCAGAATCTCCGACGGAGTAGGAAAAATAGGTTCGGGAACAGCCGGTTCAAAATGCCCCAGCTTTTCGCCCTTCAAAACATCGTCCAGAACCTCAAGCAAATGCTGGATGGTGGTCGACGTCAACTCGTGTCTCAAAGGCAAAAACAGAGGAGGAGGAAGATAGTCCTGCACGACTTTAGGCGGAAGAGGAGGCTCTTCAAGCGTCAAAAGTAGCTTCGACTTCATCAAGTAAACCAACGCTGAAGAGCCGAGAGCCACGCCAGACGCCCTAAAATCAACCTGCCCTGTTTTTTCCATCTCCTTGAGAAACGTCGTGAGCAGATAAGCGATGTTGATGTTCCAGGGCGTGAGTCTTTCGAGCTTGTGAAACTCGAACAGAATATTCCATGGAGGGCGCAAGTAGAAAGGTCTTCTGATAGAGGCGGAAGCCATCAGCTCGGCACTTCCAAGAACTTGGCTGAAATGACGTTTGAAACGCCGTTACGCTCATAGACGCCGTAGACTTTCTGCGCTTTGTTCACCATTTCGGGCTTCAAGGTAATTACTATGAACTGCGTGCTCACTGCTTCTTCGCGTAGAACATCGGCGAGTTTCGAGACGTGGAACGCGTCGAGGTGGGCGTCTATTTCGTCCAGCATGTAGAAAGTTGCAGGAGTGAAATCCTTGATGGCGAAGATGAAGGCTACTGCCGCGACTGAACGTTCTCCGCCGCTGCAGCCGCTCACAACTATCGACGGTTTGTTGGGAAACTGGACAAGCATGTCTATGCCCCCCGAGAAAGGTTCCTCAGGATTCTCAAGCTTCAAAGTTGCGGTGCCTCCGCCAGTGAGTTTCAAGAAGTATTTTTCGAGGTTGGAGTTTATTTTGCCGAACGCCTCAGTGAAAACATTGCGTTTTTTACGGTCAACCTCATCCATGAACTGCACGATGGCTTGTTTTTCCCTTTCAAGCTCGTTCAAACGTAAGCTGAGTTCCCGGTAGCGTGAAATCTGCTCTGCATAATGCGAAAGGGCGAGCTGGTTTACGGCGCCTATTCTTTCGAGTTCGAACTGCATCATCTTCATGGATGTCTCTGCGGCTTCAACCTGTTCGGGCGGCACTTCCAACGCTTGCTCGTAGCCCATCTGTCTGAGCTGGTTTCGGTACTGTTCAAGCTGTAAGAAGGAAGTTTGAATGTTCAGTTGAAGCTGGTTGAGCAGGCGGTCGGTTTCTTCATACTCAGAGTCGAGTTTGCGCAGTTCCTTGTCGATGTCGTCTATCTCGGCAGTGAACTTCTTCGATCCCTCCCTCGCCGACAGGACACTCTTCGAAAGCTCAACGCGACTCTTCTCCAGCCCCGCCAGTTCATGTTTCAGCGATTCCCTCTCGCGAACCGCATCGTCAACATCCTTCTCGACTTTCTTCAGCTGCTGCTCAACTTTCGACAGCTGTATTTTCGAGTTCTGATACCCGACCCTCAGAACGTTGTCGAACTGCGACTGGAGAGTCGACATTTCCGTCTGGGTGGAGCCCAGTTTCTGCCTCAGAGTGATGATTTCCTCGGCGAGTCTTTCCCTCTGAAGCTCCATTTCTTGCATTTGAGAAGGGTCGGTTTTCCGTCTCAGGGTCGTTAGCTCGTTCTGGAGTTTTCGCATCTCCTTCTGGGTAGAGCTTCTCTCGGCTTTGTGTTTCCACATCTGGGTTTTTTCGGCATATACTTCCTTCTGCAGATGTCCAACGTAATGGTCCACCCGTTTGACGTTGGATTTTGTTCTTCTGGCACTCCTCTTAACTCTGGAAATTTCTCGGTCGAGAGTGATGATTGCCTCGGACAAATGAGCCATTTCAACGCGAGTTCTGTCAATTTCCTCCACAAAAGAGGTTATGTCGACGCCTCTGCGCGAAAGGTGTTGTTGAAGAGCACTGACGGCTTCGTCTAGGCTTTTGATAGCTGTCTCACTGGGGATAATCGTTGAAAAATCTATCGGCGCACGATAATAACCACTCTCAAAGGCGCCGCCAGCCTCATAAACATCCCCGTTGATAGTCACAGCCCGGTAGCCTTCACCAGACAACGCGAAAGCGGTCTTATCGTCCGCAACAATAAGCGTGTCGCCCAACACGAAATTGACAGCGGGTCCAAAATGCTTTTCATACCTGATGAACAGTGGGGCAGCGCCGTTGATGCCTTCTTTTTCGGGGGTTTTGAGGATTTTAGGGTTTAGCTCTCCTTGCAAGGGGATGATCTTTACTCTTCCGAGTTTCATCCGCCTCAGAGTTTCTGTGCACGTGAAGGCTGAATCAAAATCTTTCACGACGATGGCGTCAAGCCATCCTGTTGCCGCAGCTTCTATTGCCTGCTGGTAGGTCTTCTCCACTTTGATCAGGTTGCGCAGTCTGCCGTAGACGCCTGGAATCACGCCCAACTCGCCCAGTTCCTCGATGCTTCTGAGGGCTTTCTCTTCCGCTGCCACGGTTTCCGCAAGTTCTCTTTGTGTTACAAACTCGATGACGGCTTCTCGGGCTGAGTCCGCGATTTTTCCAGCCTCTTCAACTTCTTTCTCTACAGCTTCTTTCTGGGCGATTCTCCGTTCGAGCAAGTGCTCCCGAGTCTTCAGCTGAGTTTTCTGTTCTTTCTGGACCTTTTCAAGCTCACCGAGAGACTTTTCAAGCTCACTGAGAGTGGCGGCGAACCTTTCCTTCCGTTCATTCAGGTCTTTCAGCCTTCTCACGTGCACTCTGATGGTGGCGAGGTTCTTCACCTGTTCCGACCGTAAATACGTCAGCTTCTTGTAGTCAGCGTCAAGCTTCTGTTCAATCTCATGGATTCTTCGGCTGTTTTCTCCGACGTTCTCCCATAGATGCACCGTTTCAGCCGCAAGTGCATCGTGTTCAGTCTGTTTTTCGCTTATCTCGTTCGCGATTCCCTCATGCTCAGACCTAAGCTTTTTGATTCTTAGGCGGTTTTCGCGGATTTCGTTTCGAATCGACTGATACTGCTGGAGGTTGTTTTCTCGTATTCTCTTCAAGCCTTCGAGGCTTGTTTTGCCGGAGCTTATCTTCGTCGTCAGCTCTGTTTGCTTGGATTTCAGTTCGCCGATTTTGATTTGCACCCGCAGTACTTGTGACCCGCCTTCTTCGACGAGTTCGGAGCTCAGTTTTCGCCATTCGCCCTCGATTTCTCTTCTTTTTGACCTGCGCTCGTCGCGCAATTGCCTCAGCTTATCAACCATGCTCCTGACTTTGTCAGCCTGCGAAGAGACTTCTTTAGTCTTGTTCTGAAGCTGAGCCATGTCATGCGAGGCTTTCACCGCTTCGAATTTTCTTACTTCATCTCGGATGACGTTGTACCTTAACAGTTCGTTGCGTTCTCTTTCTAAGTCGTCTACTCTCTTCTGAACCTCATCGATTCTGCCCATGGCTGTGCGAATGGAAATGTCGGCTGCACGAAGTTTTTCTTCTGCCTCAGCCTTCTCCGCATCGTATTGGCCTATGCCCACCAAATCCTCGACGATCTTCCGCCTCTCCGGAGGGGCGATGTCCGTTAGCCGAGTTATCGTGCCCTGAAGGATTATGTTCTGGCTCGTTGAACTTAGCCCACCCATGGAGAGAACTTCTAAGCTCTGCGTTCGGGAGATTCTTCTTCCGTTGAGGCGGTAGACGCTCTGACCGTTACGGTAGACTTCTCTCGAGATTGTGACCGTGGTCGTGTCGACTGGCATGCGTCTATCCGTATTGTCAAACTGAATTATGACCTTGGCTACCTTCGCCCTCTCTAATCCAGCTTTCTCTGACCCGTGAAAAATCAGCTTAGCAGCATTCTCAGCGCGCAACCGTCTGGTACTCAACTCGCCCAGCGCGAACAACACCGCGTCGACGATGTTTGTTTTCCCGCTGCCGTTCGGTCCCGTGATTGCCGTGAAGCCGCTGTCCAGCGCTACTTTAACGACTTGCGGTCCAAACGACTTGAAGCCTTTAACTTCTATTTTCTTAATGTAGGGCATTCAGGTTGCGCCCTCACCTTCCCCTGGGGACAGAGATTCTTTACCGTGACAACTCTGATAGATGTTTCTATTAAAATGTTACATTCTCAAGCTTTAACGGTTATGTACTTCTTAACGCTACTTTTTTGTCTTGCCTTCGCGTTTTGTAGTCATCTTCTTGACAAAGGCTTTTATGTTCTCGTCGGTTCCGTAAACGAGCAAGTATCCGTCGTTTTGAAGAGTGTGCGAAAGGCTGGTCTGCTCAGCTAGTTTCTTCAGCTGGTCGATGGGCAGTTCGGTTGTAGGCTTGACACGAACCCACTTCTGTCCTCTGGGAAGCCCGGGAACAAACCTTGTCGCCTCTTCTTCCTCGTCAACGGCTTTGCAGCTGGCTACGTCGAGCCGTTTGAGCCATTCGTCTACGTATTCCGACCCGAATTTCTTCTGTCCCTCAGAAACGAGGTAAGCTTCCACCGCTCCAAGATACTCCTCGACCCTTTGCAGAGTCTCGCCGTAGCTTGTGCCAGCTTTCAGAATGTCAATCATCGTTCTTGCGGACTTCAGACTGCTCATGATGTCGGGAGGAACGGGCAGACCTTTCTTTCGGAGGTCGGCAATCATTTCTTCGAGAACTTTCCACTGCGACAGAAGCCCCATACCGCTGACTCACCATTTCCTTGAATCATCGTTCACACTATAAAGCGTTACCATGCATGGGGTTCTGTTAAGTCTTTTGACCTAAGTGCTTTGGCTTATGTCTTATTTGCGATGCCATGGCGTCTATAGCGGAGAGCATATAGCACAAAGCATAAATACTAAAGACTAACCTATTAGCTAACAAGAAGATGATAAGAAATGCCTAGAGTTGGAAAGTACGAGTGCCCATTCTTTGACTTAGATGCTTGTATCGATAAGTTGAAGGAACTTCATGGAAAAACTCAGAGCTATCAGATCAAAAGAAATCTTGCCGCTGATGCTCTGAACATGGCAGAGAAAGGCGGTGGATTTGCCTACTTAATTTCGTCGATGGAAAAATATGGATTGATACAGACAGGTGGTGGAGACCTAACGATCACTGATCTTGGAAAGATTATGATGTATGGCGAACCAAAGGAAGTGGAGCAAGCCAAGTCGAAAGCGGTTATCAATGTCGAATTGTTTGGAGAGATTGCTCAAAAGTATGGTAAAAATCCACAAACAGACCAAATTAAGTTGTTTCTAAGAGACAAAGCAAACATAGATGTTGCCAAAGCAGAAAAAATGGCAAAAAGCGTTGACAAAATATACAAAAAGGTGGCAAAATACATTACTTCTGCCGACAATCTCGCACCACCTCAACCAGAACCAACGCGGTTAGAGGTTCCGAGTTTAGGCAGGAGTGATACAATCACAATGGTGCAACCTGAATCTTCAGTGGTTGAGCTTCTCAAAATCCAATTCGGAGATGTATACATTCAAATCCCATCTGACGCAAAATCCCTTGATTCTATAAAACTCGCAAAAGACGCTCTAGAGTTTATGGAGAAGAAGCTCAAAGAAAAGAAAGAACAAAAGGCAACGTAAACTGTGAGAAAGGGTAGCGGTGAGAGCCACACACGCTATAATGTTGCGACACTCGTCCTAGGAGGCTAGGAATAAATGCATGTGCTTACCGTTACCCCTCAAGCCTACTTATTTTATTGTCACCCGTTCTTTTATACGTTTTTCCCATTCTTCCTGAGTTAATACGCCCTTTTCTTCGAGAATTTCAACAAGACTAGAGAGCATGGTATCCAACAAATCGACTTCTTCAGTCAGTTCTCTTTTAGCTTTTTTATTCCTTGACATTCTTTTCACCTTTGGTGAAGTATCCTTTTTCAGATAACCAATTCATAATGATTGTGCGAAGTGTGTCTGAGTATCCTTCGCCAAGTTTGCCTACAAGCTCTTTGCCTATGAGATCAGCTACTTCTTGAGGGAGCGCAACAAGGTATTTTCTCATTTCGCTATCACCTTCATCACTGGTTCTTTCGTTTGATTCTTCTGAGAAATGACATTGTTTAGTAGTTTCGCTTCGTGTTTTGTGGCCTGTTCTATCAGCGTCTTCCAGTTAATCCTTGCACTTGTAAAGCTGTTTCTTGTTGACAAAGCCTTTTTTGTCACGGATTCCGAACCGCAATACTTACAGAGCATATCTCTCACAGGTATACAATAGGACACCGAACTATGTATAGCTTGTGGTATATCCAACGGAGTATTACGAGCAACCTTCGCTTACCGCAAAGACGCAAAACATAAATCCATGTTGTAACTGTTATTATTATTGCGACTAGGAGGGTCGTCCGTGCGACTCGCTACAAGGAAAATCCCTTGTGCCTGGTCGTCCTTAACATTTTATATACAACACCTCTCATTATAGGTTTTATGTATCTTCTTTACCTTGATGAATCGGGAGACCCAAATGGATGGCAATATCAGAGAAACTACGTTCTTGCAGGGGTTGCGGTACACGAAGGTCAAATTTGGAAACTGAGCAACGAACTTGATAATATTCAAAGCAGATATTTTCCAGGAATTTCTCTTCCAATTGCTTTTCATGCCTCTGAAACAAGAAGAGGAAAAGGGCATTTTGACAACTTGAAACCTGAGATTCGAAATAATATACTGAAAGACGTTTGCAATGTTATCGGGTCTTGTGTCTTCCCGAACCTTGTAGCTTTCGCAGTTGTAGTTGATATAAGTGCCGTGGAGAGTTCACTACAAGTGCGACGGTTCACGCTCGAAGACATATGCGCTCGCTTTAACACCTTCCTGATTCGACAACATAAAGCGGAGCGACCAAATAAAGGGTTGCTGATAATTGATCGCAATCGAGAAGGTGAATATCGCTCTCTTATCGGAGATTTCAGGCGTGAGGGTATCAAAAGTGGCTATCTCGGTAATGTCGTGGACATACCTTATTTTGCGGGTTGTGGCGACACACGTATGCTTCAATTAGCTGATTCTCTCGCTAACGCTGTCTTTCAATATTATGAGAAGAAAAGAACGGAATTATTTGATATTGTAATGCCAAAGTTCGATAGAAGAGAAAGAAATCATCCTCCTGACGGTTTGAAACACGTTACTAAAGAACCCTGCGAATGTCCTGCTTGCTATTGGAGAGGCTAGGTCAAAAGACTTAACAGAACCCCATGCATAGCAACTCGCCTGGCGCGTCGACGCGGATATGAACCAGCAGTTCAATCTGTGTTTGAAGCTATTTATAGGGGGTATAACTTCAAAATCACAGCGCAAACACGCCCCCAACATCAGACATACCTTTGCCAATCTAACATTTTTGCGCATGTCTGTTTGTCGGACAAAACTTTTCCGCGTCGCGACAACACTACAAAGGGCTGTGTTCGTGGAAAGCATTTTTATCGTTCTGTACAGTCTTCATTTGTTTATGGAGCCGAAACCAGTTCTTGAGCCACAATCATTCGTCATAGACACAGAGCTCTCGCAGATTTACTACAACGACATCCTAAAGTTCATACACCAACACTACCTCCTCCCACACCCAGACGTTTTCACCGCCGTACGAAGAACAACAACCGACAACCTTCACACCCTATCCTTCACAGTCCTCGACCCACGACGAAACTGGACAGTGGACGTAGACATGAAAGCCGGAAAACCCGTACAGGTCGAAATGACGCCAAACGGACAAGTTCCAGAAGCCATCATGAACGAGATAAGAGAAGACTTAATCATCAACGTCCAATTCTTCGAAGACGCCATCCGCAAATCAACCCTCTACTTCACATGGGTAGAAGGAGAAAAAATCATCCCCGAAAAAGCACCGTCCAAAAGAGGAAAAGCATCAGAAAGAATGTTCACCAGCAGCATGCTCCTGCTCTACGCTCTCCTGTTCGCAGTCAACATCGTTCTATTCATAGCTTTCGGCATCTATGGTCTCCTAGCAATCATAATCCTGCAGTTTGCCATAGTCCTGTCATCTGACCAGATATACCTGAGACTCGGCAACTGGAGAATAACCCAACAAAACCCAAACGTCCACATACTCGAATACCACCTACCCACAGACGAACACAAACAATTCCAAGCCAAATTCGACAAACAAAAAATCATCCAGATGAAAACCGAAATCTACAACAAAACCCTCGCAATAGGCAAACCACCAACATGCGAACTCGGCAGACAAATATTCACCAAATACGGAATGCAATGCACCCCAGAACGCGAAACAGAAAAAGTCATCAACGTCTACAACATCGTCAAAACAGCCATACAAAAATTCAAACTCCCCATGCCAAAAATAGTAATCTCCAACACCAGCCTACCCAACGCCGCAGCAACCGGACCCAGCCCAAAAAGAGCAGTTGTCCTCATAACAACAGGCTTACTCGTCCAGCTCGAAGACGACGAAATACTGAGCGTCATCGGCCACGAACTTGGACACTTAAAAGGAAGAGACCCACTGATACTGTTCGGACTAACATCCGGAGAATTCATCCTCAGACTAACCGTGTTGCTCCCACTCTTCTTCTTCCAACCCTTCCTGTATCTCGCCGTAGTAATGACCCTCATCTACTTCATCGCCAAATTCTTCGAAGCCAGAGCGGATCTGCAGTCAGCCATCACCATAGGACAACCAAAAGTACTGGCAGAAGCCCTGCAGAAAATAGGGTTCCGCAGACTCCAGTACGAAAGAATGCCAGCTAACAAAATCTCAGGATGGATACGCTGGGACCCACATCCGCCGACATACTTCAGAATCGACAGGCTAGAGAAACTGTCAACACCCGTGGAAGTAAAACACCCGCTTATACAATCAATCAAAGACGTCTTCAGCGGGTTCAAATCAGCACTATAGTCTGACCAATCGACAACCCTGTCAAGCAGCACTCATCCCTTTCCAACCAGACAATCGATAATTCTTATCTGCAGACACCCATCACATACGTGAACAGCGAGGTGGTTGGATGATAAAGATAAAGAGAGTTTATGAACCGCCAACAAAAGAAGATGGCTTCAGAATACTTATAGACAGGTTATGGCCTAGAGGCATTTCGAAGGAAAAAGCCAGAGTTGACTTGTGGCTGAAGGAGATTGCGCCGAGCAACGAACTGCGCAGGTGGTCTTCTCACGACCCAGACAAGTGGGAAGCATTCAAGGAAAAATATGAACATGAGCTAAAAGACAAAGGCGAAATGCTTCGCAAAATCAAACAGATGGAAAACGAAAAGGGAATGGTCACGCTTCTTTACTCAGCGAAAGACGAAGCACACAACAATGCAGTCGCGTTGAGTGTTATTCTGAAAAAGACATAGAAACCTAAGCTTTCAGTGTTCCGGTTCTTCTGTAGACCCAAATCACGAGCGGCAAAACTATGGCTAAGTAAGACACGTGAACTATGAGCCTAGCCCACTCTGCGCTCACGGTGTAACCGAACATGACGGCCAATATGGAGCCGATCACACCTCTGTCATGAAATGGGCTCGTCTCAGGAATGCCTAAGGAGTAGGCGGGTTGAGCTAGCCAGCCAGCTTGAACCCCAGCCTTTTCGAAATATTCTAGAAATTCGTGTGTGCCGTAGCCTGCTAATCCGCCGGCAAGAAGAATCAACATGATGCTTGTGAAGTAGAAGAATCTTTGTAGGTTAATTCTCATACCCACTATGAAGATGCCATAGCATAACAGAATGGCTGTCAAGATGCCAAGGAGCATCCCGACCAGAGTTGCCGCGGCATCACTTATCAGGAAAGGCGTGAGAAACAGCACCGTCTCAAAGCCTTCTCTGAAAACAACCACGAACCCCAAGGACACCAACCCGACGATGGCGCCTCGGGACGTGACTGCTTCGACTCGCCGCTCAATTTCTTGCCTGATGGCCTTTCCCTTGATGGCCATCCAGTAGATCACCGAAGACAACACAGCGACGGCGACGAAGGCCGCCATGGCCTCAAATAACGATTGAAAAGACTCAGGAACCTCGCCGAAGGCGACCCAAATGAGTGCACCAAAACTAACGCTGGCAATCAGTGCCAAGATGATTCCATACCATACGTAACGAGACAGATGGCGTCTGCTACTTCTCGCCAAATACGACAATATTATTGCTGATATGAGCGCTGCTTCAAGGACTTCTCTGAAGGCTATCAGGTACTGTCCAAGCACTCACATGCACCTAACCGAGTCTCCAGTCGAGCAAAGTTCACATTTGTCTAGGTCAAAGGATGGGTCGAAGGTCTTATGCAAAGAGCACAGCATCTTCTTGGCTCGTATCGTCTTGCAGATTTCGCAAAAAGCTGACATGAAATTTATGGGCGACAGCTTATCTTCAGCCAGTGCGTCGGCGAGATTTTCTATCATCTTCTTGACTTTTGACTCACTTTCTAGATCGATCGCCCTGCCTCGGATTTTTCTGGAGTACAGGCTTATGGCGGGTTGGCTGACTCCTAGAAGTCTTGCCGCTTCTGCTTGCTTGAGGTTGTGTTTGGTCATTAGTTCTTTGGCGATGGTGGCTCGGACTGAAGGCAGGATGGATTTAATTGCGATTTCGCAGGGAACTAACATTTATATGGCTTCCGAGCTATTTTTTGTAGGTGCGCATAAATATACTTTATTACAATAGTAATTAAAGCTCGAGGGAAAACATCATGACGTGGAGAAACGCAATCCAGATTTCAGAAGGAGTACAATGGACCGGCATCAAAGATTGGAACCGCAGATTGTTCGACGCCCTGATTCCTCTCCCGAGGGGAACAACGTACAACTCGTACTTGATAGTCGGCGACAGCAAAAAGGCGTTGATCGACACTGTGAGATGGGGTTTCGAAAAGGAATTTGAAGAGAAGATACGTAGCGTAGTAGGTTCCAGTAAAATCGATTATGTCGTGATGAATCACGCTGAACCGGACCACGCGGGTTCTATCCCCTACATATTGGAAACTAACCCTAATGCAAAGCTTCTAACCACAAGTAAAGGCGTCAAGATGGCACAGGTATTCTACAACACGCCACAGGAGCGAACACAGGTTGTACACGACAATGAGACCGTCAACCTCGGCAACAAGACCCTTCGTTTCATCGAAGCTCCAATGTTGCACTGGCCGGAAACGATGTTCACCTACCTTGAAGAAAATAAGATTCTGTTTCCATGCGATTTCTTCGGCTCCCACGTGGCCAACGGGCTCTACGACGACGAGGTTGAAGACTTGCTCGTCTTCGCTCAGAAGTATTGGGGCGAAATCATGATGCCCTTCAGTCCCATGGCAAAGAAAGCGCTGGAAAAACTACGGAATTTGGAAATCAGGATGATAGCGCCAAGCCACGGACCGATCTACAGACACCCAGAACGTATCCTCGAGAAATATCGCAAGTGGGCAAACGGGGAAACGAAACAAAAGACGGTCGTGGTTTACGTGAGCATGTGGAACAGCACTGAAAAGATGGTTGAGCCGATGGTGGAAACACTGCAGTCCGAAGGCATCGAGGTAGCCGTGCACAATCTAACCCTGTCAGCGACTGACGAGGTGGCAAAAGACCTGGTTGACTCAAGAGCCATAGTCTTAGGCGCCCCGACCGTTGTTAACGGAGCGCATCCGCTGGCTGTATATGCAACCTATCTGGTCAAAATACTGCGTCCGCCAACGAGATTCGGAGTCGTCCTAAGTTCATACGGCTGGAGCGGAGGCGCAGTCAAGCACATCCAAGAAATCCTAGGACCAACAAAAATGGAGATTCTCGGGGCATTAGAAATAAATGGTCCGCCAACGGAGAACGACATCAAGCAGATAACTGAACTTGGAAAGATGCTCGCGGACAAGATCAAAGCGTCAGGGTGAATGAATGGAGACTTTGACCTTTATTCTTGCTGGCTCGCCTTATGGCGATGAGAAGGCTTGGAACGCACTGCGACTGGCTGAGGCACTAGCATCCACAGTCAAGGAACTGAAACTCAACATCTTCTTACTCGGAGACGCCGTGACCATGGCGAAAAAAGGACAGAAACCGCCTCAAGGATACTACAATCTCGAAAACATGTTAAAGACATTGATCCAATACAACGTGAATACACTTGCCTGTATCACGTGCATGAAAGCAAGAGGGCTGGAGCAGAACGAGCTAGTTGAAGGCATACAGGCTGGAACGATGATTCAGCTCGCAAAATGGGTAATCGAAAGCCAAAAAGTTATACAATTCTAGCAAGTAGATTATGTCAAATTCACGCGGTGAGAAAAGATGGGTCAGGTATCTGAAGATAAGAAAAAGATACTGAAGGACATGATCAGACTGTTGCACGCTGGAGTGCCGCCGCAGGAGGTTAAAGAAAAGTTTCGACGTGTTTTGGAGGGCATAAGCTCTGAGGAAATCGCCAAGATTGAAAACGACCTTGTAAAAGAAGGAATGCCTAGGGAGGAAATTCAGCGACTATGCGATGTACACCTCGCAGTTTTCAGAGAGCAACTGGAAAAGCAGAAGGTCGGAATTCCCACTGGTCATCCGATCAGTATTCTCATGGAAGAACACAAGATCATGCTACAGCTTGCGGAGCAACTCAACACCTTAGCGAAAAAGGTCCTACAAGTGAGCGACAAGAACTACGTCGGCGACGAAATACATCACCTTGAACACGTCGCAAGGGATTTTACAGACTCGGAAAAACACTACGTGCGAGAAGAAAACGTCATCTTCCCCGTCTTGGAAAAGCATGGAGTCACAGAACCGCCAGCCATAATGTGGATGGAGCACAACCAGATAAGGGAGAAAAAGAAGGCGTTCAACAGCCTCATTGCAAAATACGATGCTTTGAACTTCCAGGATTTCAAGGAGCAACTTGCAGAGTTGGCTGAAGCGTTGGGTGATATGCTTCCTAACCATTTCTTCAAGGAAAACAACATACTTTTCCCCACAGCCATGCGCGTCTTCACAGAAGAGGAATGGGCGAACGCGAGGAAAGAATTCGACGAAATTGGATACTGCTGTTTCACACCACTCCACCTGACAGCGGCAACACAGCAAGTCGGGGAAAGCGCAAAGCCAGCGGTCATAGGCGCTACGTCGGAAGGATTGCTGCAGTTCGAAACGGGCACGCTGTCAAAAGAAGAGATGGAAGCCATATTGAACACACTTCCAGTTGACATATCGTTTGTGGATGCGAATGATGCTGTCAAATATTTCAACAAGGCTGACAAAAGAATCTTCGTTCGAACAAAAGCGGTCATTGGAAGAAAAGCACAGCTGTGCCATCCGCAAAAGAGCGTACATGTCGTGAACAAGATTCTGGATGCCTTCAAGAAAGGCGAAAAAGACGCCGCCGACTTCTGGATTAATGCCAAAGGTCGCTTGGTTCACATTAACTACTTTGCTGTCAGAGGCGCAGACGGGAAATATCTGGGGACGATGGAAGTAACGCAGGACATAACCGACATCAAGAAGATTGAGGGAGAGAAGAGGCTCCTAGACTGGGAAGAATAAGCTCAACCTAGCGTCTTCTTTTTATGTGCAAAAGAAGCTAAAAAATCAGCGACTTTAGCCAGTCTGCCTAACGTTGCGCACCTTCAGTGCCATGTACGAGACAAAAAGCACCAGCCACGTGACCAAGACAACTGGAACGGCGGCAATCGGATAGACGTCGAAAACCAACCAGAAACCCACGCCCGCCAGTGGGAAAGGCACCATAAACGCCAACATAAGGCACGTCTGAATGAGAAGTTGATTGTGGATCACTCGTTTGGGTTTCTTTCGATTCAAAGCCTCGATCCAAGCGCCGTCTCCCAAGTCATCACCGCGCGTTTAGGCATCCTCAAGGCTTAATTAATTTTTTCACAGCCTGAACCTGCTTTTAATGGCTGCCAAGCTGTTTTTTGCTCCCTCGAATTTCACGCCGTCAATGATGATGGCTGGCGTATTCTTGACACTTTTTCCGAACGCTTTGAGTCTGTGCGCCATTCGTGAGATGTCATAAACTTGAATCTCCGCTAGGTTCGAGCCAGCTAATTCCACAACCTTTCTAAGGACCGTCATGTCGTCTTGGGGCACAATGCGCCCTTTCAGCAATGACGCAACTTGATTCTCGGCGGAAGACCAATTCTGGCGAACAGTAGGTGTGTTGCGTCATTTCCCTCCAATGACCTACGTCAACATAGGGCGAATTGGTGCGAACAAACACTTCTATCACATCGCTTCGCCAGAAGACTGATCTTTTCAACTGAAAATTTAAGCTTGCCGAAAACATGGAACACGGGCACGCGCATTCCATCAATCTGAAATGAAAGTGTAGCAGGAACACTCGCCATGGAAAACCCACACTATCTTTCATGTGCCACGAAAAACCGGCGGGTTATCAGCGCCTGCTCGCGACATGTCTAGAATGCTCAGCTATACGAGCAAACCGATCAGTTGCACCAGATAGCTCTGCAGCAAACCCACTCCAAAACGACAGTCGGGCCACTGGTTCCACCTATATAGGGGATATAAAGGCAAAATCACTACAAGCTCGGCAAAAACATAGGAAAGGTTTTTAGTTTAGTTGTAATATGACAGTCTGCAAAAGCCTTCAGGAAAATGTGAGGTAATGTTATGTCTATGTTTGCAGCACCAGGAGCATACGACCGTGCAATAACAGTTTTCTCACCAGACGGTCGACTGTTTCAAGTTGAATACGCCATGGAATTGGTCAACCGTGGAGCAACAATCTTAGGATTAAGATGCTCCGAGGGAGTAGTTTTAGGAGCAGAAGAGACGGTTGAAGTTCTCGAAGATGCGGAATATTCATGGAAAATTTTCAAGGTTGACGAGCACGTAGGCGCCGCAATAGTGGGTTTAAGCTCAGACGCCCGCATTCTCATAGACCAAGCAAGAGTCTACGCCCAGAGCAACAAGCTCACGTACGATGAACCCATTGACGTGGAAGTTGTAACCAAGCGAATCTGCGACATAAAACAGCTTTATACGCAACATGCTGGTGTGAGACCATTCGGAGTGGCCATGATATTCGGTGGAGTAGACAAAGCTGGAAACCGCCTGCTCGGAACCCACCCAAGCGGAACGTACAGAGGCTATAAAGCTACATCCTTAGGGGCAGGAAGAGAGACAGTCATATCGATACTAAAGGAAGAGTACCGCGACAACATGGGAATCGAGGACACTACAAAACTCGCAGTAAAATGTCTGGTGAAAGCATTGGAAGCAAGACAACTGCCACCAAGAATAAAGATAGCAGTCATTCCAGCAGCAACCCAAAAAATGGAAATGCTGAGCGACGAAAAAATAGAGGGCTATATGAAATAGCTAGGCGTGGGCAAGTGAACTCCGGATGAGTGAGAAGTACACCGTTGCGCGCATGGTTAAAGACAACGAACACTTTGAGGTTCTTGTCAAGTCGCAAAAAGCGTTAGACTACCGTACGGGAAAACTAGCAGCAATAACCGAAGCCCTAGCCACCGAAACAATATTCTCAGACGCAAACAAAGGCACAAAAGTCTCAGAGGAAAACTTGCGCAAAGCCTTTGGAACCACGGAGAACCTGAAGATCGCGGAAATGATACTGAAAAAGGGAACGTTGCAACTGACTACAGAGCAGCGAAGAAAGATGGTCGAAGAGAAGAGGAAGCAAATAGTAGACTTCATATCAAGACAGTCCGTTGACCCGAAAACCAACCTTCCACATCCGCCAATGCGCATAGAAAACGCTATGGAGCAAATTCACTATTCAATCGACCCGTTCAAACCCTTGGAGGAACAAGCCAGAGAAATAATCAAGCTGCTTCGACCCATCCTGCCGTTGAAAATGGAGCTGGTGTCCGTCGGAGTCAGCATCCCAGCAGAGTACGCAGCGAGAGTCTACGGGTCGATCAAGGGATTCGGAACGATAAAACGGGAAGAATGGCGCAGCAACGGTTCATGGTACGGAGTTCTTGAAATGCCCGCAGGGCTATACGCTCCGTTTCTTGAAAAGCTTGGAGACCTGACGAAAGGAAGCGGAGAGGCGAAAATAATCTAGTAAATGTTGAGTGATGAAAAAGGGAGGTGTAATGGTTATGCCAACGTTTTTTGAAAGAAGACAGCTTGTGACGCCAGGAGACCTTCTTGCCGAAGGCGACTACGTGCCTGGCGAAAACACGTATGTGGAAAGCAGCAAGATCTATGCTTCGCGGATAGGGATTGTCGACTACGACAACAAAAAGGTGAATGTCGTAGCTCTGAGAGCCTTCTACATTCCGAGAGCTGGAGACATAGTCATCGGAACGATCGTGGAAGTGGGATTCAACGGTTGGACCGTGGACATAAACGCTCCGTACGAGGCGCTTCTGAGAGCTTCAGATGTTTTGAGCAGACCTTTCAAACCGCAGCAAGACGAGCTGTCCCAGTTTCTCGACATGGGAGACTTGATCGTTGCAAAAGTAATAACTTACGACAGAAGTCACAACCCGCAATTGACGGTCGGCGAACCAGGACTGGGAAAAGTGACGCGAGGACAAATAGTGAAGATCACGCCGACGAAAATTCCGCGTGCCATAGGCAGGAAAGGTTCGATGATATCCATGATAAAGCAGGAAACAGGTTGCCAGATAATCCTAGGACTCAACGGAGTCATACTGGTAACGGGGAAAAACCCCGAGGACGAAGAGTTGGCAATAACAGCAATTCGAAAAATCGAGGAAGAATCCCATACGAGCGGTCTAACGGACCGCGTAACTCAGATGATAAAGGAGGAAAAATCAAAACGGGGGAAAACTGAAAATGAGTAAAACTGAAAAACTAATCGATAAAAAAGGTGTAAGGCAAGATGGAAGAAAATTCGACGAATTAAGATCGGTAAAGATTGACGTAGGCGTTCTATCAAACGCTGACGGCTCAGCCTACATTGAGCAAGGCAAGAACAAGATTTTGGCTGCGGTGTTCGGTCCGAGAGAGATGCATCCAAAACACTTGGCTCTTCAGGATCGAATGGTTTTGAGATGCCGCTACCACATGGCGCCTTTCTCGGTTCAGGAGCGGAAGTCGCCAGCGCCTTCGAGGAGAGAGATTGAGCTTTCGAAGGTGATAAGGGAAGCTATAGAGCCGTCAATCTTTATCGACAACTATCCTAGGACGGGCATCGACATCTTCATCGAGGTTCTGCAAGCTGACGGAGGAACGAGATGTGCAAGCATAAGTGCTGCGTCTCTGGCGGTTGCAGATGCGGGAATTCCGATGCGAGACTTGGTCTCTTCGTGTGCGGCTGGAAAAGTTGAAGACACTGTTATTTTGGATTTGATGGACACTGAAGACAAGATGGGAGTGGCAGATGTTCCTGTAGCGTTGATGCCCAATCTAAACGCGATAACACTCCTGCAGATGGATGGAATATTGACCACGGATGAGTTCGAGACGGCTGTAAACTTGGCGTCTGAGGGTTGCCGAAAAATCTACGCCGTGCAGAAGGAAGCGTTGAAAGTCAAGTATGTAACTGCTAAAGAAGAGGAGGCTGAAGAAGAGTAATGTCAATCGTCACGCGAATAAGACAGAAACAGATCGCCCAGTTGATTGCGAAAGGAACGCGTCTAGATGGAAGAGGTCCAACAGACTATCGGGAAACGAAGATTGAGCAGGGAATAATAGAGCGGGCAGAAGGTTCAGCACGTGTACTTCTTGGAAGAACGGAAATCGTGGTAGGAACGAAGGTCGAGACTGGCGAACCTTTCTCGGACACTCCCAACGAGGGAGTATTGACTGTGAACGCGGAACTAGTGCCGTTGGCGTCTTCGACTTTTGAGCCTGGACCACCAGACGAGAACTCCATTGAGCTGGCGAGGATTGTTGACAGGGGAATCAGGGAGTCGAAGGCGATTGACACGGAGAAATTGTGTATTGAGCCTGGTAAGAGCGTGTTCGTCATTTTCGTGGATGTTTACGTGTTGAATCATGATGGAAACTTGATAGATGCTTCAGCGCTGGCTGCGGTTGCTGCACTGTTAAACACGAAGATGCCTAACTACGAAGTGGAAGAAGGCACCGTGAAAATTAAGCCGGGATACACTCCTCTTCCGATGAGGAAGCGTCCGATAACGATCACGTTCGCGAAGATAGGCGATAAACTCATCGTTGATCCGTGGTTGGAGGAAGAGCAGGTCATGGATTCGAGACTGTCAATAGCTATCGATGACGACGGTAGCATCTGTGCGATGCAGAAAGGCGGTGCTGGATACTTTACGCAGGAGCAGGTTATAGAAGCAGCGAAGATTGCTAAGGAGAAGGCTGAGGAGATCCGCAAGAAGCAGAACTGGTGAAAAGGCGATGGGGAAGAGGACGAAGAAAGTCGGTCCAACACGCGGACTAGGACCGAGATACGGTTCCACAGTGAGAAAGCGCTACATAAAAGTAGTCACAGAAATGAAGAAGCCTCACACGTGTCCGCAGTGCGGGTTTCCGCGCGTTAGGAGGCAGAGCGTTGGCGTTTGGAAGTGCGCGAAGTGCGGGTTGACGTTCACTGGCGGAGCATACGTGCCAACGACGAAGCTTGGAATCGTTGCGAGACGAATAGCCAAGGGAGCGCCAGCGGAAGAAGCAGTGAAAGCAGAAGAAACTGAATAGTCCAGCGGTCAGCCGAACTTTCCGTATTCTTTTTTCGTTGTCCGTTTGGAGTTGTTAGAATGAGGACGAAAGCCATCGTGCGACTAAAGTTTCCTTCGGAGAAACATCTACAAACAGCCTTCAACGCGTTGGAGCCGGAGACGAAGAAAGCATCTACTGCTCGTTCAAGGGCAGGTTTGAGCATGGAAGACGGTTTTCTGGTTTTAGATGTTGAAGCTAATGATACCGTTGCTTTGCGTGCAGCCATGAACTCCTATCTACGATGGATAAACTCGGCAGTAGAAGTTCTGGAACTTTTAGAAAAGCAGTAGTGCTGTTTTGCTCTGCGGTTACTATAGCCCCCCTATAAATAGCTTGAATCGGACTTTCACTGTAAGTGGGCTTTTGCAGGGTGACTTTGACGTTGAATAGGGTCTCGGGGGCTTGTCAGAGCCCTTTCCTTCCAGTTTTTTAGCCTGTAGCCGTAGGTTTGTTGGTCTGGGAATTTCTTTTGTTTAACAACCGCGGGTAGGTCTCCAATGGATAGAACATGCACTGGCACTTGGCTTGGATGCGTAGAAGTGGTTTGTTGGGTTGTCGGAAAATGCTTTATTAAGCGCCCAGCTTATTGCTGTGCAGACGGAAGGGTATGATACGTGAGTGACGAAATTTCGAAGCTTCCACCTCAAGTTCAGGAACGCCTGTTGAGGTATCAGCAGCTTCAGCAGTCGCTTCAGTCGGTTCTGGTTCAGAAGCAACAGGTAGACTTGGAACTGACGGAGACCGAGCAAGCTCTCAGTGAATTGCAGAAGATGGCTGATGACGCAGTCATATACAAGTCCATTGGTTCCCTTCTCGTGAAGTCAGAGAAGACGAAAACAGTTGCAGATTTGAACGAGCGAAAGGAACTGCTCAACACCAGGACCACGGTTCTGGGAAAACACGAAGAACGACTGCGCGGTCAGCTGAAGGATTTACAGGCGAAGATTCAACAGGACCTAGGCCCGGTTTCACAGGCGACGCCGTAGCCCGTAGTTCGTTATGGTGACGTTTGTGGAAGACTTGGGCTTGCCGGAGTTGACCACTGAGCAAGTTGAAGAACTGTGTGCAGCTGTGGATGAAGCCACAAGAAAGTACGTTCTCTCCAAAGTTCCGAGCAAACACGTAGAAGCACTTGACATCAGTGTCGAGGCTGAAGGCGCAAAGGCCGTAACGCTGAAGGTCGACGTGGACATCGCGCTGTCGCCGAACGTGAAAGACGTCGATACACAAAGGCTTGCCGACGAAACTATCAAAGAGGCTTTCACGGCTGCTGAAAAGCATCTGAGGGAACTAACGTGCCGTTCAAAGAAATAACCGAGATTCTCGATGAGCTAAACGCCAAACTTGTCGTTCTGTTGTGCCACCACAATGCAGATCCTGACGCCATCTGTTCAGCCTACGGCTTTGCAAGCTTGCTTAAACGTGTCAAACCTGAATACGTCGTGGAAATCGGAGCTGCTCAAGGGGTTAGCCGACTTTCAAAACATCTTCTCAAGTTCTTGCCTATCGAAGTGAAAGCACAGCCGAACGTGGAGAAAGCAGACGCGATAGTGCTTCTGGATACCAACACGATTCAGCAACTAGATGGTTTCGCTGAAAGAGTCAAGAGTTCAAAGGCGCCAATCATAGTCATCGACCATCACGCGGCACACCCCGAGACGCAGCGGACGGCAAAACTGTGCATAACCAACGAAGAGGCATCATCCACCTGCGAAATCGTCTACAGCTTCTTCAAAGAATTAGACGTCAAACCGAGCGCAGATGAGGCAAAAGCGTTGTTTCTGGGCATAGCCTTTGACACGCGCCATTTCGTACTAGCAAACTCGTCCACGCTTAAGACCATCGCAGAACTCATCGACGCGGGCGCAAACGCACAGGAAACATTGGGTTTGCTTGCTTTGCCCATGCACTTTTCGGAACGCGTTGCAAGACTGAAGGCGTGCAAAAGAGCTAAACTTTTCAGGGTGGGAAATTGGATAATTGCGCTCTCACATGTTAGTGCATATCAAGCCTCAGCGGCAAGAGCTATCGTCGACTTGGGCGCACACGTAGCTGTCGTGGCAGGCCAGAAGAATGAGAATCTGGAGATTAGTCTTCGGTGTACACGGGATTTTCAGGAGAAAACGGGCATACATTTGGGCAAGGATATTGCGAAGCCTTTGGGGGAGTTACTTCAAGGCATGGGTGGTGGACATGCCTCAGCCGCTGGGGTTAATGGCTCGGGAGATGTCGAAACGGGTCTTAAACGTTGTTTTCGGCTTCTGAAGGAAAAACTATCTAACCAGGAATAGGTAGCTACTCTTAAATGAGGAAAAATCACGGCTAAAAATCAGGCAGGCACAAAACCGTTGGCAATCATCGAAACAAAAAACTTGACATACACGTATTCCGGCGGCACAAAACCGTCAATCAGCGACGTTTCTATAAAAATAGAAAAAGGCGAATTCACACTCATAACGGGACCAAGCGGCTGCGGAAAAACAACCCTGTGCCGAACCTTCAACGGACTAATCCCCCATTTCTACCACGGCGAATTGAAGGGAGAAATAAGCGTCGCCGGGTTCAACGTTGCCGAGCATCAAATTCACGAGTTAGCAGAACACGTGGGGCTTGTTTTCCAGAATCCAGAAAATCAGTTGTTCGCATTGTCCGTTGAAAAGGACGTGGCTTTTGGGCTCGAGAATCTCGGAGTCGCAAGGGAGGAAATGCGGAAAAAAGTGGATTGGGCGTTGACGCTTTCGGGGATTTATGATTTGAGGGAAAGACCGCCTTATGAACTGTCTGGGGGGCAGCAACAACGAGTTGCGATAGCATCTGTGTTAGCTATGCAGCCGGAAGTCATAGTGCTGGATGAGCCAACTTCTTTCCTCGACCCCTTGGGGGCGAGAAGAATATTCGAAGTTATCCATGAAATGAACAAAACCCTCGGAATAACCGTCGTGCTGGTCGAGCATAGACTCGATTTGACAGCCAAGTATGCAAGCCACATAATAATCATGGACGAAGGAAAAGTCATCCTCGACGGCAACCCACGTGAGATACTGGACTCGGAAGAAGCGAGGCTGGTTGGAGTTGGAATTCCAAAGGCAACCCGCCTCTACCACATGCTCAAGCAAGACGGCATAAACCTCGGGAACACCGTTCCATTATCTTCAGACGAGATGGCAACCATGCTCAAGGAGGCTTTCAAGAACCGTTGATTGAGGTCAAAGACGTCCGTTTCACGTACCAAAGCGGCGTAGAAGCCATAAAGGGCGTCTCTCTAACCATCGACAATGGTCAATTCCTAGCCATAATGGGCCAGAACGGTGCAGGAAAAACAACCCTTGTCAAACACTTTAACGGGTTACTCAAGCCGACAAAAGGAAAAGTCTTAGTTGATGGCACCGAGACAACAAAAGTCAGCGTGGCAGCCCTCGCCAGAAACGTCGGGTTCGTTTTCCAAAATCCAGACCACCAGCTCTTCAGCGAAACGGTCGAAGAAGAAATAGCCTTCGCATTGAGAAATTTCGGGTTCCAAGAAAACGTCATCGAAAGAAGAGTCACATGGGCACTTAACCTTCTGGGCTTGACGCAATACAGGAAGACTTCGCCCTTCTTGCTCAGCGGTGGAGAAAGGAAACGCGTAGCTCTTGCTTCGGTTTTGGCATGGGACCCGAAAATCCTCATCCTCGACGAGCCAACCATAGGTCAGGATTACCAGCAGAAAGAGAAACTTCGACAGTTCATAATGCAGATGAAGGCCCAGAGAAAAACAGTCATCATCGTCACGCATGACGTGGAATTTGTCGCCGAATGCAACCCGAGAGTCCTGTTGATGCGCGACGGAAAAATCGTTGCAGATGGAGAAGCCAAAGAGGTTCTGGCAAACCGCGAAATCCTAACAGAAGCTTCTATCGTCCCGCCCCAGATAACCGAGATTTTCCTTCAGTTACCCGACCTTGGACTTCCGAAGAACGTCATTGACGTTTACGAGGCGCGAGATAAACTGATTGGCGCCCTGGAGCAGAGGAACAAATGAGCGTCTTTGACGGATTGAAGTTTCGGAAAGTCTACTCGCCCATTCACAACTTAGACCCGAGAATAAAGTTCATCTACGTTTGCGCGATTTTCGTGATCGCAATAATCTTCGGCGAACTGCTGCCTCTCATAGTGCTTTTTCTCATGCAGATTCCGTTTGTTGTCCTAGCCAGTGTCGAACGTGCGTGGCTTCGTTCGCTACGGGGAGCTGCTTTCCTTTCCACGGTGATTTTCTTGCTGAACTTTGTGGTTTTGTACTGGGGAGGACGCGGAATCGCGATTAGCCTGGAAAGCGCCGGCGCCCTCACCATGCGGTTCATAGTGCTCGTCGAGTCTTTCTCGGTGTTCTTCCTAACCACTTCACCCGACCACCTGGGACTAGCACTAGAGCAGACGCACATCCCGTACGAGTTCTGCTTCGCGTTCACGACCGCCGTGCGGTTCGTTCCCGTCTTGGCTGAGGAAGCTCAGACAATCATGGATGCGCAAAAAGCAAGGGGTTTGGAGCTTGAACGCGGAAACTTTCTCAAACGAATCAGAAACTACATTCCCGTCCTCATACCCCTCATCGTGAGCGCAATCCGCAGAAGCCTCGAACTGGCTGAGGCTATGGAGTCTCGCGCTTGGGGCGCTACGAAGAAACGCACAAACCTCTACGTGCTGAAGATTCACAAGGGCGATCTGGTCTTGGTAGCCGTGACAATAGGAATCTTGGCGGTGGCAATCTACGTTCGACTCTTCATCCGTATCCCATCTTTAACTCAGATTATTGGAAGCCTGTAGCGACTCGTAAAATTTTAAATACAGGCGTTAGTGTAATGGTTTCCCGGAGTCAGGAGATTTGAAACTACTCAAGGCGGCAGCGGAGGAAATCATCGCCTGTATCAAAGACTCCATCCAAGAGCTCAACATGAAAGAAGTTGAGCGACTGATCGAACTCATGCTCGAAGCTAAAGACAAGAAGATATTCATCGTGGGCATGGGAAGAAGCGGGTTCGTCGCCAGAGGCTTCGCGCTGCGCCTCATGAACTTGGGCTTCAACGTCTATTTCCTAGGCGAAACCATAACGCCAGCCGCGGAGAAAGGAGATGTACTCATCGCAATCTCAGGAACGGGTTCCACAAAAATGGTTTTGACCGCGGGAATAGCAGCGAAGGAAATCGGCGCAACAGTTGTGGCCATAACTTCTTTTTCCGAATCCCAGCTGGGGCAGATGGCAGACCACATCGTGACGATTAAAGGAAGAACGAAGGCTGGTTGGCCGAGAGAAGAGGATTATGTTGCCAGACAGATTATCGGCGAAAGGGAACCGTTAACTCCTCTCGGAAGCGTTTTCGAGAACAACTGCATGGTTTTTCTCGACAGCCTAGTCGTGGAACTTATGTACAGGCTGGGACGAACTGAAGAGGATTTAAAGCGCAGACACGCCACGTTGGAATAGCCAAAACAGTCGGAGAGTGCTATGTATTCGCGCCAAATGGAAAAAGAAGAGGATGCGCAAGCAGAAGAAGAAAAGGCAGAAGAGAAGAGCCAGATACAAGTAAGAGTTAGCGTTCAGCATTCTTCTTTGCGTAGTCTTCTCTGAGTTTTTTCGCCAGCTTCCCATCCTCCAAAATAAAAGCTCCGCGATACCCGCAGTTTCTGCACTGCCAAATAGACCAGAGTTGCGGTAGACCTGAACCCCAGAAGATGTTAGTTGAGCCGCACTTCGGACAGAACTTCATACCGCGCGTTCTTGAAACATCGCCCTTTTCAACATGTGCAGCATCATGGTCGCTCAAGGTGATCCCCTACGAGTGCAATGGCTGTCTGGTATTAAATGTCATTTGGGGCTTTAAGGATGCTAAAGATTAAAGGTGCGTATACCTTATTAAGACTCACGACGCACTATATCTATCGAAAACCACTACACACGCTAAACAGAGAGGGCAGCGTCAACATTGAAGAAACAAGCGCCAAACAACACGAAAGCCGTAGAAGAGACAGAAGTAGGCATAATCGTAAAGGAAGAAGGAAAAAAACCAGCAGTCTTCCGAGAAGCCTACCCAATACAAGAACCCTACATCTACGCTGCCATAGTCAAAGAACCAGAAACCCAGAAGACCCTGTACGAAGTCATCGAACCCACGATGAAGAAAGACGAGGAGCGACAGCTTAAAGAAATTAAAGCTTTCTTGATGGAAGAAATCGACGTAAACCAGAAAGAAATCGAGACCAAAGAAAAAGCAGAGAACTATCTCAAAGACAAGACGAAAGAGATCATCAAGAAATACCGTATTGAGATACCGCCAGAGTCCATCGACAAACTCAACTATTACATGATCAGAGACTTCATCGGCTACGGCAAAATAGACCCCCTCATGAAAGATCACTTGATCGAGGATATTTCCGCAGACGGTGTCAACATACCAATCTACGTTTGGCACAGACTCTACGAGTCGCTGCCAACAAACATCGTGTTCAGGGACGAGTCGGAACTAAACTCCTTCATAATCCGCCTAGCATACCTGTCGGGAAAAAACATCTCAATCGCCTCGCCACTACTGGACGCGTCGCTGCCCGACGGCAGCCGTGTACAGTTAACGTACGGAAACGAAGTCACGAGAAGAGGTTCAACGTTCACCATCAGGCGCTTCAGAGTTGACCCGCTAACGATTTCTGACTTGATTGCTTTCAAAACGATCTCTTCCGAAATGGCAGCGTACCTGTGGTATGTGATTGAAAACAGGGCTTCGGTCCTCGTTGCAGGTGGTGTGGCGTCGGGAAAAACAACGATGCTCAACTGCCTGTCGATGTTCATTAAGCCCGAAATGAAGATAGTAAGCGTTGAGGATACGCAGGAGCTTAACCTTCCCCACGAGAACTGGATACCCTCAGTAGTGAGACTCGGCTTCAGCCATGAAGACAAGAAGGGCGGCTCGATAACGCTCTTTGACTTGTTGAAAGCCGCGGTCAGGCAAAGGCCCGACTACATTATCGTCGGCGAAGTCCGAGGAGAAGAAGCCTACACACTGTTTCAGGCAATGGCGACTGGTCATCTGGGAATGAGCACGATACATGCTGAGTCGATGGAAGCCGTCATGAACCGTCTGGAATCAGAGCCGATGAACATTCCGAAGCCGCTTGTCGCAATGACGGACGTAATAATGGTTATGACGAGAACGGAGATAGAGGAAAAACCGGCAAGAAGAGTCAGTACAGCAACTGAGATAACGGAGCTTGAAGCCAAAACAAAAACCATACTGACCCACGACGTTTTCCGCTGGAACCAGAAAGAAGACAAGTTCGTGTCCTCCGGCGAAAGCGCAATTCTGAACAGGCACATGAAGAAACTGGACATAACCGAAGAAAGCATAACGCGCGAGCTCCACCGCAGGAAGATGATTCTGGAATGGATGGTCCATGAGGGAATCCGACGCTACACCGACGTCTCGAACGTGATTCGAGAATACTACATCGACCCTAACCGCGTTTTCCAGAAGGCTAGGGTGGGAATGAAATGAACGCCCACAAAGATGATGGGAAAACCAAGGGGTTATGGGACCGCATCAGGTCAACCTTCAAACACCCGCTTGCACATCTTCTTAAGTCAAAACCAAAAGCACCATCAAAAGAGAACAAGCTTCCGCTCGCAGAACCCCAGTCTGTGGCTTACCAACTTATCGGAGAAAAAACCGGACAGATGTTACCGCTTTTCAGGGGCCTAGACCTGACCCTGCACAAGTCAGGGTTAAAAGTCAACTTTAAAGCCTACGTTAGCTTGACAGTTTTCACGTCGATACTAGCCTCCTGCATAGCACTAGTCTCGATTCCGAGCGTGTTAATTGCAGCATTCAGCGTGCCACTCTTCCCGGCGGTTCTCTTTGGAATAGGAGGCGCCATGTTTGCAGGAGCCTTCTCGGTTATCGGATTCTATTTCTACCCGGTATATCGCGCTGACAAACTCAAAAGAGACTTAGAGGATGAAATGCCCTTCACGACTGGGTACATGGCGATTCTGGCAAGTGCAGGTGTGTCCCCTGAGAGGATTTTTCAGTCTCTGTCGAATCTCAGTGCGCCGTTGGCTGTTTCGAAAGAGTCTAGAGACGTCGTCAGAGACGTTAACCTGTTCGGTCTAGACGTAATCTCGGCGTTGGAGAAGGCATCTGAGCGAACTCCCTCGGCGAAGTTCGGCGAAATGTTAGAAGGGTTTATCTCCACAGTGCATTCCGGCGGAAACTTGGCTGCTTATTTGCGTGAGAAGTCTAGACAGCACATGAAGTTGAAACGAATAAGCCTGCGGAAATTTTCTGACACGCTGTCGACCTTGTCAGAGTTCTATGTAGCCTTACTCATAACCGGACCGTTGCTTCTGGTAATAATGCTTGCCGTCATGGCGATGCTTGGCGGAGGAAACTTGGGGATACTGAGTCCAAACCTCATCTTGAACATACTGACGTACGTCGGGATTCCCATAGGCACGATAATGTTCCTGATAATTCTGGACGCTGTTTCGCCTAGATGGTGATTAAGACGCGAAGAATAGGAAAAAACATCCGAAGAATCATGTGGGTTTCCTCGGCTTCGCTAGCAGTCGCGCTTGTTCTATTTGCTTATTTCACGTTTTGGCCAACGAGGACCTTCGACGAATTCGTCTTCTTCGCCATTTTGGCAGCAGTGTTTCCCTCAACATTGTTGAACTATATAGATTACAAATGGAAGAAAGCCATAGACGAGCACCTGCCGGACCTTTTCAGAAGCATTGTTCAATCACAGGAAACTGGCATGACCCTTCCCCAAGCCCTCGAAGAGGCTTCAAAGAGAAACTACGGACCGCTCACGACTGAATTGAAAAAGATGAATGCACAAATTTCGTGGGGGATGACTTTTGAAGAAGCGTTGCTGGCTTTGGGAAGACGTGTCAACACGGTGCTTGTGCATAGAACGGTCCCGATGATGATTGAAGCCAGTCATTCTGGAGGTCGTGTGGAAAAGGTTTTCGACCCGATGGGAAAGTTCATTCATACAACACTGCTGCTTGACAAGGAGAGGCGGAACCAGACAAGACCATATGTAGCCATAATCTACGTAGCCTTCTTCGTCTTCCTGTTCACCATCATTCTTCTCTTCAAGTCCTTCTTCGTCAGCATAGAAGGCTTACCGATTCTCGGAGCGCCAGTCATGTCGCCACTGGAAATGCAACGTATATTCTTCCACATGACCACAATCCAAGCCTTCTTCGGCGGGCTGGTCGCGGGAAAGATGGGGGAAGGAACGATCAACGCAGGGCTAAAACACAGCTTGATCATGATGGTATGCGGGTACTTAGCCCTGAAACTATTCCTGTAGAGTGGAGAAGAATGCGGAAAAAAGCGTCGAAACTCTTGCGTGATAGGCGGGGAATAACGCCGGTTCTAAGCAATCTTCTACTGTTGGTCGTCGCCGTGGCCGTCATGGCAGTTGCGACAACGGCGACTTATATGATAACGACTAATCTTCGAGAAAACATGAGCGAACGCATCATCGTAGAAGACTTGTGGTTCAACAACCAAACTGGCGGCATAGACATCTATCTTCGTAACGTTGGCAAGGTGGCGATTCACGTTTCGGCAGTCTACGTCAACCACACTTCGCAGTCGTTCGATTCGCCTTTCGACTTACAGATAGGTGAGCATGGATGGCTGAACGTCCCGTACGGTTGGGTTTCAGGCGCACTCTGCTACGTAGACGTTGTTACAAACAGGGGGACTCATGTTGCAGGCTATTATGAGGCGCCTTAGACGCGATAAACGCGGCGTGAGCAACGTCGTAGTGGTGATGCTGAGCCTAGTTTTGATAGTGATTATAGTTGGCAACGTAATACTCTGGAGTTACCAGATGAGCCAACTGGACCTTGAAAGAATGCAGGAGACCGTCAGCATCGCTGACGTAACACGAGTTACTCGCTCCTCATGGTTCACTGCACAGAGCGAATTTGCCATAGCCGTAGGCAGCAGACTAAGCGGCACATACGTTGACACGAAAAACATAGACAGCTATCACGAAACATTCGGAGAAGAAAGAACGCAAGTTTTCAACCCTTCCAACTACGCTCTCGCCGGTTTCACCCAGTACGTTTCAGGTAGCATATCAAACTTGAACTCAAACGACGGGGCGTACATGAATTTCCTCAGTTACCCCAACTACGAACTCAGATACCAAGAGGACTTGGCAACCTCGTCAACCGTGAGCACAGTGTACCAAGACAAAGTGTCAATAGCCTTCACACCTCAGATGACTGCCGATTTTGCCATGGTTGCAATGGCTGAGGTTCAAGGTTCAAGCACGAACTACCAAGCAAAAGTCAGACTCACAGTCAATTCTACAACATACCAAGAACTGGCATACGGAGTTAAAGACACGACCGATTGGTATCCCTTCTCCGCCCTAAAACGCTTGACGCTGAGTGGAGGCGCAAGCAACGTGATTAAAATTCAATTTTGCATCACCAACGCTGGCGGAACAGCTTACGTAAGAAACGCCAGACTCCTCGTTTTCAGCCTGCAATCAGCATACGCCGAGAGCGAAGGACTTTCAACAACCGGCCTAACAAGCTGGCAAGACAAAGTCACGCTGGCATTTACCCCGCCTACAAATGGAGACTATTTAATAGTTGCCACAGCAAACTACAGAGGCTCGGCAACAAACCGCGATATAAGAGTCCGATTGATACAAGACAATGTCACGGTTGACGCGGAAATTCTTGGAAGACCTGGGTCAGGCACGACCGAAAACTACTACACCTTCGGGGTCATGAGAAAAGTCAGCCTGAATTCTGCCCCCCACAATTTCACAATTCAATACTGCTCGTCTGGCAACCCTGGAATCGCAGGTATCAACTATGCTCACATCGTTGCCATTAGCATGAATCAGTTTGACAGCTACTCCTACGTGGAAGACGAAACCGAATCCGCGCCCCCAGCAATCAACACGTGGTATGACAAAATCACAAACAATTACACTGCCAGTGGCGGCGACTACTTGCTGATGGGCTCCATATCGTACAAATCAGGCTCCACAACCGATTCCGTGGGATTGGACTTTCAAACAGAATCCACCTCTAGACAATCACTTCTCGTTGAGCACAACGACGCAACCAGCTACGATTCAACATTCTTCATGACCATGCGGACGTTAACCGCGGGAAACAAGACCGACAAGATAAGGTACATGGGCGAAAGCACCAACGCCAGAGTCAAAAACGCAAGATTAGTCTCATGCAAACTTCCAGCCGCCACGCAGACGGTAGAAGTGGAGTTTTCAGGAAGCTCTAGCACCGACTCTTGGACGCAGCTCGACTGGACGGTCGACTCGTCCTTCACAACCACAGCCGTTACTGCGACGTTCCAGCTGTACAACTCCCAAAGCGGTCAATATCCAACAAGCGGAGACGGATACATGACAGACGTCATAGGCACGACTGACGTTACGAAGAATCAGACGATAACGAGCGACCCGACGGCCTACAGGGATTCGAACGGAAACTGGAAGATAAGAATCAAAGGCGTCAAAGCCACGACAGCGCAATTTGAACTCAAAACCGACTGGGTTGAATACAGAATCACGACATCCGATATTTACCGACTGGACATCAACAACAGCTTCACCATAGACGTGTCTACTTATCCGCTGGATTACGTTCACGGCTTCGAGATACTGGTTAGATACAACGTCACAGCAAATGCCGAAAAACGGTTTTTGAAAGCATTCAACTGGAACACAGCAAACTTCAGTGACACAGGCTTCAACAACACCGGAGGAAATCAACCATTGCTGAACGACTGGAACGACTACGCCATAAACGTGACGGACAACTGGCGTGACTATGTCAAAGACGACGGAACGCTGCTCGTAGAATTCTTGGACGAAGGACTGAACTCAACCCGATCACTCGCGGAAATAGACTTCTTCGGCGTAAGAGCAGTAACCGATGGCACAATCCTTCAACTGAAAAATTCCGGGCCGTCGACAACTCACATAGTAGCCCTGTGGATGATAAACTCGACAAACCACCAACGCTACGACGCCAATTTATTCATAAATTCTGGAGAAGAAGTATCCTTCCTTCGAGTAGACATAAGCCTGCCACAGGGAGAACTCATCGTCAAAATCGCGACAGAACGAGGGAACTTAGCCGTTTTTCGGGGAGAATAGCCATTTATCCCTTCATTCGTTCTTTCAAGGCTCTTACGACTTCTTTCTGGCTTTTCGCCTCAACAACCTGAATATTGTACAACTCTGCCATCTTTCTTCCGTTCTCGCTGATCGCCGGAATCGCAATCAAATACGCACTATCAGGAGTCACGTCGAATATCTTGGCGAACAGCGCAATTACAGGTTGCTCCGAAACAACCGCTTCGACAGTCGTCGCCACGTCGATCACCGTCACCTTCCGCTTCGCGCCTTCCCCGTAGGCAGCGATGTCAAACATGTGATTCGCCCCAGATTTACCCTTCATAAAAGCTGGACTCTCAACCTCAAAACCGTTTTCCTCAAGAAAATCTCTTATGGGGGCGATTATAACCCAGCCAGTGGCCACCTCTTCCTTAGCTTCCTTTCTCAAGCTGTAAGCGTAGATATCCCTGATCACAGCGTCTTCAAACGTGAAGTTGGCGTGACAGACCCTGCAAAAATGCGTCGCCACCGGAATGTCAAAACTTTTTCCACAGTCCTTACAGGCGCACCACACGCCGGCCTTTCGATAGTCAACATCAAGCTTCCTCAGTTCTTCACGGCATTTCGGACACACAAGCTTGTTTCCCTTGCGGAAGTTTTCCTCAACATCCATGTAGCCGCATTTAACATGCTCGATCAGCGCACTCCTCTGAATGGCAAAAGACCTGCAGTATGGGCAACAGTAGTGTACCGAAACGTTGACAGAATCGCATTTTGGGCAGTAAACGATTTTGTCGTAAAGCCTTCTCTCGAGCACCCCACCATCATAAAGCTTTTTCAGGAAAGCTTCCGCATCAGAAGCGTCGCCGACGATCGATTCAACCGGAGGATAATGGTAGCCTTGCTTAGGATCATAAACGGGTTCAAGCTCGCTTATTTCCCCACTTAGAAACTTGCTAATCAGAGCTTGCGTGTTGCGATCCTTGTAGAGCTCCAGTCGTTCGGTCTTATCTGTCTTCAGCATTTTGTCCCCAGGCTCGCCTTTCTCCACGAACAAGTTCTATACGCTTCTGAAGTATAACATTTTGTCGTTTTAAAAGTTGCTGAACGTTCTGCATCAAAAAGCTCAAGAACACAAAGAAAAGTTTTTAAAATTCCGTCAGAACGATGATTTAGTGAAAGCGACCCATGATGAGTACGCATACCAAACAAACGGTAATATGTCCCAAATGCGGGTTCTCCTTCCACATAACATACGGAAGGGCAATCGCCTGCTCTGGATGTCCCTCTTCCGTGCAGTGTGAGATGGCTAAGTGCCCCAAATGCAGGCATGAGTTTCCCATGCAGTAACTGCAGCCTTCTCTGAACGTTGTCATTCATGATTTGCACTACCCGGTTTGACACAGGCATCTTCTTGGTCTCTCGAAAATAAAGAATTTGAGGTTCGATAATTCAGAGTCAGAATCAATGAAATGACAGCAACAGTCATGTTTTTTAGACGGAACTTTAATATTCAATGCTCAACATAACCACGAAAAACGAAAGGTCAAAGGTGAACCGCGTTGTCAGACGAGAAGCCCCCGAGGCGTCTATTTGTACATTGGGCAACTCTGAAAGGGTTGGCGGCGATAATCCTATTCTTCATCATAACGGTCCTGATAGAATACCTCGTTGTAATCTATGCCATAAGCCTTGGAGCTGCGGAAAACCCGCAGAACGTAATATTCGGCTTCATCAGTCCGCTTTTCAATCTGGTTCCAATAGCCGTCATAATCACCCTTGTTGCCAGCTGGACGTTTCTAACGAGGTACATAGCCGTAAGACCCTCCGAAACGCAAAGACCAAAAGCTGGACCTCCCAGCAAAAGAGGGAAAAAGCAGCGTTTTAGGAGCGTTAGGAAGTTCTTCGGAAGGGTAGAATCGGGACTACTGAAGTTCAAGGGTGTTACGTATGTCTGGCAGAAGATACACTTTGCGAGAGCAACAATAAAAAGCGCTCTAGCCGTCATCATAGCTTTTTCCGCGCTGATTCTCCTAGTCTCGCTTCTGGCGTATCCGCAGCTGGTCTATCTGACAGTATCAAACGCTTACAAAACAAACCCCGCTTTGCTGAACCTTGTCAAGGGCATCTCACAAGCCTTGGCACCTGTCGGCCAAGCGCTCGCGTCAATGAACAGCGCCTTCATATCTGCCGCGCCTACCTTCAGAAACTTTGTTGTAGGCGTCAGCGCCGTGACAAGCCCCTTGATGAACCTAGATGCCACTGGGAAATACCTAGTTTTCCAGAACGTCGCCGCCTGGACCTCTGCTTTGACAGCTCTGGTCTATGGCGTGTATATGCGGAACCGTTATCGATACAGAAAACGCAAATGAAATCAAGGGAATTCAATGGCTGACCATCCTAGGTTTGGGCCAGCAGGATTCCCTGCCACCTTTAAAACCATGAAAGTGACCGCGGCTGACGCCCCTAGACTTCTCCGAAACGAAGGTCTTGACGCCTTCGAGTATCAAGCAGTCCGATGGGGAGCACAACCGCAAATAAGGAAGGAAGAAGCCGAAAGACTGAGTCTGGAGGCCAAGGCTAACGATGTTTGGCTCAGCGTCCATGCCTCCTACTTCATCAACTTCTGCGGCACCAAGAGCATAGTTGAAGCGAGCAAGCGGCGCCTGATAGGTTGCGTTACCGCAGCCAAATGGATGAATGCGCGCACGGTGGTTTTCCACCCGGGATTCTACGGCAATAATGAGCCTAGAAGAGCTTTCTGGAACTGCTTGAAGAATATGAAAGAGGTTGTGGCAACCATGCACACCTTAGGATTGGAAGACGTGAAAATCGGTGCTGAAACGATGGGAAGGCTCTCGCAGCTCGGAAGCTTGGATGAGGTCTCGCGGCTGTGTAAGGAGGTTGAGCAAATGCAGCTTGTAATTGACTGGGGGCATTTGCATTCCAGAGATGGGGGGCGTTTCAGAAAGACCGAGGATTTCCACAAAGTCATTGTGGAAATTGAGGATACGCTGGGAACGGAAGCTGTTAGGAACATGCATTGTCACTTCACTAGGGTGGAATTCTCAGACAAAGGAGAAAGACGCCATCATACCATGGACGAAACGACGTACGGACCTGATTTCGCCATGCTCGCGAAGGTTATTGCCGAGTTTAAGCTGAACCCGGTCATCATAAGCGAGAGTCCAGTTCAGGATGTGGACGCGATAAAAATGCGCGACATACTGAGAGACGAGAGCAGAATCCAGAGTCCCGACATGATGCGATAGGCTTTTTACGCTGACTATGCTGCTCTCTATGGGGTTATATCTTGGCTCGACTGAAAGGCTTCCAGAAGCTAACGCCGATTGACGAAGCGCTTAGGACGTTTCAAGATAGCGTGCAAATCAAAAAGCTGAGAGCTGAAAGAGTTCCCGTCTATTCGGCTTTGAACCGCGTTCTCGCGGAGGACATCGTTGCCGAAGAGGACTTGCCTAGGTTCAACAGGTCAGCCGTTGATGGGTATGCCGTCAGAGCCGAAGATACTTTTGAGGCATCACAGTTCAAACCAGAAACTCTCCTCATCACCAATGACAGGGAAATAGGCAGCAGACAAACGAGACCAGTTTGGACTGGAAACCCCATTCCGAAGGGCGCGGACGCCGTGATCATGCTGGAAAACACCAGAAGCGTTAACGATAGAATTGAAGTTTGGACTCCGCTGACGCCTGGAGAGAATATCTCGAAAAAAGGTGAAGACATCGCAAAAGGGCAGGTTGCCGTTAGTGCTGGAACTCGCTTGAAACCCCATCATTTGGGACTAATCGCGGCTCTGGGAATCGCCGAAGTCAACGTCACTGAAAAGCCCAAAATAGCCATATTGGCAACGGGCGACGAACTCGTAAGAGTGGGACAGCAGCCGCAGCAAAATCAGGTTTTCGAGGTCAACAAGCTCGTCCTGTCAGCGATGTGCACCGAATTGGACGCGGAAGCCGCGGACTTGGGAATCGCGAAAGATGACATTGAAGACATCATCAGCAAGCTGAAGACCGGGTTTGCAGCAGACATGATAATAACCACAGGCGGAACGAGCGTCGGAGCTCCAGATCTCGTACCAGACGCAATAGACAAGATCGAGAAACGAGGAGTCATCGTCCACGGCATCGCCATGCGTCCAGCCATGCCCACAGCCCTTGCGGTGGCTCGTGGAAAGCCCATAATTGTTCTGTCGGGGAATCCTGTCGCGGCAATGATAGGGTTCGAAGTCTTCGCCAGACCGTTAATATGCAAAATGTTGGGAATGAAGCAGGAAGAATCAAGACCCATCGTGAACGCGAGACTCGCGAGAAAAGTCACGACGGCTCTCGGAAGAAAAACTTTCGTAAGAGTTCGTATTTTCAGCAAAGAAGGACAGTTCCTCGCAGAACCCGTGAGCGCCAAGGGATCCGGCACAATCTCAACTATGACACAGGCTAACGGTTACGTTGTCGTGCCCGAAAATCGGGAAGGGCTTGTAGAAGGAGAGCCCGTGTCTGTTCGTTTATTCGATGTTGTGGAGACGGTCGACGGAAATGTTTAGGAAACTGCTGACTCTGGACGAGGCTCGGCAAACCATTCGCAGGCATTTTGAACCCAAGCCTTTGGGCGTCGAGGAAATTCCACTGATAGAAGCTAACAATCGGGTTCTCGCCCAAAACGTAACTGCAAACTTGGATATTCCGCCCTTCAACAGGTCGACAGTTGACGGCTACGCGGTAAAAGCTGAAGACACGTTCGGCGCTGAGGAAAACAAGCCAGCAAAGCTCAAGATCATCGGCACGGTCAGTGTGGGAGAACTCCCGAAGATATCGGTTGCCCAGCATGAAGCCGCCGAAACCGCAACTGGGGCGCCGATACCAGACGGCGCAGACGCCGTCGTTATGGTGGAGGACACGGAAAAGAAGGATAACGAGCTTTACGTTTATTCCTCGGTCACCAAAGACGAAAATGTCATGAAGGCGGGTTCGGACATCAGAAAAGGCGAAACCGTCCTAAGACGTGGCCAATTATTGGGGTCCCGAGAAATAGGAGTCATGGCTGCCATAGGAATGGCTGCGACCCTCGTTTACAAGGCTCCTCGAGTGGCGATTCTTTCAACTGGCGGTGAAGTAACGGAACCGGGCAAACAGTTGCCGCCCGGAAAAATCTACGACATAAACGCCCATAGCCTCAGCGTGGCTGTAATGGAAAGTGGAGGAAAACCGCTGTATCTCGGTGTTATCCCAGATGAAAAAACCGCGCTGGAGAAGACGCTCCAACACGCCCTAGCTTCAGCGGACCTAGTTTTGACCTCAGGCGGCGTTTCCGTAGGTCCAAAAGACATCGTGCCGAAAACGTTAGACAGCCTCGGAAAACCCGGAGTCGTCATCTCCGGAATCGCCATCAAACCCGGAAAACCCGCAACCATCGGACTGGTTAATGGTAAACTGGTTTTTTCTTTACCTGGCCATCCAGCTTCAGCATTGTTAGTGTTCTATTTGCTCGTTCGCCCGCTGATTCAGCAAATGTCAGGAACCGAGAGCAAGCGGGACTTTACGGTCAGGGCGTTGGCGGCTATGAGGATGTTTCCGGCAAAAGGAAGACGCACCTTTATCATGGTTAGAATGAGAAAGAACATGGCAGATCGTTTAGTTGCGGAACCTGTTCCTACGGGAATTTCAGGAGCCATAACCACTCTGTCGAAGGCTGACGGGTTCGTGGAAATAGCTGAAAATCAGCAGTTCATCGATGCTGATGAAGAGGTTATTGTGCATCTCTTTGGATATCCCGAAGCGGACTGGTGCTAGGTCTCCAGGACTTTTCTCCTCGCGGCAACGTAGACCGTAAAAATCCACGTTAGGGCGAGATACAGAATCATTGACACGTCGAGAGTTGCATCTCTCCCGGCCAGCAGGTATAAGGTGTATGCGGAAACCGTCGTGGCGACAAAGAATAGTGTGGCGACGAACCAGATTGTCCAGACTCGTCTTGTGAACAGTCCGTAGGCGGTCATCAGGCTAAATGTGCCGATTATGGCGATGTGGACAAGTTGAATGTCGGAAAAAAGAACTACGAAACTTACTATTCCAACGGCGGCGTAGAAGGCGCTAGCCGCGAACAATCCAACGTCGTCCAGTTTGAGCTTGGATCGAAGAGACATTCAAGGACCGCCATTTAACCATAATGCATTTACGTCAACATTAATAAGTTTAGTGTATCGCAACATCTTTTGGGAAGCAGACCGCTAAGAAAATCTGTGAACGGCTGGGGTTGGACAGATTTAAATCTTAGGTGTACCTATTATAGAATTGGGAGCGTTTGGTGGAAGAGCCTGCAATTTTATACATCAAATCTCAGAAGGTTGAGCAAGTCCAATTTACCAAGCCTCAGTCGGATCACTGGTGCACAGAGGGCTATCGATCAACCAAAACAGACCTCATCCAAACTGAAGAGGACAGAAGAGCCGTCGAGATGCTCGACAAAGCTGGGTTGCAGTACACGCTGGTCGATCTTGGAACAGTGAAGGGGTTGACTCGTTTGTCAGCAAGGGTGAAAGGCGTTCGCATCACCCCAACACTAGTTTATAAAAGGCGAAGATTCGTGGGCTTGGGAGAAATAACATCGATACTACGAGGATAACTCTGGTCATTTCGAACAGCGTAAGCGAAAACGTTTAGAGCTTACAGCGGAATAAGACAGACCAAAAACGGAAGAACAAAGCATGAGCTACCGCGAACTTCTCGTTTCCCAATCAAACATCTTCAGCGGTTTCCAGAAACCCTTCGAGAAAGCAGACTACGTCATTCTAGGAGTTCCGTTTGACGCCACGAGCACGTATCGGACCGGCGCTAGGTTCGGACCCAACGCGATCAGGCAGGCTTCGCTCAACATAGAAACGTACTCTTTCCGCTCGGGTGTGGACATGGAAAGTCTGTGCTTGCACGATTTGGGCGACTTACACGTCTCAACCGACGTGAAGAAAACGCTGGAAAACATTAAACTTGTCACAGAAGACATTGCCAAAGCCGGAAAAACACCAGTAGCGATTGGCGGAGAACACACCATCACGCTAGGCGTCGCGAAAGGGCTAGCACATGAACCGTCAACAACAGCGCTGGTGAGTTTTGACGCTCACCTTGATACACGCAACGAGTACATGGGTCTGAAGCTTTCCCACACGACTTTCATGCGAAGGACCAACGAAGAAGTCAAGCCGGCAAAAATAGTGGAAGTGGGCACCCGGGCGGTCTGCAAGGAGGAACTCGCCTATGCAAAGAAGGCGAACATAGAGTTTCTAACCGCCCGAGAAATCCGAAAGAAAGGAAGCGAAAGAATCACAGAAATGCTCAAGAACAAGCTGTCGAAGTTCAAGAACATCTACCTGTCCATAGACATGGACGTTCTCGACCCAGCTTACGTTCCTGCCGTGCAGAACCCGGAGCCAGAAGGGTTAGAACCGTATACTCTACTCGATATCGCATGCGGTATCTGTGACGATCGTTTGCTGGGCTTTGACGTTGTGGAGATTGCGCCAGACTACGATCGGGGCACTTCGGCTGTTCAAGCCGCGAAGACAATCTTTGAGCTTCTCTGCAGTCTGGAAAAATCGCGGAAGAGTGGCAGAAAATAGAAGAAGCCATGTCGTACTATAACGGAAGAACCAGAAGCCGCGGCGAAGCCTTCGAAACACTGTTTTTAGAACGACACCCGCAGGCAATGGCTCAGAAAACACAACCAAAGGACATATGGATGAAGCTCTCAACAGGATTCTTTGGACGTCTTGTCTTCGATTCTTCTGATTTCAACGACTACTTTATAGTTGTCCGGACAGCCCGCAGTAAAAATGCCCTTGTCTTTTTCCCAAGGAAAAACCCCTCCGAACTGCAAGGCAACCAAGTAGGGAAAAATGGCATCATAGAGGAAACCACAAACAGCTGGTGTTCTATGAATGGTGTCCCCATCCTCCGAGAATAACGTTAATTCGAACTCTTCCCCAACGTGATGCCTCACAACGCATTTTCCATCAACCTTCACAACCTTTCCAATCAATCTACTGCTCTTCAAATCGAACCTCCTCAATCTTCCTGTTAGATTTCGTTCTTTAACAGTCTTGCGATGAAGAAGCCGTTACACTGGTGGATGTGCGTGTAGAGTCTTTGACATTTCTCCAGTCCTCTCAGTCCCGGCAATCCTATTTTTGGCGTTGTTTCAGTCAACTGGAATTCGGGGTGCCACTTGAGGAACCGTTCGATAAGCATTTCGTTCTCTTCAACCGTTATGCTGCACGTGGAATAGACAAGCGTCCCTTCGGGCTTCACGTTCTCGGCGCAGCTGTTTATCATTTTCCACTGGATTTCAGCCATCTTATCAACCGAACGACGGGTTAGCCTCCACTTGGCTGAAGGAAGCTTCGCAAACGCGCCAGTGCTCGTGCACGGTGGGTCCAACACAACGACATCCGCCTTTAGCGTGAAAGCCAACGGGTTGCACGCGTCAGCGATTATTGGCGCGGCGATTTCGACCCCCATTCGAGCAGTTTCGCCTTTCCATACAGCCATCCTGCGCCGCGAAAAGTCGAGCGAGTAGATAGCCCCGCGGTTTCGCATCAGCTGAGCCAGATAGGTAGTTTTTGCCCCGGGCGCAGCGCAGATGTCCAACACGGTCACGCCCGGTTGTGGATTTGCTACTTCTGCGGCGAAGCAGCTTGCCTTGTCTTGAATGTAGAATAGACCGTCTCTGAAGCTTGACGTTCTGGTTAAGGGTTGGTTTGCGCCGCAAACCATGTACGCGTTCTTTAGCCCATCGACCTCCTGAATTTTAACGCCATCTTCACTTATCTTTTCCAGAATCTGTTTTTCACCAGCTTTGAGAGTGTTCAATCTTATGTAGGTGGGCGGCGAACGTGCATTTCCGTCTAGCATGGGTATGGCTTCTGCTCGTCCGAAGAGTCTGAAGCAGTACTTGACGAACCAGGTGGGATGGAAAGTCAGAAGCCCAACTGTTTCCTCGTCGCCAACATTCTTGAGGAGAGATTTCGGGTTTTGCGTGAGTATCGCGCCTAGAATCTGTTCGATTTTTTGAAAGCTTTTCCATCCGAGAATGGAGCGGCCCAGTTTGGCAATGTCTGACGCTTCCTCAATATCGGTTTTGTTCCAGTTTTTTGCGATACGAGTCTGGTAAACATAAAGCCGCAGAAAGGATTGAATCCCGAGATTGAACGTGGTCAAGGATTCTGGTTTTAAAAGGTTGTCCACGAACTTGTCTATGAAGTTGCGTCGCCTAGCCGTCTCGCACACGAGCATGTGAGCTAACCGCACAGAGTCGGCATCGCCAACGTCCAATTGCTTCACGGTTTTGGCTAGGGCTAGTCGTTCGCTTAGTCCTCGCATTTCCATCCAGCTCATGGTTTCGATGGCAAGTGTCCACGCTTCCTTGAGCAAACGTCTCGCCTCAATCCTGTCGCAAGTGTGTGCTCAACCTATGCACAACAAGGAATAAATAGGGTTATGCCATTGTTAACAGGCGGTGTTTCAAATGGGGTATTTAGAAACACAACCCTAAACACGTTCTAAAAGGTAGAAAACATCCTAAAAACCCCGTGAGCTTGAACGTTCTGGAAAACAAGGAGGAGATAAGAGAGCAGTCCACTGCTGACCATCGATTTCTTGGGCAGCAACTAGATTTGTTCTCGATAAACGAGGAAGTCGGCATCGGCTTGGTACTTTGGCATCCAAAAGGCGCGACAGTTCGCAGAGTAATCAGAGACTTCTGGGAAGAGGAGCACTTGAAAAACGGGTATCAACTCGTCTCCACTCCACACATTGCCCGCGGAGAACTCTGGAAAATTTCAGGACACTTAGGCTACTACAGCCAAAACATGTACCTCTTCGAAAAAGACCATGAATCATACGTCGTTAAGCCGATGAATTGTCCATTCCACATCCAAATATTCAAGTCTAAGCCAAGAAGCTACAGGGAACTTCCTATAAGATACGCGGAATGGGGAACCGTCTACAGGTACGAACGCTCAGGCACCTTGCATGGATTAATGCGAGTCAGAGGATTCACAGTCGACGACGCCCACATCTTCTGCAGACGCGAGCACGTTGACGAGGAAATCCTCAAACTCCTAGACCTCACCAGAAACATGCTGCAGAAGTTCGGCTTCAAAGAACACCGCGTGTACCTATCAACCAGAGACCCGAAACAACCGAAAAAGTACATGGGCTCATCCAAAGAGTAGAAACTCGCACAGAATGCATTGGCGAAAGCCCTCGACGAGAAAGGAATCAGCTATCGAGAAATGCCTGGAGAAGCCGTGTTCTACGGACCCAAGATAGACGTGAACATAGTCGACGCTTCAGACAGAGAGTGGCAGTGCACCACGATACAGTTTGACTTCAACCTGCCCAAACGGTTCAACATAACCTATACGGGCGCGGATGGAAAAGAGCATGGAGTCGTGATGATTCACAGAGCCTTGCTTGGAGCTGTTGAACGTTTCATGGGCGTCCTGACAGAACATTATCGAGGAAATTTCCCAGTGTGGCTTGCTCCCGTGCAGGCAAGAATATTGCCCGTCGGCGAGGAACAGGTTTCCTACGCCCAAGAGATTAGCGAGAAACTACGAGCGCACGGAATAAGGGTCGAAGTCGACTGCGACGCATCGACAATCGGCCACAAGATCAGGGAAGCAGAACTTCAGAAAATTCCATACATGATCGTGTGCGGAAAACGCGAAGCCAAACTGAACAGGATTTCGGTTAGACGGCACGGCGCGGGAAACATCGGTATGTTGACGATCGAAGATTTCGTCAGAAGCATCAGAAACAGCCATCACGAATAGAATCGAACAAGAACGAAATTGCCATCGTTCCTTCCCATGCTCCCTTTTTTTGCCCCTTTTTATGCCTCAAAAACCCCAACTGGCAGTTCCAGTCAGTTTTATATTTGCACATAAAACATAATCCAGTAGGCGTGATATTGTGACGGTCGCCAAGAAACAGATTATGATGGGGCCGATGCTGTTCGCGTTGGGTGGGGGTCTTTTGCTTTTCGCACTGAATCTTGCCATCGGTCCTAGACAAAGCTATTCCTCAAGCGAAGGCTTGATCGTGTTCGGGTTCGTCGTTGCCATGATTGGGTTTCTGGCGTTTTTCCTTATCGCGCTTGGACTCATGGTGATGATCGAAGCGGCGTTGTTGTCGAGCAAGGAATCAGCCACTAGCCCGAAGCAGTAAGAGATTTTAGCTTATTCCTCGTTCATAGTGTTAAGTGGTAAAGAAGCCAAGATGGCACAAAAGAGCTTAGACGACTTTTCAAGAGCCGAAGCTAAACCTGCAAAAGAAACGAAAGCGGAAGCTCTACCATTCACGGAGGCGGTCGCGAGGGAAAGAAAAAAGCGTGCCTTTCCACCGCTTGCACCTGAGGATTTGCCGCCTTCATATTTTGTTTCTGCCACGTACGACGGGAAAAAAGGAAAAGCGCTCATCAAACTTTACGAGCCGAATTCGACAGAAATCTATTTCTGGCATGACAACACGGGGCATAAGCCTTATTGCTTCACCAACCTTTCGCCGTATGAACTGGAAAAGATTCCCAGCCTGATGCAACATCCGGGCTTGGACCATTTCGAAATAGTCGAGAAGATTGACCCGCTGTTGGATAAGGAAGTCAAGGTGACCAGCATCGTTGCCAAAGACCCGCTTGCCATCGGCGGACGCCCGACAGGATGCATAAGAGACATCATTCCAGAAGATTTCCCGAAAGTCTCGGACACCCCGATCACGGCAAGCGACATCAAAATCTGGGAGTCGACAATAAAATATTATCAATCCTACATCTACGACAAAAAACTTCTGCCCGGAATGATATACGAAGTGAAAAAGGGCAACCTCGTTGCCAAAAGCTTCGAGAAGTCAGAGAAGTCTGTTTCGCACATACGCGACATTTTCAAGAATGCCAGCGACGAAGAGACCCAATATATTGAGCAGTGGGCTCGACTGCTGGAATATCCAGCCCCCAAGTTCTGCAGCATCGCACTCGACATAGAAGTATGCACGCCAGTCCCGACGAGAATGCCTGACCCCCGAGAGGCAGCTTACCAAGTCATGTGCGTATCACTATACAGTTCAGACGGACAAAAACGAGTTCTGCTCCTCAAACGCGAAGGAGTGCGCGAAGGAACCGAACGCCTGCCAGCCGACGTTAAGCTGGAATATTTCGAAACAGAAGAAAAGCTAATCAGAACCGTCTTTGACGTTTTGTGGAGCTATCCCTTCGTCATGACGTTCAACGGCGACGACTTCGACCTACCCTATCTAACGCACAGAGCCGAAATCCTGGGCTTCAGAAGAGACGAAATCCCAATAGAAGTCGGCAGACGCGTCTGCCTGTTGAAGTATGGCGTTCACATAGACCTTTACAAGTTCTTCTTCAACCGCTCAATCCAAATCTACGCTTTCAACAACCGGTACCGAGACGTAACCCTAGACGATGTTGGCAAAGCGCTGATCGGAATGGAGAAAATCAAGCTGGACAAGAACATCGGAGAGCTGTCCTACACGGAGCTCGCCAGATACTGCCTTAGAGACTCCGAAATTACCTTCAAGCTAACAGATTTCGACGACGAGCTTGTGATGAAACTAATCCTTGCCCTGACCAGAATCAGCAGCATGCCGATGGAAGACGTGAGCCGCCAAGGAGTCTCACGCTGGATAAGAAACTTCATGCACCGCGAACACCGCAAAAGGAACCTGCTCATACCCAACACGGAGGACATCCTAGCCATCAAGGGCAAAACAGCCACGAAAGCGATAATCAAAGGCAAAAAATACAAAGGCGCAATAGTCGTTGAACCTATTCCAGGTGTCCACTTCAACGTTGCCGACATGGACTTCCAGAGTCTATACCCCTCAATCATAAAAGTCTGGAACCTCGGGTACCAATCCATCCTCTGCTCACACCCCGAATGTCGCACAAACGTCATTCCAGACACTCCGCACTGGGTGTGCACCAAGAAAAGAGCGATGGAGAGCCTTCTGATCGGTTCCCTCCGAGACCTGCGGGTTGAATGGTACAAGCCAAGATCAAAAGACAAGACTTTGTCTTCAGACCTGAGAAGTTGGTACAACGTCATTCAAGGAGCCGTAAAAGTAATTCTGAACGCGAGCTACGGCGTGTTCGGAGCCGAAACCTTTGACCTCTACTGCCCGCCAGTTGCAGAAGCCACAGCCGCCATCGGAAGAGACTCGATAACTCGAATACTTGCAAGAGCGAAGGAGCTCGGCATTCTCGTGCTCTACGGAGACACAGACAGCATATTCCTGAAGAACCCTTCAAAGGAACAGATTGAAGAACTATCAAGATGGACAGAGCACGACCTGAAGATGAGCTTAGACGTGGACAAAATATACAGATACGTAGTTTTCAGTTCACGCAAGAAGAACTACCTCGGCGTGCTGGAGGACGGAAGCGTCGACGTCAAAGGCTTAACGGGCAAGAAAAGGCACATTCCATTGTTCATAAAAGGAGCCTTTGACACAATGAAGGAAAGCCTTGCAAAGGTCAAAACTCCGGCAGATTTTGAAAACGCAAAGAAAGACATCGTTCAAATCGTCCGCGACCGCTACTTGAAGTTGAAGAGGAGAGAATGGGAAAGCATGAACGATTTGGCGTTCAACGTGGTTTTAGGCGAGGAACTGCACCACTACACGAAAACCACGCCGCAACATGTCAAAGCCGCCATGATTCTCAAGGAGAACGGCGTGGAACTGAGGGCTGGCGACTTGATAAGCTTCGTCAAAGTAACAAGAGAGCCACATGTAAAGCCCGTGGAACTTGCCACGAAAAACGAGGTTGACGTTGACAAGTATATTGCGTATTTGCACTCGACATTCGATCAGGTGCTCGACGCCTTGGGGTTAGATTTTGATGAAATAATAGGGCTGACGAAACTGGAAAGATTCATGTGAACATCGTTATCTGCCTGCAGTAACCACTTTCAATCCACGAGATTTCAGAGGCTCTATAATGCTTGGTCGGCTCAATGTCAACAGCAACAAGTAACCAATTCCAGCTATAGCGAACAGACTGCTGATAGTTATACTGGCAATCATAGCAGTCCAAGCTGGCAAGGCATTGAGAATCTCTGGAGGATTGAAGTTAAAGATTATAGAAAGATAGCCTCCGACGATGAAGCCTATAGGTAAGGCTCCAACGACGCATGCCATGAGAGGACGCTTTCTCAGTAGATAGATTATCGTTGCTGCAATGAGATTTGCTATGGACCCGAAAATTACGTCTTGAAACCCGAGGAAATAATAGGAATTTACCAGAAAACATCCTACAGTCACTCCACCAATTACTGGCAAACCAAATAGAGCAGACAGTGCAATTAAACAGTCCGCGACTCGCAGCTGAATAGGTCCAAATATGGTCGGGTTACCAACTGAAATCATTTGGACGACATTGATTGTGACATACAGGGCTGAGAAAACCGCTGTTAGGGCTACATCCCTCGTGTCGAATCTCACTTCACTTTGCCTCCTACACCGGGGTATTTATGGCGGAACGGGTGGAGGTCCACTCACCCGCCAACATCTCACTCATGCAATTCTTTATCTCATAAATCTTGCCCCACTCGGTCAGCATCAGAGCAATGAACAGGCACGTCTATCTAAAAAACAACATTCAATTTTGATAACAAGAGTCGCCTACTGTGGGGCACCGACCGTGCCGGCACCAGTTTCTTGCGGCTTTTCGCTTGGAGGCGTCATGGCTTCTGCTGCAACTTCCACACTTATGTCTTCAACGGGGACGCCTTCTCTGTGTGGCAGCAATAAGTCGTGTGGAGGTTGAGGTGCATTCAAGATTGTTGAAAGAAGATACATAGCGGTGAACGCGTACTGGTAGATCCTCTGAAAAACGTAGGGCACCTTTGTTTCAGGGTCAACTTCTAGCATCTTGTTTATCTCGGTGTCCTTGCCGGTCAAAGTTGCCGTGCCTTCGACCTCAAATTTCACTATGCTGGGCTTAGTGGCTAATGATAGACTGAACCCGACCAGAACCATCTGGCTTTTCCGTTCCCTTTCCTCCAGCTTTGCCTTAACATTAAAATTGATCGTTTCAATCGCCGTTCCCTTGACGACCAGACGGGCTCCTACCAGACTGGTAATATCTACCTTAACTGAAACGTTCGGGACGTACAAAGCTGGGCTGATAATCGATTCCCCACAACAACCTACTATGCTCTAGGCTAGTCCTCCAACTTTCTGCATTAAGCCTCGCTTTAAACCGATTTTTGCCTTTTGTGTGTAACATAACAGTACATACACTATAGTGAAAAAGTATTGTTGCAAGACTCAGAGCCATTCAAACAGCAATGCAGCAAGAGTCGAAGCGGCCATCAGAAGCGCGATGATGACCACCACTTTTCGCTCGGTCATCGGACGACGATACGTGACAAGAGTAATCAGACTCCTCCTATGGTCCGACGCCAGCTTTTGACCATCAAAAGTGACATGGGCTTTAGTTTTCGAGAAGAAATAAGTTAACAGAATTAACGCAGAATTGAAAACGTATGGCAGAATGGAAATCAACAGGGAAGACTTCACATCCGAGATGATTGCGAAGGCGGCCAACGTTATTCCGATGGCAAAAGAACCAGTGTTGCCGACGAAGATTTTCCCCCGGAAATTGAAGATAGCAAGTAATAGCCAAACGGCTAGCGGCACGTAAAGCAGCGTGGCGTTCGAACCGGAGATGAGCATGAGGCCAACAAGGATTATTGCGGGGCAAACTGTTTCCAGTCCGTTCAGTCCTCCAAGCTGGTTCACAGTATTGGTAGTCACGGTCACGATCAACGGAATAATTATGAAATAGTAATAGACTCCGAAGGGTAGTGTTCCCAAAAGTGGGAACGCTATTGACGTTCGGAGTTCAAGTCTTGAAGCCAGCGCGATGAGCGGTATAGCGGCTATAAGGGGGAAGAAAGCCTTGTAACGCCAGCGAAGGTCCATCCAATCATCAATCAAGCCCATAAAGCCGCCGAACAATATGCAGACTGCCAGAGTTAAGGCAGGGGAAACATCGCTAGGTGCATTGGTCCCTTCCGTTGCAAAAAAATACAGCAAGAAGAGATATGTGGCGCTGATCAGAACGTAGACGATGCCTAACCCGTTTGAAACTAAAGGGTTGTTTGGCTTATGATAGTCCGGCACTTTTGGAAACAAGCCACATCTCCCTTAACTCGGATACTCGATTTCGTAGAGCAGTATGAGCGGCACGATCCCCCCGTACTTGCTGCGAGCATCGGCTGCGGTCAAATCGAGTCCTGAAAACTTGGCTTCCTTGAAGTACTGGGGTGCCTCAACAGTCTCTTGTGTCCCTTGTTCGTTAACATTGGCCACGCTGTTTTGTGTTGTCCACTCCTGCTTTCCCCACGACATCAACTTGTAGATTGTGGAGTTCGTCCCCACATCATTCCATACCCACCTATTGTTTGAGTCGTAACTCCCAAATGACGTTTCATTTTTCCAAGTGGACGCAGCGTCGATAAGACCGCCACTTACGAACCGGTCCTCTGCTTGACCGGATATCCTGGCCATCCACATCCATTTTCCCTCATCGCCGTAGCCAGCCCACGTAGCGTAATCTTGGCCACTTGACGATCCGAGCGCCAGAGTCGTGAAGACTAGAATGTACTTTGCGTTGTACCGCTTCAGCATGTTTAACGAGTTCGTCTCGTTAGCCATGAATATGAAACCTGTATTCTCTATTGAGGTTCCGTTTACAGTAGCGTTGTCAGTCAGCGAAGTTACGTTTCCAAGAAAAGTCAGCCAGTAGCCGTAGTCCCACCAACTGCACACGACAATGGACGAGTTTTGGAGGTCGTTGAGGTACTTCAACAGGTCGAGCCATTCCGACACGGGCTGGTTAGGAACTATCGGGATGCTGCCCGCAGTAATGGTAACTGGGGCGTAGGACTGAGTGATCACTTTAGGAACGCCGCCGGATTGAGGTGAAAAAGCAAAGTTCGTCATCAGCAGGATAAATATTAGGAAAACGGCAACTCCGCTGAACTCCTTACCAATGTGCTCCAAACCAAACTTCTTCTTGGATAGGATTTTGGGAGGTTCCCTTAACAATGCCGTGAAGGGCTTCAAGACGCCCATAATTCCTACACCCGCCACAACGGCGAACGCAGGAGCCAAGAGCACCATGAGTCGAACCATGGAACCAGCGAAGTAGAGGGCTGTTATGCCGTACAATAACATAAACAGGTTTCGATTGTTAAGATTTTTCAAGAGGAAGTAAAAGCCCACGACGAAGAAGACTATTCCAATTCCCAAGTCGTAGTAGATCGATCCCCAGGCGGAGATTCTGTGTTCCGCCACTGATTCTGTCAATGGAGAACCTGCCCGAGTGAAGGGATCGATGACTGAAAGGAACTTTCCAGTTATGCCTTCCAAGAAACCAGCCTGCCAGAGCACAGCGAAGCTCGCAACAAAAAGTGCCAAGATCAGTCCAATGAGAATCGTTTTTGACCTCGCCGTTTTGGTCGCGCGAAAAACCTCGACGAAACAGAGCAGTGCAAAAACGCCTGCCATTGGCAGAACAGCGGTGTAGGTGGGATACTTTGTCGAGATGTACGGAGAGTTCATGGCAATAAATAGGCCCAGTCCAAACGTCAAACTGTAGGATATTAGAATGCGCGAGGTGTACCTCTTTAACAGTACTAACATGAAGACAAAAAGAGCCGTGAGGACTATCAAATAGTATGCCGAACCCCACCCGAGAACGAAATAAGCCAACGCCGCTGCTGACCCAAGCGAATACTTTATCGTTGAGCTGACAGGCCTTTCGTCTTCAATCGCCCTTAGGAACATGAACGCGAACAACACTAAAGCAACTATTCCTACGGTTTCATCGTCGAAGAATCCAAGCGATGTTCGTTGGATAAAGGACGGATTCAGGGCCAGGAAAAGCGAGGCAAGCAGACCTACAGATGTCCCGCCCACATCTCTTCCGACGAAGAAAAGTATCGCAACGGCCAGCGTCCCCAAGAGTGGGGCGACCAAGGCGCAGAAAGACATGAGATCTATGTTGATTCCCAGTGCCGAGACTGTTTGATAGAGAATCGCGGCGGTCATTGGCAATGATGGGTAAGACATACCCATGTTGATTCCGTTCGGGTACCAGCGTTGGCGGTCGATCCACATGGGATCGCCGTTAGGCTGTGGCAAGTAAGGCGAAATGAGACCATAATCCACCATATGCCTCGTTAGACTATACTGATAGTAGGGGTCGAACTCTGAAAGATGCACCGCGCCAGTCTGAATTTCCCAGCGCAAAGGAAGAACTCGTAGGGTGTAAGCCACGAAGAGTATAAGAAGCAACGCAGAAAAGGTAGCTATTGAACCGTGGCTCATTTTGATTCGCAGTTTTCCCACGCTTTTCAAGCCGTTGACGATGCGCTCTCGTGTTAGCTGTTCCCGAATTCCCATCTGGAAATCATCTCTCTTACACAGATTGATGAAGTGTTTTATTTCCCTTGTGGTTAAGGAGGAAGTTTCATGACTTATGCCATTGTTATATGTGTTTCTGCATAGGCATGAAAAGGCACTCAGACTGTTAAGCCGTAGCAATCTGCACCTTACGAGGTGCGGTAAATGATGGCGGAAGCCCGTTCTAAGCTTATATCGACGCGTCAGTATCTCAATAGCGATGCCCACCCGAAAATTCATGGTCTTTCACGTTGCAGGTCAACTTGGCATAGGAGGCACTGAAAAGGCCCTCCAGAAGTGTTGTGAATACATGAACAAGGACATGTTCGAAACAGTTGTCTGCGGAATCTACAAGGGAGGACTGCGTGCAAAGGCGCTCGAGGAGAAAGGGTTCGAAGTCCACATTCTCAATGGCGACTATTCTCTTTTCGAGTCTCTTCTTAGGGAAAAGAGAGCTGATATCATCCACTACTATCTCGGGTGGGACACTGAAGAGCTCAGAAAAGTCATAGGAATAGCAAAGGGTGCTGGAGTTCCAGTCGTCGCAGTCACGAACATTTTCGGACATTACAGCCGAGAACCAGAAATCCAAAACTTGGTGGACCGACAGCTTCTCATCAGCAAGACCGTTGCTTTGGAGTACGCAGCGCGAGGAAAGATTTCAATGCGGCAATTCTTGAACAAATGCAGGGTGTTCTACATCCCAGTGGACATTGACGAATTTGAGAAAGAAGCCCCATCGCAGGAGGAGACGGCTCAGTTTAGGCAAGAAATCGGGGTCGAGCCCGGCTGCCCATTGATATGCAGGGTGGGCAGGGCAGATGTCAGGAAATGGGATTCGTTCCCGGTGAATATGATGTGGTTTCTGACGCGCAAGATCCCGAACGCTAAGTTTCTCGCAGTCGGGGGACTACCAGTATGGGTGCAGAAGAAAATCTCGAAATACCACCTTGAAAAAAACTTCATCGACTACGGTGTGGCATTCGGAAAAGAGCTTATAACAATTTACTACGCCATCGATCTGCTGGCGCATTCTACGCGCATCGGAGAATCATTCGGATGCACGATTGCCGAAGCAATGGCGGCAAGAAAACCTGTGGTTGTGGAATCGACCCCGTGGGGCGACAACGCGCAGATCGAACTCGTGGATAACGGCGTAACGGGTTTCGTCGCCACTACGCCGAGAACGTGTGCCGATGCCATTACCCATCTGTTGAGGCATCCTGCAGAGGCTGAGAGAATGGGAGGCGCTGGGTATGAAAAGGCGAGGAAAATGTTCGACGCCAAGAGGATCGTTCCGCTTCTTGAAAAGCATTACTTTGAGCTCCTTGCAGCAAAGGGAGTCCATGTGGACGAGCGACTCCTAACACATTATGGTAGGCTCTCGCAGTCTCCATCCAATCATGATATACTGGACTACCCGCTGGAATACTCGCGGCGGATGTCAAGCGTTTATGGAAGGGCAAGTCTGCATGAACGAGTCTGGCTCAAGATAAAGCAGTACACTCAGGGACGCCCGAGCAGAGCGTACATTTTCAAGGATTCCCACCTGCACGTTGTGGGCATCTGATTTTTTAGGGGCAGGCTGCAGCGCTATGTTGCTATTTTTCGTTTGTAGCCGTACTTTTCGGGGTCGTAAAATGGAAACGGCACTATTTTAGCTCTTGACATTTTCTCGCGAATCTTCACGATCACAGCGTTTCCTTCTTGAGTTTGCGATGTTTGCACGTAGCCCATGCCTACGCCACGTTTTAGAATGGGCGAAAAGGTTCCGCTCGTCAAATTACCAATTCTCTCGTTGTTACCGTTGAATATCTCAAAACCCGCTCTCGGTATTCCTTGGTCGGTCAGCTGTATTCCCACCCTTTTGCGGGCAATCCCTTCATTCTTCTGCTTGAGCAGCGCAGCCTTTCCAATGAAGTTGTCTTTTTGAAGTTTTACAACAAAGCCTAAGGCTGCCTCCAAGGGAGTGGTGGTTTCATCGATGTCGTTTCCGTACAAACACATTCCAGCCTCAAGCCTTAGCGTATCTCTGGCTCCCAAGCCGCACGGCTCTATTCCGAAGGGTTTGCCAGCATCGAGCACAGCGTTCCACAATTTTACGGCTCGGTCTGGACTGGAGAGAGTGGCATTCCACACGAAGATTTCAAATCCATCTTCGCCAGTGTAACCTGTGCGCGAGACGAAAACTTCAGTGTCCGCCAATCTTGTAGGTCCGCACTTGAATCTTTCAATCCTGCCCAAGTCTTCTGAGGAGATTTTCTGAAGCGTCCTTTGAGTGTTGGGACCTTGAACAGACAGCATAGCCACGCTGTCTGAGATTGCCTCGATCTTCACGTTGAATCCGCCCGCATTTTTCACAAGCCAGTTGTAGTCTTTTTCCCTGTTGCTGGCGTTAAAAACCACAAGTAACTTCTTTGCTTCTAATCTGTACACGACGAAATCGTCCATTATGCCCCCATTTTCGTTGCACATGACCGAGTACTGGGCACTGCCGGGCGTTAGCTTGGAGACGTCGTTTGTGATGACAAAGTTCAAGAAGCGCTCAGAATCCGAGCCCGTGACGGTTACTCGTCCCATGTGGGAAATGTCGAAAATTCCGATGCTGTTCCTCACGGCCAGATGTTCCGGTATCACGCCCTTGTACCATAGTGGCATTTCGAAACCTGCGAAAACTGTCATGTTTGCTGTTCGCTTGTGCACATCGTAAAGTTGGGTTCTGCGAGTTTTTTCTGTTAACATTCGCTCCCAGCGATTCTTATTTCATTGGCTTGACTTCGACATTAGCGGGGATAAGCGAGAGTTTCTTGCTACACTTCGGGCATTTTCCGTTGTGCTGATGCAGAATCTCATCTGGAGGTTTAAGTTCAGGACCCTCGTACAAAACACACCCGCACTGCTGACAAACAACTCGCTGAGGCAACATCCAACACTTCCGCGTGACGGTTAAGCGAATAAGCGCTACGGCATATTTATCGGTTGCTAACCCATTCTGCGACTTCAGCCGTTCCAGCACGGAAACTTTTAATCCTAGATAACACTTAGTTTTGGAAAACCATTCCTAAAATCGTTTGCACGGTTTGAACTGTCCATGGGAAAATACACGTTGATCATAACCGAGAAGCCGGACGCCGCCCAGAGAATAGCCACAGCCCTTGATCAAAAGGGAAAACCGAAGAAAACCGAAGAAAACGGTGTGCCGTATTACGTGGCTAAACTGGATAAAGAGATAGTCATCGTTCCGGCTCTGGGACATCTATACACGGTAGCCCAAGAAACCGGCGGAAGAAACTACTACCCCGTCTTCAGGTTCAAATGGGTGCCGAGATACGCTGCCGAAAGAGGCGCTAAGCAAATCCGCGCGTGGGTCCAAACGATTTCGAAACTGGCAAAAGACGCAGACTCGTTCATCGACGCCTGCGACTACGACATCGAAGGAAGCATCATCGGATACTGCATACTCAAATACGCCTGCGGCAACAAGGAAGGCTCTTCTAAGCGAATGAAATACTCCACCCTTACCAAGGAAGAACTGGAAAAGTCATACGCCGAACCGCTGCCGCGTCTCGACTTTGCACTAATAGAGGCTGGACGCGCACGACACGAAGTCGACTGGCTCTACGGCGTAAACCTTTCGCGTGCATTGACGATCGCCGCCAGGGACTGGAGCGGAAAATACGCGACACTAAGCACTGGACGTGTTCAAGGACCGACATTGAAGTTTCTGGCTGCCCGCGAAAAATCAATCAGAACCTACGTGCCCGCGCCCTACTGGGAAATCAGAGCAGAGATCGAAATTGACGGCAAAGTCTTCGAAGCCGAATACGAGAAAGAAACGATAGATGTTAAACAAGAAGCGAATGGCATTCTAGACGCGTGTAAAGGCAAAGGCGGAACGGTCGATAAAATAGAAGTCAAACAATTTCAGCAGTCGCTGCCGTTGCCCTTCGATTTGGGCGCTTTACAGAGCGAGGCTTATGGGCTGTTCGGTTACACGCCAAGACGCACATCCAACATCGCCCAACGTCTCTACTTGGACGCTTTGATTTCTTATCCCAGAACAAGCAGCCAGAAGCTTCCGTCAGCCATCGGCTACGAGACAATCTTGAAAAATCTTGGCAAGGCGCCGCAGTACAAGAAGCTCGTCGCGGATCTCCTTTCAAAACCTGAACTGAAACCAAAAGAAGGAAAGAAAGATGATCCCGCGCACCCGGCGGTTTATCCAACAGGAAACTTGCCAGAAAGAGAGTTGGACGACTCTGAAAAGAACATCTGGGATCTGGTGGTCAGACGATTCATGGCAGTCTTCGATGAACCTGCCATCAGGCAGAGCATGAAAGCCCAAGTCAACGTCAACGGACACCGCTTCTACCTCAGGGGAAGACAAACCCTGAAGGAAGGGTGGCTCCGCTTCTACGGACCATACGTAAGGTCAGAAGAAGTTCTCCTGCCTCCGATAAAAGAAGGACAGGCTGTCAATGTTCAAAAGGTGATTTTGGAGGACAAGTTCGTAAAGCCTCCGCCCCGGTACAATCCGGGCAGCGTTCTCAAGAGAATGGAAGAGGCAGAAATCGGAACGAAAGCAACGAGGGCAGACATCATACAAACGCTCTACGACAGAAAATACATTCGAGAAGAGAGAATGGTCGTAACAGACTTAGGGTTCGACGTGCTTGAAGTGCTGGAAAAATACTGTCCACCAGTGGTTTCGATCAAGCTAACGAAGGAACTTGAAGAAAGGATGGACAAGATTCAGGTTGATAGCGAGAAAAGAGAAAACGTTCTGGCAGATGCTGTCGAAATTCTGAAGCCAGCGGTCGAAGAATTGAGAGAAAGAGAGAAAACGATAGGCGAACAGTTGAGCAACGCGATAAAGAAAGCAAGACTGGAAGAAAGAACCATAGGGCCGTGCCCAGTCTGCAACACTGGAAAACTTATGATACTGTACTCAAGGAAAACTGGCAAACGCTTCGTCGGCTGCACAAACTACTTCAAAGGGCTATGCAAAACATCGTTTCCACTTCCTCAAAGAGGTACCGTGAAACCGCTCTGGAAAAACTGCCGTGGGTGCGGCTGGCCCACTGCTCAAGTATGGATGAAGGGGAGACGCCCTTGGACACTGTGTCTTAATCCGCAATGTCCATTGAAAGAAGAACGGAGGAAACGAATTGAAATGCAGAATTTGCAGTAGAGAAGCGCTGGAAGGCGAATACTGCGAGTTGCACATGAAGGCCCATGAAAGCATTACCAAGAAGTACGAGTTGTGGAAGAAGGCTTTGGGAGTCTCTTGGAAAGAATATTTAAGTGAGATTGTGAAGAATCCTTTTACAGGTGAATGGGCTAAAGAAGTGGCGGAGCACCTGAGCACGACTGGAGAAACATAGAATGTCGAAAACAGTTAAGAAAAGAGTTTCGTCGATGTCCTTTTCCTTAAACAGGCTATACCAGAGAATTTCCACGGCGAAGCCGTCCACGCTTATCGTGTCGATATTTGTCATTGCCATTGCCACGTTTCTGTTTGGTGGCGGCCTGTACGACATTATCGTGAGACCGCTTCCGTCCTTCTATTCCAGCAGCGTCGGTTTCTTGTTCTTGTATCCACAGTTGTCGGAGCAATTCATAACTGACAGCATGATAGCTATGACACTGTATTCCCTCGGCGTAGTTGGACTCATAGTCATGTACCAGAGCACAAAATATGCTTACAAGCCCAGACAAGCCTACATGATGTTCATGGTAGGCGCCATCTTCATACTAATGGCCTACATATTCCTCGAAGTCACTATACGAGTTAAAATCGGTCATTAAAACCTACCAAGGATTACTCTTCAACCCCAGTTTATACGCGGCGAAATTAGTGATCAAGTGTATAGGCAGAGTTATCACAAGAACCATGACGAAGAGCTCCACACTCATCGTGGGCGGAGAAACCAAAAGAGAAAGTAAAACAGCCCCCAACGCGAAATCTATCTGATCGATGACCGGGAACAATCCTCCCGGAGCAATCCCGAGTCTTCTCTTGAAGAAAGCTCCAGCTAGGTCTCCCAACAAAGCCCCCGACGACAGTGCTAAGCCGAAGAGGACGTGATACCCGAACAGGGCAGTTTCGCCCGAGCCCACTAGCGTTCCAACAATCAGCCCAGCAAGAAAGCCTCGCAAAGTCTTGTTTTGCCCAAAGATTGGCTTCCCGTCCAAGAATTTTCTTCCGAAGTCTAGGGGACGTCCTCCACCAGCTATGACTGGCATGGCGTTTGCGCAATAGGCTGGAAATATGAATATCAATGCTTCAGCGGCGAGTCTAGCTAGGTCCATTTTCGCAACCTGTCAACGAATTGGATAGTCATGTATTCCGGTCTCTTCTATTTTTAAAGTGAAGGTGAGAGGCTGAAACTTTTCCCCTTTAGAGGGACCCTTCTCTAATATTGCCTTAATTATCGATGGGCTTTCTGTTGGTTTGATGGCAATTATCGTCTCAGCCCAGAACTTTAGAACTCTGGTGCCTACAGGTTCGACTTTCACGTAAGTGTCGTTGAAAACGCTCCTAACCTGGCTAGTTACTATGACCGCGACCTTCTGGGTTTTGGCAGTCTGCGCCAAAAGTGCCATGTGCCTGTTTAGTTCGCGGTTGAGCTCGAAAGTCTTCTCGGGAGACTCCGCAACTCTAACACTGTAAAGAGAGGTGATGGTGTCGAATATCACGAGTCCAAAATTCTTGGCGATGTACTCTGGTAACTGTTCCACCACAACTGTCTGTTCGCGGAAGCTCTTAGGCTTCATGAGAATAACCAGTTCGGCAATTTTGTCGAACTCTTTAGATGCTATTTGAGACAGCCTTCGAGCAGAAAAAGTGCCATCACAATCCACGAACAATGTTTTCAAGCCTTTTCTCGCGCAGTTAACGGCACATTGGTTGGCTAGTGTGGTCTTTCCCGTCTCTGCTTCTCCATAGAAAAGAGCAACGCTTTCAATCTGTAAACCTCCGGTCAAAATTCTGTCAATCGATACGCAACTCGTCGGAATCTTATGCACCACGCTCATACACACCAATGATTATAAACCACTAGACTAATAATTTGCTTTGTGCTAGGAAGCCTACAGATAGGAAGGAAACATGAAGGCAAAGATTGCGGTGGCAACGGTTTCCGGAAAAGCCTACTACCTCATCGTCAATGAGTTGAAGAAAAGGAACATGCCTTTTGTCAGCCTGAGCCCGAAAGAACCTATCCCGGTAGAAGTAAAGGTCGTCATGACCACGGAAGAAGAAAAGCACTTGATAAACCATGAAAAAACTCTCGTGTACCGCGAGGGAACGGAACCCGAAGTTCTGATAAACGAAGCATTACAGATTATCCGAGGGAAAGACTACTACGACAAAGTAGTTGTAGGCGTGGACCCCGGTGAGGTTTTCGGGCTGGCCGTTCTGGCAGACGGAAAGACTATTGAGACAGGAAATTGTTTCAGCCTTGAGGAGACCGTGACCAAGATCACGACGGTACTTAAGAACCTCGAAAACACGCCCGCAACCTCCGTCTCCGTGAAAGTCGGCGACGGTGTGCCAACGTACGAGGAGGAACTGCTGCGTGTTTTAGATGGGGCTCTGCCCTCAAAGGTGATGTTGGAAAGCGTCGGTGAAGCTGGGACGAATCGTTACGCAAGCGAAACCAAGCACAGAAGAGGATTGAGAGACATCGTTTCAGCAACAAAAATAGCCGGAAGAGAGGGACACAAATATCCGCGAAGGAAGACAAATGAATCAAACGGTTGAATCTGGCAAGACTCTGCTAGTCGACGGACCCGCTTCAGTCAGCGTTATTTCAGGTAAAGCGGAAGTATTCGGCTCCGTAGTCGGCAGTTCAAACAAGATTGTCATACGGGAAGGGAAGCGGCTTCCATTTGCTATTTGTGAAACAGCTAACCTTAGCATTTCGCTGGGAGAAAATGCGGCGGCCGAAGAAGTCGCGGGAAGCACTAACCCACCGTCATGGACAAAAGCTTGCGAAGAGCTTCTAAGAGTCAAGGACAGGCCAATCATTGCGATGGTGTTAGGCGCCGTTGACTCTGGAAAGACAAGCTTCTCCACGTACTTGATAAACAAGCTATTGAACATGAAACTGCAAGGTGCGATTCTAGATGGAGACTTAGGTCAGTCCGACATAGGACCGCCCTGTACAGTTGCGTATGCCTATCTAACCAAGCCGATAACGGACCTTTTCGACCTAAGAGCGAAAAACGCAGTTTTCCTTGGAATAACTTCTCCGAGCTCAGCCGTCGACAAGGTCATTGATGGTTTGTGCAAACTGAAAGAAGAGATTCTGACCCGTAACCCGAATTTCATCGTGATAAACACAGATGGTTGGGTTGAGGGCGAAGAAGCCGTAAACTACAAAGTACGGCTCGTTAACAAACTCAAGCCTGACGTGGTCTTCTGTATCCAGCAGAAGGACGAAATGACGCCATTGCTCAATCGTATTGGAGACCTCACAAAAGTGGTGGTGGACTCTCCTCCAGCCATAAAACAGCGAAGCAGAGAAAAACGCAGAAGCCTCCGCGAACTCGGATACATAAAGTACCTGAGAAACGCGAAAGCGCAGTCTCTCCCGCTTGGTTGGCTGAAAATCGAAGGAAACGAGGTACTTGGCCTGAAGAAAACACCCCCAACGGCGAGAAGAGCACAGAGAATCTATGAGCTCCTCGGAATGAAACCATTGCACTATGCGGAGCTTGAAGATAGAGTTTCCATAGTCATAGGCAGAACAAGATGGATTCACGAAGACAGAGTGCGAAAAATCGAGGAATTCGCCAAAAAGAAGGTTACAGTCGTCCGAAAGGGCGAAGAAGAAGGACTATTGGCGGGCTTTCATGATGCCGATAGGAGATTCCTCGGCATAGGCGTTATTCAAGAAGTTGATTACAATCGGAGGACGGCAAGAATTTTGACCCCGGTCTCTAAAGAGATTGCGATAGTCACGTTGGGAAAAATCAAACTGGACAAGAACATGAAGGAAATCCCGGCCTTCGCTGAAGAGGCCGAAATGCCGACAACCGACTCAGGAAATCTCCCCCAGTAAAGAGACATGCCGAATCTTCCCGATGATCTTTTCACGATCGTCTCGATGGACAGAGCTCATTAACTAGACAAGAAACACATAATGGATTCAAAGCCTAGCAGAACTTTCTCCCGAGTTGAATCAGCAGCACGTGAACGGCTAAGTAATCTTTCTGTACGTAGAGCGATTGAAGACTTCTGCGAACAGTCTCATAATCTCCATCTTGCGGCGCAAGACCCAGCCTCTTCGACACGCGGTTGACGTGGGTGTCGACCGGAATCGTTGGCTTTCCGGAACAGAAAAGCAAGACGACGTCTGCCGTCTTGGGTCCCACTCCGGGAAGCAACAAAAGTGTGCTTCTTGCTTCTTCTAGTGGCAAGGACAGAATAGGGGTTAACGTTCCTCCGAACTTTTCGAGGATTATCGTCGAAACTTGTTTTATTGTTTTGGCTTTGTTTCTGTATAGCCCAGCCACTTTCAAGCATTGCTCAATTTCGCTTGTTTTGGCATTCGCTAGTGCTTCGGGCGTTATTTCGAACCGCTTCGAGAGGTTTTCGAAGGCTCTTGCGGTGTTTCTGTCAGCCGTGTTTTGTGAAATTATGGTCACTATTAATGTTTGAAACGGATTTCTCTCTGAGGTTACCCATTTCGGCATTTCGAAGTTTTCTCGCAGTATCTGCAGGATTCTTTCAGCACGGCTTTTCTCCATCTGTTGTGTCCCCTTGAAAATGATAAATAGTGAATGCGTGAAGCTATAAATAGCCAACGGAGATTCGACGATGGAACGTGCAAAAGTACTCAAGGAGGAGATAATCGAACAGAACACGCATTTCCTGGCAGTGTTCTTAGAAACAAAAAACGCGTGCTTAATCTTGCTGAGCGAAAAGGAAGACAAGCTCGGAACGTTGGCAATCGCCGTTCCAAAGCCGAAGGATTTGCTTGGTCCCCCGTCGTCGTCCATACTTTTGGGAGACAGAAACGCGATTTCGGCAAGAATGTTTGCAGAGTACATAGCCTCAAGAAGACAGAAGATAGCCTTGGTTTCTATCTATTTGGAAACTGTCACCGAGAATCAGGCTCAGTCGATTCTTATGAGGCTGATTGAGAAGGTTGTTCACGTAGAGGCAGAAAAAGAGGGAGCCACAGCATGAGCCTGAGAACGTTCCTCAAGCAGATGGAGACGAAGAAAGAAGTCCTGCACATTAGAGACAAATTGTCCACGAAATTTGAAATTTCATCCATCATGAAGCATTTTGACGACCAAGGCCCAATCCTATCATTCGAGAACGTGGGCAGTTACGAAACTGGAATTGTTGCAAACGTTTGTGGAGCTCGAACGAGGATTTATGCGGCGCTCGGCACTGACCAGAGCCGACTGTATGAGAAGTTGATTGGAGCTTGGCGTTCGCCAGACAAGCCACGCATCGTAACTGACTGCCCGGCGAAGGAAGATCATGAGGCTGACCTAGCCAAAATTCCAGTCCTGACACACTTTGAGCGCGATGCCGGTCAGTACATTACTTCCGCAGTCGTGTACGCAAGAAGCACGGATCGCGACGTCGAGAACGTGTCGGTACATCGCCTTCAAGTTCTCGACAAGAAGCATCTGGCCATTCGGTTGGTTCCGCGGCATCTTTTTAGGTTGTGGCAGACGGCAAAGCAGTCCGGCAAAGACTTGGAAGTGTCGATTTCCATCGGTGTTCATCCTGCAGTGATGCTGGCGGCTTCTTCGCCTGTGCCGTTTGGAGTGAACGAGTTTGCGGTCGCGAATTCTCTGATGAATGGAGACCTCCGCCTAGTGGAATGCGAAAATGTGGATGCTGTCGCACCGGCTGAAGCTGAGTTGATCTTGGAAGGTAGAATTTCCGCTACGAAGGAAGTTGCCGAAGGACCTTTCGTGGATGTAACCGGCACCTACGACATCCAGAGAAAACAGCCCGTTGTAGAGGTAGTTGGGGTCATGCACCGCAAGGACTACGTTTACGAAGCGCTCTTGCCTTCTGGGGCTGAGCACAGGCTTCTCATGGGTTTGCCTCATGAAACTCTGATCTGGGAGAACGTTTCAAAGGTCGTGCCGAAAGTCCATGCCGTCAACCTCACGGTGGGCGGAAGCGGTTGGCTTCATGCAATAATCTCGATTGAGAAGCAGCTTGAAGGCGACGCGAAAAATGCTTTGTTGGCTGCTTTCGCCGCGCATCCGAGCTTGAAGCACGCCGTGGTCGTGGACCATGACGTTGACGTTTTTAACATTTCTGAGGTGGAATGGGCAATTGCGACCCGTTTTCAGGCTAGCGAAGACCTCGTTGTTGTGAACAACGCGCGAGGTTCTACGTTAGACTCTTCTGCCAATCAGGAGACGGGCACCACCTCGAAGATGGGCTTGGATGCCACTAGCCCCTTTTCTAAGCCCAAAGAAAAGTTTGAAAGGGCAAGAATTCCAGCCAGCAGACGCGTTGAGGCAATTGTCCGCAGATTGGCTGGTTTGTGAGGGAAAAACTTACTGCACATCAATTAATATATATGGGCTCTAGAAGATACAAGGGTTAGTGATTTCATTGTCAAATAAGAAAGAGGAGGAAAGCAACGCATCTCTGAAAGTAGAGGACGTGATGGTGAAAGAAGTCATTACCATAGACGAGAATTCTACCGTGAAGGAAGCAGCCGAAGTCATGAACAAGTTTGAGATAGGGTGCCTGATCGCGGTTAGAAAAGGCAAAGCCATGGGCATAATAACGGAAAGAGACCTCCTCAAGCGAGTAATCGCAGACGCCAAGAACCCGAGTGAGACCAAAGTGAAAGATGTCATGTCGAGTCCCCTGGTTGTCGTTGAACCTAGCATGGATTTGGAGGAAGCGGTGAAGCTGATGTTCCAAATGAAGATTAAGAAGCTGCCCGTCGTCGATGGAAAACGACTCGTGGGTTTAGTAAGCCTCACGGACATTGCTCGCTTTCAACCCCAGATGATAAAAATACTGAAGCAACTTGCTGCGAGACAAACGGCTCCCAAAAGCATGAAAAAAGTCATGGACTACTACGTTGTTTGAGCAGATGAAGTTTCTCCCATGTTCATTTTTGACGAAGTTTAAATGGCTAGTTTTGATTCTAGCTATGTGTTCGAGGATTCAGAAAACAGATGAAGAAAACGCTAGTCTTGACGGTTGATTCTCGAGAACCAAACATGGAGAAGATTAGGTTAGCAGCAGACTTTATCAAGAAAGGCGGTTTGGTAGCTTTTCCGACGGAAACTGTCTACGGTCTAGGCGCGGATGCGCTGAATCTTAAGGCTGTTTTGGCTTTATTCAAGGCAAAGAAACGACCGCTCGACAACCCGCCAATAGTTCATGTCTCAGATGCGTTGGAAGTTCACAGATTGGTGACAACAGTCCCTCCAGAAGCTGAAGAGTTGATGAGGAAGTTGTGGCCGGGACCTTTAACGCTGATTTTTAAGCGTTCGGAAATCGTGCCAGATGTGACCGTCGCTGGTCTGGACACCATAGCGATTAGGATGCCGCGGCACAACGTAGCTTTGGCGCTCATTCGAGAAAGCGGTTGTCCAATCGCTGCTCCAAGCGCAAACCTCGCAGGAAAACCGAGCCCAACCTCCGCCAAACACGTCTTAGACGACCTAGAAGGAAGGATAGATGCCGTGCTGGACGCGGGACCAACCAGCATCGGGGTAGAATCCACGGTTCTAGACTTGACTGTTGACCCTCCTCAGATTCTCCGCCCAGGAGGAACTCCGTATGAGACACTGCAGAGAATTCTCCCAAGAGTGAAGCTTCATCCTATAGCATTGGCGGAGCGAAAATTAGACGTTCGAAAAGCTCGTTCGCCGGGTATGATGCACAAGCATTACGCTCCTGAAGCAGACCTGATCGTTGTGGAAGGACAGGTTCCGGCAGTTGTCAACAAGGTGAAGGAGCTAAGTGACTCTTACAGACGGAACGGCAAGAGGGTTGGCGTTCTCGCTACGGATGAGACTATCAGCGAATACAAGGCTTTTGTTGCGAAGTCTCTCGGGAGCAGGAGTGATTTGGCAACGATTGCGAAAAACCTGTTCAGGCTCCTAAGGGAGCTCGATTCAGAAGACGTGGACATCATAATCGCCGAAGGCATACCTCCAAAGGAATTGGGCTTGGCGGTGATGAACAGACTTCGCAAGGCTTCCGGATACAACATCATAAAAGCTGGCGAGAACTAGATCGAACAGCGACGAAACTGTCTCAATCAAAGAAATACGATTTTATGAAAGCTTTAATTTGCGCGTCCAAATAGTACTTGCCTCGACGGTGTTGGATGTGGAGCGAGAAGATGGTAACAAGGATCTGGCAGTCGTGCTAGACTGGAGGGATGCGGTTCTCGCCGTGGCTGTGGGTGTTTCCATCGCTCTTGCTCTGGGATTCGTTGAAAACACTCCACAGGTTTACATAGGCCCCACCAGACTTTATGGTTACCCAATTGCCTGGCGCATTGTTCCACTTTTCTCGCCAGCATCCTACAACACGTCATTTCTCTTTCTAGACATTGCGCTCTGGATCACGGTAGCGTTTACGGTCGTGGCGATTCTCGAAGGAATCAGTCAGAAACTGGAGAAAAGAGCAAAGGAACAGACTTAGCAACTCTGGGTTTTCGTCTCCGTTCTTCAAAAGAGTCCGCTTACTTCAACATTGGCATTTTTACGCCCTTTTCTTTGGCGATTTTTCGGGCTTTCTCGTATCCCGCGTCCGCATGTCTCACTATGGCCGTGCCGGGGTCGGTCGTCAGCACAGTAACCAATCGTTCCTCTGCTTCTCTGGTCCCATCAGCGACCAAACACATGCCAGCATGTATACTGTAGCCTATGCCCACTCCACCCCCATGATGGACACTAACCCAGGTCGCCCCCGCGACAGCGTTCAACAAGGCATTGAGGATGGGCCAATCAGCAATCGCGTCGCTTCCGTCTTTCATGCCCTCAGTTTCGCGGTTGGGCGAAGCAACACTTCCGCCGTCCAAGTGATCCCTTCCAATCCACACAGGCCCACAAAGTTTCCCATCGGCAACCATGTCGTTTATCGTCTTTCCAAAGCGCGCCCTCTCGCCGTATCCAAGCCAACAAACCCTTGCAGGCAAACCTTGAAACTTGACTTGCTCTTTAGCCTTGTTGATCCAGCGGCACAGCCCCTCATCATAAGCGAATTCCTTCAGGACGACGTCATCCAGAGCGTAAATGTCTTCTTCGCTTCCCACCAGCGAAGCCCAACGAAAAGGCCCACGACCCTCACAAAACATGGGCCTTATGTAACGCTGCACAAAACCCGGATATGCAAAAGCCTCTTTGAACCCGGCGTCGAAGGCTCGTTGGCGCAGATTATTACCGTATTCGAAAGCGACGGCGCCCTTCCTCATCATCTTAACCATGGTTTCAACCTGCGAACGCATGCTTTTGCTCGCGCGGCGCACGTATTCTTTCGCGTCGTTTTTCCTGAGTTCATCAGCCTCCTCCTTAGAAAGTCCGGCGGGATAGTAACCGTTCAATGGGTCATGCGCGGAAGTTTGGTCTGTCAAAACGTCTGGAATTACCCCCTTCTTCAATAGCTCAGGATGCACTTCTGCAGCGTTGCCGAGTAGACCGATGCTCCGTGGAACGGCATCACGCTTCGCTTCCAAGGTCAACTTTAGAGCCTCATCCAGATCGTCGGTCCACGTGTCCAGATAGCGATGCTTGAGCCTACGCTCGATAGCCCATTTGTCGATTTCCACAACCAACGCGACTCCGTCATTCATCGTCACAGCTAAGGGCTGAGCACCGCCCATCTCACCCAAACCCGCGGTCAAGACGATTCTTCCTCGCAGCGAACCGCCAAAGTGCTCTTTGGCAACCTCAGCTAAAGTCTCGTAGGTTCCTTGCAGAATGCCCTGCGTGCCGATGTAAGCCCAAGAACCAGCAGTCATCTGGCCGAACATGGTCAGGCCTTTCTGCTCCAACTCGTAGAAATAGTCCCAAGTAGCCCATTTCGGCACAAGCATAGCATTGACGATCAAGGCTCTTGGGGCCCATTCGTGCGTCTTGAAAACAGCGACGGGCTTACCGCTTTGGATGAGCATGGTTTCGTCGAGTTCAAGCTCCGTCAGTGTTTCAACAATCTTTTCGAAACATTCCCAATTTCGTGCGGCTCGTCCTGTTCCACCGTAGACGATAAGTTCTTCTTGGTTCTTGCCTACTTCCGGGTCAACGACGTTGAAGAGCATGCGCAGAATGCCTTCGATCTGCCAGTTCTTACAATGCAACTCTTGACCAGTCAAACACTTAACAGGTTTCTGAAGCTTCAACGAGCATTTCACCAAAAACTGAAAAGCGAAAATGTGTTATAACCTTTACCCGAGACTGCGCTATTCTTCTTCTTTCAAGACGGGAAAAGCGCTCCGCTCCGCATCCTTGTCAACGACCACTCTTCCGTTCTTGATTACCTTGTCAGCCAAGTTTACGCCGAAATGATAACCGAGAAACTTGTGGTTCGGCGCATCCAAAACGACGACGTCAGCTTTCTTGCCAACCTCCAAACTGCCAACTTCTTTCCCTCTTCCTATAGCGTGGGCAGCATTTATCGTGGCAGCCGTCACCGCTTCGGCGCACGTTAACCGCATAAAGTGACACGCAAAGGCGATAATCAACTGCATGTTCTCAACCAGGCAGCTTGGATTAAAATCGGTGGCAAGAGCCACAGGAACGCCCGAATCAATCATCAACCGCGCATCTGCATACCGTCCCATCATCAAACTCAAGGCTGCTGCAGGAAGCAAGACCGCCATTACGCCTTTCTCAGCCATCGCCTTCATCCCCTCAACAGAAGAAAAAAGAAGGTGGTCAGCAGAAACAGCTTGAATGTCGGCAGCCAGTTCCGCCCCGCCTAGCATGCTCATCTCGTCAGCGTGAATCTTCGGCTTCAACCTGTTGCTTTTGCCCGCTGCTAAAATACGTCTACTCTGCTCCAGGTTAAAAACGCCTTTCTCGCAGAACACATCGCAGAACTCAGCTAGTTCCTTTTCAGCCACCTTCGGAATCATGTCTCCTACTACCAAGCTGACATATTCAGCCTGGTTGCCCCTGAATTCGGGAGGAACAGCGTGAGCCCCCAAGAAAGTCGGAACCACATCCGTGCAGTGAAGCTGGTTAATGCGTTTTACCGCCTCTAGAATCTTCATCTCGTCCTTCGTCGTCAACCCGTAACCGCTCTTAGCCTCAACGGTCGTCGTCCCATGCTCCAGCATGACATCGAGGGTTTTCAGACCACGTTCTACGAGCTTTTCAATGCCAGCCTTTCGCGTCTCTCTGACAGTTCTCAGAATTCCGCCGCCAGTGGCTAGAATCTCCATGTAAGATGCACCTTCAACCCGCATCTGAAACTCGTCTTCCCGCGATCCAGCGAAAACTAGGTGAGTATGCGGGTCCACGAAGCCTGGCAAGACTGTTTTTCCGTTGGCACTCAGGATAGTCTCAGCCCGAAAAACCTTCGCGACCTCGGGCGTCTTTCCGACCGCCACGATCTTGCCATTCTTAATGGCAAGGGCGCCGTTGCGAATTATCCCGAGGTCAAGCATCTGTTTACCGATGCGCGGTTGGTCGCTGCCATCTGCCAGAGTGACAAGTTCTTCGGCATTCACGATGAGTAGGTCTACTTTTTCTCTGGCTTTCATTCTCGTGGGCTTACTCAGGCGCACCACTCCCCTCGATGGCGTTTTGTATGGCGATTTCCAACACGCGATCTTCGGATAGTTTGTCGATCTTCAAGTAATAAGCAACAGTGTCAATAATAGCCCTCAAGGGAGCCATTCCGCAGAATTCCGAATCCAGTATCGGCACGTTGTAACGAGCACATTCAACTTTCAAAACCTCAAAAACGCGATAGAGGGGAGTCTGCTCAAAGTCCGTGATGCTCATCCCTATCTGCGTTATGCCCTTTTCAGGAATAGAGGCGGCCATAGCCTTAACATTCGAGAAGCCGCCCTTTTTGGAGTGCAAAGCTTTTGCAATTCTCTTAGCAATTTTCAAATCTGCAGTTCCTAAATTGACGTTGAAACCCACCATAACCTTTCGCGCGCCCGTTATGGTAGCGCCGGATTTCGGAACGAACTTTGCGGCGCCAAAGTCGGGCCTACGGTCAGGTTTGATAATCATTTCAGCTAGCTTTTCGTATTCGCCTTCACGAATCCAGTCCAAGTCTTTTCGTTCGGGCTTCGAAGCCGCCATGCCATAAAGATAAACGGGCACTCCACTTTTCTCAGCCAGCGTTTTCCCAAACTTTCTCGCAAGTGCAACACAATCTTCCTGTGTGACGTTTTTGATTGGTATGAAGGGGACAACGTCAACTGCGCCAAGACGCGGATGCTGACCCTTATGCTTCCGCATGTCAATCAACTTCACAGCTTTCAAGGAGGCATTCAGCGTGGCTCGGAGGACGGATTCTTTATTGCCAACTATCGAGACCACGAGTCTGTTGTAGTAATCGTCAAAAGTGTAGTCCAGCAAGAAGGCGTTCTTGACCGTTTTGACTTCATCGAGGATGGACTTGACAATCTTCGGGTCTGACGTGCTGAAGTTGGGGACGCATTCAACGACATACAAGGGAATCACACGCTAATCTAGAGCTAGCAGTTCTTCAGAGTAATTAAGATTATCAAAGGCGGCATCAAAAGGGATATATACTTTTCATGAAAGAATTGCTAAGCTGTCAGGGGAATAATTATGAGAAGAAAAATCGCTACGATACTGTGCCTGTCAATGCTTTCGCTGACCATGTTGGCGGTCGCTCTTCCCGCAAGAGCCTTCGACGGAAACCACTATGGCTGGGTAGGACCAGCATTCGAGGGCTACGACCCGTACTATGATCAATACATTACTGGATACGTGACGGGGACAAACTGGGACCTCACCATATCTTGGACGAACCCATACTTCGAACCGATAAACGTCTCAGCAATACGGGTACTCTTCGACTGGGGCAAGAACTACTCATTCGCGTATACAGCGCCCATCCAAGTTGCCCATGGAGTTACACAGGTTTTCACGGTCTACAACGTGACTCCCTCAACTATTGACGCACCAGAACTCTGGACGCACTCTTACCAGATATACATCGATCATCTTAACGCCACCGAACCACCGTTCGAGCAGCTAGGACCGATCACTCCCTTCGGGCCAGGTTCCGGCTTCGCTGTGCTTTCAGCAGATCACCTTGAATGCCTCGACATAATGTCCAAGTACTCTTTCTTAGTAGGGCCTATGGCGCTGCAAGCTCAGATGGTAAGTCCAGATGGGTTCTTCCCGAACATAACCGAAGCCCAAGTGCTGTTGATGCAGGCGATGCTCGAATTCAACCAGGGAGAACAGATGTTTACTGCGGGGGTCTTCAGCCAAGCGCGGACGCATTTTGACAATGGAGATGCACTCTTTACGGAAGCACTGGCGGTGTGGAACAGTAGAGGAACTGACATGGAAGACGCTGACTTGGCATACAAGAATGGGCAGGCCAGCTACTACAGCGGGCAGGGAGACTACTACATTGCGCTCGGAGAAGCCTCAAAGACAAACGCTTACGGCTGGGTCCTGTTCGGCATAGGCTGGGTGTTCATCGGCATAGGCGTAATCGTCTACGGCTACAGAAAACCAAAAGCTCCGCAACCCCCAACCTAAAATCTCAAACCATCCCCTTTTTTTGTTAAGCTTATAAAGCCTCAGCAAACCCTCTAGAAAAAGAGGAAACGCCGTGACTCCGGAAGTCGAGTATGAAGTCCCTGCGTGGAACCAGGTCTACAACATGCTCTTGAGCCTGACTGACAAGATAAGAAAATCTGGTTTCAAGCCAGACGTGATCGTGGGAGTCTGCAGGGGCGGGTGGCCTCCAGCCAGAGTGCTGTCAGACCTACTAGACAACCCCAACTTGACAAATGTCAGAGCTGAGTTCTACTTGGGAGTTGCAGAAACAAAGGGGGAGCCCACTCTTTCGGAGCCTCTTTCTATTCCGGTTGACGGTAAGAAGGTGCTCGTGGTGGACGAAGTTGCTGACACTGGCAGAAGCTTGAAAGTTGTTAGAGAACACATTCTGGAAAAGGGAGCGGCAGAAGTCAGGGTGGCAACGCTCTATTATAAGCCATGGAGCATCGTGAAGCCGAACTATTTTGCGAAAGAATCAAGTCGTTGGATAGTTTTTCCGTGGGAGATAAAAGAAACCATCCGAAAAATCGCCAAGAAGTGCAAGGAAAAAGGAGCATCAGTCGAGAAGGAGAAGCTCATCAGCGCCGGCGTACCCGAAAGGCTTGTCAAGAGGTTTTCAAGAGAGATAGCAGGGGAAAGCGGTTGCTGAAGTACATCGAAGAATTCGAAAAGTGCATAGCGATAGTCGGCCTCAAGAACGCCAAAATCAAGAATGTTGAAGAGTTTCTCGAAAAAATCCGCACTCAGGCGCCTCCGGAAACTGAAGTTCAGTTTTTCAACGGAGACTTAGTGGCTACGTGGCAGCATCTGTATTTTGCCCTTCTCAACGCGTTGACAGCCTTCAAGAACAAGAGCAACATCTCAAAAAGCCTCGCCGTGGAGACCATGCTCTACGCCTCGGCGCAGCACCAAATCCGAAGGGCTGTGGAACTTCTTGGAATAAAGCCTAACACACGAAACATAGCCGTGGTTGTGGTTGGGCGCGACGTCGACACCGTTGAAGCAGGCGTCTCCGCGGTTTCAAGAAGCGGTAAGGTTCAAGTTGATGATTCCGTTCTCAAGATATCCAACGCAAAGACAAGAAAAATCCGAGAGAGTTTTGGAATTTCGGATACCGAGCTTGAAACGATGAAAAAAGACGGTCTAGAAGAAGCGTTGGTGGACCTTGTCATTGAACGGATGGCGCTGCTCGCCACCCAGCGCTGAATTACAGCAGTTTCTCCTTCAGCACGGAGAGAATCTCACCTGGCTTTATCAGCGACAGTCCCGTTAGGCCGCCAACAACTTCCACTAGAACAATCTTTTGGGGTTCGGCTAGGTCCACTTTTCGCTGGATGCTTGCAGCGGCGGCTTCAATTATGTCGCGAGTCGGGGTTTGTGTGAAGCGTTTCTCGACGGTCACGCGGAACCTTTCGTCTTCGGCGATTCCGGAAGCCAACTCGATGGCTGCCTCCCTGATTTCAGCCAGGTCCGTGCGAACAACTCTCCCAATGGGAATGACTCGGAGCAAATACCGAAACTCGTAGGGTCGCTCCTGCAGAATCTTCCTGAACTTCTCTATGACGTCAAGGGGGCTCAAAACTGTCTTCGCGGCGACCAGTCCGGATATGCCAGTCTTGTCAATCGCGGGGTCTGAGTCGCCGATTTCTCCTAGTAAGTATCGCAGTTCAGAGCATGCTTCGATTTCGTTTCCTCGTGATGTGGTTGAAAGAAGGTTAAAGTCTCTTAGCATTTTGCCCGCCCACAACTACCCTTTTTTGTTGTTCGACGGATTTAATGTTTGCAAAATCTTGCGCCCGGCGCACTATGGCTTGGTTAAGGGGTCAGTGCAGGTTAGTGGCTCTCTCACAGCCGATGGCTCCCAGCCGTCGCCTCACATCATCCCATAACAAGAAACTCGTCCAGCGATTTATCCGTTTTGATTATTCGAAGGATTAGCCTTAAATTCAACATTACACAAGCTGACTAATCCAATTCAAAAAGGAGGTTTACGCTATGAGCGACAAACACAAGCCGGTAATCGTTGTTCATGGCGGTGCTGGAACTTGGCATCCTGAACGTAGCCAACCTGGTTTAGAGGGAGTCAAACGAGCCGCGAAAACGGGTCTTGCCGTCATGGAAAAGGGAGGGAGCGCGGTTGACGGCGTCATGGAAGCCGTTGCAGTCTTGGAGGATAACGGTGCATTCAACGCTGGTTACGGCTCAAGCCTCAACATCGACAGAGGCGTGGAGATGGAGGCGTCGATTATGGACGGGAAAACGTTGCTGGCTGGGGCTGCAGGACTGCTGAAAGACATTAAGAACCCGGTTCGTTTAGCAAGGATAGTTATGGAGCAGACGGACCACGTCTTCGTGGTCGGAGAGGGCGCGGAGAAACTCGCCAAAATCTTCAAGCTCGAAAGAAGAAATCCGTTGACAGAGCTGAGACTGAAGTACTACGAGGACCAGAAGAAGGCGCTCCTTGACGGAAGATTCGAGCTGCCAAAACTCTACAGCTTGGTCAAGAAGCATCCCGAACTGTTCCAGCTTGAAACCGTTGGCGCGGTCGCGCTTGACAAGAACGGAGATGTTGCAGCTGCGACTTCAACGGGGGGCTTTCCCTTGAAATTGCCGGGAAGAATCGGCGATTCGCCTTCAATCGGATGCGGCACGTACGCGGACAATCAGGGAGGAGCATGTTCAGCCACCGGGGTCGGCGAGATAGCGATGAGGCTTGTATTGGCGAAGACCGTTTGCGACCACATGGAGAACGGGAAGGCAGCACAAGAGGCTGTGGAATCGGCTATACGGTTGGTTAATGCGAGAACCGCAGCCACGTACAATTCTATGGGGTTGATTGCTGTCGACACGCATGGGAGAATCGGGGCGGCTCACAACTCGCCTAACTTATGTTGGGCTTACTTGACGCCGGAAATGAAAGAACCTGCAGCGTCTTTGACGGCCAAAAGTGTGAAACAAAGCCTCTAGCATGATGTAAACAGGCAATTGTTTTGGTTGTGTTTCTCGACAACTGACGTACAAAAACGCTTAAAGGACCGGTAGGTCTCTCTTGCTTCCCTAAGCTAAGGCAATCGGAGGTGAAAAGTGTGCCTGAGGAAGAAGAATGGGAAGACGAGGAATGGGAAGAAGAAGAGTGGGAAGAGGAAGAATGGTAGGCAAGAATGGGCGATAAGTGTTTTTTTATGACTCTTCTTTATTTGGACCGCCTACAATGTTTTGAACATCCGTTTTTCGGGGTTCACGTTTATAACCCATCAGTGTAGACTATCAAAGAGTATTCATCGTCGGGTCGATTATGACAAGAATCGCGGTGATTGATGTTGACAGGTGCAAACCGAAGCGGTGCGGGAGGTTATGCTATCGTTTTTGCCCGATAGTGCGAAGCCGCATAGAAGCCATTTGGTTCGAGACGAACAAGGCGGTAATCGCGGAGTCCTTGTGCAGCGGATGCGGAATATGCGTTAAGAAATGCCCATTCAACGCCATCAGAATCGTCAACCTTCCAGACGAGTTGGAGAAGGATTGCAGTCATCGCTTCGGGGAAAACACCTTCAAACTCTACAGGCTTCCAACGCCTTCGCCAAGCATAGTTCTGGGTTTGCTGGGACAGAACGGTATCGGAAAAACAACTGTCCTGAGAATTCTTTCTGGCGAAATCAAGCTGAACCTTGGAAACTACGAGAAGCCACCAGAATGGGACGAGATAGTCAAGCATTTCAGGGGTTCAACCCTTCAAGACTATTTTCAAAGAATGAGTGAAGGCAAGCTTAGAGTTTCACACAAGCCGCAGTACGTGGACAAGATTCCGAAGGTCATTTCCGGAAAGGCTGGAGAACTGCTGGAGAAAGTAGACGAGCGGGGAAAACTAGACCAGGTTTCAGAAGAACTCGAACTCAAAAAGCTCTGGGATCGCCCGTTAGAAGTTTTGAGCGGAGGAGAACTTCAAAGGGTCGCGGTTGCCGCTGCACTATGCCGCGAATCCGACGTGTACCTCTTCGACGAGCCATCCAGCTATCTGGACGTGAAGCAGAGACTACAGGTAGCCAAGGCTATAAGAACGCTTAAAAACGAGGAGAAAACGGTAATCCTGACTGAGCATGACCTTGCAATAATAGACTATCTATCGGACCAAATCTGCCTTTTCTACGGCGAACCAGGCGTTTATGGTGTAGTCTCTAACGTTCACGGAGTGAGAACGGGAATAAACATCTACTTGCAGGGCTACATCCCGGACGAAAACGTTCGCTTCAGAAAAGAACCCATAATCTTCCATGAAAAGCCGCCGAAAGTGAGCCTCGGCACCGGCGAAACCCTGCTAGGTTGGCCAAAAACTCAGAAAACTTACGAGGGATTCAAGCTTGTGGCGAATACGGGAGAGATAAGAAGGGGAGAAATCATCGGAATTCTCGGACCGAACGGCATTGGAAAAACGACGTTCGTGAAGATTCTGGCTGGAATCGAAGAAGCTGACGACGGGAAGAGGCTCGGCGAGCTGGAAGTGAGCTACAAGCCACAGTATATTTCAGCAGAATACGAAGGGACTGTTCAAGAATTGTTGATGAGAGTTGCAAAAGAGAGTTTCTCCTCAAGCTGGTACAAGACAGAGATTCTGCAACCCTTGAAGATAGACATGCTACTAGATAGGAACGTAACCGAACTCAGCGGCGGCGAACTGCAGAAAATCGCCATTACGACTTGCCTGTCGAAGCCGGCTGAGCTTTACTTGCTTGACGAGCCCAGCGCCTACCTAGACGTTGAAGAGCGATTGAACATGGCTCGGACTATTCGGAGGGTTGTTGAAACCCACAACGTAACAGCCTTCGTCGTAGAACACGATGTTGTTGCTCAAGACTTCATAGCTGACCGCCTGATGGTCTTCACCGGAGAACCAGGCGTTAAGGGGACAGCCAACCCGCCGACTAGCTTGAGAGATGGAATGAACGATTTCCTCAAGGAGATGGAAGTGACTTTCAGACGCGACCCGAACACTAAGAGACCCAGAGTGAACAAGGAAGGCTCGAAGCTTGACAAGTTTCAAAAAGACATCGGGGAGTACTATTACGTGCGTGAATCGCAAGAATAGACTGGGAGGAGACTGACAATGGCTAAGATAGGAGAAAGCGAGAAGAAGCTACTGCAAATCGCCGCACGCGGCATGAAGAACGGGTATGTGTTATGGGGCTTTAGGGTTGGCGCCGCAGTCCTCGCAGAAGACGGAAAAATCTACGAGGGCTGCAACGTTGAAAGCTGGGTTTCCGGACTTGGGACTTGTGCTGAAAGGTGTTCGATAAACCATGCTGTTCTGCATGGTAACCGAAGAATAAAGGAAATAGCTTTGGTTATGGACGTAGCCAACAGCAACGAACCTAGACCGTGCGGTGCATGTTTGCAGTACATTCACGATTTTGCCGAGAACTCCAAGATTAAAATCGTTACAGCAAAAGCAGAGAAAGGTAAGGTTCTGTTTGAAACGGTTGAGGTGATGACTCTTGAAGATTTGCTGCCGTCACCTTTCAAAAAGCGAGAGAACTTTCGCCGAAACGTGGAGTAAAAATTAAAGAGTGCGCAATGCATATTGTTAAGCCAATTTGTGGAGAAAGGACACTGATGGAGGCTTAAGGTGGCGCAGGTAACCTTCGAAGAGATAAGCGCTTCCGACTTTTTCTACCGCAACCGCGACATCGCTGGTTTCACGAACGCGTCCCGAGCTATTTTCGCGGCAATACGAGAATTGGTTGAAAACTCGTTGGACGCCGCTGAAAGCCTCAAGATACCGCCAGACATCTACGTGAGGCTCTCGTTCGAAGGCGAAGTCAGCAAGGAAACCCAGATTTACATGCTAAGGGTGGAGGATAACGGGATAGGTGTTCCTCCGAGGCACATACCGTCAGCTTTCGGGCAGGTTCTCTTCGGCTCGAAATACAAACTGAAGCAGCAACGGGGAACTTTCGGTTTAGGGGGCAAAATGGCGATTCTCTACGGGCAAATCACCACTCATCAGCCTGCAACGATCTCGTCAAGTACAGGCGGAATGAACAAGATTTACAGCCTGAAGCTTATGATGGATATTCAGAGGAACCGTCCTATCATATTGGATAGAAAGGTGCTTATGAACAAGGAGCAGTGGCGGGGGACCATCGTCGAGTTCTGCCTCGAAGGCGACTACCTGAGAGCCATGCCGAAAATCCTGGACTACTTCAAGCAGACAGCCATGGTTAACCCCTACGCGAATCTGACTTTCGTGGACCCCAAGGGAAGGCTCTACAGGTTCACGAGGGTCACGAAGGAGATGCCGGACCCGCCGAAAGAAACACTGCCCCACCCGTATGGTGTGGACGTGGAGCTTCTTCAGCGCCTCATCCAGGTGACGCCTTACAGGAACATGCTTGAGTTCTTGAAGAACCACTTCCACAGGGTCGGAGAAATAACTGCACAGAAGTTCTTGGGATTTGGAAATATAAGCCCGTCCAAGAGCCCGAAGAAACTCTCGCATGAAGAAATAGTCCGGCTAATGCACATGCTCAAGAAATTCAAGGATTTCCTACCTCCGGACGCCAGTTGCCTCTCGCCTTTGGGTGAGGATTTGTTGAGGGCGGGAATCATGAAGGAGCTGAAGCCAGAGTTTGTGGTTGTTCATCAGCGGAAGCCTGCGACGTATGCTGGGCACCCCTTCATCGTTGAAGCCGGAATAGCTTACGGCGGGGAGATTCCTAAGAAGGACAGTTTCTTGGTTTACCGTTTTGCTAACAGGATTCCGCTGCTTTATGATGAGGCGAGCGACGTTTCGGTCAGGGTGATAGACGCCATGAACTGGCGAAGGTACCATGTCTCGCCCGGCATGCCCCTAGCGATTGTCGTGCACATCTGCAGCACCAAAGTACCATACAAAACGGTTGGAAAAGAGTTCATCGCAGACAGACTTGAAGTTCGAAAAGAAGTGGCTAACGGTCTGCGAGAAGTTGCCCGTCAGCTTCAGCGTTTCCTAACCCGCAGAGAGCACGTGGACAGGGAGAAGAAACGTCTCGGAGTCTTCAGCAAGTACTTGCCGAAGATAGCTGAGTTTTCAGCTAAGCTTGCGGGCAAGGAAAAGCTTCCAGATATTGAAAAGCTCTTGAAGAGTGTGAAGAAGTTTGGCGCAGAAGAAGCATAGAATCAGCATGATGGAAAGGAAGAAAGAAGTCCTTTCAAACCTGCAAAACCTCGGAGTGAAAACGTACGACCAGCTTGACAGCGGATACTTTCCCTCGATAACGATGCCCAGCCGTTCAACAGAAAACATCCACTATGACCCAGAGTTGAGGCAGTTCATCCTAGGCGACAGAAACGTGCGGCGAAGCGCCCGCAACATCCGTCACGTAAAGCCATTTACGCAACTGATTTGGGCAGCGCGTTTTTCGCATGAGTTGACTTCGCAACGAAAAACATCAACGCTCAGGGATGTTTACTATTCGGCGCAGGCGTATGAGATGACGTTTACAGATCAGCAGGAATCAAACAACATCATCACCGATTTAGAAACAGTCCTCGGGTTGTCAAGGGAAGACTTCAACATTTTCCCCGAAGAGCGCTCCGCGGTGTTCGGCGACTTGACGATAGAGTACACTGTTCCCGGGTATGAAGGAAGGACACTCAACCTCTCTTCCCATCCTGACGGCGTTCTCATCGGACCAGCCTTGACTTCATCAGAGTTTGTCAAAACCTCAGCAGACAAAGTCATAGCCATAGAGAAAGGCGGTCTGTTCACTCGGTTTATAGAAGAGAACGTCCACAAGAAGTTCAATGCGCTGCTCGTTTTGACGGCTGGTCAGGCGCCCAGAGCCACTAGACACTTCATCAGGAGACTGAACAGTGAGCTGAAGGTTCCGGTGTACATTTTCACAGACGGCGACCCGTGGGGAATGCACATCGCTATGGTCATCATTTCTGGCTCCGCGAACGCTGCTCATTTGAGGGAGTTGAACACTCCAGACGCGAAGTGGAGTGGCGTGTGGGCATCGGACATCGTCAATTACAAGCTGCCCACGGATCCGCTGGACGATATAGACATGAAGAGGCTCTACGAACTGCAGAAGGACCCCCGCTACAAGGACCCGCTGTGGCAGAGAGAAATCAAGACGTTCATGAAGATCAGGAAGAAGGCGGAGCAAGAGGCATTCAGCAGGTACGGCTTAACATATATCGTAGATGAATACTTGCCGGAAAAGCTTGAGCAGACGAAGTAATTCTGTGGAAAACGATGTTGTTTGCTTGGAAAGGAAATACTTTAAATCTTGGACGGTTAAATGTATAGAAAACACGTCAAAGGAAGAATTGAACGTTGAGCAGCGAAGAGGGCGGCCTCGGATTGGCAATCACCGAAAGATTCTTCGGCCTGATACTCATCATTATTGGCAGCCTGATAGAGTACTATACGCTTGCAAGCATGGATTCTTTAGGAGCTTTCGGGGGGTTTTTCGCGTTTCTAAGCATCATTCCCGTCGTGTTGGGACTCCTCATGATAACTGCGAAAACCGAATGACTATTAAGATAATGCCGCTGGGTTTTCACTCTCTTCGTTCAACAACCAACTTGCAGTTCGTAGCGAGGGCAGCTATTACGCCTAAAGCTGCAAGCCAGGGAGCAAGCACGGCGCCGATGACCCCTATCGTGGCGGGGATTTCGAGGAGAACCTTGCCTTTTTCGTCCTTCACGATTATTCTGGTTATGTTTCCCTCGTGCAGCAATTCTTTGACCCTTTCAATGAGGTTGTCAGCCGAGACCGAGTACTCCTCTCTAACGATTTTGACAACGGGCGCTCCGCACGAAGGGCAGAACTTGTCTCCTTCCTTCAGTTCTGCTCCGCACTTTGAACAGTAGGGCAAACCGTTTCACCCAGTGAAGCAAAGCTCGTGTTCATCTCGTATTTAAAAGGTTCTGTTAAACCATTCCACCGGTAACGGGTAATACTTTATTAATTTCGAAGTGCGCTCTTCAATGACCTGTTAGTATTGAACGAAGGAGACAATGCGCGATGCCCGTTCGCCAACCGATCGTGTGCGTCCTCGGCCACGTAGATACGGGAAAGACTTCACTCTTGGACAAGATTCGAAAGACCACTGTTCAAGCACGTGAAGCTGGAGGAATGACGCAGCACATCGGCGCGAGCTTCTTCCCCGTGGACACGCTTAAGCAACTGGTCGGTCCCCTGCTCTCAATGGTTAAGGGTGAAGTTCAGATTCCGGGCTTGCTTATCATCGACACCCCCGGACATGAGACCTTCACGAACCTGCGGAAGCGAGGCGGGAGCGCTGCCGACATCGCCATCCTCGTAATCGATGTTCTGAGGGGATTTGAAGCGCAGACTTACGAGTGCATCGATATCCTGAAAACTCGTAAGACCCCGTTTATAGTGGCTGCCAACAAGATAGACAGAATACCCGGATGGAACTCCTACCCAGACACTCCTTTCCTCAAATCGTATCCATTACAGGACCCATACGTTAGGGAGGACTTGGATAACAGGGTCTACCACATCATTGGCGACTTCTCCCGCTTGGGCTTCAAGATAGACCGGTTTGACCACGTCAAAGACTTCACAAAAACCATTGCCATAGTACCCACCAGCGCCAAGACCGGAGAAGGCGTGACCGAACTCCTAATGGTCCTCGTAGGCTTAGCTCAACAGTACTTGCATAAACGTCTACAAATAACCGCAGGACCAGCAAAGGGCACCGTTCTGGAAGTTAAGGAAGAGCCGGGTCTAGGACTAACGCTGAACACAATAATCTATGACGGAATCTTGCAGAAAGAAGATGTAATAGTTCTGGGCGGAAGGGAGAAACCCATAACAACCCGCATAAGAGCCATCCTAGTTCCCAAGCCCTTGGACGAAATCAGAGACCCCAGAGAGAAGTTTTCTTCTGTCGAGTCTGTTTCCGCCGCGGCAGGAGTGAAAATCGTCGCGCCTGACCTTGAGGGGGCGTTGGCGGGCGCTCCATTGTACGCTGTTCCCTCCGGTGGTTCTCCGGAAAAGTATGTGAAGCTTGTTTCCGAAGAGATCGAAAAGATCAAGATTGCGACGGACATAGACGGTGTCGTCGTGAAGGCTGACACGCTTGGTTCTTTAGAGGCTCTGGCTGACAGCTTGCAGAAGAACGGTGTCCCGATTAGAGTGGCAGACGTGGGGGACGTTTCTAAGCGCGAGGTTACCGAAGCCTCAGTAGTCAAAGAACATGAGCCTCTATATGGAGCTATTTTAGCGTTCAACGTCAAGATCTTGCCCGACGCTCAAGAAGAAGCCGCAACCAAAGGAGTTCAGGTGTTTAACGAGACAATTACTTACCATTTGATAGAAAACTACATGGCATGGCTTAAAGCGCAACGCGAAGCAACGTTTGGGGAGCAATTTGAAAAACTAGTCAAGCCTGCGAAGATTCGCATCATGGAGGGCTACGTTTTTCGCCGAGCGAAACCAGCGATAGTCGGCGTGCAGGTGCTGGCGGGCCGCATCAGACCGAAGTATGTCATGGTGAGGGCTGAGGACGGGGAGGAAGTGGGGGAGATACAGCAGATTCAAGAGAAGGGAGAAGCGCTCTCGGAGGCTGAACAAGGGAAAGAAGTGGCAGTGTCCATAGACAAGCCCATGGTCGGAAGGCACATCTTCGAAAAAGACGTGTTGTACGTGAAGGTTCCGGAACCCGACGCGAAAGCACTGCTTACAACTTTCACAGACAAATTAACCGATGAAGAACGAGAGACACTGAACGAATACGTCAGCCTAATGCGAAAGAAGACGCCCTTCTGGGCGGCAACCTAACTCGATTATCGTTGCGAATCAAGCTTCCGCAGTGGGTTCCGGCTCTTGCTCGGGCGCGGGCTTTCTCCTTCTCCTCAGGACTAGCGTGGCTGCCAGACCTGTTGCCACCGTCACGGCTATGATTACGACTATTAGTATGGGCAGTGGAAGACCCGAACCAGATGATGCGAGGTTGATTGTGTAAGACGCTACTGATGCGGGCACGACCTGAACAGTCTGGTTTGTCGTCACATATCCATCCTTGGTTATCTCGAAAATGTACGTTCCCGCAGGTATGTCCTCAAAGACTATCTCGCCATCGCTATCTGTCGTGGCGCTTAAGGATGATATGCCGCTCGGCTGCGAAATCGAATTGACGGTCGCTCCCTCGATTGGAGAATCTCCTGCATCTTTGATGTACAACTTGAGGTCGCCGATCGTCACGGTTGCGTTGACAGTAAGCTGCACTGTCCCATGTCCCGTGATGTACCCGAGCTTTGAAGCATTAACTGAAATTGTGCAAACCGTCTGAGCAGTCACGTTCGGCGCAGTGAACACAGAAGTGTAATTCCCATCTCCCTGGTAGGTCACTGCTGAGAAGTTGCCGCCCCTATTTGACGCAAGTGTAACAGTGGCGCCCGAGGCTGGGATTAGACCACCATACGCAACGTAAACCGTTATGTTGGTCTGATTGCCCGATTTGACGGAGGCGGGGTCAGCCACGACCGTGACGGTTAGCGTATATTGGTCTATAACGTAGGTCGCGATAGTCGACGCGCCCGTCGTATAGCCGCCAAGCGACAAAGCCGTGATTCCTGTCGAGCCAGCGTCGTAGGTTGAGAAGAAGCTAGCCACGGAGTAGGTTTCGCCGTACAGAATCACGACTGATGAGCTCACGTTTCCATAATTAGGCTCGGAGGAAAACAGCTCCACCGTGGTGTCTCCAGTCGGGTCTCGCGCCGGAGTTCCAGCAGAATCTTGAAGCTGCACCGCGATAGCTTGGTACGATCTTCCGTCTGCCGGAAGCTTCGGTGGGACGCAGTACACGGCGAGTTTCGAGGGGATAGGTCCAACCGTAGTCAATATTTCCTGACTGGTCGTGTAATCAAAGGCTGAAGCAGTTATTGTCGTGGTGCCGGATCTATAGGTCGAATGGAATCTTGCAAGAGAATATGTTGTACTCTCGTTTATCATGATGGGCCAGTCAACGTCACCGACGGACATGTCAGACGAGGATAGGAATACCGTGATGTTGCTTGTGGTGCTCGCAATTTTACCCGAATTGTCCTGCAACTGCACCGCGATCATGTCGTAAATGACACCATCAGCCGGAACTTTCGGAGGACCGACAAGAACCTTAAGCTTCGTGGCGTTCGCGCTGACACTCTCAGTCTTGATGGTTGCAAATCCCGGATAGTAGCCCGACGCCTGAGCTGTGACAACCGCAGAACCACTGCTGTTCGTGTAGAACATCGCTGTGGCGTACGTGCTTCCTGCACTTATCACGACAGACGGGTCTACTGTGCCCACCGTAAGGTCGCTGGAGGTCAGCGTGACATTGACGTCGCCGATTGGAGCTTTCGCCGGAGAACCCCCTGCATCCTGTAACTGTACGATTACGGCTTCGTAAGCTCCTCCGTCGGCGGGAAGAGTGGGTGGAAAGCCGTACACTGCAAGTTTTGTTGGGACAGGTCCGACTGTGGTAATGGAGGCTTGCACTGTGTCGAAGCCGAATGCGGCTGCTGTTATTGTTGCTGTGCCTGGGGTGAAGGTTGAGGAGAAATTAGCCACGGCGTAGGTGTCGCCGGATGTTATTGTGATTTGAGGGTCGACCGAGCCGTAGTGGGGTGGCGATGAGGATAAGGATATGTCGATGTTCGTCTGGGCTCTTGCGGGAAGCCCGCTTGCGTCCTGCAGCTGCACGTAGACTGCCTTGTAGGTTTTGTTGTCAGCGGGCACTTTTGGAGGGCCTATGTAGATTTGGAGTTTTGTTGGGACGGATGATGAAACGACGTTGACGGCTGATTGTATGAAGGTGAAAAGTAACATGCTCAGGATCATCACGTAAACCGTTTGTTTCCGCATTGTTTTTTCCCCTGTGCGATTCATCCATAGGTTAAAGAAGTTATTTTAAAGTTGTGGCACTAAAATTCAGGCTGCGAGTGCTCGCACGAACCCGATTTCTATGACTGCTGCCACGAAGAAGAGCAGGTAGATTAGCAGGAGGCTTAGGTTCGTGAGTTTCTTCGTGAGCGTTCGGTGTATGGCGGTGTAGATGCCGAACGCTTCGATTATTCCGTGGGGCAGGAACGCAAGCGTGATGAGCGTGATGAGGCTAATGGCGATTTGTCCGCCGAGCGCAGTGCTCGTTCTGAGGATGCTGACGAAGAGCATTATTGCGGTGAATATTACGGCGAAGAGCCTTGGATGGGTGAGGACGACGAGTTCGCGTTCTCTCTTGGGCGGGAACGCGGTGACGAGTTCGACGTAGAAGGTCATGCCGAGGATTATGAGGGAGATTGTGATGACGTTGTGGAGGAAGACCATGCCGATGGCTATGGATGGTTGTGCGAGGATTTGGGTTGCGTAGCCCAGGAAGAACATGTTCTCGAAGTAGCCCACGACGAGCAGTAGTACGAAAAGGATGCCGAGGGCAACTGTTTTCGTTTTGGGAGTCATTTGGCAATCATTCTCCCGCACCATTTCACTGTTTAGAACAAGTCAATGCGGCTGGGTTGGTTCGGTCCATAATACAGCTTGAAAGTGCCCCAAGGCTGCTTATAAAAGGTAACGACTACCCAGAGTTTGAAGATGCTTCCTTCAGGAATCACGCCGACCTGTCCGGGGTATTGCCCTAGGGTGCTGTCGATTGTCATTCTGTAGGGGCCGTCTGAGCTGATTGGGAATGTGCCGTTGCCAAGTTTGTAGTATTGTCCGCTGTAGTTGTAGCCGAACTCTATGTCTATGGATTTAGCGTTCCAAGCTGGGTCGATGCCCACGTAAGCCGTTATGTTCACGTACCGCGCCAAGTAAATCGTTGGAGCCGGCGGCGAGTACACAATCACTTCCTGTTTGTCCGCTCCCGTGCTTGCCCATGACGGAATGTGGCTGGATTTCAACGACCACATGAAGGGCGGCACGAGAATTGGGCCTTTATCAACGTACAGCGTGTTCCATTCGCCTACAAAAGGCGGAGGAGGTTCTGTAATGAGAGCGTACACGGCTGTTATGTTTCCGTCGCCGTAAACTGTGAGGATCGTTGAGTTGCTTGTGAAGTTCCAAGGTATCACGTTGCCAGATTGTTCCCACCATTGGAATACATAGCTTGAGTTGAGCGGAATGTACTGCAGGAAGTAGTCGGTTTGCGGTAACCCTATCAGTGTCCCAGGCAAGCTGTAATTTACCACTCCAAATGCTATCGTGCCCAGGTTGTAAGACGAATTCTGCCAATGTCTACTGCTCAAGTTGACTATGCAACCTCGATAGAATGCGGTTATCACCGCGTTTCCGGTAATGTTGACACTTGTGGTTGGCGATGTCGGGTCTTGCACCGTGACGCCTCCCGTGGTTGTCCAATTGAGAAAAGCGTATCCTGCCGCAGGAGTGTACTCCAAAAAGTACGTCCCAGTGAGCACAGTCGTGGAGTTTGGCAACATGAAGTTGGTTTGCCCCAGCTGTATTGTACCCAGGTTTCCAGGAGGCGTGGAGAAGGCTTCCAAGCTATTCAACGTTATGGATGCGTTGACAGGAGGTGTGGGTTTGAGGATGTACACGGCTGTTAGTGTGCCGTCGCCGAGAACTCTCAGCGTCGTAACGCTCCTGGTGCTGTTGTATGGGATGATGTTTCCGGAGAATTCCCACCAGAGGAAGAGGTTGCTTGAATTCGTTGGCACGAACTGAATTGTGTAGTTGCCTGATGCCAGCCCCTGAACAGAGGTCGGTAAAGTATAGTTGGTTGTTCCAACCCCGATTTTGCCGACGTTGATTGATAGGTTTTCCCAGTGTCTGCTGTTCAGTGTTATGTCGCAGCCGCGGTAGTAGGCGACGATTGTGCCGCTGCCGTTGACGGTGATGTTCGTTGCTGCTGAGGTTGAATTCTCTATCGTGATTTCTCCTGTTGCGGTCCAACTGATGAACGTGTATCCTTGCGCTGGAACGTACTCCAGCAAGTATGTTCCGACGTTGGTGTTGATGTTGCTTTGCAGTATGAAGAGGGTGTCGCCTAGTCGTATCTGGCCCAAGTTCGTTGAGGCTGAACTTTCTTCCGTGCTCCTGAGCGTTACGGTTGCTTGTGCGGTTGGTGCGGGTTTGATGTAGTATACGGCTGTGAGGGTTCCGTCGCCGAGAACTCTAACCGTCGTGGAGCTGCTTCTGCTATTCATAGGTATGACGTTGGCTGATGCTTCCCACTGGAGGAAAACGTAGCTTGAGTCTGGAGCAGAATACTGAACAAGATAGTCGGTCGCGGCTAGACCGTTTAGACTAGTGGGCAATGAATACATAGTAACATTGAACATGATGCTGCCCTCGTTGGAAGATAGATCCTCCACATGCCTGCTATTCAAGGTCAAACTGCACCCGCGGAAGACAGCCGTGATAAAGCCAGACCCTTCACCATTGACGATGGCACTTGTCACCGGAGAACTGGTGTCAGCAATCGTAACGTCGCCGCTGAACATCCAGTTCACGAATTCGTAGCCTTGGGCGGACATGTATTGCAAGAAGTAGGTGCCGTTGACGACCGGGATCACTGTGGGGAGTGGTAGGACTTGGCCCTCGAGCTGAATAGTTCCCAAGTTTTGCAGGGTCAATGATTCCATACTTTCCAACACTAATGTAACGCTTGTCGTAGCTGGAGGGACATTGCCGTAGATGGCGGTTATCGTTCCGTTTCCGTTTACGGTGAGCGTTGTGGATTCGGCAGTGGAGTTCCATGGAATTACGTCGCCGGTCCATTCCCACCTTATGAAGACGTAGGTGTCGTTGGGCGCGTACTGGAGAATGTAGTTTCCGGTTGCTAGGCTTGTGTTGTTCGGGAGCACGTCAAATGTGGCAGAGTCCAGGGTTATGTTGCCTAAGGAGGATGTTGCGCCGTCGATTTCGGTGCTGTTCATGTCTATCTGGAACGGGTCAGGTTCGGGTGGCGTGTAGGCTGCGTAGAAGACTGTTATGGTTCCGGCGCCGTTGACGGTTACGTTTGTTATTGAGGAGGAAGCATTGCCTACGGTGAGTCCGCCAATCGCTGTCCAGTTGAGGAAGACGTAGCCAGACGCTGGCGTGTACTCGAGCAGGTATGTTCCATCGTTTGCTGACGTCGAATTGTCAAGTCCATATAGTGTTGTTCCGAATTGTATTTGTCCGAGGTTTGTGGGTGTGGTGGCGTTGTCTTGTTGGCTCTGCAGTGTTATGGTTCGTGGCGTGATTGTGGGCAGTTTGTATGAGTAAACGGCGGTGAGTGTTCCGTCTCCTAGGATTCTGATTTTTGTGTTGTTGTTTGTGCTGTTCCAAACGATGATGTTGCTGGTGGTTTCCCATCGGAGGAAGACGTGGCTAGAGTCGGGTATATATTGTAGAGAATGGTCACCGCTCGAGAATGAAACAGGCGTGTTCAATGTGTAGCCAGTCAGGTCTAAAAGTATGCTGCCAAGGTTCGTTGTGGCGCTGTCCCATTCCCTGCTGTTCAAGGTCAATGTGAAATTCTGCGGTATTGCAGTAGTTACTTGGCGATAGAAAGCTATGATGACGCCGTCGCCCGTCACGTTGGCTGCGGTTGGGTTAGAAGACGCGTTTGCGACGGTGATTAAGCCCGAGGTTGTCCAGTTCAGGAATTCATAGCCTGCTTCCGGATAGTATTCGAGCAAGTAGACGCCGCTGTTCGTGAGTAGACTGTTGTTAAGGTTGAAGACGGACTCGCCGATCCTTATCTGTCCCTTATTTCGCGAAGCATTGTTGTCTTCTTGGCTCAGCAAGATAGGGTCGGGTATCTGCACTGGCGGTCTTGCCATGTAGACGGCGGTTATCGCTCCGTTTCCCGTGATTGTTGCGGTTGTGGAGTTGCTGTAGGGGTTCCACAGTGCGATGCCGCCGGTTGTTTCCCACCAGAGGAATCGGTAGCTCTCGTTCGCGGGTGTATAGCTCAGCGAGTAGTCTCCTGTGAGTAGGCTTGCGTTGTTGGGCAGCGTGTACGTTACGTTGTCCAGAGTTGTGTTGCCCAAGTTAGACCGCTGCGGTAGTTCCCAGTCTCTGCTGTTCAGGGTCACGTTATACAGTACGGGGATGATGCGCCTGTAGAAGGCTGTTGCATTGCCGTCGCCCTTTATCGTTATGGACGTGATACGTGAGAAGGCATTCTGGACAGTGACGCTTCCGGTGGTCGTCCAGTTCACGAAGGCGTAACTGGCGTTCTCGGGCGTGTATCCGAGAAAGTATGTTGCTGGGTCGGTCGGCAAGTCAGTTTGAGGAAGACTGTATGTGGTGGGTCCGAATTGTATCGTGCCGTTATTCTGAGTGGCGGCATTGTCTTCTTGGCTTTGCAGTGTGAGGAGGAAGCTGGCGTCTTTGCCGTAGTATGTGCTTACGAATATGTTGTCGCCGGGGGTGATGACGGTCATGTCGACGCCCAACATGTACTCGAAAATTCTCGGGGTGAACGTTACACTGTAGTTTCCGCCGCCGAGGTAAGTTAGACTGGTTATGTTGGCTGGGACGCGTGTTGCCTTGGCCACGTAAGCCCATATGCCCAGTGAGTCAGGAGTCAAGTTTGGTATGGGAACAGCCTCGCCCTTACCCTGCATAACCTGAAACTTGAGCGTCGTGCTTTGGTTGTCGGACGTGATGTCGATGGTGCTCGGGAATAACTGAAGTGTGACGAACTTGCCTGAATGCCCTACCCAGCCTTTGAAGCCGTAGGCGTCAACGTCCAAGTCGAACTGGGTGTACACTTGGCTTATGCCTACTTCTCTGCTCCAGCCGATGTTCCAGGAAACGTCCGTCAGGCCTGCGCCAGTTTCGTTGATGTTCATTCTCAGACCAAGGTGCGAGTAGGAGGCTAGGATTGAGTTGACCCATTTTGAGATGAATGCTGTGCCGTTCTTGATTGCGTATTCCTCGTTTCCCGAGTCGTTGTACGATTTTGTCGCGACGCTGAGGGCGTGGGTTAATGCCCGGTCAAGGTCGCTCGTTATGCCTAGCACGAGTTCCTGAACGGGCTGGTAGCCGAGCTGCTGTCTGTTCAGGTTTATCTGGTGAATGGACAGGACTAGGGATAGTGTGAGTATGGATATTAGGAGAGCGGCGATGATTACGAATTGTCCTCTGACGTTTCTTCTGAAACTCTTCATCGGACCCGTTCTCCCTCTCCTTCTTCCTTCATCCGTAAGTATGATACTGTTAAAAGCGTTGCCAAATTGGCGTTCCGTCCCTCTAGTTCGCGTCTTGCAGCAGTTTTGTGCACGGCTTATCCTCCTCCAGCGCGGGTCAAAACGAGAACGAGGTAGTAGATGTTGCCGCTTTTTGAAGTGTACGTTAGGGGAGTGGAGGAAACTTCCAAAGCATTGGCGAAGGCACCGTCCGGAGCGTTAGTGACACTGTGCGGATCGGACTCGAACCAGGCTCCAGTCAGCGAGCCGGTGCACTTGTAAATTGTTAGGTTAAAGTAGATTGACGGTGGCAAAGCGTTTTGAACCGATTGCTTGAGATAAAGTTCTCCAATATAGGGTTGCGCGAGTCCAGCTGGACTTTCTAGGGTTTCGTCGATTGCTCCAGATTCGACGAGTGTGTGCAGGACGTTATAGCCGAGTCTGTCGAGGTCTGCTCTTTCCTGCTGGACTCTCACATCTGAGGCGCGAATCAAGTAGAGCGATACTGAAAAGACTATGAATATTATGACCGCGGCTATCACAGCTTCGAGGATTCTTGACTGCCCACTGCTTGACTTGATGAGTTTCTTGATGGGCATTAAAATGACATCCTCCAGATTTGCAGCTTTATGATGTACGAGGAGTCGCCGATGGTCACTGTTCTTTCAAGGGAGTAGGAAAAAGGAGAAGATACCAATCCCGGAATGGATGAGTAGCTTAAAACGGTATCTCTTGACGCCAGCAGAAGCGTGGCGCCGCTGTCCATGATCGCCATCACAGCTGTGGCCGAGGGTTCAACATAGTCCACGTCGAGCATCGTGTCGTTTGCCTGCGTTAGGCCTGATGTTACGTTTTCGATAAGGTACCCCCAACTCATCTTTCTCGGTGTGATTTCGGAGGTTTGGTTATTGTAGAGGGTGTGGCTTTGGGTTAGCAGAAGATGATTTCCGATGTCGTTGTTTCCGATGAGGTAGGCTTCTGCAACGCCTGTTCCAATCGAAAGTGTCCTTGCGATGTGGATGCCATAGTAGTCGACTGTCACGGAAAGCACTTTTAGCTCGGTCGTGTAGCCAGTGAAGTAGGTGCTGAAATCAAAGAGTTTTCTACCGTCAATCGTCGTTTGATCGACAAGCAGGTTTGTTTTTTCGATTTGTCGGCTGGTGGAATTGTAGTAGAATATTCTGGCGCTTACGTTGGCGTTGGCAATTGGGAATGCGATGTCGTTTGTGGTGACGCTTACTGCGTATGTGTCTGCGGTCGGTGAGGTTTTGGTTACTTCCACGTCTAGGGTTGGATAGATGTCGAGTGTGATGCCGTAGCTGGTGGCGAGGTTGAGTAAGTTGAGGGCAATGTAGGGTGGGATGTACAGGGGGTTTGCTGAGTCGAGGCGTTGCACTTTGTCGGGGTCGAGGAAGTAGGCTTCGCGGCTGGAGTTGCCGTATTTGGCTAGTCCGAAGGTTGTTAGGTCGCTTGGGGTTATGCTGGCGTAGCTGCCCCAGTCTGGTGGGTCGCCTGGGTCTAGTGTGAGTTGGGTCATGATTTTTTGGGCGGTGATTTTGAGTTGTTCTTTGTCGGTGATGGTGGTTTGGGGTTGTGAGATTGTGATTACGATGGTTGATGAGGCTATGAGCATGGCGAAGATGATGATGGCGGTGAAGAGGTATTCGTAGATGTGCATTTTGTTAGGTGCCTCCTGTGGGCGGGGTCCATACGCCTATGCCTGCCCAGGTGGTGGTGCTGTTTTCTTTCCATCCCCAGACGACGATGTTTTGTCGTCCGCCGTAGATGAGTGGGGTGTATTGGATTGTGCCTTGGTCTCCTTGGCGGACTTGTAGTGTTCCTGTGCTGTTGGTTACGATGATGAGTTGGGTTTGGGTGCTGTTGAGTGGGATTGGGCTTGTGGCGGTGATGTCTGTTCTTACTACAAGTTGTGTTTGGACGTAGTAGCCTTGTCCGTCGGTTATGAGTTGGATGAAGTATGCGCGGTTGGCGAGGTCTGTTGGGAGGTTGAGGGTTTTCATGATGGTTTCGTTTGTGAGTACGTTGCCGAAGTTTGTTAGTGCTATTGTTTCTACGAGGTTGAGGCTGATGTTTTCGGCGATTTGGGTGAGTTGGGTTTTGAGGACGTTGGCTTCTGCGTAGCTGGTGATTATGGTGTAGGCTAGGGTGGCGCCTATTACTATGGCGATTATGGCGACGGTGCCGATGACGTGGGAGAGGGGAACATCCATGTTTTATTCGCCTTTATGACGTGGAGACTAGGATTTTGACTTCGGTGAAGATGATGGCGGTGTTTATGGTGTTCATGTCTTTGGGTGGGGAGTAGAGGCGTATGGGTACTTGTTCGCCGTTGCCTAGTTGGACGTAGATGTTGACGTCGCTGCTGTTGTATTCTTGGGTGTAGGTGTTGACATCGATGTTTTGGACTTTGAAGTTGACGACGTCGGTGCCGCCCATGGTGCCGTTGATGAGGTTGATGAAGGTGATTTGGGTGACGTTGTAGAATGTGCCGCCTATCATTAGTGTGCTGTTTGTGGCGATTTTTATGCGGTAGTAGTCGAGTTTGATTTTGAGTCCGTTTTCTGTTGCTACTCTTACGTAGCCGAGTGAGTCTGACATGTTGGCGATTAATGAGTCTGTTCCTCGGAGGTCGAGGCTGGTGCCGGAGACTTTGCTTCCGCCACGGTAGAGAATGCCGACGAGGTTCGATGATTGATAAATGGGGCTTAAAGGCGGAGTATAAGTCACCCGCACAGGAAGCCAATCCAGATACACTGTAAAAGTTCCGCTTCCCGTGGCTCTTACTTTCGTGAGGAAGTATGCGTCAGACAAACTAGTCGAATCCCAGGTCACCGCATACGTGAAATCAACCCACGTGATAGCTTCAGTTCCAGTCAGATTTGCTTTGACCTCACGCGCCCAGTTAACTCCATTGTTCCAAGAACAAGAAATGTTCATATCGCCTTTCGTCGTCGGTGTGTATGCTTCGAATCCGACTTCAACTTTTGTTATGTTGGAACCCGATGGTATGTCGAAACCGTAATTTCCGTATCGTTCTGTTGCATTGTAGGTCGATGAGTTTGCGTAAGTGTTGTCTGGGCTGAAGGCGTTTCGCGGGCTGTTCCATGTTCCGGAAATGTTTGCAGTTGGTGAGGTTGGAGGAGTTACGGTCACGTGTGCTGGTCCGTATAGTGTGAGTTTTTGTGTGGTTATGTTGATGCCTATTCCGCCGCTGCGCTGGTTAAACTGCACGTAGCCGCCTGAGCCGCGTCTTAATGCTACGTCTTGGATGGTTTCGTCGAGTGTTAGCATGTTGGTTTTGGCTTGTTCGAATTCGGTGTTGGCGATTTGCATGTCCAATACGTTGGCGGATACGAAGCTGGCGATGACGAGGATTATCAGAAGCGTGCCCGTGATGATTATCGTGGAGATTATGGTGGAAACGCCCTTCACGCTGCAGAAGAGGGAGTTTCCGCGGGCTTTTCTTGTGGGCATTGGGCGGTCACCACTGGAACGGCATGGACATGTAGCCCGAGAAGACCATGAGCACGATGGCGGCGATGACGAGGATTGTGGCGTGTTTGAAGCCTGAGCTGAGTGTGCCGCTGCTGATTTTGCCCGTGACCAAGCCCGTGAGCCACACTTGAAGTATGAGTGGTGGTAACAATAGCGTGGCGAATTCGCCGAAGGGCATGGATTGGCGTCCGAAGCTGTAGAGCACGAACCGCATGAAGCCCATGAACACGACGGTTGAGAAGAGGAGGATGGCAGCGCCGATGTAGGGCATGATGATGAGTGGGCGGAGGGTTTCTTTCTTTTCTTTTTCGAGTGAGCTGAACATTTCGCTGAAGCGTGTTAGGGTTTCGAGGGTTTCGGGCGAGCCGCCGCCTACTTCCACCGCGTCGACGAGCAAGTAGATGTCGATTTGCGGAAGCCACGATTTTATTTTTGTTTTGAACGTGTCGTAGATGACTTTGAAGGGTAAGCCCCAGCGGATTTGTCGGGAGGTGACTTGGAGCTGTTTTGTGAAGCCGCCGTATTTTCTTCCGGCGAGGGTTTCGATGCATTTTTCTGGTGAGGCGCCTGTTTTGCGGGCTTCGGTTAGGTCTCTGAGGAAGTGGGTTATGTCGGATTCGAGTCCTTTGCCTCTTCGCATGTAGTAGCTGTGGGCGAACGCTGCTGGCGCCGTCCATACTATAAGTGCGAGAGCGATGCCCAGCGACGCCTCGTAGCCGCGCTCCAGAGCGAGCACTTGTCTGAGCCAGATTATGGCGTTTGAGAACGGCTGGTGGAAGCCTGGGGCGATTTCTGGTGCGGCGAAGGGAACGAACATTGTTAAGAGCATGAACATGAAGATGGGCGATGTTGCCAACAGGACTTTGTAGGGTCCCCATTCGTTTATGGGTTCGTGGAAGGCGGACATGTCGCCCATGTAGATGAAAAGTATGCTGATGATTGGGACGATGAAGTAGGAGTATAGGAGGAAGTTGTCAACCGTGAAGAAGCCTTGCCAGAAGTTTGCGAAGGCTATGCTGGTCATGAAGAGTATTGTTAGGCTTAGTGTGACGAGGATGCTTATGGCTATGTAGGATTCCATGAGCATGGCGGCGCGGTCGCCGAAGGCTTTGACTTGTATGGCTAAGTCTCGGAACATCGTTTCTGTTCGCACTAACAAGTAGTGGATGACATCGCCGCCCGTTCGCAAGGTTGAAGCGTAGCCCATCAGCAAGTCCCTATAATCCTTTGAGGGAAGGTGCTGGGCGGATTTTTCCATGGCGGTGACGGGGTCGTAACCTTTGACTTGCACGTCAACTTCCATGTCCTTGACAGTTTTTGAGATGTTGGGCAATAGTGGGCAGTTTTTGAGCCTTCGCATACTCGCGTAGGGCGATAGCCCGCCTGTTGCCATGACGCTGATGTAGGTTCCGGCGAAGGGAACTTCCATGTCTAGTTTCTGCGCGCGGTCGCGGCTCATCACGTTCGGCACGGCGTAGCCTAAGAGTATGACGAGGAGCGGGACGAGGAGGATGGGAAGGAAACCGGAGAGGATTGCGGTTGGTACTGTGATAATCATTACTACTATGAAGAGGAAGCCTACGAGTGAGAAGTAGGCTTGCGGGTACATTTTGATTCCCGCGTCTTCCAGGGCTTCTTCAACTCTGGCGTGGCCGTTGCTGAAGAACACGCGGGATAGGGGTCCGCCGAACCAGTTGAAGTACTTGTAGACGAAACCACTGAAGGAGGGCTTGGACGATTCTTCCACGGTTATTCTCCTTCTTCTGGCTTTTTCTTTTGTGGAGGGCGTGGGAATTGGGATTCGAGGTAGTAGTTTGTGATGTATTTTGCCACGTCGACGTTCTTTCTGATGCCTTTCTGTTTCAGGTCGATCAGCAGTTGGGTTCGTTTGCCGATTTCGTCCAGCACGTCTTTGACGTTTAAGCCGTGTCTTCGGGCGATTTCTCCGAGTTGGTAACTGTTTTCAAGGTTGATCTGGTAGTGGTCAGTCGTGGGGTTCCACGTGGCTATGGTGGCATATTTGTCGGTGTCGACGAGTTCCACCACGGATTTGAGTCTTCTGCCGAAGGTAACGTCGGTTCTGCTGTTTGGGAGTTGTACTCGTTCTTGGATGGCGGCGACGTTGATGAGGGGCACGTAGGTTTTGGAGACGTTCATGGGTGGGCTTGTGAGGCGTTTGATGGCGTAGTCTAGGCTTTCGGCGTGGAGGGTGGTCATGCCTCCGTGGCCTGTGGCTAGTGCTTGGAAGAGTACGAAGGCTTCTTCGCCTCGGATTTCGCCGACTACGATGTAGTCTGGCCGGTATCTTAGTGAGGTTTTTACTAGGTCGAAGAGTGTGACTTCGCCGGTTTTCATGGAGCCTAAGCCGTAGCTTTCTCTGCCGACGAGTTGGACCCAGTTGTCGTGGGGGAGGTTGAGTTCGGGGATTTCTTCTACTGTGACGATTTTCATGGCGGGTTTGACCAGGCTCGCCAGCGCGTTGAGTGTGCTTGTTTTGCCTGCGCCTGTTCCGCCTATGACTGCTGTTGTCATTCGGTTTTCGATGAGCATCCAGAAGTATGCGGCTATTTTTTCGTCAACCGTGTTCAGGTCGATGAGGTCTACTATTGAGAAGGGTTCTTCTCTGAAGCGTCTTATGGTAAATGTTCCGCCTTTGGGTGAGACTTCTCGTTTGAATGTGGCGGCTAGGCGGTCTTTTCCGGGGAGCATGGCGTCGAGGACGGGGAATGCTGTGCTGATGTGTTTTTGGGCGAGGTGGGTGAGTTTGACGATGAGGTTGTCGAGGGCGGGTTCGTCTGTGAAGATGAGGTTGGTGGGCATGGATTCGTATTTTCTGTGCCACACGTAGACGGGGAGGTTGACGCCGTTGACGCTGAGGTCTTCTATCATGCGGTCGTTCATGATGACGTGGATGGGTCCGAACCCGATGAGGTCACGCTGGAGGTAGTAGAGGATTTTGGGCCACGATTCCACGGTGATTTTTTTGGCGAAGCCGTATTTTTTGGCGAGTCTTCGGGCTTCGTTGGCTACGTGTGTTTTCGGGTCCATGCCTTCTGCTGGGGGTTCGATTTCTTTGCTTATTATGTCCGAGAGTCTGTGGAGGGCTTCTTTTTCTAGGGGTGTCAGTTCGACTTCATCGATGTAGTAGGCTTTGGCTCCGCCTAGTTCGGGCGCGGTTACTATGGTGACTTTTGAGTATGGAGGCTCGATGGTGTAGGATTCTGTGACTTCCATGTCTTGGGCGAGTTTCTTGAAGATGACGGTGGGCACTGTTGATGGCAGCTTTTTCACGAACAGGTCTTTCAGGAATTTTAGGAGCGTAGGTTTCTTGGTGGGTTTGGTGGGCTGCATCGCGAGAGTTGGCTGTTTGGGTTTGGCTGCTCTTTTTATCCCGAACGTTGTCGGAGTTGCTTTTAGTACGGTGATTATGCCTGTTGCGCCGAAGAACACGGCGGCTACTATTAGCAGGTAGTCTATGGCGAGCAGCGCCGTTGTGACGGTGACTACTATGGATACGAGAAGTGCGATGGGGACAACTTGGTTATCTGGGTTCGTCAGCCAGCGGCTGAGCTTACGAAAACTTTCCTTTACCGTAATGGTGAACTTGGGTTTATTCTTCTTATTAGGCAATTCTTGATTTTCTCCTCAATGAGGTTCAAACTATGATTTTGAAACTAAAGAAAGAAAGAAAAGTTGGGGATATTAATTGGTTACGGAAGAGTCACTACCTTTGGATAGTCTTTGCCAGCCGTAGTGTGCACCATTATCTCGACAGTCATGCCGCTGACCCATGAGCCCGACGTTAAAGTCCCGTCTGGCATAGTTATGTTTCCAGTCGTTGCCTTGCCAGGGTCCAAAGTGAGAACTCCGAAAGCAGCTACTGGAGCATCAGGGCCGTAGCCAGTATCTGGTTTTCCGTTGTACAATATAGACGCGACATCAATTGTTGCTGTTGCTGATCCAGTGTTCTTAACGTTCATATGTATGGTGAAGTCGGTTCCATCAGTTGTTGCGTAGGCGCTTGTGAATTCTAGTTTCTCGTACTTTGTGAATGACGCTCCTAAGCCGAGCATCCAGTAAGCCACGGCGATAGACATGACTATGGCAATAGCCACTATGATGATCGTTGCGATAACTGGGCTGACACCTTTACGATTCCATTTAAAACCTTTCTTCATTATCCTTTCACCTCCCCCTCGGATTCTGAACTCCAACACGCAAGACGCATATTAAAATATAAATGTTCGGAGGAATAATATTCTAGAACTCGATATAACCGCACTAAATAGACGTTAAACGATTCTTTAACCTACTTAATCGTGAAAAAAGAAAAACACAGAAAAGGGGCTAATTTCGCTTCTACTTCTCTTTAGACTGTCCCAAAGCCACGCCAATCATCCAGATCATGAATCCCAGCAAGCCGATGAGTCCGAAGCCAACAACGTACCACATCGTCATCCCTTGGAATGTTGCGTAGTCTCTTTCCATCAGCGACGGCAAAGCATTGTATCCAACCATGACGAAGCCTATCAAGCCTACGAAGAACAGGACAGCCCCAATGATTCCAATCTTTGCTGAAGTTTCCATTATCATTTCCCTAAAGCAGCAGTATTGCATCCATAACCCTTATAACATTTTTGTGCGTCACACCCCCACACCACAATATCCCACCAGACAACCCAACAGAGAACCCACATTTCAAGACGCAAATTCTTTGCCGAAAGCCCTAGGGGTAGGTCGTATTGGCTGTTTTCACACTCAAACAAACATGGAAAAATCACTCGCAAACCAGATTCTACCGCACACTAATCAAACTTCTAATACCACCCTTAAATCCCAACAACCCCCAAGCCTCTTTCAACAAGCAAGAAGGAGGGAAAAACCAACCAGCACACTCTAACCACATCAACCCTTGAGGTCCCAAGGTCACGCCAGCCGCTCCAGCAGTCACTCGTATCTACAAATTGTATCAACAAAACGTATCAACACGCCTAGAGGGTCTAAACTTCTTTCACAGCACAAAAGCCTCTCCGCCCAAAACCGCCCAAGCCATCTGCACTGCTTCACCTGAAAAACCACAACACACACACCACCACAGACACCATCACCACTGAAACCCAAAAAAAACACTTCACCAATCCAGATTATCATTTCATAACCTTTTTTGAACCCAACCCAGAACACTGTACTCAGAAACCGCACACACACCAAAGAGTGTCACACCATTGAAAGCTGACGCCGCAGTCGCAGTAGCATCCACACTATGCCTAATCTTAGCCATATACACAGCCATGCTCTCCACCCAAATAACAGACGACACCAACAAAAAAATCCAAACCGTAACAACCGCAACATACCTACTAATAGCCGGAATAACCATATTCCTCAGCTACATCGCCAGCCTAACACTCAGAAAAACCATACTCAAACACCCAAGACACACAGTATTGTCAAACAAACCAGAAACCCACACCAACAAAGGCTAGCACACACCCGCAGCACATAGAACCCAACACTAGAACACGCCTCTATCCATACATAAATACGACAATCCACTTTTGCATCTACGGTTAAACAAAAACAAAACGGAGAAAGGAGAAACCATGAATCACACGACACAATATGCCAATTTCCGAAACACCCCTTTTAACAACGCAAAACCCCATACAACAAAGAACAAAGGAGAAAGAAAAAACATGCCCAAAATAAAACTCCCAATACTACTTCTAATCTTAACCGCACTAATATTAACCGCTGCAATCGCAGCCTCCTCAGTAAAAGCCCAAACCGCAACCGTCTGGACAGACAAACCAGACTACACACCAGAAGAAACAGTCACCATAACCGGAACAGGCTTCCTACCCACCGCAACCGTAACACTAGAAGTCACACGCCCAGACAACACAGTCAACACTTGGACAACCACCACAGACACAAACGGAGACTTCACAACCACATACCAACTCGACGGCATAACAGGAACATACCTCATAACCGCAACAGACGAAACGAACACAGCAACAACAACATTCACCGACAAGGTCGTCTCAATAAACATAACCGTCAGCCCGACCTCCGTCGCAGCCGGATCCACAACATCATTCACAGTTAATATAAGCGTCCCCACACCCGCCAAAGACTATCAAGACGTCGGCTCAGTAAGAATCTCAATGGCACCAATAAGCGCCGCAAACTGGGGAACACCCACCTCCACATCAATCAGCGGATTCCCAGGCGCACCCAACTGGGTAGTCTACAACACCGGACCTGGACTGCTCGAAATTCGATGCGATCCAACAGCAGCAGGTCCCAATAATCTGCAGCCTGGCGAAACCATGACCCTTACTTTCAGCATCGTAGCACCCTCAACAGGCGGAACCAGCACATGGACCGTGACTGGCTTTAACACCAGATCATTCACCGGGAGCAACGACACAAAAACACAGGACATAACCGTCACAGTCCCCGTAACAATAACCTCAAGCCCCGTCACGGGCTTAAACTTCATCAAAGTCGATAACGTACCTTACAACACACCCGCAGCCTTCTCATGGACAGCGGGCTCAACCCACACCCTTGAAGCCCTGTCACCAGTCTCAGGCGGAACAGGCATACAATACGTCTGGACAAGCTGGAGCGACAGCGGAACACAGATCCACACATACACTGTTCCAAACACACTTCAAACCGTCACAGCAAACTACAAGACACAGTACAACGTCACATTCAGACAAACTGGAATCGACACAGACTTCTCCGGCGCAGTCATCACAGTGAACAGCACCGACTATGATAGAAACGGCTTTTCCTCGTGGACAGATGCCCAAAGCATCTACAACTTCAACTACAAATCTCCATTAATAGTCACGGCAAACGAGAAGCAGTACGTCCTCTTGAACGTCAACGCATCATCACCCATAACAGTCACTCAACCCCTCCTCATAATGGGCAACTACAAAACCCAATACCACCTAACCGTAACCTCAGCATACGACACTCCCAGCGGTGCAGGCTGGTACGACCAGAACACCAACGCCTACGCGACCCTGGCAACAGGCACCGTCAACGGAGGCACAGGAACCCAGTACGCCTTCACCAACTGGTCCAGCGACGCCTCCGGAACAGACCTAACAAGCAACGCCATCTACATGAACGGACCAAAAACAGCAACAGCCAACTGGAAAACACAATACTACCTAACAATGTCCACAAACTTCGGCACAGTCAACCCCACAAGCGGATGGCAGGACCCAGGCTCACTCATAACTATAACCGCAACTCCACCAAGCCTCGTTTACACGCCAGACAAAGAACGATACGTTTGGCTCGGATGGACAGGAACAGGAAGCGGCAGCAACACTACAACATTCAACCCCGCACAGATCACGATGAACAGCCCAATAACCCAAACCGCCGCATGGAGACACGAATACAAATTCACCCTCATCACCCACGACCTCAAACTCCCCTCGCAACTAACCGTCGTCTACAACAACTCAGACCCAATCGGAGGCGCAGGCGACACAGTCCCATACAACTCCTGGTTCGAAGAAAACACCCTCATAAACCTCCAAGTCAGCTGGGTAGTGTACGCCGGCACCACACAATGCACATTCGACCACTGGTCCGGAGACCTTTCGGGCAGAACACAAATAGTCCCCGTCATAATGAACGCTCCAAAATACATAACAGCAAACTACTACACCCAGTACTGGCTAACAGTCACTTCGCCCTACGGCACCACAGGCGGAGAAGGCTGGTACAACGACAGCCTAACCGCATACGCCACGGTAACCCCACTAACGGTAAGCGGCCCCCCAGGAACCCAATACGTCTTCACAGGCTGGAGCGGTGACGCCACGGGCACAACATCGCCCTCAGACCCCATAACAATGGACGCACCCAAAACCGCAGTCGCAAACTGGAAGACGCAATACGAAGTAACGTTCCAGCAAACCGGCGCAGCAGCACCGGTGCAAGTCGCCTATACCGCAGACACTGACCCGACGGTCACAGTTCCATTTAGCATCTGGGCCAAAGCAGGAACCACACTAACCTTCACCTACGACGCAATAATCAACGACGGACAACCAATGAGATATGTCCTCGACAGCGTAGACCAACCTTCAAGCCTAACGGTGAACGGACCACTAACAATCACCGCCACGTACAAAACACAACATTATCTAACAGTCAATCACGCTCCCGCAGATTCCATTCTGGATGGACACCAAACCGGTGAAGGCTACTACGACGCCAACACCAACGCCACAGTCACTGCAGACCAGTACGTCGACATCATCCTAGGAGCATCACGCTACAGGTTCGACCACTGGAGCACAGACGCATCTGGAACAACAACCACAACCGAAGTAAACATGACAGCACCCAAAACCGCCACCGCAAACTACGAAACACAATACTACCTCACAGTAACCTCAGCACACAACACCCCGACACCTTCAGCCTGGGTTGACGCAGGCACAGACTTCACTGCCTCCGTAACAAGTCCCGCTGACATAGTTCCAAATGATCATCAGTGGGTTTGCACTGGGTTCAGCATTGACGGTGGAGCAGCCCAAGCAGGCACCAGCCACACGTTCCAAAATGTCGATGCGACGCACAGCATAGTCTTCAACTGGAAGGAGCAGTTCTGGATACAGGTCAACAGCGCTCACGACTCGCCAACAGCCTCACAATGGATAGACCAAGCTGGCAGCCTCACGGCAAGCGTAACTTCACCAGCCGACGATGACGGAGCTGGAACAAGGTACAGATGCACAGGCTACACGCTTGACGCCGACCCGCCTGTGACGGACGGAACTACAAGCTACGACTTCACAAACGTGCAAAGCGCACACACCATCACCTTCAACTGGATAACCCAGTACCGCCTCACAATCGCCTCAGACCACGACAGCCCTAATCCATCTGTCGGAGAACACTGGTATGACACAGGAACAACCATAACTGCCACAGTCACCAGCCCAGCTGACGAGAACAACGGCATCCGATACCGATGCACAGGCTCGTCTGGAAGCGGAAGCGTCCCAACCTCCGGAACAGACCCATCACTCTCGTTCACCATAGAAGCACCATCAACACTAACTTGGAACTGGATAGTCCAATACAAGCTGACAGTGGCTTCAGACCATGACTCGCCAGTCCCAGGTGTTGGAGACCACTGGTACGACACCGGCAGCTTTGTGTCGGCTTCAGTCACCAGCCCCGCAGACGACGATCTCGCAGGAACACGCTACAGATGCACAGGATGGACAGGCACAGGAAGCGTTCCTTCATCCGGAACAGAAACCTCAACAGAGTTCACGATAACGACGCCATCAACCCTAATGTGGAATTGGATACCGCAATACTACGTCACCTTCCAGCAAACCGGACTCGACAACACCGCCACCAGCACAGTCGTCACAATAGATAGCACCACAAAAAGCAAAGGCGAATTGCCATACGCAGACTGGTTCGACGTCGGAACAACATACTCCTTCAGTAGCATAGTCGACAGCAGCACCACAAACAAACGATTCAGGCTCGACAGCATAACAGGACAAGCCTCACCGATAACGGCTCCAGGAACCGTCACAGGAAACTACGTACCCCAATACAAAGTCACCTTCACCCAAACAGGACTAGACAACACCGCAACAGGAACAGTAGTAACCGTTGAAGCACAGGTAAAGAACTACGTTGACTTACCATTCACGACCGACTGGCTTGACCACAACACACCCATCAACTTCCAATACGAAGACATAGTCAGCAGCACAACTCCGGGCAAACGCTTCAAGCTAGACAACGTCGACCACACATCCCCGCTAACCGTCACTGAGCCAACCACGGTAACTGGCACTTACGGCATACAATACCAGATCACCGTAACCGCAACTCCAGCAGGCGCAATAGGAGCAACATTCAAAGTAACGTACACCCAAAGCGGCACCACACACACCAACGTGCTAGAAACAACCTCATGGACCGAATGGACCGACGCCAACACCGACGTAACAGTAAGCGAACCCCAACAATACTATCCAAACGAAACAGGCTCTGGCGGCGTGAGATACCTCTTCGACCACTACGACCCATCAAACAGCGCAACAATGACCCAAGCCAAAACCATAACGCTCGCCTATCAAACACAATACTACCTCACAGTAGTGTCGAAATACAACGGCGCAACCATGGACACCCCCAGCGGCGAAGACTGGTACAACGAAAGCGAAACCGCATACGCAATGCTTGACTACGGCTTCGAATACGTCAACGGAGTAGCAGTAGGCTTCGCAGGCTGGACAGAAGGCGCATCAGGCTGGCAACTAACAAGCGACCCGATCGTGATGGATGGACCGAAGACGGCAACCGCCCTGTGGGAAGCAAGCCAAGCCTACGGCGACATCAGAACAATCGGGTTCTGGAGACACCAATTCACCGTCTGGTACAGAACCACACTGAAAATAAAAGGAGCGGGCACGGCGCAAGTCTCAGTGCAAGAGCTAAACGCCTATCTAACATACATCTGGACCAACTCCGACTACTTCAAAGCCAAATACCCAACGGGCATCACAAAAATGAACGCCTACGAACTGCTAGCACCACTAAAAGCCCACACCATGAAAGAAGCTGCTGAACAGCAACTGTTCGCTCTTTGGCTGAACTTCGCCGCAAAAACATTCTTCTGGAACACAGAACTCAGCCAAAGCACACTATACGCGTACTACAAGTACAACCTCTGGGACGGTGCCGGACTGCAGACCATAGGAGAAGCAATCAGATGGGCAGAAGCCGAACTTACCAACACCAACGGCAACTACGAAGCCGCAAAAACCGTCTGCGACAGCATCAACAACAACCTCGGCATAATCTGGGGAACCTAAACCCACCTTCCCTTCTTTTTTCGACAAGACCATCAAACACAACACTTGTCCCGCCAAAACTTTTCAGCACACGACAAAAGACCACTAGCCACCGCCAACAGGCGGAACAATAGCCAAAACATCCCCATCCCCAACCTCAGTGTCCAAACCCGTCGCCGAAGACACGCTCCTCCCATTAACCAAAAACTGCAAAAACCCCCTAACATCACCCGTCTCCTGGTCAAAAACATACCCAACAAAATCCTCACCAAAACGCCTACAAAGCCTATCCAAAACCATACGCACAGTCACCTTCTTCTTACCCGAAAACTCCACAACCTCCTCCTTCTTCCCCGTAATCTCCCTCAAGCTCGTGAAGAAACGCACCGAAACCCGCAACACACACCACCAAAACACAAACCACAACCCAAAATTAAAACTCTTACGCACCAAAACATCCGATTCCCACCCAAAGAAGTAAAAGTTTATATTTCCGTGGCTTTTGCTTATTCCAAATTGGCAAAAACCCATTCACAATCATAAAAGGTGAAAAAAATGGCATACCTAACAACAACCGCAACAGGGCAACCCGTCCTCGTCCTCAAAGAAGGCACAAGCAGAAGCAGAGGACGCGAAGCCCAAAGAAACAACATCACAGCCGCACGCGTAATAGGCGAAGTACTCAAAACCACACTCGGACCACGCGGAATGGACAAAATGCTCATCGACAATCTAGGCGACATCACCATAACCAACGACGGCGCAGCAATCCTCAACGAAATGGAAGTCGAACACCCCGCAGCAAAAATGATGGTCGAAATCGCCAAAACACAAGACGACATGGTCGGAGACGGAACCACCACAGCCGTCGTCCTCGCAGGAGAACTCCTCAGAAAAGCAGAAGACCTCCTCGACCAAAACATCCACCCAACAATCCTCGTAAGCGGCTACCGCAAAGCAGCCCAAAAAGCAATAGAAGTCATAAACAAAATCTCAATACCAGTCAACATCGAAGACCGCAAAACCCTCAAACAAGTCGCCGTAACATCAATGGCAAGCAAAGCCGTAGGCGGCGCCAAAGAACACCTCGCAGACATCGCCATAGACGCCGTCAAACAAATAGCCGAAAAACGCGGAGACCACATGCTCGCAGACATAGACAACATCCAACTCGTCAAGAAAACAGGCAAAAGCCTCCTCGAATCCCAACTCATACAAGGCCTCATAATCGACAAAGAAGTCGTCCACACCGCAATGCCTAAGAAAATCGAAAAAGCCAAAATCGCACTCCTAGACTGCGCACTCGAAATAGAAAAAACAGAAATCAGCGCCGAAATCCGCATACGCGACCCCAACCAAATGAAAGCCTTCCTCGACCAAGAAAACCGAATGCTCAAAGAAATGGCCGACAAAATCAAAGCCGCAGGCGCCAACGTAGTCTTCTGCCAAAAAGGCATAGACGACATGGCACAACACTTCCTCGCAAAAGAAGAAATCCTCACCGCAAGACGCGTCAAACAATCAGACATGGAAAAACTCACCCGGGCAACCGGCGGAAGAATAGTCACAAACCTAACAGACCTATCAAAACAAGACCTAGGCGACGCAGGCATCGTTGAAGAACGCAAAATAGGCGAAGACAAAATGATCTTCGTCGAAAAATGCAAAGACCCCCACTCAGTCGCCATCCTCATCCGCGCAGGACTCGAAAGAATGGTCGACGAAGCAGAAAGAGCCATCACAGACGCCCTATCAGTCGTATCAGACGTCATAGAAAACAACAAAATAGTCGCAGGCGGAGGAGCAGTAGAAATCGAAGTAGCCAAAGAACTCCGAAACTACGCAACCAAAGTGGGCGGAAGAGAACAACTCGCCATAGAAGCATTCGCAGACGCCATCGAAATAGTCCCACGAACCCTAGCAGAAAACGCCGGACTCGAACCCATAGACAAAATAGTCGACCTCAGATCAGGACACGACAAAAAAGACGGACAATACATAGGCGTAAACGTCTTCACAGGCAAAGTCGAAGACATGTGCAAAAACGGAGTAGTCGAACCAGTATCCGTCAAAGAACAAGCAGTCAAATCAGCCGCAGAATCCGCATCGATGATACTCCGCATAGACGACATCATCGCCGCAACGAAACCAAGAGCAGAAGGCCCACCAAAAGGCGAAGGCGAAAGCGAAGAAGACTAACAAAAACCTCCAAGTTTTTCTAACCCCCACACTTTTACACATCAAAAGCTTAAACCCCCAAAACACCACTTCAATTCTGAAAGCTCCGGTAGTATAGTCCGGTCAAACCTTATCAAGGGACCATGTATAACGGCCTCTCGACGCCTCCAACAGCGAGGGAAAGCCGTGGACCCGGGTTCGAATCCCGGCCGGAGCACCATCGTTTGACATGTTGCCAGACCTGTTCACATTTGCGGCACTAGTTGTATTGCTGTACCTGAACGTCAAATATAAAAAAACGCAGAGTCCCAACGTCGAGTTACGACGAGTCAACCATTTTCCTTGACAATCTCTCTGATTTTTTCTTGGACCATCGAAACTGGCTCCACAGTGTTGACGACGTAGCACGATGCCAACTTGAAGAGTCGCCTGAAGAAATCCTGCCTAGCTTCGACTTTCTCGGACGTTTTGACGATAAGGTAAGGGTTCAAGAACTGTTCAGGCTGACTTGTCAAATACCCAACAGCCTCTTCAGCGTCAAGCCTCCTAACAATTTCCGCATCGTTAGCGTCTCTTTTCAGCAGCACCACTTTTTTAACCCGAGTGGTATCCACGAACTTTTCGCGCCCGGATATCCATAAGGGGTCAAGCATGGCACGAGAATACTCATGGGCGATGTAGGGGTCAGACGACAACATCCGAAGAATGTCCTCGTCTGTACCCTTTGATTTCAACATTTCCACTTCGTCGCTAGTAAGCGGTTCGACGTTCTCAAGCTTGCATTTATCAAGCAACGACCTAATCTCGGGGAACACACGCACAATGTTGGTTCTAATGTAGAATTTCCGCTCGCTGATGTCGGCGCTCGCCCTGCCTTTCTCGCCGCCTATAAACCGGACGTACAGCCAATCATCGCTATGCAGCTTAGCGCCTTCCATCTTCAGTAGCGCGTAGCTATGTGTGGACTTGCCAGTTCCCGTTGGAGCTATCAAGACTATTCCGTTGCCGTTGACTTCGATGCAGCTGCCATGGATGCTATGGATGTCATGCTGGTCTTCCGCGATGTCGGAACTGATGCCCAAAGCCCAACTCTTAACCTGCCCATAATACTCCGTGTTGAAGATCACTGCAGTCTTCGTGTCTGGGTTGTAATAGGCGTGAGCTTGGCCTTCATTGAAGCTCGGGTCAAGTACAGCATACAGGCGTCCATGAGATCTAACGTCTCGGGACATAGAGAACCAGTTCGCCATCCAGAAATCGTAGAGGTGTTCGCTGTTAGTGAAGAGTTGTATGCAGAAGCCGTCGATGTTGGCTTTCCAGCCGTACCGCTCGTTTCCCAAAGCCTCTTCAGCCCTTGCGACGAGCTTGTCCCTCTCCCTCTTGGAAACGATACTACTGTCTACTCTACCTCGAACCTTGGTGATCTTGTTGTAAGAGTGCATCTCCTTCGTCCCTCTCGTTGATAGCGGAGAAACCTCGCCTGAAATGGGATGTTATTTGTATCCTACGAATATATCTTATTTACCCACCAGGGTCAGGTCTGTTGTCGCAGTGCAAAAAAGCTTTGTCGGACAAACCGCGTTGATTCACGTGCTGTATGACAATCACGAATTCATTTGAGGTGTCTCGAAAGCGATTTATGTGAGTCTTGGAAAGTGCTATTTATTGAAAGGCAACAAGCAAGCTTGGTGACAAGTTCTATGGGATCTAAAAAAGGAGAGCTTACAGTATATTCCGCTGGAGCAGTTGCTCCACCTCTCCGTGATGCGATAACCACTTTTGAAAAGGGTTCCAAGACAAAATGCGACTTGAGGATAGGCAAGCCAGAAGACCTTTTGAAAGAAATAGCAAAGTTCAAAAAAGGCGACGTTTTCTCTTCTGGAGCTGAGTACATCCTGGATGACGCAGAAGATCGAGGATTGATTATAAAAGGCTCGAGAAAGAGTTTGGGCTATCGAAGATCCGTCATAATTGTTCCGCTTGGAAACCCAGCGAAAATTGCTTCTCTTAACGATCTTTGCAGGAAAGACGTTAGAGTGGGAATAGCTGTTGAGGGATGCTTGAAAGGTGTTTGGGACGATGTCGCGAGCAAGACGGGACTAACGGACCAGATACGTCGAAACATCACTCATCATGCAGACGCGTGCGGCTCTCTCATGAGTCTAATCCATTCGGACAAGGTTGACGCCATATTCGGCTGGAATGCATTCCAAGGCGTTTGGCCAGACACTTGCGAGATAATCGAGCTCCCCCAGAATCTTCAGGTCTTTAGAAGCACTGTAGCTGGCATAGTCTCCTACACAAAGGACAAGGACCTTGCCAAGAAATTCATAGACTATCTAACCTCAACGTCCATCAGAAAAATCTATGAAAGCTATGGCTGGGTTCATCAACAGAAATGAACCGCAAGCTTAGGCAATTCTTTTTCTTAATATGACCGTTGATACCGCCAGAAATATTACTGTAAACAAAGTTAACGCAATGATGTCGATGGCGTAGGTGTATGTGACTGCCATGTTGGCGATACTGTTTCTCAATGCCTCCACCGAGTAGGTAAGTGGAAGAAAACGGGCTACAAACTGCAATTGAAAGGGGTAAGTTTCCAAGGCTGAAAAAGTACCCGCAAGAAAGACCATTGGAAATCTCAGAAAATTGGAAACCATCTGTGCTTCGGGAACCCATTTCGCATAAGCTGAAGCAACAATCCCAAGCGACGAGAAAGCCATCGAGCTGAAAGCAACAGCAATAACTGCTAAAAATGGGTTCATAATAACTACGCCAGAAACGGCAGCCAACGGAAAAAGGACTAGTCCTGCAAGAATGAGACCGAAGAAGAAACCTGCTAACGCTTTCCCAAGAACGATGGCGAAAAGTGAAACGGGCGCGGCAAGCAGCCTCTCAAAAGTTCCAGTTTGCTTCTCCAAAACGACAGCCACAGCCTCAATAGACGTTGTCCCGAAAAGCATAACCAAAGAAGACAGACCTGCCACAATTAATGTTGCGCTGATGTTGCCAGCCATACTAAATGCCAAGTATAGTGAAACAGGAATTAAGAGACCGTAAGTGAAGTTTGGTGCCTTGAAATAGTAGACTTTTGCGTCTTTCTTTGCGATATAGAATGCTTTGATTAGACTGCCAGCCCATGCTCTAACCAAGACTTTGAGCCTTCTTGCCTTGTTCTTTTTCGGTCGTCATAACTTCGGAGCTAAGCCCGGTCATTTCGACAAAAGCATCTTCCAAACTCGGGTTCAACGTGTTGATCGATATGATCTTCAAGCCGTTTTCTCTGGCAAAATCAACCAGAAACGGAACAGCCTCTGAAGCATTCGTCACGTGGAGCCTGAATTTGTCCCCAACCTGCACAGCCTTGCTTACATATTTCAGGCTTGCCAGCTTGTGTTCCAGATTTTGCGTCTGGTCAAATGAAACTACAATGATTTGGTGCTTCTCAACAGAAGTCTTCAGTTTCTCTGGATTGTCAACAGCAACTATCTTTCCTTGATTGATCATTGCGACGCGTTGGCATAGTTGATCAGCCTCTTCAATATAGTGCGTGGTGAGAAAGACCGTAACTCCGTTTTTGTTAAGATCTTTCGTCAGGTCCCGGATCATCCGTGAGCTCTGAACATCTAAGCCGGAAGTGGGCTCGTCTAGGAAAAGTATGCCAGGTTTATGAATTAGGGCAGCGGCTATCGTCAACCTTCTTTTCATGCCCTTGGAAAAGTTGCCTGCGCGATCTGCACGACGTTCATAAAGTCCGAACAGCTCGAGAAGTTCTTTCGCCCTCTTTTCCCGTTCATTCTTAGCCACTCTGTAGAGCTGAGCTGCAAAAACGAGGTTATCCCAAGCGCTCATCTCGTCATAGACATTGGATACTTCGGGCACAACTCCAACTCGCTCTTTTGCTTTAATGGATTCTCTGACAACATCGTATTCAGCGACCGTAACCATACCTGAAGTAGGTCTGGTCTGTCCCGTTAACATTCGTATCGTTGTAGTCTTGCCTGCGCCGTTCGGCCCCAAAAAGCCGAATACTTCGCCTTGGTTAACCGTGAAGGAAATATTGTCTACTGCAAGTATCTTGCCATATTGCTTTGTCAGATCATAAACGGCTATTGCGATTTCCATCTCATGCTCGTTCCTGACGCAGTTAACCGACCAGATTCGACTGAGCATATTTTGTCATACGGTTTTTAGTTATTCTCTTTGTTAACGTTTTCTCGTGCAACTTTACTGCAGCAACCAAGAAAATCAATGTGAAAATTGCACTTACAAAATGGGCTTGTGGTTGTGTCAGATTCTTCCCCTTCAAGAATCATTCTTTCCTTTTCTTTTTCGGTTTTCTCCAGATAATTGCATGCGCATGGATCGTTAGAGGCAAATAACCTTTCTCTCTTTGTCTTTTTCTAAATTCGTCAAGAATGGTTTTCCATATCTTCGTTTGTTCATTTGTTTGT
>Ga0315280_10000119_pt1 | contig 146244 bp, 147 predicted proteins | sample YL17G06_40_MG_FD_203697 | JGI IMG/M metagenome (GOLD analysis project Ga0315280, IMG submission 203697) | Sediment microbial communities from Yellowstone Lake, YNP, Wyoming, USA - YL17G06_40 | ecosystem: Environmental > Aquatic > Freshwater > Lake > Sediment | place: USA: Wyoming | collected... | reverse complement strand
CGACCCTACGGGCCCCATCGAGAACGGGACCACGTACATCGTGCGACCCTTCATCGAGCAGGTGAAGATCTCACCCCCTCACCGATATCCCTCCTCTGGCGACATCCAGTTGTTGTTCGGTCCGGCGCCTTCCTTCTTGCTCGTGCAAATGAAGGTCAAATGCTCCGTGCGGGCCACATCATTCTCAGACAGATGATCCAACACTGAAGTGCGTCACAGTCTCGGCGAGGCTGGACAGGAAACCCTCCACTTCCTGAACAGTGTTGAAGTGCACAAGGCTGGCGCGAATCCCGATAGATTTCCCATATGTCTTTAGAGTTCTAGAATAGAAACCCCCGCCGTCTTCAGCCAGAAGGGCAATCGCATGCTTGTTCCAGAAATACTCAGCCGCCTTTTCCGGGTCTGCGCCAGTAATGTTGAAAGTGAAAGTCGGGACACGCAAGTGTGCTTTGGCTGGATCCTTCACTCCATAGACCTCCAATTCCCTCATTGCCTGCATGCCCTTAGCTTGATTTCTCCCGCCAAGCATGGCAACGGAGAGTGTCCGTTCATACTTCTCGATCCATGACATGGCCGCTTTGAGAAGCCGTCTTCTCCCAGCGTAGCTGGAAATCTCGTCTCGAACCTCCTGTTCCACCGCACTCCCAAGCCAACTGAGATAATCCATGACGGCCGTGATCGAAGCGAAGAGGGCCTGATCGCGTGTGCCAAGTTCCCACTTCTCCGGCCCATGATCCGGAGCAGGGAGTACCTTGTACGGTTTCAGAGTCTCCAGCAAATCTTTCCGGCCGAACATGAAGCTCCCACGTCTGCCGAACAGCTTGTAGGCCGAGAAGACAACGAAGTCGAAAGCAACCTGCTGTAAGTCAACCGGAATATGGGCGACTGTGTGGACTGCATCCAGAACCGTGTAGGCGCCTACTTTCTTGCTGATCTCTAAGACTTGCTTCATTGGAGTTTTCGAGCCTAGCACGTTCGAGACTCCCGCAACGGTGACGATTCTTGTTTTCTCATCGACCAGTCTCGCGAGATGAGACAGGTCCAGTAGCCCGTCCTCAGGATTGAATCGTGCGAATCTGACTTCCTTGACAACCTGTCTGCGTTGAAGCTCCAGCCAGGGACTGAGGTTTGCGTGGTGCTCGTATTCTGTAGCGACAATGTTCTCGTCTCCTGACATCACCTTTCCAAGGGCGTAGCTGAGATGAAAGAGCAGGTTTGTAGCTGACTCACCAGATACGATGCAGTCTTCTGAAGGTGCGTTCAGGAAATCACTTACTGATCTTCTGCCTTCAAGTATGACATCCTGGTTCTTCTTGGATTCCCATGATGGGCCACCGACATTCGCGGAGCAATCCAAGCGAGCTTTTGCTTCGGCCTCTGCAACCCTCTGCAGGACCAGTGATCCAGCTGCGTTTTCGAAAAAGATTCTGCGTCTCCCATTCGCGTCAGTTTCAGCACGGGGAAACTCTTTCCTGATGTTTTGAAGAAGTTCGTTGATCATGACGTTTCCCTGTGAAGCTGCGTTTTTCTCCCTTGTCACGTCCAACTACCTGCCGGCAAATGAATCCAAATTGCCGGCAAATCATTTAAGTCATCTCATGAGTCGCACCCAAGGCTGACCGTCAGGTCAACTTCTATAGGATTGGGCCGTCCGCGTGTACACCCTTCGATCTCCTCCTTGAAGATGCTCATAGGCGATGCATCATTTGTCGGAATCCCCATTTTTCAGGCCCTGGTCCACAGCCGAGAATCGCGGGCGAGAAGAATGGACAAGACTGCATCTGGCGAGCGCACGAGAGGTACCTCTGATGCGGTCAATGGAATCACTTTGAAGGTGCTGATGAGGTTCGTGGTCTTCATAGCCCTCATGCTCTTGATCTTGTTCGTCACAGCGGGTCGACTTGATTGGATGATGGGATGGGTCTATACTGCGGTCTTTGTTCTCTGCGCTTCCAGTAGCTCCGGGTAGACGCTAGTTCTCTTTCCGACACTCCTCTTGGTCAACCTCAACACACCCGTGGAACCCACCGTGCACTCGATGTACAGTAGGCGCCTCGAAACAAAATCGGAAGTTAGGTTCTGCCTAGCCTAGACGAACCGAGGCTGGGACAGAATTTCCAGAAACAAGACGCACATCATATCCTCAGCCTCCTGGCGACCGAACGCATCCACTTGACCCCATTAAACTTCCGCTTGAGACGTGCTCAGGAATCGCCATTAGTCTCGGACGATAGGAGCTGTCATGCAACGTGGCCCGCCAAACCCGCGAATGAGCTCCGACCCCTCGATCTCAATGAAATCAACACCGTTCTCAGAGAACTCCCGTCTTACTCTTGCGTTGCCAGCGTAGCCGACAACCTTGCGAGGACCTACGGCTATGACATTCGTGGCACGCTTTTGCCTCTCGTAATCCGTGACTTCAATCAGCCTCATTCCGCTCAATTTCAGGAACTCAAGGAATCTGAGACGTTTACTCGGTCTGTCTTTCTCGAAGACGGAGGCTGTGCCTCCCAGAGACCGTGCGTGGACCACAGCCAAGTCTCGATCAATAACCATCATCGTTCCGTCAAGATGAAGAACCCAAGAAGGCAACTCCACCCCGACCAATCTACGAAGTCCCGATTTGGTCGCAGTCGTCGTCAGTTCTCGAAGACCTCCTTTGTTGGTTCTGTTTCCAACTCCGAGAAGTGTCGTCTCGTCGTCGAAGAAGACTAAATCTCCGCCTTCAATCGTTGCTGGTGCTTGGGTCTTCATTAGCGTCGGAATAGCAAGTTGTCGAAGAGTAGCTTCGACAATCTTTGTCTCGTTTCGTCTTACAGGGTTTCCCATCCTCGCTAGGACATATCCTGCCCGAGTGACAGCGACTGTGTCTCGGGTGTAGACCAAGTTCGGTAGCCGCTCAATCGAGTTGAGCAACTCAGGCTGTTGTCGCAATACCTCGGTGACCAAGACTACGTTGACTCCCTCAGAACGGAGGGCATCGATGAAACGCTCATGCTGTCTTCGAAATTCCTCTGGGTCAACAGCATCTGCGAATAGGTATCTCTCATATTCCTGTGGGCTGACTAGGTCAAGCTCTTTGCCTGGAGCGTGCATGAGCACAGTGCGGAGACGACCATATTCCGGGTAGCACAATCCCAATCCTTGCTAGACCTTCTTGGGCATGCAAATGGCGACTCTCGTCGAAACCGTATAAAACATAGGCGAGTTCCTCGTCATTTGCTCCCTTAAAGACAGGAGACTGAACTGTGGCCAAGACAAGAGCGCGAAGATTCACTGTCCTGCTTACCTTCGACTTCGATGCCGATAGCTCCGTTAGAGGCCCCTACAGTGGACTTGCGGACGAACCGGTCGCGCGCAGCAAGGGGCAGTTCGGCGCGAAAGTGGGGCTCCCTAGAATCCTGAATCTCCTCGACAAGTACTTGATCAAGTCAACTTTCTTCGTGCCCGGCTGGACAGCTGAGACCTATCCTGAGAGTGTGAAAGAGATTGTGAGACGGGGACACGAGGTTGGAGTCCACGGCTACAAGCATGAGAACCTAGCCCAGCTCAATTCAAAGAAGGATGAAACTGAGATTCTCAGGAAATCGCTCGATCGGCTACAAACGATAGTTGGCCAGAAGCCAGTAGGTTTCAGAGCACCAGACTGGGAATTTAGCCCCTACACGATCGAGAATCTCCTCAAGTTCAACTTCAGGTACGATAGCAGTCTCATGGATGATGAGAAACCATACATGATCAAGTATCAGGAAAGACCTACCGGCATGGTGGAGCTTCCTGTCTCATGGTTGTTGGACGACTGGAGCATCTTCGAAGTACATAGAAGACCTTCCAATGAGGCCTTCACTGCTTGGATGCAGGAGTTCAACGCACTGTATGCGGCCAACGTGCCCTACTTCAATCTCACCATGCATCCACAGACCATCGGAAGAGCATCAAGAACCGCGATGCTTGAGACTCTCATAAAGGCCATGAAGAGAAGAAAGGGCATCACATTCTCTCGATGCATAGACCTAGCAAATGAAGTTGCCCTCACATCCTAGAGCATCGAAGAACCATGGGCCAACTGCACTCCGTTGCGTTTCGCCTCTCACGAGCGACACGATGCCCTCGTGACGCGAATCGCTCGTCACTTGCTTTGTCTGAGCTCGAACATGGAATCGCGTATGCGTTCGAGGGCGGTTTTCAGTCGCTCCCTGGATGTGGCAAATGATAATCTGATGAAACCCTCCCCATGTTCGCCGAATGAATCTCCTGGTACGACCGCAACTTTGGATCTGTCAAGCAGTCTCATGGCAAGCTCTTGGGACTTCAGCCCGAAGGATGAGATGTTTGGAAAGGCGTAGAAAGTGCCTCTAGGTGAGAAACATGAGATTTCGTCGATCTTTGCCAGTTCGCGCACAACTATGTCACGTCGCAACTGGTACTCTTGAACCATTTCTCTGACGATCTTGTCGGTCCTTTCATCTCGTAAGGCAAGTGCAGCAGCTCGCTGTGCAAATGTGCAGGCTCCTGTGACCAAGTGGCCATGGATTGTCGTCACAGCCTTTGTAATGCTACGTGGGGCAGTCAAGTAGCCGAGACGCCAACCGGTCATTGCCATTGCCTTTGAGAAACCGTTGATCGTGATAGCAAATTCCTTCATCCCGGGGAGTGATGCAATGCTGATGTGCTTTTCACCATCGAAAACTATTCTCTCATAGATCTCGTCGGATAAAACCAGGAACTTCCTCCGCTTTGCGAGTTCGGCTATGGCCTCAAGCTCGGACTTGCTCATCACGTTGCCGATGGGATTGTTTGGGGAATTGATTATCAGCATCTTCGTCCTGTTGCTGATGATTCTTTCAAGACGATCTGGAGATATGCGGAAACCTTCAGACTCGCTCAGAGGGAGATAGATCGGCTTGGCTCCGGCGAGTTCAATGCATGGAACGTAGCTCACCCAGCAAGGATCAGGCACTATTACCTCGTCGCCGGGACTCAGAGTCGCCATTATGGTAGCAAAGATGGCTTCCTTGGCGCCGACTGTGACCACGATCTCTGAGGCTGGATCTGCGTCAATGCTGTTCTCGCGTTTGAGCTTGTCCGCGATTGCCTCTCGGAGTTCTAGGAGCCCTGCTGAGTCTGGGTAGAACGTGTACCCTTCATCGAGGGCCTGCTTTGCATATGCTCGGATATGCTCCGGGGTTACGAAGTCTGGCTCGCCGGCTGAGAGGCTTATCACATCCTCTCCAGCCCGCTTCAACGCCTTGACTCGATCTAGTATCTGTAATGTTGCCGAAGGTTTGACTCCAGGCCTGTCTGCTACGAAACTCATCTTCTCACCATTCCTTGTTGTCCGGGGACGTTATCGAGAACATTCCTTGGCATTAATCATGCGAGGCTACTACAAGCTCGCTTCCGTTGAGAGCTGAACCAGTTATTAGCTTTCCAACTTTAACTGTACTTGTTCTTTGGTCTTCGCGATTCTTGCAAAGGTTGCCAAACGCCTCGGGTTGGGATGGAGTCTTGCCGTAGCGATAATTGTGGGTGGCATAGCGGTTCTCGGTGTGCCTCTTGCGCTCGTCGCTTCGCCCGTCTTGGTCCTTGCCATATTGCAGGCGTTTGGAGGTTTTTGGCTTGCGCTATTCTTCTCTCTTCTTTGGCTCGGGAATCAGAAGTAGGGTGATTACGAACTGGGGAATGAGGAGCACAAGTAGTGTGAAGAAGGGTAGTTGAGGAGAGACACTGACGTAGAACCAGTTCCCGAGTAGCATTCCTATGGCCATCGCTATGTAGCCGACGAAGTTTGTGAAGCCTATTATCTTCCCGCGGTTCTCTTTGGCGACAAGATCTGTCTGCATCGCAGAGCCAGCGGACATCCCGAGCAATATCGAGACCCCAAGCAACGACATCGAGATCAGAACTTCTGTGAAATCTCCGTACATGAATATCAGAATGGTCGGAGCCAGCAAGACGATTGACAGGAGCAGGGGAGTTCTTCTTCCCATCCTGTCAACGAATTTGCCAATCGGAATTGAGACGGCGAGCATAGAAAGGAAGAGTGGAATGTACGCGAGCCACCAGATCGATTCCGGTATGAGTAACACGTCTCTTGCGTACAAGGCCTGTATGACTTGCACAAGTGCGATAGCAAACATCGAGATTGTCTGCGAGATGAATAGCCAAAACATCGAGCGTGGTACAACTTTCCATGCTCTCCAGCTTTCCCGAATGGCTTTCGGGTAGGATGACAGAAATTCCTGCGGTCTGATGGGATCGCCACTGGTTATGGTCTCCTTCAGTCTCAGTCTCAGAAACGCCGCTGCAAGGTAGAGGGCAGTCACTATGATGTATACGATCCTCATGCTTGGGATCAAGCCAAATTGCCACAGCAGAATGCCGGCAAAGAGAGGACCTGGCGTAGTCACGACGCTGTTGATGAGCATAATGATCGAGAATCCCATGCCTCTGCGTTCAGGAGGGAGCGAATCGGAGATCATTGCCCAAAGTGCAGGCTGGTAGATCAGGCAGAGGTTCATCAGAACCGCTCCGATAAGGATGAAGTGCCAGGTTGGTGCCAGCGCATAGAACAGAAAACACAATGCCAAGGCGAAAGTCATTGTGGAGATAAGCCATCGTCTCCCGTATCTGTCGGCGAGATATCCTCCAGGGAACTGCACTGCGGCAAGAGCCATGAAACTACAGAATCCTATCAACCCCAGTTCGATGCCAGTTCCTCCCAGTGCTTGAACGTAATACTGGTAGTTGGGCGTGGGCATCTCGCTGGCGAGATCCATCAATACCCAACTTAGCACGAGAATGGCATAGTTTCCTTTGATGAATGAGAACTCTTGTCTGAACCTCTTGACTAGTGCCAAGATTCTTTGCATCGCCAGTGCCGCATCTCAGGCGGCAGTATCTGCCCGGCAACACCAACACTTCGATTTAGCTTTCTCTGGCAGCAACTGAGATGGAGGCAGATGGCGAGCATATCATCGGGTTCTTTATGAGACCCTGAGCGCTTGCATGAAGCTCAGAGATAATAGGCTCCGAATCCGCACAAGGTCAGGGAGCTTTCAGCATGGATTCTATTCTGATTGAGCATGGGGTCGTTGTCACGCTCGACACTCGTCGAAGGGTGATCCGCGACGGCGCCATCATGATCGAAGGTTCACACATAACCGACGTAGGCAAGACGGACAACCTTCATCGGAAGCATACCCCGGAGCGCACAATCGATGCGTCTAGGAAGCTAGTCATGCCAGGCCTCATTGATTGTCATGTTCATCTTGCGCAGGCCATGATTCGAGGCTGTGCTGACGATGTTTCGTTGCTCGACTGGCTCGGGAAGTATGTCTGGCCCCTGCAGGGCAACTATGACGAAGACGACGGAAGAGCCAGCGCTAGGTTGTGCATGCTTGAGATGATCAAATCCGGAACGACCTCATTCGTCGAGGCGATGCTCCACACTAGGTACGGATTTGACGGAATCGCCAAGTCGCTTGAAGAATCAGGAATGCGCGGCTACCTCGCCAAGACAATCATGGACACACCAGCATACGGAAGGAAACAGATGATGCATCCGGGAATGATCGAGGACGGCAAGAGATCCCTCACCGAAACCATCACCATGATCGACAGATGGAACAACAAAGCCAACGGAAGAATAGGCGTCTGGTTCGGCCCACGGTCGCTCGGAGCCTGCAGTAAAGCCCTCTACGAAAGGATCGCTGAAGAAGCCGCGAAGAGAAAAGCCGGCATCACCATGCATCTATGTGAGGTCAAAGAAGATGTCAAGTACGCTCGGCGCAAGTTCAAGAAGAGTCCCGTTGCTTTCGCCAATGACGTCGGACTCCTCACTCCCAGAACTGTTCTGGCTCATGCGATCTGGCTCACTGATCGCGACATAGCAACACTCAGCAAGACACACACAAACATTGCTCACTGCCCATCCTCTAACACGAAGCTTGCTTCAGGAATAGCACGCGTTCCAGAGATGCTCAAGAAGGGCGTGAACGTGGGGCTCGGATGCGACGGCGGCCCGAGTAACAACAGCTACGATATGGTCAGAGAGATGAAACTTGGAGCGTACATACACAAGGTTCGGTTATCGGATCCCATGACGATGCCCGCGGAGAAGATCCTCGAGATGGCCACCGTCGGCGGAGCACGAGCCATAGGCATGCAGGACAAGCTCGGCACGCTGGAACCGGGTAAGCTCGCGGACATCGTCCTCGTGAACTTGGACAGCGTCCATATGGTTCCGAACAACAACCACGTCTCCGACCTCGTCTACGCAGGCAGTGGAGCCGACGTAGACAGCGTCATCATTGACGGACGGATAGTCATGGAACAACGAGACGTGAAAACCCTCAACGAGCGTGAGATCGTCAAGGAAGCCCGTGAGAGAGCAAGCGCGCTCATTGAGAGAACCGACTTGAAACCCACGACACTGTCGAATTACTGTTAATCTCGCATCGCATGTTAGCTTTCATAGACTTGTGCAAGTGAACGCCATAGGTGTCTCCTTTAATATTCGAACTGCCGAAATAGGGAAGGTAATCATAGTTGCCCGTCCCAATCAGAGACGCACTCACTTTCGACGATGTTCTACTAGTTCCGAAACGTAGCCCGGTCCGTTCCAGAAGAGACGTGGACCTATCAACGAATCTCAGCAAGAACATCAAGCTCAACATTCCGATCGTCAGCGCCAATATGGACACCGTCACCGAGTCGGGTATGGCCATCTCGATGGCCCACAACGGTGGGATAGGAATCATACACCGCTTCATGTCCATCGAGCGACAGGTCGAAGAGGTAAAGAAGGTCAAACGGGCCGAGAGTGTCATCATAGAACATCCGTACACAACCGGACCAAACGCAACCATGGCTGACGCAAAGAGAATGATGCAGGAAAAGGGCGTCAACGGACTACTAGTAGTCGACACCAAAGGAAAACTGCTCGGTATTCTCACAGCCCGAGACTTGCTCTTCGAAAACAACGAATCAAGAAGAGTCTCCGAACTCATGACACCAATGGAGAAGCTGCATACAGCGAGGGCAGGAGCTTCGATTGATGATGCAAGACAGCTGCTACGCAAGTACAAGGTTGAGAAGGTGCCCCTCGTCGATGACGAAGGATACCTTCGTGGTCTGATCACGAGCAAGGACATGGTAACCCTTGCCGAAAGACCCCAAGCATGCAAGGACTCGAAGGGTCAGCTCATCGTCGGAGCCGCGGTCGGAATAAGAGAAGGGTACCTAGATAGAGCCCGAGCGCTCGTCGACGCAGGCGTTGATGTCATCGTTGTAGATGTCGCCCATGGGCACTCTGAATGGGTTCTCGAAGTCGTTCGAAAACTCAAGAAAGAGCTCGGTGGGGTTGACGTGGTCGCAGGAAACGTCGCGACGCCGGAGGGAACCAAGGACCTGATCGCCGCTGGCGCGGATGCGGTGAAGGTTGGAATCGGATCAGGTTCCATATGCATAACCAGAATCGTCACTGGTGCAGGCGTTCCACAGCTGACGGCAGTCGTGGAATGCGCTGAAGCTGCAAGAGCGCTCAATGTTCCCATAATCGCAGACGGTGGAATCCGGAACTCTGGAGACATCACTAAGGCACTGGCGGTTGGCGCATCGAGCGTAATGATCGGGAGCATGCTAGCGGGCACAGATGAGAGCCCGGGAGTCACGGTCATGCGAAACGGTAGGAAGTACAAGCTTCACAGAGGAATGGCATCTGTCGGCGCGTCCATGAAGCGTGGAGCCCCAGAAAGCGAAGATGACTCTGCGCTCTTGGACTACGTCGCTGAAGGCATCGAGGCATTTGTACCATACAGGGGTGACTCTCACGAGATAATTACGCAGCTAGTGGGCGGAGTCCGTTCTGGCTTGAGCTATTGTGGCGCCAGAACGCTCGCCGAATTGCGCCAGAACGCATCGTTCGTGCGCTTGAGTCCTGCGGCGCTCAAGGAAAGCTACCCCCACGACGTCGAAAGCATCCAGTAGCCTCCGAGCATTGCGGATGTGGACTCTCTGGAGCCAGCGGGAGGTCCGATTCATTTTCGACTTGTCCAGAGCACAATCGTGTCCGTTCTCTTTGTTCGCTTGAAACGGAAAACGGCTTCATGGTCGAATAGGGAAACTTGTGATCTCTACAGAGTGAGAAAAAGAAAGGGATAAGGAAGGGTAAGCGGGTTCGTGCTATTTCGGTATCTTGCTCTTGACTCCCTCGATGAACCAGTCCATGCTCCACAGATCGTCGTGAGTTGCTCTCTGGCCGGCAGCGAACTTGAGATTGCCGTCCTGATCCTTTATCGGGCCAGTGAAGGGTTCGAAGAGCTGCGCCCTCATCTGCACGCTTCGCGTCGCCATCAGGTTTCTCACGGTCTCCGGAATGGCCGGGTTGATAGGCGCCAGCGTGATGGCTCCATCAGCCGCTCTCCAGCCGTCGATTGTGTCGCCTCCGTCACCGAGACGCCACCACAAGTCCATGCTCCGGAAGGCCTGAGCGTACTGGTACGCGAGGATGTACTCGTACATTAGGCCCCAGTCAACGACCTGACCAGTCAAGTGCGCCTTCGGGCCATACGTGGTCATGTCACTGTAGTGGCTGAAGCTCCAGACCGGCTTGCCTTTTCCTTGATACTCCTCGGCGACCTGCAAGGTCGTCGGTGAATCCTCGGTGTATGCGAGGACATCGCAGTTCTGCGACTCGATCAGGCTTACGGCAGCGTCTCTAGTCTTCGCTGGATCAAACCAGCTGAACAGCCAGACAACGTAGGCCTCGATCTCGGGGTTGATCTCCCTAGCTCCGAGAACGAAGGCGTTGATGTGCCTGACTACTTCTGGAATTGGGTGAGCTGCCACGTATCCTATCTTGTTCGTCTTGGTGACGCCGGCCGCCGCGAGGCCGCACAGGTAGTACTGCTGATACATTTCCGCGAAGTATGTTCCAACGTTTTGTGCCCTCTTGTATCCAGAGCAGTGCCAGAAGTACTTGTCAGGGTACTTGGGCCCAGCTGCAACTGTGGGATCCATGTATCCGAAGCTCGTTGTGAAGACAACATCAGCGCCCTCCGCCACCATTCGGTCGATTGCTCCTCCGACCTCAGGTTCCGGGATTGCTTCTGCGTAGAATGTTTCCAGCCACGGAAGCTTTGCTAGATATTTTCTTCCACGATCGTGGCCATAGGACCAGCCGAAATCTCCGACGGGCCCGACGTAGATGAAACCTGCCTTGATCTTCTTCCCGAGAGTGGGGGGTGTGACTCCAGTGACGAGCGGCGCGGTCGTGACGCCGGCTCCGTAGCCCGCGAGTCCGCCGACTACGAGCCCTCCGACTGTGCCGCCGATGAACTGTCGTCGAGAGACTTTCTCTTCAGGTTTTGACATCTCGTAGAATCCTCAATGATAGCATTGCATTGATTGCTTCATAAGTCTTCCCCCACGGTGGGGTGGATTGACACGGACGTGTCCCTGGTTGTGCTGAGTGCTCTACGACTCGCCTCGAACATATGGAAGTCCAAGTGCTGCCGGCACGCCCATTCGGCGTCTCACAGCCTCGACCGAAATCAAGACCAGCGCAACAATGGTTGTGAGGTATGGGAGCATGAGGAGGAACTGCGGAGCTTGAGTTCCTATTCCTATTGCCTGCAGCCTGAACTGCAGAGCTATCACTCCTCCGAAGAGATAGGCACCAAGTAGTGCTCGAAGCGGGTTCCAGGTCGCGAATATGGTCAGCGCTATCACGATCCAGCCTTTCCCTGCCGTCATTCCCTCGATCCAGAGAGGCGTATACAAGAGTGAAAGGTATGCCCCGGCTAGGCCCGCCGTCACTCCCCCCAGTAGGACGCAAAGGTATCTGATGAGGTAGACGTTGAGGCCGAGGCTGTCAGCCATCGCCGGGTTCTCTCCAACAGATCTAGCGTTGAGGCCGAGTCTCGTTTTGAAGAGAACAAACCATAAGACCAGAGCCAGCACGATCGAGATGTAAACCAGAACGTCCTGCGAGAAGAAGATTGGTCCGACGATCGGGATCTCCGCAAGAATCGGGATGGGGAAGCTTGCAAGGTGGGGCGCTATCATTCCTATCATTGGTTTTCCAAGGAAGCCACTGAGACCTAGACCGAGGATCGTGATCGCCAATCCGCTTACTATCTGGTTTGCTCTCATCGTTATCGAGAGAAAGGCGTGTATTAGGCTCACTAGGGCACCGGCGGCCATGGCGAGCGCTAGGGCCAAACCAATGTTTCCTGTGTAGAACGATGTCGTGAATGCTGTGAGGGCGCCCATTGCCATCATTCCTTCGACTCCAAGGTTCAGAACTCCAGATCGTTCTGCATAGATCTCCCCTACAGTCCCAAGTAGAAGCGGAGTGCCGGCTTGGACCGTGTGAGCGAGCAGAGATACGTAGAAAGCCACGCCCAATTCAGCCAATTCCTGTCACTCCCAAGTCAAAGCCACCTTATAGCGAGTCAATACTTCCGCTCCAACCACAAAGAGCAATATCAATGCTTGAAACACCTGTGATGTAGCGAACGCCAAACCCAAACCTATTTGCAGCGCATCTCCAGCTACCAGCAACCCTCCGAAAAGAATGGAAACGGGCACGACCGCGAGTGGGTTCAGACGTGCCAGCCACGCGATTATGATTGCCGAGAAGCCATACCCGGGGGAGATCCCGTGTCTTAGTCTCAAGACGATGCCGGAGACAAGCCCCATCCCTGCTAGTCCCGCGAGGCCGCCGCTGATGAACATGACAAGCAGAGTCAATTTCAGATAGTCTATTCCGGCGTATTTCGCCGCTAGTCTGCTCTCTCCGGTCACCTTCAATTCATAGCCCCATTTCGTACGAGCTAGGAAGACGTAGACTAGTCCTGCGCAGACCAAACCGACAATCAGCCCAGTGTGGATTCGGGTTCCAGGGATCCAAGGAAGTCTAGCGTTTGGAGGAAACATCGGAGTGAGCGGAAAACCGAATCCTTTGGGGTCACGCCACGGACCGTAGACTAGGTAGTCCACCCACAGTATCGCAACGAAGTTTAACATTAGGGTGGTTAGAACCTCGTTCGTCTCCAGGCGAGCCTTGAGATAGCCGGGAATCAAGCCAAAGAGGCCTCCAAATATGAATCCAGCAATGATCATCGAACCAAGGAGCACAAACGCCGAGCTGTCTGGCAGCAGGAATACCATCGCAGTGGCACCGAACGCGCCCATGAACAGCTGTCCTTCGGCTCCGATATTCCAGAAGTTCATCTTGAATGGCAGACAGAGTCCGACGCTCGCCAAAAGCAGGGGAATCCCCCGAGTGAAAGACTCTGTCAGTCCATCCACATTCAGGAAGACGCCCAGCACTTGTCGATAGGCAAGAATCGGGTTGACGCCGACAGCGAGAAAAAGTGGAGCAGCGGAGAGGAAACCTAGTACGAGCGAGAAAACAGGCACTGCAATCGTGATCGCTCGACTCGCCGTAAGTCTTTTCTCAAATATTAGGCGAGGAGATTTCAATCCAGATGCCCCATTCTATCAGTTTTTTCGGAGTGATCCTCCCATCATCAATCCGATCTCCTCAACGTTGGCCTCTGAAGTTGGGAAAGTGCCGACGACTTCTCCGCCGTACATGACCGCGATCTTGTCACTCAGCGAGAGAATCTCATCTAGGTCTTCCGACACCATCAGAAGTGCGGTTCCAGCTTCTCTCTGCCTGAGCAACAGGCTTCGAACATACTCAGTTGCTCCAACATCAAGACCTCGGGTTGGATAGACTGCGATGATCAGCTTGGGCTTTCCAGATAGCTCTCTTGCCAAGATCAGCTTCTGCAAGTTTCCTCCAGAAAGAGTTCTTGCTGTCGCATCCTTCCCTGAGACCATTATCTTGAATTCTCTGATGAGTGTCTCCGCGTTGCCCTCAATTTCACGTTGATTGAGGAACACTCCATTTGAGAAGGGTTTTTCCCTGTATCGCCTGAGGACGAGATCCTGAGCGACCGTCAGGCCTTGAGGAGCTGCAACGCCGACTCGATCCTCAGGGACGTATGCGATTCCTTCCTCAATTCTCCGCGAGATGGATTCCCGGTCAATTTCCTTGCCAGATAGTCGAACTTGGCCTGAGAGTATTGGTCGCATGCCGGTTATCGCTTCTGTCAACTCTCTTTGACCGTTCCCTGCGATTCCTGCCACTCCTAGGATCTCGCCCTTCCGGATCGTCAACGTGAGGTTCTTGACGGCTGGGAAGCCTTTGTCACCCATTACTGTGACCTGATTCAGCTCGAGCACCGGCTCTCCTGCAACAACGGGACTCTTGCGCAGAGTGAAGAGCACTTCTCTGCCGACCATCATGGATGCAAGCTTGGTCTTTTCGAGCTGGTCTCGTGGCAGAGTGTCGACGTTTCTGCCAGCTCTTAGCACGGTCACTCGGTCACTTGCAGCCATCACTTCGTCAAGTTTGTGCGTGATGAAAACCACAGATCGCCCTTCGCTGGCCATTTGAGCAATGAATCTGAAGAGCTCCTTCGTCTCAGGGGGCGTGAGCACTGATGTAGGCTCATCGAGAACTAGAATGTTGGCGCCCCTATACAATGCCTTCAGGATCTCGACCCTTTGCCTTTCACCCATTGAGAGCTGCCAGATTCTCGCCCTAGGATCGATGGGTAACTCGTAACGCTTCGAGATTTCCAGCACCTTATCCGCGGCATGTTTGAGATTAAGGATGAAAGCCGGCTCTTTCAAGCCGAGAAGGATGTTCTCCAGGACAGTGTGGGGTTCAACGAGTTTGAAGTGTTGGTGAACCATGCCTATGCCTAGATTGATGGCCTCTCGGGGGGAACCTATGCTAACCTTCTCCCCCCGAATGTAGATCTCACCTTCGTCAGGTCGATGTATTCCATAGAGGACGTTCATTAGAGTAGTCTTACCAGCTCCGTTCTCTCCGAGAAGCCCGTGAACCTCTCCCGCTCTAAGCTCGAAGTCGACGTGATCGTTCGCAACGACGCCGGGAAATCGCTTCACTATTCCATTCATCTGAACAAGGATTTCTTTCCGCGGCAGAGTCACGTGACTCACGTCTCTCCTCCGGTGTTCGGGGTGTTCTCAATAAAAGGCTAAGCAGCCTCTTCGGCACATAAACAGAAAAACAAACCTCTTCGACAGACGCGTCGACATCAAAAGCTCACGTACGCTAGCCTCGCTCCGTTTCGCTCGGCAGGAGGATGTCATGGGGGCTTGCTTCATCTTCGCCGTACTGGGAAATCATCAGAAAGGTCGCCTTCTCCCAGAGGTCGGACACGCTGGAGGTGCCTGCATAGCCCATGGCGGCCTTAAGGCCGGCGACTAGCTCCTGCAGGACCGCAGCGCCTTCTCCCTTGTAGGGCACCCATCCTTCCACACCTTCGGGCAGCCCTTTTGCAGGCGTACTGTAGCGGTCGATCGCGTATCTCTTCGCTCTAGCCGACGGGCTACCCATGCCTCTATACTGCTTGTAGTGGCGGCCGCCAATAGTGAGTAAAGTTCCAGGAGCCTCTTTGCACCGAGCGAACAGATTACCAATCATCACAGCGGAGGCCCCTGCGGCCAACGCAACCGCGCCATCGCCGGCCCCCCTTATCCCGCCGTCTGCAATTATCGGAATTCCTGCACGATATTGGTGCACAGCATCAGCGACCTCACATGTCGCGAAGAGGGTTGGTGCTCCTGCTCGCGTCACCGCGGTCGTGGAGCAGATTGATCCCGATCCGATTCCGACACGAAACGCGGCCACGTTGTCAAGTTTCGTGATCGCTTCTTCTGCAGCACTGAAGGTTCCGATGTTCCCCACAATGACCTCAGCATTGACTTCTTTCATGAGCTTCCTCGTCGCCTCAAAGACTCTCACATTATGAAAATGAGCCACATCAATGACCAAGATGTCTACATGCTTGTCAAGTTCTTTTGCTCTGTTCAGATCGAAAGGAGATACGGCAGCAGCACAGAGAAGTCTGCCTTCATCATCTCGAGTCGCGTCAGGGAATCTTCGACGAAGGATTATGTCCTTGATCGTGATGAGTCCACTGAGCTTTCCGTCATCGCCGACTATTGGCAGTTTTTCGATCCTGTGCTCGTGAAGAAGCTCCTTCGCAGCGTCTATGGTTATTCCTTCCCTCGCGGTGATGACGTTCCGAGTCATCAGGTTGTCTACTTTGAGAGAAGCATCTGCGAATCGTACGTCTCTTCCAGTCAGGATTCCCACGAGCTTGTCGTTGTCGACAACGGGGAGTCCCGAGATCTCATGCTTCTCCATGAGTGCCAGTGCCTCCGCTATGCTTGTTGAGGGTGCAACGGTCACAACGTCCCTGATCACTAGCGCCTCCGCCTTCTTGACACGCTTCGCCATCTCGCACTGCTCTTCAACAGTGCAGTTTCTGTGAAGGACGCCTAGGCCGCCATGTCTTGCCAGAGATGTCGCCATTTCACTCTCGGTGACGGTGTCCATTGGAGATGAGATGAATGGGATCTTCATCTTTCGACCTTTTGTCACACTGGTCTGCACGTCAACTTCGTCAGGTTCAACTTCTGATCTGCCAATCGACAGGATGACATCACGGAAAGTTGTAGCGATCATTGCGTTACTGAACTTGTCGCGGAAGAATCTACCACTCAAGTGCACTACCGAGGCATCTGTCTGGCATCTTTCAGTTATGACGTTAGTGGTCATCTCAGCCTATTCTCGACCACCATCACCGGCTTCTTTGTCAAGTAGGTCTATTCCAGTCTGGTTCCTGTGATGGGGTCAAATGATAGAGACCAGTCGAGCAGCTTAGAAGCGAGAAATCCCAGTCGAATGCTAGGTAGGAGAGTGGTGAAGGAGATGGCGCATGTCGCGGGGCTGCGTTGCGTGAAATGTGGGCGCACATACAAAACGCAAGATCGTGTCTTCGCATGCAAGGAAGATGACGGAAGGCTAGAAGTTGAGTACGACTACGCCTCCCTTGCGAGCAGGATCAACCGTAACTTGCTCGAGTCGCGCCGAGGAGGGCTCTGGAAGTACCATGAACTCCTTCCAATAGAGAAAAAAGAGAACATTGTTAGCCTTGGAGAAGTTCAAACTCCGCTTGTCAAATGCGGAAATCTTGGAAGGGTGCTTGGACTAAGGAATCTCTATGTCAAAGATGAGACCAAGAGTCCCACTGCCTCTTTCAAAGACAGACCGATGACCGTAGGAGTGTCGAAGGCCGTCGAACTCGGGTTTGATACGACCGTTTGTGCTTCGAGCGGGAATGCGGCGGCAGCGTTGGCAGCTTACTCAGCAAGAGCTGGACTCACATGTTACACATTTGTCCCGGAGATGGCTAGCCCCGGGAAGATTGCCCAGCTGAACATGTTCGGCGCCAATGTCGTCAGGCTGAGAGGACTAGAAACTGGGGTCGATCCGACTGTGACAATGTTGAAGCTTGTGTGTGAACGTTTCGGTTGGTATCCGTGTCCGAGCATGGGACCATTCAATCCATACCAGGCCGAGGGACCGAAGACCATGTCATATGAGATCATGGAACAGCTCGACTGGACGAGCCCTGACTGGATCTTCGCAGGAGTAGGCGGCGGAGGGCTACTTGCCGGAAACTGGAAAGGCTACCAAGAGCTCAAACGTCTCGGCCTCGCTGACGATTCTCCAAGAATGGTCGCTGTTCAGTCAACCGGATGCGCACCGCTCGTCAGAGCATTCGAACAGAAGATGGATCCGCGCAACATAGTTCCGTGGGAACATCCTGATTCCGTTGCCACAGGACTGATGGATCCTTTCCCATGGGACGGAGATGTTGCTCTCAAAGCGCTGCACGAGTCCTCAGGCACCGCCATCAAAGTGTCAAACGAAGAGATCTTGGAAGCACAGAGGATCTTGGCGAAGAACGAGGGAATATTCGGGGAGCCTTCAGGCGTCACCGCCCTAGCAGGGCTGACCAGACTGAAGAATCAGGGCATCATTGCGAGCGGCGACTCTGTCGTCGTAGAAGTGACTGGTAGCGGTCTGAAAGACTTGAGCGTGATCGGATCAGCAGAGGCACCATTGATCGATCCGGACATCGAGGCCTTGCAGAAAGTCCTCAAGATGACAAAATAGAGGCAGACAGATTCTTCTGAAGGTCTAGCGTTTCTTCTTCTTGCCTGCCATCGTGAGTGCAAGCACAGCCATCTTCGTGTACAACCCATTGTCGGCTTGCGGGTAGATCCGAGAATGCGGTCCATCCATTACTGCATCGGTGGCCTCTTCCCCTCTCAGTACCGGAAGGACATGCATGACGATCGCCCGTTTGTCAGCCAACTCAAGCGTCTGCTCTGTCAATGACCAGTGTCTGCACTTCTCATGCAGTTCTGATTCTTGTTCCTTGCCGAATCTACTTGCGCCGACTTCAAGTAGGCCCTTGCTCGCCCAGTTCCTGGGAAAAATCGCGTCGGCTCCCTCCAGCGCTGTCTTGAGGTCGTTTGAGACAGCAAACGTTCCACCCGATGCAGCCGCGTTTTCTGAAGATGCCGCAACGATCTTCTCGTCGATCTCGAATCCCTCAGGATGAGCTAAGACGACGTCATATCCGAATCGGGACGCGATGAGAGCGTCTTCTTGGACACTGCATCTGCCACGGAAGCCCTTCGAGTATGCCCACATGATGACGTACTTCTTCCGCTTCTTTGGCCCGAATTCGTTGCGGAGTGTCATCAAGTCCGCAAGACCTTGCGTTGGGTGGTATGTGCAACAGGCCATGTTGATGACTGGAATCTTCGCATGTTTCGCGTATTCTCTTACGACGGCGATTCCATTTCCGTAGACGTAATCGATGATCTCGTCAAGAATTCTGACTCCCAAGCCGTGACCGTAACGTTCGTACATCTTCGCTACGTCTCTAACGGCCTCGCCGGCTCCGAGGCGAGTTGTTGAAGCATCAATGTACTGGGCGTGACCGCCGAGGTAGGTCATTCCAGCTTCGAAGGCCGCTCGCGTTCGAGTTGAGGAGGCGTAGAACAATGCAAAGAACGTCTTGTTCCTCAGCAACGGGGCAGCGTGATCCTTTCGATGCTTGTCCCGAAAGCTGCGTGCAAGGCGTAGTGTTGATTCGAGTTCTTCGACGCTCCACTCTTGAGTGGTTATCAGATCCCGGCCGGCAAGATCACTCAACGTCCTCTCATCCGCCCAATGGTACTCGTGTGGAGGGCACAGAGACCTCGCTCTAAAGAAGTTTGTCAGATCTCGCTACAAGACTTCACTGATGATGCAACATTGATAAGCGGTGTTCACTGAATCTGAGCCTCCCTCGGAGTGCGAGCATGCTTGCCCAATAATGACATAGTGGTTGTTGCGCTAGGCGGCAACGCCATTCTCAGACGAGGCGAGAAAGGCACCTTCGAAGAGCAGTACCGCAACGTCTGTGAAACCGTTCAGCGAATAGCAGATCTCGTCCAGAACGGGTACAAGGTAGTGATCACTCACGGAAACGGTCCGCAAGTCGGAGCCACGCTGCTGAGACATGAAGCCGCAAAGAGCATCGTTCCACCGTTTCCCTTGGATGTCTGCGGATCCGAGACGCAAGGTTTCATCGGCTACATGATCCAGCAGGCTCTCCGAAACGAGCTGAAGAAAAGGGGCATGGACAAGTATGTCATAACCGTTGTTACAAGAGTAATCATCGATGCCGATGATGAAGCATTCAGGAACCCCACAAAACCCGTCGGTCCGTTCTACACGGAGGAAGAGGCGGACAAGATTCGATCCCAGCACCCTGATTTTGTCGTGAAAGAGGACGCAGGCAGAGGCTATCGGCGAGTAGTCGCCTCTCCTGATCCGAAGATTATCGCTGAGAGATTCGCGATACGAGCCTTGGTGGACAATGGTTTCGTTGTCGTTGCCTGTGGTGGAGGGGGCATCCCAATTGTGGAAGAGGGCACTCAAGCGCGTGGCATTGAGGCCGTCATCGATAAAGACCTGGCCGGCCAGAGACTCGCGACACTAATAGATGCCTCAGTATTCGTGATCCTGACCGACATTGATGGCGCATATCTGAACTACGGCACAGCGAAGCAGAGTCTGATCAAAGAAGCAACGCTGCAGCAACTTGAACAATACATGAAGGAAGGGCACTTCAAAGAAGGTAGTATGTCGCCGAAGATCAGTGCTGCCATGAGGTTCGTTGAAAGTGGTGGCAAGGAAGCGATCATTGCTGAGCTGAGCAAGCTTGCAGAAGCAATGCAGGGCAAGAGCGGTACGCACGTGGTAAGAGTCAGAGCGTAGCATCTTCACTTTGATCTAGGGACCGTGCCAAAAAGAAGGCGTGCCGTCCGTTACGTCTCGCAGAGCCTCGGAATCAGAAGGCTGAGTTATTGACAGATCCAGAGGCATCGTCCGACGCGATACTCGCCTCGGGGAAGCGAAGGAGTGTAGTATGAGGGCTCGTATGCGACCGGCGCACCATAGACTAATGGTGTACCGTATGTTACCGGCGCAACAGGTGCAGCCGGGGGAACGTAGTAGGTCGGGACTGTGTAGTATGATGCCTGAGGCGGAACAGGTGTTGCAAATGCTGAAAGCGGGGTCACCCACATTAATGGTCCAGGTGCAATGTAGAACATTCTAGTCAACCATTCAATCGAGCTGGTCATCGACGAAGTTAAGGATATCTAGACAGATTTTGTGCGCTCGCTCGTCCAACTCAAACACTGGCTCGCTCAACTGCGACCATTGACATGGCTGAATAAACCGCACAGGCCCAAATGGCTCTGTAATCTATCCAAAACGGGCAATGCGCGATACGGAACCCAGAGGGATTGAATCGGTTTGCCGTCGATGTTCTAATAGCCAAGAACCGTGTCTTGATGACTCGTCACATGAAAGTCGGCAAGACAAGCATGGGTGTCAAGGTTGACGGTGAAAGCTATACTCACTGACATGGACGGGACATTCACCAAGTTCAACCTCGACTACATGGGGATGCGAAGGGCGGCACTACAAATGCTAGAGGAGGCTGGTCTGTCGCGACCCGGTTTCAGCGACCAGATGAGCATCTACCTGATGTTGAAAGAGTTGCAGGGAACGATCAGCGAGAACAGACTCAACGAGGTCAAGAACCGCATCTACCAGGAAGTTGAGACGATCGAGGCCGGAGCGGCTGAGAAGGTTCAGTTGGTTCCCGGCGCCAGAGAGGCTTTGAACGAGCTCAAGCAGATGAGGAAGAAGATAGTCGTAGTGACGAATAATGGAAGAATCGGGGCTGAGCGGACCATCGATAGATTGGGATTGAATGGAATCTTCGATGGTGTGGTTACAAGAGATGACGCCGAGGAGCTCAAACCGGACCCAGGAATTGTGCTAAAGGCGTTGAACTTGGTTAACGTGGATCGTGAGGACGCAATCTTGGTGGGAGACGCGGTCATCGACATAAAGGCGGCCAAAGCCGCATCGATAAGGAGCGTAGCTGTTCCAACGGGGCCGTTTCCAGCTGCGAGACTGCTACAGGAGGAACCGGACTTCATCGTCGGGTCTTTCCTAGAGGTTCCCGGGCTCGTGCGTCTTCTTGACGGCAAATCCTAGCATCTGGTTCCTGAGAGAGTGCACAGGACAATTCTTATCTTGGTTGTCTTGCAGCAGTTGATCTCAGAGAGCATTGTTCTCTAGAATTCTGGTAGGTCTGGACGGGTCGGACTATTCCCTAAGAGCATTGGATTTCGCCATCGATCTTGCGAAGAAGTACCAGAGTCAACTAGTTCTGGTTCACGTCGTGATGCGACAGATATACACGATCAATCCTCCCGAGGCCGGGATACTAGCCGGGACAGCCATTGTCCGCGAGCTTGAGACAGAAGGAAAGACGATTCTCACGCAGGGAGAGGAGAAAGTGAAGGCTCAAGGACTACCCGTCGAGGCTCGACTGAGGCAGGGCGTGCCCGCGGAGGAACTGCTCCGAGCAGCAGCCGATGAGAAGGCGGATCTCATGGTCCTCGGAAGCCGCGGGCTCTCTCAGGTCAGGGCCTTCCTGCTCGGAAGCGTTTCAGACAAGGTCAGCCACCACGCAAAATGCCCGACACTGATCGTCAGATAGCCGAATAGAGCCGCAATACCAAAGAGATTCAGTACGTTCCCAGCGCACCCGTTCTTCGCGCTTCCTTCTCAAGTCGAGCGTATATGATCAATCCCAACGGCGTCAGAATCACAGTCTCCACTATCAGCATCAGCAGATCCCACATCGTGACGGGATCCATGAATCCCAAGCCAAGGATGAGTGCTCTTCTCGTTGCGTCGACCCCGGAGGTCAAAGGTATCAGGTAAGCGATCGCTTGTCCCCAAGACGGAAGAATCTGAACTGGAAACGCTAGACCACAGAAGAAGGTGAAGACCGGCCATAGTACCTGACTGAGTTCTTCCGTAGGTCACTGGCAGAATGTAGGCAATAAACTGAAGGAGCTGAGGCAACGCCGAGACTGGAAAGGCCACGCCTGAGAAGAATCTAATCGGAGCCTGGAGGGCTGAAGCCATCTGATCCGCAGCCCGAGTAAGCACGAAGAAACTCGCGAAGAAGACTCCAACCGATATCAGCGCTATCATCGTTGACAAGATTCCCACGATGATGGCGAGCCAGCTGCTTATCGACGGCTCCACGCCAAATATCATCCAGCTTAGGACGAATATGCACCCAATCCACCATGCCCCTTCCACAAGCGAAGACACTCCCCTGGCGAAGAGCACCGTCAATCGCAGACCTGGCTCCAGTCTCGTAATCTTTATTATGACGACTTGTACGCGCTCTTGTTTCACTAGAGCATAAGGTGAATGAAATGGCACAAGCAGGCGGGAGTATTCCCATAATCATCCTCAAGGAAGGAACGGGGCGGTCCACTGGCAAAGACGCTCAGCGAAACAACATAATGGCAGCTAGAGTTGTCGCGGAGACCGTCTCGTCATCCCTTGGACCTCGCGGAATGGACAAGATGCTCGTCAGCGGAATCGGTGATGTCGTCATTACTAACGACGGCGCCACAATAATGAAGGAGCTCGACGTTCAGCATCCAGCTGCAAAGATGCTCGTCGAGGTCGCAAAGACCCAAGACAACGAGGTCGGCGACGGAACCACCACAGCAGTAGTTCTTGCTGGTCAGCTTCTATCGAAGGCAGAGAAGCTCTTGGACCTGGATGTTCATCCGACCGTTATTGTGGATGGGTACAAGAAAGCGGCTGACAGAGCAACTGAGTTCTTGAGCAAGATTGCGTTGACCGTGGATCCAAAGGACGAAGTGCGGCTCCGGCAAGTCGCCGCAACCTCGATGTCAACTAAGGACATATCCGCGGAGAAAGAATTCTTCGCAAAGCTTGCGGTCAAGGCAGTGGAGCAGATCAAAGAAGAACGAGACGGGAAGATAAAGGCTGACATCGACCTGATCAAGATTGTGAAGAAACATGGAAAGAGCGTCGAAGAGACTGAACTGGTCGCGGGTATTGTGATCGACAAAGAAGTCTCCCACAGCCAAATGCCGAAACAGATTCGAAACGCTAAGATCGCTCTGGTCAACCAGAAGCTTGAGATTGAGAAGACCGAGTTCGACGCGAAGATCAACATCGAGAGCCCAGAGCAGATGCACACGTTCCTAGACGAAGAGGAACGAATGCTCAGGGAAATGGTGGACCAGATCGCAAAATCAGGCGCCAATGTTGTCATGTGTGAGAAAGGCATAGACGACATTGCACTACACTTTCTGGCGAAGCGGGGAATTCTAACGGTCAAGAACCTGAGCAGCGGTGACATGGAGAAACTCGCGAAGGCCTCTGGTGGAAAGATTCTTGCAAGCACAAAGGATCTCTCGCCGGAAGCTCTGGGCGAAGCGAAACTGGTGGAAGAGGTAAAGATTGGCGACGACAAACTGATCTACGTAAGAGAATGCAAAGACCCCCGAGCCGTCACGATAGTTCTCCGCGGAGGATCTGAGCACGTTGTCGACGAGGCCGAACGTTCTCTACATGACGGTCTCTGCGTTGTGAGAAACGCTGTGGAAGACGGAAAGATAGTGGCTGGTGGCGGAGCATCCGAAGAAGAAGCAGCGAAAGAGCTGAAGACCTACGCAAAAACGGTCGGCGGAAGAGAACAGCTTGGCATCGAAGCATTCGCAGAAGCCCTTGAATCCATCCCAATGGCACTTGCAGCAAACGCAGGGCTCGATCCGATCGACATCATGGTCGACCTGAGAGCAAAGCATGAGTCGCCTGAGAACATGTGGATGGGCGTTGATGCGATTGCTGGTAGAGTCGAAGACATGCTGAAGCAGAACGTGGTCGAACCTCTACGAACCAAGCAGCAGGTTATCCGCTCAGCAACCGAAGCAGCCTGCATGATTCTGCGAATCGACGACGTCGTCTCATCGAAGGGCGCGAGAGAGGCAGGCCCTCCGGGCAGGCCTCCAGGCATGCCTCCTGGCGGAGAAGAGTACTAGACTAGCCCTCCCGCCCCCTTTCCCTTTTTCTAATCTCTCGGGATCGCTATAGCGAGAGTACTCTCGCCAATGTCAAGCCATATAGCGCACGCTATCTCCTACAAGACAGTTGGATTCCACGGAAGGTTGTTTCATGCTGTTCGTCGTCGCGGTGACCGGAGCAAGTGGATCGATCTATGCAAGACGCCTGCTCGAAGAACTGAAACGCAGCGGACATGAAACGCTTCTTCTGATAAGCGACGAAGCCAAGAACGTCATCAAACAGGAGAACGAGGATCTGCAGAAGTTCATGACACTAGCCACTCAGACGTTCTCGGAACATGACTTGGACTCACCAGTCTCAAGTGGTTCAGTGAAGACCGCTGGAATGGTAGTAGTTCCATGCAGCATGAAGACTGCAGCTCACATTGCTCATGGCCTCTCTGGCAACGCGATTACGAGAGCTGCAGACGTGACATTGAAGGAACGTAGACCGTTGATCTTGGTGCCCCGAGAGACTCCACTAAACACAATCCAGCTGAGGAACCTTCTACGAGTTTCAGGGGCAGGAGCCATCGTTCTCCCCGCAATGCCTGCATTCTACACGAAACCCAAGTCAGTCGACGACATGGTGAACTTCGTCGTAGGCAGAATCTTGGACCTGTTGAATGTGCCCCACAATCTCTTTCCTCGATGGGGTCAACACATCTGACCCTGCGGTTTTTCTGAAACAGCACATGTACTCACGGGTTGCTGTCTATTCGAAGTAGTCCTTGGAAATCCAAATCCAAAGTTACCGTCTGCAAACAAGCATAGTCTTATCTTTTGAGAGAAACCTCAGTTATCGACGCCTGGACGAGTTCAGGATGGTGGGTCTTCGTTAGACCGTTCATTCCGGCTTTGGATGTGACCATAACTGGGCGAGTGCAAGCTCCCGACTTCTGGTCGTGGAGTAAGCGAGCCCTTGCAGCTTAAATGTCTGGCACACACCGGATCTGCTGGGCCGAATGAGACAATCCCGGAAGGGACAGTAGGCTCAGATGTGGTTGAGATCTCCGAAGCCTCGAATAAGGCTCCCAACCGAAAATAGGCGGGGAAGAGTTCGAGTAAGCAGAGGCATCATGAATATGGCGGCTCGCTGCGGCGGGTACGCTGTCAGGCCAATGGTTTGGCCTATGCTTCTACGATGGGATGGATGCAGGTGGAACCGCAACAACGGGATGCCCACCCAACAGAGGAGCAGAGTGGAAGCATGAATCTCCCGACTTCAGTCGAGGAGAGAATCAATAGGCGTTCAACGTCCTCTGGCTTAGACATCGGCTTGTACGTGGATCGCCTGCCCACTTTGCCCCCTGATCTTCTCCGCGAGCTCTGAAGCTTCCTTCTCAGATTTGACGTAGTTGATCACAACCTTGGCTCCTTCCTGCGCGGAAAATTCTGCTATTGATCGATCAATCCCACGTGAAGCCCCTGTCGCAATAGCGACTCTATCCTTCAGCCTCATTCGCAACACGCAAAACAACACCTCGATCGGGCGTCTTGCTTTCAGTTTTTCTCCTTGTAGAGTTTTACAAGCTCAGTGTATGCTTTGGCGGCATACTTGATGACCGCTATGTCCGAATCGTCTAGTTTCCTGATGATTTTCGCTGGTACGCCTGCTAGGAGAACCGCTGGGGGCGTCTTCTCTCCCTGCAGGATCACGGAACCAGCAGCAACTATCGAGTTGGCGCCGACCTCTGCCTTTTCCAGGACAGTCGAGTTCATTCCGATAATCACGTTATCATGGACTCTCGATCCGTGGATCACCGCGTTATGTCCAACCGTCACATAGTCGCCGACTACGCATTCTCCATCAACATCAGAATGAAGTGTGCAGTTGTCTTGGATGCTGCTTTGCTTTCCAACACGTATTCGGCCCATGTCTCCGCGTAGAACAGCGTTTTCCCAGATGCTGCTTCCTTCGCCGATTTCGACGTTTCCGATCAGGGTGGCCCGCGGGGAGACATATGCATCCACGCTGACCTTCGGCTTTTTTCCACGGAATTCGATCAACGTCATGTTGAATCATCAAGTATTGCGCAGAGAGATCGCCCTCACAGTAGAGGACGTATTCTTATCTATTTCACCCATGAATGAACGTGCCATCGCCTCCCCTTAGCCGGCTGTGCCTCATGACTCGCGATGTCGTGCAGACGTCCGGACTCACAAAACGATTCGGCAGCCTAGTCGCTCTGGATCACATGGACCTCTCAGTGAAAGCAGGCGAGATCTTCGGCTTCCTCGGCCCCAACGGTGCAGGCAAGACCACCACCGTGAGAATCTTATGCGGCCTGATGGTTCCAACATCCGGCAGCGCGACCGTCGTAGGCCACGACGTCGCCAAGGAACCTGATGAAGTCAAACAGCGAATAGGATACATGCCTCAATCCTACGGGCTCTACGATGACCTAACCGTAGAAGAGAATCTGGAGTTCTTCGGGAGCATCTACAGAGTTCCGCCAGACGAAAGACGAAGACATGCAGATGAGGTCCTACAACTAGTTCGACTGGAAGAATTCCGCAGACACTTCGCGGGACAACTGTCTGGAGGCATGAAACGCAGACTGTCCCTTGCTGTCTCCCTCGTCCACAATCCAGAACTGCTCATTCTAGACGAGCCGACTGCCGGAATTGATCCTCCTCTTCGCAGAGTCTTCTGGGAATATTTCAGACACCTCAACAAACTCGGCGTTACATTCTTCATCAATACTCATTACATGGATGAAGCGGAGCTCTGCGATAGACTCGCTCTGATCAACTACGGACGATTGGTGGCTGTCGCCTCACCAACTGAACTCAAGAGAAAGGCAATCGGTGGCGAGCGAATCGAGTTGGTCACCACGGAGGCGCAGACAACGCTCTCGATACTCAAAGACACAGAATCTGTGCGAGAGGCAAACCTCTCGGATGGCATAGTCAGCTTGATCGTTGACGAATCCGCTTCAGCGATTCCGAAACTAACATCCTTCCTCAAAGAACGAGGAATCGAAGTGCTTCAAGTGAGGCAATCACAACCTAGCTTGGAAGATGTCTTCATTAAACTTGTTTCAGGAGCAGGTGAGAGACCACGGCAATAGATAGAGTCCTCCTGATGACGAAGAAGGAACTCACTCACCTCATCAGGAATCGCCGGGTCTTCGCGCTTACCCTATTCATGCCTCTCCTCCTGATGACCATAGTCGGACTTGCCTTCACCGGCGAAGTCAAACACATCACAACAGTCATCGTCAACAAAGACGGACGACCATTCAGCCAAGTATTCGTTGACGCACTGAAGGTAAGCGAGACACTTCGGATAAGATACTACGCAGATGAGGAATCACAGGCAGAAACGCTGATTCGAGATGGATTGGCAAAGGTTGCGATTGTGATTCCTGCAACATTCGAGGATGACATCAAGTCATCCAACGGAATCGTGTATGTCATGGTGGACGGTTCGGATCCGGTCTCAGCAGGCGCTGTGGCGCCGGTCGTGCAAGGGATAGCGCTCGGGTTCACCGAGAAGCTGCGCGTTCAAGTGGAACGTTTGGTTCTGTATAACCCCTCGCTCAGATACATCGACTTCATTGCCCCTGCCATCGTCGGAATCTTCCTCCAGATCTTCCCCATGATTCTGATCTCGATGGCGATTGCTGGAGAACGAGAGAGAGGAACAATAGAGCAGCTTATCGCGACGCCGGTCAGTGGATTCGAGATACTGCTCGGCAAGTTGCTTGTCTACATGGGGTTCGGCTTTCTCAGTGCGACATCCATGCTAGTCGTTGCAGTGTACGCATTCAACCTCGTAGTTCGAGGTAGCGTTCTCTTGATCGTGTTGTTCTTGGCAGTGTTTCTGACAGCGTCGTTGAGTTTAGGAACGTTGGTCTCCGCGGGATCGAGGACCCAGATGCAAGCCGTGCAGACCATAATGCCTGTGATCTATATCATGATCTTCCTGTCAGGAACGTTCTATCCAATCGAGGCAATGTCGCCGCTGGTTCAGCCAATCTCGTATGTTCTGCCGCTCACGTACATGATTCATGCGTTGAGAGCGGTCATAGTCAAAGGGGCAGGTTTAGAGGTCGTGACCAACGACCTCATCTTTCTTTCCACATACACGATTGTCATGCTCGTGCTTGCGGTTGCTGTGTTCCGCAAGAAGCTTGAGTAAGCACATGCAATTAGGATGGCAGAGCGGTAAGCAACGTCTGATCGTTGATCCAGGGTGACGGAGTTGCAGAGATCTGGTGTTCCTAAGCTGTTCGGTACGGCCGGGATACGTGGGAGCTTTCGAGACAAGGTAACGGAGAGACTTGGACTCGACTTGGCGCGAGCAATGAGTACCATGCTCGCGAATCAAGGTCAGGTAATCGTGGGGTCAGATCATAGAACCACGTCACCGGGGCTAAGGGCAACCATACTAGGAGGGCTGTTAGGAGGAGGCATCGACGCGATCGATGCAGGAATGCTACCAACTCCTGTTCTAGCCTTCGGTGTTCCAAAGTTAGGAGCAAATGCCGGCATCATGGTCACCGCATCTCACAATCCCCCCGAAGATAACGGAATCAAATGCTACACACACGAAGGCAGAGAGTATGTTCCCGATGAAGAGAGAATCCTTGAGGAGCTCATTGGTCAACGTCAGTTCACAGATGTTACCTGGAATCAAACGGGAACCCCAACCGAAGCGCGCGGTCTCATCGATGCGTACACTGAACGTCTCATGGGTCGAATGGAATCGTTCAGGCGAAAACTGAAGGTCGTCGTAGACTGCGCAAACGGTACCACATTCAATCTCACACCTCTAATCCTATCGAAGATGGGATGCGAAGTCATCTCCCTAAATGCGCACCCTGACGGACTTTTCCCGGGAAGACCAGCGGAACCAAACCCTGCGAACCTTGTCACAACATGTCGCTTCGTCAGCATGCTCAAAGCAGACTTAGGGATCGCACATGATGGCGACGGTGACCGGTTGGCAGTGATCGATGAGAAGGGGAGATACGTCAACAATGATACGGTGCTGGCGTTCTTTGCCCGACTGCTCCTCACCGAGAACGGGCCTGGAAGAATTGTCACGACTGTTGACACCTCGTCTCGGATCGACAAGGTTGTAGAATCATCCGGGGGAACGGTCGAGCGTACAAGACTTGGCAAGACTCACCTTTTCCTCACTCAAGAGGACCGGTCGAACATCAGGCTATGTTGTGAGCCCTGGAAGATCATAGACCCTGCTTGGGGATTCTGGGGCGATGCCATGTACGCCGCATGCATGGTCGTTCAGGCTCTGGACCAATCCAAAGGCCATGCGAGCGCTCTATTCCACGGAATACCCGATCGTCCTCAAGAGAGACTCTACTTCAAGTGCCCAGACGAGCTGAAGGATCCTACGATGGCAACGATCTCAAAAGCCTTGATGGCTGAGAAAAGTCTCAGAGACGTCTCGACCCTTGATGGCGTGAGAGTGAACTTCAACGATGACAGCTGGATACTAGTCAGGAAGTCTGGAACAGAGGGAAAGATCAGAGTCTACTGTGAGGGACGCTCTCCCAACAGACTGAGACAATTGGTACGCAACTCAACCAGGCTCGTCGAGAAAGCGATCACGACCGCACAGAGATCAGGCACGAAACCAGCTTAGAATGGACGCATACCGATGTAAGACTTTCATAGAGGAAACCAGAAGTTCACTTCACCCACACCCGCACGCTGACGATGCAAGGAGAACCATAGGAGCGCACCCAAATGCTTGAGATCAAGTTCATACGAGAACACCCTGAGATTGTGAAGGCAGACTTCCAGAGACGTGGAACCATCGAAAAGCTCAGCTGGGTTGACGAGCTACTACAGAATGACCAGAACTGGAGATCACTTCAAAGTGAAGCAAATGCCCTCAGGCAACAGCGCAACAAACTCACCGAGCAAATCGCGAAGCTCCGAAAAGAAGGCAAAGATGCAGCACAGGTCGTACGCGAAGCCGAATCCATCCCTGACCGGATTCGAGAGTACGAACAACAAGCAGGGAAGTTGCGCGAAGAGATCGACAGGATCCTGATGCAGCTCCCAAATGTGATGCATGAGAGCGTCCCGACAGGAAAGGACGAGAACGATAACGTGGAAGTCAGGAAGTGGGGAACTCCACCGCAGTTACCGTTTAAGCCTCTTGATCACATCGATCTTGGACTGAAGCTCGACCTGATCGACCTGGAGAGGGCTGCAAAAGTAGCGGGTGCCAGGTTCTACTATCTGAAGAACGAACTGGTGAGGCTCAACTTTGCACTAATCAGTTACGCACTCGATTTTATTGCACGGAAGGGCTACACAATCATGCAGCCACCCTATCTTCTGAGACGAGACGTTCTCTCCGGCGCGGTTGCGCTTTCAGATTTCGAAGAAACCATCTACAAGATCGAGGACGAAGATCTCTACCTCATCGCCACATCCGAGCACGCACTCAACGCGTATCACTTCGGGGAAATTCTGGACGGGAAGAAGCTGCCCCTCAGGTACGGTGGAGTGAGCCCATGCTTCAGAAAGGAAGCAGGAGCCCACGGTCGGGACACCAAGGGCATCTTCAGAGTCCACCAGTTTGAGAAGGTGGAACAGTTCGTATTCTCCAAACCAGAAGACTCATGGAAGGAACATGAGAAGCTCATCTCAAACGCGGAAGAACTCTTCCAAGCATTGAAGTTGCCTTACCGAGTCGTCAATGTCTGCAGCGGCGACTTGGGAACTGTTGCTGCAAAGAAGTACGATCTTGAGGTCTGGTTGCCCGGACAGGGGAACTACAGGGAAGCAGTTTCCTGCAGCAACTGCACTTCATATCAAGCCGTCAGATCGAACGTGAGATACAGGGACAAGACGAGTGATCCAACTGAGTACGTCCACACGTTGAACAGCACTTTCGTCGCCACCGAGAGGACACTGCTCGCGATTATGGAGAACTTCCAGCAAAGTGACGGCTCGATAGTGATTCCTGAGGTTCTCAAGCCCTACATGAACGGACTAGATGCTATTCGAGTCAAGTGACAGACGAGTCGCTCTAGCTGCATGCGCCCCAGCCGCACTCGGGGCAGATGTAACATCCCTCTTGGAAGACGACAAAGCCGTAGCACTGCGGGCAGACATCTGCGCGGCCACCGTTCTGGCTTCTCCCTTGGAAGAAGTTCTCAGAGTCAGGGCTCGCTATTGGCGCACCAACCGCTAGAACCTGCATGCGCTGTCTACTTCTGGTTCCGTAGGATTGCGCTCCGCTGACTCCCTTCCCTGTGTTTCCTTTTGCTTCCGTCGGTTCGCGTTTCTCCGCTCGTCCGGACGCAACCAAGACTTGTCCTTTGATCGAGGTGTCTCTGAACACGGTTACGTCCTTGCATCCGAGCTTGTAGGCGAGCAAGTAGCTTTCTCTCATGTCGTCGACGGTGGCGTCTGCTGGGAAGTTGTTCGTCTTCGAGATCGACGAGTCCACCCACTTCTGGAACGCGGCCAACGCGCGAATATGAGCTTCAGGAGTGATGTCCATGGCTGTAACGAAGACGCGCTTGATGTCACCGGGGATGTACTGGATGCCTTGAACCGTTCCGTTCGCGTCACTCACGTCTCGTATGAGTTCCTCATCGTACAGTCCATGCCCAGTCATTACCTTCTCGAAGACCGGATCAACATAGTAGAAGCTTCCAACTTTGACGTTCTTCTCGTAGACTAGGCTATAGACAGGTTCGATTCCGCTGCTGCAACCTGCAATCATGGAGATGCTTCCGGTTGGGGCGATCACTGTTGTGTAGCTGTTCCTCAGGCCCGACTTCCTGACTTCCTGCGCCACCTGATCCCATGGGAGTCGCCAGCGGTCTTTCTGATCGAATCCTTTGAACGGGAGTCTTCCTTCAGGGTAGAAGCTCCTGTCATAGTACGGGAATGGTCCTCTTTCTTTCGCAAGTTGCATTGACGCTAGCTTGGAATGGTAGTTGATGAACTCCATCAGTTGTTCCATGAATTCTCTCGCTTCTTCGCTGCTGTATTGGATCCGCAGTTCGTAGAGGAGGTCACCAAGCCCCATCACGCCTAGGCCGATCTTCCTCGTTGAAAGGGTCATCTCTTCGATCTCTTTCAACGGGAACTTGTTCACGTCAATGACGTTGTCGAGAAACCGTGTTGATATCTCAACTGTCTGTCTGAGTGCTTCCCAATCGAGTTGAACTCGCCCCTCTGCTTGTTCCTTCACGAAGGCCCAGACGTTGATGCTTCCTAGATTGCACGACTCGTTGGGGTAGAGAAGCACCTCTCCACACGGGTTCGTCGTGACTATAGGTCCGAGTGATTTGAAGAACGGATTATACTTGTTGACGTGGTCGTAGAATATGACGCCTGGTTCCGCGCTCTCCCAGGCTTGGAAGACTATCATGTCGAAGAGTCTCCTGGCATTGGTTGTGCGCACAACCTCTTTCGTGCGAGGGTTCACCAGCGGGTACGGTTTGTCTTTCTCGTAGTACTCCCAGAAATCGGGCATTAGCAGAACTGACAGGTTGAAGTTTCTCAGGGCTCGGTTGCCTTTCTTGGCGGTGATGAACTTCTCGATGTCAGGGTGATTGCTGTTCAGTATTCCCATGTTGGCGCCGCGTCGTATGCCGCCCTGCTTGATGACCTCGGTCATCGTATCAAAGAGCGTCATGAAGCTTATCGGTCCAGAGGCAATGCCTGAAGTGGAGCTGACAAAGTCGCCCTCCGGCCTTAGCTTGGAGAAGTTGTATCCCATTCCTCCTCCTGCTTTGAAGACGATGGCTGTCTTCTTGAGAGCGTCCATGATGCTCTCGATGGAGTCCTCAACGTCGAGTACGAAGCAAGCTGACCCCATTCCAAGCACGTTTCCGAAGTTGGCAATAGCCGGCGTGTTCGGCATGAAACGCTTGGAAACCATCAGATCATTGAAGGCGGTCACGAGGCTCTCGTAGTGGTTCAGTTTTCCTTCACGTAGAAGGGTGAGGAATTCACTCCAACGAAGCTTGGCTCGTCCTTCGCTGTTGAAACGGTCGTACATTCGCTTCAGGGCTTCGAGATGGAACCTGTTGAGCGCATACTTCCCTACCGACAGCTTGCCCTCATTCGCTACAGGATCGAAATCCTCAGCAGGATGTTCAGGAGTCTTGCCTGAAACATCGTAGGCTTTCTCGTCGTACAGAAGACTGGGCAGGCACGCATGGATCGCCACTCTGGCAAACAGTTCCTTAGGCGTCTCAATCAGTTTGCCGTCAATGTCTTTCCTAAGGTATCTTGCCTTCAAGACTCGAAGCGCGTTCAGGTCGAAGCGCTTGTCGACTTCATCGATCTCTTCTTTCTCGAGTATGCGCTGCTTCTCTTTTCGTATCTCTGCTCTCTTTTGTCGGTAGAGGATGTAGGACTTGGCGGTCTTAGCCTGACCGTTCTCGAGCAGCACCTTCTCGACGATATCTTGAACTTCTTCTACGGTAGGGACAGTGCGTCCGTCGAATTTCTCTTGTAGGATCTTCACTACTTGGTCGGACATCTTCTGTGCGAGGGCCCGATCTTTTCCGACGGTTTGGGCGATTGCCCTAGCTAAGGCGGCCGTGATCTTGTTCTGGTCGAAGGTGACGAGTCGTCCGTCACGCTTCCGAATCTGCTTGATCGTGGCCGATGATCCGCCGTCCGTAGTCCGGGCTGGGTCTGTGCTGTCCTCTACCAAGGTGTCTTGCTCCAGAAGTGTGAAGCAAGTGAAGTGGCGCGTTGTACGACTTTAATAGTTTTCGACAATTGTGTATATAATCGTGTACTAGGCTCTCCCCGACCATATTCATCCACGTCAACGGATCTACCACTCGATCCGCTGCACCGTCAAGCAGAGCTGTTGGTATCCATGGCTGCTTTCGGAAAACGCTTTTATGGCCAACGGGGGTGCGCGCGAGCAGACGTTGATCATCGCGTGCTGTTTCCCCCGGAATCGCAGTCCATGTCTTCTGTCTCTTTCAGAAGACTTCAGCGTCATGATCGTAGAATCGAGAGACAGAGACATGGGCGCCTGGATCTCAGCCATGCACAATTCTGACTGGTTCGGGGATGAGTTGTCTTCTGTCGAAGAGGAAGGATCTGAACTCGTTGTTCGGAATCGAGTAGATCAGGTATGAAAGACCTGGATAGTTCGCATGTCCCTTGTCAATTTCGGATGCGTCGGCGGAGTAGAATGGGTGGCTGTGATAGAAACCAACGACCTGTAGCCTATTCTGTTCGGCGTAGGTGAAGGCGCGCAGGAGAGTCTCTGGGTGGATCTCGTAGGAGGATTCGGACGAGAGTTCGTTCCTTGACGGCCATACTTGCGTTACTGTTCTCCCATCACGGGTCAGAATTCCAATCAGTATCCCGCAGGCCTCGATAGGGTACGATTGTCTGCAGTGAAGAGAAATGTGTTTCACATCTCTCTCAGTGATGGTGAGTGTCAATCGGTAAGGTACCTTTGGCAAGAGGCCTGCAGCGTTTACTCGAAGTTGAGGTGTGGTCCTAGAGTTCGCCTTTGAGGAAGGCGTCTATTGTTGCCTTCCTGCACTTCGGGCAGATTCGTAGGTGGTATCGGTCGTTTGGTAGGGGCTGGTGACACCATTCGCATTTCTTGATTGGACCCTGTCTGAGTTCCTGTAGTTCCTCTATCAGGAGTCGGGTTGCGCTGTCGTTCATCAAACCGCTGTTATCCCTCTTTACGGATTGCATTTGCTTTCGCGTCATCCAGTGTGAACGTTGTAAGCATCTTAAGAGGTTTAACAAGATTTATAAGCAACTTATGTAAGCAGTGTTAGCAGGTAATCAAGATATACAGACTAACTCTTGTGGGTGTTTGCCTTGGCTAACAATGCTGTCCTCATACGTGGCCTCGATAGGAACCTCTACAACAAGGTCATAGCCCATTCCAAGGAGCAAGGCAAGAACGTGGCAGACCTCATCAACGACGCTATGCGAGCCTACCTCGCCGAGGGAGGCGTCGCCGTGCCAAGCGTCTACGACTCCAAGAAGCTCGTCTTCACAGGAACAGTGAACCTCTCCAAGTCGGACGTATTCGGCCTCCATGAGGAACTCGGCCAATTCCAGGTTGAGAACAGCGGCACGCTGACCCTTGACAAGGACATTGACAAGGAAGCCTTCCATCGTATCGAAAGGATACACAATACAGGAAAACTTCGAGTACCCTCACACGTCCATCACCTAGCCCTGCTTAAGATAGGTCAGGTGCACGGCGAAGTCGAGAAGTACTGACTTCTTCTACACATGACGGCATTTCACAAATCAGCGTTTTAGAAGTCCACCCTACAAACCGCCGCAGAGCACGCGTCTCTGAGGCAGGAACGCTCATTGCTTCGAGACGAATGGGTTTTCTCTGATGAAGAAACGCCAAGGCTTCTCTAGGCCAACCCTGATTCCGATTCTGCTTGTAGATGCAATGTCCAGCGGTTCGACACTATCGCCTTTCACAATGAACAGCTTCTTCCCGAGCGTAAGATCGTGACCGTTGAGGCTCCTGCTCACAGCAAATGCCTGCGTGAGCTTCGCCGGGCCATTGGCAAGATCTCTCAACTGGTCTGTCCTGCGTCGCTTCTTCATCTGCTCGATTCCGCTAGTGGGCTGTGCTGCTCGGATCAGCACTGCTCCCGGGTTGCCAGTGAGTTCCGTAGTGACATTCAGACAGTAGTGCATGCCATAGGTGAAGTAGACGTATGCGTGCCCTGCTGGACCGAACATGACTGCGTTCCTTTTGGTCGGGCCTCTGTATGCGTGGCTGGCTGGGTCGCCTTCTCCCCGGTAAGCCTCTGCCTCAACAATGACGCCCCGCAACACGGTATGTCCATTCGTTCTCACGAGAATCGTGCCGAGGAGTTCTCGTGCAACTCGGACTGTATCCCTCTCGTAGAAAGCCCGGGCAAGAGGCACCGTCGAAATACCCGCCTGGGAAATGGATCGCATCCTTCGCGGCCGACCCAACGGAATGGATCATCCTGGCGGTCGCAAGGACAGGATGTATTTGAAGGCATAGTACAGGTTCCTCATCCTCAACGAGAAACTGAACTTCGTGTGACCAACCCTCCTCCGAAAGCCTACGGGCACCTCTTTCAAAACAAGTCCAGCCGTCTTCGCCTTGAAGAAGATTTCCAGTTCAATTTCGAACCGTGTAGAACGCAGGTATGGAAGCAACCTTTGGACGGCGCTTCTACTGAATGCCCAGTACCCTGTTTGAATGTCTGTGAAGCTCCCGCCGTACCTTAGGGATAGCAGATATGTGACGACGCGATTTGACGCGATCGTAATGAAGCTCATCGACCCCGGGTCTCTTTCGCCCTTTGTCCGCGATCCGAACGCGATGTCGGCCTCGCCGTTTCTCACAAGTTCCACCAAGCCGGCTAGGTCACCGGGGATGTTCGTACCATCGCCATCGATGATACAAAGGATCTCGGCGTCACTTGACAGGAAGAATCTCATTCCGGTTCTGACTCCGCAGCCTTTTCCCGGGCCGAACTCTTGGAGGAGCACGTTTACTCCGAAGGACTGTGCGATCTCTCGGGTCCTGTCGTGGCTATGGCCGTCAACAACGACGACTCGCGGGAAGATCGCTGCTGATTCCTGTAGGAGAGGACCTACCGCTACTTCCTCATTCAGCGTGGGAATCATGAGCATAACTGCTGAATGGTCCCGGCGTATCGGAACGGGGCTTCTCTCGGCGATAGTTGGTCCCCTCATTCCGAATTGGTAGGTGTGGATCGTAGGCATTCCAGAACTTGCGTCATGACTACTTGGTGGCTCGGGTGATCCCGACACCTTCGACTGCAATGTGTGGCAGATATGTCGGGGTCTCGACTTCCCACCACTTGATCCATTGACGCTCCCTTGACAGTGACGTGATCGACTGCAGAATGCGCGGCATATTGTCGCTTATGCGGAGTCCTTTCAGAGGCTGGCCGATACGACCATTCTCTATCCTGAATGCGCCGTCTCGACAGATGGATGAGAAGTCTCCCGTCTGATAGTTCTGGAATCTGGTATACCAGTTGTTTGTCAGGTAGAGGCCGTTCTTCACTTCCTCGACCAATTCGTCGAACCGAAGCTCTCCAGGCTCGACGACGACATTGAGAGGTATTGGTGTCAGCCCCCATGTTCCACCGGCAAAGAAGCTGTTCCCAGTCAACTCGCCGCCATACTTTGCGACACTGTATGAGCTGTGCAGGTAGGTCTTCAGCACGCCGTGATCGATTATCTTCGTGTTTCTGGTAGGATAGCCCTCATCGTCGAATGAGCACGAGTTAATGCCGGTCGGCATGCGCGCTCCATCGGCAAGAGTGAACTTCTCGCTCGCGACTTTCTGGTCCACCTTGTCCTTGAGGAAGGAGAGGCCGACGTCGACATAGTAGGCTGAAGCGAAGTCGGCTACGCGGCTCAGAAACTCCGCCATTATCGAAGGGCCAAAGACCACGGCGAACTTGCCTTCATCACCAAAGACCGGATTCTTGGCCTGGCACGCGATCTTGGCGGCTTCCCTTGCTGCACGTGTTGGATCGAAGTCTCCGAGCCTTGTCGCACAGCTTACTCCCATTCCGCTGGCATCATCGTCGAAGAATGCTCTAGTCGAGAGTTCGATGCTGGTTCCTCTGTCCTTGCCTTCGGATCCTGTCGATGTCTTGACATACCTTTCCCATTCGTTTGTGACGAGTGTTCCAGAGGAACGTTTCGCGCCTTCAGAAAGAGCAGAGTTTATCGCTTCCTCAGCAATCCCTGTGAGCTCGCCGGTCATTTCCGGAATCTTGGAGTCATAGTTGTGAGGAACGGCCTCGTACTTGAATGGGCCTTTGGGAAGCTTGGACTCGACTTCCCCCGGTTTTGAGATGTCCATCGTGGCCTTCAGGGTCTTCATGACATCCATCAGCGCGTCAAGGTTCGGGTCACCTACGCGTGCTGCTGCGCGTTTCCGTTTCGATGTCAAGTATACCGCTGGGACGGTGTGATCCCACGATTGCATGACGATGATGGAGTTGTTCGAGAATCGAAGCATCTTCCGCCTTTCACGCGTCATCGACGCGGTCACTTCGTCTGCTCCAAGCTTGAGGCCGAACTTGACGGCCTCCTCAACAACCTGTTCTGGATTCATGATGCTAACCTCCCAGCCTGACCTTCCTCAAGCGTATCGATGGTCCCCCATGCCAGACAGGGGCTCCTTGGGACGGTTCTCCTTTGCCGCAGGTTGCCGCCTCGAACTCCACTTCCTTTCCTACGGCGTCCACGCTACCATATAGCCCAGGAGTTGTGATCTCTAGAATCGGATTTCGCACCGGCGTTGTGACTTCGCCGTTCTCGATCATGTAGGCCTCGAGTCCGACGTACCTCTGGTTGTAGCGTCTATCGTCAATGTTCCATTCCATGAAAGTCTTGATGAATACGCCTTCCTTGGCATCTTCAACCAGCTCTTCATGCGTGTAGCTTCCTGGGAGCATGAAGGTGTTCGCCATTCTGATCATTGGTTCTCTATCGTAGGCTACTGCTCTGGCAGCTCCATTGCTGCTGACTCCGAGTTCCGCTCCCGTTTCGCGGTTCTGCAGAAAGCCGTTGATGACTCCTTCTTTGATCAGGATCCTTCTCTCTGCCTTCACACCTTCCTCATCATACAAGTAGAACCCGTTTGAGTTTGGAATGGTCGGATCATCAGCCACGGTGACGGCTTCTGTTCCGACTCGGTAGCCTATCATGTCGGGCTTGAGGTAGGATTCCCCAGCCTGCGCGGCCTCTCTGCCCAGAATTCTGTCTGCCTCTTGCGGGTGCCCGCACGATTCGTGACAGACTATCCCCGTCACTTCCGACCCGACAACAAGATCAAGCTCTTTCCGTGGAGCCTGCTTTCCTTCCGTAAGCATCTTTCCAAGAATCTCCGCCTCGTCAGAGACCAGTCGCGGAGGATCCCATTGCTCAAGTTGTTCCCACCCACCACTCTGTCCGTGCTGCCCAATTCTCTGAATTGTTCCTTTTCCGGGATCATAGACTGTAAGCACATACAGTAGATTGACCCTTGCTACTTTTCCGTGAATCCTCGCTCCTTCAGTGTTCGCGAAGTATCGTTCAGTAATGTCGTCACCAAGGATCAGTGTTCGTGACGGGACAGCCACTTTCACAATTTCAGGCTGAAGGTTCTTCTCGATCTCCTCTAGGACTCTGAACTTCTCCTCTGTTGTCACGTCCGGTAGTGGTTTCCGAGCTTTGGCCTCCCAATTTGCCTGTTCCGCTTTCTGCTCTGACAGGCGAATGGGTTTGGCGATCAGTTTCCTCGACGCCTTTGCGCTTCTGTATGCTATCTCAACCGTGCTTTCAAGAGACGACTTCGAGAGATCATTCGTCGTCGCGAAGCCCATCGCGCCGTCTACGAGTATTCGAACGGCGATACCCCTCTCTCTAGCCAACTGGACCGGCTCAGGTATACCATTGGTGAGAGTGAACGCGCTTCCACTGTCGATGTGGAGTCTTGCTTCAGCATAGTCTACTCCCTTTGCTGAAGCAGATTCAACCGCATGTCTGACGAGGTCTTCCATGAGACAGACCGCCCTTGAGCAGAGGACGATTTCATTTAAGGCTAGCTAACAGGGGTTGAAACACAGGATCCCGGGTGCAGAGTTACCACTATTGTGTGAAGCAACCTCAAGTTCTCAAGCTAGAACTTGGAGTGGCTCGTTCCTAGTATCTTCCTCTGCGGCCGCGGCCGTATCCTCTGTCTCGTCCTCTACCGCCGTAGCCGCCTTCGTCCCGATATCTAGGTCTGAAACTCGGATACCTGCGCCTCTCAGGCATTGGGAATTCCTTGTTGGACAGGTTGTTGTCCGCGTTGACATTCTCGATTGGTGTGCTGCTCGGCTCCATTGACCCGTAGCGACCTATGTTCAGACGCATTGATCCTTTGAAAAGCGAAATGTAGCCGTTCTTGACGTCGATGCTGTCGCCTTCCTTCACTTTGTCAATATTGTCATCCCATAGGGTAAGGTAGACCGAGCCGGTTTCGTCTCCAACGAGAGCGTCGACGACGCGATGTGTCGAGCCATCTCTCCTGGAAGTCGTCTCGCGCGCTTGCCCCTTCGAGACCACCTTTACGGTAACATTCACTTGCCTAGATTCTGGGTCAAGACTCTCGATCTTGACATTTGCTGCAGCCGGCGGCTGCTCTTCTCCTGATGACATCTACTTCAAACCCGGCTTGGACTACCGGACACCAAGTGGAATTTTAAGTATTGTGATGCTCTGGGACGATCGGCTTCTTCCGGGCGTCGGTTGGAAAGTATAAGCAAGCATCTTAAATCGCGCACACAATCGATACCGTCCGCATCAGACACAGCCAATCCCGGGGTCTCCAATATGACACTCAAAGGGTACTCCAAGATTGCAGAAGTTGACCTTACTTCAAGAAAGGTAGTGTCAAGAGAGGTCGACGAGAAGCTCGCGTACGAGTACTTGGGAGGTAGAGGCTGGGCTGCGTCGACAATCTTCGAGAGAGTCTCTCTCAAGACTAGACCGCTCGATCCGAAGAACATAATCGTCGTGGCCGCGGGGCCACTGACAGTGCCGAATTTCCCCGGCGGGTCCAAGACGACTTTTGCCTCGATCAGTCCCCAGACGGGCATCTATGGCGACAGCAACGTCGGAGGATTCTTCGGGCACAGACTCAGAAAGGCAGGATTTGACGCACTCGTCATAGAAGGCGCTTCGAAGAAACCTGTCTATCTGTCAGTCATCGATGGTAAGATCGCAGTAGACGACGCGGGTGAGCTCTGGGGTAAGAGCTCGAGTGAGGCTGATCACACTCTAAGAGGGAAGCACGGGGAAGAAGCATCTGTGGCCAGTATTGGTGTCGCCGGAGAGAACCTTGTCACCTTCGCATGCGTGAACATCGATTGGGACCGCACCAAGACCCGGCATGGACAGGCCGGCCGGACTGGAATCGGCGCAGTCATGGGAGCCAAGCGACTGAAGGCGATTGTTGCGAAGGGTTCCAGAGACGTTCAACTCGCTTATCCGGATAGGCTCGCTGAGGTCTACAAGAAATCACTGGATATCATCGTCCACAATCCAATCTACAAGACTTGGATGCGCCAGGGCACCATGAGTGTCATCGAATGGGCCAACGAAGTTGAATCTCTACCCACGCTGAATTTCCAGAAGACACATTTCGATCAGGCCCGTCAGATCGGCGGCGATGCTATGGAGGCGACCAAGGTCAAGAGCAGGCCATGTTCGAATTGTCCGGTTCCGTGTGAACACGTGAGTCGAGTGAAGGACGAAACTGGCCGCGATATCGAGATCGGTGTGGAGTACGAGAACGCAGCACTACTCGGAGCCAACCTTGGACTGCGAAACATCAGCGACGTGGTCCGAGCAAACTATCTGGCAGATGAACTCGGCCTGGACACGATCACAGCCGGCAGCGTCATCGCTTTCGTTCTGGAAGCCTACGAGCGAGAGTTCGTGTCAAAACGTCAGATTGGATTCGAGCCGAGGTTTGGAGACTTGAACTCGGTGCTGAAGTTGCTCACGATGATCGCGCACAGGAAAGGGTTCGGTGATTTCATGGCCTGTGGCGTGAGATCGTTGGCTCAGAAGGTTGGAAAAGGCTCGTCTGAGTTCGCGATGCAGGTCAAGGGCTTAGAGATTTCAGGATACGATCATCGAGCGGCCCCGGCCATGGCGCTATCATATGCAACCGCAGACATTGGAGCCCATCACAACCGATCATGGGCGATCACGTACGATCTGCAGGTAGGCCGAGACAGCTACAGCGACGACAAAGTCGACCGAGTCATCTATCTCCAGCACTTGCGACCGCTCTTTGACATGCTTGGCGTCTGCAGATTCCATTGGGTCGAACTTGGCATGGACCCCAACCTGTACGCTGAGGCTTACTCTGCGGTGACCGGGAAGCAGTTCACCATCGAGGAATTACTTAAGAAATCGGAGCGGGTCTGGAACTTGACCCGAACAATAGCAGTTCTCAGAAAGGGAATCTCAGCAAAGGACGACATGCCTCCCGAAAGAGACTTCGTTGATCCCGTACCCAACGGCAAGACGAAGGGCATGAAGCTTGACAAGGAGAAGTTCACGAGCATGCTTCAGACATACTATAGCAGGCGAGGATGGGATAAAGAAGGAAGACCCACAAGAGAGAAACTCAACGAGCTCGGGCTGACACAGGCTGCGGCGAGAATCTACGGCTAGATCCATTCAGTTGGCCTCGTTCGTCGGCATCAAGCACAATTGGCACATGACCATTCCATCCTGTCTAGGGAGCTGAGCGCGCCTGAAGAAACGCCTCGACGAATTGCTGCTCGCGACCGAAGATGTGGGTAGTCTTCCAGTTCTGGATGATTTCGACGAAAGCAGAGCCAATTTCAATCGAACTGTCGTTGACAAGGTTTCAATAGGACTGGACTATCCGTGCTGCCCTCAGCTCACAGGCACGTCGTCGAAGCCAATGAACATGGGCCTCCAGTTTCTCCTGCCACTCTCCAAACTCAATCTAGGAATTGAAGTGAAAGGCGAAGATGTCCACATTCTATCGGATGAGGTCAAAGAGACATCTGTGCCGATCGGGACGGAACGAGCAGAGTACTACCTCAGGTTCCTTCGTGAGCAAGGACTGATCTCCAAAGTGAAAGGAGCAAAGGCTTGCGTTACAGGTCCCTTCACACTTGCCAGTTATATTGACAGGAAGAACCTGATGACGTGTGGTGCGTCAAAACCGAATATTGTGACAGCGCTCGCCAAGATCCTGAGCAGATCATGCAGACGGTTAGGCGATCTTGGATTCGACTTGGTCAACATAGATGAACCATTCCTCTCAGTCATGCTCGGGCGTACTGTCCTCTTCAAGTACGATCAGAAGTTTGTTGTTGAGACACTGAACATGCTGATCAAGGAGGCGTCATGTCTCTCCGCGATCCATGTCTGCGGCAGAATAACACCGTTGGTCAAGGCGGTTCTGCTGGAAAGTGAAGTGGACATTGTGGATCACGAGTTCGCAGGATCTCCAAGCAATCTCAGCGCATACAGCAGAGAGGAGCTCGAAAAGGCCGGGAAGTTCCTCGCTTATGGGTGCGTCTCCTCGGTCAGTCCAAGAGTCGAGACACTTGAAGAAATCGTAGGCTCGCTGAGTAGTGCGCTGAAGACATTCGGCCCACGGATCATAGTGAAGCCGGACTGCGGATTCGCCGGAATGCTAGGTATCCCAGATGCGTATGGCATCGCTTTCGGGAAACTCAAGAATATGGTCGAAGCGGCTCGGCTTGTCGCCAAGTCGAGCATTTCGGGTAAGACTCCCTAGATCCTGAAGAGCGGCTGAGACGTGCCGTAAGACTGAACCAGCGAGCTATGTGAATAGTATCTGGGTTAGGAACTTGTAGACTATCAGCCCGACGAGGAAGATCAGGTAGATTCTGAGGAACAGAAGTGCTGCTCTGACTGCCCTGGTCGTATGCACTCTAGGCATATCTTCTTACATCCTGATCGCGTAGTTCGATGCTACTCCTCCGGCAGGAATACATCTTTCTCCCTTATCACGCCCACGATCTTCTCTGAATCGCCCACTACAGGAATCGCTCTGAAACGATACTTGCGGAAGAGGGCCTCGACATCGGCACGCATGGTTGTGGGCGCGACAACTACAACGTTTCTTGTCATGATCTCTTCGAGTTTGCGCGTAGGATCGGCCTGCAAGAGCTCGTTGATATCTATAACGCCTCTCAGATGACCCTCGTTGTCCACCACATAGACATACATGGTGACATCACATGCCCGAGCTTCATCTCGGAATCTCGTAAATGCTTCCTCAACCGTCAGATCTCCCTGGAATCCTAGAAAACAGCGCATCGCAAGAGTCGATGCGGGAACATCATGCTGGCTGAGGAGTTGATGGACCTTGGAAGCCACATCTCCCTTCAGTATCTTTAGGAATTCCTCGGAATCATCTCGTGGTAGAGCTGACATTATGTCAGCGATCTGGACAGGCGACAGATGCGTGAAGATTTGAGCTGCTCGCTCAGAGCTCGTCGACGCCAGGATTTCTCTCTGAACTCTAGGTTCAGTTGCCTCAAGAGCGTCGGCAGCAACCTCATTATCCAATGCATTGAAGAGGTGTACTCTCTCTTCTCGGCTGAGCTCTTCGAGTATGTCAGCCAAGTCCTCAGGATGTATGTCTTTGAGACCCTCTCTTGTGATGGTGAGTTTCACATCTCCCTTGGTCCCTGTGAGATCTGCCGTCAAGGGCTGGACATATCGCCAGGGTATAATGTCCTCCTTGGAGCCATTCTCAAGCACGGATTTGGCGATTCTACCAAAGCCAAGCCGGCGCATGAACGCGTGTCTGCCCACATCAGCTCCAACAACGAATAGCTTGTCTTCGACGAGCAGAAGCTGTATGTCATAGACCACTTCGACGTCGAATCCTTCGATGTCGAGAATTCTCTTGTCGAGGATCTTGTCTCGTAGGAGAAGCTGGTCTCCGGCGTGTTTGATCTCTGGATACTTGCCTTCGGGCGGGTCTTTTATGACAGTCTTCTCTCTCGTCACACTGACAACATTGCTCCAGGAGACATGCAGAGGAGGGCGACCAAGCGAGCGCTCGATGATTATGCTCGATGCTTCAGCGTAGTGTGGTTCGTCCTTGATTACTAGGTCTTTCAGTTTGCCGACTGTTACACCGCTCTGGGTCTGAACTTTCTTGTCGACCACTTCGCTTAGGAACAGGTATCGCGCGGTCTTGTTCGGCCCGAGTGAGGCTTTCAGAATGTGCTCTCGAATCTGATTTGACCTTACTGACACTTCTGACCGCCTCTGGGCTGAGATTGTACTATGCAATCAATCATTTGTCGGCCTCATCCTCCTAATAAGTCAGGGAAGATCGTCGAGATGCCATACAAGGACGAGACCGCGATCACCGCAACGACGATTGCCCAATCTATCACGTTCTGGAGCTTTGTGTTCACGTATGGACCCATCAATTCCTTGTCGTTCAGCAGCAGAATCAGGAACACCAAAGCCGCAGGTAGGAGGGTTACAGCTACGACCTGTACGAAGAGCGTAATCAGCACGGAGGGTACGTTCGGAATCAGAACGATTGCCCCCGCAAGCGCGACGTTAAGGAAGTAGAACAGGTAGAACCAAGGAGAGCTCTTCACTTTGACATTCAATGTATGTGCCCATCCGAAGACCTCCCCAAACGCCCACGAAGATGCCAGAGAGATGCAAATCGCACCTAGCAGACCCGCATCGAACAGACCGATGGCAAACAGTGCTCCCGCGTACTGCCCAGCAAACGGAACTAATGCGAGTGCTGCCTCGGATGCCTCTGTGATGTTTACGCCAATCTTGTGGAGAGTTGAACCGGTGGCGATCATTATGAATGCTGCGCCGAGACCTGTCAATATCGAGCCGAGCGCAGTGTCGATCTTGGAGTAGGGAATGTCCTTCTCGTCGAGCCCCTTGTCGACGACTGCGCTTTGCTGGAAGAACAGCATCCACGGCGCGATCGTGGTTCCAATATTCGCCATTATCAACGTCAGGAGACCCGCGGTTAGGCCGGCTGGGAAACTCGGAGAGACAATGCTGCGAGTAACCTCGCTCCAGCTAGGGTTTGCGAGGAAGGCGGCTGGTATGTATACAAGGTTGAGAAGGCAGAAGACGAGCGTTATTCTCTCGAAGGTCCAGTATGTACCTGAGGCCACAAGCACCGTCAGAAAAATGACAGATGCCGCGATCGTCAATAGAGGAGGTATCCCGAAGATGCTGGCCGCTGCGACCATGCCTATGAACTCAGTGACGAGCGTCAGGAAATTGACGAGCGTCAAGTCTATCAACGAGAACCATCCCCAGAACGGGCCGAAGCCGTCAAAGATCGCCTCTGCATGGCCCCGCTTGGTTACGGCGCCGAGACGGACAGTCATCTCCTGAACGAAGTATGCAAGTATCGCGAATAGCACTACCAGCCAGACTAGATTGAACCCGTAGCGGGATCCGGTGACCGCGTAGGTGGTGATTCCTCCGGCGTCATTGTCGGCAACCATCACTATGATGCCCGGTCCCGCGATGGCGGAGAATATGGCGAGGCGCTTCCATGCGCGCCTGTAAAAGTAGTAGAGTCGCGGTACCAATCTCATCATAGTCCACCGCCATGCCGGTTCCTGTCTGCCCCTTCCTGTTCCCGTTCACCCACTCTCTCACAGTAGCGTCTCAACTGCCCTGACAATATCCGAATTAAGGCTTGCTCAAGCCCACCGGCTCAGAGGTGAGCACATCTGAAAATGAAATGATGCGAAAGCAACGAGGTTGTTGTGAATCGTTCCGGCTCAGGAAGGCAGTGCGGGCAAAGTGCTCATTGCGTAAGGCATCAACAGAATCGAGGCGTCTTGTCCATGCAGGCGGAGAGCGTGATCCAACGCTTCCTGTGGGTTCTTGAAGATCTTGAAGATGACCGGGTTCGCTTCAGCCATCCTGTCAGAGACGACGATGATCTCTGCCCGCCTGGCGATTTTGCTGAGCGCATACGTCTTGTGGGCGCCAAGAATGAACTGCTTACCGAGTTTCTCACGCATCTCATCGAGGCTGGAAGCGTTCTTGGTCCAGTTCTCGAAAATGGTATTGCCGTAACCTTCGCGGCATTCGGCTGCGACAATTATGGTTCCGCCGGGTTTGACGGCGTGGGATGCGTTCTCAATCGCCTTATGGGCCTGATAGAGGTTGATGTCGCGTGGATATCCGCCAGCGCTCGCTACAACTATGTCCACAAGTTCCTTGATGGAAACCCTCGCGAACCCGTCCACGATCTTCGTTGCTCGTCGTTGCGCGGCGATTGGATTTCCTGCAAATGCCGCAATCATTCGATTCGTTTCATCCAAGACCACATTCACGACGTACCGTAGTCCCGTTAATTGTCCTGCTTCTTCGAGGTCCTCGCGGACAGGATTCTGCTCTATCACGCCGGGTTCGGCGTTTGGCAGTGTCATGAGGCTGTGGTTTCTTTCGATCGTTTCCTTTCCGGCAAGGCCTGGCATGACGGCCTTGTAACCTCCAGTGTATCCCGCGAAGTAGTGAATGTCCACGTTGCCGATGGCCAGAGCGAAGTCGGCGTCTAGGAGGAGTGGATTCACCGACACTCTGGTCCCGCGTTTCGTTGTTCCGATGTATTGGACGTCATCCATTCTATGATCGATGACTTGCGGAATCGAACGTGCATCTTCGCCTAGAATTGTCGTTTTCTCAGCAGGAGTCTGGGCTCGATGCGTTCCAGTCCCCATGAGGATTCGGATGTTGTCTCGTGGAATACCAGATGTCTTGAGTAGTCGCATGACGTGTGGGAGGATCTTCCGTGTTGGACAAGGCCTCGTCACATCACTTACCACTATCGCGACCTTGTCTCTTCGGTCGAGGAGTTTCTTTAGAGGTTCAGCCTCGATGGGTCGGGCGAGGGCCTCAGCCAAGCTTCTGCCGCGCTTGACTGATCGTTTGGGTTTCAAGACATCAAGCAAGCGTTCTCTGGGGATCTGGAGTTTGACTGAACCCTTCCCGTACTTCAGAGAGACTTGCACTCTACTCCCGGCAAAGCTCGGCCATCCCCGAGGCCGCTCATAGGCATTTTGATCTCTGGCACCTCTCGCGTTTCACGTGTTCACGTAAGCATTAACTAGACGTGATCGATCTAACGGATTCGTGGCGGGGGTACCCGAGGCCAGCATTAGCGCTGGCGGGAACTAGGTCTAAGGGGTAGAAGCGTCCGGAACCGCTGCCTCAGCTTCAGGAGCCTATGGCGTAGGCCTTCGGGGGTTCGAATCCCCCCTCCCGCACTCACCACTCTTCAGTAGTAACTCTGTAGCCACAGAGCTTGGCGCCGGGAGAGGGCATCCTCATTCAGATCCTGTCCACCTAGCATTGCTGGAAGAGCATTCTTGTTTCTGAAGAGTCTCGCCTGAAGAATATCAAAAGCAGACACGACGGCAAGGCAAGGCATATGAGCGACGAGGAAAACGAGTAGTCAGTGTGCGCATCGTTGGGTGAAGTGGCGAACGGAACTCATATGAAGTACTGTTCGAACTGCGGCAAGAAAATCAAGAAACCCATTCTATCCAAAGGGTACGTTTTCTGCTCAGACAAATGCCGAGAATCATTCACGGCCCACCGATAAGGCTCAAGCCACTATCCTCTATGTTGTCTAGGGCGCAACAAAGTTCTTCTGCTGTAGGCTCGATCGATTCCATGGGATTTGGGTTTGACTAGACCTAAATGGCAGAAGACCCGGAAGAGAATGGCAAGCAGGATGGGCCAGAAGAGCGGCAGGGTGAGGTAGGCAAGCTCAAGCAGTCGGCTAGATCCGGTCCTCGTACTTCGACTTTCTCAGAGGCACAAGGCAATAGGGACAAGTGGACTGAAACTCAGTGAACGCGGTACGGCACTTCGGACAGTACCAGCCCATCACGACCACGTTCTTTGCAGACGCATCTCGAAGGTACAGGAGTATAGAAAGCCTACGCAGTCGTTGAAGCGTTGAGGAGCAAGTGCAACCCGTCTCTAGAAGAGCGGAAGGTCTCCTCGTTTGGAACCCAGCATCGCATGGGCAAGATCCTTGGTTCGAAGTGCTACGTTCTGTCAAGGATGCTTGGTTTATCAGGCGGGCAGCCTATTCCACTAACGGTATTGATTGGATTGTCTGAAGGAACAACGCCGATTTACATTCTCCGGGAAGGATCGACACGAAACAGGGGCCACGATGCCCAACGAAACAACATCATGGCGGCAAAAACCGTTGCCGAAATTATTCGAACGACGCTTGGTCCGCTTGGAATGAGTAAGATGCTTGTGGCCGGCGTGGGTGATGTTGTCATCACTAGCGACGGTGCCACGATCATGAAAGAATTCGACATTCAGCATCCGGCTGCAAAGATGCTCGTGGAGGTCGCAAAAAGCCAAGACAACGAGGTCGGTGATGGCACAACCACGGCGGTTGTGCTGGCGGGTGAGCTTCTCTCGAAAGCTGAAGAACTCATGGATCAGGATGTTCACCCAACGATCATCATAGATGGTTACAAGAAAGCTTCAGCTGAAGCTCTCCAGATTCTGGCTTCCCTAGCTATCACAGTAGACTCGGCCGACATCAAGACCTTGCGTCAGATAGCAAGCACGTCAATGGGAACCAAAGCAGTAGCAACCAGCAAGGACTTCCTTGCCACACTCGCCACTTCGGCCATAACACAGGTAATGGACAACTCGAGCGGAAAGACCAAGGCAGATATCGAGAGGATAAAGGTGCTGAAAAAGCACGGCGAAGGAATAGAGCAAACAGAGTTGATCAAAGGGATCGTCCTCGACAAGGAGATTGCTCACCCAGGGATGCCCAAGCGAGTAGAAAAAGCCAGAATCGCCCTTCTCAATGCTAAGCTCGAGATTGAGAAGACAGAGTTCGACGCAAAGATCACCATCGAGAGCCCAGACCAGATGAAAATGTTTCTGGATGAGGAGGAAACCATGATGAGGCAGATGGTGGAGAAGATCGCCGAGTCAAAGGCCAACGTAGTGCTATCCGAGAAAGGCATTGACGACGTGGTTCTGCATTATCTTGCAAGGCGAGGAATCCTCGCCGTGAAGAATGTTAGCAGCGGCGACATGGAAAAACTTGGAAGAGCAACCGGTGGGAAGATCGTGGCGAGCCTAAAGGATCTAAGCGCTGAATCCTTAGGCGAAGCCAAACTAGTGGAGGAGGTCAAGATCGGTGACGACAAGCTACTCTACATTAGAGAGTGCAAAGACCCGAAAGCGGTAACTATCGTGATACGAGGCGGTTCCGAACACGTTATCGAGGAAGCTGAACGATCCCTTCACGACGCCCTTTGCGTTGTCCGAAACGTCGTTGAGGACGGTAAGATCGTTGCGGGCGGAGGCTCTATTGAGGCCGAACTAGCAAAACAGCTCCGCGACTTCGCGGTCAAAGTTGGAGGAAGAGAGCAGTTGGGTGTTCAATCTTTCGCGGAAGCTGTCGAATCAATACCAGTAACACTTGCGCTGAATGCAGGACTCGACCCTATCGACATCATGGTTGAACTTAGAATGAAGCACCAGGACATTGCAAACAAGTGGTTTGGCGTCAGTGTTCATGACGGAAAGGTGGCTGACATGCTCAAGGAGAGAGTGGTTGAACCTCTTCGCGTTAAGCAGCAAGCCATCAAGTCATCAACTGAGGTAGCATGCATGATTCTCCGTATCGACGATGTGGTTTCGTCTAAAGGAGGAAAGGAACCCGCTGGGGGACCGCCGGGGGGAGGTATGCCTCCCGGAATGGGCATGATGTGATGAGATAGGAACGCAGCGAGAGCTGAACATATCACCAGTTTCGGATTCAGCCAATCCTTGTTTCTTGCTCTACTCGGTTGCTTGAAGTTGGACCCAAGATGCGAATAGGAAACGCTGAGGATGCAGAAAGTGTGGTGAGGAAGTACTTCCTCGGCACCAGGACTTTCCACGGGAAGATTGTTTCTATGTCCGCCGAGGAAAAGACTGAGGGCCCGGACGAAAAAGGTACGTGGAACGTCAAAGGAACTTACCTTACAGAGGCAGGCGTCACAGCACAATTTGCAACTACTGTCTCGTCACGCGGCGAAGTACTGATAACCAGTTCAAGTTCAGCCAAACCGAAAACGCAATCCGGCAGAAGCAGCGTGACACACAGATTAGGCAGCGCAGATTACGCTGCAAGAAGGCGCCGGAGGAAGAAACAACGCCCTGGGAAGCGCACGAAATCACGCAGAAACACTGCCTGATTCAGACACGACCGGCTGACGCCGAAGACATCCACCTTGGGCTACTATAGCCTTCGCTCCTTGAACAACCTTTCAAGAAGCACTGGCAAGTCCTCACGGTTCTTCGCGGCCTGATCATCTAGGCTGACTTGCTGCTCTCGGGTAAGCAGCTGCCAGGAGTGAGCGATCTCGTCACTGGTTTCGTATGTGTGAGTCCCACCCGGTCTTCTATTGTGCCGGCGAACGATCGCACTGATCCTTGCCATAAGCGAAGATAGTTCGGCGACGCTCAATAAGGTCTCGGTTGGGATTGCCGAGTACTTCGTTCTGTTCCCCTCTGATCATGAAACGCCTCAGAATAGCCAGTGTATCTTCCACTGACGGAGCTTGACAGTTTTTTTCTGCAACCCATCGAGAATGAGTCCATTTTGAAGTGATTGGCTGGCGAAAACGAGACGTTTGGTCTCTTCCTTATAGCAAGCAACACAGCTAGCGATCATGAAGTACGTACTGATGACACTTCCAGCAACATGTAAGAAATGTGGCGGCCCTGTCTTCTCGATGGGATTGCTTTCTGAGAGCGGCCTTTGCGCAGGCTGCGCCAGAGTAGAAGCCGCTAGGAAAATGACTCTAACACTAGAGTGAATAGCGAATGCTCTGCAACCAAAGTTCGTGCCGGATTTGAGAGCGCTTCTCGTAGAGTGTATTCTTCCCCGCAGCAAACCGAGAATAGATGAAGTGAACGACATAGCGAAAGCTGCTGGCTACAACGTGGTCGGCCAAGTCACGCAGCATCGGGACTCGGTAGATTCCGCCTATTGCGTTGGCAAAGGGAAAATCGATGAGATCGAGAAGAGCGTCGTAGAAGACTCAATCGAAGCTGTAATCTTCACTCGGCAACTTTCCGCAGGCCAAGTATTCCGGATCAAGAAGAAGCTCGGCGATGTTCACGTTCTCGACAGGAACTTACTCATCCTCGAAGTGTTCGAGAAACGTTGCGCTACAACAGAGGCTAGACTCCAGATCGCATTGGCTAAACTGCGTTACACCTTCTCCTGGGGCAGAGAATCAATCCGAATGCATGGCATTGCGAGTGAACAGATGGGAAGGGGAGGGCCAGGCCAGTATCCATACGAAGTCTATGAAGCGATGTCGCGGAAACGCATAAGCAAGATCGAAGGGGAGCTCCGTGACATTAGATCGAAGAGCAGTCGTCTTCGTGAACGTCGAGGAAAGGCTGGTTTCCGAATCGTGGCGTTGACAGGCTATACTCAAAGCGGTAAGACTACACTGTTCAACAGGCTCGCGTCGGAATCGAAGGAAATAGGTTTGGGCCCCTTTACGACGCTCTCCACATTTGCGCGGAAAGTCTCCACACAAGCGACAGGGGATTCTTCAGATTCCTTCATCATGATTGATTCTATTGGGTTCATTGAGGATCTTAGCCCTCTGCTGCTAAACGCTTTCCACACCACGTTGAACGAACTGGCAAATTCTGACCTTGTCCTCCTCTTTGTAGACGGTAGCGATGACATGGAGACAGTTACTCGAAAGATCGCGGCCTCTCACGAGATCATGAATAAAGAAATCCATGGCGTTCCAATTCTGATTTGCATCAACAAAGTGGACCTTGCGACCCGTGAACATTTAGACCAGGTGTTCGCGGAGACTCGCAAGATATTCGAGGGAGACGAAATAGTCGAAATAAGCTCGAAGACAGGAGCTAACCTACCAAACCTGCTCCGGAAGATCTCTGAGAAGCTAATGCAGCCGGTTTCAGCAAGCGTTGTACGGGCGTTGTAGTTCTGGTAGCAACGTGACGTATGCCTCCATCTGTATCTGACAAGAGCTCCCGGTGAGGTGACCTACACGCCCTGTAGTTGAACCACAGTGATAATCCCTCTATGGTCGATCGAAGAATGGGAGAGAAGAATGGTTGGCGCCTCCACACGTACGCTTGCGCCGGAAACGCCGCGCTCGCTTTGGGCACTAGTCACTACTTGCTTTTTGAAAGAGGAAAGCTTGTTGCCACTTTAGTCCCGGACTTTGTTTCTCTCAGTTCATTGCTTCTCTTCCGAATGGCTGCACTGATCTGTCTGTGCGCATCTTTGACTTTGCGAGCCCACATGGTGCTGATCAGTCTCTCGAAGAGGAGATTGTCCGCCTCCTTAACTTCATCCAGCTCGCTGTTGTTTCTGGCGTTCTTGGCACATGTGTTCAGATAACCATAGGCTGTTTCGACCTGCTTTCCTGTCGGTCGTCCAGACTGCATGACCACTGAGACAGGATCAAGTCTTTGTCGAGCTTGATGGCTTTGAGAATACTGTACAAGCCTGTATTCAGGGGATCGACGTTTCTTTGGCATCTCCCGATTCCAATTCATGAATGCGGCAAGGCGCGTAATAAGACCAACACGCAACACAGCGAGCGACGAGACGAAGGCGAGGAGCGAGAGGGAAAGCAAGGAGAAGGTTCAGATCATAAGCGCCGAGACAGATGCGTTGATCGAGAAGACTTGTCCGCACGCAAACGCGACCGCAAGTGGAAGGAGGAGTGGACAGAGGGAAACAGGGGTCGTCTGGGGATTCCTCCCCGAACACATTCGTTCCGTCGTGGTTTTTGATTGATTTTGTGTGTGTGTGGGCCCGTTGGTGGGGGCGTCTTGATTTGAACTCTTGAATTTTTGTGTGGGAGGAGGGATTCCCATAAGATCACAGGGGATCATGCGTGAATTGGCCGTTTCTTTCTAGATCTAGAAAGTGAATCAAATCGTCTAGTGGCTATGACATTCACGCGTGTACTATGAACAATGGGCTGTCAAGCTTCGGTTGATATGTCGGTTGTGTGCGTTATCTTCTGGTTAGTGAGGAATGCCTTCCATGAGTCTTCGTTATGAGACGAAGGAGCTGTCGCCTTCGACTTGGGTTGATTTCGAGAGGCTTTTCGAGAAGCATGGTGGCGTGCAAGGTGGTTGCTGGTGCATGTTCTACCACGTCGCAGGAGGTTGGAGAGGCAGGAGCCGCGGGCAGAACAAAGCGGAAAAGCACGCCCTGGTGAGGGATGGGAAAGCACATGGCGTTCTCGTCTATCATGGTGGAAGACCTGTGGGTTGGTGCCAGTTCGGTCCAAGCAAAGAACTGCCACGCATCGACATCATGAAGGACTACAAGCCCTCACACCAGGGTGACCTCTGGAGGGTAACCTGTTTCTTCACCGACCGCGACCACAGAAGAAAAGGCGTGGCAACAGTGGCCTTGAAGGGCGCTCTTGACTACATGAAAGAGCATGGCGCCGAAGCGGTTGAAGCCTACCCAGTAGATCCCAAGAAGAGGCATTCCTCAAATATGCTCTGGAACGGGACTCCAGACCTCTTCGATTCCACGGGATTCGCCAAGATATGCAAACTGGGCAGGGAAAGGTGGGTCTTCAAGAAGATCTTGTAGGGTAATGTCTCGAGATTACATTTCAGCGAGTGTTGTTATCTTCGGACAATATGGATGCGAAACGGGGTCTGTAGCTGTGCAATTCGCTATCGAAGCATATGCTCAAAGGTGGTATCCAGTCATCAGCAAGAGAAGGTCGCGTAGACAGTTTGACCATACGCAACCAATCGATCCTGACCTGTTGGAAAGGTTCCGGAAGTTCTGTGAGGAGTTCAGGCCGTTTCCAGATGTGCGAGCTGTGCTAGTATCTGAATCGTCTGACGCCGTCTTCAAAGGCGCCATTGGATCATTCGGCAAAGTCAGAGATGCGCCTGCCTTCGTTGCCTTCATCGGCAATACGCGCAGTCCCAAAGTGCAAGAAGCGGTCGGCTATACCGGAGAAGGCGTCGTATTGGAAGCGACGGCTTCGCAGCTAGGAACGTGTTGGGTTGGCGGATTCTTCAGGCCAGAAGTCGCCGCCAGGCTTGCTGAAACACAGGAGAATGAGAGCGTTCTGGCGGTGACTCCCATCGGATACGTGTGCAAGAACGAGTCTCTTGAAGAGAAGCTCATGACTGGCTTTGGTCGAACGCACAAGCGTCATCCGTTGTCTCATCTTACGACCGGGCTTAGCGAACGTGACTGGCTGGAATGGGTGAGAGTTTCTCTTGAAGCGGCCAGACTCGCTCCTTCTGCCATCAACCGGCAACCCTGGGGCTTTCATGTTGAACAGGATTCGGTGACTGTCTTCGTAAGGACGATAGAGCCCGAGTTTCAGGTATCGAAACGTCTGGACTGCGGCATCGCCATGTTGCACATTGAATTGGGAGCGTTGAGCTGTGGCTTGCGGGGGGAATGGGATCTCCTTGAGCAACCGAAGGTGGCGCGAATGACGATTACGGGGACCGTCAAGAAGCCTCAAGCCAGTCTCGTTGCGTCTAGTTAGTCAATATGGTTTTGTTAACTTGTCGGCTCCGGCTCTTCTCCTCCCCGCGTTTTTCTTTCACCCATGTCTCAAGCTTAACCTCTTCTTCGTCATGGGAACTGCAATGTTTCCCGCAGGGATCGTTGGGATGCTCATATTCCTGATGCTCGGCGTATCGTTTATCATCGCCATGCCAATTCTCTCCTTGGGGCTAATCTATCTCATAATCGGCGTCGCCAACCGAGACAAATGGAAGAAAGCTAGCTAGTCTTGTCCTAGACTTGCGATTTTCCGCATCTATCGCAGAAGATTTCTTTCTCCGAGATCGCCGCTCCGCAGAACTTGCACTTCCGCAACTGGAGGAATCTCTGAAGGATGCTATCCGCCTTCTCAACAGCGCCAAGCCAATCGCGTGGTCCAGCCAACCCCGACTCCCCAGTGATACGAACGAATCGGTGAAGGGACTAAAGCATATTGGACATCTTTGCCGTCTTTTGTACAATGGCACGCCAAAGGGCATACTCTGCTTGGTGTGTCGGACACTCCCTTCGATGTGTCGGACACCTCACGAAAATGCTCTGTAGTCATCTCGCTGAGCGAGTCACTCCGTATGACTTGTGTTCAGAAAGGTAGCCGTACGCTGTTGTACCCCGGACCTTTCAGAGAAGATCTCGCAACTGGAAGGCCTAGATTTCTTCACCAGGCAGGATGCGATTGAAATTGCGAGCAACATTTCCATGAACGACAAGCAGTTCGAGGAATTGCAGACACTCCAGAGAGAAGCGAGAGAACTTCTAACACCGAAACTGGCCAAACCGGTCCAAGCACCGGCAAAGTGATATTACAGCGTAAACCTTCGAGGGTTCGAATACCCCCTCACGCACCATTCTTGGGAAAAGAATATGGCAGAGCGCTCCGTGGATGTAAGGACGCTAGTTGAAGCTCAACAGTGTCGCAGTTGTCTATGTTCTCGCTGCGATAGCAAGGCTTCTGTGGACTATCGAAGGAACGGTGGCGCACTACTCGATTCATTCTGATATCCCAATCTCGTACTACTTGAGTGCTGGAGTCGGCATTGTAGTCGCCATAGCACTCATACTTCCTCTTTCGAGAAGACTCGCAGTCTTCTTCGCAGCCATCAGTGCCGTGAGCGGAATTGTCGGATTTGCAGTGATGGGTTGGATCTTCATGACCGAGGGCGAGGCAAATCCTGTTACAGCACCTCTTGTGGGAGCAATCGCATTCTCCGCTCTCCTGTACCTGAGACCAAGACTAAGGTAAGCTCCAACAAGTGCGCGGCTTCAGGGTTCGAAACCGTCAGGTGTGTCTCATTCCTCTGCGATATGTCACATTTCGCTGGAAGAGAGCCTTTTCGACAGTCCTCGCGTCCAGGCCATGCATTCTCGCGATGAGTCGAACCTTTCTGAGAAACTTCAGGAGGCACTTTGGTCCCTGAAATAGACTCTGGGGTTCTTTTCCGAACAACTCGCGCCATGCATGAATATCAAGCACGGCGTAATCTGCTGGATCATAGAAAGTCAGGATCACACTTGCCATCGCCGGCCCTATGCCTGGCAGTCCAAGCAATTCTGAGATTTTGGTCTTATCGGAGTCTGCATCCAGAGCCCGACGGAAAGCTTCCGAAATCTCGTGCTCTCCAACAGGGTCAACGTAACCTAGGACAAGGCTCTTCCTTCCTGGCAAGCTTTCGAACTTCCAGCTCACCATTCTCACCAGATCCACCTTGGACAGCCTTCGCATCTTTCGCAGTCGGGATCCTACATCATTCTCCACTTGATCAGAGAGGGACTGCTCACCGTCATGCCGGCGTGACCATCTGATGACCTCTTCTCTTTTTTCCCACCAGCGGACCATGTCAACCGCCATGTGAGAAACTATGCCACAACTGCGCGCGCATCCACGGCTGCTGCGCCGTGTTCAAGAACCAGTAACGGGTTGATGTCCACCTCGGTGATAGAGGGATTGTCAACGAGCATGCAGGAAAGGGACAAGAGTGCCTTGATGAGTGATTCCTGATCCATGGGCGGCTTGCCACGCACTCCATCAAGCAGACGCTTCCCGCGAACTTCTCCAATCATTTCTTCAGCGTCGGTCCGGCTGAGTGGAGCCACTCTGAAGGACACATCGTTGAAGACCTCGACATAGGTGCCGCCTAACCCGAACATTACGACTGGACCAAAGCTGCGATCTCGCTTGCCCCCAAGGATTACCTCCAAGCCATCGCCGACCATTCGCTGGACCATCAACCTAGCAGGATGCGCAATCCGCGTCAGCATCGCTGCCGATTCGCGCCTGACTGCTGCCGCATCCACCAACCCCAATGTCACGCCGCCCATGTCCGATTTGTGGACGAGTTGTGTCGCAAGTGCTTTGAGAGCCACCGGATAGCCAAGCCAATCCGCAGCTTGAACGGCTTCCTCTGGGTCGTTGGCGACCTTCAGCGGTGCAACAGGGATGCCATAGGCCTTGCACAAGGCAAGCGCCTGTTCCACCGTAAGCACTCCTGGCCTCGTCAAAACCCGCTGTGCTTCCTCACGGGATGCATGCACAGCGTCACCAGTTGCGCCGACGCGGCTCACTCGCCGGGAGTTCCAATCTCGAGACGCAGCCAGCCCCCGCAAGGCATCATCGATCTCGGCAAAGATGGGTAGGCCGGTGTGTTGCTGGACCACCTGGCCCTCGTCGCCTTGGGAATAGACGCAGAAAGCAATGGGCCGTCCCGACTCTCGCACGATCTCCTCGACACGTCGTGCCAAGCGATGTGCTCCTTCAGCTTCGTCTAGAGTGTAAGTGTTGATGAGGAGGACTGCATCTGGCGAAAGCATGTGTAGGCATTCTTCCACGATCCGTGCGTACAACTCAAAGTCAAAGATGACACCGAGATCGATCGGATTGGTCAGCGCAATAACATCGGCGGGAAAAAGCGCGCGCACGCGCTCGATGAACTCGTCGGGTAGGGCAGCCAATTGGAAGCCGTATCTCTCGGCGGCGTCCGCCGCGATTACGGCGTGACCACCGGAACGCGAGATGACAACTAGTCTGTTCCCTCGGACTGGCGGAAGGGTCAGTCCTTGCGCGATGGCCACCGACTCGCGGAAGTCTTCTGGGCGGAAGATGCCTACTTGACGAAAAGCTGCGCTCACGATCCGATCGTCGTCTGCCAGTGCTGCTGTGTGAGAGAGAGCGACGCGACGGCTGGCCTGCCCTCGATTGACCTTGTGGACGATGATGGGTTTCATGGAAGAGCGAGCCAGATCCATCAGTTTTCTTCCGTCACCAATCGACTCGAGATACAAGCAGACGATTTTCGTGCCGGGGTCCTGTAAGAGATACGCCAAGTAGTCTGTCTCGTCCAGGTCAGTCTTGTTGCCGATACTGACCGCCTTGTTGACTCCCACCCCGGCCGTGCAGAGCCGATCCACGTACGTGAGCGAGACTCCGCCGCTCTGAGACACCACCGATGCTGGGCCGAGCCGTGCGGTAACAGTAGACATGGACCCGAAAGGCAGGCACAATCCAGTCTCAAGATTGATGACGCTGATGCAGTTGGGGCCGACAAACCGTATCTGCCATTTGCGAGCGATCTCCAGAAGCCGTTGCTCCAATCGGAGCCCCTCTTGGGAAAACTCGCTGAAGCCGCCGGACTCGATGACAATACGGCGAATGCCCTTTCGACCTCACGCTTCCATGAAATCGGGCACGGTAGCCGCTGGCGTGAGGATCACCGCCAAGTCGAGCCCATCAGGAACCTGATTGAGCGAGGCGGCGATAGGAATTCCATGGACGCTTCCCTCTTCCCGTCCAACCGCGAACAGCCTACCCTTGTAACCAAAAGTGCAAAGGTTGGCTATGATGGTACGAGCTAGGTTTTCCGGTCGTTCCGAAACACCGATGACGACGATGCTGTTGGGGTAAAAGATGCGCTGCATCGAGTGGATATCCTCCGCTGGCGCCAGATCATGGCGGCGGCAAGAGAAAAAGCAATGCGTGCTGCTGCTGACTATCCAGTCTGTGTAAGAGTTCCCGTTGGGAGATGCTCCCCGTGACGAATGGGAGCAAGCATTTTGTGCAGGCTTGGAGCCGTGACAATGTATGCTGGCACAACAATGACCGAGCCGATGATTTCACAAGTATTCTTCGACGTGCTCCTGAAAGTCATACCTATCGGAATCGGTTCGGCAATCTCGCCTGTGATTCTTGAAGTCGCATTGACCCTGTTGGCAAGGAAAGACTATCTCAGGAAGCGCGCGAACGCCTATCTGGCTGGCGCTGTCCTGGTTGTTATCATCTTGGCAAAAGTCAACTCAGCTATCGGCACTGGCACAGCGAGTGTCAAAAAGTCGACCAGTCAGTTTTCCTCGGTCCTCGGTATTTTCGTCGGCTCCCTACTCATAGGCTTCGGAATCAAATCCGCACTTGAGAAACGATCGCAGAAAGGCCAGAAACCTCCCGTTCATGGAACAGCATCTTCTGCCCGGTTCGCAAGATCGTTCCTGCTCGGATCGTCCTGGATATCACGAACTTTGACTTTGATCTAGAGTCCCCCGAGCGACCGGAAAACGGTTCCACTGGAAAACACACTTCAGTTTTCACGTTTCCAATGGAACAAGTCCTCACATGTTTGCGTTCAAGTCATCGGAACTCAGAGGTTCGAATCCGCCCTCCCCCACTCACCACTCCTCAGTGGTGGCGCGTTCTCCTTGGGAGAGTTCATGGTGGTGCTCAATGAGGTGACGCCGAGGCAGTTCTTGCGGGCATCGTGAGACTACAAGAGTTCACTCGGGGAATCATTGGGTTCTAGGGAATCCGAGTTTGGTCTCTCAAAATGGGGGTGGCATTGGAACTCTCGGGACCTGATCATAGTTCCACTCTTCTAGACTGTTTTCTGGTCTATATCTGTGGGCAGACGGTTTGATTCCAGCACTGGTTGCCCCGTTGTCTGCGCCCATGGCCGTTCCTGAAGTGATCACACACTCCATCGCCATTGGCGTCAACGAAGCTAGGTCCTCGAGGAGAGATGCCGTATTGTGCCAGCAACTGGTGAATCGCGGTCGTAGTCTGCTCCTCAGTCCATCCCTCGGCAGAGGCTTGCGTTCTGATGTCCCAGATCTTCTGTCGTATCTCCGCGACCTGTTGCTCAGTCAGGCCTTCAGTCCAATACGGATGTCCACATCCGCAACGATCGTCGGGGCTCGCGACTGCTAGAGGCGTTGCGTAGGCCGCCAGCAGGCCGAACGCGACTACTGCAAGAATCACTACCGCTCCTATCGGAGCCAACAACTTACTTTCCAACTTCAACCTCCTGCGCTCACTGCGCAACGCAGAATCGGACACGATTAGAAAAAGCCGTTTCCCAGAATTGTGTCCACCCAATATCCAAATTGCATCCGAAACTTCTAGCGGTATCTGACGGCAAAGAAGAGCAGAATCACCAGCGCGACTAACGCGAAGAGATCAGGGAAGAAAGCGAAGGGCCCAAGGCCGGACCCTCTGAACCCGAAACCTGATTGCAGCCATGGATTCGAAGTAATCGCATACATCATCATTGCCAAGGCAAAGACGACTAACCCAAGAGCAAACTCAGAGCGAGTATCGGAGTAGACCCTGAGGTATATGATGAGCAATATGACGAGAAGCACCAGATTGACCGTTGACAGTACTCCCTTGACCGAGTAGTACCATTCAAAATCCCCATGCATACGCATGCCCTGCCCCGGTCCTCCTGGTTGCGCAAAGACCAACACAGGCATGGACAGAGCTAACGCGGCCAGCGCAATGATCGTGAAAGCTTTCCAATTCATACGTAGCAGCAAGTGTGGCAATTCTCTACAACCTTTTCTGCTTTTCCCCAATTTGGCTCCAGATTTCTTCAAAGATCGCGAAGCTCTCGTCGAGCTGGGGTGAGAGGAAGTATGTCGCTCCGTAGCGTTCGCCGGTGTACGTGACGAGACCGTTCCTTTGAAGCACCTCCAGGTGATGACGGACCGTCTTGTAGTCGACCGCCATGACCTCCGCAAGCTGATTCGCGTTCGCAGGTCGCTGTCGTAGTGCAAGTATCAGGCGGCCTCGTGTCTTGCCGCCCTTCGTGCCAGACATCAGCCACCACAGTAGATACTTGATCGAATGCATTGGTGCATACTTTGAGCGGGGCTGCAATTCCTGTGCGTCACGACACTATGCTTCGTGCGAACCTGAGTGAAGGTGCAGGCATCTAGGCAGGGTAAAAAGCTGATCGATATCGTCGGGGACGGGCACTCTCAGAGTGCTGCTAGAATCGTTATTCCTAATGGTCTATGCGGTTTTTCCAGACATATCCCTGCACGAGTATGTGCAGATCCAACATATTTAGTCCGCTGAGACGGTGCGCCCGGCCGAGTCGTCTCAGATTCTTGCTGACAGCCACGTGCTTATGTCGCCGAGAACGCTTTCCTTGCCCGGTTCGTTCAGTATCTCGTGGTAGAATCCGTCGTAGACCTTCAATGTCTTGTCAGACGAAGCCACTCTCTTGTAGAAGTCGACAGTCACGGATGGGTCAACGATCTCGTCTGCGCCACCCTGCATTATCAAGCAAGGCAATGTTAGCTTGTCCGCGCCTTGTATGGTTTCATTCTGTGCTCGACGGTATTCGGTGAACCATCTTGCAGTCGCAACCGCATGGACCAATGGGTCGTCCACATACTTCTGCACAACATCTGCATCTCGCGAGAGGTGTTTCGGGTTCAAGCCAGTACCAGTCGTGAAGGTTGGCATGATGCCCGACAGCATCTTGCCGAGGAAAGCTTTCGCCGCTGGAATCTTCATCTTCTCTGCAAGCGCGGGTCCACTCGCGACAACACCGGCAAGTTCGCCAGCATGCTTTTCCGCGTAGTTGAGGACGATGAGTCCTCCGAGACTGTGTCCGATCAGGAACGTCTTGAGGGTGGGGTTGTGTTCTTTCGCGATGCGAATCATCTGACGGATATCAGCGTGGTAGTCTTCGAAGCTGACGACGTGCGCCCGCTTACCGTCGGACTTGCCGTGTCCACGAAGATCACAAGCCCATAACGCAAAGCCACTCCGTGCCAAGTAGTCAGCCACATGCCCGTATCGGCCACCGTGTTCGCCGATTCCGTGAGCCAACACAAGTGTCGCTTTCGCTTTCCCGGGCGGCGTCCATGCTTGATAGAATATCCGTATGTCACGGACGCCTTCGAAGTGGCCTTCATAATGACTCCAACTTGTGCTCGACAAGGCTCCTCTACGCATATTGAGTATGGCTCGAACGTATAAGCAAACGAGGTCTAGCATTCTACTCGAATAGTTTTGTCTACTCGTAGGGACCTCGCCAAACTCGCGCAGGAAGAGTTTGACGTCGCCGTTATTGGAGGAGGAATGATAGGAACTGGCGTCGCCCGAGACGCCGCGATGAGGGGTCTCAAAACAGTCCTGTTTGAGAAAGAGGATTTCTGCTACGGGACAAGCGGCCGCTCAAGCAGAATGATCCATGGCGGCCTACGGTATCTAGCCAACTATGATCTCGGTCTTGTCAGAGAAGGACTCAGAGAACGGGAAATCCTCCTCAGACTTGCGCCGCATCTTGTTCATCCCCTGAAATTCCTCATCCCACTCTACGGAGGTTTCCTTCATAGGATGAAACTCAAGATTGGCATGATCCTATACGATCTCCTCTCTTACGATAAGTCACTTCCAAATCACGGATACCTCAACAAAACGGAAGTGATCAAGGCGGAACCCGTGCTCGCAGAGAACGACCTGAAGGGCGCATATGTCTACTATGATTCCCAGATCGCGCTCACAGAACGTCTCTGCATGGAGAACGTGCTCTCCGCAAGAAACCACGGCGCGTTGCTGTTGAATCATGCGAACGTTGTTGGGCTCATGAAGGAGAAGGGCTTGGTCTCTGGGGTGAAAGTCAGGGACACGCTCTCAGGCAAGACAACCGAGTTCCGATCCAGACTGGTTGTCAATGTTGGGGGCCCGTGGCTTGACGAGGTTGTACAGGAAGTGAGGCCAAAGGAACACCCACTAGCCCGAACAACGAAGGGAATCCACCTCGTGACCCCGAAAGTAACAAGCGATGCCGTAGCCCTCTTCGCATCTGACGGACGAGTATACTTCGTGATGCCTTGGATCGGATTCACGCTCGTAGGGACAACCGACACTGACTATGAACAAGACATGGACGCCGTGAAAGCTGAAGTGGACGACGTCGAATACCTGCGAACCGAGGTTCAGAAGGCATTCCCAAGAACACAGTGGAATCGTATCTTCTACACAATCGCTGGCGTGCGCTCACTCCTTCGAATCGAAGGCCTCAAGGAGTCATCCGTCACCCGCCGCCACATAATCTACGATCACGAAAAGAAGGAAGGCCTCAAAGGGCTCATCTCCGTGATCGGTGGCAAACTGACAGCCTACCGAGGCATCTCACAAGACGTGGTAGATGCCGTCTGTGACAAACTGGGATCTGGCGCCCTTTGCACAACTGCCAAAGGGGACCTCCCCGGAGCCGACTTGACTGAACTCGAACGAGCCAAGACCCAGGCAAAGTCGATCGCCAAAGAACACGGAATCACCGAGGAAGTGCTCAACCATTTGGTCTCACTCTACGGTTCCCGATACAAAGAAGTCCTCGGCTATGTGAAGAAGGACAAGCGCTTACGAGAGCGAATATGCAGGACAAATCCGGACATCATGGCTGAGGTTGTTCACGCCGTCGAAAAGGAATCCGCACTCACTCTGAGCGACTTCATGATTCGAAGAAGCCTGATCGCGTGGAGAAGATGCGAGGGTCTAGACTGCTGCACGAAAGTTGCGAAGACAATGGGCAAGCTCCTACGTTGGAGTAATCACGGGATCTCCGTGCAAGTTGCAGCATACAAGAACGAGATTGCCATACGTCACGTATACGAAAAGAAGCCGTCGAAACCTACAGTTAGGACACGGAAGAGAGTTCCTGCTCGGCGAAAGAGGTCCAGAAGGTCCCGATAGTCAGCTAGGCGTCTCCCAGTTAAGTGATCTCTGAACTGCCCGTTTCCATCCTGCGCGTATCTGCTCGCGTGCCTTGGCAGACATTCTCGGTCTGAAGATCCTGTTTACCTTCCTTACGCGTTTGAGTTCGCTTAAGTCATCCCATACTCCGACAGCTAGGCCGGCGAGGAATGCTGCTCCCAACGCGGTCGTCTCAGGAATTGCTGACCGCTCAATCGGGATCCCGAGCAGATCGGCTTGGAGTTGCATCAGGAAATTGTTGACTGACGCTCCTCCGTCGACTCTGAGCGACCGTAGTTGATTCCGAGCGGTCTTCGTCATCGCTTCTAGAACATCTACGCTCTGAAGGCAGATCGACTCCAACGCGGCTCTGACGATTTGGTTTCTCGTCGTGTCGCGAGTGATTCCAATTATGAGACCTCGCGCATACATGTTCCAATATGGCGCACCGATGCCAGTGAGTGCAGGAACGAAGAAGACCCCTCCACTATTCGGCGTCCAGCGCCCGATCTGCTCAGTATCTGAGGCCTTCTTCACTATGCCAAGCTGATCTCGTAGCCATTGAATGACTGCGCCGCCGATGAACACGCTTCCTTCCAGCGCGTAGGTGACCTTGCCGTTGAGGCCCCAAGCGATCGTAGAGATCAATCCGGAATGAAGCTTCGGAAGGCGGTCTCCCGCATTCAGGAGGATGAAGCATCCCGTACCGTACGTGTTCTTGGCGACGCCTCTTTCGAAACCAGCCTGACCGAAAAGAGCGGCCTGCTGGTCACCAGCAACTCCGCTGATCGGAACCTCTCTCCCAAAGAGACCTTTCTCTGTGTAACCAAGTATCTCGCTTGAGGACTTCACCTCAGGTAGCATCTCTGATGGAATTCCGAGAAGATCGAGCAGCTTTCGATTCCACGACCGGCGGCTAATGTCATAGATCATGGTCCGAGAGGCGTTCGAGTAATCTGTGACATGAACTCGACCTCCTGTGAGCTTCCAGATCAGAAAGCTGTCAACGGTTCCGAAGAGGAGATCACCATTTCTAGCTCTCTTCTTGGCTTTCGGGACATTGTCTAGGAGCCATTTGATTTTCGGTCCTGAGAAGTATGCGTCAGGAATGAGGCCAGTGCTCTTTCGGATGTATGAGGTGTAGCCTCTTGATACGAGGTCGTCTATGATCGGAGCGGTTCTTCTGTCCTGCCAGACTATTGCGTTGTGTATGGGTCTGCCTGTGCGCCTGTCCCAAACGATCGTGGTCTCGCGTTGATTCGTTACTCCGATACCCGCGATCCTATTCCTATGCCCAAGAGCAGTCTTCCTGGCTGTGTGGAGCTGAGTCGACCAGATCGCCATCGGGTCATGCTCAACCCATCCTGGACGAGGAAAGACCTGGCGGAATTCTTCTTTCGCAGACCTGATTACTCCGCATCGTTCATCGAAGAGGACTGCGCGCGAGCTTGTGGTTCCTTGGTCAAGCGAGAGGACACATCGTCTCAACGGGGATCACCGTCACATTCGCATGAGTGAGATATCTCACTTGCTGAAATACCGCTTCACGTGGCAGCATCGCAAACATTTTGAATCCAAGCAGCCTCAGACTATGGCATTCGAAACGGCAGCCATGGTCCAGCATGAGGCTGAGCAGCAATGATAGATTCAATGCCCAGAAGAGGTGATCGAGCAAGCGACTGTGAAATGTGTCAGAGGAAAACAGCAACACGTATGGCAAAGTTCACGGCTCATTTTCTTCAGTCAGAACCTACTCCGCTCATGATTGAGGAGCACATTGCGAAGATGGAGTTCGAGAAACGAGTCTGCGATGACTGCGCGGAACAGCTTCAGAACATGAAGAATGTCACTGATCTTTCGTTCGGAAGTCTCTAGAGTAGAAAGATGGACGGACAGTCGCACGGCAATTGCTAGGGGTTGATCAATTCGTCTACTTGCTTGGTGATGGCTGCAACAGCTCTTTTCTCGATGATCCCCTTTGCCATCTGTCTTGCTGCTTCAAGCTTGTCTATGTAGTAGCGGATCTGAGCGATCTTACCATTACGTAGTTCCATCACGACGACTGCTGGGATCTGTCCCTCCCGGCCGTCCTGCAATCTCACCTCGTGAATGTACTCGTGGGTCAGCATGTCTCCTGAAACAACCGGGGGATGGATGTCTCTAAGAACGAACTTCGGGTAGTTCTTCATGGTCTTTTCCAAGTATTTTCTGATCTCCTGTTTGTTGTACATTGTGGCACCCGGCATCACGATCCAGCTAGCGTCGTCTGCGAACATCGAGATTGCCTTGTCTATGTCTCGGTTGTTGAGGGCAGCATGAAGGTCCCAAGCGATTCTTGTATTCGCCTCTATCGACAAGCCAACACTCTCCTGAAAATCGGCCGTGATCTGAGTAGGATTCACTGTATTGAGAGATAACGCTTTTGATGGAAGCAAGAGACTCCTACGTAGTAACGATCCAATTATGCCAATTTGATGCTGCTTATTCCTTCTTTTCCGTAGGCGACTTGATTGCTGAAAAGCCCTCTCAGGCTGCTGTCATCCTTCGGTTCATGGGCGGAGGGGTTAAGCAGGAAAACAGCAGTGACCTTCGGGTCGGAAAGTTGCCTCAGCGCATTCAATGCGAATTTGTACGCGGTTCTCGAATCCGCAGACAACGCCAAATCAGTCAAGCTGTCATAGACGACATTCAGAGGTCTTGCCTGATGGTTGTCTAGAACGGAGGACAGCATTAGATCGTGGGTCAGCTCTACGACTTCGATATTCTCATCGCTGCGTATGGCCTGCTCCACTACGCTTCCGGCTGGCGTCAGGATGACTATTGCCTCCTTGTTGGAAGCGCATTCAAGAGCGAAGTCTCTTACGGCCATCTGGTACGGCATTGAGGGATCAAACTCGAACAGAATCTTCTTTCCTGTCAATGCAGCATATTCGATTCCGAGTTGTCCTGAGAACTTGGCTTTCTGTGGCTGTTCGACATGTCCTCTGGGTTCAACTACGCGGTCTCCAGCTCGCGGCAAGCGTCTTCCCGAATAGCGCACTAGCCCAGAGATCACAAGGATGACTCTCATGCCCGCTACGAAATATGCCAACCAGACCTGTGCAGCCATCACAATTCTCTGCGACGGATAGAACAGAACCCCAATCAACACCGCGGTCAAACCGACAGCAAGCCAGCGTGCCGGATGTTTTTCGCGTTTAGCCCTTATGGAGACCGTCGGGCCTACAGATGCGCCGCATTCGGACAAAACCTTGAGTTCAAATCAAGAGGAGCTCCACATTTGCTGCAGAGCTTGGCAGTCGTCGACATCGGCGGTCGCAGACGCGTTTCGTTACTAGCAGGAAAAGAGTTTCGGTTAGGTTGAACGGCCCCATTGCGAAAAAGCGACGGCAAAATCGAAGCAGACATCCTCAATCTCTTCAGTGATATCGACAAGAATGAGCGAGTGTCTCTGAGGTGTGGTCACAATCCTGATACAACGTGAAACCGCTAGTTGGCAGCAAGTTCTCATCTGTGACGGCTGTCTCTTCGGTCTCTAGTATCTCTCTTCTGCCAATCCCTCTTTCTCTGAGTCTGAATCCTCATCCGGCCAGATCTGAATACCATGGAATCACTTCGGTATTCCTGTATCCCGGCGTAGAAGGCATGGTAGCCGTCGTCGCTGTCATCCTTTGACAGGGATGATATCAGCTCATTCAGCCTAGTCCTGGCAGCGTCGGAAGAGTTCTCGTCCCATGCATGAGAATAGACTCCATACGCCAGGTGGAACTTGAAGTCTGGAGGCCGGTCGACATCCAGTTTCGTCGGAGCTTTGGTCTCTGAGCTGTCTTCCGGCATGTCTCATAGACTCGCTTGAATGTGGGAGGGAGCGTATTCGCTGTATTTAGGTCGTGCTGAGAACCTTCGTGCATCGTTGACAGGATTCAATCCGTCGAATGCACAGCCGAGATGGTTCCCGTCTTCCACGGCAGAGATAGCTGCATTTCACCCCTGAAGTTCTTGACGGCAGCGTCGCGAATCATCACCATGTCGTTCTTCTTTACGGAGTCGATCTGTTTGTTCCACAAGGGGAGTCGTATCTCTCCTGTGCCGTCTGAGAGGGTCGCGACGCACACAACGAGCGGTGAGCCGTTTCTCGATTCGACGGCTCTGACCTCAGACTTGGCAGTAACCTTGGCTTTCAAACTGACATGTTTCAAGCCGATTTGGAGGTCACGGATTCGTCTTTCTGTTTCCGCTTGGTCGTCGGCCGTTATCGGTCCGTGTTTGCTGTTCAGTAGCCGCTTGAATTCTTGAGGCACATTGGTGAGCCTCGCCAATGAAGCATCGGAAACAGAAGCTTGCGCGACCGACCGTTCGTTCTGTGAGAACATGAAACAGAAGGTTTTGTCTCCGCGGTCTCGAAGCTCTATCTCCAGAGGGCCACACGTCGCCTCTTTCCTAGTCTTCGCTCTCAGCATGGCATTGTGCAAAGCTGTAGGTTCTAGGCCATACTTTCTTGCAAGCATCAGAAGATAAACGAAGTCTCGGTCGGGGCCTCGTCTGCTGCCCAGGGTTCTGACGGCTACTGGCATGTGACCTCTCGCCCTTACGGTCGTAGGTCCTCTATGAACGCACCGCTTTGGCGGTGCGGGCCTCGGAAGGCCGAGCCGCGAGTGTGTCCGAAGTGTCGGCGGGGTCTTTCTCCGAATCCTCGCCGCCTATCGTTGTGAGACTCGTCTTGGCTTCTGTTCCTGCCGGGGAATGCATGTGTGTCGGACTTGGCGAGGTGTAGGCGTTCGATTTGGTAGTCACCCATGGTCTGTATTGCTCGGAAGTCTGCATTCTGATCCGCGGACACGATCGTCACCGCTGTTCCTGTCTTGCCAGCCCGTCCTGTTCTACCAATCCGGTGGAAGTAGGTGTACGGGTCGTCAGGGACGTCATAGTTGATGATGTGTGTGACGCCGTCGATGTCTAGGCCTCTGCCAGCTAGGTCTGTAGCAACTAGTATGCGGCTTCGACCGCTTCGAAACTCGTCCATTGCTCTGTCGCGTTGGCTCTGGGAGAGATCGCCGTTTATTGCAGTTGCATGCTCGTTTATTCTTCTGAGCATCTGGTTCAGCCAGAATGTGGTTCGCTTGGTTCGACAGAACACTATGGCACGTTGGACATTTCCGTCTCGCAGGATACTCACGAGTGTATCGAGCTTTCTTTCTCTGTCTGTTTCGTAGAAGCATTGTTTGATCTCTTTGACGTTAAGGTCCTCCGATTCGATTAGAACCTCGCGTGGGTTCTTCATGTGTTTACGGGCGACCCGTAGCACTTCTTCGGGCATTGTCGCGGAGAAGAACGCTGTTTGGCGTCTTCCGGTCTTGTCGAGGATGCGTTCGACATCGTTTATGAAGCCCATGTCTAGCATTCTGTCCGCCTCATCTATCACAACACATTGGATGCTCTCGAAGCGAAGGGTTCCGCGCTCGAGATGGTCGATTATGCGACCAGGTGTTCCAACGATTATCTGTGGGCGATCTTCCAACGCGTCAATCTGAGCGTGGATTGATTGTCCACCATAGATCGCTAATGCGTGCTTGCGTGTGAGTTTGCCGTACGAGTTGATGTCGTCAGCTACCTGCATCGCAAGCTCGCGTGTCGGAACCAGCACCAACGCCTGAATCTTCGGGTTGTTCTCATCAACGATCTCAAGGATCGGGAGGCCGAATGCAGCGGTCTTTCCTGTTCCGGTGTGTGCTTGACCAATTACATCGCTCCCACTCCAGAGAAGCGGAATTATTGCTTCTTGGATGGGAAACGGTACGTCAAATCCTAGCGCTTTAACAGCGCCTAATATCTCTGGGCTTAGGCCCAGTTCTTCGAAATTACTCATTGTTGATTTCTCCTCAGCCTCTGCGTGAAGGTCGCAAATCAGTACTAGAGGCCGAAAACTCGATCCACCGTTCTGTCATGCTGTGAGCAGCTACGGGAACTAGAATTCGGATTTGTTCTCAGACTTCCGCGATCTTACTGCTTTGGCTTTGGTCATCTCGTGAAGAACTCAAAGTCTTGTGGATGTCCACGCAGCTGTGAGCACTTCTTGCACGCGCAGAGGCCTCCGGCGCCTAAAAACCTACTGGTCTTCAATCTACAATACAAAGGCGTCATTCGAGACTAATACTTCATTCAGATCACATTCAACATGCCTGCACAGGATAGCGGCACGGTAGGAAGGTTCATTCCTTTCAGACTGCTCTATTTGATCGGAGAAAGCCTGTGAGGATTTCTAGTCAATCTCTTCGCCAAGTCGCTGAGCTGCTGGATGAGGGACAGATTGCAGGCCTGATCGATCACACCGAGCTCAAGCCGCACGTCCTCCGAAGAAAGATAAGATCGGTTTGCGATGAGGCTGGCGCTCACCGCTTCGCGACTGTCTGTATCAACGGATGCTGGGTACGTGAAGCCTCGCAGTATCTGAAGTCCAAGTCAAGCCGAGTAGGCATTGCATGCGTGGTTGGTTTTCCGCTCGGACAGATGTCGACTGAATCGAAAGGGTTTGAGACTTTGGACGCCATCGCGAACGGAGCGACCGAGATTGACATGGTCATCAACATAGGAAAGGTTCGAGAGATGACTGCCTCGTCCGGAAGTGAGAGTCAGACGATGCGTGATTTCGTCAGAGACGACATCGCGACAGTTGTGAAGAAGTCGGACGGAGCGCCGGTGAAGGTGATTCTCGAAACCGGTTACCTCACGGACCAGGAGATTGTGGAAGCCTGCCGGATCTCTGAAGAGGCAGGCGCCGCTTTCGTCAAGACCTCCACTGGTTTCGGACCAATGGGAGCGTACCCTGCCCATTTGAAGCTGATGCGTGATACGGTCGGCGATAGGTTGGGCGTGAAGGCGGCTGGCGGCGTAACCAACTTCTTGGAAGCGATCAGATCCATATACGCGGCGGCCAACGCGCCTAATCTCCTTCGTCCGGACAAGTTCCGAATTGGGACTAGCAACGGAATCAACATTGTCAATTCATTGAGCTGGGCGAAGTACGACGACTCTTGGTTTATGGAAGAGGTCCCGTGCAAGATCTGCCCAAGCAACTATGTGTCGAAACAGCCGTTAGAGGTTCAGACAGTGTATGTCAAGAAGTGCAAGACGTGCGCAGATAACGGGTACAGGAAGTTCAAGGACTTCTAGAGGTAGGCGATGGAATCTTGCATGGATGGATGGGAAAGGTCCTCAGAATCGAGCTAGGTAGAAAGAAGACTTCCTCGCAGCCTCTCACCAAGGAGCAGACTGAACTATTCCTGGGCGGAAGAGGGTTAGGCGTCGACATACTCTTCCGAGAACTCCCACGCGGAACCAATCCCCTGTCCCCGGAGAACAAGATGGTATTCGCGACAGGTCCGCTAACCGGGACAGGTGCGCCAACCTCAGGCAGGTACTCAGTCATAACGAGATCTCCTCTGACCGGAACGATCTTCGACTCCAACTCCGGCGGGCATTTCGGAGTCCAGCTGAAGCGCAGTGGCTGGGACGCGGTGGTAGTAGAGGGCAAAGCAGAGAAACCAAGTTACCTATGGATTTGCGACGAATCAGTCGAGATCCGGAATGCCGATCACATCTGGGGATCCAATACTCATGCGACAGAAGACACTGTCAAGTCTGAGACCGACAAGGAAGCCAAGGTAGCATGCATAGGGCCTGCTGGTGAGCGGCAAGTTCTGATCAGTGCTATAATCAATGACAAGCACAGGGCCGCCGGCAGAGGCGGCGTCGGAGCCGTCATGGGGTCAAAGAACCTCAAGGCGATCGCCGTTCTCGGAACTCATGAAACGACGATGGCCAATAGAGAGGAATTCACAGCAGCCGCTCGTGTGGGTCTTGAAGCGATTTCCAAGAACCCGGTCACGAAGGATTCACTGCCGAATTATGGGACAGCGGTCCTCGTGAACGTGATCAACGAGATCGGCGCGTTACCGACCATGAACTTTCGGAGGGGCTACTTTGAGGATGCGGATGCGATCTCTGGGGAGACGATCAGGGAGCGAATATTCGAGAAGAGGGTCGCGTGTGATGCGTGCACGATTGCTTGCGGAAGAGAGACCAAGATACCAGGAAGAGACAGACACGGAGAGGGTCCAGAATATGAGACAATAGGGGTTTTCGGTGCCGCTTGTGGAGTACGTGATCTGGAAGCAATCACAGAGGCGAACTATCTCTGCAACGAGTACGGGCTCGACACCATCTCAACTGGTAGCACGATAGCATGCGCGATGGAACTCTCAGACACCGGTCACCTCACCTCAGGTCCAAGATTCGGGGACTCTGAGGCAATGGTGAACCTTGTCAAGATGATCGGCGAGCGCACTGGGATTGGGAACGAGCTTGCTGAAGGATCTTTCAGATTTGCTGAGCGGCACGGGCATCCGGAGTTCTCGATGAGTGTGAAGGCACTTGAGATTCCGGCCTACGATCCCAGAGGGATTCAAGGAATGGGAGTAGCATATGCGACGTCAAACCGGGGAGCATGCCATCTTCGCGCATACATGACGTCGCCGGAAGTTCTAGGAAACCCTGCCCTCATTGACCGTTTCAAGATAGACGGAAAAGCCAGCCTCACAATACTGCTTCAGAATATCTCAGCCGCCACAGACTCAATGGTTCTGTGCCGGTTCTCACAGTTCGCCATGAACCCGGAACACTATGCTCGCTTGCTTCGAGCAGTCACGGACATACCATTCTCTGCCAGAGATCTGATGGACATCGGGGAGAGAATCTTCAACCTTGAACGTGTCTTCAACGTGAGAGAGGGATTCGGTCGAGAGGCGGATTCCCTTCCGAAGCGAGTGCTGGAAACGCCTTTGCCTGAGGGACATTCGAAGAATGTCACCGTCGCGTTGGATCCCATGCTTGATGAATACTACAGGCTCCGGGGATGGACGAGCAACGGGGTTCCAACGATCAATACGCTCTCAGAACTGAAACTGCACGACGCATCCAGGCAGGTTGAGGACCAATGCGCAGTCTAGCAAACCGGTATCGGAGTTGAAAACGTGTTGAAGAAGGGAAAAGCAAGCCGAGCGGAGGTGAAACCCGAATGACGGAAACAGAACAGGCAAAGATCCTCATCATAGACGATGAGGAAAGCATACGAAAGTCGCTGGCAGCTGTACTGGAGGAGAAAGGATACCTTGTTGATATGGCTGAAAACGGCCAAGTGGCGATCGAGAAATCCAAGACAAAAGCCTACAACCTAGCACTGATCGACATACGCCTCCCGGACATGGAGGGGACAGACCTCCTGACAGCGATCAAGGAGAATACTCCAGATATGGTTGGGATCATTGTCACCGGATACCCGTCACTTCAGAACGCCATTGAAGCCGTCAACAAGGGTGCGGACGGCTATATAGTCAAACCATTGACCATCGACGTACTCCTCGACATGGTCAAGAAACATCTTAAGATTCAACAGGAAACAAGAAAATACAGCGAACAAAAGGTCGCTGAGTTCATCGAAACACGTGCCAAAGAACTAGAGAGCCGGCCATAATTTCTTGTTGTTTGCCTAGAGCAAGGCTGATCTATCTCGTCACTGTGGAATTCGGAGAAGGGATTGCAAGATGGCAATAGATGTAGTATGCAATATGGAAGTAGATGAAAAGAATGCGAAGTGGAAATCTGAACACAAAGCGAAAACCTACTTCTTCTGTTCTGCGATGTGCAAACAGGAGTTTGACAGGAACCCCGAGAGATTCATCAAACCCGCGTAGTCTGCTTCATTGGCTAGGTTCTCTTCTTTGTGCGATCTAGGGTGCCGATCATGTACTGGATCCTCAAGCGAGGGCTCGACAGGACTGGTACATGGATCTCGGCGGGTTTCATGGTCTCGAGTACCCTTGCCATTGACGCTTGAGCTAACACTATCACGTCCGTCTTCACGTCAAGTTCACGCAGGCATTGACTGACTATTCTGTCGTGGGTCGATGCGTCTCCGCTAACCACAGCCTCGAAGGCTCCTTCGCAGAGTCTGGACTCGATAGTATGCTTCTTCCCGGTCTGGGCTGTTTTCCTCTAGATGAGTTCCGTTGTAGGCTTGAGAGTTGTCGCCAGTGTTGCCGCAGCGCCGATTCGTGTGCTCGTCTGCACTGCCTTCTCTGCCATTGGTTCATCGACACGAACGACGGGTATCCCAACCATAGGGCGAGCCGCTTCGACACACGGTCCCATTGAGGAGCAGGTCACCAAGACAGCATCTGCGCCGGCTTCTTCGGCACCACGCAGATAGTCTGCGAGACGCCTGTAGGTCGCGGGACTAGGTGCTCCCTCTCGAATCGTGTTCCTCAGCAGACTTTCGTCAACAATATGGTAGATCTCAACATTCGGCATGAGTTCCACACACAGTTGCTGAAAAGTTGCGGTGAGCCCGGCTACTGTGTGAAGAAGTGCGAGTTTCTTTCTGGGCACTGTCACCGAACCACGCCATCCTTGCTAACCTGATGAGAACTTGAACCAACAATCGTTTCCGTCAATATCCCTGGACTCTGCACGATGCAATGCCTAAATGCCTTGACGATCAACTGCAAGCTCGCCTTATGCAACCGCCGCCACAATGACATCAGAAGAGATTCATGATGCACTTCTACGTGACACTGACCAACAACTGCAATCTCAAGTGCAGATACTGCTACGGAAAAGCCTGCGAGGATTTCGGCAGCGACTTTCATGACCTTACAGTCGACTACTCGTTGCCCAGCTCCATATCCTACGACACAGACGCATTGCAGGCATTTCTGGAGAAAGATCGAGATACAGTTCTCGTATTCTACGGCGGCGAGCCGCTCCTTCGAATAGACAAGCTAAGAGAGATCATGGATCGAGCGAGGAACAGCAGGTTCATGATTCAGACGAACGGGCTCTTGCTTGATAGACTGGAACCCGAGTATGTGAACAAGTTTGAGACAATCCTCGTCTCTGTAGACGGCGACGAGGCATTAACGGACCACTACAGAGGAAACGGGACATACCGGAGAGTGGCAAACAATGTGCAAAGAATCCTCGCGAATGGATTCAGAGGCGAGATCATCGCTCGAATGACGGTCGGAGAGGAAACCGAGATCGATCGTCAGGTCCTCGCGTTGATTCACGGCAAAGATCTGCCGGTCTCATCAGTTCACTGGCAGCTTGACGCATTGTTTTGGCAGAATGATTTTCCGAGACGACAGTTCGCTAAATGGGCCACGGAGAGTTACAATCCTCGGCTGAGAAGCCTCATACAGGCATGGGTGGAACACATGCGAATCGATGGGGAAGTCTTGAGGCTCTATCCTCTAGTCGGGGTCATGCAGTCTCTTCTGGTGAATGAAACGAGCCCCCTCCGCTGCGGTGCTGGCTGGATCATGTTCAACATCCAAACAGATGGGAACATAACCCCCTGCCCGGTCATGGCTGGCATGAAGGACTTCTACTTGGGCAACATTCGAGAGACCTCGTCAGAAAGTCTGAGAGATACCGCCTTCGTATCTGATCCCTGCACTCGCTGCGATATTTATGGGATCTGTGGTGGGCGATGCCTCTACGCCAACGCCACCAAGCTCTGGGGAGACGAAGGATTCCGACAAGTCTGTGACACCGTCAAAGGAATGATGGACTCGCTGCACGAAGCGCTGCCTGAGGTCAGGCACCTCATTCAAGAAGGAAAGATACAGCTACAGGACTTCGAGTATACGAAATACAACAGTTGTGAGATTATCCCCTAGCTGACGGCCCTCGTGAACAATCTCCTGCGAAACCTAGCTCGCCGCAGACTCACGTTTGCCATAACAAGTGGAATGCCCCACGATGTTTGGGGGAAGGTTTATTCCTCTTTTTTGCATGAACTTGCTACTAGGGTAGTCGATAATGGCTTACTATTGCGTCCCGAAACCACCGCTTGCGTACACATACCTGTTGCCAATGCAGTACGTTGTTCCTCAGGCTCCTGAGGTCTACTATCAGCCTCCTCCTCAGGGGTATGTCTATCAGCCTCCACCGGTTGGTTATGTGTATCAGCCGCCGCCTCAGATGTACCTCGTTCAGCAACCGGGCCAGCTCTACTACTACCAGCCACCAATGCTCAGAGTGCAATAGCCCGGCTTCAGCCGTATTTCCTCACGGCTTCGATGAAAGCTAAGACATTCTCCCACTTGACACCGGGTTCGAGATCGTAAGCGGGACCTATCACGAGTCCTCCCCCATCGCCGACTGTTTCTATGCGTTCCTTCACTTCCGACGTGATCGTGTCAGGTGAGCCATAGGTCCAGTCTGAGGCGGTTCCGACGGTTCCCCAAAAGGCGAGTTTACTGCCATACTCCTCCTTGAGTCTCGCCGGGTCCATGACGTCTGGTTGGACAGGGTTTATCGCGTTCACGCCGATCTCAATGAGATCCGGAATTATCTGTTCAATGTTGCCGTCGCTGTGATAGAGAATCTGTATAGTCGGGTTCACGGCGCGTGCTCTTCCGATCATCTGAGTAAACGGATCTTTCAGGAATCGACGCCAGAGATCAGGACCGATCATCATCCGGGTCGGTTCACCCACATCATCATCAAGACAGATCACATCGACCCCAGCTCTCGCTAGAATTGCCACGCTCTCTGAGGAGATCATGGCGAGTTGTCTGAACAGATAGTCAACCAGCTCTGAGTTGTGAAAGAAATCGAACATCAGCTGTTCGAATCCCCTCAGCCTCTGAGCGGTCTCGAAGACTTCCCCACCTAGATGTGGCGGGCCACCAGCCACGGCCAACCTTCTTTCATGAATCTCTTGGACTCTCTCCGCCAAGTGACGATATCGTCGCTCGTCCAGAAGATTCGGAAAACGGAAGGATTCCAAGTCGTGTATATCGCGAGCGCCCGACAGAGGTTCCTGTCCAGGCTTCTCTGGATGATATCCCCACTCGAAATAGGTCCGTAGAGTCCTCAGATCACCAATAGTAATCTTGGCCGGCAGAGTCTCCAAATATCCCAGGAAGTCTACTTGACTTACTGGCTGGCTGAACTCCACAAATCGAACATCCGTGCTGAGCTCTTCATCTGTGTCCCTTCCGTCCGTTTGAGGAAGTTTGGTCGGATAGAAGGAAAGCGCCATCGGGACTCTATCGGGCCGACTGATCGACATCGCGGCCAGGACTCGCTCTCGACACGTGAAACGATCTCGCTCAAGAGAGCGACTCATCTGTCACGACCTGTTACCGAACTATCATTCACCAATGACTCCGGGAACAGTCAATCTTCCACTATTCACGGGATTGTGAAGTACATTCTTCGGTTGCTTTTGCCTTTGTTCTCAAATTTCAGCGGCTCTATCTTGCTGATTTCACCGAGGCTCTTGACGTGTACGCCACCGTCAGCTTGCAGATCATAACCTTCGATCTCGACTATCCTGAGGTCCTTGACGTCAGGTGGCATAACGCTCGCAAGCTTCGTGATACCCGGAATTTGAAGCGCCTCTTCTCTCTTCATGAAATACGTCTTCACGAGTGGGTTCTTCGTGATCGCTTCGTTGGCTTGGCTACAGTAGACCAGCATCTTCTCTCTATCGAAATCGTCTAAGCTGAAGTCGATTCTCGATTTCTCGGGTTCTATCTGGTTTCCTGTGATTAGTGCGCCGGTCTGCTTGTGAAAGATGGCACTGAGGAGGTGTGCAGAAGTGTGCATCCTCATTATTCTGTGTCTCCTGCTCCACTCGATGACTCCGTGAATTTCGCTTCCAACCGCCAAGGATGCTGCTGACTCAAGCACGTGTGCAATGGAATCCTCGCCTACCTTGATGGCTTCGAGGACCTTCACTCCCGCCAATGTTCCTGTATCGCTCACCAGGCCCCCGCCGCGAGGGTTGAACGCAGTCTGATCGAGTACGACTTGGTTGCCGTCGATTGAGGCGATTGTTGCATCGAATTCCGTGGCGTATGCATCTTCCCAGAATAGTCTTCGTGTCATAAGACAGACACCCTCCCTAAGCGGCTCGGCGACAAGAAAAGGTTTACCGCTTGCGCTTGTGTGAAATACGAGTTGAACAGACAGTGTCCTCACTGGTGGACCATGCCCAAGGGCACTGAGCTGATCGATGTCGCGTTGGGGAAAGCGCCTGCCGATCTTGTCATCAGAGGCGCCACACTTGTCAACGTCTATTCGCGGGAACTATGCTCGAGGACCACGATAGCAGTCAAGGGCTCAAGGATTGCCTCCGTAGGCGACCTCGAACCGTCGATCGCCGCGAGCACCGTAGTCATCGATGCAAGCCAGCTCTGTGCTGTTCCCGGTTTGATTGACGGTCACATACACATCGAGAGCACGATGCTGGATCCCGTGGAGTTTGCGAAAGTCGTGATTCCGAGAGGAACCACCGCGGTCATGATTGACCCACATGAGATCGCCAACGTGCTCGGCGTTGGAGGTGTTCGACTCATGCTCTCGCGGACAGAGGGCATCCCTCTGAAAGTGTACGTTCAAGCACCATCATGCGTCCCATCCACGATCAACCTCGAGACAGCCGGCGCAAAGATCGGACCAAAGGAAGTCCAGAGGATGCTCAAGTGGCCAAGGATCGTCGGGCTCGGTGAAGTCATGAATTATCCAGCAGTACTTGCCGGCGACCGCAAACTTCGCGTCATGATACAAGAAACACAAGAAGTACGGAAGGTCGTCGAAGGGCACGCGCCCGGCCTGCTGGGAAGAGAACTGAATGCGTATCTTTCTGCAGGAATCGTCGGGGATCATGAAAGCACAACCGCGCAAGAGCTGGTGGAGAAACTGCGTCTCGGCTGTGTTGTGGAGATAAGGGAGGGATCCACATCACACAATCTCGCAACCCTCATCCGCGCCTTGAAGAGTCACAACCTCAGTACGAGACATGCTGTCTTGGTCTCTGACGACCGTCACGCGGGCGACCTCATGAAGCTCGGCCACATGAACTACAATGTAAGAAGAGCGATTGAGGAGGGCCTCGACCCGATCGACGCCATCACGATGGCAACACTGAACACGGCAGAGCATTTCAGAGTCGACACAGAGATCGGTGGAATAGCCCCAGGCAAGCGCGCTGACATCATCCTCACACCTGACATCTCGAAGATGAGGGCCGAAGCCGTGATCGCAGACGGAAAAGTTGTCGCAAGAAATGGCATCCTGTTGGCCAAGATACCTTCACCCCGCTTTCCACCATGGTCGCTCAGGACAATTCACTTGAAACGGCGTCTCCAGCCCAAAGACTTCGTTGTCAGATCCAAGACAGAGAACGGCTCCGCACGAACATTGGTGATAGAGACATCCGGCGAGGTCCTGACCAAGAAGACAATCGAAGACCTACCAGTCAGAGACTTTCAGATCCAAAACGATCTTGAACGCGACATTCTCAAGATCGCAGTCATTGAGAGACACAAACGCACGGGCAACATAGGCCGAGGATTCGTGAAAGGCCTCGGCCTCAAGGCTGGAGCAATATCGAGCAGCGTCGCCCACGACAGCCACAACATATGCGTTGTCGGAACCAACGATTCCGATATGGTTGCGGCGGCAAACGAGGTCGCGAGACTTCAAGGCGGCCTAGTCTCGGTCAAGGATGGCACGGTACTTGCAGAGCTACCTTTGCCATTTGCAGGTCTGATGTCGACGCAATCGATCGAGGAAGTGAACCGGGTTGAGAAGCAGTTGTCCGAAGCAGCAAAGAGCTTGGGCTGTGCATTTGCATCACCCTTCATGGTCATGTCATTCCTGTCTCTTGCCGTGATCCCTGAGGTTCGTCTGACGGACAAGGGCATTGTAGATGTGAGCGCAGCGAAGTTCATCCCGGTAGTCTGCCAGTGATGTTGACCAGAATACTGCTTACGCCGTAATGTCGAAGTTGCAATCAAATCGAACAGTCAGAAGGGCATCGGAAAATCTGCTGCTCTGTAAAGGGACAGGTTTTAACGCCGCTCCGTGCTCCTCTCACACGATCTGATTTGTCGAAATCTCCCGATCCTGAGACAGAAGGACGAGCACTCGTGTACTTAGACAATGCAGAGACGACTAGACTAGATCCGGCTGTTCTCGATTTCATGAAGGATTTCATGGTCGACAAATACGGTGTACCCGCTGGCGAATTCGGCTATGGGCTTGAGGAAGAAGCTGGCGAAGCCATCGAGCAAGCTAGAGAGAGGATTGCCAGAAGAATCAACGCGAGCCCAGAGGAAATCATCTTCACTTCAGGCGGAACCGAAAGCAACAACATAGCGATCCTTGGAGCCGCACGATCCAGCTACCACAAGGGTAAACGTATTGTCACAAGCAAGATCGAGCATACATCCGTTCTCCGGATCACTGACAAGCTCACCACGCAAGGATTCGAAAAGGTCCTACTTGATGTTGATCGCGAAGGCTTCGTCAATCCGGCCAATGTGAAAGCGACCCTAGGCGACGCGCGGCTAGTGTCCGTGCAGCATGGCAACCAAGAAATCGGAACACTGCAGGATGTGGCCGCAATCGGAGGGATCACCAGAGAAAGCGGGGTTCTGTTTCACTGCGATGCAGTCCAGTCGTTCGCTAGAGAGAAGCTTGATGTCCAAGCGATGAAGGTTGACCTGCTTTCGATGTCGTCGCACTTGATTCATGGGCCGAAAGGTGTGGGTGCGCTTTATGTTAGAGACGGAGTCAAACTCGAACCCGTTCTCTACGGTGACGACAGAGAGAAAGGATTGAGGCCTGGAACCCCGAACGTCGCAGGAATTGTTGGCTTCGCAAAAGCCGCGGAGCTCATGACAGATCAGGACACGGTTAGGATGCGAGGGTTGAGAGATGAGTTGATCGAGTCGCTCTTGGCGATCTCAGACTCCCGTCTGAACGGGCCGAGAGGCGAAGGTAGACTCTGCAATAACGTCAACATCTCTTTCAGATTCGTGGAAGGCGAGGCGATTCTCATGCACTTGGACCTAAGGGGACTTGTCGCGAACACTGGCTCTGCGTGTTACAGTCAGAAGCTTGAGGCAAGCCACGTGATTCGCGCCATCGGAGGAACACTCGAAGAATCCCATAGCTCAACCCGTTTGAGCCTCTCAAAGTGGACGACTCGGCAAGATGTGGCCTACGCAACCGAAACGGTCAAACAAGTCGTCGAGACTCTAAGAGCTCACAGCCCGCTTGCAAGGAAGGCCTCTCAGAGGAGGTAGCAACTATGCCGGAAAGCACTTTGGCGAAGAGGTTCGGGTATTCCGAGAAAGTGATGGATCACTTCAAGAACCCGAGAAATGTCGGCGTCATGGAGAATCCGGACGTCACCTCTAAAGTTGGGAGCGTCGCCTGTGGTGACCTGATCAAGCTGTACTTGAAGTTCGATCCCGACAAAGATCAGATTAAGGACATAAAGTTCGAGTCGTATGGATGCGCCGCCAACATTGCCACAAGCTCAATGATGACCGAGATGGTGAAAGGCAAAACAATCGACGAAGCTAGGAAAGTCACCTTCAAAGACATATCAGAAACTCTCGGCGGGCTGCCGCGAATCAAACTGCACTGCGCCGTGCTCTCGCGGCAGGGGCTCGAGACTGCTTTCCTCAAGTACGAAGCGAAGAGAGGACGCGTTAAGATAGACGAGGCATTCGTCAACAAGATTCTGCGCGGCGTACTTGACCCGATTCAGGGAGTTGACATAGTCTCCGCCAAGATACTTGAGAGCGTCACAGTGGAACAGGGCAAGAAGATATCGCTCGGTTTGAACGCGAAGACTGACAGTGAACTCGCAAAGAGCCTCAAAGAAGACATCCGCGACGCCTTCGAAGGCCTAGACATCGAGCTTGACCTGAAATTCAAAGACTAGCTTTCAGAAGTCCAGACGTTTCCCGTTCAACGTCAGGACTGTCTGCATGTGAACCGTCTTTTCTAGAGTGTTGTGTGCGTAGCACATCGACTCTGCTTCCCGAGCAATTTCCCTGATTGCGCCCTCAGTGGCGGGGCTTTCTATCGTGATATCGTAGATCATATCCGTGAAGGCTCCACCCATTCGCCTGTCGAAATGCCCACGAGCAACAGCCTTCATCGAGGCCAGAGGGACGGATTTCGCGATGGCAAGTTTCGCGTATTGAGTCAGTAGGCAGGAAACAGCTCCGGCTACGAAGTAGGAGAGCGGTGGGAGTCCCTGATTGGTTCCTCCCCTCTCGGAAGGTTCATCGATTGTGAAGTCGAATCCTCCGAAAGAGGCGTGAAACCGTAATTGCTCCACTAGCTCGATGTCGATCCTATGCGTTCCTACCTTAGCTTCCTTGAGATCTCGACGTTCACGGTCTTCTCTCTTGACAGCCGCAACAAGATCCGGATAGGTCCTCAATCAAACCACGCGCTTCTCGAGCTTGTGTCTGGGTCTGACCTCTCAGGTCTATAAGGGCTCGCGATCGCGCTTCGCTCGAAGCACGGTGAAATCAACACTCGACAATGATCAGTGCAACCAAGTGCCTGAGAATCAGGCAGAGGCAGAAGGCATGAGATAGCGTGCCGTCATTGACTGGAATGAATCAAGAACCGACTTGACCTATCATACGCTTGACCCAACGCTGTGGAGGCGAACCCCAAATCTGAAATGCCCCCCTAAGCACACCCAACCAAGAGCATCGGAGAGACTCCCCGCCTGCCTGTGTGGAGTCTGCTGATCTCAACGTTCAATAGCGTCGAAGAGGCGCGATGACAAGAGCATCATTCACGTCTCGGGGGAACAGATGAGATGTATTTTGGAAGAAATGGGCGAAAGTGGTCTTGGAGCGACTTTGGGCGTAGCAGTAGTTTCATTCTTCTCGTAGCTTTGGTGACGATCCTGCTTGTTGGTGGCTGTTCGAATCAAGTCCCTATTGTATTCGGTCATGCAGCCGGCAAGACCTACCAAGCGTGGGCGCTGGCACCTCCAACGATTAATGGGGAAATCCTCGCTTCAGAGTGGCAGACTGCCGCAATCGCATCATTCACTCTGACGATCGGAGGGAACCCGTACGCGGGCACGTTGTATGTGATGAACGATGCGACGAACCTGTACCTCGCTGTTAAGATAGCCGACCCGACTCTCAGCACCGACCCTACTCCCGATGCCGTAGCGTTCTACTTCGACAACGACAACGATGGCTCATATGAGCCAAACGAGGACACCATCTTGTACATCAACGGGGCCGCAGGTTTTGTTGACAGATTCGCAGATGCGACGCTGGCCATGAGAGTCGACACGGACTTCGGAGGGACGAATGATGGATCTGGAGCTTGTGCCGCACATGCAGGTTTCAACCACTTTGAACTGGCCCATCCTCTCAACTCGGCTGATGATGCGCATGATTTCAGCCTGAGCCCGTTGGACACTGTGGGCTTCGATATGGGGTACGGCGACGCAGCAGTAGGGCAGGGTTACTGGCCAGTAGTCGCAGGTCCGGACGCGAGCGCCTGGGGAGATATTGTGATTGGTTCCGCTCCTCCGACCATGACAGCTTGGGCTTCAGCAGCCCCAACAATGGATGGCGTTGTGGAAGCCGCTGAGTGGGCAGGCGCTTCTCATTCCCCGATCTCAATCGGATGGACCTACACTGGGGAGATGTGGGTGATGAATGACGCAAACAACCTGTACGTAGCCGTCAAGATCGCTGATAGCTCGCTCACGGCCTCAGACATGCTCTGGATATCGTTCGACAACAACAATGATGGAAGTTTTGTGGCAGGTGACGATCTGCTCGCTGTCTATGGGAATTCACATTTCTATGATGCTTTCTGGGCTCCCGGTCCCCCGGCAACGCTCGACACCTCCGATGGTGGTACAAGTGACGGTGAAGGAGCATCCTCCGGATCCGGAGGCTTCAACTACTTCGAGTTCAGTCATCCGCTTGACTCCAGTGACAATGCTCACGACTTCAGCCTCTCCGCCGGAAACACGGTCGGCTTCTCGTTGCAGTATATTGAGGCATCAGGCTACTGGGCAGACTGGCCTTCTCACAACGAGAAGAGCTGGGCGCATATCACCGTCACATCGGCCCCTGTGCCCACGCCGGACTTCAGCATCGCCTGTGCTCCAGCTTCGGTGAGTGTGGCACAAGGCAGCAGCATAACGAGCACGTGTACTGTGACCTCGCTGAACGCGTTCAGCGCAGCAGTTGATCTTTCAGGTTCATGGGTCGGAGTAGCGCCGGGTGACGTTGGCGCCGTGCTTCCCACTCCAATAACTCCACTATCGGGCGGGGTGGCAACCTCAACATTGACTATCTCAGCAGGCCCCGGCGCTTCGGTTGGACCATTCACGTATCGAGTGACAGCAACAAGCGGGGCACTCATCCACACAGCTGACGTGTCTGTAGATATCACAGCTGGAGCAGCCGACTTCACGATCAGCGCGTCTCCATCCTCGCTGTCGCTTGGTCCGAGCACATCTGGGACTTCCACGATAACCGTGCAGTCTACCGGTATCTTCTCTTCGCCTGTGAGTCTAACCAGTTCTGGTGCACCGGCGGGTTTGAATGTGGTCTTTGGAACGAATCCTGTGACGCCGCCTCCAGGCGGAATCGCCACGTCTGTTGTAACGGTCAGTGTGGCAGGTGCAGTTGCGGGAAGCTACCCAGTCACCATAACAGGAACTAGCGGCGCCTTGATTCATAGCACCACCCTGACCGTTCAGATCACGACGGCTGGAGGAGGATGCTTGATCGCCACAGCCACCTACGGGTCCGAATTGTCACCTGAGGTTCAGTTCCTGAGGAACTTCCGCGACAGATCAATACTGAAGACGAACACGGGATCGAACTTCATGATCGCCTTCAACGCGTGGTACTACTCCTTCAGTCCGACCGTTGCACAATTCATCAGAGAACACGCGACTGTGGGGACAGCTGTCAAGGCCATGCTCTACCCGCTCATTGGAATTCTCAGAATTGGAGCCGAGGCCTTCCACCTGTTCCCGACAAACCCTGAGGTGAGCGCGGTTGTGTCAGGGTTTCTGGTAAGCTCGCTCATCGGAATAACCTACGCGACACCGCCAACCGCAGCAGTGCTTGCCTATTCCTCAAGGGCACGCCGGGTTGCCAAGAGGCTCCAAATGCCTGTCCTAGTAGTCCTCCTCGGTGCTTTAGCCGCTGTGGCCTTCGTAACAGAAGTCGGTGCTCCTGCAATTCTGATGATGATCAGCACAGTTGCGATCGTTCTCGCCAGCTTGACTGTTACGACACTCTTTGCTTCGCGAGCAATTCTGCGGCTAGCCAAGCGCGTCCAAGGAACACGAAGAACCGGTTCGCTCTCTACTAGCGGTAGCTAGGCGAATTCCTTCTCCTGTATGAAGGTACCATGCCAAGTGTGATACCAGACATCCCCCGAGTATCCGTTCACACTGAGCATGCCCACGATCTCGCCGTTCTGTTCGAAGTCGATCGTGTAGTAGCCATAGAAACGAGCAATACCTTCCACATGTGCTCCCGGAAACTTCTGAGAGAGATAACTTTCGGCGATTGAGCGAGCATCCTGCTCACTTAGCGGCATCTGACCCAACGTACCAGACTGCCAGTTCACTCCCATCATGCCCCGCATCATGCTGTACTTCGTGTTCCACATCATGTTGGGTCCAGGCTCCGGCACGACAACGCCAGCCATCATGCTACGCTGCATCATGTTGCCGCCCATTCCCATGCCGCCACCCATGATTCGCGAAGACGGCGCCTGCTTCCAGATCAAGAGTTCAAATGCTCTTGTACCCGTGTTCTTCTCGTATACGACAGCGTAGAAGTTGTTCTCAAACTCCATGACCTCCAAGAGTGCTAGATCGTTGTTGCCGATCGAGGTCATATAGTTCTGAAATTGCGTGACAGCTTCGTCGAATGAGATCGGAGCGTTTCCCGTGCGCGGTCTCTGTCCCATCATGCCGGGGTTCCATGAACTGCCAAGTCCATACCTCCATGTGGGATTGTATGAACCCAAAGCAGCATAGATTGGAAACGCTAGGATTCCCACGATTCCGACCGCTGTGAGGACTAGGGCGATTGTGCGTCTGTTCAAGATGAGATTCCACTCGACATTGAATACAACTACCCGTGAGACCACCTTAAGGCCGGACCGAGCAAGAAAGGAAGAATACTGAAACACAAGTTTTCAGGATGCAAAACAACTCAAGCCATCTCTTGCCAAAGACAAGATTTCCATGCCCGTTCTCCGGTTCTTCTAGGCTGGAATCTTGGATCTCATATCGTCAAAATGCTGCCTGATGAGTCCCTATACGTTCATATCGAGGTTTGACTCGAACGAACGGGCTTGCACAAACATGAAAGCCCGAGAATGATAGATGGCGTGACTACCGATGATGCTTGCACTCAAGAAACGATCAACGCTATTCGCACTGATCGCAGTCTCTATGCTCTTGGTCACCTCAGTTCAAGTGTTGGCCCAGAGTCCAACCGAGACTTTCACGTATGACATGACTTTCGACCACGACGGCCTGACTACGGTGGAGATACTCTACGACAGTGGTTTCATTGGTTCAGGCACCTCATGGGTTGCGATCCCGAAGAACTTCACCGAGACCGTTGTAAGCCCGGTGAAGGGCAAGATTACGTCGATGATCCGCGTACCGTACCGTGTAGGCGGCAGTGGCTACGTCCATTCATTCTATGACAACTTGACATTCTCCTATGCTTCCAGCGACGAGCCATTCTCAATGCGTGCCACGTTCAACATGTCCAATGGAGCGATGATTGTCGAACCGAACGGCTTCTTCTTCTCTCCGCAGATCGGGACGCCACCTTCTGCCAGAGTGAAAGCGAGACTTGTGTTTCCTGACGGCGTGGAGAGCCTGAGCGAGATCGAGCCGAATCCGATACGAATCGATAGCGCCGGTTCGCGAATAGAGGCCCAATTCAACCTTGATCCGGAATCAAGAATCGCAGTCACGTTCAAAGTATCATGGGCTAAGCAGACAAGCCATCTCCATGAGGACCGAATAGATGCTGATGTGCCGAGTCGGTATGCGGGCTTGGGCGAGAAGATTGTCGCGCTCTACAGGAACGCCGTCCCGCTGATGAACGATCTCTTCAATGATACTCTGGACCGGATCATGGTGAGATTCTTCGCGCCGCTTAGCCTGCCGGACCTGAGTGTGGGCGGCTACACTCCCATGAACCCCACCACTTTCCAACTGGGAGCCATCTACCTGAACCTCTTCTACTTCCGCGCATCGTCTGGCATAGTGGAGACGATCGCGATACACGAACTGACTCACCAGTACGAGGCGAAAGTAGGAATCTCCCCTGACCTTCTATGGATTCACGAAGGCCTAGCCAACTACGTCGCAATCCAGCTTGGAAAACCGCTCGACTATGATACTGCCTCCACTGACAAGGACCTTGAGGCCTCCGCAGCCGAACTCAACGGCAAGTACGGCACGATCCAGTACTGGACACCTGGAGTAGCAGTCACTTCGCTATTCCAGTACTACGCGGCGAGCTACCACGTCTTCAAGACTCTCGGGAACGAATACGGAGGGCTCGCATTGTGCGCGGATTTCTTCAGAGGCCTCCACGCGCTCAAGAGAGGACTAAGATCCACCAATGTTGCAGTTCATGAATTAGGGCTTGCAGCGAAGGCGAATCTGTTTCCGCAGTTCAATGAGTGGGGATTCGACCTTCTCGACATAACAAGCCTCAGTGCTCGGATCGCGGAGTTGCGGGCAAGAGCTGCATGGTATGGCCCGTTTCTCCCCTTCAGAGAGGAAGCGCTCAACCACTTGGATCTCGCGGAAGGCGTGCTCTACTCTACACCGGAGGCCGCGAGTGGACACATCACAATTGCGGCTTTCTACATTGAGACCGTCCCTGTGATCATAGCAGGCATTGCACTCATGTTCATCATACTCGGAGCAATAACCGTGCTCCTCAGCAGACGTAGCAAGACGAAGCAGTCTTTCTTCACCGACTAGACGGAATCGTGAAGGCACAGACCCATGAACTAGATCCGTACAGAAAAGCGGGCACCATTCACGGGGCTTTCGTCTGCTTAGAGTTGGCAGTTGTGCCTTCTTTCCTGACCACTTTGATCCTGCAGAAGACGTGGTCACCGTCCCGAACCTCGAAGATCTTCCTGATCTCCTCAGGGATAGTTATTCGTCCGCCAGCGATCACTTCTGCAAAGAAAGGTATCTCTTCCTCGTGGACTTCAACGGGCATCTATTCCGGCACCGCCGCTAGTTCAGATTCGACAAAGTATTAACGTTTCGCCACGCCCGATCTGCGAAGAGACTTGCTCGTCGACGGCTGCTTGAGTCACGCTTGTCTTGTTTTCGACGGTGCGGTTTTCCCCTATGGGTCGGTCTAGAGCAGCCTGGTGACGCCCGTCAGTATTAGCCAGATTCCTATCAGGACAGCAAGCGTCATCGGATTCAGTGCAAACATGCCGAATATGATGTATACTACTCCGAGGATGATTCCAAGAGCGCCGGCCGCTTTCGCATACTTCCCCTTCGAGAACAGGTGTACGATACCTGATACTGCCAAGATGAGGCCACTTAGGTAGAGCCAGAAGCTTGTTAGGATGGCAAACGCGCGTATGTTGCCCTAGCTTACGATCAACTGCTGCTCTTGACCGTTGAAGGTTGCGTGATGATCCGCGTCCTCTATATCGTGGAATAGAGACTAGATACTGTACGCATATAACAATATTCAGACGTTCGAATATACGGCGAACGGTATGCTGGCACCAGCCGAAAAGCAAGTTCTCAGAATGCAATCAGAGATATGTAAGACGCTCTCGAATCCGAGGCGTCTCGAGATCATGCACGAGCTACGAGGCGGTGAGAAGACCGTTGGAGAACTGTGTGAGGCAACAGGGTTGAGGCAGGCGAACGTCTCACAGCACTTGGCTCTGATGCGTCATCGTAAGATGGTCATCGAGAGACGTGCAGGGAACACGGTATACTATCGAATCGTGGACAAGCGCATCACAAAAGCCTGCGACATCATGCGTGATGTTCTGATTCATCAGGCTAGTGAAAGCTCGAAACTGCTTCAACTGGTATCAGCATCAAACCGCTCGTAGGAGATGAACAAGATATGAATTCGAAGGATAAGCGGAACAAACTCGTCATCGTCTGTTCGAAAGGAAGCCTAGACATGGCTTACCCGCCACTGATGCTCGCAACAACAGGCGCCGCGATGGGCATGGAAGTGCACCTGTACTTCACATTCTGGGGCATCAATATGATATCGAAGAAGACCATTGACTCGCTGAAGATTTCTCCGGTCGGAAATCCGGCGTTACCGATGCCAAACATCCTCGGAATGCTCCCAGGAATGACCAGCATGCTAACGTCGATGATGCAGAAGAAGATGGACAAGATCAAGATGCCAACCATCCCGGAGATGATCAAGACAGCGAAGGAGTCCGGCGTCAAATTCCACGCCTGCTCACCCACATTGGACATGATGGGCCTGAAGCGAGAGGATCTGATTCCGGAAGTCGACGACATAATCGGCGCCGCCACGTACTTGGACCTGGCCTCGGAAGACGCGATCACCCTATTCGTCTAAGGAGGCAAAACAGAATTGGCGAGTACGGGATCCGGCGTGAAGCCTACGACTGTTGTGGATTCGCGCGGAACCATGTGCCCAGGGCCCATTACCGATCTATTCCGAGCCTACCGAAATGCGAATGTCGGCGATGTCATCGAACTTCTTGCGACTGACCCCGGAGCAAAGAGTGACACAGATGCCTGGGCGAAGCGAAGCGGGAACGAGGTCGTCGCAGTCATCGACGAGAAGGACTACATCCGCATTCAGATACGTGTCGTCAAGAAGGGCAAGCAGTAGAGCAGATCCGGAATGGCTGAGCCTTCAGTGAGTATCGTTGTGGTCGGCGGCGGCTCCGGCGGCACGCTGACCGCCAACCTACTCACCAAGCAGCTTGCAAACGAAATCCACGCAGGACAAGTCACGGTTCACCTAGTCTCAGGGTCACAACAGCACATCTTCCAGCCTGGCTACCTGCACGTCGCTTTCGCTGGTCAGGAGCCTGCGGAACTGGTGCGGGACGAGCATTCCCTGGTGAAGCAGGATGTGCACATGATTGAACAGTCTGCTGAGAGAATCGATCTCAAAGCCCAAAGCGTGACCTTGGCGTCGGGAGAGGGGCTTCGGTATGACTATCTGGTCATCGCGACTGGAAGCGTTCCGAATCCGAAGGCGATCCCTGGACTGGGCGAAGCCGCACTGAACTTTCACACGAGCCCCGAGGAGTCAAAGAAGATCTGGGATGTGCTTCAGCAATTCGATGGAGGCCACGTGGTGGTTGGAATCGCAGGTGTCCCTCACAAGTGCCCGCCGTCCCCCAACGAGGCTGCCTTCCTATTAGATGACTACTTCAGGAAACGTGGAATCCGTGACAAGGTCAAATTGACCTTTCTGACGCCCTATCCGCGTCCGTATCCTGCGGAGCCTATGTCCAGAGTCGTTGAGCCGCGATTCCAGAAGCGCGGCATTGAGATTGTCACGTTCTTCAACGTGGAGTCGGTGGACCCAGCCAAGCGAACGATCTACTCACTCGAAGGCGAATCACAATCATACGACCTGCTCCTGATGGTTCCGCCACATCGAGGCGCAGATGTCGTGATCAAATCTGGAATCGGAGACGCAGACGGATGGATACCGACCGACAAGAACACGATGCGAATCGTAGGCTACGAGAATGCGTGTGCGGTCGGAGACGCCACTAACATCCCAGTCTCAAAGACAGGCGTCACGGCGCACCTTGAATCCATTGTTGCCGCTAGCAACATCGCTTCATCGGTTCGTCAGAAGAACGAACTCTACAAGTACAATGGGCGTATTCATTGCCCGTTCGAGATGGGCTCAGGGACAGCAGCCTTCGTCATCGGCTCCTATAACATGCCAGTCAAAGAGATTCAACCCACACGAATACGTTACATGATGAAGAAGGGTTTCGCGAGATTCTACTGGCAGGCACTCTCTGGCAACTGGGATTGGATATTCAACATATACTTCGGCGAAACCCACAGTCGAGAGAACCTGAAACTCAGTTCAGAGAACCGGATGAGACCTCGGGCCGAGCTCAGCTAGTCTTCAGCAGTTTATCACTGTATACTGAGATTATCCTACCTTGAGGAGCGGGATCGGTAGTATCTCTTTGGCAGCTTGCTGAGGCAATCTTCGGCAGCTGCAATCGTCTTCTCGACGTCTTCTGTCGTATGTACGGCTGAGACCATGAATCTCTCTGTGCCGTCTGGGTGGAAGTATACGCCTCTCTCGAGCATCATCTCTTGGAAGTCTTTGAACTTCTCCAAGTCACATTGTAGGCTCTGCCTGTAGTTGCTGATCTTCTTCAGCCTCGTGAAGTAGAGCTGGAACATTGGGCCGACTCCTTGAACTATTGAGTCGTGTCCGGTCTTCTCGCATGCTTGCTGGAGTCCGTCCATGAGTTTCTTGGTGGTTGAGTTCATGTGAGCGAAGGCTTCTCCATCGTTCTTCGACAGGACGTCCAGGGTTGCGTTGCAGACGGCTAGGCTTAGTGGATTCGCGTTATAGGTTCCTCCGTAGCCTATCTTTCCTGGGCCTATCATTCCCATCACGTCTTTTCGACCTGTGATCGCTGCAATTGGGATTCCGTTTCCAAGCGCCTTTGCGAAGCAGGCAAGGTCTGCTGTGACTCCATAGTGCTCTTGAGCGCCGCCCCTCGCGACTCGGAAACCTGTCAGTATCTCGTCGAAGATGAGCAAGACATCGGACTTCTGTGTCAGCTCGCGGACACCTTTGAGGTATCCGTCGACTGGTGGAATCACACCGGAGCTTCCCATAACTGGTTCCATGATGACTGCGGCGATGTCGTTCGCATACTTCTTCAGCGTCCTCTCAAGTGCAGAGAGGTTGTTCCACGGTGCCACGATGACGGTATGTGCGATCTCCTCCGGTATGCCCGGATAGAACGGAAGCTTCGTCGGCGCCGATTCGAGCCCAGCAACGGTGGATGGAGATTCCACGCTGAAGAGGACGTAGTCGTGGTGGCCGTGATAGTGGCCTTCAAACTTGAGGATCTTGTCACGGCCTGTGAACGCGCGTGCGATCCTTACCGCTTCCATGGTGGCCTCGGTGCCCGTGTTGCTGAAGCTGACCATCTCTGCCGCAGGGATCATGCTCGCGACCTTCTTCGCTACCTCGACCTCGAGTTCGGTGGTGGTTCCGAGCATTGTTCCTTTCTGGATCTGTTCTCTGATGGCGTTGATGACGGCCGGATGACAGTGGCCAAGGATGAGCGGCCCGTAGGCGAGCAGGTAGTCGACGTATTCGTTTCCATCGACATCCCAGACCCTCGAACCTTTTCCTCGTGAGAAGATGACTGGGAAGGGTTCGTGTGCGTGAATTCTGACGTTTGATGAGGCACCGGACGGAAGAATCTTCTTGGCTTCCTCGTAAATCGCTTCCGACCTGTGGAGATCGATGAGGAGCTGAGGTTCAACCTCTACCCGCTTGACGGCTTGTGCTTCTTGCTCGGGTTTACCTGTCGGTGGCTGGGCCTTCTGCGAGGCGACGCCGGCCTCGGCCGGAACCATGAGTCGTCGTTCTTCTCCCCGCGGGGCCTTCTCCTCAGTGTATAGGCTCAAACCTGACACCTCTCCCTGTTTGGATAATTTGTGCGTTTTCTGTACTATTAAAGCATTGAGCGCATTATTTGTGCGGTTTGTGTAGAAATACTCACAGGAAAGGGCTCAGTATGCTCCGTTCTGCCAAATCCCGGCTCAAACGTGGCGGCCATAATACTCACCGCCACGACACCGAGAATAGCTCTTGCCTCATTGGTCAGTTTCAGGTCTCTTCTTGCCCTGGCCACGCGTCCAGTCCTCCCTTCCGCCTATTTCACTCGCATTCTGAGAAGCCGAAACCTTCCGAAGGGGAGAAATTGGGTGCAGATTCAAGCACATGCCTTCAGGTCGCGCCTTTGACCCTCCAAATAGACAGGAACAAGTCATGCGACAACAACCCGCCTAAAGAGACGCGTCCAGCGGCGACCCCCGACCCCAGTTGAGCTGGAACAGGGCTAACGACGAAGGTACAGGCGTGAAGGCGATTCCGAAGCTGGTTCCGTTCTCGACGGAGTCTTAATCTCACACTGCAAGGCTAGGGGCTCCGCATCTCTCCGTCTTGGCAACCGTGTCAATCAGCGAGCGAGGGAACGGCACTGGTAGCGATCAGATTCGAACCTGAAGGGCGAATCGTCAAAGCCCAGCCTGGCGAGAACCTTCGCCTCCTCGCAAATTCCTCCGGTGTCTTCATTCGTTCGGACTGTAACGGTGACGGAACCTGCGGAAAGTGCCGCGTTGTAGTCGCTGAGCATGGCGAGAGTCTAGGTGACCTCACGTACTCTGAGCAGGATCTCCTCACCGAGCGCGAAGTTCGACAGGGATACAGGCTCGCCTGCCAAATCAGCGTGAAAGAGGATCTTGTCGTCAGGATTCCGGAAGAGACCGGCCTCAGAATCAGGCAGGTCCAATCGACGGGCCTCGAGCGTGAGACGCGTCTCAACCCGAGCGTCAAGAAAGCGCACGTCAGAATTGCCGGACCGACGCTTTCTGATGTTCTCCCCGACTCGGAGCGTCTCATCCAAGCACTACGACGCAGCGGGGATCTTCCGGATCTTCGCATTGATCCTGATCTTCTGCCTATTCTTCCGAGGCTTCTTCGGGAATGCGAATGGGATGTCACGGCCGTTCTTCCAACTCTAGGCCAGGTGTGTGCGATTGAACGCGGAGACACTACCTCTCAGCTCTACGGATGTGCCGTAGATATTGGCACGTCAAAGCTGGTTGGTGTTCTCGTTGATCTCTCGACGGGCAAGACTCTCAGCACGTTGTTTGTGGAGAACCCTCAACTCGTCTACGGCGAGGACATAATGTCCCGCATGTCATATGCGATGAAAGCCCACGAGAATTCACTTCAGCTCAAATCGAGCGTCCTGTCTGCGATCAATCAGTTACTCGAACGATCATGCGCGGACGCCGGAATCACGCCAAGCCAAGTCTACGAGTTGGTTATCGTCGGGAATACTGCGATGCACCATTTTCTCCTCGGCATAGAGTCACGACACCTTGCACTTTCACCGTATGTGCCGGCGGTGAAGGCACCTCTTGACTTGCATGCAAAGGATGTCGGGATTCTCGCTCATCCACACGCCAACGTTCACATGCCCCCTCTTGTGGCCGGCTATGTTGGTGCAGACGCAGTCGCAGACGTCCTTGCATCAGGAATGCGCGAATCAGACGAACTCTCACTATTGCTGGACATTGGGACGAATACGGAATTGTTCGTGGGCAATAGGAACGGTATCGTCTCATGTTCATGTGCCTCGGGTCCCGCCTTTGAGGGCGCCCACATCAGACAAGGAATGAAGGCTGTCTACGGAGCGATTGAACGAGTTCGAATCGACTCAACGACATTGAATGTCGAATACGAGACGGTCGGTGGCGAGAAGCCGGTCGGCATCTGTGGTTCAGGAATGTTGGACACAGTCGCTGAGTTGTTGAGGTGTCGCGTGATTGACTCGAAGGGGCGCTTCCAGAAGATCGACACCAGGCGCCTCACCGAAGTCGCTGGTGATCGCGCGTTCGTCTTAGCGCAGGCGGAGGAGACATCCACAGGCGATCCGGTCATGGTCACCCAGAGAGACATAGGCGAGGTTCAACTCGCCAAGGCTGCAATTCATACAGGATGCACAATTCTCATGCGGCATGCCGGCGTCAGGGCTTCCGACCTGAAGCGCATCTACATTGCTGGCAGTTTCGGGAATTACGTGAACCCTGCGAACGCGAAGCTCCTGGGACTGATCCCCGAGGTTCCGACGCAGATCATCCGGTTTGTCGGGAACACGGCTATCGCGGGCGCCAAGATGTGTCTAAGCTCGCTGGAAGCGAGGAACGAGGCGAAGAGAATCGGTGAGCAGGTCAGGTACATCGAGCTTGGCGCCGATGCGAACTTCTCGAGGGAGTATGCGGCGTCAATGTACCTGCCCCATCAGGATCCCTCGCTCTTCCCTGAGGCGTTCAGATTGCTTGGGTTGCGCGAGTAGGGTGTTCCGCCGAGGCTGACCGTTACCATTGGTAACGTTTATATTCGACATGTTACTTCTGGTAACGCTCGATATCCCATGAGGCTCGCCTTCGACACGGCAGCGCCTTCCGAGATCAGACCACGGGATATCATCGACTACTGTGCGTTTCGAAGGAGATTCGGAAAGAGCGAGAACGAATCCGAGCTCCACCTTGCCGAGAGGTTCCACGCTGCCAAAATCCTCTTCGAGCGAGGAAACGAACACGTCTACAATGAAGTCCCACTAAGAACCGAAGGAGGCCCTGAAGGGTCCCAGACAAAGATCACCGCGGACATCTGCGGAGTCACCAGCGACGACCTAACACTCGCGTTCTGTGAGACATCTCCACCAACCGATGAACTCATCAAGAAGCTTGGAGTCGTCGAGAAAGCGACCAACGCTCGAGCCATCCTCCTATACCCGTTCTCGGCCAGCCTGACGGGCCTTCCCTGGGCGAACACGGAATACAGGAAACTGGATGTGGCTCGCGTTCCCTGGCTCGACGAACAGATCGACGCAACATTCCGACAAGTAATGGAAATGGTCGAAGTATTCGCCAACCAGACAAGAGTCCGAATGCTCACTCCGCTTATGGAACGAGGATTCAGAAAACGAGACTACAGACGAGTCATCAATCCGAAACTGCTCTACGAGAACCTCGCGAATTTCCTCGAGAGAGGAATCATCGACGAGGCGGAGGACGAAAGCTACCGACTGACCCAGTTTGGATCAGACCTGCTCGGTGAGTATTTGGCGTTCTTGGAGCGTGTGAGGCGAGTCATGGAAAGGGAAACCGACGAATCGAGAGGAGGTGAATGATAGACATGTCAGATTGGGACGAATTCCCAGAATGGCCCTTCTCAAGAAAGAGACGCGGCGCATCACCGTTCTTCATGCCGGAGAGGTTGTTCGAACAGTTCGATGAGATGTTCGAGCGCATGTTCAAGGATATGACTAGAGACCTGCCAAAGGATGCATGGACTGAGAAGAAGCTTCCCGATGGAAGCACAGTCCGCCAATTCGGCCCCTACATATACGGCCACTCAATGACGATGGGTCCAGACGGAAAGCCCGTCGTTCGCGAATTCGGCAACGTGAAACCATCACACAGACGCGGCATGTTCGGCCTCCCAGAAGCGAAACTTGAACCAAGCGAAACACGAGAACCACTTGTTGACATCGTGGAAGACACAGAGAGCGTCAGAGTAGTAGCAGAGCTACCGGGAGTAGAGAAGAAAGACATCCAGATGAAATGCGCAGAAGACCTACTGACAATCTCAGTGAACACTCCTTCGCGCAAGTACCACAAAGAGGTCCAACTACCAGCCGTCGTGGATCCCGATACATCGAAGGCAACCTACAACAACGGTGCACTCGAAGTAGTGCTACGAAAGACGAAACCGCGACCGCGCGGGAAAGAAATACGGATCGAATAGAAAGACTAGGGCGGGATCACAGATCCCGCCTATTCCATCATTTTTTCACGAGTCTTCCTTGGCAGATAGGGCAATTTTCGGCGACAGTCAGCAGTTACGAACACCCTTGGTTCCACAATGAGCCGATTGAAACCGGTCTCGCGAATTCGGATCTCACCCCCGGCGCCAAACCTCTGGTTCGCCGCTCAAGAATTCCCTGCACTTTCTTGTCCGTCACGACACTGCCTGACTTGGAGCCTTAGCTCCCGCAACAACCGGTCCTCTAGGTGCATGGATACTTCATCAACGATTGATGATGCGAAAGCAGGGATGTGAGCCCACAAAATCGTTGCGTTTTGAGGCGTTTCGAGCTGTGGTCGTCTGCCTCAACTACGTAACGAACGATCCTCGCGTCCATTCCCATGCTAGACATCTACCATGGACAATTTGAGCTGGGTGACGCCACGTGTCTTCATGAGTCTCTTTGCGAGCTCTTGGATTCTTGCTGTTTGGCCTCTGACGGAGACGATCTCCAGACACCTTGACTCGTCAAGATGAACATGAGTCGTGGAGTCTACTACGTCCCGATACCGGTGTTGAATATCGACTAACGCTTCCTGCAATCCGTGGGGTCGATGGCTGTAAGTGAATAATATGGCACCTACGCCCGCTCTTCCCTTCTCTGTTGCCCACGTATATTCTGTGATGAAGTTCGTCATTGCAATCTGGAGCGCTCGCGATCTGTCCTCGTAACCTATCTTGCTGATGAGGTCATCAAACCGCTTCAGTACCGCGGGCGACACGGAGAAACTGGTCCTTTCTACCTTCCCCATCGATGATCCATCACCCTTCGGGCAGTGTTCAAAGTTGATTCTCTATTTACCATCGGGTGCCGACCAGTATTAATGTTCCGAGTTCCTTTAATACTAGCGGTATTACGAATCTGTTGCCTGGTATTACTATGAGACTCTCGAGTCGACTCGTAGGCTTCACTGCGGTCATGAGTGCGCTTGCGGTGGCGCTTGGCGGATTGGCCGTGCCCTTCCTAGCTGGGTCGCGGATTCATTTCTTTCAGGTCGCGATAATGCTTGCCGGCATCGTCGGGGGACCCCTATCAGGACTAGTGACAGGAGCCATAGGCGGTGCCTACATGGCCATGCTAAGGTCCGACCCGACAATACTGATAGGAAACGGGCTGCTGGGCCTGTTCACAGGGCTATTTGCACGCAAACTGAGGCCAGCACTGGCTGGGATTGCAGCTTGGGCCCTGATTCAAGCACCTTGGATCTACCTAACCGGGACCTTCATCTTTAATGTTCCAGCCCTCGCGATGCAAACAATTCTTGCCCTGCTAACGATCGAAGATGTCGTCTGTGCCCTGGTGGTGGACGTTCTGCAGAGTCACTTCCACCTCAGGGAAATGGTATTTCCCAAGCCCACGAGTGCACAACCATGAAGAGGACTATGAATCTCAAGAGCAGCCTCCTCAAGTCAGCGACACGTTTCCACGGCCACTTGGGCCCGTACCTGGTTCTGGGGCTCCGGATGGGCCTTGTTGCCAATCGAGTATTGCAGCCTCGCAGACCTCATGACCTATCTGCCACAGTTTGGACAAAACGGTCCCCACCGGAATCATGCATGCTTGACGGCATCCAAGTCTCCAGCGGTTGCACCCTTGGCAAGGGAAACTTGCGAGTCAAGAACGCATCTCATATGCGAGCGAGATTCCGAAAAGGGAATCGTTCATTACTTGTGGAGCCAACTGATGAGACTGCGAAAATGCTGCTCAGGGTCTCGAAGCGAGGATTCCAGGATAGGCTTCAAGAGTTGGCATTCTCACTGAACTCCATGCCCGATAGAGATCTGCTTGTCGCGAAAACCGGCATGAGTGCTTGACACCGGCCTACAATGGAATTGTGTTGAAGCTTGAGTGCAGCGCTCACCCCCGGAGCCAGAGCCTTCAGCCAGGATCCCTGATTTCTTCAACTGATGTGAAGAGGATCGCGGAGCATGTGTTTCTTGACAGCGGAGGAATGTGTCTGATGCCGTAGCAGTGGTCGACCTTTCAGGGAAGCGCGGAACTGGGCTAGCAGGCGCAACGAGGTGTCCTTGTCCCGAGCGAAGCGCCGTTATTAATAGCCATAAACCACTCGTAACTTCACCTGGGGCGAATGGTTCATGGGAATTACGCCTATCCCGGTGGCGAGGGAGACTAGAGAACATTTGCGATCCTTCGGGAAGAGGGGCGAAACCTACGATCAGATCTTGAGGCGGCTGATGTCCCTCGCTGAATGCGAGGGATTGATGGAAAAGCAGTATGAACGTCTCAAAGACAAGAAAGCCTTTGTTTCTTTAGACGAGCTATGAATGCCCTAGAGTGAAGCTTCACCGAGAGATAGCCAACACCTAGGCCGGGTAGGTCAAAGGCCACGAGAAGCCCAGCCACGTCATCACCTATTTATGCAGGTTTATGTGCCTGTATAGAACCGACGCAATTTGGCGACCACGAAGCAAATCAAGCGCTATGTCTATCCCGTCCAACTCGACGAAGAAGAACTCGAAGCGCTTGACACGATAGTTGAGAAGCTGCACAGTTCAAAATCTGAAGCCATCAGAGAAGCCATCAGAAACTACGCAGACCAACTGCGAGGAGCAGAAGTCATGAAGATGCGTGAAGTGTCTAGAGGCAAAGCCCGCAAGGAGATTCTCGAGTACTTGGAGAGGAATGATAGGGCATGGTCCTCGGAGATGGCGGACTTGCTCCGTCTTGACCTGACGCTTGTGAACAGCATCTTGGAGGAACTGTGGAGTGAAAAGCGTGTCAAACCAACAACCTAGCAGACTTGCGGGAGAGCGGCTGCGGTGCATTGGGCGAAAGATATCCAAACCACGCCTCATCCATTATACGCACAATCACCGGGCCATTATGGTGGATATTGAAGGGTACCCTGCAGTCTGCGAAGTAGTGAGAGAGTGGAGAATCGTTCGAAAGAAACCGTAAGCTAGTGCGCTTGACCTTCAGTATAGGACTTACCCCCGGCGCATCTCACTGAACCCCTAGGATGACTACCGAAATGCAAGATGGTTGAGGGTTCGTTTTGAAGATAGCCGTTGATCTTGACGGTGTTCTCGCAGAGGCGATGATCGCTTGGTGTGAACTGTACAATGAACGGTACAATCGGTCTCTGTCAATTGAGGATATTCGAGCGTGGGATGTTTGGAAGATCGTCAAGATCCCACGTGATGAGTTCTTCAGAATACTCGATGACGCTTGGTTGAACTGGGAACGAATGCCTCCCACAGAGGAAGGCGTCGGAGAACAGGTTGGACTTCTGCGTGAATTCGGAGCGGCGGACATCGTCACTGGGCGAAGCGCCCGAACCATAACCGCGGCCAAGGAGTGGTTGAAGGCACATTCCGTACCGTATGATAGGTTCGTGCGTACCGACTCGACCGAGGCAAAGATTCGGCTGGACTATGATGTGTTTGTGGATGACTCTCCGAGGCTGATGGAGTTGATCGCTTCCAAGTCGATAGCGCTCGGGATACTGTACACGCGGCCATGGAACCGCGACGCGAGCATGCCCTCGGTCATACGTAGGGTGACTTCTTGGACTGAGATTCCGAGCATTGTGCGAGCTGCACGGGAAAGCACAGGGCACTTGACTGATTGCATATCACGTCGCTGAAACCGTCTGCTCTGGCGTCGTGTGTGTGGGTGCATCTCTCTTCTGACTGATGAGCACTTTGACCCGGCTGATCAGAGTGGGCCCGATGGTCCCCATTAGAACAGCTGTAGTGAGTTCGTGTACGAATCCGAAAGGATACAGAACACCAAACCCAGTAAGGAACGGAACATAGAGCAGCAATATCGAGATCCACCAGCTGTAACCGAACATCCAAGCTGAAGTCACAGACGTCGCCACGTCATAGACTGCCGTTAGTAGGAATCCGCCCACCACAAGCTCAGCTCTAGCTATTCTCGCTCGCCTGTTCCATAGGAGTCCGGCGAGAAACGCTATCGCTCCCATGGATGCGGCGTCGATGATGGTCCAGAATCCGCCTCCGAAGTACAAGTCGCTTATGAAGATCGAGAGTGCGCCGACGACGAGCCCCGTTGCTGGTCCTCCGATGATGCCTGCGGTGATGCATAGAAATGCGACAGGTTTCACGTTGGGCGGCCCGCCTGCTAATGCGATTCTTGCTGCTACGTTCAGGCCGGTCAGCGATGCCATCAGAGTCAGATTACGAGCGAACGTTGCGCTGGCGTTGGGCTTCAATGAGTGCTTCGCGACCGCTCGGAAGGCATATAGGGATGTAGGTTAATTAACCTAGTCTCCCCGGGTGGAAGAATGAAGACCCGTGTAGGTCCGCTGTGGCCTCTTGTCATATTGGCTCTCATAATGGTGGCTGGTGCGATCGATAGTGCCCATGCGATGACGGTGAAGCAGGACGCAACGGTCACCGTGAACATCGGAATAAACTACGGGAGCGGGGCGGTTGAATGGCACAACGGGACCATCGTGCCTTTGGGCGAGTTTCTACTGAACGCGACCATGAGGGTCGCAACGGTGGATTTCATGAATTTTCCTGGCTTTCTAGGCCCGGGCCTTCCAGGCGCATTCGTCACCGGCATAAACGGTGTAAGCCAGAATCCATCAGCTAACCTGTATTGGACTTACTGGGTGCATAATCCGCTGACTCAGCAGTATGAGATGACTCCGGTAGGCGCGGGCTCATACGCACTCATATTCGATCAAACGATTCAATGGTACTATCAGAACGCCGGCTCAATGACGAACCCGCCGTTGCAGCCGTACACGTCTGTCTCGCTGAATGTTCGCCTCGATTCCTCCACGGATCCTCCCACAGCAATCCTCACAGGATCAATCTATCCTGCACCAACTGGCCCGATCAACGTGACCCTGGAGTACAGCAATAATCAAGGTGCCAACTACCAAGAGATATCACGAATCGTAAGCGGGGCCGATGGAACCTTCAGCTACTCATGGAGACTGCCTGGCGGTGGAATGTTCATGTTTAGGGCCGACGCGCAGGGTGTCAAGAGCTCTCCAGCTTCTATCGGAACAGGGGGCGGTGTCCCAGGATTTCCCATCGAATCAATCCTGATAGGAAGCGTGCTGGGGTTGTTGTTTGGTTTCCTCAAACGGAGACCACGTTCTCGATTCTAAGAATAGTCGCAGCTGGAGAATGTCTCAACCCAGAAGGGGGTATCTCCCGGCGATGGCGGTTTTTCTAGTACGCTGGCAGACAGTGGCGTGGTCCACAATATCCGGTCGCAAATGCGTTTTCGATGGGTTGATGCAAAGTCTTAATTCTCCATGACTCAGATCGCTCGTTTGGTTTGTTCAATGACAATTTGGTCTCCTTAGTTGTGGTCATGCTCGTCTTTATGGTGTTGGTACCTCAGGCGAACGCCGGCTTCAAGACGCCTCCGACGTTTGACTTGACGACCTCGTCCAACTTGGCTGGTGCGACAGACGCGGTCTACGTTCTCCGAGCTGAGAATCGAGACCCGTCCGAGGATGCGTCCTTCCTTGTGATCGTCATCCCGGCCGGGTATTCCATCGGTCAGAGTTTCATTACAGAGAAGGCCGGAGTCAAAGCGATGTCTGTGTATGGTAGTTGTCCCGAGGGGAACGGACGGGCGGGAGTCATCACAACGACCACTCCAGGTCTGTTTTCAGTTTCCTGGAGGGGCATAGCCGAGGCCAGAATCACCATTGTTGCACCCAGTGCAACGGCGCAGGGAAAGATGGGGGTGACATTCTCCGGAGGGTATTCGATTGTGAATCGCGGCTGCTATGGTGAGTTCACAACGGAAAAGGGCTTCCTCATCAACCCCTCAACCCCCGGCACATACACGTGGGGTCCATCAACTGCTCAGCCAACAACCGGACCCAAGATCGAAATGGTACCCAGACGTGGCTTTACGCAGACCGTTGAGATTGTTGGCCCATCAGTCACCACGCAAACCGTAACAAGCACAACCGAATCCTCCACGGTCCCTGCAACAACTGTTGTGCCACCAACGACGACGCAGACAACCGTTCAGCCAGCAACAACAACCGTCGTGGTTGAACCTGAGACGAGTACAACGACACAGCCTGCTCCTACGGGTGGAGGATTTCCGACTGAGATGCTGGCAATTGTGGCGGTCGTGCTGATCGTCATAATCGCAGGTGCAGTCTACGCTCTAGGACGACGAAAATAGGCAGAGCGAGCCTCGGACTGGTGCCCATACGAGCAGCAGATCTAGGTCTTAGGGGCTATTCTATCTGCTCTAAACGCCCGCGGTAGAGTAGGTTCAGAGGACAGAGTCGCCACGGGCCGAAGGCTCAGTCTATTCCTAGTGCGGGAGGGGGGATTCGAACCCCCGAACTCCTCCGCTCGGCCGGGAGACACCTGACAGTTTCTCCCCTCGCATGTCCCCACTTCCCTTCTCGTCCTCAGTCACGAAAACCGCAAACGCCCGCTGTAAGGAGGTCGACCGAGATAAGGATCCCGGCGCGCCCGTCAGAACAATACGGTAGACAAGCAGATCCGCTTTCCCTGCAGAAGGATACAGTTGCCGCATAGATCACGAGTCGTTCTGAGCCTTTGCAGAAGGTGCCGAAACGTTGAGCACGACTGACCATATTTCCAATGACTGGGGAATGACTTCAGGTTTGAAGCCACAAATCATGGAGAATCGGCGACTAACGCAGGATCTTTCTGATCCAGTGTACCAATCCGATACGTTTTTGTATCGGTAAGCTCAATCCGATATCGAAGCGTATCGGGTGTGCCGAGTGAACTATCTGGACAGCAGAGTGCACGACAGGATCTTGGAGAAGAAAAGGAGACTAGATGCTCATCGCCCATTGACCTCGTCAACGGTACGTAAGATTCACCTGGAGATGCAGGTCGAATACATCTTCAATTCCAATGCAATTGAAGGCAATACCATCAAACTGAGGGAAACACAACTCATCCTAGAACGAGGCTTGACTATTCACGGAAAGAGTCTTCGAGAGCACTTAGAGGTTAGGAACCATCCCCGTGCCATCAAATACATAGAGACGATGACCAGACGTGCCCTGAGGGAGCAAGACATCCTGGTCCTTCATCAGATAATAATGAAGAGGATTGATGACGAGGCAGGAAGATTTCGCAGTGCAGAAGTTAGGATAGCGGGAGCCGACTTCATACCCCCACCAGCTTATGAAGTCCCACATCTCATCGAAAAGCTGGTTGACTGGTACAACCGAGATCCGGACGAGTTACGACCAATAGAGCTAGCCGCGATCCTGCACCATCGACTCGCCTGGATTCACCCTTTCCACGACGGAAACGGCAGGGTTGCGAGATTGCTCATGAACTTGGCTTTGACAAGAAGTGGGTATCCGATTGCGGTGATATTGAACGTGGACAGAAGAAAGTACTACGGTACGCTGAAGAAATCCGACAACGGAGATCACGCCTCGTTCGTCAACTTTGTGGCATCAGCAGTTGAGCGTTCTCTGGATCTCTACCTAAGGGCTTTGGAGCCGACCGGAAAGCAGGATAGGCTGTTGTCTCTTTCAGAAGCTGCCAAGATGACTCCGTATACTCAAGAGTATCTCAGTCTCCTGGCTCGAAAGAGGCGAATTGCGTCAGTGAAGGTTGGCAGGACTTGGATGATAACAGAGAGAGAACTGCGTCGATATCTGAAAGAAGTGGAAGGAAGTTGATTTCGTCACCGATAGTCCGATGGGATCGTGTCACTTGGAAATGCCAGAGGTAGAGGTTCGTCGGGAAGCGCCGGGGGTTAGCTTGAAACCCGCGTTTAAAACTGTCAACTGAGCAGTTCTTGAGCCGAAAAAGAGCAGAATCAATGCCCGATTTGAGCAGTTGTTGAGCTCAAAATCAGGTTACTCCTTCTCTGATTTGAGTCCTTCTGTTTATCCAAGCAGTTCTGAGCGCATCGTCATCTCCTACAAAATCCCTCGCTTCAGCCTGAATCACTCGGAGAACGATTTCCTGCATGCGGCTGCCTGCTTCATTAGGTAGCCACCAAGTTTCTTCGACCACTCGTCAAGTTCTCCAACTCCTGATTGGCGAACTGACCGACTGGGGCTTTCAAGATGATCTGCAGGGGTTGTTCTACTCATATGCAGATTCGCCAAATTAAGGCTGTTCGACCAAAATGTGCCATTTCTTGGCGTAGATTCCGAGACGGGCACAGTTTGGTGCTACCGGTATGACGGAAGCTCTTCCTGTGACAAGCAACCAGTCAAGTTAGGTAGCTACTGTCTGAGCATAAGTGCATATGACATGACAGCGAATATCACGGCTAGAGCCAGGGACGCAAGCAGCATCAGCAATACATAGCGCGCTCGATTGGGAAGATAAACGACATCACTCATTTTCCCTGAAGCCTCCGCTGCATTGATGCACCATAGGCCGCCGTTTCAGATAAATGATTTGTGACACACGTGGCAAGAATCCCGGCTAAACCTCCTTACGTTGCATGCTAAGGTATTATGTGTGAACTTAAAGCCTCATAAAAGTCGCCGCCTGTATGCGAGGAACATTCGATGAAAGCGCGGTCCAAATGGATCAAGGTGGACTTCAACAAGATTCTGAGAGTGTCTGCAACACTCCTAGGCTTGTCATTTGCAGCATTGGTTCTTGGTTACGGGCTCTACTATAATCCCGCAGTACCTGCGGCTTTGAAGGACCGGATCGAGCCTTTCATGGCCTGCACTATTGCCTGCAACTTCTCTTTCTTATTCTCTTGCTTCTTCTCATTTTGTGGCTTGACATTTCTGAACTTTCCCACTTCGACCGCGGCTCCCACCCCCACGACGCCAGCACCCACCGAAAGAGAGCTGTTGTTTGGTGTCCTCTCTGTCGTACCGTTTGGCGCAGGTTTCCTCAATTACTTGTTTGCACTGCTGATGATCTTCGGATTCGGTGAGGTAGTCAAAGGGATCATTGAGCTGGTTACCAGGACAAAGTTCCTGCCATAAACGCGTAGATGCTCGTGTCTACAGACGATTACTCGGGCTCGGCTTCTGGTGCCAGGCTCCATACTCTAGTCAACCCGGCGAGCCTGCACACGTATCGGAGTGGAACAAATGGTATTCTCTCTTTCCATAATTAGTGGGGGCCATGATCCGACTGTATGGATAGAGCTCGTCCAAAGTCTCTCCTAAGAACATGATTATGATTTGTGGACCTCCGGCCCGGCTCGAAAAACACGACCGGACGGTATATCGCTCCGAGTACACGAACGCATCTGACTACATGGCGCGGCTGAGGGAACCCTTCAGCCTCATTAGAACTATAGTGCATAGCGGAGGTTTCGGTCACTATTTTCTGTACAAGGGAAATTGGGACGGCAAGATCTATCCTCTGGATATGAAGAGTCTGGATCCCAAGGCTTTATTCTACGTAATAACGTCCTGTAACGATTTTGACTATCGTAGGCGTGACTACATGGGCGCTTGGTATCTGTTCGGTTCATACGGTCTATTCGCACTAAGTGATTCGAGTGTCCTTGACGTACTGAATGTTCTACCCGACAGATTCTTCTCGGCGCTGAAGAGCAAGTCATTTGGAGCGGCATACCTGACATGGGCAGCACAATGCGTTAGCCGGGGAATGAACGCGATCAATATCATCAACTATGTTATGCTCGGAGACCCGTCTCTCGGAATTACCCCGACACAACCAATTCCCGAGTTCTCCGGTGTGATGCCGGCGAGTATTGTCCTTGCGCTTCTAGCCATAGTCACAATGTGTTTTCGCAAGAGGATCGAGCAATAGAAGGAGACCCCTTGCCGTACGTTCGTGCGTGTCCATGACCCGAAAGAGAATGTGTCTGGTCATGTTGACTGACTAGAGCGGGTATCGCGGGTCGTTGTGCTTCGCTAGCTCCTTCAGCAGCCTGACGTACCGTTCGATTGTTGTCTCGGAGTAGCCTTCTTTCCGCATCCAGAAGCCGTACTCGATGATTTCGGAGGATAGTACAGAAGTGCGGGAGGTTGCGCTGTGGTGCGGGAGGGGGGATTCGAACCTCCGAAAGCATACGCTTGAAACGGAGACACCTGGCGACGGGATTGCCTAGGTTCGAAGGCTTCCGAAGAGTCTGCGTAGTTTACTCGTGAATGGAATGATCCTGGGAACTCGCCTTGTGTATTCCTCGTAGTCGTCGCCAAAGATGGCCCTGAGTTCTCTCTCCTCGAAACGAGTCACCACAAACTCGAACCATAGCAGTAGAAGCAGCGTTGAGATGAGGAGGAAGCTGTAGTCAAGCAGGAGCCACCAACCAAGAAGCATTAGCACAACATCCGAATACAACGGATGCCTAACGTATCTGTACGGGCCCTTCACTATGAGAGGCTCAGTCCTGCTTGATCGTTCCTCCAGACGCGTCCGTTCTCTCCTAACCTTCGAGAAGGTCACATACGTCGAGACGAGTATGTCTCTAGGTCTTCTGTATCTGAAGAGCCAGCTAAGGAAAATGAACCCTATCAACAGCAACGCTAACCCAATGAGACGTACAGGTAGCGGAAACCCAAACTGCGGAGGTATTCGTAGCCAGATCGTCAACAAGTAGCCTAATGTGAAGAACACCGCGAGAACAGTGAGTACAGCGAATGGAACCACGATGATGTCTCTGCTCGACATTCACGGACACACGTCACCAATTAGTACACGCGTGGAATAGGCTGTCGGTCTCCCGGGAGTGAACACGGTGCGATCTCTCACGGTGGGCAATCACGCCGAGCTTGAGTTTCAGTAGGGGAGGGAACAGGAGTCGTCATACTCTGAACCTTCGTTTTCATGTGCCAGCGAGAGCGGAACCAGCTCTCACTCTATACCTAGTATGACGTTCGTGGCCTTGACGATAGCGTAGACCTCCTTGCCTTCCTTCAGGTCCAAGTTCTGAGCAGCAGTCTTCGTAATGACTGAGACAATCTCAATTCCTCCAGGTAGCTGCACGACGACTTCGGAGTTGACGGCGCCGTGTTGGAGGCTCTTAACTTTGCCCTTCAAGACATTTCTCGCACTCAGTTTCACCAAATTCACCTCCATTGATTCTGTTGACAGAACCAGACAGGCACTGCTATAGCCTTGGTGTCCCACACGTTTCTTCGAGACCATGGTAGGAGAGTGATTGCGATGGCAGACATTCACGTTCTGGGAATCTCCGGCAGCTTGCGGAAATCCTCCTACAACACCGCACTACTGACTGCGGCTTCTGAACTCTTGCCGGAAGGCGTGACTCTGGAGACATTCGATCTCTCGCTGATCCCACTCTACAACGAGGATGTGCGTTCTCTCGGATATCCAAAGGCCGTCAAGGAATTCCGGGATCGCATTGCTGCTTCCGACGCTTTGCTGATTGCCACGCCGGAATACAACTATTCTATTCCGGGTGTCCTGAAGAATGCGATCGATTGGGCTTCACGTCCACCGGACTATCCTCTCGACGGCAAGCCTGTGGCGATTATGGGCGCGAGCACAGGAAGCTTCGGCACGGTTCGCGCCCAGATGCATCTTCGGCACGTATGCGTCGGCTGCAACATGCTCCCTCTGAACGATCCGGAGGTGTTGGTGATGCGTGCTCAGGAGAAGTTTGATGCCAGCGGACGACTTGCAGACGAAACCACGCGTGGAATCATCCGAGATCTCCTCGTTGGCCTAGCCGATTGGACTCGACGTCTACAAGGAGAAAGCGACCGCTAGGAAATGAAAAACATGGCAGTCGAGGGCGCCTATTCTGACATCTCTGAAGAGAGGATTGTTGGGAGATTCTCCCCCTAACCGTGCATTAAGCGCAGCCGTTCAGGTCGTCCTTCATACGTCGTCGTTCAGGCGTCGTTTTCGTGTGTGACCCCCTTGGTTCGGGTGTCATGATTTGAACCTTCATGGGAGGAGAGTGAATTTGTGTGTGTGTCCCATGGTGCGGGTGTGGCAATTCGAACACCAGATTTCCGTGCGTGTTCGCGAGTTCGGAATGCCACCAATGACAGCATATTCCCTACGATAACTCACAGGAAATGCTTCTATGGCTGCTGAGCTATTAACTGATGATCTCGTCAATCATGTAATGGAGTGAGTAATCGGTTTGAGTCGAAGCAGAAAGGTGGCTCTCGCAGCGCTCTTCGGCTCGGTCGTATTCATTTCTAAGGTTGTTCTCCCGTCGCCTTTCGATAAAGTCCTCGTCGTAGTTCAGGCGATGTTTCTGGGTCTAGGTGCGATCATGCTCGCGCCTTTTGGGGCTACGTTGGTTGCGGTTGTCGGCGGGCTTCTCACTGCCGGCTGGCGGGCACCGATGGCAATCTACACAGTCTCTTTCGCGATCGTCTATGGATTGCTTGTGGATGGCTTCTGCAGCGTGTTACGGGTGCGATCCAAGGAGGGAGAGGTCAATCGGACCCGATTGATAGCCGCAGTAACGGTCAGCACAATGCTCGTCGGAATGGCTAGCTATTACACAACGACTCTTCTGTTTCAGCTGATCCCACGCAACACGATGTTCGAGATTGGTATACTCATCGCAGGTACCATTAGCGGGCTCGCAGGAGGATATCTCGCGGCCTTGATATGGCAGAAATCAGTGCGGCACCTAGTCACGTCGCCCTCCGGCCGCCGCTTGCCGACCCCTGAGTGACAATGCGTGTGCCACCCTTGCCATCCATTTGTGTCGTCAAGCGTTAGAAGTTTCTCAAGAGGAAGTTCTTGGCTTTCGGCCAATTGTCCAGCCTCTCAAGAATCATCTCAACTAGCCGTTTCGTCTGTCTATCGAACAGTCTCGTGATGAAGAGTACGATGAAGAAGTTTGCGACAGATATCGAAAGCACGTACAGTAGCTTGGAAGTGTTGAGGAGCCATATGGTTACCGAGAAGATTACCGCGCCCAGCAGGCCCATCACTATGGATCTGACTATGAAGCACAGGTAAAACTCGTCGTCCTTGGATTTGCTCATGCATTCTATTTGGCTCTCGACACTTGCTTTCTTTGCGGCAGCAGTCTGTCTTTCAGCGATGAAAACGCAGCAACCTCCGCAATAGCAGGAACTTGCTGGCTGTGTGTACATCTGCCGCGTCGTCCTTTGGTTTCACTTCAGAAAGAAAGAGGGTTTGCTATGGGGGTCCCCCTAACCGCAGGGTGTGTGTAGAATAGGGCTATGATTTCGCGTGTGTGGATCTCATGGTGCGGCCGACTGAGCCTGAACTCTCACTCTCTTTGGCAAGTGGGGGGCAGTAGGGGTTATTGGCAGGCAGTTCAATGATTCTTGAGACCTCCCCGCTACTTGCCTTGGTGTGCGTTGATTGCGAGATGGTATGAGTGAGCAAGTACTACTCCCACAAGCTTTCTGCTGCTCGACTCAAAGAAGTCTATGACATCGCACCTCCTAGGGTCAGACAATATCTTGACGCTGAAGTGAATCATGTGCTGGACAAGATTCGCCCCGGTGACCTCGTTATTGAGTTGGGATGTGGGTACGGGCGGATTCTTGCAAAGTTGGCTGGAAAAGCAGGATGGATGATCGGGATCGACATCTCTGCTCCCACTCTAGAACTTGCACGGGAAACCGCTGACACGGTTTCAAATTGCTCGCTTTCCCGGATGGACGCCGCCAAGCTAGGTTTCAATGATCGGACCTTCGACTGTGTGGTCTGCATTCAGAACGGGATTTCCGCATTTCATGTTGACCAGCGGGCGCTAATCAGCGAGAGTGTCCGCGTGGCAAGACCAGATGGTATCGTCCTCTTTTCGAGCTACTCAGACAAGTTCTGGGAACACCGATTGAAATGGTTCGAGCTTCAGTCTGAGGCAGGACTCGTCGGAGAGATCAACTACAAGAAAACAAAGGACGGCATCATCGTGTGCAATGACGGCTTCGTCGCGACAACCGTCCGCAGTATGGATTTCCTCGCGCTGACAGCCCATCTCAACGTCGATGTCCAGATCGTGGAGGTAGACGAATCGAGCACGTTCTGCGAGATAACTCCGAGAGCAGGGTCTAGCAAAGAAGGAAAGAGGGGTTGCTAGGGGATTCCTCCCCCTAACTCGTCGTTCGTCATTCTTGTGGTGTGTCTCATGGCGCGCACACACAAATCCTCTAAATTGGAAACAGTAGCAACTATTCGCAGACGCTCTAGAAAGGGATTTCAGTGACACATGAGGACGTTCGGGTTTCTCTCTCGGGCAAGAGAATTCGGACTCTGTATGATTCCTTGAGTTCTATCTATGATCTTCTTACTCGATACGAGAAGGGTTCACTGAAGAAAGCCCTAGACAACGCGCACCCAAGAGAGAATTTCGTTGTCCTGGAGGCTGGGTTTGGAACCGGAAGAACCTTAGTGGAACTAGCTAAGAAGATGGGGAATACTGGAGAAGTCTACGCGCTCGACATTTCCCAAAAGATGACCAATAGGACGCACAGACGCCTGCACAGATGCAATCTGTCCGACAGGGTTGATCTCATTGTCGGCGACGCAGTAAACACTTCCTTCCGTGACGCTATTTTCGACTTGGTGTTCAGCAGTTACATGCTTGATTTGATGGATACCGCTGCGATACCCAGAGTTCTCTTGGAATTCAAGAGACTCTTGAAGCCCGCTGGTTGGCTAGTTCTAGTCGGCTTGAGTAAGGGCTCCAGATGGTATGACAACATGAAACCATACGAGTGGGTGTACAAGCGCTCGCCTTCGTTGCTTGGCGGATGCAGGCCGGTCCTGCTGGTGCCATACCTTCAGGAACTCGGATTCAAGGACGTAAACAGACAGTACATGCTGGCAGGGCATCTGATGCCGACAGAAATTGTTTGGGCGAACAAAGGCGAATAAACGCACTGAGAAGTGTTGCCGTCTTGATTCTTGTGTGTGGGTCTGTTGGTGCGCGCACGCGGCAAACGCATCGCGACAACGTGGAACCTGCTGGTTCTGCATTCTAGCTATCGTACTTTTTCGAATCTCGAGCTTGATGCTCCACAGATGGGGCACTTGTCAGGCAGTATCCCGTCTGCAATGTGTCCGCATACCGTGCATACGTAGTACTCTGTGCTGCGTTGACCAATTAGGTGACCGAGTGCTTTCTTGTAGAGTTCGGCGTGTTCGGCTTCAACGTCACGGGCTTGTGAGAATATCAAAGAGGCTGCCTTTTCTCCGTCTTCCTCAGCTTCCTGCAACATTCTCAGATAGTGAACACCGTTGACAGTGCTTTCGGTTTGGAAAGCCCTTTCGAGATTTGTCTGCGTGTCGGCTACTGATTCTAATAGGGCAAAGTGTCGGCGAGAGTGAACGCCTTCAGCAGTCGCAACAGCTCTGAACAAATGAGCTATCTGAGCGAAACTCTCTCCTTCCGCTTTTCTTGCAAACATGAGGAGCCTCTGGTATGCTTTCGCTTCTCCTACGAAAGCGTCATGAACATTGTTGGCTGTTCTCTCCTTCAAGCTCTCTCCTCCTATCTGTCGATTCCTTCTCTCTTGGACTCTTTCAAATCGCTTTCGTCCGTCGTCGTTCATACCGTCGAATTGTGTGTCGGGGTCTCGTGGTGCGCGTACACAGAGATTGCTGGTCCTGTAGACGGTTCGAATTGCGACGGTCTGAAGATTCCTAGAGCTGTCTCGGACGGCGGTTTCTCTGCCCTAGGACTCGACTAGAGAGTAGCAAGAGCGCTAGGGCTCTCTCCTGCGACTATTCTCTGAGTTCCTGTCTAGTTCGAATCGTACGCATTAGGTCTCCTCGAGTCACGATGCCGAGGAGCTGTGGTCCGTCGAAGACTAGAAGTCTTCCTACGTTCTGACGAGCCATGATGTTCATGGCGTCGAGAGCAGACGCCGATTGCTTGACGGCCACCGCGTTTTCACAGGGAATCTTGGCATCTTTGACTGTGGTAGTCTCCCTCTTCTCCTTGGGGACCGCCCGAACGCACTGCATCGTGATGATGCCCTGTACCCGTCCATCCTCAACAACGGGGTAACCACCATGGCGGTGAACAAGGAAGTACTCTGACACGAGTTGGTGAACCGTGATGTTGCCGGGAACCGTCAGCACATCTCGCGTCATTATGTCTCCAACCGTGACGCCAGACAAGGCCTCACCGATCAGTGTCTGTCGCAGACTGGTCTCGGCTCCCGATCTGATGAACCAGCCCAGAAAGACGATCCATATTCCATTGACAAAATCTCCCAGGACTATGGCTGCGAATCCGCCGAGCATCATAAGCAGCGAAATACCTTCACTGACTCGTGTTGCCGTCTTGGTGGCTGCGATGAGATTCTTCGATCGCTCCCAGATGCTTCCGCGGAGAACTCTTCCTCCGTCCAGCGGGAAAGCGGGCACCAAGTTGAAGACGCCCAAGATGGCGTTTATCAATGCACCATAGCCAAGCGTCGCTGTCACGGCCACAGGTGCATTCGCGAGGGGTGCCAAATACCAGAAAGCACCGAGCACCACGGCGATGAGAAAACTCATGAGGGGTCCTGCAGCTGCCATGCGGACCTCCAGGCCCGCGTCCCGAGGCTCTTCCATCATCTCCGACACTCCGCCGAAGAAGAAGAGCGTGATCCTGCCTATCCGAAGCCCATTCTTCTTCGCAACATAGGAATGAGAGAGCTCATGAACCAAGACTGAAGCGAAGAGAATTATCGCCGATGCAATGCCGATCGCCCAATAGGTGGCAGTGTCAAGTCCGGGATACTGACTTGGCATGTAGCCATAAGCCAGCGACCAAGCTATCAGGATGAACACAAGCCACAACGTATAGTGTATCCTTACCGGAATCCCCATAATCTTGCCAAGCCTAACCGACAACTCAATCCGCCTCATTCTTTTCTTGCCATTCTAGCCTTTATCCTGTTGGGTGTGGAATCCTGCACACTGGTACTTACGCAGATTCCAGAACATCCGGGTGATTTCGAGTTCCTGCCAATTAGTGTTTCGAAAGGTTGCGACAGGGCCACTTGACATTAGTATTCCGGAAATGATCGCCAATTCCAGATAATGACCCTGATGGTGGCTCGATAAGTCGAGAAGAGTGGGTCAACAACGTCAGTGAACCCTGGCGGGGTCATGGGGATACCGGTTAGGATTCACTGTACGGGTTGGTTTGTCTTCCTGCTCGCTAAGTCTAATTACCCCTGACTCATTCACAAACCGAGGAGAGTGAGATCGTGCCCTTGCCAATGGGATCAAAGGAGATTGCTCCCAACGTCTTCTGGGTAGGCGCGAAGCACCACAACCGAAGACTCTTCGACGGACTGATACCGCTCCCACATGGTACCAGCTACAACGCCTACCTTATCGTAGGATCGAAGAAGACCGCGCTGATAGACACTGTGAATCCAGGATTCGAGAAGGAGCTCTTGGCCAAGATATCAGAACGCATCGACCCCGCCAAGGTAGACTACGTCATAATGAACCACGCCGAGCCAGACCACGCGAACGCAGCCAGAGACGTGTTGGCGGTTGCGAAGAATGCGAAGCTCGTTGCCGGCTTGAAGGGCAAGGAGGCGGCGATGATGTACTTCGACATACCCGAGGAGAGAATCATGGTCGTCGACGAGAGTTCCGTGATAGACCTCGGCGGCAAGACGCTGAAGTTCCTGGACGCCCCCTGGCTGCACTGGCCGGAGACGATATTCACGTACCTTGAAGAGGACAAGATACTGTTCCCCTGCGACTTCTTCGGATCGCATCTGGCAGTGGGCGAGTTCTACGCGGACGAGTATGGCAACGAGAACACACTCGACATGGCAAAGCTGTACTTCGCCGAGATCATGATGCCATTCAGGAAACCTGGCCAGACAGCGATCGAGAAGGCCAAGAAGCTCGGGCCGAAGATGATTGCGCCCTCACACGGCATGATCTGGAGAGAACCGAAGATAATCCTAGACGAGTACGCGAAATGGACCAGCGAGAAGTTCCAGAGAAAAGTCATGATCGTTTATGTCTCGATGTGGGGAAGCACCGAGAAGATGGTGCTGGCCCTCAGGGATGCGCTCGTGAAGAAGGACATCACCGTCCAGCTGTTCGACATACCGAACACGGAGATCGGCCAAATCGCAAAGGAGCTCGTCGATACGCCCGTCGTCGTCGTGGGTGCACCAACGGTGCTTGGCGGAGTACACCCAGTTGCCGCATATGCGACCATGCTACTCAAGGCGCTGAGAGCGCCGACCAGGTATGCAGCTGTGCTCACCTCGTATGGCTGGTCGGGAGGTGCCGTGAAGGCGCTCCAAGGCATCCTTGAAGGAACGAAGATCGAGGTGCTGGGCGTAGTCGAGGTCAAAGGCCCGCCCAAGAAAGCTGAGTTCGACAAGGTCACCGAACTGGCAGACAGGATAGACGAGAAGCTGAAACAGTTCTAACGTGACGCAGGCTAACTCACTCGATTTCGATCATTTGGCTTCCGTGAGAGAAGCTGTTAGGAATGCGTCCCCCCAACTACGTTGCATGCCCGCATCATACGCGAGCACTCCGTTTCCAGCACGCATTCCGCTCTCATTTTCTCTTCTTTCGATTTGGCTTGGAGAAGCATACCAAGCCTCCAAGTTGGCTGAGACGAAGTCCCGCTCTAGTCTCAGCGTTGACGATCGTTGTCTTGATGCCGATGTTCTTTGAGATCTGCATAAGCTTCAGGATTCTTCCTCTGTTCTTGGTGTCCGCCAAGTACTTGTCCGTTAGAACAACATGCTCCGCTCTGCGGTCACTTTCCTTGTGTCGACCATAAACCAAGTCTTCTATTTCCTGAAGCGAGTACGACACAACCGTGCTGCTGTCGTCCGAGTCAAGACTTTTCTCCAAAGTTGAGACAATGTTTTCAGCATCACGGGACGTTGTCTCACCTATTGCCTCACGGAATCCTTTGGTCCTCACCAGCTCGTGGACCTCGTGAAGTTCGCCCGCAGAGCCGATCAATTCTCCAAAGGTCGCAGCGTTGGGGCCTTCTCGAACAAGCCACGCGTGATGCTTTCGGATGTGATCAAGGAAACTTGCGGCATAATCTGTCCTTGCAGGAGCCGCAACTACTATGCTCTTGACCCCTTCCTTGAGGATAGGCCTTAACGCGTTCACAATTGATTCGTGAAAATCGTACAGTCCCTCTCTTTCTGCTTCTCCTCCGCGTTCCACTGTGCCTTCCAGCCTCACTACTTCGCTGAACACGCGCCACAGAACCGCTCTTCTCTCTTCAAGCCCAACCAGAACCGCTAGAGGGTATCCGCGTCTGTAACGGCGTCTTCTTCCAGTCAAGTGTCAGTCGCCTGAAGTCCCGGCTGTCTCGCTCTTCCCACACAGCAATTAGAGTCAAGCTCTCTCTACACTGTGGATTCTCGCTTTTGTGTGTGCGCACCATGAGCGAATGTTCGCAGATCTGCTTGTGGTTTGGTCGTGAAGAGCGAGTGATATCGTCTTGCCTGCCCAGTAGTTTTGTGTGTGGGTCCCTTGGTGCGCGACGACGCGAATAACTCCTCTCCTCCTAAGGAAAGAACTCGAAGACCTTACGGAAGTCTAATCGAGGCGAATAGTTTCTGGACGCAGTACCCGCCGGAAATGCGTTGTCTAGACAAGCAGGTACTTGAGCAGAGTTTCGCGAGCAGCCTCGATCAAGGATGGGAGTTCAAGATTGCTTCGCACCACAGTGCTTGCAGAAGTTCACGTCCAATGGAATCTGCTCTCCGCACTGCAGGCAGTATCTGACCGAAGGCGCGACCGGCGGAGCAGTTGGCATCATTGCAGCAGCTGCCTTAGGCGCCGCGGGCCTGTGGCGTCTTGGCCTTGCCCTCACGTATAGCACGACGAGTATTATCACGACTACAGGCATCAGGAGGATGACGAAACCCAGAACCAGAGTTTCAACATTCGAGCTTGTGCTTGTAGCTGTAGAAGCAGTAGTGGTAAGATGCCACTTGGCCTGCAGAGTGTGAGGGCGATCCATCACGATTGATCCCTTCGCAGATGTTGTTATCAGATTCCCATTCTCGTCATACCAGCCATCGAACACCCATTGAGCACCCGTTGGGCTCACGGGCGTTGAAACGGAGAACTGAACATCTGTGCCGTAGCCGTACGATCCTTCACCGGAAGCGACGCCCTGGTCAGTTGAGAGCTTCAGATAGTACTGTGGTTTGTATTGTGCCGATGGTAATGTCTCAACGTGAAACATAACTTCCGATAATTCCGGCGGCGATTCGGAAGGGGTGAACCAATACTGGATGTATGCTACGGCCGCTTCATAACCCTCGTTTTTCCATTTGTATTCCGAGTCGGACCACACGTTTAGTACGTGCGAACTCAGTGTGAAGCCCAAGGTTCCGGGAACCTGAGGTTCAACAGGAATCCATCCGGTGCCAGGCAAATACACTTCGGTCCACTCGTGCGTGGTACTCTCAGTATATGTCTCGTATGGAACCGTCTGCATAAATCCGTATCCTGCGACAATCCTTGCCGGGATTCCTGCCGCTCTCATGAGTGCCACCAGTAACCTGCTGAAATTCGTGCAAACTCCTTTTCCTTTTGTGTAGGTCGTCAAGGCCGAATCTTGGTTATAGGACGAGGAGAGTTTGGGATCTTTGAGAGCTTCATAGTCATAGGTGACGTGATTCGCGGTGAAGTTATGTATAAGGTAGATTAACTCTACTACGTCGCCAGATTTCTCTCTGAACCCGCTTGCTGTCTGTTTGAGTATCCTGTTGTCTGATTCTATGTACTGGGTTGGCTGAAGATACTTCTGAATCTCTGGTGGAAGATTCTGAAGAGCAGTAAAAGGAATCGTCCCCTGTGATATGATCTTCATCATCTTAATGTTGACAACATAGCTCAGAGTTATCGTTACGTTGGAGCCCGGACCTATCATCAGGAAATTTGAGTTTCTGAAAATTGAGTATCTGTTTCCATAACCATCTTCTGCTTGGGATTGCGGTGCAATATTGATTCGAGGCCCATCCAAGACTGTCTGGTACGGATTGACATTTGGTATGTCAGCTACACGGAGCATTGTTACCGTAACGGCCCGGGAACCCTTGTTTTTGAATGTCATGGTTTCGTTCATTCTCAGTACTGCTTCACTGGGAAATCCTCCGGCAAGCGTGAACTTTCGATCAGCACTAGTGGTAAGATTCCTCGCGTAGTCTGTCAGTTCAAACTTTATGAGATGCTCTCCGTTGACAAGGTTGGGAAGCTTGGAACAATTCACTGGAACCGACCAGTAATAGTCTGTTTCCTGGTGTGAGCTTTCGTACTCGATAATGTTGCTCTTGCTAGATTGGGCAATCATTCCGAGCGGATCGATGATCTTCATAGCGAATTGTATCCGTATGAAATAATTGCCGCCTGATTTCGGAATACCATGAATCGTCGATTCACTGTATGCATCGAACACGTCCTTTGGAGCTACTGTGGAAGATCTCTCCGCACATTTCCCATATCCGCCCACCGTCTCACAGATCAGGATCTTCCTTATGGAGGGAGCCACGCTCTGCGCTTCGATCAAACGGGCATTCGATAAAACTAGCAAAAAGACCAGGATAATTGCGCAGACCCTGATTTTGTTGTGGACTAGGATCTCACCCGTCAACAAACGCCCACCAGAACTCACACCGGTAATCGAGGGTTAGCCATATATGCTTGAAGGGAAAAAGCGAGCGGGCTTCTGTTACATATGCGGCGGTAGGGTGTGTGTGGGTCTCGTGGTGCGCGACGACCACGAAAAACTACTCCACATGACGGTTCAAATTACGATGCCCGCACCAAGTGACCCGACGACGACGACGAGAAACGAACGCCCCTCCTACTAGGGTTCGATTCACGATGCCCGCACTAAGTGATCCGATGACGATCGGCTCGTCATGGAGTGGTCATGCCAGACTCTTCACCACAGTTCATGGAGATTTGGAAATCAGCGAAAGATTCTGTAGCTCTTTTCTGTGTCTTCTTGTAAGCCACTTGCCGCATATTGCGAGCAATCGACGCAGATGGTTTTGTGCTCCCCAAGAGTCATAGATCTGATTGTTCGCTATCGTGGCTTCCACAACACGCTCGATCTGCGCTCTTGTCAGAATAGGCTGCAACTTTGCGATGATTTCGGAATTGAGAGCTCCTCTAGCAAAGGTCGGACTGGCCTCAAATTCTGAGACGAACCAGTCGACTAAGCCTTGGTCAAGAATCATTTGGCGAATTTCACTGAGCTCCACGTATTTTGAGACTCGGCGCAACAGGGCATCCTTACACGAAGGAATGGAACGAGAAGCGAATTCCTTAATGAAGATCTCGAAGAGTCTACCGGAAGGTCGATTCTCTTGAACTGCCGCATCCAAAGCTTCGAAGAGATATGACAAATCTGGAAGGTCGCGGTAATCGGCAACTGAGAGTTTGTCCATGATTTCAAGGATAACTCTCTTCTTGTCCTCAACGGTCAGACGAGAAATCCGAACTTTCATGTTGTCCTCAGTGATGGTTGTGAAGGAATCCACGAGCTTTCGAATGTCAGGACGGCGATCTATTCGGGGACGAGCTGGTCGACTTCGTCTTCGGATGGCAGTAACAGGGACTTTCGGAGTTTTGAGCAGGACGGCGATAGCATCGCGCAGTTCATCAAAACCCTGGCGGAATCCCTTCCTGAAATCCGCATATTCCGTGTCTCGAAGCAAGATAGGAACCTTGCAGTCGTCGATCCTGACAGGAAGAACAGCCAGCCGTATGTGAAGAGCTGCGGAAAGTTCCCTCTGAACCCATTTTGACTTGACGGAGTTTCTTGAGAGAACTGCCACGAGAAAGTCGCCTTGTTTCAAACCGTGACTGATCTTCTGTACAATGGAATCTCCGACTCTGATCTCCCGCTTGTCATACCAGACTTCAAAGCGTCTACGTCGAAGTGACTCTGCGATTCTCTTGGAGATTCTGCTATCCTTCGAAGAATATGCCATGTATATCCGGACAGGACCTGGCCTGTCGGAGACTCGTCTGTGGCGGCGCATAAAGAAGACCTGCTGATAAGCTCTTGAAAATGAATTCGGCAAGTATCTTTGGGGGCGCATACGAGATAAGCCCTTTCATCATGCCGCATCAATGCGGGACGGAAATGAAAGATCAGGTTCAAATCCTGATGCCCGCACCAAGAGAACCTATGATTCCTCTTCCGGACGGCTGAAATCTGAAACCCGCGCGACATGGTCAGGTGATGAGATCATTCTCAAGTCGCGATTAAGACCGAACAGCTTGTGATCTCTAGCTATCCTGTAACTGTTACTTGCAGCGTCTCTTGCATGACCAATTGGTTGTCTTTCGAGTAGAGCGAGATTCGCAGGTTGTATGTTCCTGGTGGAGCACCGTTGGAAATGATCTTGAAACGGTGGTCTCCCGTTCTCCCGTTCGGACCTATTGGCCCGATTGCTGAGGATGCCGGGACAATCGAAAGCCCTGGTACATTCAAGTCTAGTGTGGCTGATGCATACATTCCACTGTATATCACAGAGGAACTCGCGCTTTGAACCTGAAACAAAACGGTTGTGCTGTCATTCGTGCCTATGCTGTTCTTCCCGAATGGATGAAAGAGATCTGCCTCAAATCTGGGAGTTGTCAGTGTCAGCTTTGGGAGAAGATAGATTGAAGTCCCCTTGCTGTCAGTCTTGCTAGTGCTCGTTCCATTCGAATACTGCAAGTAGACGACCACCGCGTAGGCCCCATCTGGAACATCTTTTGCGGTTATGGTTATGGGAATGGAGGAGGAAGAACCGTGTCTGACATCTACAGGGCTAGAAGATGCCGATATAGCGTCAGACACAACAACCGCTGTAACTCCACTTGCATCAGCACCCTTGTTCTCGACGATTACTGTCCCAGTTGAAGACTGCCCTGCAACTATCGATTTAGGAAGGCCAATTGAGAAAGTCAAATTGGTCGGTTGCTGCGGCTGCTGGTACGGTAGCAGGAAATATGCCCCTCCAATGACAAGCACTATCAAAATGATGACGGCAGCAATCCGCAGCATTTCAACCCACTAGTCTCTCTATCTGGGATACTTTTAGGGTCTTTCCCTCCGGTCAGCAGAGAATCTGGCGCCTTTTCGAAGTAACCAAGGACACGAGAAATGAAGCGAGAAGAGTCCACGCGTAGAAGGTCATCAGTTGAATTAGCGTGAGATCGCCCTGAGTAATTGGTATAGGCGCTTCAAGTGAGTGCAATGATACTCCGTAGATTGGGAGAAAGAACAGAATGCCGACAATTATCGCGAAGTATTTCCCATTGAGGAGCTGTGGATAACACTGAGCGATGTATCGAGCGAACCATATTGGTCTTCTCTCATATATTCTCCAACTTGGATCGATTCTGAGCAAGAAGAACACAAGATCAATCGGTACAACTACAAGCAAAATCCAAGAAAGATATGACAACACGGAAGGAAAAGTAACCATGGAGCTTTCGAGTTGCCTGGCCACCCCCGGATTTCGACTGAGATAGGCTACTAGGGAATATACGCTACCATAGCGGGCTATGTCAGAGACACCTTGCGATTGACTTGAGCTAATGAATAGAACCCCGTCATAATTGATGGTGGGTAATTGCATAGCAGAGTCTCCTGTGGGTAGGTTGGTCAGACTAGCGTTAACTGCGAACAGCATTTGCAGAATCCATTGCTCGTTGGGGAATTGACCGCTTATGCTAGTAAACTGACTGACGTAGGTCTTCTTGATGATCGTGGCATCGACATTTCTGTCGTATTGCGCGTAGTACTCGAAAATGGTGTCGCTGCCAGTTCGGATTGCGAGTATATCAGATGTGTGATTTCCATTGATGCTGACTTTCAGCGACCAAGTTACTTGTGTCTGTGTGAAATCCAAGATGCTGAATTCGGCCATACCTGGAGGGATCGCTTGGCCCGGTACGGCGAGGGCATGGATTGGCATGGTAAACGTACCAACAAGAATGATCGTCGCGAGAGTCAGTACGACAAGTGAGAATCTACATAGCATGGCGTCAATGCAACCGGCATTGTGACTCCGCAGCTCCTGCGGATTAGGTTTTGGGAGGGACGTGGATGAACCTTTGCTTTCCATGCATGGTCTATCCGTGCACGCGAAGAACGGATCCAAGCTGAAACCTACAACCTCATGACCCTATTATTCTGCGTTCCGTTCAAACTCAATGTGACAAGGGGCGCATAGCAAATCTCTACTTTGAATCATTATTGACTCGCTAATTGCGACGCACGCACCACGAGAGTCACACACTCAAAACTGCTCCTCCCATGATGGTTCAAATTTGGGTGCCCGCAGTAAGGGACCCACCACCAAATTACCCAAACGACGACGGGTAGGCCGGAATGATTAAGCTGGCATTATCCCGGATTTGGAAATCCGATTTGCTTTCAATGCATCTTTGACTTTAGACTTCAGGTCAGATTCGTCCTTGAACCAGTACAGCCTCTCAGCTCTGTTAAGTTGGACATAAACCGATTGGTCTAGGTAAGAATTGTTGTTCCTGTAGCGCTCATTGACAAATGCATACACCTTCTTGAATGCATCGCTGTCTGCCACGAACTGTGTAAGCTCAGTTAGAGCTCCTGCTCCTTCTACGATGTGTACGTCCTTGTCAATCATCTTGCCCTTGAGAAGCAGAATTTCAATTTGATCCATTCGTGGGGGCTTCTTGAGCGCTTCTTCGAGGGATTTCCTTGCCTTCTCTCCTTCCTCGCTTGCCACCAGCTCCTCAAAGAAGAATACCTGGTCCTTCTCATCTATGAGTGATCGACGAACAGCTTGACGTAGGAGGTACGGGCTGTCCGGTTCTGGGTCTTTGGGTTTGCCCGGACCACAGACAACCACTGTCAACTCGGTCTTCAATGCATGCTGTATGTTGGCGAGTGCTTCATTGAATATTTCTCTAAGCTTATTCTCGCTCACTCGAGCCTCCTCCTTGGGGATACAGCTTGGTCAAGAGATTCGATCCTCGTTCTGACAGAACGAGTTTTCTGTTTATGTCAGTCACAAGTTCACCTTTCCGGAGTTTTCGCAAAGTGAGTCTGAGGCGGATTTCGTTAATGCCTAGAGCTCTAGAAAGTTCCCTGACCGACATGGGTTTAGCCCTCTTCAATACAACTAGGAGAGAAAGGGCACGTGCGTCCGAAAGTGTCTTCAGAGACTGAGTCTGCAGATCGATTTGGCTGGACACCGACGATGATTCGAAGACCTTGTATGTCAGGGGTGGCTTAATCTCTGCTAGGTATCTTCTTGTGATGAGCAACCCGCGCTTGTGGGCTTGGTCGAGTGAATATGATCGTATGAGAGCTTGATACTCAGCTCCATCAGCTCCACTGACCTTTTGCTCTCTGATCCGATACTTGAATGACTTGTCACGTTCTGAGAGAGCCTTCAGCACTTTCTCTACGTGACTGTATTGATCTTTCCTAAATGAGATATAGGTAACAGCAAGCATACTGACTATCTCCTATAGACCTCGCGAGGGACTTTAGAAAACATAGGCAAGGCAAGCATGTTCGCCGGATCCAAGTCCTCTTCGCATGACCAAGTTGTCCAATGCCCTCTTCTCTTTCTCCTTTTCATTTCAAACAACACATCGTCGAACTGTCTTCTGGACGAACAGTCCAGTCGACCCCTGCAGTCCCCGAGCGCCATCCTCACGTCATAGCGGTCTTCCCGCGAGAGTGGATGCTCTTGTTCTAATCTAATGTGTAGTCCCCTGCCACTAGGGCTAACGTGAACCCGCATTCGATCCTTGTTTGATGCACAGAGACAGTTGAAATACGTCTTGAGTTTCTTGAATTCGTTATGCGAGTCAAAGTCGATGCCAACTATTCGTTGACTGAACTGGTCTAAGAAACAGGTGACGTTTCCCTGGTTGCTAGCTAATTCAGATTTTCGGCTGCTGTCCAGCAACCAATCCTTTGGATATGAATACGTCTTCACGAATTTCTTGTTCGGGTATTTTGAATCAATTACCTCTTGAATCGAAATGAATGAATCGCAGGCTATCGGCTCAATTCGAAGTGTGCACCAACCTTGGATGCGCAAACGTCTCTCGATCCGATCATTTGTCGGCAAAGTCTGTGCATACTCGCGCCATAAGAAAAGCAGTTCCGACCGAACAGCATCAAGCGCCTCCTGGAAGTGCCATGATTGAATCCTGAAGATACCTCTAGCTTCAACGTGTCTTCCAAAGGCATATCCGAATGTAAGAACTCCTAAGCCCACATGCAACTGACACACAGAGTTCGGTCCTTCACCTACTCCGCTGTCTTCGAGGAGTGGGGCCTTGGGCATGAATCGAGACAAGGCTGGCATAATCACTTAAGGCTTTCAGCACTCCGCAGCCGCAACTTGGCCACCACGCCTCGATTGATTCTGAAAGACCGGGAGTCCTTGGCGTGTCGGCGTAAGTAGTGAAGCGTGCTTTTTCCAATCCCGGGCGTCCGGATTTGAACCGTGTGTGTGGGTAGGCTGGTGCGCACCACCACCAGTGAGGTCGCCAATCGCGAGTGTTGCAGAGTCTATCTGTCTGCTCCTTGAATGATTGCATTGTCAAGTTTGCCATGGAAATCCTTTGCAAAAGACATTGGACCTACTTCAAGCAAGATGGATTGAATCGCGCTGCCCAAAATGGAGGAAAGCTGATTGAGCATCGCGTTGGGAGTTTTCCAATTTCCAAGAAGCTTACTTCCATTCAAGGTATTGATTGCCCCATGCACAGTCTGGCTGCGTAGCTCGTAAGCTGCTGTCACACAGTCGAAGATATTTTGACGCTGGCTGCGCTCGTGTCCAAGATGTCTAGCAGCACGGGCAGCGAGTCGGAACCTGAGTTCCGAGTCTTTGGCACCCTTAAGATACAATGATTCAAACCCAATCATGATGTCAATCAATCTGTCGGCATCACTCTCTCGAGAATATTGTCGATCGAAGCGATCTATGGCAATTCGGATCTGCTGATTCTTGCATGTACTTAGCTCTGCAAATAGTCTCTTCAGGGATTCAACGTCATCTCGAAGAAACCGGTAAGGCTTGAATGAATCCGCGACAGAGGGTGCGTAGTTGAGTGTCTCAGTGACTGACCAGGGCCCTTCGATTCCTGACGGATCCCCCATAATTAGATGAGTAGATGCGAGGCGACCTATTTGTCCTGACTTCAGGAGTCTGAGGCTTGTAACGACATCTGAAAAGAGCTTAATGGGGAAGAATCGATCATAATGTTCATTGAATGGGTCCCCAACTTTTCCAGCAAAATGCCATTCTATGGCGTGGTGAGCGAATTCATCTATTCTCTTCTGGAAGGTCATGCCTGTGATTTCGCGGAATGGCCGAACCGGGTAGCCTCGTTCTGAAAGAAAGGTTTGAGCTCTGTCTTCCTTTCCAGCCCTCGAAGCGCGTTCCCCTAGCAGCAGGTCGGACCTTGGGTCGGTAAGTAAGTTAAGACGGACGATCCTTGGGTGATCCCTGAGCCGAACCTCTTCAATTTCTGTCTCGAAATTATCTAGGATTGCCAGGGCATAGTGATCTATGGTAGTGGGCAAGGGGCATCTCGCTAGATTGTTGGGCGTACACGCAAGAAAAGGGTATCACTCGATGCCAAATTGAGGTGCGCACCAAGCTACCTCCCTTCGCACCGATCTGCGGAAATTCGCACCAAGCTGCCCGCACCACGCTACCCACACACCACCACACAAAACTACTCTCGTCCTGCTCTTGAGACCACCAAACATCAGGCGAGGAATCCCCTGACAACCCTCTTCCCCTCACGGATGAGGTTCCTTCTGTGGTTTTGTAAAGAGGCAATCTCTTCTTGTGGCGAGCCATTTGCGCATGTGATTTGATATGCCAATCTACTTCGGACTGTATAAGATCAACGCAAACCTACCACCTTCTCCAAATCCAAACGACCGGGTGAAGCAACTGGAGTCATTCGGGGCAGCACTCAAGATGCAGATGGAGTCTGGCGACCTCAAAGAAGTGAACGAGTTCGTCGACGCCGATGCCGGATACATCATCAGCGGGGAGATTTCGCCAGAGCGGCTACATCAGAATCTCATCGCATGGTTCCCATGGGTGACGTTCGAGGTGCATCAGATCATCCCAACCCAAAAGGCGATCCAGAACGCGTTGACAGCGGCCAAGATGCGCGCGGGTACGGCGTAGGACCCGGGCGCTCTCCTTCTTTTTTTGAACTGTCGTTCAGGCAGTTTTGTGTGTGTGTGCGCACCAAGTGACCCGACGACGACGAAGAACCCTCTCCCAATGACGGTTCAAATCATGCCCGCGCCAAGGGACCCGACGACGACGAACGGACGGGTTAGGGGAAGGTGCCCCCAAAACGACCCCACCGAGAACAAAAGCTTTCTCCGATCTTGACAGAATGGTAGCTCGATGTTTGTGATACTCACCATAGTTACTTGGATACTTGTTGTCTTGGTAGGTTTCTTTCTCGGCGTTAGAATTGTTCGCCGGATTGTCCACTTTCCGATTCCTCCGTTTATTGCTCGATTCATTGATAATCCGTTCAGGAGGCGAATACAGCCCGCCGCAACAGTAGTCGATTGGATAGGCATACAAGATGGCATGTGCGTATTGGAGATAGGTCCGGGTCCTGGGACTTTCACGATCGAAGCAGCAAAACGTGTTGGTGCGAATGGAAAGGTCTTCGCCGTAGACATAGAGCAGGCTGAGATCTCAAGACTCAACCGCCGACTTCACAGAGAGAACATAACGAATGTAACAGCGAGACTGGCATCTGCTTGTGAGCTGCCCTTTCCAGACAAGACTTTCGATCGGGTTTTCATGGTCACAGTCTTGGCGGAAATCCCTGATAGAAAGAGGGCGCTACTTGAGATCAAGCGTGTTCTGAAGGATGAGGGTTTGCTGGCAGTAGGTGAGTTGTTGCTCGATCCAGACTACCCTCGACGAAAGACCGTGATTGGTTGGTGCAAGGACGCTGGACTCGAACCGGTGGCCGCACATGGAGGCCTGGTACACTACTTGGTCACATTTGGCAAAGAAAAGGATTCCACGTCTAGATCAACACCTTCTGTTAGGGATTCCTGGCCCTTGGAAACCGGAGAGGGAGAGGAGGAGTAGCGTCGTCGTCGCGCACCAAGTGACCCGACGACGACGAGGATATCGACAAATGAAATCATGAGGAGCGCTATCAGTTCGACATCATCGTCATGACTGCCAGAAGAAGAGAAATCAGTAGAGCGATCAGATTGGCGCTTAGTCCAACATGTCCAGCCCACCACTTGTGGTTCGCCTTCTCCAAGACTTCCTCAAGGTTGAAAACCTCTTTCTTGTAGCTCAAGAAGAATCCAAACGTGCCGATGATCATGATCAAGGCTGAGACGGAAAAGGCAGATCTCAGGAAAACGTTCGACACAAACAATGCCGAGATAAGGTAACTCGCTGATATTGAGATTGCAGCATAGCTAGTTGTCAACGCTGTTGCTCCGGGACATAGACACCTGTAGTTGTTCTTCTGTGCTTCTGATTGTAAGTACTACTGGCTGAGTCCGTCAGTGGTGACGGCAAGAGCTTGTTAGGGCATTCATTCACTAACGAGGAGGATTGGGGTGGAGGAGTAGTTGTGTGTGTGGGTCGCTTGGTGCGAGCGTCCGGATTTGAACAGTTGATTCCCGCGCCTTGGCTAGGCTGTGCGGGAGAATAGTCTGTACTTTCCTTCTCCGCCGAGTTCATCTGCAATTCTTCTTGCGAGGATCTTCACCGGGTCTGAGATGTTAGTTCTTTCGTGTATGTCCTTGAAGCTCTGGAATGGTTTCTTCTCTCGAGCGTTCACGATCTGCCACATCGACTTCTTCCCGATTCCTGGCAGAAGCTCGAGGGCATGCATTCTGGGCGTCACGGGCTGTGAGACGTTGAAGAATCCGACGAACCTCTCCTCCTGATGCGCTATGAGTTCCTCGAGGACAGGTTGCAGTTCAGCCTTGGCGCTTGCTGTCAGTTCTTGGTAGCTGATCCGCCCCATTACGCGCTCAATCTTCTCGCGCCGTTCTCTACCGACGCAGATTCTCTCATGTGGGGTCGCAGTCGCGCCCGGCTTCAGCTCAGCTTCGAGGAGAGTGAAGTAAGTCTCTCCGATGACTTGAACGGTGGGAGCGGCCACACGTCTCGGTCTGTCAGTGGAGGGTCTTCCGTAGCTCAGGAAGTCGAGCACGTAGGCGTACTCTTCGTACAGTCTCGGACGGAGCGCGTCCTCCCTACTCTGACGTGTGCTCGGAGCCTCGTATCTCTGTTGACTCTCTCTAGATTCCATCAAGAATCACTCTTCGGGATTTGGTTCCTGCGCCCTGAGAAACTAACAGTAGAGCAGAATCGCTACTGTGTCACTACGATCCGCCAGTAGCACTGGTGATGCAGTTCGGGGCGCTGACATGGCCTGCTCTTCCTGAAAGTGTGTCTCGTCTCGTCGGTGTCAAAAGCCTTTCGGGTATCACGTGCGGAGGCCTTCAGTAGGGCTTGGTCACATACAGGGTCTGTGCAAACACGCCTCTGTCTTCCTGTGGCGATTCACACGTCTAGGTTGCCCTGTATCCAGCCAGGGTCTTCAAGATACCTTGTAGTTGATCAGTAGTGAATACTCGGCCCTTGATAGAGAGCACTGTCCTGATCTCTTCTATCGATGCGGGCATGCAATTCGCGATCTGTATGGCGTCTTTTCGGTCGAGCTGGTGTTTCTCGCTGAGATCCTTGATCAGTTTCTCAGCTTTGGTCGCTGGGACCTTCGAGAACTTGACGGTATAGTCGCGTGTTCTTCGCTGGAATTCGCCGAGTTCTTCCTCTTTTGCTCGTTCGAGAATTCTTCGTGCTTCGGATGTGGTGATCGGTTTGCTATCGATGACTTTTCGCGGCAAGATCCGATCAACTACTCCAGATGCTCAGGTCTAGCTATGATAGTGTGGATCTGTTTTCCTTCCTTGACTTCGACGACATAGCTTCGCCCTCTACGTGCCTGGACTGTGCCAATCCGACCGTGGTATCGGCGATGCGGCATGCCCTTGTGGACGCTCGGGTCGATTCTTATCATGACTTTCGCTCCGGGGTTGAAGGTTCTGAGTAGGCGACTGAGGCCGACTTTCCCTCTCGTTCGAGGAGACTTGTGGAAGAGGGCTCGGGTTCTTGATCTGTAGCCTTTTGAACGCCTAACCAATGCTGTGTATGCTCCTGAGCGTTTCTTCTGAGTGATCTTGCTAGCAGACCCCAAATGGGCTATTTAAGCATCCCAGACCTATCCAGGCGGCATCTGGAACGGTAGACGTTTCATCAACGTGCCTTGGCGACGTTTCAAGCTCTTCATCATCTTCTTCATGTTCGTGTACTGGTTGATGAGTTCCTTGACTTCTTTCTCCGTTCTTCCGGAGCCTCTCGCAATTCTGCGAGCCCGTGAGGAGTCTATGAGCTTCGGCTCCTCAACCTCTTCCTTCGTCATCGACTGAATCATCACACGCCACGCATCCATCTTCTCCTCAGCATTCTCCATCGCATCATCTGGGAGATTGTACGCACCCGGCATCATTCCGAGGACCTTCTTGAGCGGACCCATCTTTCGAACCGCCTCAAGCTGATCATACATGTCCTTCAGATTGAAGCGCCCATCCATAATCGCGCGGGCTTTCTTCTCAGGGATCTTGATCTCAGCTTCTCGAACCTTCTCAACCAGCGATGCAACGTCGCCGATACCTAGAATGCGGCCAACAAAATTGGACGGTACAAACTGCTCTAGGTCTTCGGTGCCTTCACCGACGCTGATGAACTTGATCTTCGCCTTCGTGGCAGCGACAGCTGAGAGTGCGCCGCCTCCTTTCGCCGTGCCGTCAAGCTTCGTGACTAGGATGGATCCGATGTCGGTTGCTTCATTGAAGGCCTTGGCCTGCGCCATCGCGGCTTGTCCTATTGAACTGTCCACGGCGAGGACGATCTCATTAGGCTTCGCCAAGCTGGCGAGCCGCTTCATCTCATCCATCAGTTCAGCTTCGTTCTTGTGCCTGCCCGCCGTATCGACAATTATGAGATCTTCCTTCTCTTTCTCGAAGTGAGTGAAACCATTCTTCACAAGCTTCTCTGGTGATGAAATGCTTGGATCCCCATAGACGGGAACCGAGACTTTGCTTGCAAGCTGCGTGAGCTGCTCGTAGGCTCCCGGCCTGAAATTGTCCGCACAGATGATTCCTACACGTAGTCCTCGCTTCTGATAGAACCGAGCAAGCTTCACCGCCGCTGTCGTCTTTCCGGTTCCTTGAATTCCCACGAGCATAATCACGTAGGTCTTCCCTGGCGGTATGGTCGTCTTCGGTGCTTCTTCTCCGAGAAACCTCGTCAGTTCCTCGTAGAGCACCTTTATGACGTGTTCACGCCGGGAGATTCCTGGCGGGAGTCTTTCCTCGATTGCTCTCTTCTCGACATTACGAGAGATCTGAAGAACCAGTTCGACATTGACGTCGGCTTGGAGTAGTGCGCGTTGGAGGTCTTTGGCGAGCTCCCTGATCGCCTTCTCGTCAACAATGGGCAATCTCAGCAGTTTGCGGACTGCTTCGCCTAATGACTTGCTGAGGTCTCCCAGCGCGCTCAACTACACGGTCTCCAAGTGATCAGAACGTTCTGCTCTTGAACTTGGCTTACTTATAGCCTCTACACCATCAGACTCGCAAAAGCAACTCATGTTCCCGGCGATCCTCTCTCAGGTTCAACTGGCTGGATGGATAGATTCATTATGTGGCGAAGTCACCTTGCAGTAGATCTTGCAACAGGTCGAATCTAGTTGGCTGACGAAGTCAAGATCATAGAAAGGGGACCCATTCCAGAGAAGTTCACTCTTATCACCGGTCTACCTGATGTGGGTCTTGTCGGCCTAGTGGCAGCGTCCCACATGGTCTCCTCGCTCAAGATGGAAGAAGTGGGATCCGTCGAATCCGATCTGTTTCCGCCAATGATTGTACTGCATGACGGCATTCCGAAGTCTCCCATCAGATTATTCTCAAACGGATCGCTGGTTGTGATAGTGGCCGAGACAGCTATTCCTGCAGCATTGACTCGATCATTGGCAGACGCCATTGTGAATTGGGCTGCGTCTCGAAACGTTGAAACGGTGATCTCGATCGGCGGAATGGCAGTTCAGAATCGTCAGGATCTTGATGTGCCGAAAGTCTTCGCAGCGCTTTCCGACAAATCGCTCGAGAAGAGACTAGGTGATGCTGCTGAGGTTCTAGGGGAAGGCTACATCGTCGGAGCCTACGCGCTCATGCTGAGGAAGTGCGCAGAAATGAAGTTACCCGCGATCACCTTGCTCACTCAATCGTTCTACAATTATCCTGACCCGGAGGCGGCTGCAGCCGCGCTTAATTCGTTGAACAAGATACTTGGATTGAAGATCGAGGTCTCGGATCTGCTTCAGAAAGGTGAGGAGATCCGTCTCAAAGCTAAGGACGTCATGAAGAGGACGCAGACGGAGATGGCTAGGATGGACAAGTCTCAGGAATACGAGATTCCTGCACTCTACGGGTGAGATCAAGCATGTCACATGAGAGAAGAAAGCACTTCCACGAAGTGATGGACGAGTATTTCAAACGGATAGAACATCTGATCGAAGGGCCTTTCACGTCAGGCTGGAATGAGGCAGCCCAATCCATCGAACCACTCTACAACATCTCTGTCGGTTCACACGAGGTCATACTGACCGTGGATCTACCGTACGTGGATCCCGGTCAGGTCACGATCAAAGTACCTGCGAACGACACCATTGAGGTACAGGCAAACACGAAACGCAAGATCACATTCGCAGACATGGGCGTCAGGCACAGAGGCGGCCAGTTCAAATGCTACCGAGCTCGGATCCACATGCCCGTGCCAGTAGTAGAATCAGGGATGACATCCAAACTCAAACGTGGGATTCTGCAAGTCAACCTTCCCAGAGAGGTCTAGGCAGCTTTTTCCAAAGCGGCAATGCACGCCAACGGAAAGAGTGTTGCCGCGTCTCCTATCACAGTCGCGGTGCGGCTGCCAGCCTTGATCTTTCCCCAGCTGACTGCTTCCTCCAGCGGCGCCCCACTGAGTCCGCCAGGTTCAGGTCTATCCATCGTGAACTGAACTGCGGCATCTAGTCCACCGCGAAACGTGTTCGCGAGTAGGGTGAAGTGCTTCGGCATGCCGCCTCCGAGTATGATGAGCCCGATCTTGTTGCTCTCGTAAGTGAGTTCGACGATTCTGCTGAAGTCACGCGCTGGGTTCACGTATAGGGGCTTGAGCTGTCCGTAGGTCCAGAGGTCGATCCCAAGCATCGAATCATGTAAGCCCGGACAAAAGACTGGAACATTCCTCTTAGAGGCGTTCCAGAGGATAGATGCTGGGTCGCGGAGTTGTTTCCCGATCTCGTGAAGTAGTTCCCACGGCGCGATGTTCCGTCTCTTCTCCTCATCTATCTTGGTTACTGCTTTGTGAGCGAATCTCTCGACTGCTTCTATTGCGCGTTGGGAGATGTAGATGTCATATATGCGGTAGAGTCCCTGTTTCTTCAGTTTCTGATCGTCAGATTCCTCGGTTCCGATCTGGTGCCTGTGTCCAAGTGCTTCTACAAGATCATGTGTTACGTTGGCGCCGGTCATGGTCAGCGCGTGGATTCTGCGATCCGAAACTAGATCGCTTATCAGCTCGCGTAGTCCGCCTGGAACCATCGGTCCCGCAATCGCCATGATGTTCGTGTATCGCTTATCACGGAACATGGTTGTGAGGATTTGAACGGCGTCCGCGAATCTTCGAGGCCCCAATACGCCTGATCTGTGCATCTCGTCTGCGATCTTGCTGACTCTCATGCCTGGTTTGAGTTTCATCTGTCTAACGTAGGGCATGGGGAGGCCTCGCCAAGTGAGTTCCTTACGGACCAGCCGGATGCTAGCCTTTAGTCCTGACTATCTTCTTCTTGCCGAGCATTTCCCAGTACTCGATCTCGACACCTGACGCCAACTTGGACCTCAGATCATCTTCGGTTGGTGGCGGCGTCTCGAACGTCTCATAGGACTCCATATCCATGATCTGGACAAGGTCAGGCTGGACCGAGAGGACCTGCCCAGTCTTCTTCTCGATCATCGGAACCTCCAGTTTTCCATCGACAGGACTGATGACGTTGCGTTTCTGTCCAGTGAGGACGCCGATCGCAACGATCCTTGCTTTCGAGGAGCCGTGCTCGCCGTGCAGCGTTCCACACGCTACATTCCGGGTTTGCTCTTCTCGAACTCCACGATCTTGCAAGGCTCGTCATCGATGATGATGTACTGTCCGATCTTCAACGAGCCGACATCGACTGGCTTACTCAACTCTCGTTCCTCAATCTACGAACGCTGAGTACTGAAGACACGCGCTAAAAAGCTTCCGAGAAAGATCAACGCTTGGGTTTGTCCAGTGATCTTCTACGAGATTTCAGCCAAGTCGCAATACCAGAATCGGTCCTCTCGAAACACGATGTCTCCCTTCCTGATGGATATCGGATTGTGCAGGATGGGGCCGTCGTAGACGAATGTGTGGAATTCTCCATTTTCGCCACACGGATCCACGTCTCTAGGCAGGTCTGAGAGGAGGCGCTCGTCGAACTCTCGGCCGACAAACGAGCGATCCAAATGATGTGAGTCCACACATGTGAGAATCGCTCGATAACCCGACTCGACGAATTTCCTAGCCATGTCAATTGTGTTCTTCTTCCATAAGGGGAACAGGCCTTTCATGCCGACCTGAGCGAGCTTCTCTTCACGGTAGCGCCGCACGTCCTCCAAGAAGACATCACCAAACGCAACCGCTGTAACCCCGTCGGCTTGAGCGCGAGTGAGTATCTTACGCATTCTGGACTCGTATTCGTCGTTGCTTGCGCTCTGTGGGATCGACACCGTCTCCAAAGGCATCCCGATCGCCTCGGCCTGACGTCTAATCAGCGAGACGCGGATGCCATGCATGCTGACGCGATCATAGCCCTCTGTCACTGTCGTCAACAAAGCCATGATCAAGTAGTGTTGGTCACGGCGTAGTTCTTCCAGTGCGAGTGCGCTGTCCTTTCCTCCACTCCATGAGAGAACCACACGCTCTGTACTTGCGGTCATCGTTCGGCACCTTCAATCATTCATGATCTCGCCGGATAGCAAGAGAACAGTTACAAGATCCTCAGAGAAACACTTTAAGACTTGGAAACGTGACCTGAGCGGCTCAGAACTTTCCGCGAGTGACGCTTCGATGAGGGGATTCGAGGTCAACCGTTCTGAGACACACGGAGAGTTTCCATTCTCCCACATATTCATCGGCCTCGAAGACTCAGAAGTTGTACAGTCACTGTTCGGGGGAAAGGAACGGGCGGTCGAGATCCTGCGAAACCAGCGAGTAAGGTTTGACGATTCAGCCGAATACATGTACGTCAACGACGCCGACGGAACCATAATCGTCAAAGCAGAATACCTACGATCGGCAAACGAGAGACAACTCTACCTTGACATCATCCACGAACTCGTCCACATCAAACAGTACCGGGAAGGCCGCGACCTATTCGACTCGAAGTTCTCATACGTTGACCGGCCCACCGAGCTTGAAGCATACAAGATCACGCTGGATGAAGCGCGGAGGATCGGCATGACCGAGGAAGAGTTCGAAGAATACCTCTACGTGGCTTGGATAAGCAAGAAAGAACACAAGAAACTCGCCAAAACCCTAGGCGTCAACGGCGCGAGAAGAAGCCAGCGAAAACCCGCCTGACGGTGAGAAGCGCCCGCCTGTGACGGTTCAAACTCACACCAATAGAGGATATGTAGCGCGCAGCCAATGAGACCTGTGGTGTTGTCTTGTGTCTTTAGTGAGCCTGAGACGTAGGTCTTTTCTTGGTCTTGTCGCAGGGACTTTGACCACCGCTATCGGCCTTCTCCTGTTGGGGCTTGGTAAGTTCGAGCAATCACAACGAACCTTCACTGCGAAATCCCACACAGTCCAAGTTGGAGTAGGCCCAAGAACCTCAGGGTCCGTCTCAGTTGAAGAAGCGCTTGCAAGGCGTAGGTCGATTAGGGAGTATGCCGACGAGCCATTGACGATCGACCAGGTGATGCAGCTGCTCTGGGCAGCGCAGGGTATCACAAATGCAGATTACGGTTTTCGAACAGCGCCTTCTGCGGGAGGAACCTATCCCCTGGAGATCTACCTTGTCACCAGACCTTCAGGAGTAGTAGGGCTTGAGTCGGGGATTTACCGCTACGAGCCAAGAAACCACACGCTGATCAGGATCGTAGGAGGCGATTTCAGCGCGCAATTGATGGCCGCGGCTCTGGATCAAGAGTGGGTCGGTGCCGCTCCGATCAGCTTTGTGATTACGACCATCTTTGAACGGACGACAAGCAAGTACGGTGAGAGGGGAGTCAGATATGTATGGCAGGAGACAGGCCACGCCGCTCAGAACATGTATCTCCAAGCAGTCGCCCTCGGGCTGGGGAACGTTGTTGTTGGCGGATTCCATGACAACGAGGTTCAGAGGATCCTGCAACTCTCCGACTTCGAGAAGCCCGCGTACGTGATCCCTGTCGGAGTTCTGAGGGCAACTCAACAATGAACACGTACAGTATGGAGCGAATGGCAGAAACTGGAAGGCCTTTGCTATCGCTGAGACGAATGAACATAGGAGATAGTTTCTTCTGTGTGCGCACCAGCCTACCAACACACAAAACAACGCACCAAGGATCGAGCTAACTGTCTCGGTCCCGAATCCTAGTAAGGACATCTGCTTCCTTCCGGGTAGTCTCCTTCCTTTCTGAACTTAATGTGCCACCCTTCTTGTGCAAACGCGACATCCTTAAGAACACAGAAGATGATGAACGGTTTCGTGAATGGGAAATGGATCTGATCGAGTCGTTCAAGAAAACAGTCGAGCTACTGCGGTCCAATCTGATCTTGTTCCTTCCGCCGCTTATCCTCGCATACCTCATACCAGCCGCACTGGCTCTCGCTGGTCTCTACATCTTTGCACCGATACTGATCGCGACTGCGAATACTCCAGCTCCACTCTCGGTTGTTATGCCGGGCTCTGTCGTAGCGATCGCGATCATCGTCGTTCTTGCGCTGCTTGCGTACGCGTACGTGTTGGCAGGGTGGACTGGAATGAACAGGAATGCTACGCTGACGGGAAGGACCGTGTTTGGTGATTTCTGGTCTGGAACCAAAGCGTACTTCGGAAGAATCTTGGCCGGTGTTGTAGTTCTTGCGGTGATCTATATCCTACTCGCAGTTGTTGGTGTTGCAGCAACATTTGTCGTTATTCTACCACTAGTCATGGGCTTCCTCCCGGCAGGTATGATCCCTGGCGGCTTTCCAACAATCCCAAGCGGTTTGTCTGAGATTTCACGGATCATTGCTACTATCGGCAACATGGTAGGGGTCTGGCTGGTCATCATCACATTGGCTGGATTGGTGTTCCTGTTTACAGTCTTCTGGGTGCAGTCGGCCGCCGTTGACGATGTCGGAGCCATGCGCGCTCTGGGACGAAGCATCTCATTCGTGAAGAACAACTTCAAGACGACGCTAGGCATAGCTGCGCTGTACGTGATCGCTACCGGCTTCACGGGAGCCATCTTCCCAGGGGGTGGGGGCGGCGGTGGTGGAGGAGGAGCAGGCGGCGCCTACAGCTTCAGCCTAGTGATTCCTGCACCTCTTGAGGCGATCTTTCGACTCTTGATAACAACGTTCTTCATGCTCTACTTGTTCGTGGTCTATGCTGACAAGAAGGTAAAGCCACCCCAATGATAACGTAGCATCGTTAACTTCCGCCCCCCCGTGCGCCTAACTACCTCTTCTGGTTCACTTGCTCTGGTAGGAGTGAATAGGGTAGACTACTTTGTTCCGTCGTTTCGCATAGGTGTGTGTGGGACCCTTGGTGCGAGCATCGTAATTTGAACCATCACAGGGGAGTGGTTTTGTGTGTGTGCGCGCACCAAGTGACCCGACGACGACGAGAAACGCCTCTCTCAACGTGAAAGCTCAGCGCCCGTGTTACACTCACTCTCGCGCCGCGTCAGATATGGGGATCGACACAAATGATAGTCAGGATCCACTTGGACGCAGACCTATCTCGGGGACATGCGGTTCGAAGATGACGAGAGTATTCGCAAACGGTATCGATATCAACTTTCAACAAGAAGGTACAGGTTTCCCCTTGGTCTTGATCCATGGACTCTCCGACAGTTCCGTCCTATGGGTTCCCTTGATGCCGAAGTTGTCTAGACACTATCGCACCATTGCCCTCGACGTTCGTGGTCACGGGGAATCCGAGAAACCAGACATGCCCTATTCGATCCAGCTCTTCTCCGAAGATCTTCTATGCTTCCTTCAGAAGCTGAAGCTGCCAAACGCTCACCTGCTGGGATTTTCCCTTGGAGCGGCCGTTGCCCAGCAGTTCACCCTTGATCATCCGGACAAGACTGGCTCACTGATTCTACTTTCGCCCTTCAGTTACAATGATCCTTGCCTTCGAGAGAACTTGAAAGGGCTTCGAGAAAGCGTGGCGAGGGGCGGCCTTCCTGCCTTCTTTGATGAAGCAATCAGATTAGTGGTCACTCCTGAGTTCATCTCGACCAATGTCGATGCCATTGCACGGATGAAGGAGGAGTGTATCAGGACCAACTCGCCCGCAGCCGTTCTTCGCGCCATCGATGCCTGCGTGAATTTCAATGTGAGAGATAGAATATCGCAGATCCCACACCCCACACTGGTGATCTCGGGGAGGGAGGATGTCATGTCCCCAATCCATCTGGCGGAGCAGATCCATCGGTCTATCAAGGGTTCGAAGTGGAAGATCATGGAAGGGGTAGGACACAATCTACTCATTCCCGAGAACGTTCCAAGACTGGCGCAGATCATCCTGGAATTCCTTGAACGGCATTGACAGACAGTGTCGTCCCTTTCTGATGGGAAGAAAGCGGCCTCTTTCTGCGGGCTCATTTCTTCATTATGCGCTGTGTGTGGCCATACTTGGTGTCGAGATGAAAATTCTGGACGTCTGGAAGGTCTCTTCTAGCTAGCTTCTCGAATTGATGTGTGGCCGGCCAAGCCCGAACGCCCGCTGAGCCACCGAATGGCTCGTTTGGTGAATGGGCTCAGACTCAGCGACTACTCGAACTGGGCTCCAACGCATGGAAGCTCGAATTGATGCATGTCGCTGTAGGCCAGCCAACACAGGAGGTCAAGGAAACCCCCATGAATAGTGTAGGACTAGACATCCATAAAACCCGCTGCGTCACATGCGTCAAGACGCAGGAAGGAAGAATCGTAGAAGAATTCGCGTTCCAGAACACCCCACACGGCCACGAAGAACTCATCACACACCTCAAAGCCTACCCTCACGTCCAAGTCGCGATCGAGTCGACAGGCAACCTCTGGATCCCCATCTACAACCGCCTCGAAGACGAACACATCCACACCATACTCACGAACCCGAAGAAGACCCGCCTCATCGCAGAAGCCAAAATCAAAACCGACAAACTCGACGCGCGAATACTCGCCGATTTACTACGCGCGAACCTACTCTCCGCAAGCTACGTCCCACCCCCAGAGATCCGCATGCAGAGAAGCATCATCCGCGAACGAGCACGCCTAACCCAGCTCCGCACCATCATCAAAAATCGCATCCACACACTACTCGACAAACACTCATACAAATCCCCGTTCACTGACCTCTTCGGCAAACACGGCCTAGAATGGCTAGCCAAGCTGGAACTACCAGCTGGCGACCGAATACTCCTAGAAGTCAACCTAGAACAACTCAACAGCCTCAACCATTCCATCACCCGACTGACTGAATCAATCGCAGCATCAGCCATCACGAACCCAGAAGTGAAACTCTTGATGGGATTCACAGGCATCGACTACTACAGCGCCATGTTCCTCATCAACGAAATCGGCCCGATAGCCAGATTCTCATCGCCGAAGAAGCTTGTCAGCTACGCAGGCCTCGCACCCAGCACCCGCCAATCCGGCAACCATACAACACACGGCCCAATCACGAAGGAAGGCAACAGTCACATCCGCTGGATCCTCATCGAAGCCGCCCACCAAGCCGCACGCCACGACCCCAGACTCAACCAATTCTACCTGCGAATCATGAAACGTCGAGGACACAACAGAGCCCTCGTCGCAGTCGCCCGCAAGATGCTCGTCACCATCTACCACGTCCTCAACCACCACAGCCAGTACCGTGGCTTGAGACCCGAACTCTTCGAAAACAAGATTAGGAGGCTAGAACGAATCACACACCCAAGCCTACAAACCGCATGAGTCAGCCAACCCACACCAAAACGAGAAACACGAGAGAAGAGAATTTTCATTGATGCGGGCGTGGTAATTTGAACCCTCATGTTGAGGAGGGAAGTAGGAGAAGAATAGGAGGGGTGTTCTTTCGTCGTCGTCGAGTCTCGTGGTGCGGGCACCCGAATTTGAACCGTTGATTTGTGTGAGGGGGCCGGTGCAGCCGTCGGCTAGCCTCGTCCCTTCTTACGCACAGGCCTATAGTTTTCTGATGTATCTCTCGACTTCCCAAGGAGTGACCTGTGTCCTGTATAGGTCCCATTCACGGTGTTTCTCGCGCAGATAGTTCTCGTACAGTGTCTCACCAAGCGCCTCCTTAACGAGCTGACTGTTCTCCATCTCCTTCAACGCTTCCGACAGGGATTCGGGTAGTGAGACTATGCCGCGTTCTTTGCGCTCCTCATACGTCAACTTGTAGACGTTCAATTCGGTAGGTTTCGGCGGCTCAGTCTTCTTTAGTATTCCGTCGAGGCCACTTAAGCAGAGTGTGGCGAACTGAAGATACGGGTTACCGGCAGGATCGGGGCATCTTATCTCAACACGCGCGGCGCTCTTCCTCTTGCCAAAGTTCGGGACGCGGATAAGCGGAGACCTATTCCTGAATGCCCACGCCACATAGACGGGTGCCTCAAACCCTGGAACGAGACGTTTGTACGAGTTCGGCCAAGATGCAAGGATTCCACATATTTCCCGACCGTGTGCGAGCTGGCCGCCGACGAAGTGGAGAGCGGTCTTTGACAAATATCCAGTGTTTTCGTTGTCGTCGTAGAACAGGTTCTCAGAACCGTCAGGCGTCCACATGCTCTCGTGAACATGCATACCCGAACCGTTCACATTGGGAAAAGGCTTCGGCATGTAAGTGGCGATATAGCCATTCCTGGCCGCAACAGCCTTCGTGACCATCTTCATGGTTACCGCGCGGTCCGCGGTTGCAAGTGCTTCATCATACTTGAAATCTATCTCATTCTGTCCAAGCGCGGTTTCATGATGGGCGATCTCGATTTCTATTCCGAACGCTTCCGCAGTGTCCGCGATCTCTCGTCGGATATCTTCTGTGAGGTCGCCTGGGTGTAGGTCGAAGTAACCGCCTAGGTCGATTGGCGTGGGCGTGAGACCGGCCTGTTCCTTCACGAGAAAGAATTCCAGTTCTGGTGCGCATTTGAACACGAATCCAGCACGGTTGCATTTATCCACGGCTCTTTCAAGGGCTAGGCGAGGGTCTCCTTCGAACCGCTTGTTCTCAGGCGTGTAGATGTCGCAGATGAACCGACATGTGGACTTCTCTTTCGGACGCCACGGTATGATCGAGAATGTGCTCGGGTCCGGGTAGGCCAGAAGGTCTGATTCCTCTATGGGCGCGTAGCCGGTGACAGATGAGCCGTCGAAGGCTTGGCCGTTCTCAAAGATCGATTCAATGTTATTCGTTCGAACGGACAGGCTCTTCGAAACCCCGTTAATGTCAATGAATTGAAGTCGTGCAAATCTAATTCCATTCTCGCGTATGGTTCCTGTAACTTTGGCTACTTGTTCTCTCCACTTCGAATTCTTGAAATCCTTCAATGACGGTGCACGTCTCCCGACTACGAATACGGTCCTAGCCTCTACTTGACGGTGACGGATTTCGCCAGATTTCTGGGCATGTCCGGGTCGAGTCCCTTTTCCACGGCCATGTAATATGCCAGAAGCTGCAGCGGAATAACGAGGAGTGTGGGTGATAGGACTTCTCCTATGCCCTTGGGGACTTCAACGTAGTCGTCTGCTAGTCTCTTGATTTCCTCGTCTCCTTCCTCCACGATGGCAATTACAGAAGCTCCTCTGGCTTTCATCTCCATTATGTTTCCAATCACCGTCTTGTGGGTTTCATCTCTAGGACAAACCATCACAACAGGGAATCCGGGGTCCACCAGCCCGATGGGACCGTGCTTGCTTTCCCCTGCTGGTAAGGCTATGGCGGGTACGTAGGCGATTTCCATGAGCTTGAGTCTGCCTTCGTAGGCGGTGGCTGTGCTTATGCCTCGGCCCAAGAAAAGGAACGCTTTGGCATCCCTGTACTTCCTTGCGATCTGCCTCACTTTTTCCTCCTGTGTCCGGATGATTGTTTCCGCGTCATCCGGCAGCTTCCTCATTTCCTCTTCTAGATAGTCCATTTCATCCTGTGAGACTTTGCCTCTCTTCTTGGCAACTCTTAGGGCTAGTTGAGCGAGCACCGAGAGCTGAGATGTGAAAGTCTTCGTCGCTGCCACCCCAATCTCCGGACCGGACTGCTGCGTAATGTAAACCCGCGAGACCCGTGTCAGTGTTGAATCGACAACGTTCGTTAATCCCAAGATTGTTGCTGCCCTCTCCCTTGCAGTCATCACGGCAGCCAACGTGTCACTAGTCTCTCCGGATTGGCTTACTGCGAGAATCGTGCTGTCGATACCAATCGATCTGCCGTGTTGTTCAACACATTCTGACGCGATCACTGGGTGACTCCCTAGGAAAGCAAGCTTGGAGAATATGTATGACGCAGCGAGACACGCATGATATGATGTCCCGCAAGCGATAAGATAGACTTCTCGCGCTCGTTCCAGAAAAGTCGCCATCAGGTCAAGGTAGTGTTCCTGCAGTCTGAGCGTGTTTCGAAGCGTCTGTGGCTGCTCATGAATCTCTTTCAGCATGAAATGCGGGTAGCCGCCCTTCACGGCCATCTCGAGGGACCAATCAGCAATCCTCGGCTTCCGCACAACGATGCTTGAATCGCGAATCTTCCTGATCTCGAAATCTTCTGGCGAAAGCGTGACGAGTTCTCCGTTATCCACTGTGACTGTCTTGTTGGTTAAAGGAAGGAGTGCCGGAATATCGGATGCGCAATAGTGTCCGTCTGCCCCTACTCCGATCACGAGTGGGCTCTCATTCCTAGCACATACTATCTTGTCAGGTTCCTTTGCTGAGATTGCGGCGATAGAGTAGGCGCCCTCAAGCTTCTTGACAGTTTCCAGAACAGCATCTCTGAAGCTCAGAGGAGGGGCTCTGTTCAAGCCGTCTTCGATGAGGTGGGCTATCACTTCCGTGTCGGTCTTGGATCTGAGAACATGGCCACGTGCTTCCAGATCCTGTCTTAGCTCTGCAAAGTTCTCTAAGATGCCATTGTGGATCACGGCGACTTGTCCTTTGCAGTCCAGATGTGGATGCGCGTTGACTTGCAGCGGCGCACCATGCGTAGCCCATCTTGTGTGCCCAATGCCAATGCTTCCCGGCAAGTCGTCCAGGTTGTGGATCTGGTGCACCTCATCGATCTTCCCTCGATCCTTCTTCACGTAGAGCTTACCGTCAGATATCGTGGCCTCACCTACAGAGTCATAGCCTCGATACTCCAGCCTCTTCAAAGCGGCATGTATTATGGGCGCAGCATTCCCTCTTCGCAAGACGCAACCGAAAATGCCGCACATAGTTGGGTCTACTCGTTGATCATTCGTTTCTCAGCTAATTGTGTCTGTCGGTTCATGCAATGCAATGCGTAGTGAAACGGTCCAGTCTGCTGCGGACTAGTCACTGCCTCATCTTGTGTGATGCGATGAGAAAGGGGTAAGACGGCGGGCGAGCTCAAAGCATGATATGGGCTCGCTCGTTTGTGGGTTGGATGTCCATAAGGATAGTGTCTACGCGACTGTGATGAGTTACAGTGGAGAAGTGGTTGACCATAACTGGGTGAGCGCAAGCTCCCGACCTGGTCGTGGAGTAAGCGAGCCCTTGCAGCTTAAATGTGTGGCACACACCGGATCTGCTGGGCCGAATGAGACAATCCCGGAAGGGACAGTAGGCTCAGATGTGGTTGAGATCTCCGAAGACTCGAATAAGGCTCTCAACCGAAAATAGGCGGGGAAGAGTTCGAGTAAGCAGAGGCATCATGAATATGGCGGCTCGCTGCGGCGGGTACGCTGTCAGGCCAATGGTTTGGCCTATGCTTCTACACTGGGATGGATGCAGGTGGAACCGCAACAACGGAATGCCCACCCTACAGAGGATCAGAGTGGAAGCATGAATCTCCCGACTTCAGTCGCGGAGAGAATCAAAGGAGGAAGCTGTCTAACGATGCGGTTGTTGGCTTCCTCGAACACTACGCTGGATCATCGTTGAAGCTGCCAGAGTAGCCGTGACCCATGACGCGAGAATGCGATCCTTCTATGAACGCGTGAAGCATAGAAGAGGCGACCAGAAAGCGATCATAGCCGTCGCGAACAAGATGCTCAAGATAATCTGGTTCATGCTCACGCGGAGAGAACCATACCAATCCAGGAACGAGAAACGCTACCAGCAAAAACGTAACTCAATCGCAGCGTGACAGGACCATCGGCTGGCAGCAGGCAACATGGGATCACCAACCTAGACCACAACATCTTTCACAAGTGCGCACCAAGCGACCACACCTATGAAAAGTCTGGTTCTGCATGTGGTTCTCGGGCGGTTCTTCTGCGTGGCGTTCAAGCCGTATTGACTATTCTCTCAGGACGTTTATGCTTTTCTTCTGTTTTTCATCTCCATTCTTTATGGTTGGCTTGAACGCGGCACTCACCTATCCGCGCGCGAAGCGCATTCAATGAGCCGCTCTGGAAGACTGCCCATTCACACACTCGACCGGTATTGGTCAGGGTCTCTTCGGGCTTACCAACCACAAGAATGACTCACACGCTGAAACTTGAGACTTTTCATCCTTTCATACACGAAAGCTTATGTTCCGATCGATAGGAACACTTCGCAGACACTTGGAGGCGATCAGCTGATGAAATACTTCAACAGCAAAATGGCTGGCGCCTTGATATTCGTGGGTTCCGCGCAGTTCATCGTGGCGTTGATAGTGGCCGAAGCCCTCTATCCAGGCTACAGCATCTCTCAGAATTACGTAAGCGATCTAGGAGCAACGTGCCGAGTGACGTGCCAAGTGGTCGAGCCGTCTTCCACGATCTTCAATTCGTCCGTGTTTCTCCTCGGCCTGCTGGCCATCTTCGGAGCCTATTCGATATGGCGTGGATCCCACTCGCGCCTTCTCTCGGTCCTCGTCGCTGTAACGGGCTTGGGCGCCATGGGAGTTGGACTCTTCCCAGAGACGGCTGGGGTGATTCATTACATAGTTTCTCTGATCACCTTCGTGTTCGCGGGACTTTCCGCCATCGCGTCGTATAAGCTGCAGAAGGCTCCTTTCTCCTACTTCTCAATCCTGCTGGGTGCGATGACACTTGTGACATTGGCCCTATACACTTCTGAGACCTTTCTGGGCTTGGGACCGGGAGGAATGGAACGCATGATAGTCTATCCTGCCCTGATCTGGGCGGCAGGATTCGGCGCCTACTTGTTTGCGTCTTCAATGAATTCGAAGACGATGACTAACCAGTAGCGCAAGATTGCCCTGATAGGAAGAAAACAGCAGGCTCCAGACGTTTATCCGCGCCACGTCACCTTGGCTCGTAGCGGGACGTAGCATAGAGCAGGCTCCCATTCATGGTATGGTGGATGACGGTCACATGAATACCGCAAGGAAGCCCACGAATTTATTCGTGGGAGGAATTGCGGAACAAACACCTTAAGTAAGCGTATTGAGGAATTCGATCCCTGAGTCGCAGGATGCGCACGCTCATGAAGCAAACACTATTTGTACGCTTAGACACCGACCAAGCGCAGTTTAGGATGCTCTTGGGCACGATGGAGCGCTTCAACGAGGCGTGCAACCACATCGCATCCGTAGCGTACAAGCTCAGAACTGCGAACAAGATGAAGCTTCAGAAACATGTCTACCGCCAAGCGAGAGACAAATTCAGCCTATCAGCGCAAATGGCTATCCGTGCCATAGCGAAAGTCTGCGAAGCCTACAAACGCGACAGATCCAAGAAGCCACAATTCAAACCGCATGGTGCAATGGTGTACGACCAACGCATTCTATCTTGGAAACGGCTTGAGCAAGCATCCATTCTAACATTGAAGGGACGCATACTCGTGCCTATCCACATCGGTGAATACCAGAAACCACGCATGGATCGAATACGTGGCCAGGCCGACCTCATCCTTCGCAATCGAAGATTCTACTTGGCAGCTGTAGTCGATGCTCCCGAAGCAAGCCAGTACGATCCTGTCGGTGCTCTCGGCGTGGACCTCGGCATCGTAAACCTTGCCGTAGACTCGGATGGCATCGCATACAAGGGGAAAGATGTGGATAGGACAATGCGTCGCATGGATCGAATCAAAGCTAAACTTCAGGCATGTGGATCGAAGAGTGCGAAGCGGCATCTGAAGCGACTCAGTGGACATGAAGCACGGTACAGACGAAACGTGAACCACGCCATCAGCAAAAGTTTGGTGGCAACCGCTAAAGACACTGGACGCGCAATCGTGTTGGAGAACCTAGAAGGAATACGCGCCCAGACAACGGTTTGTAAAGCGCAGCGTCGCCGCCACAATTCTTGGAGTTTCCATCAGCTCCGACAATTCGTCGAGTACAAGGCAAAGCTTGCGGGAGTTCCCGTAGTCTATGTGAACCCGCGAGGAACATCGCATACGTGTCCAAAATGCGGACTCCAAGCCCGTAAGAGTCGCCTAACAAGAGACCGATTCAGATGTGTCGCGTGTGGACTTGCTGGTCCAGCCGACTACATAGCGGCGTTGAACATCGCCGCAAGGGGCCAAGTCAGCAGCCCTATCGTTCCGAGGAATTTCTTGGAGCCTCAAGCTCTCCTCAGGGACAAGCCAACGACTTTAGTCGTTGGTAGCTGACGCCAAGTATTGCCACAGGGATCTTGGACGACCCCACGGCATCTTGAACCTCTGATTTCGTGTGCGTGCGTCGTGGTGCGAACACGCAAGAAAACGTGAATATAGGTTTCAGGCCACTTTAGCCAA